>PPYE01617176.1_pt1 | contig 613607 bp, 515 predicted proteins | sample 1559881 | NCBI WGS metagenome assembly PPYE01 (sample SAMN08240022, study PRJNA423297) | Human gut metagenome, whole genome shotgun sequencing project.
ACGCCGCATCCGGCATCAATGTCTGATGCGATGCTGACGTGTCTTATCAGGCCTACGTCAGACAGCGCAATAGCCTGATGTAGCGTGATTTTGTAGGTCGGATAAGGCGTTTACGCCGCATCCGACATCAATGCCTGATGCGACGTTTGCTGCGCCTACCTTAACCGTTGGTTAATTTTTCAAACTCTTCACACCCGGTATCAAACCCTTCCATACAGCTCAGGTTCAACCAGTGCAGCGCCTTTTGTTTGTTCTTCTCGATAAAACCCTCTTCACCGTTTAAGAACATCATTCCCGCCCAGTATTCGGAATAACCGGTTCGGGAAATCGCGGAGCTACGTTTGAAATACCAGGTTGCTTTGTCATCGTCGGCCTTAATGCCCACGCCGTTGGCGTAAATCAAACCAAGCAGCATTTGGGCATCGACGGCAGAGTCGTTCTCCAGATCTTCCGAGGCGTTTTCTAACAGCGAAATCGCCTTTGGATAATCCGGTTTACCCGCTTGCGTATTTACCAGAATATGCGCCAGCGTTACTTCACCTTCTTTACTGCCCGCTTGCGCTGCTTTCTCGGCAAGCACTTTTGCTTGTGGATAGTCCAGACTGACCGGATTGGTGATTTTGATCTGCGCCAACAGCGCGCAGGCATCGGCATCACCGCTGTCGGCGGCTTTCTGTGCCCAATATTCGGCTTTGCTCAAATCGCCGGAGCTAAACCAGCTGTCGGCAAGAAAATATTGTGCGCGTCGGTCTCCGGCCTCTGCTGCCTTTAAATACTGGCTGCCAGGCTCGGAGTCGTTCGCGTGGGCAAAGAATGTCAAAAACAACATCAAAGTGATAATTTTTTTCATTTTGATAATGAAGTTTGGTAGGGGAGAGACAGTATAAAGTGTTCGGGTGGACAAAAAAACAACTGTAAAAAGACCTGAAAGCAGAATGAATTAATGCAATGTCAGGTTTTTTAATCCATCCGATGTTCCCCCTTTTCCATGGCGTCGCGATCAAAAAATCGCTGAATTTTTCCCTCGGACATCAATGCCGCTCGATCAGACATATGCGCGATGACATCGGCATCGTGACTGACCAGCAGATATGTCATTTGGTGTTCCAGCTTAAGTTGATTCAACAAATTAAGGATTTCCGCTTGTACCGACATATCCAACGCCGAGGTGGGTTCATCCAGCAGAAGAAGTTGTGGTCGTAACAACAGGGCGCGAGCAATAACCACACGTTGCCGTTGACCACCGGAAAGCTGGTGTGGGTAGCGACGAGCGGCGTCGAAAGGCAAGCCAACCTGTTCCAGTGCAGTCTGGACGCGTTTTTCTATTTCTCTTTCGCCACGAATTTTGAGTGGTTCAGCCAGCGTTCGCCACAGAGTATGATTGGGATGCAACGAGGCATAGGGATCCTGAAACACCATTTGCACATTGCGGCGGAGATCGCCCTGAAAACGCATTCCTGGTTTGATGGTGTGCCCAAACAGTGACACCTGACCGTGCCAGTCGCGCTGTAATCCAGCAATTACGCGCAAAATCGTGGATTTTCCGCAGCCTGATTCGCCAATTAAACTAAATGTCTCTCCGGCATTAACCGAAAAACTGGCGGCAGAAACTGCGGTTTTCTCAGCAAAAGTCACCTGTAAGTGATTAATTTCAACAATCGTCATGGTATTTCTCCGGCGTCATTGCCGTCCTGTCCAGCGTCGGCAGCATCTGCCCGTAAGTTTGTGCATTTGGGCGGCAAGTCCACAGTGTGCGCGTGTAAGGATGCGTTGCTGTAGGTAGCGCAGCAGCGTGCATTTCATCCACCTTATTTCCCTGATACATCACCAGCACCCGATGGCAAAATTGGGCAACTAATGGCAGGTCGTGACTGATCAGCAACATTGCCATCTGACGTTGTTCACACTGGGTAACCAGCAGTTCCAGAATCTGATTACGCAGGCGCACATCCAGTGCTGATGTTGGCTCATCGGCAATCAATACCCGGGGATCGTTGATGAACGCAATTGCAATCATCACTCGCTGCCCCATGCCGCCAGAAAGTTCACGAGGATAGCTTTGCAGTACTCGCGTATTGAGGCCGACAGCCTGAATTGCGGTGTTTATTTTCTCTTCTTTCTCGCGGCGGTTCAGACGTTGATGGAGCGTAAGCGCCTCTTCCAGTTGCGCTTTTACTGTCTTTACTGGATTAAGCGCGTAACGCGGATCTTGCAATACCATCGCGATATCGTTACCGCGCAACTGTTGCCATCCACGCGCGTTAAGGGTGAGTGCATCACGCCCCAGAATGTTAAGTGTGTCCGCGGTTACTACACCCGGTTTACGCACCAGCCCCATCAGGGCGCGGGCGGTCATGGACTTACCTGAACCCGACTCACCGACCAGCGCCAGACGTTCATTGCCTAATGTAAAACTGACATTGTTGACGACCCGGGACTCCGGATAATCGACGCAGAGATTGTTGATACTAAGACGTGAGTCAGTCATGTTGAGGCTCCAGAACATCGCGCAAGCCATCACCCAGCAGATTAAAGGCCAGACTGGCAATTAAGATAATTGCGCCGGGAGCGGCGGCAATCCACCATTGATCAAAAATGACCTGCATACCGTCGGCGATCATGGCTCCCCATTCCGCCATTGGCGGGCGAGCACCAAGCCCAAGAAAACCCAGGCCAGCAGCCGCCAGAATGATACCCGCTAAATCCAGTGCCAGACGGACAATGGCAGATGGCAGGCACAATGGTAAAATATGACCAGCCAGCAGACGCCTGCCGCGGATGCCCATCATTTCTGCGGCGGCAAGATAATCACTGTGTCGCAGACGTTGGATCTCACTCCGTGCCTGACGCGCATAAGCAGGCCAGGTGGTTAATGCCAGGGCCAGTGCGCCGTTAACCAGCCCCGGCCCCAGCATGGCAACAAAAGCAAAAGCCAGAATTAAACGCGGCATTGACATTACTACGTCAGTAAAACGCATCAGCACGCGTTCCAGCCAGCCGCCGTAGTACCCGGCTAAAATGCCAATCAGCAGACCGACCGGGAGTGTAATGATTGTCACCAATGCCACCAGCCCCAGTGCCGGGCGGCTGCCGTAGATTAAACGTGAAAGTAGGTCTCGCCCGTAACTGTCAGTGCCGAGCCAGTGCTGACAACTCGGTGCTTGTAACCGCGCCGCCGCATCCTGCCAGTTAGGATCGTGAGGTGCCAGCCACGGCGCGAAGAGCGCAATTAGCATCAATAACAGGATAATTATCAACCCGCAAAACGCGGCGGGTGAATGGCGTAAACGGCGTAAAAAGAGAAACATCGGCATCAGCGTAACCTCGGATCGGTCAGCCGGACCAGCAGGTCGGTTAAGTTATTTATCAACACAAAGCAGACGCCAATCAGCAGCGTTCCTCCCATGATTGCTGTGGTATCACCCGCGAAGAGCGCTGTAGTGAGGTAGCGCCCAATACCTGGCCATGAAAAGACGGTTTCTGTCAGTACCGCGCCTTCCAGCATTGATGTATAGGCGAGGGCGATAACGGTGAGCAAGGTGCCGCGAATGTTGGGTAAAACATGACGTAGCAAAATTGTCATCTCGCTGGCCCCTTTGGCGCGCGCCAGCAGAATATATTCTTTATTCATTTCGCCAAGACAGGCGGAACGAGTCAGGCGCGTAATACTGGCGAGCGAGAAGTACGCCAGTAATAAAACCGGAAGTATCAAATGGTTGATTGCATTGGTAAATGCCTCGCGATCGCCAGAAAGCCACGTATCAATCAGCGCAAATCCGCTGCGGGGTTCTATGGTGAATTGATAAATATCATCCAGCCTGCCCGGCCCGGCACTCCATTGCAGTCTGGCGTAGAACAGCGCCAGCATCAGCAGACCAAGCCAAAAAACAGGGACGGAATTTCCCAGTAGAGTTAATGTTCGCACGGTGAAATCCAGCGGAGAACCGACATAACGGGCGCAAAGTACACCCGTAATGACGCCGACAACAGCACCGACAATAAGCGCCAACGTTGCCAGTTCAATGGTCGCCGGGAATGCTGATAGCAAGTCCTGGAGTACTGGTTGCCCGGTGGAGCTGGCGATGCCCAGATCGCCGTGTGCCAGATTCATCAGGTAATGCCAGAACTGGACGGCTAACGGCTGATCCAATCCTAACTGGTGGCGTACCTGACCATAGGTGGACTGGCTGGCGTGATCGCCAACGATTTGTAGTACGCGATCGACCGGTGAGAGAGCCGAAAGCGCAAAGGTAATCAGCAGCAGGCCGAGTAGCGTCAGAGCAACGGTAAACAGCCCTTGCAACAGCGCGAGCAGAGGGCGTTTGCCTCGCCATCTCGCGCGAGTGGAAAAAACGACAGACATGATCTTTCCATACAGTGATAAATCAGCGGCTGGCCTGCAATACAGGCCAGCCCTGGTACCGCGCCCGGTAACAGGGCTGGACGCGAGTTGCATACAGGGTTATTTGGTTACCTGATCAAACCAGACCATATCGGCATTCAACCCTTGTTGATACCCCTGCACATTATCACGCATGACAATTTGCGTTTTGCCTTGATCAATAAAGACATACGGGGAACTACGTTGTAGTTCTTGTTGCATTTTCTTATACAAATCAAGACGTTTAGCGCTATCAGGTTCAGCGATGGCCGCCAGCGTTTCTTTGTTCAGTTCCGGGATTTTCCAGCCGTTTAACCCGGCAACGGTGCTGGATTTGCCATCGTTATAGGCGAAAGAGCTGGCGTTGGAATGTGCGTCAAAATAATCAGGCAACCACATACGAATGGCCCCCTGATGCTGGTGGGCGCGAACGCGAGAGTAGACCTGACTCCCTGCGGCTGGCAGCAAATCAACTTTTACACCGCCCTGAGCAAAGCTGGCCTGAATTGACTGCGCGATGGTAATAAATGGCGGTTTATTTTCGACATCAAGCGTGAAGTGCGGGTCTTTGATTCCGGCTTTAGCGAGGATCTCTTTTGCTTTGGCTGGATTAAAGGTAAACGGTGTTTCTTCCAGTGCTCCAGGAAAGCCCACGGGCAGGAAACTTTGATGGGTAAAATATTGTCCTTTTAAGAGATTTTTGGTGATGCCGTCGTAATCGACCAACCAGCGAGCGGCCTCCCAGAACGCAGGATTACTCATCAGCGGGTTATCCTTGTTACCGGTATTGAAGGCCAGGTAGTTCTGTTCGGCGGAGGCAATGCTCATCACTTTTACGCCAGGTTTACCCTGTAATGCATCGATTTGATCGGCTCCCAGATCACGAGCCATATCAGCATCACCTTGTTGGATCAGCAGGCGACGCGTTGCCGGATCGGGAACATTTTTGATGATGACGTTTTTCAGTTTCGGGGCGCCGGTTGGTGAGCTGGCGTTGGCTTCCATCACGATGGCCTGATGCGGTTGGTAAGTACGCATTTTAAACGCGCCGCTGCCAGCGGAATGCATCTTCAGCCATTCATTACCAAAGTCGTTATTTTTGGCGTTTGGCGCAACCAGCTTCTCGTCAACAATTGAGGCGATTGGTGTGGAGAGAATATTCAGTGCCAGCGCCGGGCTGACGTCGGCACTCCATTGTACCTGGACGGTATGGTCATCGATTTTCTTCAACTGGCTGGCGATATTTTCTGGCTGCCATCCCAGCACATTGAGAATAAACGCACCGGATTTATTCAGTGTGACAGCCCGGACATAAGAGTAAATCACATCTTCCGGGCGTACCGGATTACCAGAGGCAAATTTCGCATCGCTTTTCAGTTTTATGGTTAGCGTTTTGGCTGCGGGGTCAGCCTGCCAACTTTCCGCCAGAATCGGAGTGATTTTCGTCGGATCATTACGGTCCGGTTGTACTACGCGTTGATACAGACTTGGTACAGTCTGAATACTTGAGAGTTCATTAGCTTCTGCCGGGTCCAGACTCACAATATCATCCAGTCCCTGGGCTACAACCAACGTATTAGGCGGTGTAGCGGCAACGGTTGTGGCGGAAATTGTGCTTAAAACCAGTAAAGGTAATAGTTTTTTAATCATATGCTTCCCAATCCCTGAAATTACTTTGAGGTTATTAATATGCTATCAGACGAGGTTTCGCTGCATTAATCGCGCCAGAATATCCCGTTAATAGAACGAGTTAAACGGTCGATGATTTCTCACCTTACCGAAATTTTGTTTATCAAATGTAAAGTATTATTACGTTAGGCCGCGATGAGAATTGAGTAAAGATAATTCTCATTTGCAATCGTGACTGGAATAGAAGAACAACCGAGAAGACGTCGCTAATAACCAGGATGGGCTGGTTTGACTGCGCAGGTATGTATAAATCCGGAAACAGAGAGTCGTTTCCGGATTGATACAAAGGCGTTGGGTAATATCGCCGCTTTTAACGTGAGTTTACGCGGTATTACGCCAGTGCCGCTTCGCGCAGGCGAGTTTTCAACTTGTTGTACTCGTCAATCACGTACTGCTCGGCGGCGCGCTGATCGGCGATCGGCTCGACGCGCACGGCGCAGTATTTGTATTCCGGCGTTTTCGTAATCGGGCTTAAGTTTTCGGTCACCAGCTCGTTACAGGCACCAATCCACCACTGGTAGGTCATGTAAATCGCCCCTTTGTTCGGACGATCGCTGACCTGCGCACGGGTGATAATTTTGCCTTTACGCGAGTGCACCCAAACCAATGCCTCATCTTCAATACCCAGACGTTTGGCGTCTTCGGTATTGATTTGTGCGTAGCCAGGTTCATCAGCCAGCGCCGCCAGTGCCGCACAGTTACCGGTCATCGAACGGCAAGAGTAGTGACCAACTTCACGCACCGTTGACAGTACCATCGGGTACTCGTCGGTGAGTTTGTCGATTGGCGCTACCCAGTCGCAGGTGAAGAACTGCGCCAGACCGTTCGGGGTATCAAACTTCTCTTTAAACAGATAAGAAGTCCCCTGATCGGCATCTGAAGTATCGCGGCAAGGCCACTGAATGAAGCCCAATTCGCCCATTTTCTCGTAAGTCGCACCGTAGAAATCCGGGCACAGATGACGCAACTCATCCCAGATCTCCTGGGTGTTGTTGTAGTGCATCGGATAACCCATACGAGTGGCAATTTCACTGATGATTTGCCAGTCCGTTTTCAGATCCCACTTCGGCTCAACCGCCTTGAAGAAACGCTGGAAGCCACGGTCAGCCGCAGTAAACACGCCTTCATGCTCGCCCCACGACGTTGACGGTAAAATGACATCCGCCGCCGACGCGGTTTTGGTCATAAAGATGTCCTGAACGATAACCAGTTCCAGATCTTCAAAGGCTTTACGTACTGCCGACAGTTCCGCGTCAGTTTGCAGCGGATCTTCGCCCATAATGTACGCCGCTCTCACTTCACCATGCGCCACGCGGTGCGGCAGCTCGCTGATGCGATAGCCGGTATGAGCAGGCAGGCTTTCCACGCCCCAGGCTTTGGCGAATTTCTCGCGGTTAGCCGGATCTTTCACGTACTGATAGCCCGGATACGTATCCGGCAGCGCGCCCATATCGCAGGCACCCTGCACGTTGTTCTGACCACGAACCGGGTTTACACCCGCATGTGGCTTACCGAGGTTACCGGTCAGCATCGCGAGGCTGGTCAGAGAACGCACGGTTTCCACGCCCTGATAGAACTGGGTTACCCCCATGCCCCACAGGATGGCGGCGCTTTCTGCCTGGGCATACATCCGCGCCGCCTGACGAATCTCACTGGCGCTGACGCCGGTGATATCTTCAACCGACTCCGGCGTGTAGCCTTCAACGATTTTACGATACTCTTCAAAGCCTTCTGTACGGGAAGCGACGAACGCTTTGTCGTACAGATTTTCTTCAATAATGACATGGCCCATCGCATTCAACAGCGCGATGTTCGAGCCGTTTTTCAATGCAATGTGCATGTCAGCAATGCGCGCGGTTTCAATTTTACGCGGATCGCAGACGATAATTTTCGCCCCGTTACGTTTAGCGTTAATTACGTGATTCGCCACGATTGGGTGGGAATCCGCCGGGTTATACCCGAAAACGAACACTAAATCGGTATTATCAATTTCGTTAATAGCATTGCTCATTGCGCCATTACCGACCGATTGGTGCAGACCTGCAACCGATGGGCCGTGTCAGACACGAGCGCAGCAGTCAACGTTATTGGTACCAATAACGGCGCGCGCAAATTTTTGCATTACATAGTTGGTTTCGTTACCCGTACCGCGCGAGGAGCCGGTCGTCTGGATGGCATCCGGACCGTACTTCTCTTTGATGGCGCTCAGGCGCTCGGCAACGTAATTCAGTGCCTCATCCCAGGAAACAGGTTCGAGTTTGCCGCCACGCTGGCGACGGATCATGGGGGTTTTCAGGCGCGGGGTCAGGATCTGGGTATCGTTAATGAAGTCCCAGCCATAATAACCCTTCAGACACAGGGTACCCTGGTTGGTTTTCCCCTGCGCTGCCTCCGCCCGGACGATTTTGCCGTTATCGACGACCAGGTTGATTTTGCAACCTGATGCGCAATAGGGGCAAACCGTGACGACTTTTTTCATCGGTCTCGCTCCAGTTAATCAAATCACGCATACGCGCTCTCGACTACAGTATGCATCTTTTATGCCACATTTTATTTGGGGTCATTCCCTGATATTACGGGCACTATTTATTCAAAACTCTGACGAAAAACAGGCTGTCGTCAGTTTTGACGTGACGAAACGAAATACCGCGTGACAGCCATCACGCGGTAGACATTTTATTTTTTCTCGACGACGGGAGCCGCCTGATACCCGCCGCCCAGCGATTTCATCAACTGAATGCTTTGGATCACCCGGCGGCTGTCCAGCATCAGTAATGACATCTCCTCGGCAAGCACTGGCAACCGGGCTTCGGTGGCCTGTAAGCGGCTGGTTAAGCCGCGCTGATAGGCGGCCTCGGCTGCGCGCTGGGTGAAGCGCGTTGCTTCTACGCGTTCAGCCTGCATCTCTCGCTCGTCGTTGAGCGTTTGCAGACGCGTGCCGTTGACGGCAACGTCACGCACCGCGTTCAGTACTGACTGGTTGTAACGTTCAATCATCATGTTGCTGGCGGCGCGAGTGCCTTCGAGATTGGCATTCAACCGTCCACCGTCAAACAGCGGCAATTTCAGACCCGGGATGAAGTTGAACTGGCGACTGGTTTTTTTGAATAAGGTATCCAGGTGGATGGAGTCCAGACCGAAAAACGCTTTGATATCAAAGCTCGGGTAGAACAGCGCCCGCGCGGAATCCACCTGATCTAATGACGCCTGAACATACCAGCGCATGGCTTGCAGATCCGGGCGTCTGGCGAGCAACTCATAAGAGAGCGTTGCCGGAATGCCGGTCTGTACTCGTGGTAATGCCACCGGTTTGATCTCCGGCATATCGCTGGCTCCCGCGCCAATCAATGCACGCAGAGATTCTCGCGTTTCAGTGATTTGCCCTTTGACGGCAGCAATTTGTTTATCGACCGCCAGAATCTGTGCCCGCGCGCCGTGGAAAGGCACTTGCGCTTCCAGACCGTGCGCCACTTTACTCTGGTGCGCTTTCACCGCGTAATCAATCACATCGCGAGTTTGTTCTAACAGATCGAGCATCTGATAGCTGGCCTGCATACTGTAATAAAGCTGCGCTACGCCCGTGGTCAGCGATAGCTCTACTGCTGCGGTTTCTGCCAGCGCGGCATTATGCGCGCCAATGGCGGCAGCAACCGCTGAGCGATGCACACCCCACAAATCGAGATCCAGTCCGGCAAACAAACCGACTGTGGCTTCCGTATAGTACGGCCCGTCCATACCCAGTGCTGGCGCATCCATCGCATAAGGGCTTAAAAAGCCGTTCGCCGAGACGCGTTGGCGGTTGAGCATCCCTAACGCTGCGACCTGTAATTGTGAACCGGCATCTAACAAATCGGCCTGGGACTGCGCTTTTTCTTCCCGCCGTTTCGCTTCGGCGAGGGTGTGTGAACCACTTAGCGTCCGTTGGATCAGCGCATCCAGCTGCGGGTCATTGAGTTGTTTCCACCACTGCGCCTGCGGCCAGCCGGAGCTGGCAAGATGAATATCATCGGCCAGTTTGATTTGTTCCGGTTTGAGCTGTTGATGAGGCGCAGAATCCTTACGTACCAGGGCACAGCCGGAAATCAGCGTCGTGCTGCCGAGAATGCTGCACAACAGCAGGCGTGAAAGTTGACGATTGATCATTGCGTGGCTCCTTGTGCCTGTTCCGTGGCGGGCGTTAATGCCGGGGCTGTCCAGTCTGGCAAGCGGGCGAAAAGCTGGCAGACGTGTTGCTCCTGTTTTAATAAGGTGGGCAGGATGGCCTGCGAGGCGGGTGTTTCTTCAAGCGTTATTTGAGGAGAACGGCTGAGTGCGGTTGCCAGACCGGCAGCGTATTTCTCCAGGGCATCGGCAAACTGACCTGCTCTGTCCGGCTGTAGTGCGTTATCCAGCGCCTGCGCCGAGTTCCAGGTGGCATCCCAGGCGTGAAGAATATCGCGGCCCTGACAAATAATCGTTTGCGAACGTTCAATCAGTAATGCGCGTTCTTCGCTGTCCAGTTGACGCTCCAGCACCACGCGTTGGCACATCTCTTCACAGGCATTAAACGCCGCATGCAGACCTATGCGAATTTGCAGATAAGTGCGCAGAGCCGTGACTTCCTGCTGGCGTGGGATCCGCATTACTTTACTCAACATACCCAGCGCGCCAGCCAGTTTTTGCGGCAGCGTGCGCGCTTCGCTTTCAGGCCAGACAAAGGTGTAAATCACCGCGGACACCACGGTACCAATGATGATACCCAGGGCGCGATCGCGAATTTCCACCAGGTCGTACACCGGGCCAAAAACGTTTTCGAGCGTGGCGAGCGCGAAGGTGACCACCATCTGTGTGCCGATATAAGAAGAGCGTTCAGAGCTGGTGGCAATCCATGCGCCCAACAGGAAAATCGGTGCCAGCACAAACAGCAATTCGACAATATTGTCCAGCCAGGGCATGACCAATAACGTGAATAACAGCGCCAGAATCGCGCCGCAAAAGGCCCCGCCAAAACGCAGCACCATCTTCTGGTACGACGAACCGACATTGGGATTAGCGACGATCACGCAGGTCAGCATACAGGTGTGAATGCCTTCCCAGTCCACGCCGCTGTAGAAGGTGTAACAGATCAAACAGGCGAGCAGCGTTTTTACCGCGTAGCGCATATAGTCTGGATTGGTAAAGGCATCGGCGACCATTGATGGCGGCTTGGCTGCAGGCGTAGGCGGCGTATTCGGGTCCATCTGACCCAGTTGCAATAACGTCTGGCAGATATTCTCCAGGTTACATTCTCGTGCCGCCACCGCTTCATCTTCACTAAGCCGCCAGTCGCTTTGCCAGCACTGACCTTCGGCAATGGTATGTTGCAGCTTGTTGATTTCTGAGACTAATTTTTGCCGAAATTCAATAATTGCCTGAGAATCAGCAAAAGAGGTGGGATCGTAGCGATTCAGCGTCGAGTAAATGTAGGTTACCGTTGCCACGCAGCTTTGCCACCATGCGCTCTGGGTTCGCCAGTTGGCATCATCCGCGAGGCAAAAGACATTGAGTTTTTGCAGCGCCAGCGCCTCTCTTTCAATCCGCGTTTCGGGTAGCGGTGCGAGGCTGTCCGTCAGGTGGCTAATGGCATCATCAAGCCGATCATTAAGCGCCTGATGCATCTGCGTAATGGCACGACTGGGAAACCACAGCACGCCGATTAACGTCATCAGCAAGGTTGGATAGAGGCCAACAACGATACACCACAGCGTTAAGCGCACGACCACTTCCGGATAGTCGAGCATGGCGGGGAAGGTTTGCCCGTAAATAGCGACAATGGCGACGGCGAAAAAGACCAGTCCCAGCCGATGGGTGCGCATCAAAAACATGCAGCCCATCAGGATCGGCCCGGAGATGATCAATCGGATCAACGGTTCGCCATATGACCATTTGTAGATCAAAAACAGGCTGCCGATCTCCAGCACCGTGGCAACCACAAACAAGATCGCGACAAATTTGGTGTAAAACGCGTTCGACTGAATACCGTAAAACAGCACTGCCAGTGATAACGCCACAAAAGGGATCTCAAAAGTCATCGAGATCAGAATCACCAGCAGGCAGCCTACCCAGAGTTGCATAGTCTGTGGCACGCGCCCTGGTCGCCGCTCGCTTAACTCTTCATGAAAGAACGCCAGCAGCCTGACCACCGGTAATGGCAGGGAGTTGAGCGCGCTCATTATTGTGGCTCAAGATTAGCGACTGCCGAAGCGCCGATGCGGAACATTTCCGGGTCAGGTTTATCAACCATGATTTTGACCGGAAAACGCTGGGCAACGCGGACCCAGTTAATAGACCGTGACACTTTCGGCAGGCCGCCCAGCACCAGGCCGCCGTCATCCGGTAGCACGCCGTAGCCAATCGAATCCACTTTACCCTCGAAGGTTTTGCCGCTGTCGCTCATCAGGCGAATGGTTGCGGGTGTACCCGAGCGAATATTTTTCAGATCGGTTTCGCGGAAGTTGGCAATCACGTACCAGTGACGAGTGTCGATTAGGGTGAAAATAGGGCGCATGGCAGAAGCAAATTGCCCAACCGAGGTTTTGAGGGAAATGACCCGGCCATCAAACGGCGCGCGAACGGTTGCCATTTCCAGATGCAGTTTGGTCAGGGCAATATCCGCTTCCACTGCCGCACGCTGGGCAACTAATGCATCCACGCCGCTGACGGCGCTGGCGGCTGACTGCGCCTGCAACAATACGGCATTAAGGTCCGCTTCTGCCGCACGCTGTGCGGTTCTTGCACGGTCAACCTCTTCCGCAGAAACAAAACCTTCTCGCAGTAGCGGTTCGGTACGGCGTAACGTATCGCTGGCTTGTTTCGCGGCGGCACGGGCTTTTTCTACCGTGGCATTAACCGAGTCGGCACCAAACTGTTGTGCGTCAACGCTACGCTGGGTGAGCATAATTTGCTTATCCAGCGCCGCGAGGGAGGCTTCAGCTTTCGCCAGATTGGCTTCGTACGGGCGCGGGTCAATGCTGAACAGCAAATCGCCCTGTTTCACCGCCTGGTTGTCGGTGACCGCCAGTTCAACAATGCGACCGCTGACTTCCGGCACCACATCAATGGTATCTGCTGACGCGTAAGCGTCATTAGTTGATGGCGCACTGTCTACGCGCCAGATAACGAAAACAAGGGCAACCAGCGCCAACGCAACCACTAACAGAGCAGGGAATTTACCGCGAGGAGCTTTTTTCGGCGTACTTTCCATGAGCGCGTCTCAAATAGATTAGAAAAATGCCAGCCAGAACAGCATGGCGTAGAGAGCAAAAAGGGCGGTATAAATAATTCCGACAAATGCCAGATTGATATTTGTCCGCTGAATAATTCGCCTCGTGATGAGCGTCAAAATAAGGCTGGCAATAGCGCAGAAAAACCAGCCGGGATAATAAGCGCCGATCACCGGGATTGCCGGAGATAATGAGCATCCCGAAACCATGAAGACGGGAATTATCCAGGCTGTTTTTTTGAGTTGCATCGCCATGCGAGAGAGAACTGTTGGCATATTAAATACATCCTGTCTGCTGCGAACAATATCTGTAGTGAATATCAATATCCATTGAAGGCGTCAGTATGGCTATTTTCTCGCTGAATAAAAATAGCTTTATTCAGCCACCGCATTCATAACTTATATATTTTATGTATTAATTTTCTGTATATATTTTTAAAATAAATGCTTTTGGGAGCTTCAGCGCCCCCAAAAGCGAGTGACATTAATTTGGGGTTACGATATTCACCCACAAATCGAAATTATCCAGACAGGCGATAATTTCTTCCAGTTTCGCGCCATTGCCAATAATTTTGGCTTTCTTCGCTTTTACCAGATCGGCCATTTTTGCCTGTCCGGTCAGCACGGCGTGCAGATCTTCACGGCTGATGTAGAAAGAGGCGTCAGCTTGCGGTTGCAGTGTTTTACGGTAGTTAAGCACGCTATCGTTCAGCGTCAGGTTGAGGTTATCGCCGTTGTTCATATTGAAGTTCAGGCTGATATTTTTACCCGCGGCTTTCGCGCTATCGAGGCGAACGGCCATAAAGTCGAACAGCATTTCGACCGACATCCCACGAATGGTGTCCGGGGAACCGGTGGTGCCGTGGCTGAACTTATGCACCCCTTCGCGCAGCTCTTTCGCGCCGGTCAGGTAGAAACCGCGCCATGTGGCGGACTCGGCCTGATAGCCCAGCTGTTCAAAGTTATTCGCTTGCAGATTCTTCGCGACCTGGTCACCCGGGTTGGCGGCAATCACCTGTTTCAGCAGTTCTGCCGACCAGCGATAATCACCTTGCTTGTTCGCTTCTTGCGCCAGGTTGATGACGCGGGCAGAACCGCCCAGCGCCTGCACGTAACGTTTACCCATCTCCACCTGACCATACGGATGCAGGTTAGCCGGGTTACCGTCGTAATAGCCAAGATAGAAGTTATACACCGCGCGGGCGTTGTGGCTGACAGAACCGTAATAACCGCGGCTGGCCCAGTTATTGGCAAGCGCAGGCGGCAGCTTAATCATGTCGCCGATTTCATTCATGGTGTAGCCCTGGTTCGCCAGGTGCAGGGTCTGGTCGTGAATGTACTTGATAGTATCGCGATATTTACCAATATAATCATTGATATGCTTATTGCCCCAGACCGGCCAGGTGTGCGGCATAAACAGTACTTCCGCGTCGTTACCCCACATATCCAACGTTTCGTTCAGATACTCGGTCCACTTGCTGGTGTCGCGGGTTTTCGCGCCGCGCAGAGTGTAGAAGTTGTGCAGGGTATGCGTGGCGTTCTCGGCGGTACACAGGGCTTTCAGGGCCGGAATATAGAAGTGCATTTCGGCTGGCGCTTCGCTACCTGGGGTCATCAGGAAGTCAAACTCCAGGCCGTCGATAATCATCTTCTCGCCAGTTCTGACGATAGTTTTAGTCGGTGCAATAATGCTCGGGTCGCCCGTTGCCAGCGTCACGCCAAGGCCATTACCCACATTGCCTTGCGCGTTGTGCGGCAGTAACAGACCGTAAGAGTAGAGCGCACGGCGGCTCATGATGTTACCCGCCAGCACGTTTTCGCTGATGGCTTCGTCCATAAAGCCAGCTGGAGCAATCACCTGAACTTTGCCGGATTTAACATCGGCTTCAGAGATGATGCCTTTCACGCCGCCATAGTGGTCGGCGTGGCTGTGAGTGTAGATAACGGCAACAATCGGTTTTTGCGGACGATGCTGGAAGTAAAGGTCAAGTGCGGCTTTTGCGGCAGGTGGCGTCACCAGTGGGTCAATAACAATAATGCCTTTCTCACCCTCAACGAACGTAATGTTAGAGATATCCTGGCCGCGCACCTGATACATTTTATCGGTGACTTTGAACAGGCCTGAAATGCCGTTGATCTGCGACTGACGCCACAGGCTGGGGTTTACGGTTTCCGGCGCAGCGGCATTAATATCAAATTTGTAATCATTCGCGCGGTAGTAAATTTTACCGTTCGCATCACGCAGAATACCTTCATCCAGCAGCGGAGCGATAAATCCACGCAGAGCATCGTCAAAATCCTGGCGATCGCTAAACGGTAATGATTTGGCGTAATTCTGATTAACCTGTTGGGTATATTGAGTGGCAGCTTTCGCTTCATCTGTTGCGTAAGCGGTATTTATCATCATGCCGCTGGCGGCAGTGAACGCAATAACAATCCTGCTCAAACGGAATAACCGAGAGTTATTCATATAAATCTCCATTTATCATTTATGTCGTAAATAGGTAATCCATGCAAAATACGTCATTTAAAGCTGGCGTTATCATAATTCTGAAATTGCGACTTTAATAAGTGGAAGTGTGAGCGGAACGATCCATTTTATTAGGCATTTGTGCTGAAGAGGGAAAATTACAGTAGAACTATCATTGCTGGGAATAATATTGGCTGTTTTATGTAATTATTATATATATTGTACCTGTCGTTGGCACAGCGGGACATTGCGCTACTGTGCCAACGCTTTACTCATGGGACTTTAGCACAGGACTGTGGCAAAAAACGTTGATGCGCCAATATTGCTGCACCCTGAGCGCCATTAAAGTCAGAAGATGAGGCGGCAATAAAGCGCACGACCTGATACGGCAGTGGACGGCGCAGGTACTTTTGGGTCATGGCAATGAGAGTCTCGCGTGGGAAGGCGGGCATATCCATCACGCCACCACCCAGAATCACCGCATCGGGATCGAACAGATTAATGCTGGTGGCAATGGCTCGTGCCGCGTTTTCAAGCAGACTCTGGACGAAAGGGGCGTTTTCCGCATGGACGAAAAGATCGCTCAATGGGTAATTTCGGGACTGTTGTTCGTACCAGCGTCTTAGCGCCATTCCAGAGCAATTGGTTTCCAGGCACCCAGGATTACCACACGCGCAGTGTTGGGTCATATCTCCCAGGGGGATATGGCCCAGTTCGCCTGCCACACCGTGTGCACCCGTCCACGGCGCACCGTTCATCCACACTGCGAACCCCATCCCCGTACCGAGATAGGCTGCCAGAACCAGTTGTTGCGTAAGGCGGTTTTCTACTACGTCCCAGGAGAGTTGCAGGTTAACGTCGCGGGAAAACTCAACCGGACAATTCAGCGTATTTTCGAGCTTATCGGCGAGATCATATAAATCTGCCGCTGTTAACGGCAGGTTAGGCGTAGAAATAATGGTGCGTTTATCTTTACTGACCAGCGCCGGAAATCCCATCACCAGACCATGACAGCGAGCGTTAAAGCGCCTGAGTTGCTCGTCAATCATTTCGCCGATACCCGACACCAGGTCGGGAGCAATAACTTCTGCGGTCCGCTTTTTTTCGCAGTGTAGCGTTTCACCTTCTGCTGTCCGCAGACAAAAGCGGATATGCGTTGCCCCCATATCCACGCCCGCTACGACGTTATGCTGTTTTTGCATGAGGCTGTACCTCGCTTTTTGCAGCCAGAATCTGCGCGGTCATAATTCTCCATGCTTCGTCGATATTTTCCGCATGATTAAACAGGCCGGAAGTGCCGACGATAAAGACATCCGCCCCTGCCGCCATTAGTTTTTCGTAAGTTGCCTGGTTGCAGGAACCGTCCACCTCAATTTCGTACTCCAGACCTTCTCGTTCACGCCATGCCTTCAGTTCGGCAACTTTATCCAGCATTTCAGGAATGAAGGGTTGTCCGGCAAAACCGGGATCGACAGTCATGACCGTAATTTTATCAGCCTTATGGATATAGTATTTCATGGCCTCAACCGGCGTTTCCGGATTAAGAATCAGCCCCACTTTCATGCCATGACGGCGGATTTCATCAATCAGGCGGAATGCCTGACCGTTGATAGTTTCCGGATGCAAAGTGATGAAATCAGCTCCCGCACGTGCCAGTTGAGCAATGTAATCCTGCGGACGCGTTACCATCAGATGGCAGTCGAGCGGTTTACTCGCCAGTTTTTTTACCTGGCTTACGAAGAACGGTGAGAGCGTCAGATTCGGCACAAAGTGGCCGTCCATGATATCGATGTGAAAGTAATCGGCATGGCTGTCGATAAATTCGATCTGTTCTTTAAATTTCAGCAGATCCATACACATTAACGAGGGGGAGATTTTCATGTTCAATTCCTTACTTACTGATAAGACGGTCAAGGGCGACAGCCGCGATAATTAATCCGCCCATCACCACCAGTTGGTAATAGGTTTGTACCTGCAAAATATTCAGACCGTTGTTGATGGTGCCGATGATCAACCCGCCAATCACCACAGAGAAAATGCGCCCCTTGCCGCCGAAGAAACTGGTGCCGCCAATGATGGCGCTGGCAATGGCATAGGTTTCAAAACCCATACCGGCAAGCGGTTCTGCGGCACCGAGTCGTGCAGTTGAGACGACGCCTGCCAGACCTGCACAAACACCGGAGATGATAAACACCACCAGGATGTGGAATTTCACGTCAATCCCGGAATAGAACGCCGAGTTTTTGTTGCCGCCCAGTGCGTAGATGTTGCGTCCGAGCCGCATACGCGTTGTCAGAAACCAAAGGATGAGCGCGACAATTAGCGAGAAGATAACGGAGACAGGTATCCCAATTACGCTGGCGGCAAAGAAGTTCACGAAGTCAAATGAGAAGCCGTATACCGAGTTGGCATCGGAGATCACCAGCGTGATCCCACGGAAAATAGCGTTGGTGCCAAGGGTGATAATGAACGGGTGTAGTCCCGTCCAGTTGACCAGGCAGCCGTTGATCGCCCCCAGTGCGCCGCCAACCAGTACACCGCCAATTAGCGCCGCGAGAAACGGATCAATACCTGCCAACATCAGTTTAGCGGTCACCATACCGGAAAGCGCCAGAATCGCGCCAACCGAAAGGTCGATACCGGCGACCAGGATAGCGAAGAATTCCCCCATGCCGATCAGTACCGTCACGGAGCTTTGCACAAAAATCTGGGTAATATTATTGGTGGTCAGAAAATATTCTGACGACAGCAAACCAAAAATGGCGACGATGATCGCCAGGATAAAAAAAGTACCGTATTTATCCCAGAACAGCGCAAAGTTGAACGGTTTCTTCTCGCTCGCTTCGCTTTTTACTCGTGTGGTAAAGCCCATGCCATAATCTCCTCTTCGCTCATGTCATCGCGATTGGTCAGGATTTGCGTCAGTCGTCCTTCGCAGAACACGGCGATGCGGTCGCAGACGGTGATAATTTCAGGTAGTTCAGATGACACCATCAGGATGACTTTTCCGTCGTCCGCCAGTTGGCGCATCACTTTGTAAATTTCGGCTTTCGCGCCAACGTCGATGCCACGGGTAGGTTCATCGAAAATGATCACTTCCGGGTGACAGCACAGCCATTTGGAGATCAGGACTTTCTGCTGGTTACCGCCGGAGAGTTCAGTGATGTTCTGGTTTACCGAATGACATTTCAGCGCCAGCAGTTCGCGCTGGGCTTCAGCGGTACGTTGCTCGTCAACTTCATGAAACAACCCCATCGCGCCTTTATAGCCGCCGTCTTTCAGACTGCGGCTGATAGCTATGTTCTGAGCGATAGAAAAGTTGGGGAAAAAGCCGTTATCCCGGCGGCTTTCAGTGATGTAAGCCATCCCTTTTTTCACGGCATCCAGGGGAGAACGTGGAGAGATATCTTTGCCATTAAGACGGATTTCTCCGCCAGCGCGTTTATCAACGCCAAACAGGCAGTTCATCAGTTCAGTACGTCCGGAACCGACCAGTCCGGCAAAGCCTAATATTTCTCCCCGGCAGACGCTAAATGAGATATCCCGGACCTTTTTTCTGTCACGGCTGGTGACGTTGCGCACCTCAAAAACCGTATCGTGCGCAAGGTTGCTGACATTCTCCTTCATCGCGTTAAAACGGTTTTGCAATTCGCGGCCTACCATCAGACGGACGATATCGTCATTTGACACATCGCTCACCATGCCGCTGCAAACGCTGCTGCCGTCTTTCATCACCGTATAGCGGTCGCAAATACGGCGAATTTCCGCCAATTTATGCGAGATATAGACGATGGCCGTACCCTCCTTACGCAACTGATTCATGATCAGAAACAAATAGTCCACCTCTTTATTGGTGAGTGAGGAGGTGGGTTCATCCATGATGATGACTTTGGCGTCGAGCATCAGCGTTTTGGCAATTTCCAGCATCTGCTTGTGGCTGATAGATAAGTTCGCCACTTTCTCATCTAAATCAACTTTCAAGCCCACGCGTAATAACATCATTGCGGCGCGGACACGCATTTCTCGCCAGTCGATAATATTGACACCGCAGATTTTTTTCGTCAGATGACGACCAATATATAAATTTTCCAGTACGGTTAATTCATCAATAACGCTGAGTTCCTGATAAATAATCCCGATACCGAGTTGTGCCGCTAATTTATGATCCAGTTTGTTATAGTTAATGTTATTAATGGTAATGGTGCCTTTGGTCGGCTCATGTATCCCGGATAACACTTTCATTAGCGTAGATTTACCCGCACCATTTTCTCCTAGTAATGCATGTATTTCACCAGGATAAACCGTTAAATTAACCGACTTTAATGCGTGAACCGGACCAAAGGACTTGCCGATCCCCGCCATCGATATATATGGCGTGGCCATAAATAACCTCTCTGCACGAAATATCGTATTATTGCCTGATGGCTACGTTTATCAGGTCTACGTTCAGGTTATTTTGTTGGCCGGATAAGACACTTCATTAGCATCATCATCCGGCATCATTCAGTTTTATTGAGTGACCAGGATTGAATCGACCAGTTTAAATTCCGGTGCTTTATCCAGCGGGATAACCTTGCCGGATTTCTCAGCGTCAACCATCAGCTTCAGACCCGTTGCACCGATATCCGCCGGGTTCTGGGCAACCGTCGCGGTCATTTGTCCGGCTTCCACCATTTTGCGGGCTTCCGGAATGCCATCTGTACCGACGACCAACACTTTGCCCGTTTTTCCAGCGTTTGCGACTGCCTGAGCAACACCCATTGCCATCGTGTCATTCGCGCAATAGATCGCTTTAATATTCGGATTACGTTGCAACACGTTAGTGGCGACATCCAGTGCTTTAATACGGTCCCAGTCGGCAGGCTGGCTGGCGACAAGCTTGATCTGGCTTGCTTTTTTGAAGGCTTCGGTGGCACCATTACGACGCGCTTCACCGGAGGCGTTACCGGCTTTACCCTCAATGATTGCGACTTCACCCCCTTCGGCACCCAGCTTGTCAATAATGAATGACGCGCCTTTCGCCCCGACGGCAACATTATCGGTGGTGACAAAACCTTCCACATTACCGCCTGCTTTTTTCAGATTATCCATGTCGATTTTTTCATCGAGATTGACCAGATAAATGCCTTTTTTCCATGCGCGGGCAACAGGCATGACCAGGTTCACTGAGGATAATGGTGCGAAGGCGATACCTTTGTAATTTTTATTACTGAGATCTTCAAATAACTGCAATTGAGATTGAAAATCGCCTTCTGAAGGAGAGGCAAAAATATCAACGCTGACGCCCAGCGTTTTTGCTTCATCTTCAATGCCTTTTTTCATATCTACCCAAAATGGATTGGAGAGTGTTTTCAATACGACGGCATATTCGGCGGCAGCAAAAGCGCTGGTTGACAACATTAAGCCCACGAGTGTGCCGCTGAAATATTTCAGATATTTATTCATAATCATGTTCTCACGGTAAGGGGAGAGGTAACTCCGCGATGGCGGAATTACCTTTTTCTTATTTCAGCGCGCCTGGTGAGAAGAAATCAACAATTGCGCCGGTTTTTTGCATATTAATATTAGCTTGTTCAATATTGAGCTGGGCGACAGAGACAAAAAACGCGTCCAGCAAAGTCAGTTGTAATATTCTTGCCGAGGCATTACGACCTAATAACGGTGTTTCCGGGGCCGGTGAGCAAATAATATAATCGGCCAGCTTCGCTATTGGTGAATGATAGCTATGCGTTATACAAATAATCTTTGCCCCGTTCTTTTTTGCCAGTTCTACAGCCGCTTTTACATCACTGGTTCGCCCGGAATGGGTCACCACCAGCACCACATCTCCTTCCTGTAACAACGAAGCAGACATCATCATGATGTGAGCGTCCGGATAGGCCTGGCAGCGTACGCCAATGCGCAAAAACTTGTGCTGTACATCAGCACAGATAGCATTTGATCCTCCGGCACCGTACAAATCCCGCTGTCTGGCCTGATAGAAAAAGCGGGCGGCACGGTGGATCTCATCAACGTTGACGATCGACTGACCTTCCATAATGGTGCGTAAAGTGATGTTAAATACCTTATTCACCACATCCTGCGGCGCTTCATCAAAAGCCAACTCGGAAGGCAATACTTGTTCTGACTGAGAAAAATAATCTTCCAGCGCACTGCGTAAGTTACGAAAGCCGCTAAACCCCAGCAGCTTTGATACCTTAACGATCATCGCTTCAGATACCGCCAGAGCTTCTGCGACATCTTTAATTGCGGGTGCACAACTCAGGTTACCGGGTTTGAGTAACCACTCCACGATGCGGCTTTCGTTTTCTGTCATTCCTTCCTGCTTCATTCGCAGGTAAGGCGCTAACCCGATACCGTTCGGAAGCGCTGAATCAAACTCTGACTGGCTCATCACGTTCTCTTGTCCTTGAATTGAAGACGCCACTATATCACCACAGCAAGAACAGAAAAGATGCTGGCAACTTCACAAAAAAATAAAATTTATAAATTTTGTTCTGTTGTGAATAATGGAGAGTGGCTTAAAATTTCATTTCATTTAATCACTTTAAAAACATGATGTTATTTGTTTTTCTGGTTTGTTGGATGATAGATGTTGCTGGATAGTGAGTGTCTTTAACGCTATTGCGCTGCCAGATGTAACTCTGTAAAACAGATCAGGAAGGCGGATTTCATCGATTTTGGGTGTTTTTAATTCATTTACATCACAAATGTTTTTTGATTGTGAAGTTTTGCGCGGGCGGGGAAGATGAATGAAAAAGATTGCATTTGGCTGTGATCATGTCGGTTTCATTTTAAAACATGAAATAGTGGCACATTTAGTTGAGCGTGGCGTTGAAGTGATTGATAAAGGAACCTGGTCGTCAGAGCGTACTGATTATCCGCATTACGCCAGTCAAGTCGCACTGGCAGTTGCTGGCGGAGAGGCTGATGGCGGGATTTTGATTTGTGGCACTGGCGTCGGTATTTCGATAGCGGCGAACAAGTTTGCCGGAATTCGCGCCGTCGTTTGTAGCGAACCTTATTCCGCGCAACTTTCGCGGCAGCATAACGATACCAACGTGCTGGCTTTTGGTTCACGAGTGGTTGGCCTCGAACTGGCAAAAATGATTGTCGATGCGTGGCTGGGCGCACAGTACGAAGGCGGTCGTCATCAACAACGCGTGGAGGCGATTACGGCAATAGAGCAGCGGAGAAATTGAGATTCATCCACTACTTGCATGGATGAGTAATGACTAATGTGGATAGAGTTTCTTTTTGAGGTTGGCTAATGAAACGCTTTCCGCTATTTCTTTTATTCACCCTGTTCACGCTGTCCACCGTTCCGGCCCAGGCCGATATTATCGACGACACCATTGGCAATATTCAGCAGGCGATTAACGACGCTTATAACCCTGACCGTGGGCGAGACTATGAAGATTCGCGCGACGACGGTTGGCAACGCCAGGTGAGCGACGATCGTCGCAAGCAATATAACGATCGCCGCCGCCAGTTTGAAGATCGCCGCAGGCAGCTGGACGATCGCCAGCGCCAGCTGGATCAGGAGCGTCGGCAGCTAGAAGATGAAGAGCGGAGAATGGAAGATGAGTATGGGCGTTGAGGTAGGGGCCGGCGCGGGTATTTTCCCTCACTCCACCTCAATCTCCATCCCATCAAATCCCGCCTCAAACCCCGACGGCAGTGCGTTTTCCATCAGCCACGCATCAAACTGATGGCTGATATGGGTCAGAATCACCCGCGGCGAGCGGATAACCTGATTCAGCGCAAGCACGGTATTTAAATCACAGTGATTACGCGGTGCATCCTCGCGCGGCGGGTGGCTGCAATCAATCACCATTACCTGTGGCTGATTATTGCGTAAAAATTTCAGCGTTTTTTCCGGCAGGCCTGCAGTGTCAGACAGCCACGCCACCCGGCTATGTGCCGTTTCCAGTAGATAGCCGAAAGTGAGTTTCGAATGGTTAAGCGGCAGCGGCGTGACCTGCAACCCCTGCAAATCAAACACCACAAACGGCTCCACCGTGTGGCTGAAATCAAGCAGGCCCGGATGTTTAAACAGATCGTCGCAGCCCTGCTCATCCGGTGGACCGTAGACCGGGATTGTGTCGCCCACGCCCCAGCGCAGCGGGAACAGCCCCTGGACGTGATCCATATGGTAGTGCGTCAGCAAAAACTGCTGGAACGATCCGGGCGACCAGCGATCGGCGAGATCGTGCAGCCCGGCGTCGATCAGGGTGATCGCGTCGTTAAACTTCACGACGCCGCTGCATGGCTGGCGGCGATACTGCGGCGAGCGTCGCGCTCTGGCGCAGGCCGCGCACTCGCAGCCCCATGCCGGAACGCCCTGTGCGCCGCCGGTGCCGGTGAGCGTGAGGGTCAGGCTCATGTTACAGCGCCTTGGTGAAGCGGAAGTGGCTCTGCTCGTAGCCTTCGCGCAGATAGAAACGGTGCGCGTCGTGGCGCTTGACGTTGGTGGAAAGCTCGGTCATTTCTGCCCCGGCCTGGCGGGCTTCTTCTTCTGCCCATGCCAGTAATTTACTGCCGACGTTCAGACCGCGCGCCTGCGGCATCACCACCAGTTCCTGAATTTCGCCGATCCAGTTGACATGATGCAGATGAAACTGCAAATGCAGGCCGATCATGCCGACAACTTCGCCATCCAGCAGCGCCAGATGGTAGCGCATGTTCGGATCGCGCAGATTGGCGTTAAACCCCACGCGAAACGCCTGGTGGTCAAACTCCGCCTGTTTTAGCTCACAAATCAGCGCGTAAACTGCGTCGGTGTCGTACTGCGTAGCCGGGCGAAGCTCACAAGCAGGCATGGTGTTTCTCCTTCTGATGAATCAGCGTCAGCAACTTGTCGACCGACTGGCGCAGGCTGCCGTCATTATTGAGCGTAAGACAATCCTGAGGAGTATAGCGGGCAGCGCGCGCCAGCCGGGCGTTAATTTCACTGGCATTTTCACGACCACGGTTTTCCAGGCGCTGGCGCAGGATCTCTGGCGAAACCTGTAAACAAACGGGCAGCAGCGCCGATTGATAGCGCGCCCGCGCCTGCGGCAGATGGGCGCGTGAGCCGTTGACCACCACGTCAAATCCAGCGTGCAGCCAGAGGTCAATCTCGACGCCGACGCCATAATACAGACCGTTAGCGTGCCAGCTTAAGGCCAGAAGGTTCTGCCCCGCGCGGGTAAAAAACTCCTGCTCGCTCAGGGCGATATGGTTTTCACTTCCGGCGCTGGCGGCGCGCGTGATGTAGCGATGCGCTACCAGTAGCTGAGTTTGTTCCCGCTGGCGGAGTTCCGTCAACAGACTGTCTTTTCCGGAGCCAGAGGCCCCCATTAACCAAATCAGTTTTCCCGTCATCAGAACACCCTTTTACCCTGACGCCAGACGTGGTCGATATGAATGTGGTTGCCCTTGCGATGCGCCAGCACCAGGTCGGCGCGTTTGCCCTCGCCAATCACCCCGCGATCCTGAAGATTAAGCGCCTGCGCCGGATTTTTAGTCACCAGCTTCACCGCCTGCGGCAGCGTAAAGCGGTTGCTCTCGTCATCGGCGACGCGAAATGCCGCATCGAGCAGGCTGGCGGGGTAGTAGTCGGAAGAGAGGATATCCAGCAGGCCAAGCTGCGCCAGTTCACTGGCCGCCACGTTGCCGGAGTGCGAACCGCCGCGCACGATATTCGGCGCGCCCATCAGCACGTTCATGCCATGCTTGCGCGAGGCTTCTGCCGCTTCGAACGTGGTGGGAAATTCGGCGATCACGCTGCCAAGCTGGTGGGATTCGGCAACGTGGGCGTGCGTGGCGTCATCGTGGCTGGCGAGGGCAATGTGTCGCGCGCGGCACATTGCGGCGATAGTTTCGCGATTAGGCTGTGACCAGCGTGCGGCAAGCGCCAGTTGCTCCTCTTCGTACTGTTGCATCTGCGCATCGGTGAGCGAGTATTTGCCCTGATAATATTCACGATATTTTTCGCGGTTGGCGAACTGGCGCTGGCCCGGTGAGTGATCCATCAGCGACACCAGCGTTACCAGTTCGCGCTGTACCAGTTTTTCAAACAGCGGCAGCGTGGTGTGATGCGGCAGTTCGCAGCGTAGGTGCAGACGGTGCTCGGCACGGTTGACGCCGCGTTTCTGCGTCTCTTCGATGGCGTTGATCATCTTCTCCAGATTCTCCAGCCGATCGCCGCCGTCGCGTACATCACCAATCGCCACGGCGTCCAGCACGGTGGTGATGCCGCTCGCCACCATCAGCGCGTCGTGGCTGCTCATCGCCGAGTGGGCTGGCCAGTCAACTTTCGGGCGCGGGGTGAAGAATTTATCCAGATTATCGGTATGCAGCTCAATCAGCCCCGGTAGCAGCCAGCCGCCTTCGCCGTCCATTGCTTCTGACAGGTGACTCTGGCTTTCGGCAAAGGCGCGGATTTCGCCGTCCTGCATCTCCAGAGAACCGTGTACCACCTCGTTTTCCAGCACCAGTTTGACGTTATTGATAATCATGAAGAGACTCCCATTGGGTGCAGGCGGTCGGCGACTTGCTCGCGTACGGTTTCGTCATGGAAGATACCGACGATGGCCGCGCCGCGGGCTTTGGCTTCGCGGATCAGTTCCACTACGGCGGCGCTGTTTTTAGCGTCCAGCGAGGCGGTGGGTTCATCCAGCAGCAGAATCGGATAGTCGACGATAAAACCGCGCGCGATGTTGACGCGCTGTTGTTCGCCGCCGGAAAAGGTTGATGGCGCAAGGTGCCACAGGCGTTCAGGCACGTTCAGGCGCGTCAGTAATCGGGCGGCTTTAGCGGCGCAGGCTTCACGCGGTACGCCGGTATCGAGCAGCGGCTGCATCACCACTTCCAGTGCCGAAATACGAGGGATGACGCGCAGAAACTGGCTTACCCAGCCGACAGTGGTTTTGCGGATCTCCACCACTTTGCGCGCTGGCGCGGTGACCAGGTCGACCCATTCATCACCGTGTTTGATCTGGATTTGCCCTTCGTCGGGTAGATAGTTGGCATACAGCGAGCGTAGCAGAGTTGATTTTCCACTGCCGGAATGGCCGTGGAGTACCACGCATTCGCCGGCGTTGACGGTGAGTGAGGCGCCTTGTAATACAGGCAGGCGCACGCCGTTTTGCTGGTGCAGGATGAAGGTTTTACTGACGTTTTGTACGTTAATCATTTTTCGCCTCGTGGTTCGGGTGTCGGATGCGACGCTGATGCGTCTTATCCGACCTACGGGGAGCGCATTTGTAGGCCGGATAAGGCGTTTACGCCGCATCCGGCATCAGCTCAATTCTGCAAAACCGATGACACCAGCAACTGGGTATACGGATGGTGCGGGTCGTCGAGCACCCGGTCGGTCAACCCACTCTCCACCACTTTCCCTTGCTTCATTACCAGCAAACGGTCCGCCAGCAGACGGGCGACGCCTAAATCGTGGGTGACAATCACTACCGCCAGGTTAAGCTCCATCACCAGACCGCGGAGCAGGTCCAGCAGGCGCGCCTGTACCGACACATCCAGCCCGCCAGTGGGTTCATCCATAAACACCAGCTTCGGATGCGTCACCAGGTTGCGGGCAATCTGCAAACGTTGCTGCATGCCGCCGGAAAAGGTGGTCGGCAGGTCGTCGATCCGGTTGGCGGGAATCTCCACCTCTTCCAGCCATTTCTGCGCGGTGGCGCGAATATCGCCGTAATGACGCGCTCCGGTTGCCATCAACCGTTCGCCGATATTGCCGCCTGCCGACACCTGGCGGCGCAGGCCGTCAAGCGGATGCTGATGCACCACACCCCATTCGGTGCGCAGCAGGCGACGGCGGTCGGCCTCGCTCATCGCGTACAGCGAACGGTTCTCGTAGCGAATTTCCCCTTGCTGTGGTGTCAGGCGGGCGGAAATTGATTTCAGTAGCGTGGTCTTCCCGGAACCGGACTCCCCAACAATGCCCAGAACTTCTCCCGGCCATAAATCAAAAGAGACATCGCTGAAGCCTTTGCCCGGGGCATAAAGGTGGGTCAGGTTATTGACCGAAAGTAACGGTTGATTCATTGGCTTTTGGCCTCGTTCTGTTGGCGGCAATAATCGGTATCGGAGCAGACAAACATGCGGTTTCCGGCGTCATCCAGCACCACTTCGTCGAGGTAACTGTGGGTCGATCCGCAGATGGCGCATGGTTCATCCCACTGCTGGACGGTGAACGGATGATCATCGAAATCGAGGCTTTCCACGCGGGTAAACGGTGGCACGGCATAGATGCGCTTCTCGCGCCCCGCGCCAAACAGTTGCAGGGCGGGCATCATGTCCATTTTCGGGTTATCGAATTTCGGGATCGGCGACGGGTCCATTACGTAGCGCCCGTTCACCTTCACCGGATAGGCGTAGGTGGTGGCGATATGACCGAAGCGGGCGATATCTTCATACAGTTTCACCTGCATCACGCCGTACTCCTCCAGCGCGTGCATGGTGCGCGTTTCCGTCTCACGCGGCTCAATAAAGCGCAGCGGTTCGGGGATCGGCACCTGGAAGATAACTATCTGATCTTCGGTCAGCGGCGTTTCGGGTATGCGGTGACGCGTCTGGATAAGTGTCGCATCGTCCGTGCGCTCGGTGGTGTTCACCCCGGTCACGCGCTTAAAGAAGTGACGAATCGACACGGCGTTGGTGGTGTCGTCTGCGCCCTGGTCAATCACCTTCAACACGTCGCTTTCGCCAATCACGCTGGCGGTGAGCTGAATGCCGCCGGTTCCCCAGCCGTAGGGCATCGGCATCTCGCGTCCGCCAAACGGCACCTGATAACCGGGGATTGCCACCGCTTTTAAGATGGCGCGGCGGATCATGCGTTTGGTCTGCTCGTCGAGGTAGGCAAAGTTGTAGCCGCTCAGATTAGCCATGGTTCTGCTCCTGTTGCAGACGTTTGAGTAGCTCCAGTTCGGCCTGGAAATCGACGTAGTGCGGGAGTTTGAGGTGCGAGACAAAGCCTGCGGCTTCGACGTTGTCGGCATGCGCCAGCACGAACTCTTCATCCTGCGCCGGGCCTGTCGCGTGCTCGCCGTACTCCGGGGCTTGTAGAGCGCGGTCAACCAGCGCCATCGCCATCGCTTTGCGCTCGCTCATGCCGAACACCAGCCCATAGCCGCGTGTAAAATGCGGTGGTTCATCCGGCGGGTCGATAAAACCGTTGACCATTTCACACTCGGTCATCAACAATTCGCCGACGTTCACCGCAAATCCCAGCTCTTCCGGCACAATAAATATATCGATATAGCCACTGCGAATTTCGCCTGCGAACGGGTGATTGCGCCCGTAACCGCGTTGGGTGGAGTAGGCCAGCGCCAACAAATAGCCTTCGTCACCGCGCATTAATTGTTGTAGACGGGAAGAACGCGAACAGGGATAAATCGGCGGCGTGCGGGTGATGTCGTCCGGTTGTGCGCCGCTATCTTCTTCAAACTTCGCCAGCCCCTGACGCGCCAGCAGGCTGAAGACATGTGGCGACGGTTGCTGTTCGCTGTCAGCGGTGGTCAGCGTTGGCGTTTCGCCGTTTGCCAGCAGGGTGAAATCGAGCAGGCGATGGGTGTAGTCGTAGGTGGGGCCAAGCAGTTGGCCGCCGGGAATGTCTTTATAAATTGCTGAAATACGCCGTTCGAGACGCATCCCGGTGGTGTCGAGCGGCTCACTGACCGCCAGCTTCGCCAGCGTGGTGCGGTAGGCGCGCAACAGAAAAATCGCTTCGACGTTATCGCCGCTGGCCTGTTTCAGCGCCAGCGCGGCCAGCTCGCGGTCGGCAATACCGCCTTCGGTCATCACGCGATCTACTGCAAGATTAAGCTGCTGTTCAATCTGGGCGACGCTCAGTTCAGGCAAATCGGTATTGCCCCGGCGTCGGCTCTCTTGCAGGGCGTGGGCGGCGTCGATCGCCTTCTCGCCCCCTTTCACGGCAACGTACATCAGCACACCTCCACATGAGTGGTTCGCGGGATAGCCAGCAGGCGCTCGCCGCAGGTCAGGATCAGGTCGATGCCGAGCGGGAACGGGTGCGGGCGCTCGGTAAGTTCGTGCAGAATGCACTCCGGCAGCTGCGGGGCGATCATTCGTTCTTCGGCAATACCCGCGCCAGTAAGGCGCAGCATGCGCCCGCCGCTCAGGCTGACGACCTGTAAAATCAGCGTCGCGCCCGCTTCTGGCGCAACAGCGGTGCCGCTGGAAAGGGCGTTAAGCTGTTCGCTGGAAATCGCCTCATCCGTTACCGCGAAGGTCGCCAGTTCCGGCTGATTGACCAGCGGCGCGTTGGTATGAAAACGCAGGCTCTGGCTGACGATATCGTTACTTAATGGCGCAGAAAGCCACACCGGCGTGTCGTTATCGGCCAGCGTCAGCAGCACGCTGGTGGTGGCGATATTCAGCGGCTGCCAGCCGCGTTTGAGCTGATGCAGGGCGACAATCACGCCCGGCTCGCTCATGGCCTTTAACAGGCGACGAAAACTGTGCTGGGCATCCTGCACGGGAAGCATAAAAGCGGTTTCCAGGGTCATGCGTTATCTCCGCGAACCATCGTAAAGAAGTCGACCCGGCTGGCGTTTACTTCGGCCTGGCGTGCGGCAATGCGTGCCATACGGTCAGCGTTCAGCGGGGCAATAAGAGTTTCTGATAAGTTTTGAAAGTGGCGGTTTTGCTGCATCAGCGCATCAATCAGCGCACAACGTTCGGCGTGCTGTTTGTCGCGCCCCAGTACCCAGCTATAGCCGAGTGTGCCGTCAGTCAGACGCACGGCGGCGCGGGTGAGCGTGGCGTCGCCAGCAAAAAAGCGTTCGCCGGTGCCGCCCATTCGCGCCTGAATCTGCACCAGGCCAGTTTCAGCGGCGCGGATCACCTCATAATCGGCGTTGATGTTCAGCGCGTTCAGGCGGGCTGCCAGTTCAGCCGGTTGGCTGTGCGCCAGCACGGACATCCAGTGCTGGCGGGTCGCGGTATCTGCGTGCATTCAGTGCTCCATAGTGAATTCAATCATGTCGGCGCGTGTCAGGCTGACGGAGTATTCCGCCGGGCTGCTTTCACCGTCACGGTGGTTAAGGGTGCGCACGCACAGCAGCGGTGACATATTCGGAATTTCAAGACGCTGGCACTCTTTGGCCTGGGCGCGGCGGGCGCTGATCCGCGTCTGACTGCGTCGTAGCGTAATCCCCGTTTGCTCGCGCAGAAAATCGTGTAGCGAACCGCTGTCAAAGCATTGAAGCGTTGGCCAGAGGGTGAGATCTGCGAAGTAGTGATCGATTAAACAGAGTGCGACGCCGTTGACCCGACGCAGGGTGCGCAGGTGGATGACGTTCTCCCCCTCGGTTATCCCCAGCGCGTCAGCGACGTGACCGGAGGCGGGGCGCAGCACCGATAGCAATTTTTCGCTGGTGGGATGGCTGCCCTGGTCCAGCAGGTTCTGGCTAAAACGCGCCTGGGCGTTGAGCGGGTAATCGAACGGGCGCATCAGCACCAGTACGCCGACGCCCTGACGGCGCTGTACCCAGCCTTTTTCCACCAGTTGGTCGATGGCGCGGCGCAGGGTGTGGCGGTTCACCTCAAAGCGCGCCGCCAGTTGCTGCTCGGCGGGAAGATAGTCGCCGCAGCGGTAGTGTTGACGAAGCTCCTGCTCAAGTTTTGCGGCTATCTCCTGATAGCGTGTTGGGTAGCTGGTCGGATGTGTAGACAAGTGCATAGCCATCAATGCCTCGCTTATCAGATAAAGTGCTTACGCAACCGTTGAGAGAGGAAATCCAGCAGGCTGACCGTGACGATGATGAGCACCATCAGGGCGCAGGTTTGCTGGAACTGGAAACCGCGAATCGCTTCCCACAGCGTGACGCCGATCCCGCCCGCGCCAACCATACCGACGACGGTCGCCGAGCGGACGTTGGATTCGAAGCGATAGAGAGAGTAGGAAATCAGCAGCGGCATGACCTGCGGTAGTACGCCGTAGAGGATCTCTTCCAGCTTGTTGGCACCGGTAGCGCGAATGCCCTCCACCGGGCCGGGTTCAATCGCTTCTACCGCTTCGGAAAGCAGTTTGGAAAGTACGCCGGTGGTGTGGATAAACAGCGCCAGCACGCCAGCGAACGGGCCGAGGCCGACGGTGACCACGAACAGCATGGCGAAGACCATTTCGTTAATGGCGCGGCAGGCGTCCATCAGGCGGCGTACAGGTTGGTAGACCCACCACGGTACCAGGTTTTCAGCGCTCATCAGGCCGAAGGGGATGGAGAGAACCACCGCCAGCGCGGTGCCCCAGACGGCGATTTGCAGCGTGACGGCCATTTCGGTGAGGTAATCCTGCCACTGGCTGAAATCGGGCGGGAAGAAGTCGGCGGCGAACGTCGCCATGTTGCCGCCATCTTTAATCAGCGTAAGCGGTGCCATTTCCGCGCCCTGCCACGAGACGACCAGCACGGCGATAACAACGGCCCAGCTCAGAAGCGAGAACCAGCTGCGCTTGGGTGGGGCGATGGTGATGGTTTGCATGTTTGGCTCCGGTCTGTAGGCCGGATAAGGTGCTTGCACCGCATCCGGCATCAACGTCTGCACATTGTCGGATGCGACGCCGGGGCGTCTTATCCGACCTACGATTTACTGCACCGCTTTACTCACCGAACTCATTGCGCTTAACGCGTTGTTCAGGCGGTCCAAATCATCCAGTTGCGCCTGAATGGCGGTGGTTTTTGCCAGCTTGTCCTGTTCGTTCAGCCCTTTGTTGTCCTTCACGCTTTGCATCTCTTTAAACAGCGCGAGCTGGCGAATCGGCACCAGTTGCAGGTCGCTGGAGGCGCGGAACGGCGCCCAGCCCAGGCGTTCCAGCACCGCTTTCTCTTCCGGCGTTTTGCCGTAGTTCATAAAGAAGTCGTAGATCTTGTCTTTGGTGGTTTCGGACAGATTTTTGCGCCAGACGATCGGATCGCCTGGGATCAGCGGCGATTTCCAGATCACCTTCAGTTCTTTGAGCTTCTCCGGCGCGGAGGTTTTCAGCTTGTCGAGGTTTTCGGTGTTATTGGTCGCCACATCCACTTGCTTGTTGGCGACGGCCAGCGCATTGGTTTCATGCCCGGCGTTGACGGTGCGCTTGAAGTCGCTGGCGGAGATATTGTTTTTAGCGAAGACGTAGTAACCGGGGACGAGGAAGCCGGAGGTAGAGTTAGGATCGCCATTGCCGAAGGTGAGATCTTTCCGCTTCGCCAGCAGATCGTTCAGGTTGTTGATCGGGCTATCTTTGTTGACGATCAACACGCTCCAGTAACCCGGCGATCCATCCGCCGCGACCGTCTGGGCGAAGACCTGACCGTTGGCGCGATCCACCGCTTCCATCGCCGACAGGTTGCCGTACCAGGCGATATCCACTTTATTGAAGCGCATCCCCTGGATAATGCCCGCGTAGTCCGGGGCAAAGAAGGCGTTGACCTTTACGCCCAGCTTCTTCTCCATATCCTGTAAGAACGGCGTCCATTGCGGTTTCAGGTTTTGCTGTGATTCCGTTGAAATAATGCCGAAATTCAGCGCCTTTTCCTGCTCTTCGGCGTATGCCGGATTTAACAGGGTGCTGAGGCTGAACATGCTGGTGAAGGCCAGCGAGGCAATTATCTTAGCGTTCATTCGTTTTCCTCAATGATGGGGATGTCAGGCAGCTTTCGCGTTCTCTTCGACGCGGTTAATGCTGCGGTAGAGATGGTCAAAACGTTCGTTATCAAACTGTTGGCTGCAGCCGTCGTAGAAGACGTGCCCCTGGCGCAGGGCGACGATGCGTTCGCAGTAGCGCAGGGCGTAATCCACCTGATGCAGCGTGACGACCACGGTAATGCCGTCGTTCTGGTTGATGTCGCGCAGGGTGTCCATCACGATGCGTGCCGATTCCGGGTCCAGCGAGGCGATGGGTTCGTCAGCGAGAATGACCTTCGCCTGCTGCATCAGCGCGCGGGCAATCGCCACACGCTGTTGCTGGCCGCCGGAGAGTGTGGAAACGCGTTGATGGGCAAAGTGCACCATGCCAACGCGGGTCAGCGCCTGTAACGCGCGCTGTTTCTGCTCGCGGGTGAAGTAGCTAAAACAGGTTCGCCAGAATGGCGTGCTGCCGAGCGCGCCAATCAGCACGTTCTCCAGTACGCTCAGGCGATTCACCAGGTTGAATTGTTGAAAGATGTAGCCGGTATGGGCGCGGCTTTTGCGGATATCGCGGGCCAGACGGCCTTCGCGCTGGACAGTGCGGCCCAGCAGCTCGATATGGCTACCGACAGATTTATCGCCGGTAATCAAACCGCTTAAGTGACGTAAAAGGGTGGATTTTCCGGAACCCGACGGCCCAAGCAGAGCCACCATTTCACCATGATGAATGTTCAGATCAACCGCGTGCAGCGCCTGATGCTGATTGAAGGTTTTGGCGAGCTTCTCGACACGGATAATCGTTTGCATGATGCAGCCTCCCTAAAAAAGTGGCTCCATCGTGGCGGATTATTGTGACGATTTGGTTAATTAAAAGTGACTAACAGATGAAGAGTTAACGGGAATTCGATGACAGTGCGGGAGGGCGGGCCTCCCGGCGGGTTATTGCGTTGGCTGTTGTTTGATGACATTAATCATCCACGGTACGCCAAATTTATCGGTGACTTTGCCAAAGCCATGCGCCCAGAATGTTTCCTGCCAGGCCATTTCGATTTTTCCGTTAGCGGCAAGGTTGTCAAACCAGCGTTTTCCTTCTTCCACCTGTTGCGAATCGAGCACCAGCGTAAAGCCGGAGTAGCTGGCTTTTCCTGACGGTATAGCATCGCTCATCATGATGTCGCTTCCTGCAATGCGCACGTTGGCATGAGCGATGGCGGTATCGGGAAATTGCATTCCGGAAGGGCAGTTCTCGGCGCTGTCCTGCGCTGATTTCGGCATTTCGCCGAAGCTGATTTTATAGAGCAGTTCCGCGCCCAACGTACGTTGATAATAGGCAATCGCGTCGGAACAGTTACCGGCAAAAGAGAGGTAGGGACTTAACGGCATGATGGTGACCTCAGTTAAGAGAAGCCCGTTAAGTGTAGTTCGAAATTTATACAGATGAGAGGGAAGCCTGATAAGACGCGGTCAGCGTCGCATCAGGCAGTCGGCATCGTTGCCGGATGCGGCGCGAGCGCCTTATCCGGCCTACCGATCACAATACAATCAGTTCTTTTTCACAAACTCAGATTTCAGTTTCATCGGACCAAAACCGTCGATTTTGCAATCGATGTTATGGTCGCCTTCAACCAGGCGGATGTTTTTCACTTTGGTGCCAATTTTCAGCATCGAAGAGCTACCTTTCACCTTCAGATCTTTAATGATGGTCACGCTGTCGCCGTCAGCCAGCAGATTGCCGTTAGCATCTTTAACGATCAGCTCGTCGCTTTCCTGTGCAGGTTCTGCGTCGTTCCATTCGTAGGCACATTCCGGGCAGATGTACATGCCGTTATCTTCGTAGGTGTATTCGGAGTTGCATTTTGGGCAGTGTGGTAATGACATGTGGATTTCCTCAAAAGTCAGCAGGGCAAAAGCGCCAAAAAACGGCAGATTGCCGAAAAAGGCCGCAATTATACACAAAATCCCTGAGTTTGTCGGGGGTACTGCTGATTTTAGACGACGATCGTTTTCATTTGAAAGGAAACGCAAAAAGAAAATAATCTTTTTGCCTCCATTTATTATTTAAGATAAGGTTAATGCTCTACTCGTTCTTTTTTTAATTCACATGATGTTTTTATCTTTCTGACGTTTTAAACGTATTGGAAGATGTTATTTGTTCTAATAAAAAACAACACGCTAAATATAAAATTATTTCCTGCAGTAATTATAAAAGCCGAAAACAGAACTCAAAAACAATCTGGCTAAATAAAAGTAATAAAATTTGCTTTAAGGAAGAATATTCTATGTACACACAGACCCTGTATGAGTTAAGTCAGGAGGCTGAACGCCTGTTACAGCTTTCTCGCCAACAGTTGCAGTTACTGGAAAAAATACCTCTCTCTGTACCCGGAGACGATGCGCCACAACTGGCTTTACCCTGGAGTCAGCCTAATATCGCCGAACGTCACGCGATGCTGAATAATGAGTTGCGTAAAATTTCCCAGCTGGAAATGGTGCTGGCGATTGTCGGTACCATGAAAGCAGGGAAATCAACCACCATTAATGCCATTGTTGGTACGGAGGTTCTGCCTAATCGCAATCGCCCAATGACTGCGCTGCCAACGCTTATTCGCCATACGCCCGGGCAAAAAGAACCGGTACTGCATTTTTCACATGTCGCGCCAATCGACCATTTAATTCAACAATTACAACAGCGCCTGCGTGATTGCGATATTAAGCATCTGACCGATGTGCTGGAAATAGATAAAGATATGCGTGCGCTTATGCAGCGGATTGAAAATGGCATCGCTTTCGAAAAATATTATCTGGGTGCTCAACCTATTTTTCATTGTCTGAAAAGTTTGAATGATTTGGTGCGACTGGCGAAGGCGCTGGACGTCGATTTTCCTTTTTCTGCTTACGCCGCCATTGAGCATATTCCCGTGATTGAAGTGGAGTTTGTCCATCTGGCGGGGCTGGAGAGTTATCCCGGTCAGTTGACGTTACTGGATACCCCCGGGCCAAATGAAGCCGGGCAACCGCATCTGCAAAAAATGCTTAACCAGCAGCTGGCACGCGCCTCGGCGGTACTGGCGGTGCTGGATTATACGCAACTGAAATCGATCTCCGATGAAGAGGTCCGTGAGGCAATTTTGGCGGTGGGGCAATCGGTGCCGTTGTATGTGCTGGTCAATAAGTTCGATCAACAGGATCGTAACAGTGACGACGCCGACCAGGTGCGGGCACTGATTTCCGGAACGCTGATGAAAGGCTGTATTACGCCACAGCAGATATTTCCGGTGTCGTCGATGTGGGGCTACCTGGCGAATCGGGCGCGCCATGAGTTAGCCAACAACGGTAAGTTACCACCGCCAGAGCAACAACGCTGGGTGGAAGATTTTGCCCATGCCGCGCTCGGCAGGCGCTGGCGTCATGCCGATCTGGCGGACCTCGAACATATTCGCCATGCTGCCGATCAGTTGTGGGAAGATTCGCTGTTCGCCCAGCCAATTCAGGCGTTGCTTCATGCCGCTTACGCTAACGCCTCGTTGTATGCTCTGCGATCTGCCGCGCATAAACTGTTGAATTACGCGCAGCAGGCGCGGGAATACCTGGATTTTCGTGCGCACGGGTTAAACGTCGCTTGTGAACAATTGCGGCAAAATATCCATCAGGTCGAAGAAAGTTTGCAGCTATTGCAACTCAATCAGGCGCAGGTGAGCGGCGAGATTAAACATGAAATCGAGTTGGCCCTGACCTCCACCAACCACTTTCTGCGTCAACAGCAAGATGCGGTGAATGCGCAGTTAGCCGCGTTGTTTCAGGATGATTCGGAGTCGTTAAGTGAGATGCGTACCCGCTGTGAGACACTGTTACAGACGGCGCAGAACACCATCAGTCGCGACTTTACGCTGCGCTTTGCCGAGCTTGAGTCCACCCTTTGCCGGGTGTTAACCGATGTTATTCGCCCCATTGAGCAACAAGTCAAAATGGAATTGAGTGAGTCTGGGTTTCGTCCTGGGTTTCATTTTCCTGTTTTTCACGGCGTAGTTCCCCACTTCAACACCCGCCAGCTGTTCAGTGAAGTCATTTCGCGCCAGGCAGCAACGGACGAGCAGAGCACGCGTTTAGGCGTTGTGCGTGAGATTTTTTCGCGCTGGTTGAATCAGCCCGACTGGGGACGGGGAAATGAGAAATTCCCGACAGAGACGGTTGATTACAGTGTGTTGCAACGAGCATTAAGCGCAGAAGTCGATCTTTATTGCCAACAAATGGCTAAAGTTATGGCAGAGCAGGTCGATGAATCTGTTACGGCAGGCATGAATACTTTTTTCGCTGAGTTCGCTTCATGTTTGACGGAATTACAGACGCGTTTACGCGAAAGTCTGGCTCTGCGTCAACAAAATGAATCCGTGGTCAGGCTGATGCAACAGCAATTGCAGCAGACTGTGATGACTCACGGCTGGATTTACACCGACGCTCAGCTGTTACGCGATGATATTCAAACACTTTTCACGGCAGAACGATATTGACCAAGACGTTACTGGACGGCCCCGGTCGCGTGCTGGAGTCGGTTCATCCGCGCTTTTTAGTGGATCTGGCGCAGGGCGATGATGCCCGCCTTCCACAAGCCCATCAGCAGCAGTTTCGTGAACGACTGATGCAGGAACTTCTTGCGCGCGTGCAGCTTCAGACATGGACGAACGGCGGCATGTTAAATGCGCCGCTTAGCCTGCGTCTGACATTGGTGGAAAAACTGGCGTCGATGCTGGATCCCGGTCATCTGGCGCTGACGCAGATCGCGCAGCATCTGGCGCTGCTGCAAAAAATGGATCACCGCCAGCACTCTGCTTTCCCGGAGCTCCCCCAGCAAATTGTCGACTTGTATGAGTGGTTTTCAGCCCGTTGTCGCTGGAAGGAAAAGGCGTTAACGCAACGAGGCCTATTGGTGCAGGCGGGTGAACAGAGCGAGCAAATTTTTACCCGCTGGCGTGCTGGGGCGTATAACGCCTGGTCGTTGCCTGGGCGCTGCTTTATCGTTCTGGAGGAGTTGCGCTGGGGTGCATTTGGCGATGCCTGCCGTCTGGGAAGACCGCAAGCGGTGGCGTTGTTGCTGGGTGATTTGCGCGTGAAAGCGACACAACATTTGGCAGAGAGTATCAATGCGACCCCGACCACGCGTCACTATTACCATCAGTGGTTTGCCTCTTCGACCGTTTCGACGGGCGGGGAGCATGCTGATTTTTTAAGTTGGCTGGGAAAGTGGTCCACGGCAGATAAACAACCCGTTTGCTGGTCAGTGACCCAACGCTGGCGAACTGTCGCACTGGGGATGCCACGACTCTGTTCAGCGCAGCGTCTGGCGGGAGCAATGGTCGAGGAAATCTTCTCTGTAAATTTGGTGTAAATAATCAGTTACACCAATGAGTCCTAAACGAAATACATGTGTGAAGTTGATCACAAATTTAAACACTGGTAGGGTAAAAAGGTCATTAACTGCCCAATTCAGGCGTCAACTGGTTTGATTGTACATTCCTTAACCGGAGGGTGTAAGCAAACCCGCTACGCTTGTTACAGAGATTGCATCCTGCAATTCCCGCTCCCCTTTTGCGGCCGTCGCGCTGATTTTTCTGGCGTTTGCGGAAATGGGCCAACTCTGCGAGGAAAGCTATGCTGAAAAGGAAAAAAGTAAAACCGATTACCCTTCGTGATGTCACCATTATTGATGATGGTAAACTGCGTAAAGCCATTACCGCAGCATCACTGGGTAATGCAATGGAATGGTTCGATTTTGGTGTTTATGGTTTTGTTGCTTACGCATTAGGTAAAGTTTTTTTCCCGGGGGCTGACCCCAGCGTGCAGATGGTTGCTGCACTCGCCACTTTCTCCGTTCCCTTTCTGATTCGACCGCTTGGCGGGCTCTTCTTTGGTATGTTGGGCGATAAATATGGTCGCCAGAAGATCCTCGCTATCACTATTGTGATTATGTCGATCAGTACGTTCTGTATTGGCTTAATACCGTCCTACGACACGATTGGTATTTGGGCACCGATTCTGCTGTTGATCTGTAAGATGGCACAAGGTTTCTCGGTCGGCGGTGAATATACCGGGGCGTCAATATTTGTTGCGGAATACTCCCCTGACCGTAAACGTGGCTTTATGGGCAGCTGGCTGGACTTTGGTTCTATTGCCGGGTTTGTGCTGGGTGCTGGCGTAGTGGTGTTAATTTCGACCATTGTCGGCGAAGAGAACTTCCTCGATTGGGGCTGGCGTATTCCGTTCTTTATCGCTCTGCCGTTAGGGATTATCGGGCTTTACCTGCGCCATGCGCTGGAAGAGACTCCGGCGTTCCAGCAGCATGTCGATAAACTGGAACAGGGCGACCGCGAAGGTTTGCAGGATGGCCCGAAAGTCTCGTTTAAAGAGATTGCCACCAAACACTGGCGCAGCCTGTTGACATGTATTGGTCTGGTAATTGCCACCAACGTGACTTACTACATGTTGCTGACCTATATGCCGAGTTATTTGTCGCATAACCTGCATTACTCCGAAGACCACGGGGTGCTGATTATTATCGCCATTATGATCGGTATGCTGTTTGTTCAACCGGTGATGGGCTTGCTGAGTGACCGTTTTGGCCGTCGTCCGTTTGTACTTCTTGGTAGTGTTGCATTGTTTGTGTTGGCGATCCCGGCGTTTATTCTGATTAACAGTAACGTCATCGGCCTGATTTTTGCCGGCTTATTGATGCTGGCGGTGATCCTTAACTGCTTTACGGGCGTTATGGCTTCTACCTTGCCTGCGATGTTCCCGACGCATATCCGTTACAGCGCGCTGGCGGCGGCATTTAATATTTCGGTGCTGGTTGCCGGTCTGACGCCAACGCTGGCGGCCTGGCTGGTCGAAAGCTCGCAGAATCTGATGATGCCTGCCTATTACCTGATGGTAGTGGCGGTGGTTGGTTTAATCACCGGCGTAACCATGAAAGAGACGGCGAATCGACCGTTGAAAGGTGCGACACCAGCGGCGTCAGATATACAGGAAGCGAAGGAAATTCTCGTCGAGCATTACGATAATATCGAGCAGAAAATCGATGATATTGACCACGAGATTGCCGATTTGCAGGCGAAACGTACCCGCCTGGTGCAGCAACATCCGCGAATTGATGAATAAGCTGAAACGGATGGCCTGATGTGACGCTGTCTAATCAGGTCAATTGAACTCTTAAGGTTCACTTAATCTCTGACGCGCATACTCTCCTCCAGGTTAACGGAGGAGAGTGCAATGAAAAACCGTGTTTATGAAAGTTTAACTACCGTGTTCAGCGTGCTGGTGGTCAGCAGCTTTCTTTATATCTGGTTTGCCACGTACTGATCTTTTTTCAGCCGTATCCAGGCCCGCGTGCCGGAAGTCTCTTGCCGGTTTTGCAGGAAAAACTGCCCGTGATGCAACTGTGTAATGCGGCTGACAATACTTAACCCCAGACCAATTCCGCCATAACGGCTGTCCATTCGTACAAACGCTTTACTCAACTCCCCGCATTTACTCTCATCAATACCCGGCCCTTCATCTTCAACGGCCATGACCGCTCCGCCATCTTCTTGCAGCTTAATCATAATGTTGCTGCCTTGTGGGCTATAACGATGGGCGTTTTCTACCAGGTTTCGCAATAACATCCGCAGCAGGGTTGCATCACCCTGAACGGTGATGTCGGCGGCGCTCTCTGGCAATAGCAGGGTTTGCTGGCGCTGGTCGAGCATGGTACTAAGTTCGTCATACGAGGGGAGAATGACATCTTCCAGCAGTTTTACATGTTGATAATTACCGGAAGAAAATGACTGTCCGGCACGCGCCAGTTGCAGCAGCTGGGAGACGCTCTCCATCATCTGATCAAGTCGTGCCACTAACGGTGCTACATCAATGTGATGCGTTTTCGCCAGCAGTTCCAGATGCAAACGCACCCCCGCCAGTGGCGTTCGCAGTTCGTGCGCGACGTCAGCGGTAAACAACCTTTCGTTATCCAGCGTGCTGGTCAGGCGACTGACCAGATCGTTTAATGCCGAAACCACCGCATCGATTTCGAGGGTGGCGCTATGAATGGCAATGGGCGTTAAGTTGTCGGCGGTGCGCGCTTCCAGCTCTTTTTGCAGCTCCGCCAGCGGTCGGGTGATGCGGCGTACCGCCTGATAGCAGATAAATAGCGTCAGGCTAACCATAAAGACGCCGGGGACAATCAGGCTGGCGACCGCCTCGCGGATCTCACGCATGATGTGGCGATCGTTGTTGCGATTGTCGCGTAGCGCCTGCTCAAACAGCTGAATCTGCTCGGTACTTTCATGCCATAGCCAGAAGACGCTGATCAGCTCAAACACCAACAAAATGGCCCCGATGGTCAATATCAGCCGTTGGCGCAGCGATATTGGTCGGCGCAGAAAACGCATCAGATTCAATTAGTTTTCCTCATTTGCGACCAGCATATAGCCAAATCCGCGCACGGTGCGGATACGGGCTTTGCCCACTTTGTCGCGCAGGTTATGGATATGCACTTCCAGGGTGTTGGTCGAGGGCTCGTTGTCCCAGTTGTAGATATCGTTGTAGAGAATTTCCCGATGAACCGGGCTGCCTGCTTTAAGCATCAGGCGCGACAGCAGAGCATATTCTTTGGGCGTCAGAATCAGTTCTTCTCCGCTCATCCATACCTGGCGGCGACCCATATTCAGCGTCAGGTTGCCAACGTTCAGCTCACTTTCGCCCTGATTATTATGGCGTCGTAGCAGGGCGCGGATACGGGCGTGCAACTCTTCCAGCGCAAAAGGCTTCACCAGATAATCGTCGGCCCCGACATCCAGCCCGGCGATTTTGTCGGTAAGGGTATCGCGGGCGGTGAGAATTAACACCGGCAGAGTGTATTTTTTCTGCCGGATACGGGCAAGAAAATGCAGCCCATCTTCATCGGGTAAGCCTAAATCCAGTACCACCAGGCTGTAATGACCGGCCTCAAGGCTTTGTTCCGCCATCCGCGCGGTGCTCACGCCATCGCACGCGTAGCCTTCGGTTTGCGCCGCCAGAATCAATCCCTGCAATAACAGCGTATCGTCTTCAACAATCAGAATTTTCATTCACTCACTCTCCTGCAAGTTTGCAGAATATCATCCGCAGCCTGGTAATACTTCGTCTCAACGCCAGTCAGGCCCAATAAGGTTGAGAATAAATTGTCTTGTGAATAGTGTTGCGTTTGCGCCTGTTTTTGCAGGCAGTTCTGGTCAACCTGATACCGTTTTTGATAATCCTCCGATAGCCACAGCAGCATCGGCACCTGTTTTTGGCTATCCGGGGCGATGGCATAAGGCAGACCGTGCAGATAGATGCCATTTTCACCTAACGATTCACCGTGGTCAGAAAGATAAACCAGGCTGGTGGTAAATTTATCCTGATGTTCTTTCAGCAGATTAATCGCTTTATCAACAATATAGTCGACGTAAACCAGCGTGTTGTCGTAAGTGTTCACCAGTTGCTCTTGGGTACAGGTCTGGATCTCGTTAGTGTCGCAGGTTGGGGTAAATTTCCTGAACTGCGGCGGATAGCGGTTGTAATAGGTCGGGCCGTGGCTGCCGATGGTGTGTAATACAATGAGGCCATCGCTTTGCAGATTATTGATGTACTCTTCCAGCCCGTGGAACAGCACTTCGTCATAGCATTCGCCGTTGATGCACTGACCAGGCAGGTTCAGCGCGGTGATGTTCTGGTGAGGTACGCGATCGCAAACGCCTTTACAGCCGCCATCGTTGTCATTCCACAGCACGTTGATGCCCGCTCGCTGAATGATATCCAGCACGCCTTCCTGGTGCTGTGCCAACTCTTCTTTGTAGTGCTCACGCGGCATATCCGAGAACATGCACGGTACTGAAACTGCCGTTGCCGTGCCGCAAGAGGCGGTATTAGGGAAATAGACCACGTTATCTTTTGCCAGACGAGGATTGGTTTCGCGTGGATAACCATTCAGCGAGAAATTCTCTGCGCGCGACGTTTCTCCGACGATCAAAATGGTCAGGTTTTTGCGTTTCCCATTTTGCATTAATGGGTTGCGGTGAGCATCTTCACCAATGCGTATCAGTGGCAGGTTGGCTGACCGCTGGTGAGAGTACCACGACCAGCTAGCAACAATGCTGTTGGACGGGCTTAAGGATTTCACCAGTTCTTTGTTGTTGCGAAACAGCGAGGCATAGTCTTTGTAGAACAGTGCGGCAACCAGCAGAATCAGCAGTACAGAAATCAGGATGTTGGCCCCGCGGAAAAGAACGCTGCGCAGGCGTGAGGTGGTGGGTTTGATTTTGATCCAGCAGGCAATAATCGCGGCCAACACGCCACTTAACCCCAGCGTTAATAACATTCGTGGCGTCATCAACGCATAACTTTCCGCCGGCGTAGTATCAATGATATTGGTGATCATTGAACGGTCGATGACGATGCCATAGGTCATGATGAAATATTGTGCAGCCGCACCGACCAGAATAAACAGGCAGGCGAGTGGACGATTAAGCCATAAGAAAGAGCCTAGTGTCAGGACAATATTAATCACGCTGAATGCGACGACCGGCATCGACAAGAAAACCAGCACGTTATGCAGTGAATCCAGCGGTAACACCTGTAGCACCTGTTTAAAAAAGGCGATATTCAGGCAGACTGAGATATAAAAAGTAGCAAGTAATAACCAGGAGAATAAATTTAAAGAGGGTCTTTTTAGTAGGCGCTTCAACATCACGGTGTTTCCATCGAACAAAGTGCGCATATGCTCGCAAAGCAAAATTAAGCCAACCTTAAGTTCTTAAGGTTGGCTTTTATGTTTGCTTGATTAAGGGGAATTAATCTTTGCTTATTGGTGCATCTAAGGGATACGGGTTTTTATGCAGCCGGTTGTAATTCAGCGCATACATGGCGGTGATTACCATCAGAGTGACAAATGACCACATAACCTCTTTCGCGCCGGACCCTACTACGGCCCAGATGCAGTAGAGGAAGGCAATGGTAGTAACTGCCAGGTATGCCGGGCGTGCTTTACCAAAGTGACCGTGGCCGAGCAGTAGTAACGCCGCACAGGTGTAAAGATATGGCACCAGTGTAAAGATGACCGACACGGAAGAAACCAGACCGAATTCTTTGGTCGCGTTTGGCGAAATGCTACTGAGCTGGAAGATGGTCATCAAAATACCGACGATAATCAGCCCCGCCACTGGCGTGCCCGCTTTATTTACACGGGCAAAAATCGGTGGGAACAGTCCGTCATCGGCAGCGGCTTTCGCCGTTTGACCCGCCAGCAACGTCCAGCCGCCCAGTGAACCTAAGCAACCCGCAGCTGCGCAGAAGGAAACAATGGCCCCGGCGGTGTCACCCAACGCCATCCGTGCGGCATCACCGAATGGCGAAGCAGAAACGCGCAGTGCGGCATTAGGGATCATCCCCATAATCGCGGTGGTAGAAAGTACATAGCAAACGGCAGCAATCAATACCCCGCCAATGGTGGCGATAGGGACGTTGCGTTTCGGGTTTTTCACCACACCTGCGGCAACGGAAGCACTTTCCACACCGATGAACGACCACAGCGTAACGTTAAGGGTACTTTGAATCGCACCGAAGGTGCCCAGGCCGCTGACGTTCCATGCCGCCATATAGGTTTCACCACGGAACCAGAACCAGCCAAATACGGCAATCCCGACGATGGGGATCAGCGCCAGCACGGTAGCAACGGCCTGTACGCGGGTGATCATTTTCGGACCGACAATGTTCAGCAGGACGAAGATCCACAGCACCACGACGCAGGTGATGGTTAATACCAATGGATCTTTCAGAATCGGGAAGAAGTAACTTAAATATCCTACGCCAATGACCACCATGGCGATATTGCCGATCCAGCAGGCCAGCCAGTAGAGGACGTTGGTTTGATAACCGAGAAACGGGCCAAAGCAGCGGCGGGCGTAAGCGTAAGAACCACCAGGACTTGGGTCGAGGAACGACATTTTGGCGTATACCATCGAGAGCCCCAGCGCACCGATAATCGTCACCAACCATCCATAAATGGCAATCCCGCCAGTGGAGGCCAGGTTTGCAGGTAACAGAAAAACACCTGACCCCATAATATTCCCCGACACCATCAGGGTGACGGGGATTAAGCCCACTTTGTGAGCATCAGCATCCGAAGACATAATTAAACTCCTGCGAAGGCGAGCTTCGTGACAATAAATTACGTCATATCATACGCCTGCATTCGATAGTTGAATTATTATCGGCCGGGTTATCGCTGATGCCGTTATTAATATAGCTCTTCGTTAAGGTTAAAAATCAGGCGACAGTGCGTTCTCTGTGCTGACTAACATAATGCAGCGGCGTCATACCGTAGAAGTCTTTAAAGACAGAAATAAAGTACGACGTACTGTTGTAGCCGCAGGACTGTGATACCTGAGAGATATTTTTACCGTCCATCATTAATTCATTTACGGCATAACGCATGCGGCAGGTGGTGATTATTTGGCTATAACTGGTGTTTTCGCTTTTCAGCTTTTTCTTTAACAGACTTGGGCTAAGACATAAACAACTGGCTACCATACTAAGATTCCAGTCTTTGTGGATATCGCTTTCAATAATTTGATAAACGCTGTCACTTACACAATTACGTAACATATACATCATTAGTGAAAGGAATTTTTTACTGTCGAGAAAACGGGATAGCACAGTGAATAATAATGCACGTGTTCGTTCCTTTTCTGACTCAGTTTCAGCGGGCATCATGCTATGTTGCGCGGCAACGCGAAAGACGTCTGGCGTCAGGCATGGCAGGGTGAGGATGGGCGTAGCGCTACGTTGCCATACTGGTATTTGCGAGAGATCTTTATTCAGAAACCGGAGGTAATCTTTGATGATGTCGTGACTAATATGAGCAACCAAAGTGTTATTAAGAGAGGAGACGTCGATAATATTATTTTCACAATTTAATAACGCCATGTGGTTAGCTTTAAGGCTAATAGATTCTTTCCCATTCACCCTTATCCAGACATCTTTTTCAGTCAATAAAACAATACAAGGTTGGTCGCTGCAAATCCTCATACATGTACTCCTGAGTGCGAATAAAAGACCAGTTCTCGCTAAAGCGAAGCGATACCGGGAAATGGTTATATAATTGTATGATGAATATAAACATGCATAAAAATAACGAGTTTTACTAATATTACAAATTTTTATAGTAATTTCTCATGTACATATTTTTTTACAGGCTAAAAAAAGTATAAATAACAGGCAAAAAAAAGCGCGGGGTGGGACCGCGCAAAAAGCATGACATTTTTTGTTTGCAGCAATTTTTATGAAAACGTTGCCATACTTAAAAGGCCTCAAGCCAGGCGGCGTAATGTTATTTAACAATTACGCCTTCAGCGGAATAGTGGTTACGCTTTCACACACATAACGTGGTAAATACCGTCAATAATTTCTGTCCCTTCTGTTTCGTGTTCAAATCCAGGGAAATGATGGTCCCAGGATTGCAGCGAGCGTAAATAACTTACTTGCGGACTGTTTTTATCGCCGAAGTTTTCACCAGACAGCAGCATCGGGATTCCTGGCGGATACGGGATAACTGAGTTTGCCGCGATACGTCCTGGCAGATTTTCAATGGATACCAGTTCGACATTGTTGTCGACAATCGCGTTGTACGCTTCACGCGGGGTGATTTCCGCCACCGGTAGGCCGGAATAGGCTTCATTCAACCGTGCGCCAGGGTTGTTTTCTTTCAGCCAGGCAAACATGGTGTCACCCAGATCGTGAATCCCCATGTTCGCGTAAGTGTCAGGATATTGTTCAACAAGTTCCGGCATCACCTGCGCCAGCGGTGTGTTGGCATCATAGTGGCGTTTGAAGGAGCAAAGGGTGTTAACCAGAGTTCCCCATTTCCCACGGGTCACGCCCATAGAGAACAGGAACATAATCTGGAAGTCAGTGGTACGGGTAGGCACAATGCCGTGGCGACCAAGCCAGGCTGTGACCAGCGCCGCCGGAACACCGGTTTCTTCCAGTTCACCATCTTCACCCATTCCCGGAGCAAGGATGCTGACTTTAATTGGGTCGAGCATACTCCAGTTATCCGGAATATCTTTGAAGCCGTGCCAGCTTTCGCCCGGATGCATGACCCAGCAGTCCTGAACGGTGGTCAGCAGTTTGGTTGGTGCGTCAGCAAAGTCATAGGTTTTGCCGGTTTGTGGGTCGGTGACGACTTCTTTGTTCCACGGTTTGAAGAACCAGCTACCGTCAGCGGTGAACTCTTTATATAGCCGCGCCATCGCCTGACGGAAATCAACCGCTTCGTCGATCACTTCCTGGGTCAGTGACAGGCCGCTGTTGCCGTCCATCATCGACACTGCCACGTCGTTGGATGCACAGATGGCATACAGCGGGGAGGTGGTGGCATGCATCATGTAGGCCTGGTTGAAGCGGGAGAAGTTAATCGCCCCACGACCTTCACGTACATGAATATAAGAGGCCTGTGACAGCGCATTCAGCAGTTTGTGGGTGGAGTGGGTGGCGAAAACGGTAGGACCGTTGTGATCGCCAGGTTCGCCGCGCATGGCATAGTGATCGGCATAGATCGGGTTGAAACGTGCATAGCCGTACCAGGCTTCGTCAAAGTGCAGACGATCGGAGGTTTTTTCCAGCAGATCCTGTGCTTCTTTAGCGTTATAACACACGCCGTCATAGGTGCAGTTGGTCACCACGCAGTAAGACGGTTTTTGCCCGGCTTTGTCTTTAGTCAGCGGGCTTTCATTGATTTTCTTCTGCAAGGTTTCAGGTTGCATTTCCTGCGGATAGATTGGCCCGATAATGCCGTAGCGGTTGCGGCTTGGCACCATGTAGACCGGTTTCGCGCCTGTCAGCATCAAGCCTTGTTCGATGGATTTATGGCAGTTACGGTCAACGACCACGACATCGTTATCGGTCATGCAAGCCTGCATGATGGTGCGGTTAGAGCCGGAAGTACCGACGACTACCGACCAGGAGCGATCGGCACCAAATACGCGTGCGGCATATCTTTCGCTTTCGCCAAATGCGCCAGTATGGTCAAGCAAAGAACCGAGGGAAGTGCGTTCGATGCCCATATCGGTGCGGAACAGATTTTCACCATAGTAGTCATGGTAGAAACGTCCGGCGGGTGTTTTGGTAAAACCAACGCCGCCCTGGTGGCCTGGCGCTGCCCAGGAATATTCATGGATGTCGCTATATTTCATCAGCGCGCTGAACAGTGGCGGCAATAGCTGCTGGCGGTAGCGGGTCATCGCGGCAACGGCGCGTCCGGCGATAAAGTCGGCAGTATCTTCCAGAATCCAGGCGAATTCATCGACAAGCTCCAGCAGGTCGCGATCCATTGCGGCGAGGGCTTTTTCCCGATCGCCCAACAGGAAGACCGGCACGTTTTGTTGGCGCTCATGAAGCTTACCGATCAATTGTCTGACGTTTTGATGTTCGTCCGGATGTTCCATTTGATAGCTGAACATCAGGCAGTCAATGGCTTCGTTTGAAGAGAGAATGGCAAAACCATCATCAAAGGAGGTGGATTTAATCACGGTAACATTTTGCTGGCTTAAAGCATCAGCCAGACGCTCAACGGCGTTACCGACCCAGGTGTCTTGATGGAGAAACTCGCTTTCAACAATTAATACTTTCATCATTGCTTACCCGGTTATGAAGGAATCTTCGTTGCGGGCAAGTATCTTCCGGCCTTTTCGGGCTGTAAAGCGCGTGAAAAACAAACATTTTTGAAATATTTATTTTTATAAACAACACGTTATGTGATTATTTTAAATTATTTTCACTGCTTATTATCGACGGCTAAACTATTTTTTTGGCTGATACTGATATCGTCTTTAGCCGGGAAACGTCTGGCGGCGCTGTTGGCTAAGTTTGCGGTATTGTTGCGGCGACATGCCGACATATTTGCCGAACGTGCTGTAAAAACGGCTACTCGAACGAAAGCCTGCCGTCAGGGCAATATCGAGAATACTTTTATCGGTATCGCTCAGTAACGCGCGAACGTGGTTGATGCGCATCGCGGTAATGTACTGTTTCATCGTCAATTGCATGACCCGCTGGAATATCCCCATTGCATAGTTGGCGTTAAGTTTGACGTGCTCAGCCACATCGTTGATGGTCAGCGCCTGATCATAGTTTTCGGCAATAAAGCCCAGCATCTGGCTGACATAAAATTGCGCATGGCGCGAGACGCTGTTTTTGTGTGTGCGCGAGGTTTTATTGACCAGAATCGGTTCCCAGCCAGAGAGGCTAAATCGCTTGAGCATCAGGCCAATTTCATCAATGGCGAGCTGGCGAATTTGCTCGTTCTGACTGTTTAATTCCTGCTGCCAGCGGCGCACTTCAAACGGGCTAAGTTGCTGTGTCGCCAGTGATTTGATCACCATGCCGTGAGTGACGTGGTTAATCAGGTCTTTATCCAGCGGCCAGGAGAGAAACAGATGCATCGGCAGATTAAAAATCGCCATGCTCTGACAGGTTCCGGTATCTGTTAGTTGGTGCGGTGTACAGGCCCAGAACAGCGTGATATGACCCTGATTGATATTCACTTTTTCATTGTTGATCAGGTATTCCACATCGCCATCGAAAGGCACATTCACTTCGACCTGACCATGCCAGTGGCTGGTGGGCATGATATGCGGTGCGCGAAACTCAATTTCCATCCGCTGGTATTCTGAATACAGCGACAGTGGGCTACGGGTCTGCTTTTCGTCGCTGCTGCACATAAACGTATCTGTATTCATGGATGACTCTCTTTCCTGGAATATCAGAATTATGGCAGGAGTGAGGGAGGATGACTGCGAACAGGCGCACGGTTTTATTCCTCTCCCTGGAGGTGCGAGGAGAGCGGATGAGAAGATTTGGGTCGATTATTCAGCTTTTCAGGTAATTTATTCTCATAAACTCAGATCTATTGATGTGCCACTTAGGATCTGAGTTTTTGGGAATGCTCAACCGGGAAACCGGAGGTTTTCTGCGATATCGCCTGCCATGATGAAGTCATTCAAGCAAGCCAGGAGATCTGCATGATGTCTGCACCCAAAATTACATTTATCGGCGCTGGTTCGACGATTTTCGTTAAAAATATTCTTGGTGATGTGTTCCATCGCGAGGCGCTGAAAACGGCGCATATTGCCCTGATGGATATCGATCCCACCCGCCTGGAAGAGTCGCACATTGTGGTGCGTAAGCTGATGGATTCAGCAGGGGCCAGCGGCAAAATCACCTGCCACACCCAACAGAAAGAAGCCTTACAGGATGCTGATTTTGTCGTGGTGGCATTTCAGATTGGCGGTTATGAACCTTGCACGGTGACTGATTTCGAGGTCTGTAAGCGGCATGGTCTGGAACAAACCATTGCCGATACGCTGGGGCCGGGCGGCATTATGCGTGCGCTACGTACCATTCCGCACCTGTGGCAGATTTGCGAGGACATGACGGAAGTCTGCCCCGATGCCACCATGCTCAACTACGTTAACCCAATGGCGATGAATACCTGGGCGATGTATGCCCGCTATCCGCATATCAAGCAGGTAGGGCTGTGCCATTCGGTGCAGGGAACGGCGGAAGAGCTGGCGCGTGACCTCAATATCGATCCGGCTACGCTGCGTTACCGTTGCGCAGGTATCAACCATATGGCGTTTTACCTGGAACTGGAGCGTAAAACCGCAGACGGTAGCTACGTGAATCTCTATCCTGAATTGCTGGCGGCTTATGAAGCAGGGCAGGCACCGAAGCCAAATATTCATGGTAATACTCGCTGCCAGAATATTGTGCGTTACGAAATGTTCAAAAAGCTGGGCTACTTCGTCACAGAATCGTCAGAACATTTTGCTGAGTACACACCGTGGTTTATTAAGCCAGGTCGTGAGGATTTGATTGAGCGTTATAAAGTACCGCTGGATGAGTACCCGAAACGCTGCGTCGAGCAGCTGGCGAACTGGCATAAAGAGCTGGAGGAGTATAAAAACGCCTCCCGGATTGATATTAAACCGTCACGGGAATATGCCAGCACAATCATGAACGCTATCTGGACTGGCGAGCCGAGTGTGATTTATGGCAATGTCCGTAACGATGGTTTGATTGATAACCTGCCACAAGGATGTTGCGTGGAAGTGGCCTGTCTGGTTGATGCTAATGGCATTCAGCCGACCAAAGCCGGTACGTTACCTTCGCATCTGGCCGCCCTGATGCAAACCAACATCAACGTACAGACGCTGCTGACAGAAGCTATTCTTACGGAAAATCGCGACCGTGTTTACCACGCCGCGATGATGGACCCGCATACTGCCGCCGTGCTGGGCATTGACGAAATATATGCTCTTGTTGACGACTTGATTGCCGCCCACGGCGACTGGCTGCCTGGCTGGTTGCACCGTTAAGGGGTAATCGCTTCCGGCGCTCTGGTGATTAAGCCAAAGCGCCGTAGCTGGCGGCAATGAAAGCGAGCGAGGAATATCACCGTCGTTAATGCGCCAAGCAGCGCGCAGAACATATCGGATTGCGTGTCCCACTGGTCGCCCTGGGTGCCGAGAAAATCATCCGCTCCCTGGCCCATTGCCAGCGCCGCCCACCACTCGATTAATTCATACATCGCGCTTATCGCCAGCGCCACGCAGCAGACCAGAAACGCCACCATCTTACGTCCGCGAACGTACATCCCGCGTACAAGGATCTCTCGTGCCACCAGTGCAGGCACCAGCCCCTGGAAAAAATGCCCCAGTTTGTCATACGGATTACGGCTCAACCCCAGCCATTCCTGCACCTCAAAACCAACGGGGACTTTCGCGTAGGTGTATTGCCCGCCGACCATCAGGATGATGGCGTGAAAGAAAATGAGCGTATAGAGCAGCGGCGTTAACGGGTAACGTTTAGCGGTGGCAAGCAGTAGCGGCACGACAATAATCACCGGTGTCACTTCCATCAGCCAGGTGAGTTTGTCATGGGCCGAAATGCCGGTATAAATCAGGATTAACGTTAGCGCCAGTGCGCCGGTGTTAAGAATTAACGGCTTGAGTGTGCGGGTCATGGTGAGTTCGCAAGTCAGGGAAAATACTGACTATTGACCAGTAAGCGTGAAATTACAATCGCAAAAGAGGTGGCCCAGGGGGATCACCTGGCAGCATGCTGCCAGGCGCTGGGCCGAAGAGGTTACTTAGTGCAGTTCGCGCACTGTTTGTTGACGATCTGCTGGAAGAAGTCGTTACCTTTGTCATCGACCAGGATAAACGCCGGGAAATCTTCTACTTCGATTTTCCAGATAGCTTCCATACCCAGCTCCGGATAAGCGACGCATTCCAGATGCTTGATGCTCTGCTGCGCCAGTACCGCCGCCGGACCGCCGATGCTACCGAGGTAGAAGCCGCCGTGTTTATGGCACGCGTCGGTAACCTGCTGGCTGCGGTTACCTTTCGCCAGCATGATCATGCTGCCGCCGTGGGATTGCAGCAGATCCACGTAGGAGTCCATACGACCTGCGGTGGTTGGGCCAAGTGAACCTGATGGATAACCGGCAGGCGTTTTCGCCGGACCCGCGTAGTAGATCGGGTGATCTTTGATGTACTGCGGCAGTTCTTTACCGGCGTCAATCAGCTCTTTCAGCTTGGCGTGTGCAATATCGCGACCCACGATAATGGTGCCGGTGAGCGACAAGCGGGTGGATACCGGGTATTGCGAAAGCTGGGCAAGGATCTCTTTCATCGGGCGGTTAAGGTCGACTTTCACTGCTTCGCCTTCACCTGCCTGACGCAGTTCTTCTGGAATGTACTGGCCTGGATTGTGTTCCAGTTTTTCGATCCAGATACCTTCGCGGTTGATTTTCGCTTTAATGTTACGGTCAGCGGAGCAGGAGACTCCCATGCCTACCGGGCAGGATGCGCCGTGACGTGGCAGACGGATAACGCGGATGTCGTGCGCGAAGTATTTACCGCCAAACTGCGCGCCAAGACCGAGTTTCTGGGCCTCTTCCAGCAGTTCCTGTTCCAGCTGGATATCGCGGAACGCCTGACCATGTTCGTTCCCTTCCGTCGGCAGTTCATCGTAATAGTGAGCGCTTGCTAACTTGACGGTTTTCAGGTTGGTTTCCGCAGACGTACCGCCAATCACAAACGCGATATGGTACGGCGGGCAGGCTGCAGTACCGAGGGTACGCATTTTCTCGACGAGGAAGTTTTTCAGTTTGCCGGGCGTCAGCAGGGCTTTGGTTTCCTGGTAGAGATACGTTTTGTTGGCAGAGCCGCCGCCTTTAGCGACACAGAGGAATTTGTACTCATCGCCATCTACCGCGTACAGGTCGATTTGCGCAGGCAGGTTCGTGCCGGTGTTGACCTCTTTATACATGTCCAGCGGCGCGTTCTGTGAATAGCGCAGGTTATCTTCGATATAGGTGTTATAGACGCCTTTCGACAGCGCTTCTTCATCACCGCCACCGGTCCACACGCGCTGACCTTTTTTACCGACGATGATCGCGGTGCCGGTATCCTGGCAGGTCGGCAGCACGCCTTTAGCGGCGATTTCGGAGTTTCTTAAGAATTGCAGCGCCACGTACTTGTCGTTTTCGCTGGCTTCTGGATCGTGAAGAATAGCCGCAACCTGTTTCTGGTGTGCCGGGCGGAGCATGAAAGAAGCGTCGTGAAAGGCTTGCTGCGCCAGCAGGGTCAGGGCTTCTGGTTCCACTTTCAGGATGGTTTCGCCGTCGAAGTCGGCAACGCTAACGTAATCGGAAGTGAGTAGATAGTATTCGGTATTGTCTTTCCCCATCGGGAAAGGTGCCTGGTAGATAAAGGGTTTGTTTGACATAGCTTCCAGCCTGTAACTCTGTATTTGTTATTCGAAAATGGCGTGCCGCGTAGTTACGGGCGGCACGCAAAGTGCATTTATAAGAACCCGTACATCGCGGCGAAGATCCAGCCGAAGACGCACGATACGCTCACACCAATCAACCCCGGCAGAATAAAGCTGTGGTTGATGACGAAGCGACCGATGTGGGTGGTGCCGGAACGGTCAAACTGAATCGCTGCCAGATCGCTCGGATAAGTCGGCAGGATGTAATAACCGTAGCAAGCCGGTGCTGAAGCCACGATGTATGCCGGATCAACGCCGATCGCCAGCGCGACCGGAACAATCGCCGCCAGCGCTGCAGCCTGAGAGTTTACAAACTTGGAAACCAGCAGCAGAACAATGGCATAGGCCCACGGATACTCTTTCACCATTTCACCCAGTACGCCCTGAATTTCAGACATATGCGCACCGAACATGGTTTCAGCCATCCATGCGATACCGTACACCGCCACGATGGCGATCATACCGGAACGGAAGACTTCGTTTTTTGAGATAGACGCGGGATTGGTTTTGGTCAGGATAATAATCAGCGCCCCGGTCAGCAGCATAAACATCTGAATAACCAGTACCATCGACAGCGGTTTGCCGCCGAAGGATGGACGCAGGTCCGAATCAGCACCAAGAAGGGCGACTACAGCGATTGCCCCGAGGAAGATCCACATTGCCAGCCAGTTGCTTTTCGGCAGTTTTTTATCCAGCAGCGTCGCGGTATCACCATAAACATACTCACGGTTTTCCGGTACGGAGATGAATTTCTGGAACTCTTCGTCTTTATCCAGATCTTTACCGCGGAACCAGCTGAAGATACCGATCGCCAGGATACCGATTAACGTCGATGGAATGGTGATTGCCAGCAGGTCGAGGAACTCAAGATGGCGACCATCAAAGGTGACATTACCCAGCATCGCAACCAGAGATACGACCGCAACCGACACCGGACTGGCGATAATCCCCATCTGTGCACCGATAGAACTTGCCGCCATCGGACGTTCCGGACGGATGTTGTTCTTAATAGCAACGTCGTAGATGATCGGCAGAATGGTGTAAACCACATGACCCGTACCGCAAAGAATGGTCAGCGTACAGGTCACAAACGGCGCGACAATTGAGACATATTTCGGGTTGCGACGCAGCAGCTTCTCGGCAATTTGCAGCATGACATCAAGACCGCCCGAAGCTTGCAAGGTCGCCGATGCCGCCACCACCGCAATGATAACCAGCATGACATCAACCGGTGGTTTACCTGGCTGAAGGTGGAAGACGAAGACCAGAATGACCAGACCGATACCGCCTAATAAACCCAGCGCGATACCCCCCTTTCTGGCACCATAAAACAGACATATCAGTATTATGATAAGTTGGATAGTAAATAACATGTGTGAACCCTCGCGATAATCCTATTTAAATTTTTGCTGAATAGATCACAGTCACGTTCTGTTTTGTATGAACTGTTTTCAGAGCCTGACTAAATATCCGTTTGGTCGTTACCGGCTTGAGCAAATACCTCACAGTGAATATTGGCTGATTAAAGCAGCGGCAAATTTATGCACTGTGATAAGCGGCTTTTTCAGAGAGAAAGACTCTCTGGCGATGGGTTTATAGTTTGTACAGCGCAGATGTTAATGTTTTGTTTGCTGTTATCTTATTGATATTTATCGGTCTGTTTTTTGTTCTCAGGGCAGGTATCATTAGGTTTATAGATTAATCTGATCTACCCATTTGTGGGTAAAAATACACATAATGTGGGTGACATAATAGTTAATTAACTTTTGTTAGCGTTTTGAAATTAAAAACACCGTTCATCTGAAGAGATATTAATTTTTAGCGATGATGGAGGGATAATTATATTTGATCTGGCACAAGTTTTACTGATGAACGATGTAACTTGTGCCAGGGGGATTTTGCATTACTGTAATAATTATTACTTACAGATAACCAGCGATCCGTTATTGGCAATATTGTTTCAGTAGTGAGTAGTGTTCTGCCTGAATACGGTAACGGTAAACCGGACGCCCCGTGACGCCATAATGGATACTGGTGAACAATATGTGGCAGTTGACCAGCCAGATAAGGTATTTACGGCAGGAAACACGCGAGATGTTAACCTCGTTAGCCAGCTCGTCGGTTGAAAACTCATAGTCCTGATGCGCGTCAATCCACTGGCACAGCGTGCGTAACGTCTGCGGCGTTAAGCCTTTTGGCAAGCGACGAGGATCCTGCTCGTTGGAGCTGCTGCCGTGGATTAGCTGATCAAGCTCGGCCTGGTCATAATACTGATGTTTTTCCAGCGCCATTTTCTTTTGCCGCCAGCCGGTGAGCGCCTCTTCAAAGCGGGAAGCCTGGAAGGGTTTGATCAGGTAATCCACAACACCGTAATGCAGCGAATCTTTAATGGTTACTGCATCGGCAGCGGAGGAGATGACAATCACATCACTTTTGCAACGCGCGTTATGCAGGACAGGCAGTAAATCGAGCCCGTTCTCTTTTTGCATATAGATATCTAGCAATATCAGGTCGATAGGCGTATCGCTATTGAAGATAATCTCTTTGGCTTTCTCCAGCGTCGAAGCCGTTCCACAGCATTGAAAGCCCGGGATTTGTGCCACGTATCGGCGATTCAGCTCCGCGACCATTGCGTCGTCATCGATAATTAATACATTGATCATCTGTTCGACCTCTCCCCGTCCCAGGGTATCTGGACAAAAAATTGTGTGAAAATCCCGGGTTCCGATTCCACGGCGATGCTGCCGCCGAGATTTTCTACCTGTTGTTTGACAAGTGCTAAACCGACGCCTCGCTCGCTTCCTTTTGTCGAGACACCTTTGTCAAAAATGTGATCGATTTTGTCGGGTGCGATCCCCGGTCCATCATCGTTAACTTCGCAGTGCAGCCAGCCGTGACGGTAGTGCAATGTTACGCTAATTTCGCCACCGGGTTCCGGTCCTAATGCCTCCAGCGCGTTTTCTATCAGATTTCCCAACGTGGTAATCAGCGTCGCGACCTGATCCTCACTACCGCTGTCTGGCAGCTGGCTTTCACTGTTTAAAATCAGCGTATGGCCTAAATCGGTCGCGCGGTTAATCTTGCTGATTAAAAAACCAGCGATAACCGGAGATTTGATCTTACCCAGCAGAGAGCCAATCTCTTCCTGATAGTTATTGGCTGTTTTGAGAATGTAATCTTCCAACTGCTTATAACTCTTCAGATGCAATAATCCGAGAATCACATGCAATTTATTCATAAATTCGTGGGATCGTTCACGAAGTGCGTCAGCATAGTTGACCAGACCGTCGAGTCGCTGCATCAGTTTACGTACTTCAGTTTTGTCCCTGAAGGTTGAAATGGCACCGATGATAACGCCATTACTGCGCACCGGAACGGTGTTGATCAGTAATAGTCGGTCCTTAATCGTAATCTCTTCGTCGCGGCGTGGGGTTCCGTCGCGTAACACTTCCGAGACATCTACCACCTGTGACCACGAGTGGCTTAGCGTCGACAGTTTCTCATCGTCCTGCGACTTACGGTAATTCAGCAATTCTTGTGCGGCATCGTTGATCAGCGTGACCTCGCCGCGATCGTCCACGGCAACGACGCCTTCTTTGATGGACTGCAACATGGCCTGGCGTTGCTCAAACAGTGTGGAGATTTCGTAGGGTTCCAGGCCGAAAAGGATTTTTTTCAGTACGTTAACCAGAATGCAGGTGCCGATCAGTCCGACCAGCATGCCAAATAGTACCGACCAGATAATGCTCCAGCGACTGTCATTGATCTGTTGGGTCACGCGGCTTAACTCAAGGCCGATCGCCACCACGCCAATTTGTTTATGATTTTCATCGTAGATGGGGGTAAATACGCGTAAAGCCTGCGCCAGAAAACCGCGATTGATAGCGACATTTTCTTCGCCATTCAGCGCTTTAAGGATGTCATCACCTTTAAATGGCTGACCAATACGCTGGGCTTCAGGATGCGAGTAGCGAAGACTGTGCATATCGGTAACGACAATAAACAGCAGATCGTTGCGTTTGCGCACGGCTTCCGCGATGGCCTGGATTCCACTCTCCTGCGGTTTTTTCTGCAAGCCCTGACGGATTTCCGGCGAGTCGGCGAGGGTACGCGCTACTGCCAGTGCCTTGTTAGCTAGCCCGTCTCGCGTCATATCACTGATTTGCGAGAAGTAAATCAGATGCACCACCAATAGCACCGAGAACAGTACCGCGCTGACCATTAAGATCACAGTGGTACTCAATTTCATCGGACGTTTGCGTAACATACGGTAGGGCAATGAATGTCTCATCAGCTTCCTTGTGTGACAAATTTCTTAAGCATTATCTCTGATGAGGCGGGTAATTCAAAGGGAGTAAGAATGATTGGCTATATAGGGGAAGAGACTCTGGCAACGGAAACTGCCAGTGCTGTATGAAGATTCCGGGGCTATGCTTATAGTGAAAACCATACTGATGAGAGAGGGAAGGTCATGGATCGGGCGCTACTGGACGGGGGTTATCGCTGTTATACCGGCGAAAATATCGATGTCTATTTTAACACTGCGATATGTCAGCATTCTGGCAATTGCGTACGTGGCAACGGCAAGTTATTTAATCTCAAACGAAAGCCGTGGATCATGCCGGATGAAGTCGACGTCACCACTGTGGTGAAAGTGATTGATATGTGCCCGAGCGGCGCGCTGAAATACCGTCATAAATAAGCGAGGGTAAAATGGAAATACGCGAAGGCCACAATAAATTTTACATTAATGACGAACAAGGCAAGCAAATCGCTGAAATTGTCTTTGTGCCGACCGGAGAGAATTTAGCGATTATCGAACATACCGATGTCGATGAAAGCCTGAAAGGGCAAGGGATTGGTAAACAGCTGGTTGCGAAAGTCGTGGAAAAAATGCGTCGGGAAAAACGAAAAATTATCCCACTATGCCCATTTGCGAAACACGAATTTGATAAAACACGGGAGTATGATGATATTCGCAGTTGATGGGAGAGTACAGAGTCACGATATTTTTCATGCTCTCCGCGGTGTGATGCAGGAGAGCATCTGAAGGGTAGGGGGATGCACAAAGAATGGTCAGAGAGAGCGTTTTTTTGTCCCAAGTCATCCCCTTTACTGAGCAAAAAAAAAAGAATATCTCCTATATGAGAATCATCATTCGGGGTTAATAAGTTTTGCGTCCCCAGAGCGTTCAATATTGATAGGAGTCATATTATGGAAGGTAAAAACAAGTTCAATACTTATGTTGTTTCTTTTGATTATCCATCATCTTATTCCTCAGTGTTCTTAAGGTTAAGATCATTGATGTATGATATGAATTTCTCCTCTATCGTGGCTGATGAATATGGGATACCACGACAACTGAATGAAAACTCCTTCGCAATAACGACATCGTTAGCCGCAAGTGAAATCGAAGATTTAATCAGGCTCAAATGCTTAGACTTACCGGATATTGATTTTGACCTCAGCATTATGACAGTTGATGACTATTTCCGTCAGTTTTACAAGTAGCCAGGAAGGATAAGAAGAACATAAAAAATGGCACTATTCTCTAAAATATTAATTTTTTATGTGATTGGTGTGAACATATCCTTTGTCATTATCTGGTTTATCTCACATGAGAAAACACATATTCGTTTACTTAGTGCATTTCTGGTCGGAATAACCTGGCCAATGAGTCTGCCTGTGGCATTACTTTTTTCTCTCTTTTAGGAGCTGTAGTTGAGTGGACCCGCTGGTTATCTTGAAACGAAGCGTCTCTCCTCAAAACTGGATTTGCGGAATGACGAACGAAGCAGTCGCCTGACTGCTTCGTTCATTAAAGTGAAATTTATTTCAGTGGGCGCATCGCCGGGAAGAGAATAACGTCGCGAATAGTATGACTGTTTGTAAACAGCATAATCATTCGGTCGATACCAATACCCAGACCAGCGGTTGGCGGCAGACCATATTCCAGCGCAGTCACGTAATCTTCGTCATAGAACATGGCTTCGTCGTCACCTGCAGCTTTAGCGTTAACCTGTTCCTGGAAACGTTCAGCCTGATCTTCTGCGTCGTTTAATTCGCTAAAACCATTACCAATTTCACGACCACCGATGAAGAATTCAAAACGGTCGGTGATTTCCGGGTTAACATCATTACGGCGCGCCAGCGGGGACACTTCTGCCGGATATTCCGTAATAAAGGTTGGCTGAATCAGATGTGCTTCTGCCACTTCATCAAAGATCTCCGTAACAATACGTCCCAGTCCCCAGCTTTTCTCTACCGTAATACCGATAGATTCAGCTAATGCTTTAGCAGCATCAAAATTATCCAGATCCGCCATATCGGTTTCTGGACGATATTTTTTGATTGCTTCGCGCATGGTGAGTTTTTCAAACGGTTTGCCGAAATCAAACACATGCTCGCCATAAGTGACTTTAGTGGTACCCAGTACCTCTTGTGCCAGGGTGCGGAACAGTGACTCCGTCAGTTCAATCAAATCATGGTAATCCGCATATGCCATGTAGAGTTCCATCATTGTGAACTCAGGATTATGGCGAACAGAAATACCTTCATTACGGAAGTTACGGTTGATTTCGAATACCCGTTCAAAACCGCCTACAACCAGACGTTTCAGATACAGCTCCGGCGCGATACGCAGGTACATATCTAAATCCAGAGCGTTATGATGGGTAATAAACGGGCGAGCAGATGCCCCACCTGGAATTACCTGCATCATCGGGGTTTCTACTTCCATAAAGCCGCGCGCGACCATGAACTGACGGATAGCGGCCAGAATTTTTGAACGGACAACAAACGTTTGACGGGATTTATCGTTAGCGATGAGGTCCAGATAACGTTGACGATAACGGACTTCCTGATCCTGCAGACCATGGAATTTATCTGGTAAAGGACGTAGTGCTTTAGTCAGCAGGCGCAGCTCAGTACAGTGAATGGAAAGCTCACCCGTTTGCGTCTTAAACAGCGTACCGCGGGCACCGATAATGTCACCCAGATCCCATTTTTTAAACTGATCGTTATAAACACCTTCTGGCAGGCTATCTCTTGCAACGTACAGTTGAATACGGCCACCGACATCCTGCAACGTTACAAAGGAGGCTTTCCCCATAATACGACGGGTCATCATTCGGCCAGCAACCGAGACTTCAATGTTTAAGGATTCCAGTTCCTGGTTATCCTTCGCATCAAACTCTTCGTGCAACTGGTCAGAGGTATGGTCGCGGCGAAAATCATTGGGAAACGCCACACCTTGCTGACGTAGTGCCGCCAGTTTTTCGCGGCGATTTCTCAGTTCATCGTTAAAATCAATAGCCTCATTGGCTCCCCGTGTTTCTCGTTCAGACATTTTGGTTCCTCTAAATCCAGCTTTCAATTTAGCGTAGATAAAGAGACAGATCGGTACACTGTATTATCTGCCTCGACTATTAATAACTCAGTTTATCTTATCGAAACTAACGCTTACCTCAAGTTGATATCACTAATAAATAACCATCAAAATGGTTTAAATGACTTATTAATCTCGATTTACTAGTGTGATAAACTGAAAGTTAATTTATTCATAACCAATTGTTTTTACGACAGTTAATCGTTGCTCTCCTGTATCATATTCGTCGGCGTGCTAAACAGAAAACGGGTAGCAAAGGCCAATACCACGATGATCGCGACACAAGCCAACGTCCACTCTCCCATCTGAGAAAAGAATCGCTGGTAAGCGGCAATTGCCATACCGCTAATTTGCGACTCTGCCGTCTGCTGTGCCACGACGCCTGCCAGCCAGTTGGCGACCGCGCCTGTTGCCAGCATATAAATACCGGTTAATACGCCAGACATTTTCAGACGCGTGATTTGCGCAATCGCCACCGGGTCAATAAAGAGTTCAGCAAAGCCCATTAGCGCCAGCCCGGATATCATCACGCCCATTGACGCTTGACCGCCAGCCGCTGCATGTCGGGCATCAAATGCCAGCAACATAAAGCCACAAGCCATCAGCAGTAAGCCAAAGGCAAACTTCAGCCAGACGCGCAATGCTGAATTGCCGCGGCTTTCTGGCGACGCCAGCCAGGCCAGAACAACCCCAGCGAGCATCACCGCAATAGCATTCACCGACTGGAATAGTGCTGTAGGTACTTCAATATTGAATGCCTGACGATTCACAAAGCGATCGATAAACAAGCTGATGGTACTGCCGCCCTGTTGTGCCAGTACCCAGAACAACGTCCCGACAAACATCAACAATACAATTTGCCAAAGAGCACGGCGGTGTTCGGGGAATTTGATCATCATGCGGGCAATGATTTGTGCGGCAATGAGGCAAACGATCGCCAGCAAATATCCGGACCAGTCGTTCTCCAGCAGCAGGGTAAAAAATACTGGGGCTAAACAGAGCATCACCACTAACCAGCTCCATACTGGTAAGGCAAATTTCACGCTAGTGAGCGCTTTCTTATCCATACTACGCGTGGACTGGAAATGACGATGACCGCTTAAGAAAATCAACAAACCGATAAACATGCCGCCACCCGCAAGGGCAAAGCCAACATGCCATCCATACCACTGAGCAGCCAGGCCGCAGGCGATGGGCGCGGCGATAGAACCGATATTGCCCGCAGCATACAGCAGCGAAAAACCGCCATCACGTCGATGATCGTTCTCGTCGTAGAGCTCGCCAAGCAAACAGCTGATGTTTGATTTGAATAAACCGTAGCCACAAATAATGATTGCCAGCGCCAGATACAGGCTAAAGGTTGAATTTGTATCAATGCCCAGCACCACATGGCCAAGGGTCATTAACAGCGCGCCGGCAATCACTGCAGTGCGGTTGCCGAGCAGGCGGTCGGCAAGCCAGCCGCCGAGAATAGGGGTAACGTAAACCAGAGAAGCATATGCGCTGAACAGGCTGATGGCATGGTTATCATCAAAACCAAGCTGATGGGTGAGATAGAGAATGAGTAAGGCACGCATGCCGTAAAAACTGAAGTACTCCCAGATTTGGATCGCCACGATATAGTATATCGCGCGCGGCTGTGAGGGTGTTTTCATGTGTTCTCCTTATGAGCAAAAAAGGGAAGTGGCAAGCCACTTCCCTTGTACGAGCTAATTATTTTTTGCTTTCTTCTTTCAATACCTTAACGGTATAGCGGCCATCAGCCTGACGGTATGCACCGTGAATATCGGTTTCAAAGCCCGGATAGTGAGCGCCGATTTCACACAGCATCTGCAGGAACTCCAGAACCGGACGGCTTTCTTCGGTGATCATTTCACCCGGCATTACCAGAGGAACTCCCGGCGGATACGGAAGGATCATATTGGCGTTAATACGACCTACCATTTCGTCGAGGTAAACTTCTTCGGTCATACCGTGCAGCTCTTTCTGGAACGCAGCATACGGAGTCATTACCATAGTCGGCAGAACTTCAAATGCGCGATACATCAGATCCGGCAGATTGTGGTGAACAATCAGTTTGTGGATATTCTGAGCCAGTTCCTGAATACGCATGTTTTCATAGAATTCAGGATCTTCACGATACAGAGACGGCAGCATGTTTTTCACACGCAGGTTCAGATCGAACGCACGTTTGAAGTCAGTCAGAGCACGCAGCAGGCTCAGTGCTTTGGTCTTATCGATACCGATGCTGAACAGGAACAGCAGGTTATACGGACCGGTTTTCTCAACAACGATGCCATGTTCGTCGAGGTATTTCGCCACGATGCTGGCCGGAATACCAAAGTCGCTCATGGTGCCGTCTTTTTCCATCCCCGGAGTCAGCAGGGTGACTTTGATCGGGTCAAGATACATGTGCTCGTTATCGATGTTTTTGAAGCCGTGCCAGGTGCTGTCAGAACGCAGCGGCCAGCATTCAGTCGTATCGATATGATCCGGCTGCCATACATCAAAGAACCAGCCATCAGATTCCGTTCTCAGACGTTTGATCTCTTTACGGAATTTGATCGCACGTTCAATGGAACCATTGATCAGACGTTTACCTGCATTGCCTTTCATCATCGCCGCAGCGGTTTCAGTGGACGCCACGATACCGTAGTGCGGAGAGGTGGTGGTGTGCATCATGTAGGCTTCGTTAAAGGTTTCTTCGTTTACGTCACCTTTAACGTGGATCATGGAAGCCTGAGAGAACGCCGCCAGCAGTTTGTGAGTAGACTGGGTTTCGTAAATCACTTTCCCTTCTACACGGCCACCGCTCATACCGCATTTACCTTCGTAAATCGGTGAGAAGTTGGTGTAAGGCACCCACGCGGAGTCAAAGTGGATGGATTTCACATCCAGTGTTTTCTTGATGAAGTCGGTGTTGTACAGCAGACCATCATAGGTAGAGTTGGTAATTACAGCATGTACCGGCCAGGTTGCGTTTGGTGTTTCTTTCACGCGCTTAGCAATGGTAGCGTGCTGGAATTCACTCTGTGGGATACCACCAAGAATACCGTAAGCGTTACGGGTCGGGCGGAAATAGATTGGCGTAACATCGCTCATCATCATCAGGTGGGTCAGCGATTTGTGGCAGTTACGGTCAATCAGAATGGTGCTGCCTGCCGGAGCAGAGTACATACCAACAATTTTGTTCGCAGTGGAAGTACCGTTGGTCACCATGTAGCTGCGGTCTGCGTTAAAGACGCGAGCGATATACTGTTCTGCTTCTTTGTGTGGACCACTGTGATCCAGCAGAGAACCCAATTCAGATACTGAAATGGAAATATCAGATTTCATGGTGTTCGGACCAAAGAAATCATAGAACAGGCTACCTACCGGGCTTTTCTGGAATGCAGTACCACCCATGTGACCAGGAGTACAGAAAGTATATTTACCTTCACGAACATATTTAAACAGTGCTTTGGTCAGCGGAGGCAGAATAGTGTTGATATATTCGTCAGTGGTCTGCTTGATCTTGTTAGCAATATCATCAGCAGCACCCAGCGCATATTCAAAGAAGCTAATCTGTAAACGCAGGTCATTCAGGCTTACATCGAGAGTGGAATACGTATTAGCGAACGCGTACAACGGCAGGTTCTCGTTCATTTTGCTAATTTCTTCGCACAGCTCGAGATTATATTTATCCCAGTCAAAAATAACGCCGCACAGACGCGCATTGTTTTCGATCAGTTTTAATAAGTCGTCACGGTCGTTCGGGTAAACAATCTGGAAGTTCAGACGTTCAAGCGCGCGATGAAGTTCACGGATGGGTTCTTCTTTAAAATAAACCCCCATGTGATTCAATATTGCAATAACGTTCATAGTCATATCTCCAGGTAAAAAAGGCCCCTCCCAACACATGGGACAAAATGAAAGGAGGAGCCTCGGAAAATACTTTTAATTAATGTGCGTTAGACGCTGTGTGGTTATCCATTGAGTGGCTCTGGCGCTCGTGCATTTTGCGAGCGTAGAACATCAGGATAATCAGGCTGACGATGAAGGTACCTGCCAGCTCGAAGGAGCTTGCGCCCATCAGCGCGATGAAGCAGAACACGCAACCCAGTACAGAGCAGATCAGGCTGACAAAGTTGCGGATGTTAACGCCTTCAAAACGAATCAGGTCAACGCAAGAGTAGAAGTACGGCAGCATAGTCAGCAGTACTGCGATACCGGTCAGTTCACCGAACAGGTCAGAGGCTTTACCACCGGCAGAGTTCATCAGAGTGATGAGGATCATCAGGGCAGTCATTTTCACTGCAGCCAGCAGCAGACCTTTTTTCGGAATACCGTTGCTGTCGACTTCACCATAAACTTTCGGGAAGTTACCGTCGTTAGCGGCACGTACACCTGCCTGGCCTACCAACATCATCCAGGAGCCCAGAGAAGTCAGGCACGCAAAGGCGGTGAATGCAGAAACCAGTGGTGCAGCCCAGTTACCGAGGATAGTTGAAGCACTGATTGCAAACGGAGCACCGGAAGCCGCCATTACAGAAGACGGATACATACCGGAAAGCACCTGAGTCGCAGCGATGTAAACAATACCTGCTAAACCAGTACCCAGCATGGTTGCCAGCGGAACGGTACGTTTCGGGTTTTTAACCATACCAGTACTTACTGCTGCGGATTCAACACCCACGAAGGCCCACAGGCAGAGCAGAATACTTTTAATGATCGCATGACCATCAGTGGTATCCGCAGTATTCCAGTTAGCTGCATAAGTTGCTGCATCAAACCAATGCCAGCCAACAATAGCAGTCATCACCACAGGAATAAGAACCAGCACCAGACCAATCGTGGTTAAACGGCTTACCCAGGTACCGCCGAGCATATTCACAAAGGTAAATACCCAGACGATAGCAATACAGGCGATACCCGCCGGAACAGGATCATTTAATACTGGGAAGAAGGTGGAAAGATAAGATACAGCGGTAATACCAATTGCCAGGTTACCAATCCAGTTAGCATGGTAATAAAGAACACCTGTCTGAAAACCAAATGCAGGGGAAATTTCTCCGGCATACGCAATTGGGCCACCTTGTTGCGGGTTTTTTGTTGCCAGTCGGGCATATACATATGCCAGCGACATTGCACCAATAATAGAGATAATCCAACCCCAGATAGCAATACCACCGATACTTGCTAGGTTCGCAGGTAATAATGCAATACCGCTCCCCATCATATTACCGGCAACAACACCGGTACAGGCAAATAGCCCGATCTTCTTGGCAGAACTCATGCTCTTCTCCTAATTTCATTTTTGAATTTGGAGTCCGGGTCATGATGTATAACTATTTCCTGACCAGACCAAACTGGCGCTAAGATTACTCACGAAAAAAGGATTAATCCTAAAGATTAGGTGAAATAACACAAAAGTTTCTGTAAGTGAGAACTTGAGGTTTTTCATTAACACATCAGGATCGCAAGTTGATATCATGAAAAGATAAACATTCAATTTTTACAATGAGTTGCGTGACATTCTCTGGTTAAGTTTATGTAATAAAAATTATGCGGCAAATAAATTGCCGCAACATATTATACCAACGGGAACATACAAAAACTCAACAACAAATATTCCCGAGCATGAATCAACCCGGGGGTTACTTATTCTGAAGCGAGAAATTTGTCTAGATAAGGTACAACATAAGGAACAGAAGTCTGGAATATACCATTTTCAATCCAGTAAAGGGTGTTTGCCCCTGGGCGTAAATTAAAGGCGGTGAGATATGCATCAGCTGCTTCCCGGTTCATCCCCTTCATTTCATAAACCTTGCCAAGCAACACATAATTTAGCCAGGACATTTCAAGATCAATGCCGGTATTTATCGCCTGATAAGACTCATCTGTTTTACCTTTTACCAGGGCACTGACCGCTTTTATTTGATATATAATGGACAGGTTGTTCAATTCCGGCAGTGTAACAATGTTATCTATTTCTGTGTTCAGTGCTGCTAATTGTTTTTCGTCTAAAGGATGTTGAGAATGGCGCACGATATCAACTAATGCTTTTTCTGCTCTCGCGTAGGTAAATTCTGGGGATGATTGAACAATCTCACCTAATAATTCACTGGCACGATCCAATGATTTATCATCACCATGCAGTAAATAATCATGTGCCTGATAAAAATTAGTTAATAACGCACCACGATGCGGCAAAATTTGCTGGAGCATCTCCTGCATTCGTTGTGGCCACGGTTGGTTTAACGCTTTTGATAAACTCTGGAGTAAATCATTTTGAATCGCCAGCTGATTACCGTTAGTGATGACATAACGTTTATCCAGCATGGTTGAACCATCTGCATTGTCTACCAATTTTACCGACATAAAGCATTGTTGAGCACGGTATTGGCGCTGATTAACAAACGCAATAGATAATGTTTTACCGGAACTGCTCGGTTCATCAATGTTGTAGTTGATTTTGTCATGCACCATAAAGGTGGAGAAGGTGTTAAGTGATGTCGCCACCAAATCACCCACGCCTATCGCGTAAGAGAGCTGATACGGAGAACTCCAGCTGTTACAACTCTTATTAACCATATTAATGTCAATATCGCGTGGATTGAGCAAAATGCGCGATTTACTCATAGGAAGACGTGTTTCAAGACTTGAAAACGCTACCAGTGCTACACAGATACCTAACGACAACAGGAAAAAAAACCATACCCAAAAGGTAGTGAATCGTTTGCTTTTAACTGGGGATTGTTCAGGTGGCGTTGTGGTGTTTTGAATGTTAAGACTGTGGGAGGGAGAATCTGTGGCAGGAACCGCCTCTGGTATAGGGGGAGGCGAAGATAGCATTATTTCCTCTCCCTCTTCTTCGCTGTACCAGATAACCGGCACCATTAATTTATAGCCGCGCTTTGGTACAGTAGCGATATAGACAGGACTATCTTCATCATTATCTTTTAATGACTTACGTAGTTCTGAGATACTCTGCGTCACAACGTGATTGGTGACAATACTTCTCTTCCAGACATTATCGATAAGTTCATCCCTGCTAAGTACTTCGCCACTGTGTTGAGCAAAGAAAACCAGAAGATCGATTAATCTCGGCTCAAGGGTAAGTTGACGCCCATTGCGGCTAATTTGGTTTATGGACGGAGTAACAAGCCATTCGCCAACGCGAACTACAGGTTGTTGCATAATAGAAACTCATTCGAAAAGGGAATGATGCAATGATAATTGCCATAACCTATTTTTTCCATCTATAGATGGGTTTATTTACATATTATTGGTGAATGCAAGACGTTATTTTTACTCGCCATAAACTTCTTGATTACATAGTATTACGAAAGGATTTTACTGAGAACCAGAAGTAATTTTCCTTACCATCAAAATTCATCATCTTTGCCAAAGAAAAATGTTCAGAAAATAATCCATGGAAAATTGTCCGGAGCGCTTACTATTTTAATGGATTGTTAGTCTTTGCATGAGCAAACGGACTGATACATTTCTCTTTGTTCTCATTCAGAAAATCTCATCAGTTGGCGTTCTGCCCGATGTTGTGCTTTATGGGTGCGTTACGCTCCTGATGACGTCATTTGACGTTCAACAGCATCACGGGGCCGCACGACATTTCACGTCAGTCAGCGCTATAGCTCAGAAACAAATTTTCCCGAATTGGGATATGCCCGCAAATTGCTGGTGATGTGGGGAGAATCTGGTTGAGTTCGGTAGAATTGATTTGGCGGCAGGACGCTTAAATCGTGGCGTCCTGAAACGAAAAACGGACCTCCGTGGAGGTCCGTTTATATGAATTTGGTGCCCGGACTCGGAATCGAACCAAGGACACGGGGATTTTCAATCCCTGATTTAGACACGCATAGAACGTTTGTTACCTGTAAAGCATACACAGGTGACTTATATGCATGTAATTTCAGTAATTTCTACTAAAGGTGGTGAAGGTAAATCCACTCATTCCGCCAACCTGGCTGGCTTCTGTGCCGATGCCGGTCTCAAAACCCTCCTGATTGACGGCGACTACGCCCAGCCCACGGTTTCCAGTTACTATCCTTTGCGCTACGAAGCGCCATGTGGTTTGTACGAGTTACTTATGCAGACTGTGGATCTTAATCGGCCGGAACAACTGATTTCCCACACTGCCATTGATAACCTTGATCTGATTATTTCTAACGATCCTTATGGTCAGTTAAAAATGGCAATGATGCACGCTCCGGACGGGCGCATCAGACTACGTAACCAGCTTCAGCATCCATTGTTTGCCTCTTATGACGTGATTATCAGTGATACGCAAGGCGCGCGCTCAATCATGTTAGAGCTGATGTTGTTGGCGACAACACATACGGCACTGGCGGTTGTGAAACCGGTAATACCGGACGTTCGCGAGTTTCTACGGGGAACGGTAACGCTGATGGAGGATCTACTGCCTTACCGTGGATTTGGTATTACCTTGCCGTCAATGAAAATCCTGGTCAACTGCATGGATTACACCCTGCTGGCTGAAGAAGCACTGGGTGCGTTAACTACGATTATTGCTGATGGGACGTATAGCAAAGCGGATATTCCCCCCGTCACTCTGCTCGAAACCCAAATCTACGATCTTGAAGTCTACAAGTTAGGCCATACGCGGGGGCAACCCGCTCACCGTCTTGAATACCATACCGATCGTAAAAGTTTGCCAGCCGCTCAGACTATGCACGATCTGGCCTGCGAATTATTTCCCGAATGGCGCGACCGTTTTGATGCCGTACTGCAAAACCAGCCGAAGGGGGATAAATAATGAAACTCTATCGTGCAACGTACAGTCTCTTAACCCGCGATGGTCGGGTCACAGTTGATGAGCAGTGGGTCTTTTTTGAAGCCGAAACCTACTCTGACGCGCTGGAGAAAATACCCGGGCTATTGATGACGATGTGGGATTGCGGTGAGTCCCAACTGGAGGTCTGGAACCTGATGCAGGATACCCAGCTTGTTGATCTCAGCATGGATATGGAGGTTGATTCCCCTCGGGACTGGCGTTTCTTTGAGGTTGGTTATTCCGCTGGTTCTGCCGTTTATCTTGATGTCGAACGTGATGGCTGGCCGTTGTTCCTTGTCTCTCCGTCAAATCTGGCCCGTCTGAATAATGCCTTGGTCGAGTGCCGGAGGCCAGCATGAATAACATCGAACAGATATCGCCGCCGCATTCAATCAGCGCCGAGCAGGCTGTTCTTGGTAGCCTGATGCTGGATAACGATCGCTGGGATGATATTGCGACGATTGTTTCCGCCGATCGTTTTTATTCGCGGCCGCATGGCGTGATTTTCTCCGCCATGCAGGCGTTGTTGCTTCAGAATAAGCCTATCGACCTGATAACCCTGGCTGAATCAATGGAGCAGCAAGGGACGCTGGAACAGTGTGGCGGTTTTGCCTATCTCGCCGAACTCTCGAAAAATACGCCCAGTGCGGCAAATATCGTTGCTTATGCAGAGTACGTTGCCAGCTACGGCCAGAAGCGTCAGTTACTGGAACTGGGACACGATCTGGTTGTGCAGGCCGGTGATGCCAGAAGTGATCTGATGGTACTACTGGATGAAGCTGAGCGCCGGATTTTTGCCATTGCCGAACAGCAATCTCCGGATGGCGATGTTGATCTGCCTGCCTCACTGGAACTCTTCCTCAATCGATTAGAGCGGCGTTGCGGTAGTGAAGATCTTATTACCGGTACGCCAACCGGCTTTGCTCAACTGAATACGATGACCAGCGGCTTCCAGCCCAGCGATCTGATTCTACTGGCTGGTCGTCCGTCAATGGGGAAAACCGCGTTCGGGTTGGCATTCTGCGAAGGGGCATTAAATGAGCGCCCGGATATGGCGGTGCAGGTCTACAGCCTGGAAATGCCTACCGAGCAGTTACTGATGCGCTTCACCGCCATGCTGGGGGGTGTCCCTCTGCAACACCTGCGCAATGGCGATATGCAGGATGAAGATTGGGCGCGGGTCAGTGCAGCAATGAAAGTTCTGCTTGAAGACTGGAAAGGCAGGCTGGTGATTGATGATTCCAGCTATATGACACCGGCGATCCTGCGCTCCCGGGTGAGAAAAAACATCCGTAAATACGGTCATCCATCCATGATCCTGCTGGACTATCTGCAACTGATGCGCTGCCCGGGGCAGGAGAACCGGACGCAGGAGATCGCGGAAATCTCCCGCTCACTCAAAGCGCTGGCTAAAGAAATTGGCTGTCCGGTAGTGGCGTTGTCACAGCTCAACCGGTCACTGGAAAGCCGGGCGGATAAGCGTCCGAATAATGGCGATCTGCGTGACTCCGGGGCGCTGGAGCAGGATGCCGATCTGATAATGTTCGTCTACAGGGACGAAGTGTATGACGCCGATACGCATGAGCCGGGTGTGGCAGAGATTATTCTTGGCAAGCAGCGCAATGGGCCTATCGGCACAATAAAGGTGCAATATCAGGCGGAGATTACCCGTTTTGAGGATTTTACAGGAGGTCGCTATGACTTCTAAAAAATCAAGCCAGCTGGGCGAAAAGCTGCTTCAGCGGGGCCGTACCCCGAATACTGAAAGCTCTGCTGTGGTGTTGCCAGTGAATGAAATGCCAATGGTTCTGGCGCTGGAGCAGCTGCGTCCCAATCCGGATAACCCCCGTACTTCCCGCAATCCAAAGTATGAAGATATCAAAGCGTCGATCCGCGCCCGGGGGCTGGATTCGGTGCCAAAAGTCACCAGAGATCCGGAAAGTCCCGAAGATGTTTATATCTTCAGCGATGGCGGTAACACTCGCTATTCCATCCTGACGGAGCTGTATGCAGAAACAGGCGATGAGCGTTTTCGCCGTGTTCAGTGCATCGTGAAACCGTGGCCCGGGCGTTTGCAGTGTGTCATCGGGCATCTGGCCGAGAATGATGTGCGTGGCGAGCTGTCATTTATTGAAAAAGCCTTCGGTATCGAGAAGGCTCGGGCTATTTACGAGGAACAACTGGGGCGAGAAGTGAGCCAGCGCGAGCTGGCCGATCTGCTGAAAGAGGCGGGTTATCCGGTTCACCATTCGAATATCAGCCGTATGGTGGCGACAATCGAATATCTATGGCCGTGGATGCCCAATTTGCTTAATTCGGGTATAGGACGGCCTCAGATTGCCCAGCTAATTACGTTGCGAACAGCGGCAGAAAAAGCCTGGCAAGCCTTCAGTCAGAACGTCGCGTTACCTCCGAAACAGGAATTTATTGATGTCTTTGGTGGTGTTTGTCGCACTTTTGACGACCCGGATCACTACTCAGCCGATGTCTTTAAAGAAGAGCTGATTGCGGCCCTGTTGAAGGCTATGCCCGATCCGCAACTGACCTACGATAGCTGGCTGATTGAACTCGATCCGCAGGAGCAGAACCGGCGCAAATTGTTTGGTGAGCCGGAGCCGCTTCCCCAGCATGTTCTGGATGCAGACAAAACCCATAATGAGCCTTCACCACCACCGGCTGCGGAGCCACCCTCCGTTGCTACTGATTCCGGGTTAAAGAAGAAAAAGCCTGTCACAACCGAGGGCAATTCCTCCAATGATCTGGACCAACCGCCCGATGAAGAACCGCTGGATCTTTATGATGGGAATACCCTCCGGGAGTCAACACCTGACTTACCCGGCACTCTTCCTGGCGCTGAGCCAGGACCTGCTGCTGGTGACGAGCCGCTTCTGGAACCACCTGCAAACACTATCGCTTTTGCCGCGAACGGGCTGGAGCCGGTAACCGATATCTGGCATATCCCGGCGTTACAGGATGATGTTGAACATCTACAGGACATCGCGTTTCGCCTGGCGTTCGAACTGGCGGAGGTGATGGGGATTGAAGATGCTGTTCAGGAAGATAAATCTCTCCTGGGCGCGGGGTATTCCCTCTCATCTAACCCAGATGGCGAACCTCTGGCTACGTTGTGCGGTGAGGCGACGGATATGCCTATATCGATATTAACCGGGTTTCTTATCGGTGCATCCAGTTCTGGCCCGTTAGATGCTCCATTATTTGATGATGTGTATGCGGTGAAATTCCTGCGTTTAATCAGGGTAGTGCGCCGGTTGCGAGAGCTGCAACGCCAGACATTCAGGGTGGGTGCAGCATGAAAGCTGACTGGGTTGATGAGGCGCAGGAAGTAACCCAACTGATGGTCGATAGCCAGATTGAACGTATTCGCTCTTCATTGATATCACCGGCGATATCGTCTGCTGACTGCGAACGCTGTGGACATGAGATCCCGGAAGCACGCCGCAGAGCTGTTCCGGGCGTCAGGCTGTGCGTTGAATGCCAGAGTATTGCCGAGTTTCGGCTGCGTGTTGGATACGGAGGATACGATGAAAGCTGAAGTCACATCATGGATCGTTACTCTGCTTTGTTTCCTGTTATGGGCTGTTGATATTGCGATTATTTATGGAGGGGCTGCCTAATGAACGGACTGTTAACGCAGATTGTTATGGAACTGAAATCCGGCAATATCCGCCGTTGTGAGGCGATGGGGTTAACCCTGGAAGAGATTCAGGAACTTAACAGCTTAACCGTTGAAGATCTGCATTATCTGGTGAATACGCAGGTATCGCTTCTGACCTTCCGCATCAACCATACCAACCTGAACACCATGCTGGCGCAGGCCCGTCGTGAGCAGACCCGGACACAGCGTATCGACAGAGCGTTAACGCTGGGTGGCTCTATCGAGCTGATGCAGCATTTTTTCGGCCTGACGGCGACGGAAGTCAGTTCCCGGCGACGCCTGGTCGGTGTTGTGACCCGGCAGGGGCGCAGCCAGATCCCTACAGAAGAGCAGGAACTGGCGGTGTGGCAGCAGTGGAAGGCATCGAACGTTGACAACATGGAATCACTGGATGCGCTGGAAGCCATGATGTTAATTGCTGAGCAGCAGGACATTTCGTTAACCGCAGTCTGGACGTTAACCAAAGGATGGAGTGCCGCCTGATGGCTGTTGTTCCCGTCGATGATGTTATCCAGCGTACGCTGGCGAAGATGCAAAACCGGATTGAGCAAAAAGCGCAGTCCGGTGAGCAGAGTAATGAGCAGAGCGGATTACTCTTTCTGGGGAACGTGCATGACGCCGTTCCCCGGCGTTTATTTCTGGATTGTCGGTTATCGCCGCTGGATAAAATGGCGTGGATGATGATCCGACTGTACGCCCAGCAGAACGAGGGCGCTGTTTTTCCGACCTACGACGAATTGCAGTGCCAGCTGGCGTTACCTCATTCGGATAAAGCCTCCCGGGAGACGGTCAGTCGGGCGCTGTTAATGCTGCGTCTTACCGGGTGGCTGAGCCTCTGCAAGCGTGTCAGAGATAAATCCGGGCGTATTCGCGGCAATATCTATGCCCAGCATGATGAGCCTCTGGGGCTGTTTGATACGGAATACTTCGATCCCGGCTGGCTTGATGCCGTTGCTGATGCCTGCCGACACACCAATAAAACAATACGCCTGACGGCGCTGGCCGTTTTGCAGGATATCAAATCCGATACCCGTATGCGCCACCGGCACTCACGCGTTGCACTGATAGAAGCCCGGTTATCAGCCCCACAAACTCCGCAGGAAATGGTGTCATCACGGCAGAAGAAAATCCCCGGTTCTGAAACCGAACCAGGTCAAAAATCACAAAGTTCGGAATCCGAACTTGGCGTTCTAAAAGGGGATATTTTACCTGGTTCGGATTCCGAACTAAGCCGGAAATCAAGGGATGGCGGCTTAGTTCGAAAATCGAACCGTTACGTACGTAGTTTTACACAGAGTGTAAAAGATACGTACGTAGGGGGCGAAAGTCGGTTGTCGTGGCCGACGGCTGTGATCGAGCGGTTGAACACACCTGACCGGGATATGCTGGAACAGCAGCTAAACGCGCTGCCTTGCGAGCTGGGTCAGCGGATTCTGGACGATCTGGCTGGCCGCATGAAAGCGACGGAGGTCAGGAACGTCACGGCCTACCTGCTGGCAAACCTGAAACGGGCAAGGGAAGGGCAGTTCAATTCTGGTGACGTGGGGATGGTACATCCGCCTACAAAGCAAAAACCGGTTAGTACGTCGCCATCTGGCGGGAAAAAAGAGGTCAAACGCGCCCGGAGAGAGTTTGTGTCTGGTGTGATGGCTGAGATCCGAGGGAATTATTTTGGCTCATAAAGTGAGCAGTGTTGACAGTGTCAACAGTCAGCTACACCTGAAATGCTTTCGGCGGTCATTTTATTTGCTGATGAAAAACAGTACCGCAAAAAGAAAACTGACGAGAAATTTTATCAACCAGGAGCACGTTATGTCAGATAAGCACGCCCCCGCCATTCCGGCTGAAAAAACTATTCCTGCCAACTGGGCTTACCCGCTTGGGGTACTCGTCCCTTCGCCGGAATTGCCCCAGCTGCATTTTGTTATGAAGGACAACTATCATACTTTCCTGCTCTCCCTGGAGAATATTTTACTCAGCCTGCGTGAAGCCGAGCGTCAGGGAGAAGTGCCGCCTATTGCTGATGAATGGTGGGGGACACTTCAGGGCAAATTTGACGTATTGCGCTAAGCGATCAAATCCCCCAGGATTTCCCGGGCAAGCTGGAGAAGTTGTTCATTCCAGGGGGATGTTTTCCACTCGCTGAAATTGACCAGATTATTAAAATGCTCAAAATCAAAAGAAATAGTCTGACGATAAATCTCTAGCGGCTCCCTGTATCCTTTTTTTAGGGTAAAAACCATGTCCATTGATTCTGTCAGAACATCATCAACCACCCTTGATTGGTGCAAGGTATAATATGCACCCAGCTCGATATACTCCTTACAGGTTTTTTGCTTAATAAGGTATCTCTTGTCCGTAAATTCCAGAATCTCCGGTGCACGGGTTACAAGCTCATTCGCAAGTGTGCTATCGCCGAATTTTTTGAAAAGTATGTCCTGGTTATCCGTCATGTAGGCAAAGGCCCAGGGAATATTCATTAACGTTGCCCGGGAGTAAAGCCACCCGTCCTCCCGCCTGTATTGCTCAAGCATCTTTCGGGCAAGTTTCTCATCAATACTGATACCGGTGGATTGACTTAATAACCAGACGACTTTGTCAAAATGGGTCACCAGTATGGAGAGGATCTGTTGTGTCAGTACACCCGGCAAACGCTTTGGTTTATTCCCGTTGCTGGCTGGCTTCCTGTTCGAATAGGGACACCACTCATAGGCTTCCCTGTCATATATCCCAACTCCCGGAATTGGTTTGCCATAGTGCTTGGCATAAGGGTGATAAACATTCGCAGGCAGTTTATATAAGCCAATAATCTGCGTTGGATTATTGCAGGCCGGGCAAATGGCGAAGTATCTTGGCTCGCCATCGTCACTCATTTTATACCAGGGGGGACGTCGCGCAGTTCTCTGCTCATAATCGTTCTTTTCGATAAGAAAATAGCCCTGGGTCTGAACTGAGAGTTTATAGACATTCATCGCGTTACGCTTCCCTGAGTATCAAATGAATCATCAGGTTATATCACGATCTCATCCTTATGCTCTACTTTTCGTCGCTGACCGGGGACTGGCCATCTCGATAAAAATGGGAATCGAATCATCCATCCGGGTCATTATTCAGCTTATAAAACAACCACTGTTGACAGTGTCAACAGTGGTTAAATTTAGAACAGCAAAAGTCATGATTTTTTATTCTCCGCAAAAATAGTTTCCCGTTGCTCCTGACCTTATCAATCCATGACCATTTCCATCACGTTAACTTTCAACGGATGGATTCCCATGTCAGACAAGACAGAAAAGAAAGCTGGTGCGCTGCATTCTGAGCTGCGCATCGAGCTGCATACCCAATATGCCATTAACACCTGGAGCGGGCGGCCAGCCTCGGATAGCAAGCCTTCGCTCATCGGAATGCCGCTGTTTTTCCGGCTCATCTCCCGGATTAACCGCGATTCACTGGCAGATAATCCGTGGGCGGATGCGGCCCTGGTGGAAGTGGAAACATTACTGGAGACGGCCAGCCAGCAGCTCCAGAAATGGTTGAATGATATCGATGCCCTGATGGCGATGCTGCCAGCTAACGCTTCCATTTCCGGCGTCACCTCCACCTCGCCGCTGAATATCGGCGTTCACAGCCATACCCCGCTGGGATACCGCTGCGTTTATCTTCTTGTTGGGTTTGATCAGCTTATTCTGCGTGTCTTCCAGGCTCACCATTACGGTCTGATGTCGTTGAAAGAGCGCAAAGCCTGGTTACATCGTGGTAGCCATCAAATTCGCCGCATTTTCTCGGTTGCCCTGCGTTACCGTTCTCACCACGTTACCCGCCAGGACATTGCCTCAAATAACGATGCTGCCCGACAGGCTATCGAACAATTTGGGGAACTCGACAGGGCGATCCTGCTGGGAACCCGCCGTTCCCGATTTTCTCCGCCAGTAAGCGCCGAAAGTATTAAGGCGCTGAAAGCCGCCTTTAAACGTCTGTCACGCAAAGAGAAAGCGGCAAAGCAGGAGGTGCGGGATGATCCGCAATAAAACAGCTTTTACCGGATTGTTCGTCCTGAGTACCTGCCTGAGTGGGTGTGCGAGTGTTGACAGTGTCAACAGTGCGATAAACCAGATTAGCGGTGGGATCTTTTCAGTCGGTTCCGCACCGGCAGACAGTGGTCCGGTGGTGTTGTCGAAAGGCGTACCGCAGGCCAGCCACAAAATAGCACAGGAATACCGTGTTCCCGTTGATGTTGATACGGCAGCTGCGCGGGTAAAACGCTACTACCGCTTTATCTCGGCTGAAGAAGTAGCACAGCTACATAACAACGGTACGCAAAGTGGAGGGTGGACTGCCGCTTCAGTAGCCGATGGGGCATGGGTATGGGATGGGCAACCCGGTAGCTACTACAAAATGGGGCGCGACTGGGGAAGCGAAAATACTGGTGACAGCATTCAGGTCGAGCTGGAGAAAAACGGTTCCGGTAGCCGCATGTATATCACCTTTCGTTCCGGGCTGGCCTCTCATGCCACGGCGGCTTATACCAGCAAACTGTTTGAGAATATGAAGAGCGTGGCGGAAGGGACGATTCGATGAAGCTCTTTCTCTGCGAAAAACCCAGTCAGGGACGCGATATTGCCGCTGTGCTGGGTGCGACAAAGAAAATGCCGGGGCATCAAACCGGAAACGGCGTGTGCGTCACCTGGGGTTTTGGTCATCTGCTGGAGCAGGCCAGCCCGGACGCCTACGGTGAACAGTTCGGCGTTCCCTGGCGTACTGACGTGTTGCCGGTATTGCCGACAATGTGGCAAATGCGGGTTAAACCGGATGCAGCAGCTCAGTTCTCCGTCATCCAGAAACTGCTGAAACAGGCTGATACGGTAGTGATTGCCACCGATGCGGATCGGGAAGGAGAGGTGATTGCTCGTGAAATCCTCGATTATTGTCACTATCAGGGAAAAGTTGAGCGGTTATGGCTCTCGGCGCTGGATGAGGCCAGCGTTCGCGCCGCGCTGGCGACGATAAAGCCCGGAAGTACGACTTTACCCTACTATTTAGCCGGGCTTGGCCGCGCCCGGGCTGACTGGCAAATAGGTATGAACATGACGCGGCTATATTCGGTCAAGGCCCGGGAGAACGGCTACGGTAGCGTTTTATCCGTGGGGCGGGTGCAGACGCCGACGCTTAACCTGATCGTGGTACGCGATCGCGATATTGTGCAGTTTGTTCCGAAGCCCTACTGGAATGTTGTGGCGCAGCTGGCGGCGGGAGGAATTGCGTTTCAGGCGCAGTGGGTGCCAGCAGAGGCGTATTGTGATGAGGAAAAACGCTGTATCAACCCGACAGCGGCGCAGCAGGTGGTTCAGCTTTGCCAGAAAACCGGACAGGCGACGGTGGCAGAGGTTGAGACCAAAAGGGAAACGGAGTCTGCTCCGCTGGCATTTGATCTCGGTACGCTACAACAAGCCTGTTCCCGCCGTTTCGGTTATGGCGCTCAGCAGGTGCTGGATATTGCGCAGGCTTTGTATGAAACCTACAAAGCAACCACGTACCCTCGTACCGATTGCGGCTACCTGCCAACATCCATGCGTGGCGAGATCGGACAGGTGATGTCTTCGATACAGCAAAGCGATCCCGCTTTATCTGCGATCATCTCGCGGCTTGATATGAAGCATGTTTCCCGTATCTGGAATGACAAAAAAATCACCGCGCACCACGGTATTATCCCGACGAAGCAACCCTGTGATCTGGCGAAAATGAGTGAGCAGGAGCGCAACGTTTACCAGCTTATCCGTCTGCATTATCTGGCCCAGTTCCTGCCGAACCATGAAGTGGATGCCACGCGGGTTTCGCTGCATTGTGGCGGTCAGTTATTTAAGACCAGCGGTAAAGCTGTGGTCGTTGCTGGCTGGAAGAGTTTGTTTGGTAAGGATGCTGACGAGGATGCAGGCGATGCCGGTGATAAAGCACGGTTACCTGCAATGGCTAAAGGGAGCTTGTGCCAGGTCACCGGCGCGGAAGCAAAACCGCAGCAGACAAAACCACCTGAGCACTATACGGAAGGGACGTTGATTGCAGCGATGAAGAATGCAGCGCAGTTCGTTACCGATCCGCGTCTTAAAAAGATCCTCAAAGAAAATGCGGGGCTGGGAACGGAAGCAACCCGGGCTGGAGTAATTGAAACGCTCCTGAAGCGTGGATTTGTGGTGAAGAAAGGCAAGCATCTGCTGGCGACACCTATCGCGGCTGATTTGATGGCTGTGTTACCGGCACAGCTTAAAGATCCGGGTATGACGGCGCTCTGGGAGCAATCACTGGATGACATTGCTGAAGGCCGGATGTCGCTTGATGACTTTATGGCGAAACAGTCAGCCTGGACAATGCAACTGGTGGCAAAGGGGCAGCATCAGACGGTTAAGATCACGTTACCACCTTCTCCGCCGTGCCCGATCTGCGGTGGGGTAACGCGGCAGCGCACGGGGAAATCAGGCTCATTCTGGGGATGCGTCAACTACCCTGACTGCAACGGGATTGTGAATGTCGGGGCGAAGAAGCCTGGTCGTCGGCGGAAAAGTCCGGCAAAGAAAAGTGTCTGACTGGCTTTATGTTTTTGGTTGGAAGCATGGCGTGAATTTGCTATTTTGCTGATGGCTTTGAAGTACCCCGCGATTGCGGCAATCCGATTTTGCGTACCTACAGGCGGAAGATTGGACAGTATAGCGACCCATTTTGTTACCTGGATGAGGTTGTAAGGCGTGACCCTCCGTGAGATTACACGTCGGCCAAAAAAGGCTCTGGCCCGGAGAAGTGAAATTGACGATGAACCCGTGGTACAGGTTCAGAGGCTCGATACCAGGATGGGATCGGGCCTTTTTGCTTTTTAGTGACTTACCTTTTTTTCGAGGTGGTATAATATGGCCTCAGTTATTGATGTTAACATCAGTTCCTTACTAATAGTGATTACTATCACTAAATAGACTTTGTAATAGGATATTGTTTGAGAATATGCCGCCGACAAGGAACAAGAATCACATGAGCGGCTAAAAAAAGAACCCTTCAGAAATTTTGTTAGTTAATATAATTTCTGAAATTCGACGGCGGGGATGTTTTTGTGGATAAACGGTATCAAGTATTTGTGAGTTCTACCTTCACTGATTTACAAGAGGAACGTAGCAATGTTATGCAATCGTTAATGGAGATGGACTGTATTCCGGCAGGAATGGAGCTTTTCCCTTCGATTGACGAAGAGCAATGGGAGTTTATTCAAAAAATAATTTGTGATAGTGACTACTATCTTCTTATAATTGGTGGAAGATATGGAACGGTTGCGGAAGATGGTCTGAGTTTTACTGAGAAAGAGTTTGATTATGCTGTATCTAAAGGATTAAAAGTCGTAGTTCTAGTTCATGAGTCTCCCGGTACTTTACCCTTTGATAAATCAGAAGCAGATCCTGAATTGCGTGAAAAGCTTCATAAGTTTATTGATAAAGTATCTACAGGGAGGCTTAGAAGAACGTGGACTTCAGCCAAAGATCTCCCTGGATTAGTGGCTTTGAGCTTGAATAAAACCATCAAGGCATATCCTGCTGTTGGGTGGGTTCGTGCTGATAAAGTTAGTAGTGAAGCTACTTTGCATGAGTTGAATGAATTAAGAAAAAGAAATGCAGAGCTTCAAGAAAAATTGGCACAATTTGAAAATCGCTCTAATTATATTCAACCAGAAAACCTAGCTTCACTTGATGAATACTATTCATTGTCATATGAAATAAGCGCTTATGATTGGGCTTATGGTACTTCTAGAGAAGAGAAAAAAACATTGCGGATAAAATGGGAAGAGTTATTTTCTATAATTAGTCCATTTTTAATTGATGAGTCAATAGATAATGATATTCACGAGATTCTAAAGAATTATATAGAAAAAGTTGCACCACATTCGTATGAGCATACGACGATAGATGCTCAAGAATTGAAAACAATTTACCTTCAATTCAAAGCATTAGATCTTCTCGAGCATAGTAATCTAAATTGGAAACTATCGTCAAAAGGAGGTGATCTAATGATGCAGCTTCGAACTGTTAAAAATAAAACTTAAATAATTCGGCTTATTAAACATGTCAACTACTGAATTGCTCTCTCGTAATATTTTAAGTGACAGTAAATCGCTAGTTGACATGAAAATTTTACAATAGGGTGCTGCTAGGATAAACAAGTCGTAAATAATGCAGTCTATATCATCACATAAGGCTCATGTGCCTTATGAAAATAGGTTTCCCCTCGTCGAATCTTGTGTTAATTTCCATCTCTAATTCTTCTTTTTGGCGAATCAATTCCTCTCTGGCCTCATTTTCTAATCCATCAACACCCAAGATCGCAGCAGGGTTCTGTAACCGCTTATGCTTTTGCAAATGACATCTTAATTGAGCAGATAATATGTTTAGATAAATAGAAACCTCCTGATCAAACAGAAATATCGCTGGTTGCATTGCATCAACAGTAGATTCAAGAGTCTTCGCGTTCACCACATGACATACCGTAAAAACGTTACGTAGCACTATAAAAGCATTCCACACCTTCATACGTTCTTCTAGGAGTCGAATACGTCGGTCATTCTCTGCAATATGCTCATTAGAGCGCATTGTCTCCCTAGCTGATTCTGTAGATTTTTTTGACGCGTGAGCTGAAATCATGGCTGCAAACGCTGCAATTACAGCTCCCAGAGCTGTAGTTAAAGCAACCACGTGGTCAAATGTCATAGTTAGGTCAGCCTTTTGATAATCAGGAAAAATTGTTAGTGGCAAGTGGGAGCGAAGCGAAGACTATCACCCCGTATTAGCAAATGATGAACGTTTTGAGGCATTAGTTGCGCCTGAGGGATGAGAAAAGGGCCGGTTAACACTCTTAAGATCCCTAAGTAACACAAAATTTAATCTGTCAGATATAATTACTATATTGATTTCTATCTGTACCCGTAAAACAATGTCCGCTCTTACCCGTTGTCTCCGACAATAGCCAATGTCCCGGCAATCTGAGAGGGACGCCTTCGGGTGATTGCCAGCCAAAATCGTCATGACCTGAGAGACGATGCCTTCGGGCGGTAACCTTGCTTAACCTTTGAGGGCAGGGATCGCAATGGCGATAAAGGTATACTTCAACGACAGATCGTCAGCGTCACTTCGATGTCTGACACCCCAGCGGGAAAACTCCCGGCTGGGATGTTTCTCCGTTTATCGAATTTTTCCAGGAGAAACATCATGTCTACTACATCTAAAACCACCACCGCTAAACCTAAAAAAAGCAGTGCCAGCAAGAAAGCCCCGGCTCCAGTTCCTGCTGAATCAGTAAATTCGGTTCAGTCAGCAGCTCCGGCACAACCAAAACCACAATCCAGCTACTTCAATTTGCATATCGATGGACTGGGTTACCTGAGCAATATTCGCGAAATTAATACTGCTACGGGTTCATTCCTGAGCTGTACGATTAACGCGTTACACGGCTCAACTGAAAAACCTGAATACACGCGTTTTGATGTCACGGTGTCGGGTAAACAGACCACTTCTTTAATCAGACGCTGCCAGAATGCAGTGAATGAAGAGAAAAAGGTACTTATCGGTTTTAAGCTCAGTAATCTGACTGCCGATGTGTTTACTTTAACCAAAGGCGATCATGCGGGTGAATCAAGAGCGTCACTGAAAGCGAGACTGATAAAAATCAGTTTTATCAAAGTGGGGCAGAATATGGTTTATAAAGCTGAAAAGTCCGAGTCATCCGACTCATCATACTGATAATAGAAAGAGATCTAATCTCCACGTCATACCCTCCTTGTTAGTTGTATTAGCGCCAGATTTTTCTGGCGTTTTTTTTGCGCGGCAAAAACAGTTGTTCATTGAGGACATACCGCTGGTTTCGCAAAGTTGGGCCTCTTTTGTCTGACTAAGGAAACTGCATGAACCTTCATATCCCAATGGCTGTCTGCCTGACGGCCAGCATCCTGGCCGGTTGTACCCAAAAGCTCCAGCAACCTGATACGCAACCTCATCCATCGGCGCTAAATGGCAACGTCCAGCCAGCCCGACTGGATGTCTATGCCGCCTCTCCTGAAGTTGTTCGCTATGACCGCTATCTGCTGGTTGATACTTCCCCGAGCGCCGCACAGCGTGCTCCGTTGGAACAGACCATTGATATCCGTATCCCCGCGTCATTATCGCCGACCGTGGCGGATGCCATGCGCTATGCCCTGCGCCAGTCCGGGTACTCGTTGTGCAGTACGACACCGGCGAACCGGGTGCTGTACAACCAGACGTTGCCTGCCGTGCATTATCAACTGGGGCCAATGCGGCTGAGTCAGGCATTACAAATTCTGGCCGGATCGGCCTGGCAGATCGAGGTTGATTCTGTACAACGGATCGTCTGCCACTCATTGCGTGATGGCTATCGTTTGCCGCCGGAAGCGGTGAAAACGTCGGTCACTTCGGCCACTGTGCCGCTACCCGCTCAACCCGTCAATATCACCGTTCCGGCTCCGCAGAGGATGCTGAAATGAACGAGTCCGCTAGTTTCATGGAGGTGCCTGAAATTAAAGAGTCTGTCAGACCAGCACGAAGCAAACTCTGGGCGATAGTCCGTTACGGATTCGGTGGGCTGGTTTTGTTTGCTTTGGGGGGAACCACATTTATCAGCCTTAAGTCCGTCCAGGTACTTTCCGCCGAGGTTAGCCAGCTTAAAACTGCATTGCAGGGTAGCCCGGATATCGCGCCACTCCAGGCACAGCTGACAACGCTGCAACAGCAGTTTGAAGCGTCACAAATTCAACTGGGGAAGATGGCTGACAAACCGGCGCTTGCTGCTTTGCAGCAGAAGGTTGATGCGCTGGATAAGCAACAGAGTGAGCTGGTTGCTTCGGTTGCCGCCCTTAAAACCGGGCTGTCTTCTCTTCAGGAGCAGGTTCGTTCTTTGAATCAGCGTCCGGCCAACGTCGCTGCCGTTGTTCCTGCCGTAACGTCTGGCACGGTGATGGTAAAGAAAAAGCCCACACCTAAAGCGCAGCGGCCAGTTACGGCACCCTTCGTCCTCACCGGTATTGAACGGCGGGGGGGGATAGCCTTTGCTGCGATAGCGCCGCAGTCGGCAACACAGCTCACGGAAATAGCGTTAATGGAACCGGGGGAAACCCGGCAGGGCTGGACACTACAGTCGATCACGGGACAGCAGGTGCAGTTTCGTGTCGCGGGGAAAACCCGGACATTGACAGTGCGATAAGGAGGTCTGGATGAAAAAGCTCAAAGTTGTGTTGTTGTCGGGAGTGTTGACAGTGTCAACAGTCGCACTCGCTGCACCTTCAGTGAATCAGGAAAACAGCCTGACGGTGAATACGTCGTTACAGATGCTGGAACAGCAACAAATGACGCGGAGCGCACAGGAGTGGGGGCTGACAGCGGAAGAGTGGCAGCGTTATGAAACACTGAAAAAAGGACGGCGCGGCGTGCTGTCTCCGGGGTTAGATCCCCTGACGATGCTGGGCATCGAGGCGCGTAGTGACGAAGAACGTCGCCATTTCGCTGAACTGGCGGTGAAGCAGGAGTTTCAGCGGGTTGAAGCGGAACTGGCATTTCAGCGGGAAGTGAACAGCGCGTGGACGCGGGTCTATCCCGGTGTTCTGCCCGTTCAGGATCTGCGGAGTGAAGTCAGTAACGCCCGTCAGGCGTTGTTTGTGAAAGGCAGCTGTCCGGCCTGCGAGCGCAAGCTGACTCAGTTGATGAAATCGAACCAGCCGCTGGATATCTACCTCGTTGATAGCGGAGGTAAGGATGAGACGGTCCGAAACTGGGCGAAGAAGCACAATATCCCGGCTGAAAAGGTGAAATCCCGCCTGATCACGCTGAACCACGACAATGGTATGTGGCTAAAATATGGCAGTGGGCTGATGCCGGTTGTATTACAACAGGGGCCGCAGGGATGGCAGCGCGTAAACTGATGTGGCTGGCAATGTTCATCGCACTGCCGGAGTGTCTGGCGGCGCAATCTGTTCCGGAAGGATATCACCGGGTTGCGCAGGCGGAAAATGTTCCTGCCGAAGCGCTGTATAGCCTAGCGCTGACGGAGTCATCCCGCAAGCTGGCGCATGGCGTACGCCCGTGGCCGTGGACAATTAATGTTGCCGGGAAGGGATATCGCTACGCCTCCCGGAATGAAGCCTATCAGGCGCTGTTAGGTTTTATGCGGCGCTATCCGCTCAAGCGTATTGATGTTGGTATTGCGCAAGTCAATCTGGGCTGGAACGGCCACCATTTCACATCTACCTGGGAAGCATTTGATCCCTATACCAACCTGCACGTCGCCGCTCGTATTCTGCGAACATGTTACGAGCGTAGCCCCGGGAGCTGGATATCGGCTGCGGGGTGTTATCACCATCCGGCAGGCGGCAAATCAGCGCAAACCTATAAGGCTATCGTGTCGCGCCACCTGGGTACATTGCAGCCGTCTGTACAGACACTGGCGTTTAATCAGGGAGGAACACAATGATGATGCGTTTTCCGCTGGTTCTCGCACTGCTGTTTCCGGGTATAAGTCAGGCCGAACTAACCGTTGTCGCCGATCTGGGTGGGCAGTCAACGGCTGAATATTTTGCCGGTATTAACAATCAAGGGGAGGAATCACCCACCTCGCAAGTGTTGACACTGTCAACACCTGATAAAGCATCGGTATTACCCATTCGTACCCCGGAGCTTTCACCCGGGCCGCTGGAGGCGCGCTCTCTCTCTATGCCCGGAATGCGGTCGATTTTCCTGATAGGCGACGACGGCCTTTCCCGGCGCTGGCTGTCTCTGCGCCGCGATCAACTTATTCAGCTTAATGCTGTGGGCTATGTGGTGAATGTCTCCAGCAAAGCAGCATGGGATGATTTGCAGCACCAGGCGAACGGACTGGAGTTGCTTCCGGTTTCTGGTAGCGATCTGGCCGTTCGGCTGGGGATTTCTCACTACCCGGTACTGATTAGCGAGAAGGGGCTGGAGCAATGAGAGCAGGATTACCGCTGGATGAAATCAGTATTTTGATTGGCCTGGTCGCGGTGAATTTACTGATTTGGCTAATTTTTCTTGCTGGTCATGACGGGAGGAAAAAATGAGCGACCGCTATGTTATTGAAGCCATGCTGCGGCCTGCGGTGGAGCTGAACACCGCCGTTGTTGCCGCCTGCGCCAGCTATATCTGCGTGACGGCCCCGTGGGCGGTGGCGCTGGCACCTTCAGTCAGTTACGTCACGGCGGCAGGGTTTGCCGTACTGTCGATGAAACGCACGCAGCAGGGATTACGGGTATTGCGTTACCGGCGCAATATCCGGCGTCTGCCGCGTTATGTTGTGACAAGTAGCGAGGTGCCGGTGAGTAATCAACGGCTATTTCTGGGGAAGGGGTTCATGTGGGAGCAAAAGCACACCCAGCGACTACTGGATACCCTGCGCCCGGAAGTTGCAGGGTATGTGAATCCACCGGCGTTGTATCAGGCTGCACGTCGTTTTGAGCAGCGCTATGAGCATCGCTTTCCTGCATTGTGCAAGCTGCTGGCCCGTGATTCGGCGTTGAATCCCGTTCGGCCATTGCCGCCGGTCGGCGGTCATCCAGCATTGCATGGTATCGAACCGGATGAGGTCAATGTCTCGATGAGTCTGGGAGAGCGCGTCGGGCATATGTTGGTTCTCGGCACGACGCGCGTCGGAAAAACTCGCCTCGCCGAGCTGCTGATCACCCAGGATATTCGTCGCGGTAACATCACCATTGTTTTCGACCCGAAAGGTGATGCCGATCTGCTGAAGCGAATGTATGCGGAGTCACACCGCGCAGGCCGTGCTGGTGAATTCCATGTTTTCCATCTGGGCTGGCCGGATATCAGCGCCCGTTACAACGCGGTCGGGCGCTTTGGTCGTATTTCGGAAGTGGCTTCGCGTGTTGCCGGTCAGCTCAGTAGCGAAGGCAACAGCGCCGCATTTAAAGAGTTTGCCTGGCGCTTCGTCAATATTATTGCCCGGTCGCTGGTCGCGCTGGGGCAACGTCCAGACTTTGGCCTTATCCAGCGTTACGTGAACAATATCGGCGATCTGTTTGAGACCTATGCGGAAACCTGGATGGTGAAGCACACTCCGGCGCTGTGGCAACAGGTGGAGAATCTGGCGCAAATTCTGGATGAGCGCGATATTCCCCGGCATATGGAAGGTCGTTCGCTGCGAGTGGTGGCGATTGAACAGGTGCTGAATAGTGATGAAGGGAAGAAAGTATACGATCCAGTGCTCGATGGCCTGCGTTCGTCGGTACGTTATGACCAGAAGTATTACGATAAAATTGTGGCATCGCTTCTGCCGTTGCTGGAGAAACTGACTTCCGGTAAGACGGCACAACTGATCTCGCCGAACTACACCGATATGTCCGATCCCCGTCCTATCTTTGACTGGCAGCAGGTGATCCGTAAAAAGGGCGTGGTTTATATCGGCCTTGATGCGTTGTCCGATCCGGAAGTGGCGGCAGCGGTGGGAAACTCGATGTTTGCCGATCTGGTCTCCGTGGCGGGGCATATCTACAAATTTGGCGTAAATGATGGCCTGCCTAGTGACGAGGGCAAGAAGACGCCGATCAGCCTTCACTGTGACGAGTTTAATGAGCTGATGGGGGATGAGTTTATCCCGCTCATCAACAAAGGCGGCGGGGCGGGTATCGAAGTGACGGCCTATACCCAGACGTTACCGGATATCGAAGCGCGGCTGGGCAATGCGGCGAAAGCGGCGCAGGTAGTGGGGAACTTTAACAGCCTGGTGATGCTGCGGGTGCGGCATACGGAAACGGCAGAACTGATGACGAAGCAACTACCGGAGGTGGAGGTCTATACCAAAACGCTGGTTTCCGGTGTCACCGATATCTCGAACCCGGAAATGGGCAGCGATTTTACCTCGAACACCCAGGACAGGGTGAGTACGGTGCGTACCCCGCTGATTACTGCTGCAAACGTGATCAATCTGCCGAAAGGACAGGCGTTTGCTTTGCTGGAAGGTGGCAGGTTGTGGAAGATTCGGATGCCACTGCCATCTGCTGGCGCGGATGCGCTGATGCCGGATAGTATTGGACAGATTGCAGACTATATGCAGCGAAATTACCGGACAAGCGATGCCTGGTGGTCGGGCAGTGCGTTACCGGGGGATTACGATGCTGCCACTTTTTGAAAAGGAAATCATGATGAAACAACGTTATCGGGTTGAAGCGGTTATGGCATCTTCAAGACAAAATAAGCTGGAAGTCCCACGTGATGTGATGGATGTTTTGTGCGAGCAGGATTGCTCGTCACTCCAAATCCCGGAAATTATTGAGCGTCTGACTTCGCTGGGCTATCGCCCGAGATATGAAGCCACAGCTGATACGCTCACAGACATTGTCACCCTGTGGATTTGGGTGGGTCAGGAGGAGATGTTGCTGAACTGCCAGATGGAGCCGCTGGCGGTGCATTAAGGGGATGTTATGTCGCAGATGAACACGTCTTCACCCCCGGTACAGTCGTCAACGCCACCAAAGCCGCACGGTTTTTTTACCGTACTGCTGTGGGATACGCCGATGAACATTATCGGCATGCTGCTGGTTTCGTTATTATTCAGTGTAATTGTGGAGTTCATCGGTATTGCGTTCTTTTGGCCTGATCAGGGAGCGGAACATAGCCGCGCCGTTATGCTGACGGAGAGCGGTTATTTTGCCGAAGGATTTACGCAAAGTTTGCTGCTGTCATCGCCGGTGGTGACCGTACAGAGCTGGATCGCGCTGGGTTATCAGTGGTTTTTTGTGAATAGCGGTTTTACTGGCTGGTTGCAGTCGCTTCAGACGACGACTGCCGGAGGCGGTAATGGCGTTACGGATGAACTTAACGCCTGGTGTGCCTGGGCAGTACAGATTGCATATGAATACCTGATGGCGACGATGTATGTGTCGCTGGTCTTCCTGATGCGGGTCACCATTCTGGTGCTGTCGGTGCCGCTATTTGTTCTGGTTGCCATTGTGGGGATCGCGGATGGGATGGTTCGACGCGATCTCCGTCGCTATGGTGCTGCGTATGAGTCGAGCTTCCTCTACCATCATGCCAAACGCGTGGTGAAGCCAGCAGCATATATTCCGTGCGTATTGTATTTGTCAGCGCCGTTCGCGGTATATCCGAATTTGTTGCTGTTACCGGCAGCATTGCTGATGGGGCTGGCGATTTCAGTGACGATGGGGAGTTTTAAGAAGTATTTGTGATTGAGATCTACTAGTAGGTTGATTGCGGTAATTGAAAGGAGGGCTAAGAAGCCCTCCTTGAACACATTGCTGTTACTCAATGTGCTGTACTAAATCTTGTATATTAGGTACTTGTTTGTCTAACTGAGACTGATTTACGGTAATACTCCTTCCTGCAACATTTTTCTGTCCAGCTGTTAGAGATGCAATTGGTATGCCTAACGCGCCTGAAACTACGGATGCAGAGTTAGCATCATTGACTTCATATTGAAACATAGCTTTGAAGGCGCGTTTATTGTTAGGTGTTGCAGCTCCATTGGGGTGTATACAAAAAACCTGTGGTGTAGTCTGCCATACATTCCAAATTTCATCCCCAATCTCACTTACAACAGTTCTGAATGCGGAAGCTGAAGAACTATTCATTTGTGTCAGACGGTTACCAATATACATATATATTTGAGGGACTTGCATTCTGAATCTGCGGGTTTCAGTTACGAAATCAGATAGAGGATCGCCAACATGTCGCTGAACGCCGTAAACCAGTGAAAGAATTGCTCTTACCGCACGTTTCGATGAGCCATCTGCTGAGAATGGGATTAGCAAACGATCAGAGGCAGTTAATGCCAATTCTGTATAGACTGAAAAACTAGGATTACAGTCAATAAAAACACAGGTTTCCGCATTGTTCCATGAGGTTTGAATGTCATTAATCAGCTCACGAATCCATAGGTGGACGCTACGCCAAGCATCTTGTGGACCAGGATTTGTAGCGCTGGAAACTCTGGATGATTGCGTCTCTAATTGCTCGTCACCAACGACCAAGAAGACATTATCAGGAATGCGATTGTTGTATTGGGATACCTGAGTTACATAATTTGCACCCGAATTAGGTGACATATATGGGCTGCGGATTCGTTCCTCAATGTAACCTGAAATAGTACGCCTGTTGTTTTGTTGAGAGTGGATGTTAGTTAATTGAGCTTCTCCTGCAATCATTCCACCCAGCAACATTGAAGATGAGTTAGCTTGAGGACATAGATCGACAACCAACACTTTTTTATCTGGGTGTTGTCTTGCGTATTCAGAAGCCAATTGGAAAGTCAGATAGCTTTTCCCAACACCACCTTTATTGTTCCAGACTGCGTAGATTGACATAAATGAACCCCTTAATTTGTTTATGAAGCATTCTACAAAAAGTTAGTCTATTACTGTTACTATATTTTCTTCTCTTTGTAATTGTTTGATATTTATGATGTTGATTTGCCCAGTTTAAGACCCAGAATAGCAAGCCTGCGCGTCTTTCTGGGTTTTAGACCGGGCCTTGCCGGGAGCGCAAGCCTGCTTGCGCCGGGGTGGCAAAGAACCCCGATGGCGCATTCTGCGCCACGCTTTACCCCTTCCATAATTTTCAACATTCCACTTCTGTTTTCTTACTGCCCCCCAGGACGCTTTTCGCCACTCTTCCTCCGTACATGCAATCGCATTGAAGGAGGTTTATATGCGCATGACGCAACCCCGGGCATGGTGCCTGTTGGGTTTTTTGCTGATTTCGGGCGTTCAGGCCGCCGAGTCTGACGAGCTGGCGCTGGTAATGAAGCAGTTGGAGCAAGTGCAGGCTGCGCTGGAACGCGCCCGTGTTGTCGCCGTTCAGGATGGGCAGCACGGACGCTTCTATTTCGATTACCTACGGGCAACGCAGGATATCAAAGCGATTCGCCAGGGGATTGGTATCTACCTGGAACCTTCCCGCGCTCAGCCGGTGCCTTCGGCCTCTCTCACCGGTCAGTACCGGATGGAGCGTCGCCCGTGAACGATGCCCAGACCAGCGCATTTAAGGTGGCAAGTGGCAACGCCGATCCCGCACTGCTGAGCAAAGTGTTCATTGGTGCGCTGATTGCTCTGCTGATTTTGTGGGTGGGATGGGGTTTTCTGCATGTTTATCGGGGGTACGCGGCAGGTCACATCAAAGAGCAGGCACTGGTGCGTTTTGCCATCCGTTCAGTCCTTCTCATCATTATCGCTATCTATCTCTTCGCCAGCTAAGCCTGGCTTCTCTTATAAGGAAATAACTATGTTTTGTTCTGCATTATCTTCTCTGCGTTTTTCTTTTCGTCTCTGGTGTGCGCGGGTTCTGGCCGTTGCCCTGACCGGAATTTCGGCTGCCCGGGCGGGTTTGCCCACCGTTGAAGGCCCGAAAAGCAGCACCGACAGCTCTTTCTACGGTCAGATCTCGGGATACCTCAATGACGGTGTTGTGCTGGGCGGATTAATTCTTGCGGCAGTTGCCATGCTGGCCGTCGGTAACGCCATTATTGCCACCTTTGCCGAAGTTCGTGACGGGAAATCAACCTGGGCTAAATTCGGGATGCTTTGCGTTGTGGGGGTGATCCTGATCGTCGTAGTTATCTGGCTGGCGTCTAAGGCCGCAACGGTTCTGCTCTGAGGACAGCGTATGGCGACTATCGAATTTATGCCTGACAGGCTGAATGCTGAGCCGGTGGTGTTTCGTGGATTCACCACGCCGGAACTGGGATTTACCGCGCTGTTCAGCGTACTGGGCGGCCTCGTGGTCGCCATACCAGTTCTGCCATTTCTCGGCTGGATAGCCTTTCCGACCGTGGCGCTGCTGATGCCGCTGGTCACGGTTATTTTTGGCGGCAGGTTAATGGCGCGTTTTAAGCGCGGTAAGCCAGAAAATTACCTCTATCGCAGGCTGGATCTGCACATCAGCCAGTTTGGTTTGGGTACAAAGGGACTGGTGCAAAGCAGTCGGGTGCTGGCGCTACGTCGTCACCGGCTGGTTGTCCGCCGCCAGGAGGAAATCCATGAGTAAGTTTAAAAATGCCCTGAATGCCCGGGATCACCATATCCGGACATTACGGGCGGGATGCGGGGTTTTACTGGTGCTGTTGGTTCTGGCATTGTCCGGCTGGATGATGTCTCCGCGCAATCTGACCATTCACAATCCCCCCGATCTCCGCTCCGGCAGCTCCCGTCCGTGGTGGGAAATCCCTCCCTCAACGGTGTATGCCTTCAGCTTTTATATCTTCCAGCAACTGAACAGCTGGCCGAAGGATGGTGACGTTGATTATCCCTATCGTATTGAGACGTTGTCGGCCTACCTGACACCGACCTGTCAGGAACTGCTGCATAAGGATGCGAAGCAGCGTAAGGACCTGGGCGAATCGCGGGATCGCGTGCGCGGTGTATCGGAAATCCCTGAACGGGGCTACCGGGATGACAGCGTCACCATTATTGACCGCGATAACTGGCAGGTTCGTCTGGATTTAGTCACCGATGAATATGTTAACTCCGAGCCGGTTAAACGCTCGCTGGTGCGCTATCCGCTGAAAGTGGTGCGCTGGGATAAAAATCCGGAGGCTAACCCGTTTGGTCTGGCGCTGGATTGTCTCTCGGAAGCGCCGCAGCGTCTGGAAGCAGCCCCTGTGGTTCAGGAAGAGAAAAAGGGAGTGTTTAACTGATGAGTTTACGACGATTTTTACTGTCGCTGGCCTGTCTTGCTGCATTACCGGCGCAGGCGGTTGAACTGGTGAAATGGGAGCGTATTCCGCTGCCGGTGGCCCTGCATGTCAATCAGGAGCGCATTGTGTTTGTGAACCGCAATGTGCGCGTCGGATTTCCGCCTGAGCTGAAGGGGAAATTGCGCGTACAAAGTACCGGCGGTGCGGTGTACCTGCAACCCGGGGAGCAGTTTGCCCGAACCCGCCTGGTGCTTCAGGATGTGGAGAACGGCGAGATGATCCTGCTGGATATCAGCGCTGAAGAGGGTAAAAACGTACTGGAGCCGGTGAGCCTGGTGTATCAGGGGGAGGTCTCCAGCTCGATGGGGGACGGTGATGTTGCGGTGACAGACAATAAAACCGCAACAACTGGCGAACGACAGTCCACATCGAAACTGAAAGAGAAAAAATCCACCACTCCGCTGCCGGTGGCCCTGACCCGCTATGCCGCGCAAAGTCTGTATGCACCGTCACGGACGATTGAGCCGCTGCCCGGTGTGCATTCCATTTCGCTGGCATTGCCAGACAAGCTCACGTCATTGCTGCCGTCAGAGTCTGTTGAGGTCAGGCCGCTGGCCGCGTGGGGATTGCAGGGCTATAGCGTGGTCGCGCTGACGCTGCGTAACCAGCGTGCGGAGAAAGTGATTCTCGATCCGCGTCGTCTTCAGGGCAATTTCTACAGCGCGACATTTCAGCATCGCTGGCTGGGTGCGAGCGGTACGCCGGAAGATACCACAACGGTGTATCTGGTGACGAAAGGGCGTCCTGATACCGCGTTTCTTCCTGAGCCAGTGAAGGCGAAAGCAGGCAAAGGAGGGAAGGTCGATGCAGATTAAATCGAATACCCTGCTGAAGGTTATTGTGCCGGTGGTGTTGCTGTCGGCAGTGATGATTGGCGTGAAGTCCTGCGGTGGTCCTAAGCAGACGCCGGATTCGGCGGATAATACCACTGTTGCCGACCTGACTCAGGAGGAACTGCGCATTCTCGGCATCGAGGGCGACACGCCGCAGGATACGCTGCGTACGCTGGTTGGACGTATTAAAACCATTCAGACGAATCAGGAAAATCTGGAGAAACAGAATGTTGCACTGGCAGAAGAAAATGCCCGGTTGCAAAACAAGGGCAATAACGTGGACGGGCGCATCAATGATGCGGTGAATGCCGCCAAACAGGAGAGTACCCAGGCGCAGCAAAAACTTCAGGCTGAACAGCAGCGGCTGGCTGGCCTGCTGGAATCACTGAAAAATACCGTTCCCGGCCCGGGAGCGGGCAGCAATACTTCCGCAGGCAGTGACTTACCTGTCGGGCTGGGGCTGGGGCTGGAAGATGCCGGGCAGGCCGAAACGGTGGCGCAGGGTACGCTCTGGATTGAACCGCAGGATGGTGTACAACTGGATCGCAACGGCAAACCGGTGACCGGTGCAGCAGCTGCGACCAATGGCACTGGCACATTCCAGTTCCCCACGGCGTTCGGTGGGCTGAATGACAACGCGATCACTCGTCAGAAAGCCGAACTGGATCGTAATGCGAAAAATCAGCAGGCCATTGAGGAAACCGATCTGCCGGTTTATACCCTGCCGGAAAACTCCACGCTGGTTGGTAGCCAGGCCATGACCGCCCTGCTGGGGCGCGTGCCGATTGATGGCAAAGTCACCGACCCCTATCCCTTTAAAGTGCTTATTGGTAAAGAGAACCTGACCGCCAACGGCATCGAGCTGCCAGATGTCGAAGGCGCGATTGTGTCCGGTACGGCCACCGGCGACTGGGTGTTGTCCTGTGTACGCGGTGAAGTTCACTCCATTACGTTTGTCTTCACTGATGGCACGGTACGCACGGTACCGCAGTCGGCAAAATCCAGCGATGGCAGCAATGGAAAATCCAATGGCGGCAGTATTGGCTGGTTGTCCGATGAGCACGGTATTCCGTGCCTGTCCGGCGACCGCAAAAGCAACGCCTCAACTTACCTCCCCACGTTATTTGCGCTGTCTGCTGCCGGTGCGGCCTCTGATGTGATGTCCGAAAGCCAGACCACGACCACCACTGACGGAACGTCCATCACCAGTACGTTGACCGGCAGCGCCGGACAGGCTGCGCTGGGCAAGGCGTTATCCGGCGGCACGAACGAGCTGGCGGAATGGGTGAAAGCGCGATACGGCCAGATGTTTGATGCGATTTACGTTCCTCCCGGCGCGAATGTTGCTGTGCATATTACCCGCCAGATCCCGATTGATTACGAAGAGAAGGGCCGCAAGGTCAAATACGATTTTGATGTCAGCCAGCAACACGAGCTGGATTAAGGAAACGCCATGAAAGGATACGGTTTATTCATGCTGGTCGCGTTGTTGCTGAGCGGTTGCAGTACCTCCAAAGATGAAATGCTGCCACCCGGTGACAGTACCATGCTCGATATGTGGCAGAACAAAGCCAGCAGCGCCCGGACCACGACAGAAGCGCGTAGCGTGTTACGCCGGGGGCTGACGGATTCGGATCTGGCAACCCGTCAGTCACTGGAAGAGAGCTATACCCGCGATGCTCAGAATGAGATCCAGCAGCTTTTCCCGCGCCTGCCTAACCCGGATATGGTGATTTATATCTATCCGCATATGGCAGGAAATGAGCCTGCGCCGGTGCCGGGATACAGCTCGGTCTTCTCTTTCTATAGCCGGGTACAGTATGCATTACCGGGCGAACGGCTGGAGGCACTCTGATGTTCAGTTTATTCACCAAAAAACAGCCGCAGCCGGTGGCTGATGAACCGGCGTTGCCGTCACAGAAAAAGAGCGGCAGGCTGACGCAGGACGGCGTGTGTTCGCTGTATCCCAATAACGCCTCGTTTATCGACTTCCTGCCGTGGGTGGAATACTTGCCGGAAAGCCAGAGCCTGCTGCTCGATGACGGTGTTTCGGTGGGCGCCGTATTTGAAGTGGTGCCGGTGGGAACTGAAGGGCGCACCGGCGAACGCCTGGAAGAGATCCGCGATATCGTTGAGGATGCGCTCCAGGACAGCTTTGACGAGCGGGACAGTCACCCGTGGGTTATCCAGTTCTTCTGCCAGGATGAAACCGATGTGACGGAGTACATCGATAAACTGCGCGGCTATGTTAAACCGTGGGCGCAGGGAACAGCATTCACCGACGCGTATATGAATGAGATGGAACGGCATATGCGCGGTATTGCGGTGCCGAAAGGGCTGTTTATCGACAAAGCGGTCACCGGCGCACCGTGGCGCGGTCAGCAGCGTCGTACCCGGATGGTGATTTATCGCTATGTGAACCCGGGAGCGAACGAACCGTATTCACCAGAAGAGCAACTGAATCAGGTCTGTGAGCGATTATCGTCTGCGCTGGCCGGGGCGGGAATAGTGACTTCCCGGCAGAACGGCGAGCAGATCCACGCCTGGCTGCTGCGCTGGTTTAACCCTGAGCCGGACTGGGTGGATAAAGAGACGCTGTATCGCACGGCGGCGCATGTTGACACCCGCAACGGTGAGCTGCCGGTGCTTAATGATTTCAGTGAAACCCTGATGTTCACGCCGCCGCGCTCTGATGTTGAGAACGGCGTGTGGTGGTTCGATGAGCGGCCGCATAAAGCGGTCAGCATCGATCGTATCCGCCGTGCGCCTTCGGTCGGCCATCTTACAGGCGAAACCCGCAAAGGGGAGAACATTAACGCGCTGATGGATTTGCTGCCGGAAGGGACGGTGATTTCTCTGACGCTGGTCGTGCAGCCGCAGGATGTGCTGGAAGAGCGCTTCAACCATCTGGCGAAAAATGCGATTGGCGAGAATACTGAGTCCGAACGCGTCCGGGCCGATGCCGATACGGCCAAAAGTTATTTGGGCGAACGGCATAAACTGTACCGCGCCAGCATGACCTTCTTTCTCTCCGGGGCGTCGCTGAAAATCCTCAACAGCCGCCAGCGCGACCTGACGGCCATTCTCCTGAACGCCGGGTTGCAGCCGGTGAAACCGGAATACGACGTCGCGCCGCTGAATGGCTACCTCCGGGCGCTGCCGATGTGTTTTAACCCGACGCTGGATAAGAAGAACTGGTACACCCGCCTGACGTTTGTTCAGCATATGGCAAATATGCTACCGGTGTTTGGCCGTGACACCGGCACCGGTCATCCGGGATTTACCTTCTTTAACCGGGGCGGTGCGCCACTGACGTTCGATCCACTTAACAGCGCCGACCGCTCCAAAAACGCGCACCTGGTGCTGTTTGGCCCGACAGGATCGGGCAAGTCGGCAACGCTTAACAGCCTGTTTGCCCAGTTGATGGCGATTCACCGCCCACGTCTGTTTATTGCCGAAGCGGGTAACTCGTTTGGCCTGTTTGCCGATTATTGCGCGGAGCTGGAGCTGTCGGTGAACAAGGTCAGTATCAAGCCGGGCTGTGGTATTTCGCTGGCCCCGTTCGCCGATGCCTACAAGCTGATTGAAGCGCCAGTGAAAACTGTTGACGAAAGCGAGCTGAGCGAACGTATCGAGGTGGAGGAAACGGACGACGGCGATGCGGAGGAAGAGCGCGATATTCTGGGCGAGCTGGAGATTGTGGCGCGTCTGATGGTCACCGGGGGCGAAGCCAAGGAAGAGGCGCGGCTGGAGCGTGCCGATCGGGGCATGATGCGCGAGGCGATTCTGGCCGGGGCGCGTAAGGCCTGGAATGAAGAGCGTCAGATGATCACCGGCGACCTTCAGGATGCGTTTTACGTCTTCGCGCAGGATGAATCCCGCCCGGAAGTTCGCCGTGCCCGGGCGCAGAATATGGGTGAATCGCTGGGCGTATTTATGCAGGGCTTCCTGGGCGAGTTGTTTAACCGCCCGGGGCAGAACTGGCCGGAAGCAGATGTCACGCTGATTGATCTCGGCACACTGGCGCGTGAAGGCTATGAAGCGCCGCTGGCCGTGGCCTATACCTCGCTGGTTAATACCATCAACAATATCGCTGAACGTGACCAGTTTCTGGACCGGGAGATCGTCTTCCCAACCGATGAAGCACACATGATCACCACGAACCCGTTGCTGGCCCCGTACGTGGTTAAGGTGGTGAAAATGTGGCGTAAACTTGGTGCGTGGTTGTGGCTGGCAACGCAGAACCTGGAAGATTTCCCGGCCACGGCCAAGAAGATGCTCAATATGATCGAATGGTGGCTGTGTCTGGTGATGCCGCCTGAAGAGGTGGAAGAGATCGCCCGCTTTAAAAAGCTGACTGCCGAGCAAAAAGCGATGCTGCTGTCTGCGACTAAAACGCCGCGCTGCTACACCGAAGGCGTGGTGCTGGCAACCCGTATTGAAGCGTTGTTCCGGGCTGTACCGCCAAGCCTGTATCTGGCGCTGGGTATGACGGAGAAGGATGAAAAGGCGGCACGTCGGGCATTGATGGTTGAACATGGTATCAGCGAGCTGGACGCAGCGAAGCGCATTGCGCACCAACTCGATATCGCCCGTGGGATCGCCACGAAGGAGGCGGCATGATGCGATTCAGGAACACCGTGCTGGACGTTGTGGAGGGTAATATCTCGGATAACGGCGTGTTGTTTGAAGCGCCACCGCAGGGTAATCCGCGAATTAGTCAGTATAATCATGCACAACTGGCGGAATTATGCCGCCAGATCCGTCAGCGGGTAGGGGAGAAGGCGACATTTACCTGTTCGCCTCATCGTGTGGCCGGGCATAACTGCCTGGCTGTGCAGGTGCTGGGTATGACCGGAACGGTTAACCTGCTGCTCACTGTCACCGACAGTCTGCGCTGGCCTGCGGCAGAGGATTACGAACATGGGGTGCGCTGGTATATCAATTTGGTTGATGCTGTGGATGTGAGTTATTTAGTATTCGAACTCTATAGCTCATTGACTTTATTAGGTATTTGATACTATAACTCTTGTGAGTTTTTTAAGAAAAATCCAATTTTAAAAATGGAGAGAATTGTGAGTGATGTCAATGCAATCAAGGAACTCTTTTTGGAAAACAATGAGTTTATTCTTCTAGGGTTAACAGGACGAACAGGCTCTGGTTGCTCAACCGCCGCAAAAATATTGTCTTCCGAAACCCCTAAATTTCCATCGTTGGAGTCTTTGGGTGATTTTTATTCAGAGATGGATGGTATTAGATACAATGTCTTAAAGCAATATACCGAAGCGCACTGGAAAGCTTTTAATTTGATAAAAGTTAGTGATTTAATAAGTGCATACATATTGCTTCTATCCAAAGATATGCTGGCTGAGTTTATCTATCAATACAGTGGAAAAACTAATGATTCACGAGTCGAGAAATCTAAAATTCTTTCTAAGTTAGATAAGGCTATATTTAAAGAGGATAGGAAATCAAGGCTTCTTAAAACGCTAAATAAATTCATTGATCATTCCAAAGACTTTACACTGGTAGCCGATGATTTTAGTAAAACTAGCTCGCTTCTGAATTTTCTGAAGGGGGTTACCACGACAATCAAAAATGAACTTGATAGTATACAACAAGGGCTTTATATCTCTACGTATCAAGCCGCAGGGAATTCCATAAGACGGTTGGGGAAAATTGAAGTTAACTATGAAGATAAGCCGTTTGAACCACTTTCGGTATTTCATTTGCCAGAGACTCTAAATAAATTTATTAAAGGTATTAAAAAGGAAAACAAAGGCAAGGCTTATGTTGTAATTGATGCGCTTAGAAATCCTTATGAAGTTAAATTTTTTAAGGATAGATATTCAGCATTCCATCTTGTTTCAATTAATGCTCCAGATGAGAATCGCAGAGACTATCTTAATTCCTATAAATTTAGTGGTGAGTCGATTGATGAAATAGATGATCGAGAGTCAGGGAAGGTCTTCAATCAAACAAATATTAGGAAAGATAAAATATCATACTTCACATCTATTAATATTTCCAGGTGTATAGAAGTATCAGATATCCATATATATAATCCTAAAAAGCATGATGATGATAGTGATATTTTAAAAGCGCAATTGGCTTGGTACGTTTCTTTAATGCTACATCCCGGCTTGGTAAGCCCAACATCAATGGAAAGAGTCATGCAATTAGCATACTCGGCAAAATTAAATTCTGGATGCATTTCTCGTCAAGTTGGGGCTGTGGTTACTGATATTAATAATTCCATAAAATCAGTTGGTTGGAATGATGTTGCTAAAGGTCAAATATCATGCGCCTTAAGAACCGTTCGTGGGGTCCTAACAAATAATGATAATGATACATATAGTCATTATGAATTAAATAATGAACCTTTTAGAGCGCAAATGGAAATAATAAGAGTAAAACTTGATGAAAGACAAGAATCCCTTAAAGGGATGACTGTGCCTTATTGTTTTAAAGATATAAAAAATAACTTGGATTCTAAAGGGAATCAAGTTCATACGCGTTCTCTACATGCAGAAGAAAACGCCTTTCTGCAACTATCTAAGTATGGCTCTGTTGGAATTGAAGGTGGCCGTTTATATACAACCGCCAGTCCTTGTGAGTTATGTGCAAAAAAAGCATATCAACTAGGTATAAAGGAAATTATTTATATAGATCCATACCCGGGAATTGCGCAGGAACATATTCTTAATATTGGAAAGGAAAAACCTACACTAATTCAGTTTAGAGGTGCTATTGGGAGAACATATCATCGGTTATATGAACAGGTTCTTCCTCTAAAAGATGAATATGATTATTTAATAAATTAATGTTTTTTGATAGCTATGCTTCACAGCATAGCTGTTTTGGGCTTAATGGAATGGTGAATAATTTTTTAGTTTTAATTTTTATTTAATTACTGATTTTACTTTTAGCTCAACTCATCCTGTGATTTTCCCCACTCACAGGAGTGTGTTATGAAATTTTCAAAGTTCCTGATCTCGCTGCTGGCCGTTGCTGTTCAGGCACCGGCGGCGACCACTGTCTACACCGATAGCCATCACCCCCCATCGAACGCTGCCAGCGCTCAGGTCGTTTACCTCGATGCGCCGGATACCGTTCAGCACCAGATTTTCGGTGAATTACCTGCTGATCCAGCGCAGGCCGAGCAAACAGCAAAAGCCATTATCCAGTCGCCTGACTGGCAGCAAAAACAGCAGCAAATCGGACAGGCGTACCAGGGCGTGCTACAGGCATACAGCCTGAAACTGGCGAAGTATCCCGCCGTGGTGTTTGACGACCGCTACGTGGTTTACGGCACGGCAGATGTTGCGGTAGCTGAAGCTCGTCTTGCTGAATTTCAGGGGGCGCGATGATGAAACAGCTTCGACGGCACCGGCTGGCGATTGCATTAGCGTTTGGTTGTGCTGCTCAGCCCTTTGCGGCCGGAGCGATTAACTCCGCGCAGATCATCGCCAGTGCGTTCTCCCCCCAGTGCCTGGAATACAAAATCGTTGGTATTTGCTACTGGCTGCTTTGTACGCCCGTGGGCTGCGTTGTAAAGACCTCCACCAAAGTACGCCATTACATCCCTAACGCGGTTGTTTCCAGCTACAACCAGACGGGCAGTAATCCCTGGACGGAAATGTCGTTTCTGGGAACGGGCCTTTCCGGTATTGCTGAAGGTGGCGGTGCGAATGAGCAGAAACGCACCGAGCGGAAAGATAACCTGCAATTCAAAAATGCGGATGTTATTGGTCATCCGGCGCTGGCCGCGCCCGTTTTCAATAAGTTTATGGGACAAATGGGGTATACCTGTTCCGGTCCGGCCACGGCGATGATGCCGTATCTTCTCAGTACCCTTGATGCGGTGATGTGGCGATTTGGCTTGCCGGAGTCGTTTTATCCGGAAGCGATGACGCCCGGACTGCGTGAAGTGGGTTCTACAATGGGCGCGAATATGTGGGGGAACGTTTATCCCCGTAGCGGTTTTGTCACTCAGGTTGATGACTATAAAGCGGCAGCGGTCGTTGCACAGCGTGCGGCAGATGTTGTCACCCGAACCGGGCAAATTCACGTCTATCAACCGATGACGGCCAGAGCCAGCCCGGGCTACTGGCCTCCTTCGGCGGTCACGGAAAACACCGGCACCCGTAATCATAAATGGCAGCTGCTCACGCCGTCGCTGTCCACATCCTGTGCTGTTTTTCCGGACAGCCCCAATCCCATTGCAACCGATGGCAATTACGCCTGGGCGCTATGGCAACCCTACAGCTGTTGTAAGCGTCGCGGCCAGACGTTCCTTTACAGCGTCGATTTTCAATAACAAGGAGAGTGAGTATGACCATTAAATACGTGTTTTGTGCTGGCGTTCTGGTGGGATGCTTTGCGCTGAGCCTTCCGGCACAGGCGGTTTTCGATCTGGATAACGACGTGATCAATACCGATTCCAGCAAGGGGGTGAAAGGGGCGGTGAACGATAACCTCTTTTACACCATCGGTGGCGGGACGGTGATATCGCAGCCGCCCAGCAATAACAATATGGAAAAACTGGGCATGGGGATTGGCTGGAACAGCGATCTGATGTGCGGCAATTTTGACATCAATACTACTGTAAAAAATCAGCTAAACGGTGTGACCAGCGGCTTTAAGGACATGATGAGTAACGTGATCAGCAGTGCTACCGGCGCGGTGGCAAGTTTGCCTGCGATGATCATCCAGCGAGCAAATCCGGGCTTGTATGAGCTTCTGACCAATGGCGTGCTTCAGGCCAATGTCTCGTTTGATAAAGCTCAACTCAACTGCCAGAACATGTCGAAGAAAATGGCGGATTACACCATGTCCAGCCAGTGGACGCAGGCAGCGATAGGGGAAGAGTTCAAGAATATCGTCTCCACAACGCCGGATGCGGTGGCTGCTGATAACCAGTTAAAAACCTCCACCGGCAAAGAGGGGGTGAAGTGGATTGGTGGGCAAAAACGAGGTGGTAGCGGCCAGCCAGCGATTAAACCGACGCATGACCTGGCGAAAGCGGGATTCAATATTCTGAATAAGCAGCCTGTCACCAGCAATGGTGGAGTCAGTGGTTCATCCTGCAACGGTTCTCTTTGTAAGAAGTACAAAACCAGTGAAGAGGCTGCGGAAGCGGTCGTTAAAGTGCTGGGCGACAGGGCCATTCGTACCTGTTCTGAAGCCAGCGAGTGCAGCAGCGGGGGGCTGGAGAACGAACCTGGGGCATCCAGCGCTGGAGTCGGTTTTTCACCGATGCTGGAAGAAACCACAAAAGAGAACATGGAGGCGCTGGTGAAGCTGGTTAACGGCAGTCTGGAACCCAATGCCACTAATCTGGCAATCCTGAAAACAGGCGATCTGGCCGTTTCCCGGGGCGTGATTCAGGCGCTGAAAGATGATCCGGACAACGTCGCCCTGGTGCAGCGCCTTGCAAGCGAACTGGCTATGTCAGAGACCATCACCACGGCGCTCGGGATGCGCCGGATGCTGATGGCCGGGCAATCGGAACCCAATGCCGCCGACCAGACCATGGCACTGGATGAATCCGACCGCCGTCTGGAATTCCTCGACCGGGAACTGCTGGCGCTGAAGAACGAAATGGAGATCCGCAAGGAGATCAGCAACAACTCCATTCTGATGGCGCTAACCCGACAGGAAAGCCGTGAAGCCGATCATGGCCTGCGTCAGTCAACGCAACAGAATGATGATGCCGTACAGAATCTCAATGAAAAGGCGGGGGATTGAGATGGATATGATTCATAAACCGCGCTGGCAGCGAATTTTGCGGGGTGTTCTGAGCTGCCTTGCCGCCATTCTGGTGCTGGGAGGCTTCAGTTTCATCCTTCTGCACTTTGTCGGCAGTGAGGCAGAACTCCGGGCGTGGCTGCTCCGGATAAAAACGCCGCTCCTGATCTGGCGTCTGACGCTGTATACGGTTATCGCGTTTTTCTGGCTGCACCGTGTCCGGGGATATCTGCTACGCCACTGTACCCGGCGCTTTCAGGTATACCGGCTGGAAATCATGACGGTGTGCCTGTTTGTGATGATTGAAATCACCTGCTCGCGCTGGGGGATGTGATGACGGCTGACAGTTATCTGGAAATGGTGCTGGTTCTGATGGGCTGGCTGATCAACAACGCGCTGTGGACGATTATTACCACCACGGGCATTTTCGCTATTCCGCTGGCGTTCAAAATCGCCGGTGTCTGGCTGAAGGTTCGGGAAGAGGGAGATGATGAAGGGAATAAAGGGGCGCTGGCATTACCGCGTATAGAGCATGTCATCTATGTCGCTTTTGTGGTGATCATGTTCTGTGCGATGCCAATACAGGATGTTGATATCTCGACGATGAAGTTTGATCGCACCCGTTCTTCCCAGTGTGGTGTGAATGTACCTAAGCCAGATGAGTCTGGCTATGGGCCACTGATTGCCGAGCTTAACGGCCAGACTGCGAAAATCCCGGCATGGTGGTATCTGGTACATTCGCTATCGAAAGGGGTGACGCACGCCGCGATAGCCTCTATTCCCTGTGGCAATGACTTCCGGATGCTGCGTTTTGAAGTGCAACATACGAAGCTGATTGATCCGATTATTCGCCAGGAGGTTCAGGAGTTTGCCAGCCAGTGTTATGCGAAGTCGTATTACAAGCTGAAGAACGTGAATTCAGGGCTGTCAGCGGAGACGGTAGATTCCGTTGGCTGGATTGGTTCGGATTTTTTTCTCAATACTGGCGGCTATTACGATTACTACACGTCAACGATGCCCCGGGCGGCGTGGCCTTACAGCGACAGCCGGGACAGTGGTTATCCAAATGTTGGCCGTGGTGGTTATCCAACCTGTAAAGACTGGTGGAGTGCATCAGGGAAAGGGCTACAAAGCCGTCTGCTGAAAAACTTCGATACCCGAACGATCAATATGATGAAGGCAAAATCCCCCAATAACTGGGAAGAAAGCCTGTTGCGCTGGCTGGTCAGTCCTCAGAATACACAACTTTCTGGTGGTGGTGATACCTACATGATGGGCAATCAGCAGGGGCAGGGAACGGGTATCGATACCGGTATCAAACAGTTCCTGAGTGGGCTGGGGGCGCTGTCAGCACAGACCACGCAGCTACCGGCATTTGATGCCCTGCGGCAGGCGCTGCCGATGGTGCACAGCATTATATTGATGGCCCTGGTGATCAGCATTCCACTGGTGATGCTGTTTGGTGCTTACGACCCGAAGGTGGTGGTCACCATTACGTTTGCGATGTTTGCGCTGATCTTTGTTCCCTTCTGGTGGGAGTTGGGCGGCTGGCTGGACGACAAGCTTATCCAGTTGCTGTACGCCAGCTACAAGGGGTATACCAACAGCTTCAACAACTGGATTGCCAGTACCGGCTCGGATGGCTGGATCATGAATCTGGTGCTGGGGGCGATGTATGTGGTATTGCCGATGTTCTGGTTTGGGGCGGTGAGCTGGAGTGGTGTTCAGATCGGAGGAGCATTATCTTCAGCAGTTGATAATGCCAGCAAAGGTTCGCAACAGGCTGGAGCTAAAGGACCTGGCGTTGCAGGTGAAGTCGTCAAAACGGTAGCAACGAAAGGGGCATCTAAAGGGAAAGGTTAACTTTATGAGATAGGCAGTGGGTTCTGTTTCACTGCCTATTTTTTAGGTTAAGCATCATTGTCAAAATGCACAGATTTGTCGTTATTGTGCCGATAACCTGTGTGTAATGTTTTATCTTCTGTTGATGTACTGGATGTTTTGCTTCCGGCAGCCACTATAGCCATGATTATAGAAAAGATCATTTTTACGATCTCTGTTACTCCGTTAAACAAAACTGTCCAGAAGTCTGCTTGGCTAGATGGTTTATTATCATTGTTCATTAAGCATACTCCTTTTTTGATATTTACAGAACATCCTTTACCCCTTTAACTAAACCAGCAACTAGAATTATTATGGAAAACAGGCTGAAGAATAACAACAGCAAGAATCCTGATTTACTTGTTTCCTCTGATTTTCGCTTTTCTCCAATCATTTTAATGGTAGTAGTTGATGCCAGTATGGATAATGCACCAGCAACAATATATGTTAACCATCCAATAAATTGATAATCATTTTTAATCAAGTAAACGCCCAAAACAGCAATAGCTACGCAAACAAATGTATCTTTATATAAATCAAAAATATTTTTTCTGTATTCAACGGAAAATATCTCAAGTTTAGTTTTTTCAGACATATTATTTCCTTTTGTTAGCTATGATGCTAAATATCCATGTGATAAATTCAAAGAGTATTTTTATCATGGAAGTGAAACAATAAAATATCGCTGCAATGATTTCACCCAAAAAATTATCATCGAAATTCTTTATTACTGTTGCACAGTAAGGGCAAACGGTTTTTTGTGGTTCACCCCTGTAGGTAATCATTCTTGGAATAATTTTTTTATTACAGTTTTTGCAAAAATCCAGACGATTATCTGATGCAATATTATTCTTTGTAAGAGTAATGTTTTTTGCCCTATGGCCCTTAGATGTCGATTCTGCATTAAAATGAGCATTTTGCCCCTTTTCAGGAAGCAATGAGCCTTTTATATCACTGACATGAAAATAGTAATCTATATTATTCGCGGCAGTGATGAATCCGTACCCTTTCTCTTCACTGAACCATTTTATTACGCCTTCCATTAATATTTCCCTATCAATGTCGCTATAAATCGAGATTAATAGATGCTGAAAATTAAAGCAATATATTGAAAGATCTCATAGAAAGTTTTATTCTCCGAGCGTTACACCGTTGTCTCCGACAACAGCCAATGCTTCAGCGCAAGCGGAACTGTGCTAGCGATTTGAGAGAAGCGCCTTCGGGTGATCGCAAGCCAATATCATAGGGAAAGAAGCGCGGCCTGAGACTGATGCCTTCGGGTGGCCGCAGCCAAAATCGTCGTAATCTGAGAGACGAAGCCTTCGGGCGATAACACCGTTTAACCTTTGAGAACGGTGATCGCAAACGCGATAAAGGTACACTTCAACGCAGGGCAACAACGTTTGCCCGACATCCTTAAAGCTGTTTTCTATGGATTTACGTCCAGCTTATCCCGGTAACATTTGCGGCACGTTGCTATGCCAATTGGAACATTTGGCATCTGCAAGGGCAGCATTTGGCGGCGGGATATGTGCAGCGTCACTTGTGTAAGCGCGTTAGCGATACCAAGTGACGCTGCGCGAAAGGGCACCGTCTTAGCAGACGGAATGCGGTCTTTCAGCACTCTGTACAGTCTGACGCACATGTAGTCACGGTGTTCAGACTGGGGAAATAGCATCTTTAAGCACACTTTTTAACCATAACGTCTTATCACGGAACGTATCCATTCACGGAGAAACCATGAGAGCAGGCGTATCAACTTCAGGAGAAAATTCGACTCGGTATCGATGGCAATGTCAGTGAAAGCTGACGTATGGAGGTAGTCTGACTAACGTCAGGACGGCATACGCCGCGAACAGCTCTGCGAGCTGGGGAACCTCGTAAAAACTCAACATGTTGTCACCCCGATGCACAGATACCCGTCGAGACGCAGGAAGTGCAAAACCTAACCATGCCGTCGGGGCCAGATGTATCACTCATGTTCTGTGTGAAGATTCAGAATATAGATCGCGCTCGTTTCCATATATCTGGAGAAGAGCTTGATCTGTATTTTTTTGTGAAAGGGGACAGGTATGTCGAAATTAAGTAAGCAGCTGGTTACGCTGGCAAGACAGGGAGGTGGTGGGTTCAAGACTATCGCAGATCGTTCAAAGATTGCCTCTCGTGTAGCGGAGCGAATAGTTAAATTAAATATTCAGATCCGGGATGTGAAGCATATAAAAACCAATCATATTGAGCTGTATGTCAAGAGTCGCCAGGCCGAAGGGATATCTAAAAGAACAATGCAGAATGAGATGGCCGCAATCAGAAATATGCTGACTGTTGCTGGTCGAACAAAACTTGCCGATCCTAATCATGAAAAATTAAGTAATTCAGCTCTCGGATTAGCAGATGCCAGTCGTGACGGTACTAAAGTCGCAATTAATAGCGAACGCTATCTCGCAGCGTTCGCTTATTCAGAGAAACAAGACGTTGGCGTAGCAGCTGCAATGCAGGTTGCTCGTTGTTTTGGCCTGAGGACAGAAGAAGCGGTGCAATCTGTGAAATCATTAAAAACCTGGCAACGTGCATTATCGCGTGGTGATGATCGTGTCAGGATCGTATTTGGTACAAAAGGAGGACGGCCAAGAGATACGACGGTTATAGAGCGCGATAAAATGCTAAGTGCTGTTAATCATGCTTTGAAAATCGCTGCCGAACAGAATGGTAAGTTGGTTGATAAACCGGATCTGAAATCAGCGATTGATCGCTATCGAAATATTGTCAGAGATGCGGGATTAGTGGGGAAATATGCGCCTCATAGTCTGCGATATGCCTGGGCAGGTGAAGCAATGGAATATCATAAAAGTAAAGGTATGAGTGACGATGAGGCAAAAGCAATGGTGTCTATGGATCTGGGACATGGTGATGGTCGAGGACGTTATATTGAGCGTGTCTATAATAAATCTGATATCGAGGAATAATTAAACCTGCTTGCCTCTGTGGAATATAAACGATAGCATTTAAATGTTAACCCGTTGTCTTCGACAACAGCCAATGTCCCGGTAATCTGAGAGGGACGCCTTCGGGTGATTACCAGCCAAAATCGTCATAACCTGAGAGACGATGCCTTCGGGCGGTAACGTTGTTTAGCCTTTGAAAACAGCAGTCGCTTTCGCGATGAAGGTACACTTCTGACCACAGCGGATTCTTCGCTATCAATATTGTCACTCACCCTAAGGGAACACGCTTCCCGCAGGGGATCGGTGTTCCCTTTTTTATGTAAGGAATACACCGATGACTAATCGCTTATCTCTGGCATTTATGCCTGTTTCTATCACGCTTCCGGCTTGGGAACATGCCGTTGAAGTATTTGATTTCTCCCAGTGGGAACGTCGGCAATTTGCGCTGATCAAAGCCGCGCAAGATGCCTGGAACCATCGTTCAGATCCTGATACTCAGCAGGTGACATTTTCGCTGACGTTGTTTGTTCGTCTGGGAGGTGAAACTACCGAACGGACGCAAAACTTTGTCGCCAGATATGTTGACGATGCACTGGTTGTAACCCTGGGAGAATGAGAGATGAAAATTCAGCTTGAACTGACTGATGACGAAGCGCTGGCATTGTCGCATCTGACTCAAAGTCTGACATGGAACACGATGCGTGATTTTGTCATGACTAACAGCGAATGCGATGAAATGCTTGATGCGGTCCGGAAATTAGAAAGAACGTTGACGGAACACGGCTTCAGGCACCAGTACGGCTGTCTCGCTTAAACCTTAGCTTGACCCTTGCGGGGATTGATTTCCCGTCAGGGAGCGATCCCTGCTTTTATTCACAGGGATATCAGTATGACATCGAAATACACTTATCTTCCGGTTGCGGATGAACGAGCTTCCTGGCGTAGTCAGTCCATTATGGCGCTGGAAATAACAGCGGATATCAACTGTAAGCGTGCAACTGAACGTGACCGGCAAAATTTCCTTTCTGCCAGGAAGCGTTTGCAGGAACGTGTTAACAGCGTGCTGGCTTCCGGGGAGGTATGTCATGGATAACGTAACGATGATTGACATGCAGCCCGTTCCCTTTGGCCTGGTTCTTCTGAAATATCTGCACACTCCACGTCGCGTGGCTCCGTTTTTAGCGTGGGCTAAGCGTCTGGGTGATGATTATGAAGAAACCAGCCGGTGGGAAGCTCGGGTGTTATCAAACGACGGATTCTATCTTGTCCCCAACTCCCGTCTGACTTATGGCGTAAGCGTGGCTGGGAATGGCTATGAAGGCACCATGACGGCAGAGGCTTTTGGCATCACGCTGTCTTTGTTTGCCCTCGGACAGATTGCGAATACGACTGAAGATGACAGCGATATCCTGCTCTATCACGCGTTACGTGATTACGCATTGGATCACTCTGAATCGGTCGAGATTATGGCCGCGATAGACTGATTTTTTACGATGGACTGACTTTTCACTTTAACCCGGTATAAGGAACAAGAATATGGAAATCACGGCTGATCAGTTTGTGACTTGCCGTAGCAGGAGAGTGCTGACGGATGACGGACAGCAGGGGATGGACGGTAAACTAGGTATTGGGTCTTCTACAGAGAAGACTCAAGGGTTGGTAGCAGCGGTGATTTATGCTAACTGCGCAGACCTTAACAACCAACAGCTTGATGAGATTATCGAGTGGGTTCGTCTCTATAAGTACTGACTAGCGCAGAAACTCCAGGTTTCGATCCTTCAAATGACGAGGGATTGCTAGCTATAGCTACAATGCACTGACTTTTTACTTTAACCCAAACGGGGATTGTTCCCCGTTTGGGAGCCATCCCCGTTTTTTTATTGACGGGAATGGCATATGACGAAGAAAACTACCAACCGCAAATCAGCCCCACGGCAGGATTTGTTCCAGACCGTTACCGATAAGATTATTACGGCGCTGGAGAACGGGATTACACCCTGGCGTAAAGCATGGCAAACCGGAAAAGAGGGTTTACCTGCTAATGCCATAACTGGCCGGAACTACAGCGGTATTAACGTGATGCTGTTATGGATCGATGCTGCCGATAAGGGATTTCATTCCAATCGCTGGCTGACCTTCAAACAAGCGCTGGATGCCGGTGGTAATGTCCGGAAAGGTGAAAAATCGACGCTTGTAACGCTGTTTAAACCGTTCCAGAAGGAGGCAACGGATAACAGCGGCCAGCCGGTGTTTGATGATAACGGCGAGGTGGTCATGCGGGATCGCTGTTTTATGACCAGCTTCCACCTCTTCAACGTTGAGCAGTGTGAAAACCTGCCCGACAACCTTTACCCGGAAATACCGGTTTTACCCGACGTGGAACGTATTGCTCGGGCAGAACAGATCGCAACTTGTAGCGGCGTACCTGTGATACATCGTTATCAGGACCGTGCATATTACCGCCCGGGAGTTGACCACATTATGATGCCGGAAGCCGCTCAGTTTGATTCGGCGGAAGACTACTACAGTACGCTGTTGCATGAACTGGTGCATTCCACCGGCCATGCTTCGCGACTGGCGCGTGAAGGCATTGTTTCCACTTCGAAGAAGTTCGGCGATCCTGTTTATGGGTTTGAAGAGCTGATAGCGGAGATGGGAGCGGCCTTTTTGTGTGCGGAACTTGGCATTTATGGCGACTTGCAACATGAGAGCTATATCGCGTCGTGGCTGCAAACGCTGAAGGAAGACAATCGTGCTGTATTTCGTGCAGCTCGCTTTGCCCGGGAAGCGTTTGAATACCTGGTGTTGCGTGAGCAAGCGCTGGCAGCATAATCGATTTTGTACGTGACTACTTAGCTCCCCGACCTGAACTTATAGGTCGGGGAGATAATATTATTTAGCGCTTAGTGATTTAATGCTTTGGTATAGGAACGATTGACCCAGCCATAGATCTTTTGATCTCCAAGTGATAGTTGTATATATAGCCATTTTCTATCACTTTTATCGATAACGATAACAGGTGTGTATTTTTGCAACGTGACCAATACATCACCATGCATTGATGGTCTATTCCGTAATCGGACGTTTTCGCCAGTAATTATTCTGATATGTTTTAATGTACTTACATCAATTTCATTGGGTAACTGTTTTGTCAATTTCTTAACATGGGCGTTTGGTGATTCTACTTTGCTAAAATATTGTTGTGATTCTTCAATTAAATAAATTGCTAACTCTTTGTTTTTATCGGAAATAACAGAGGACATAGTCATTACAAGATAAATTATGATAAGCTGTACTAATAAAGGTAATTTCCTAAAATGTGAAGTGACAGGGCTTTCTTCGATGTATTTTTTTAATTTTGTTAATGCGTCGGGCTCTGTTATTTCTACTGTATTGATATTGGTTGCAATAACGGCTGCGCCTTGAGGTGAGCGCGAAAATAGAATAGCAGCTTCCTGTAATTTTTGAATCTCGGTTGGATTTAATTTATCTAAGTGTTGAGTAATACTCGTAGTAAAATAATCCCGGGTAAATGATTCTCTTTGCTTTGCGAAAAGAGTGGCCACACCAGAGTTCCGCGTCATTGCCTCGAATGCCTTGCTGGCGGCAGTGGAGCTGGCAAACAGTGAATCATGGTTTTTGAGGAAAGAGTTCACAACCACAATTGAGGGGAAAACAGTTATATCGAATTCATTCTCATTATTGGTGAGGGATGTTTTTTTCTCTTTCATCATTTCACATCCTAAATTAACTATCCTTGTTGATAAGATTTTTTGGAATTATCGTACAGGACATGAACCTAAGCGGGCAATCATTAGTTTGGACTTGCTTCAATGCTCTGTGCCTGGAAGATTTTCATCTGAATGCTTTGTGGGAGAAATTTTCAATCCTGAGAATAGACTTTCCGGTTGTTAGTTTGGCTCATCGGGATATGTTTTCGTTTTTACCCAATAAAAAGGTCTTACTGATGAAAGAGAATATTCCTGCTGTTACGCGTACACGTATTGATGTTGGCTGCTGTGACAGCAGTGCAGTTTTTGTGCTTGATAATGGTCACGATCATTTCGCTGTTTCCCTTGAAACGGTACTCTCATGTCTGAAGGTGGCAGAGGAACACGGCCATGTACCTGAAATTGGCGCGGATTGGTGGTGTCTTATCGCTAACCATACTGCGCTGGGATACCCGTCATGAGGCATAACAATGGATGTATTCAAAATTTCCGTTGATACACAGCAGGTTCACAAGATCACTCAGGAGAACTTTGATCTCGCAACTAAAAAGCAGGCACCCTGGTATCAGCCAATCAATGGTCACCGGGGATGGTTTGCGGTTTGTCCGGCTTGTGACAACCCGATCCAGATTATTGGAATGCTTGAACGTGATGCGCCGTATGGGAAGCACTTCTTCCCGACTGCCGGTGCAGTGGCTGTACCGTTGAAAGGGCGTGTTGATAAGGAGGAATATGAGTGGTGCCCATATGCCAGCAAGAATAAGAGTCTAACGAAAGATGCTCGGCGAGCAGAGGGTAGTGAACTTGCGCTATTGATAAAAAAAACCTTAATTGAGCAATTTGACCGGGTTATTTATTTGTTAGAAAAGGGCATCGGGATGAGAATTTCGGGGGCCTTGGCGAAACAGATGCTGGAAGATTACCGGCTGGCTGAAGGATGGCGTTATAGAGGGGCGACAAGACAGAATATCCCTTGGGTGTTCGCTTATATGATGCAGGCTAAGTGGGTGAAAGGGCGCATATTCTACGACAAAAATATTCTGGAAGAACTTTGTACCAAACGAACCGATTTAATTTTTAACGACAAAGGGAAACTTACTACTAAAGATGAAAAAAAATTTTGCGACTTAAGTTTTAGTTTCATCAAACACCGTCGCCATGTAGAGCAGCATACTTTGTCTGAAAGTATCGAGTTCAATATCGCAAACTCAAAACAGGAAACGGTATACAAAAAGACTATTGCTTTCGAATATGGCGATTTCCTGAGGCTGATAAACAGTAAAAATGAGGCTTACAGAAAAATGGACCTTGTTGATCTTGCCAGAAGCGTCTTGGCCTGACAGGTGAAAAGTTCAAAATCGAATTATGAGTTGTTGATTGCCCAATGAGAACCAGCGTTTAACGTAGCGGAATTTCCACTTAACAGGCTTCCGCTATGTTGAATCTGAAATCTCTTCTTCGTCCGGGGCGTTCACGCCCGGATGCCCCTCCGATAGTTGAGGCGATAAAACCTTCTTTGCCTCCAGGCTACTTCCGGCCTATGCCCGCCAGAGAACTGCTGGCGACAACCCGCCGCCAGCAATGGCTGCAATCGCTCTGGGATTATTCGTCCCTGCCAAAAGACATGTACCACCAGTATTACCTTGCTCCGCTGGATCATTGCGTAACACTGATGCAGGAATTCCCGTTAACAGATAGTGGCCCGTATGCCCGTCCTGGTGGGATGATTGACTATATGCTGGAAACGGTGTCGTATGCGGCGCGGTTGTCGAAAAGCTACATGTTGCCGGTTGGCGCACCGCCAGAAGAACAGGCGGCGCAAAGCGCAGCCTGGAATGCGGTGGTGGTCTATGCGGCAATGTTGCCTTCGCTTGAGTATCTTTGCCACCTCCACGTTGAGCTGGAGAACGGTAAACGCTGGTTTCCGTCACTGGATGCGCCTCCGGAACCTTATCGCTTTCGCTTTGAACCGGAGCCGTCTCCGGAACGGCTGCAAAGTTTTGGCGCAATGCTGGCATGGAAGATTATCCCTCCAGAAGCGATTAACTGGTTGAGTAGCTGGCCGGAAGCCATCAAAACCCTGTCAACGTACCTGACCGGCTTTCGGGCGCAGTCGGGCGTGGTCAATGCCATTGTGTCTGAGGCTATTCGCCTCACTGCTGGCGCACCGGAAGGCGAGCAACCGGCTGTTTCGGCGATGATTATTCCAGTTCAGGATGAATCATTGCAGGGTGACACGTTGCTGTCCGGATTAGCTGATGGTGTGCCGGAGCTGGTTGTGTCGTATTCCGAAGAGGAAATCCTTCCGGTAGCGGAACCTGCTCCTGTGTCGGATGCAGAGCCGATATTCTCGGATGAGCAGGAAGGGCCGGATGATACTGATGCGTTGCTGGCAATGATGGGTTTCGCTAGCGCTGATGAAGCAGAAATCGGAGAAATCACGCTATCCGCCGAGTTGAACGATCCCGGAGAGGCATTCTGGCAATGGCTGGTCACAGGATGCCGCTCAGGAAGTCTGATTCCGAACAAACCTGACGGGCGGATTCATCTGGTCGCTGGTTACGTGTTTCTGCGTGCGCCAGGGATTTTTCACCAGTATATGACAGAGACGAATGCGCCGGGAGAGGATAAGGCCCGGCTTCAGAAAGCATTTGAGCGGCTGGGTCATCACCGGCAGGACAATGGCACGATGTATACCTGTCAGCTGTATCAGAATGAACAGCGGGAAGGGCGCTTCCAAAAACTGAGCGGCTATCTGGTACTTGCCAGTAAAGTGTACGGCAGTGATAACAATCCAACGGATAACCCGTTATTGATTGTTATATAAGGATATTCTTATGAATGTTTGTACATTTGGGACGTTAACTGAACACTACTTTTACAGCAAATCATTACGACCAGCGACTGAGTGGAGTTACCAGAAAGTGGTTCGCTCGTTTGAAGGCTTTACACCGCATAACCCTGCAAATATCGATCATCTTACGGTGCTGAAATGGCGGCATCGGGTACTGAATGACCAAAACTGTGCCACCCGGACGTGGAATAACAAAGTTGCCCATATGAGGGCGCTGTTCAATTTTGGTATTAAGCAGGGATTATTACCACAGGCTGAGAATCCATTTAACGGCGCGGTGGTTCGTCCCGGAACGAAAAAGAAGAAGACGCTGACGCAGACGCAAATGGATGCGATGTACCGTCTGATGGAGCGGCATCTGGAAACTGAGGGAAGGAAAGGGAACAGCAGCATGTTCAATGGTCGCAGAAATGCACTACGCCCGGTGTGGTTCTGGCTGACGGTAATGAATGTTTTTCGCTATACGGCTATCCGGCAAAACCAGCTCCTGCATATCCGGCTCGGCGATATCAATCTTGAGGAACGGTGGATTGATTTGAATATTGAAGGGGCTAAAAACCATCGGGAGCATCGCGTTCCGATTGTTTCGGCGCTGTATCCGTCGCTGGAGTTACTGGTTCTCAGAGCAGGCGAAGTTGGCATGGAACTGGATGACCAGCTATTTAACGTGGGATGGTTCGACCTGGTCAGAAAGAAAAAATACCCTGAGGTGATGAACGAATATCCGTTACGGGCGTTCTTTAAGCGTTTGTCCCGGGAATGCAAATTCACGATATCCCCGCATCGGTTCCGTCATACGGTGGCAACGCACATGATGAAATCACCGGAGCGTAATTTATATGTGGTCAAGAAACTCCTGGGCCACGTCAGTATTACATCGACGCTGGAATACATTGATGAGAATGTTGATAGCTTGCGGAATATACTGGAAACGGAGTTGATGTAGCGACCCGATGAATGTGGCACTGACACAATTTGACATTCGCAACGAAGATCTGTAAAGATCACGCACGAAAAAACAGACTTGCGCAAACAAGTCTGTTTATCAAGAGCCTTTTTTCAACCACAAGTAACAGCGTTACGTCGTGTTTTTACTGGCTCGCCTTCGTGTCCGTCAGGATTGCATCTTGCAAATCTGACCAACCGACTTTGAATAGTGGTGCCCGGACTCGGAATCGAACCAAGGACACGGGGATTTTCAATCCCCTGCTCTACCGACTGAGCTATCCGTTCCATCTGCTTTGCTACCATCGCCGGATCGTCAACTTCCAGCGTGGTTAACAGTTCGTGGGTGAAATCGTAGGCCGCGCTTTTTTGCTGATCGGCCAGTTGATGAATAGGGTGGCCAGGATCGGGATAAAACGTACAGGCAGCGATAAACAGACAGCCCGGATAGCGGTTGTTTTTAACGCACTCCGATAACGCCTGATAACGTGCCAGCAACTTTTGTTCGGCGGTTTGTGTTTCGTCCAGCATCAGCTGACGACGCCAGACATCTATCTGTTGGCTAAGATAACGCAGCGCATCGTAGAGGATTGCCTCTTTGTCTGGCCAGAAGCGGCGTAGCTCGTCCAGTGGGTAATCCACACGTTCAGCAACCATCTCCAGCGTGGTGTTGGCAATCCCTTGTAATTCTAATAATTTCAGGGCTTCTCCCAGTACATCTTCACGTTGCACGCTATTTTCCTCCGTCTTTCCCACTGCAAGTGTCGTTCACGGTTGGCGATCGCGCAAATGTGCGCTGAAGGTTTCAGCATCCATAAAGCCCGTGACGCGTGCTTGTGGATGCTCCTGGCCTTGTCCGTCAAAAAAGAGAATTGTCGGTAGGCCAAGGACATTAAGATGCTTTAACAGCGCCACATCTTGTGCGTCGTTGGCAGTGACGTTGGCCTGAAGTAAGACCGTATCTGCTAACGCTTTTTGCACCTGCGGGTCGCTGAAGGTGTATTTCTCAAACTCTTTACAGGCGACGCACCAGTCGGCATAGAGATCTAACATCACTGGTTTGCCTTTGGCTTCAACGAGCGCCTGATTTAACTCATCTACTGTTTTGATTTGTGTAAAGTTGAGATGCGTCTGAGTTTGCGCGGTATGTGTTGCACCAAATGCCCAATCCTGAAGTGGGCGCACGCTAACCAATGCCGCTGCCAGCAGGATTATTTGCACCACGCGCATCCAGCCGCGTTTGGCCTGTAGGCTGGTGATAAAGGCCCAGCCAAAGAATGCGACACCAAGCGCCGACCACAAGCGTAATCCCCATATATCACCAATCACTCGCTCCAGCAGGAAGACCGGCAGTGCGAGGATCACAAAACCAAACGCGGTTTTGACTTGTTCCATCCACGGGCCGCTTTTCGGCAGCAAGCGGTTACCAAAGACGGTAATTAGCATCAGCGGCAGGCCCATGCCCAGCGCATAAAGATAAAGCGTGCCGCTGCCCAGCCACATGTTCCCGCTTTGGGCGATATACAGCAGAATCGCGCTAAGCGGTGCAGTGGTGCATGGTGAACAGATCAGTCCGGCAATCGCCCCCATAATAAACACACCGCCAGGTGAGCCGCCCTGTTGGCGATTGCTCATCAGCGTGAGACGTGTTTGCAGCGAAGAGGGGAGTTGCAGAGTAAACAAGCCAAACATTGACATCGCCAGCAAGGTAAAGACGATGGCGAGGCCAATGAGCACGTATGGGTGCTGTAGCGCCGCCTGGAACTGTAACCCTGCGGCGGCAACCACCAGACCCAGCGCCGTGTAAGTCAGCGCCATCCCCTGCACATAAATAAAGGTCAGCAACAATGCTCTGGCAGTGGAAAGCCGCTGTTTACCGCCCAGCACGATGCCAGAAATCAGTGGGTACATTGGCAGCACGCATGGCGTAAAGGCGATACCAATACCGATCAACAACGCCCAGAGCGCGGAAAAGGGCAATTGCGCGGTGGGCTGCTCTTGCTGCGGAACAGACACAGGCTGTGACGCTTCGTTGTTGGCGACCACTTCGCTTAACGGAACGGTTTTGGTTTCTGGCGGATAACAGAAACCGGCATCAGCACAGCCCTGGTAGGTGACAGTTAACGTTGCTCCCGCACTCGCCTGGTTGATGGTTACGGGAAGCGTCAGCCGATCGCGGTAAATCTCGCTTTTGCCGTAAAACTCATCTTCATGCCAGACGCCTTGCGGCAGCTGCACGTCGGCAATTTTCGTGTGTTCCGGCGTAATGCGGATCTGTTTACGGTAGAGGTAGTAACCGTCTTTGATCTGCCAGGTCAGATTCAGGTCATGTTGGTTTTGCTGAAAATCAAAAGCAAAGGCTTGATCCGCGGGGACAAATTGTGAACGTCCCGGCGCGTCGAATAATCCGGCAAAAACGGAAGTGCTGCAAAGTAGCAGGATCAGCGTAAAGATGCGTTGAGCCATGAGAGGTAATCTGTGTCTCCGTGTGTAACAGGTAAAACCAGAAGTTCCGGGGTTTGATATGGATGATGAGACTTCAGGCATTCCAGCAGTGCCTGCTGGTGAGATACGGTAGTTTTTAAAATCATCTGCACTTCGTATTCTTGCTCCAGCTTACCTTCCCAGTAATAGAGAGAGGTAGCGCCGGGGATCAAGGTCGCGCAGGCCGCCAGTTTTTCCGCCAGCACTTTGGCGGCTAAATCCTGGGCTGTCGCTTCATCCGGTGCCGTACATAGCACCACGACAGACGTGGTATTCGAACTTTTTTCATCAAGCATAAACACCTCGTAAGAACAGATGGAACCGCAAGAGAGAGGTCACTATACAACGGACGGGGAAGGGATGTTAGTCGGCGGGAAAGAAAGCGGGGCGTGAACGCCCCGCGATGGGTCATTACAGCATGAAGCTACCCAGCACGAAGCCGAAGCAAACGGCCAGGGCAACACCCAGAGTACCCGGGATGAAGAACGGATGGTTGAAGACGAATTTACCGATACGGGTAGTACCCGTGTCATCCATCTGTACCGCAGCAACCAGTGTCGGGTAGGTCGGCAGAATGAACAGACCAGACACCGCAGCAAAAGAAGCAACAGCGGTCAGCGGAGAAACGTTCAGTGCCAGAGCCATCGGCATCAGTGCTTTTGCGGTTGCAGCCTGAGAGTACAGCAGAGCAGAAGCAAAGAAGAAGATGACGGCCAGCAGCCACGGATGACCCTGAATCACTTCACCAGCGGTATCTTTGATCCAGTCGATGTTGTTGGAAACGAAAGTATCGCCCAGCCACGCAACACCCAGGATACAAATACAGGCGCTCATACCTGCTTTGAAGGTGCTGGAGTTGAGAATGTTGTCGGTATCGACTTTACAGATAACGGTGGTCAGAGTTGCAACGCTGAGCATGATGATCAGGATTGCGTTGGTGGTGTTCATCAGTGGTTTTTCAACCAGACCCATGCTTGGGCTGTTGATGATTGCATAGATAACCACGCCAACTACGCCCAGCAGGAACAGCCAGACGGACGTTTTTGCACCGGATTTGATTTCAATCTGCTTTTCACCGCGCAGTTCAACCAGGCCCTCTTCCAGACGCTTGCGATAAATCGGATCGTCAGAGAGTTTGGAGTTGAACAGCATAGTGACCAGGAAGGACATCACCAGAACCGCCAGCAGGGTGGACGGGATGACCACGGAGAGCAGATGGAGGTAGCTGATGCCATGACCTTCCATCACGGAAGACATGTAAACCACTGCCGCTGAGATTGGCGATGCGGTGATCGCAATCTGCGCGGATACCACTGCAGTAGACAGCGGACGGCAAGGTTTAACGCCTTGTTCCTTCGCAACTTCAGCGATAACTGGCAGTGTCGCCAGAGAGATGTTGCCAGTACCAGCAAAGATAGTCAGGAAATAGGTCACGATCGGTGCGAGGATCGTGATGTATTTCGGGTTACGGCGCAGCAGCTTTTCTGTCTGATGAACCAGATAGTCCAGACCGCCAGCAACCTGCATGGCAGAAATAGCGGCGATAACCGCCATGATAATGGAAATGACATCGAACGGGATGTTACCGGGTTTAACGCCAATAGCGGCAAGAACCAGCACCCCCAATCCGCCTGCAAAACCAATACCTATTCCCCCCAATCTGGCGCCCAAGAAGATCGCCAGCAAAACTATGATGAGTTCTACAACTAGCATATTAGCCTTCCTTGTTTTTTAACAAGTTGATATTAAATTGTTATTTTTAAGTTACTGCTCACAAGAAAAAAGGCACGCCATCTGACGTGCCTTCTTTATTTGTACTACCCTGTACGATTACTGTTCGCTTTCATCAGTATAGCGTTTTGCTTTGTAAGCCGGGTGCATCAGATTCTGTACGGAGAAAATATCGTCAAGTTCCGCTTCAGTCAACAGACCGCGTTCCAGAACGACTTCACGTACACTCTTACCGGTTTCGGCACAGATTTTACCCACGATGTCACCGTTGTGGTGACCGATGAACGGGTTCAGGTAAGTAACGATACCGATAGAGTTGTAAACGTAACCTTCGCACACTTCTTTGTTAGCAGTGATGCCGTTAATGCATTTTTCCAGCAGGTTGTAGCAAGCGTTGGTCAGAATGTGAACGGATTCGAACATGGCCTGGCCAATGACTGGCTCCATAACGTTCAACTGCAGCTGACCTGCTTCTGCTGCCATGGTAACAGTGGTGTCGTTACCGATGACTTTGAAGCAGACCTGGTTAACCACTTCCGGAACAACCGGGTTTACTTTAGCTGGCATGATGGAAGAGCCTGCCTGCAGTTCCGGCAGGTTGATCTCGTTCAGGCCGGCACGTGGACCAGAAGAGAGCAAGCGCAGGTCGTTACAGATTTTGGACATCTTCACAGCCAGGCGTTTCAGCGCGCCGTGAACCATAACATAAGCGCCGCAGTCGGAGGTCGCTTCGATCAGGTCTTCAGCCGGTACGCATGGGAAGCCAGTGACTTCAGCCAGTTTTTTCACTGCCAGCGGAGAGTACTCTTTCGGCGTGTTCAGACCAGTACCGATTGCTGTTGCGCCAAGGTTAACTTCCAGCAGCAGTTCAGCGGTACGTTGGATATTTTTCACTTCTTCTTTCAGCAGGATGCTGAAGGCGCGGAATTCCTGACCGAGGGTCATCGGTACTGCGTCCTGCAGCTGGGTACGACCCATTTTCAGGATGTCCTGGAATTCGACAGCTTTACGTTCAAAGCCTTCACGCAGTTGGTTAATCGCATCTACCAGTTTAATCAGGGAAGAGTAAACTGCGATACGGAAACCGGTCGGGTAGGCGTCGTTAGTGGACTGACATTTGTTAACATGGTCGTTCGGGTTCAGGTACTGATATTCACCTTTCTGGTGACCCATCAGTTCCAGACCGATATTGGCCAGCACTTCGTTGGTGTTCATGTTTACGGAAGTACCTGCGCCGCCCTGGTAGACGTCTACCGGGAACTGATCCATGCATTTTCCGTTGTTCAGGACTTCATCACATGCGGCAATGATGGCATTCGCTACACTTTTAGGAATGGTTTGCAGCTCTTTGTTTGCCATAGCTGCGGCTTTTTTAACCATTACCATACCGCGAACAAATTCAGGAATATCACTGATTTTGTTGTTGCTGATATAGAAGTTTTCAATCGCTCTCAGAGTGTGAACACCATAGTAGGCATCAGCTGGAACTTCCCTGGTACCCAACAGATCTTCTTCGATACGAATGTTGTTTGACATGTGAACCTTCTTTTTCAAGCTGCCAATGATTTGCTTTAAACACACAGAATATATGTGGTTTCGAATGTTTTTCGGCCGACGATTATCCCCTGCATCGACCGAATACCCGAGATCATATGCTGCTTGAGGATTTCTACCGTAACCTGGATCACTTTAAGTGTCGGTTTTTACCCCTTAATTATTAATTTGTGAAATGGATCACCGCTTTGGGATTACTACCAAAAATAGTTGCGCAAACATCTTGAAATTTTGCTAATGACCACAATATAAGCTAAACGCGATTCGCAACCCATTCAGGTAGCCGGGTTTAACCGGCTGCTATTACAGGAGAAACCTTTGCGCTGGTTACCTTTTATTGCCATTTTCCTTTATGTCTATATTGAGATTTCAATCTTTATTCAGGTTGCTCATGTATTGGGGGTATTGCTGACCCTCGTGCTGGTTATATTCACGTCAGTTATCGGTATGTCACTGGTACGCAACCAGGGCTTTAAGAATTTCGTGCTGATGCAGCAAAAAATGGCGGCGGGTGAAAACCCAGCGGCGGAGATGATTAAAAGTGTTTCGCTGATCATTGCCGGTTTGCTGCTTTTATTACCGGGCTTTTTCACCGATTTCCTCGGTTTGCTTCTTTTATTACCGCCGGTGCAAAAGCATCTGACAGTGAAGTTGATGCCTCATCTGCGTTTTTCCCGTATGCCAGGCGGCGGTTTTAGCGCCGGGACCGGTGGCGGTAATACTTTTGATGGTGAGTACCAGCGAAAGGATGATGACCGCGACCGCCTTGATCATAAAGACGATCGCCAGGATTAATGTCGAAACGCCGGATTATGTGGTTATGCCATTTTCCGGCGTTTTTCGTTTTGGCAGAAACAGCCATAACCCCGCCAGCATGATCAGCGCGTAGAGACTTTTCCAGCCGACCATTGCCAGTAACAGAACGCATAATAGCCCGCCAACCACTGCCAGTAGTCGATAACGTCCTTGCAATAATTTACAGCCTGCCAGCATGCATAACAGATAAATCATAATAAAGATGCCATTGGCATAGATGATAAGAGCGTCCAGATTGATCTCTAAAGCATGAATCACCAACGTGCTCACCACGCAGCAGCCGAGCACCGCATTGAGGGCATTATTCGGAATATGGCGAGAAGAGAGGCGTGCCAGGTAGTGGTCAGGATTATGTTGCGCCTGCGACCAGACCAGGCGGGCGAAGCTCTGTATATAAATGTTGAGACTGGCAAAGCAGGCCAGATAGCCAATTACGCAGGCAATCCATAACGCTCCTACACCGAACAACTGCACTACAATTTTGGGAAGCGATGCTGCCGCCGCCATTTGTTCACCATAGGCGTCGAAGTGTAAGACGACTACCGTACAGCCCCAATAGACTAATCCTGCCAGCAGCAGGCCAATCATCAAAGCACGAGGAAAATCACGCTCTGGATTTTTAAATTCCGAGGCAAGATGGGCAAATGCTTCCAGACCGACAAAACACCAGAACATCACTGATAACGCAGCAAATAACCCGGTAAGTTCGATATTTCCTGGCGCAGGGAAGGGGATATTCGCAGGTTTGATATCGCCCGCCCACCAGATAGCGACAATCAGTGCGACGATAAGTCCGGCAATAACTGTTTGTAGATTAGCACTGGAACTGGCACCGCGAGTACCGATATACCACACCAGCGCCAGCGTACCGAGTTCTGCCAACAACAGTTGCTCGCTATGCCAGCCAAACATTGCCTGGCCGAATCCGGCAGCAATTTGTAGCGCGGCAGGCAAACCCACGGGAATGACCGATAAAAACAACCAGCCGGTGACTCGCTCAAGCCGCGAACCAAACGCCATACCGACGAAGTGTGCGACGCCGCCTGCGCTGGGATAGTGGCGACCCAGAATCGCAAACACAATCGCAATCGGGAACACTAAGATAATCAAAACGGGCCACGCCCACAGGCTGTTATTGCCTGCTACTAGCGCAGCTAACGCAGGAACGGCAAACACGCCAGTGCCTAATAATGACGTCGATAGCAGGCCGATGCCCTGGGCCAGCCCCAGTTCTTGTTTGAGTCCACTCATGGGTTGATGTCCGATTGCGCCCAAATTTTGGGCAACTGCGTAGATTTTCGATGGTAGCACAATCAGATTCGCTTATGACGGTGATGAAGAAATAGCGATGAAATGTGAGGTGAATCAGGGTTTTCACCCGATTTTGTGCTGATCAGAATTTTTTTTCTTTTTCCCCCTTGAAGGGGCGAAGCCTCATCCCCATTTCTCTGGTCACCAGCCGGGAAACCACGTAAGCTCCGGCGTCACCCATAACAGATACGGACTTTCTCAAAGGAGAGTTATCAATGAATATTCGTCCATTGCATGATCGCGTGATCGTCAAGCGTAAAGAAGTTGAAACTAAATCTGCTGGCGGCATCGTTCTGACCGGCTCTGCAGCGGCTAAATCCACCCGCGGCGAAGTGCTGGCTGTCGGCAATGGCCGTATCCTTGAAAATGGCGAAGTGAAGCCGCTGGATGTGAAAGTTGGCGACATCGTTATTTTCAACGATGGCTACGGTGTGAAATCTGAGAAGATCGACAATGAAGAAGTGTTGATCATGTCCGAAAGCGACATTCTGGCAATTGTTGAAGCGTAATCCGCGCACGACACTGAACATACGAATTTAAGGAATAAAGATAATGGCAGCTAAAGACGTAAAATTCGGTAACGACGCTCGTGTGAAAATGCTGCGCGGCGTAAACGTACTGGCAGATGCAGTGAAAGTTACCCTCGGTCCGAAAGGCCGTAACGTAGTTCTGGATAAATCTTTCGGTGCACCGACCATCACCAAAGATGGTGTTTCCGTTGCTCGTGAAATCGAACTGGAAGACAAGTTCGAAAACATGGGTGCGCAGATGGTGAAAGAAGTTGCCTCTAAAGCGAACGACGCTGCAGGCGACGGTACCACCACTGCAACCGTACTGGCTCAGGCTATCATCACTGAGGGTCTGAAAGCTGTTGCTGCGGGCATGAACCCGATGGACCTGAAACGTGGTATCGACAAAGCAGTTACCGCTGCAGTTGAAGAACTGAAAGCGCTGTCCGTACCGTGCTCTGACTCTAAAGCGATTGCTCAGGTTGGTACCATCTCTGCTAACTCCGACGAAACCGTAGGTAAACTGATCGCTGAAGCGATGGACAAAGTCGGTAAAGAAGGCGTTATCACCGTTGAAGACGGTACCGGTCTGCAGGACGAACTGGACGTGGTTGAAGGTATGCAGTTCGACCGTGGCTACCTGTCTCCTTACTTCATCAACAAGCCGGAAACTGGCGCAGTAGAACTGGAAAGCCCGTTCATCCTGTTGGCTGACAAGAAAATCTCCAACATCCGCGAAATGCTGCCGGTTCTGGAAGCTGTTGCCAAAGCAGGTAAACCGCTGCTGATCATCGCTGAAGATGTTGAAGGCGAAGCACTGGCAACTCTGGTTGTTAACACCATGCGTGGCATCGTGAAAGTTGCTGCGGTTAAAGCTCCGGGCTTCGGCGATCGTCGTAAAGCTATGCTGCAGGATATCGCAACCCTGACTGGCGGTACCGTAATCTCTGAAGAGATCGGTATGGAGCTGGAAAAAGCAACCCTGGAAGACCTGGGTCAGGCTAAACGTGTTGTGATCAACAAAGACACCACCACCATCATCGATGGCGTGGGTGAAGAAGCTGCAATCCAGGGCCGTGTTGCTCAGATCCGTCAGCAGATTGAAGAAGCAACTTCTGACTACGACCGTGAAAAACTGCAGGAGCGCGTAGCGAAACTGGCAGGCGGCGTTGCAGTTATCAAAGTTGGTGCTGCTACCGAAGTTGAAATGAAAGAGAAAAAAGCACGCGTTGAAGACGCCCTGCACGCGACCCGTGCTGCGGTAGAAGAAGGCGTGGTTGCTGGTGGTGGTGTTGCGCTGATCCGCGTAGCGTCTAAACTGGCTGACCTGCGTGGTCAGAACGAAGACCAGAACGTGGGTATCAAAGTTGCACTGCGTGCAATGGAAGCTCCGCTGCGTCAGATCGTCCTGAACTGCGGCGAAGAACCGTCTGTTGTTGCTAACACCGTTAAAGGCGGCGACGGCAACTACGGTTACAACGCAGCAACTGAAGAATACGGCAACATGATCGATATGGGTATCCTGGATCCAACCAAAGTAACCCGTTCTGCTCTGCAGTACGCGGCTTCTGTGGCTGGCCTGATGATCACCACCGAGTGCATGGTTACCGACCTGCCGAAAAACGATGCAGCTGACTTAGGCGCTGCTGGCGGTATGGGCGGCATGGGTGGCATGGGCGGCATGATGTAATTGCCCTGCACCTCGCAGAAATAAACAAACCCCCGGGCAGAAATGTCTGGGGGTTTTTCTTTTGGTCATCTTTCTAGTATAAGATTCAGACACGGACGACGCGAGTGGCGTCCAGCTCATTGATTATGGGGAATAACATGCACGTAAAATACTTAGCAGGGATTGTCGGTGCCGCGCTACTGATGGCGGGTTGTAGCTCCAGCAACGAATTGAGTGCTGCCGGTCAGAGTGTACGCATTGTGGACGAGCAACCAGGTGCAGAGTGCCAGCTGATTGGTACTGCGACAGGTAAGCAAAGCAACTGGCTTTCCGGGCAACACGGAGAAGAAGGCGGTTCTATGCGCGGCGCAGCAAACGATCTGCGCAACCAGGCGGCTGCAATGGGCGGTAACGTGATTTATGGCATCAGCAGCCCGTCGCAGGGAATGTTGTCCAGTTTTGTCCCGACGGATAGCCAGATTATCGGTCAGGTTTATAAGTGCCCGAACTGATGTGATCCAGAGGCTGGATACTTCCAGCCTCGTAGTAAAACAGATGAGATTATTTCGCCTGTGGTGCAGTTTTGCTGGTGGATTGAACACGTAAGTGATGCAGCGCGCGTAAGCATTGATCCTGGGTTAGCGGTTGGGCGTTATTTGCCGCTACGGTGCGAACATAGACCTGACATGGCACACCCGCGAGTTTTTTCAGTCGGGGGCTGAAATCAAGCATTCGGCGAGTGATCGCCTCCACTTCTTTACCCGGCGTTGCTTCACGCGTTTTCACCACTGCGCCGCTAAATTGTTCATTGCCACTTTCATCTTTAAAGCGGTAAAGCACCGCCAGATAATGGTTGAACAAGTTATGTTTCCATTCCGGTTGGGAATAGGTGTCATATTCCAGATTACCATCATCCTGGCAGTCGACATCATATAACGGCAGGAAATCTAACAGTGAGGTAATACGTAACGCCAGTTCACGCATTTCTGCATTATTAATTGCATGAATGATTGCTCGCGCCAGCATTTCAATCTGCAATTCATTGACCACTAATTCGCATTTGCTGCCATCATGTAGCGTTAATGCGAAATTAAGAATTTCGCCCTGATCATCGGTAAGTTCCAGCGTGTTAACCCGACGATTGATATCGGCATTTTTAAGCTCATCAACCAGAATTTCTGGGATATTTTCTGCCATTTTCTTAATGACTTTATCGCGAGCTTGTTCATACTGAAGGCGTGCAGCAGCATCCAGTTTATGCTTTTGATGCAGACGACTTTCCAGCGCAATCAGAAGGTCGCGCAATTCCATGGCAGACATAAAGAACAACGATTCTTTATTGCGAGGTTCTTTAATTTTCAGCGCCAGTGCAATGAAATTATTACTCTTGCGAATAACACCGGTATTAACACCCTTGATGCTTATGGCCATGTAGGTTCTCCCTAACCATTTCTCAATTAAATAATTAATTTTAGTTTATAAGCCAGATAAATGGGCTTGGTAGTAATAGTTGTTAAAATAACATAAATAGCCGTGCTCACTCTATATAAACAGAAAAGAAAGGTTAATTATTGGTGTTGGTTATATAAAGAGTAACAACAGCAATGTATATGAATAATTAAAGGTTATGCAACGGGCAAAGATTAAACTTCCCTGTTTAATCAGTTACTGCTGGCGTAGCTGGAGATCCAGCGGCGTTTTGCTGGGTTCGCCGCCAATTTCTCGCGCCAGTTTAGGCACCAGATATCCCGACACCAGTGTCAGCAACTCACGCATAATCTGCCGTGCTTCGTCATCACTCACCATAAAATGCGCCGCGCCCTGTACTTTATCGAGCACATGCAGGTAATACGGCATCACGCCCGCATCGAACAACGCATTACTCAGGTTTGCCAGCGTTTGCGCGTTATCGTTCACACCACGTAACAGAACGCTCTGGTTCAGCAAAGTAACGCCCACCCGGCGCAACTTAGCCATCGCCTGACGGAATGTTTCATCTACCTCATTGGCATGGTTGATGTGATTCACCAGCAAGATTTGCAGCGTAGAATGAGAAAAGCGTTCAACCAGCGCATCTGTGATGCGTGCCGGGATCACAATCGGCAGACGGCTGTGAATCCGCAGACGTTTGATATGCGGGATGGCTTCCAGTTGTGTGAGCAACCAGTCCAGCTCGTGATCTTTCGCCATCAGCGGATCGCCGCCGGAGAAAATCATCTCGTCCAGTTCCGGATGCGCAGCAACATACTCAAGTGCAGTCTGCCAGTTACGCTTATTGCCCTGATTTTCGGCATAGGGGAAGTGGCGACGGAAGCAATAGCGGCAATTTACCGCGCAGCCGCCTTTGACCAGCAAAAGCGCCCGGTTGTGGTATTTATGCAACAAACCAGGCACTACGCTATGCTGTTCTTCCAGCGGGTCGGTGGAGAATCCGGGCGCGACGACAAACTCATCTTGCGAGGTAAGTACCTGACGCAAAAGCGGATCGTTCGGATTGCCTTTCTCCATGCGATCGATAAATGAGCGGGGCACACGCAGGGCAAACAGCTTTTTGGCGCTGCGTCCGGCCAACAGTTTTTCGTCCGCGTCTATATTCAAAAGACGCAGAAGTTCATCAGGATCGGTCACAACATCGGCAAGTTGCGTTAACCAATCTTCTCTGGATGGGGTATTTAGGGTTACAATATGCGCCATTTTGTGGCTTAGCTACCAATTAACAAATTTCAGAGGGCCTTATGGCAACGTACTATAGCAACGATTTTCGTGCTGGTCTTAAAATCATGTTAGACGGCGAACCTTACGCGGTTGAAGCGAGTGAATTCGTAAAACCGGGTAAAGGCCAGGCATTTGCTCGCGTTAAACTGCGTCGTCTGCTGACCGGTACTCGCGTAGAAAAAACCTTCAAATCTACTGATTCCGCTGAAGGCGCTGATGTTGTCGATATGAACCTGACTTACCTGTACAACGACGGTGAGTTCTGGCACTTCATGAACAACGAAACTTTCGAGCAGCTGTCTGCTGACGCAAAAGCAATTGGCGACAACGCTAAATGGTTGCTGGATCAGGCAGAGTGTATCGTAACTCTGTGGAATGGTCAGCCGATCTCCGTTACTCCGCCGAACTTCGTTGAACTGGAAATCGTTGATACCGATCCGGGCCTGAAAGGTGATACCGCAGGTACTGGCGGCAAACCGGCTACCCTGTCTACTGGCGCTGTGGTTAAAGTTCCGCTGTTTGTACAAATCGGCGAAGTCATCAAAGTGGATACCCGCTCTGGTGAATATGTCTCTCGCGTGAAGTAATGCGGTTGTGGTGCGGCCTGCAGGCTGCACCATCACTTATTCAGGTCAGAGATGATGAAACGCCTTATCGTTCTTGTTTTGCTTGCCAGCACGCTGCTTACGGGCTGTAACACCGCTCGCGGTTTCGGCGAAGATATCAAACACCTCGGCAACTCCATCTCCCGCGCTGCCAGCTAATTTTTCTTCTCTTCCGAAAAATCATCAGATTTCCATCATTTTTGGCGATGTTGTCTATTATTAATTTGCTATAGGCAAACATAAATAACATTACCTAAAAGGAAGACGTTATGGTGAAGAAGACAATTGCAGCGATCTTTTCTGTTCTGGTGCTTTCAACAGTATTAACTGCCTGCAACACCACGCGTGGCGTTGGTGAAGACATTTCTGATGGCGGTAACGCGATTTCTGGCGCAGCAACGAAAGCGCAGCAATAAGCAATAACGGTACGACAGCTGTGTCGTGCCGTTTGTTTTTTCTGCGATAGTTACATAGGTAATAGTTGAAATTCCCCTGCCACCTGGCAAAATATCCGTTCAACCATCAGCTTTGCAGGACGACCTGCAAACGCGTCTTTTCACCGGGGACGGCCCCAATTTTCCGGAGCCTGATATGTCCTGGATTATCTTAGTTATTGCTGGTCTGCTGGAAGTGGTATGGGCCGTTGGCCTGAAATATACTCACGGCTTTAGTCGTTTGACGCCAAGTGTTATTACCGTGACGGCGATGATTGTCAGTCTGGCGCTACTTGCCTGGGCGATGAAATCGTTACCAGTAGGGACGGCTTATGCCGTGTGGACGGGTATTGGCGCAGTCGGCGCGGCCATCACCGGCATTGTGCTGCTCGGTGAGTCCGCTAACCCGATGCGCCTGGCGAGTCTGGCGTTAATCGTATTGGGGATTATTGGTCTGAAACTCAGCACTCATTAACTACCGGGCTGCTGTACCCAAATAAACTTACTGACATCAAACCCTTCCCGGGTCGCGACTGCCAGCATCTCCTGTTTCACTTCGTCAGAAATGGTTGGCGTGCGGGAGAGTATCCACAGGTAGTCGCGGTCCGGGCCGCAAACCAGCGCATGGCGGTATTCCCGATCGAGTGCAATAACGTTATAACCGCCATAGAAAGGACCAAAGAATGACACTTTCAGCGCAGCGCGAGTTGGTGCTCCGGTAAAGTACGCTTTCCCTTCACTCTGCTGCCACATTTCTCTGTCAGGGTTATAGCCTTTATTAATGACATTCAGGCCGCCGTCATCACGCAGGCTGTATGTTGCGGTGACTTTTTCCAGTCCACGTTCAAAGCGGTGATCAAAACGGGCAATCTCATACCAGGTACCGAGATAACGTTTAGCGTCGAAATTATTCACTACGGTCACGCCACGCGGCGGCGTAGGGGAACTGCAGGCAACGACCAGAAATGCAGCTGTCGCTGCGGCAACGAGAGGGAGCAGGCGCATAAATGTTTCCTTACTGGTTTTTTTCTAAGTGTAGATGACAGCAAGGAAAAGCGGAGAAAAGGTCCGAAAATTCGGACCCGATGAAATTTTACTGTAGAGTGTTGAGAATCTGCCAGGCGGCGGTAACTCTCGCTGGATTGGGATAGTTTTTGTTAGCCAGCATCACGATACCCAGCTCTTTTTCTGGAATAAACGCGACATAGCTACCAAATCCGCCGGTCGCCCCCGTTTTATGTACCCATGATGCGCGTACTGCAGGAGTTGGGGGCGTAATCGGTTTTACGGGGCGTGCTGCCAGTGCAATTTTATTGTCACTGCCGTTAATGATGATGTCAGGATTTACCGGCCAGTCCAGCATTTCCCAGCCCAGACCCTGATACATATCGCCGGTTTGCCAGTAGCGAGATTGTGCCAGCTGTATCCCTTGTTGAAGTATTTTCTCATTGATATCAAAGGGTTTTAAATTGCTTTGCACCCAGCGGGCCATATCTTCAATGGTCGACTTCACACCATAAGCTTCAGCATCTAACGCCCCTGGCGAAACATGTACTGCCTTACCTTCGCGATATCCCCAGGCGTAGTTCTTTTCTTCTGCGGACGGTACATTAATCCACGTATGATTGAGTTTGAGTGGCTGGAAGACACGAGTTTTCATCGCCTGCTCAAAACTCAAACCAGACGGCTTCACAGCCAGTGCGCCGAACAAACCGATACTGGAGTTGGCATACAGACGTTGTGTTCCTGGAGCCCATGCAGGCTGCCAGTTTTGATAGAAGCGCAGCAAGTCGCTTGAGGATTTCACCTCATCCGGCACCTGCAATGGCAGGCCGCCAGCGGTGTAGGTTGCGAGATGTAATAGTGTGATCCCATTCCACTGTTTAGCGGTAAGTTCAGGCCAGTATTTTGTTGTGGGATCGCTTAACTTGATTTCCCCTCGAGCAATAGCGTCGCCACCAAGCACGCCCGTAAATGTTTTGCTGACCGAACCTAACTCAAACAACGTTTGCTGTGTGACGGGCTGCTTTTTGGCGATGTCCGCATAGCCCCAGGTAAAGTAATAAGGTTTACCCTGATAAATTACCGCTACCGCCATACCGGGGATCTTTTGTTGCTCTATAAGCGGGGTAATTGTGCGATGCACAATATCGTTGATTTGTTGAGGTGCGGCAAATGTGGAGCAAGAGGCGGTAATTAATAAGGTGCAGAGCGTCGTTTTGAACATAGGGTCTGGTTTCCATACAAAACGGCCCGCCATAGGCGGGCCAGATTTACATTGGCGATGCGTTAGATTGTAACGACACCAATCAGTGTGACAACTGTCAGGATAGCAGCCAGACCGTAGAAAACCCATTTACCCGCAGGTACGTGGATTTTCAGATCGTGCATCGCGTGGTGCATACGGTGTAAACCACACCACAGCGGCAGAACGATCATCAGGAACAGGAATACGCGACCAATGAAGCTCTGCGCGAACGCCAGAACGCGCTCGTAGCTCAGTGCATCACCCGGAAACAGCCCTAGCGGCAGCAGAATACCAACCAGCAGGATCATCACCGGCGCAATGATGGCGCTCCACATACCACCGGCCCCGAAGAGGCCCCAGAATACCGGTTCGTCAGAACGCTTTGGATTTGGATTAATCATCTCAGGCTCCTTACCAGTACAGGGCAACAAACAGGATTACGATGGTGGCAACCACAGTTACCGCCCAGAGACTTTTGATAATTGGCTCTGGTCCCATTTTTTCGTCTTTTACAATGATATTGGCTGCTTTTGGTGCCAGCTCAAACCAGGTTTTGGTGTGCAGCAGGGCTGCCGCCAGAGTGATCAGGTTAATGATCACGATAACCGGGTTTTGTAAAAAGTCGACGAATCCCGCCCAGGCTTCCGGGCCATTTTTCAGGGCAAACAGCCCGAAAATCAGTTCAATGCTGAACCACACAGCCGGAACCGCCGTGCCTTCGCGCAGCATGTAAAAGCGATAAAACGGCAATTTTTTCCACCAGGTGGACGTCATTGGCCGTACATACGGTTTACGTTTAGTCGTCATGTTGCACTCCTTAGCGTGGTTTCAGGGTCGCGATAAGAAAGTCTTTCGAACTTTCTACTTTGCCCTGCTGAATGGCCGCAGCCGGATCGACGTGTTTCGGGCAGACTTCGGAGCAGTAGCCCACGAAAGTACAGCTCCATACGCCGTTCTGGCTGTTCAACTGCGCCATACGCTCCTTCTTACCGTGGTCGCGGCTATCTTCGTTATAACGATGCGCCAGCGTAATGGCAGCCGGACCGATGAACTCTGGGTTCAGGCCAAACTGCGGGCACGCGGCGTAGCACAGACCACAGTTGATGCAACCGGAGAACTGGTGATACTTCGCCATCTGCGCCGGGGTCTGGATGTTAGTACCCTGATCCGCGGTGCGGGCGTTGCCGATGATGTACGGTTTGATCGCTTCCAGACTTTCGATGAAGTGGGTCATATCGACCACCAGATCGCGTTCAATCGGGAAGTTAGCTAACGCTTCAACCTTCATACCGTCGGTGTAATCACGCAGGAAGGTTTTACATGCCAGTTTTGGCACGTTGTTAACCATCATGCCGCAGGAGCCACAAATCGCCATACGGCAGGACCAGCGGTAGCTCAGGTCCGGTGCCAGGTTGTCTTTGATGTAGCCCAGCGCATCCAGTAATGAGGTAGTTGCGTCATAAGGCACTTCATAGAATGCGCTATGCGGTGCGGTATCGACTTCCGGGTTATAGCGCACCACCTCAATTTTCAGGTTTTTCATCTCAGCCATTCGCCTTCTCCTTCTTATTGGCTGCTTCCGCCTTATCGGCTGCATCCGCTTCGCCACCGTAAACACGTTTAGCTGGCGGCAGCGTAGTAATCTTCACGTCGCTGTACTCCAGGCGAGTCGTGCCATCAGCATCGCGGAAGGCGAGGGTGTGTTTGAGGAAGTTGACGTCGTCACGCTCGGTGCAACCTTCGTCCAGACGCTGGTGCGCGCCGCGGGACTCTTTACGTGCCATTGCGGAGTGCGCCATACATTCAGCAACGTTCAGACCGTGGCCCAGCTCAATGGTGTAGAGCAGGTCGGTGTTGAACACGCTGGAAGTGTCGGTGATGCGCACGCGCTTGAAGCGTTCCTGCAGCTCTGCCAGCTTGTCGATGGTTTTCTGCATCAGTTCCGGCGTACGGTAGATACCGCAGCCTTCTTCCATGGCCATGCCCATTTCGTCGCGGATCTTAGCCCAGTTTTCGCCGCCATCCTGGTTAACCAGATCTTTCAGACGTTGTTCAACGCCAGCTGCCTGCGCTTCAATTGCCGCTTCGTTGCCATTACCGGCAGTTGCTGCACGCTCTGTCGCTTGTTCACCGGCCAGACGACCGAAGACCACCAGTTCCGCCAGCGAGTTGGAGCCCAGACGGTTCGCACCGTGCAGACCAACAGAGGAACATTCACCCACGGCGAACAGACCTTTAATGCGGGTTTCACAGTTCTGATCGGTTTCGATACCGCCCATGGTGTAGTGTGCAGTCGGACGTACCGGAATCGGTTCTTTAACCGGATCGACGCCAACGTACGCTTTCGCCAGTTCGCAGATGAACGGCAGACGTTCATGCAGTTTTTTCTCGCCGAGGTGACGCAGGTCGAGGTAAACCACATCGCCACGTGGCGTGGAGATGGTGTTGCCTTTACGCCATTCGTGCCAGAAGGCCTGAGAAACTTTGTCGCGTGGACCCAGTTCCATATATTTGTTTTTCGGCTCGCCCAGCGGAGTTTCCGGGCCCATGCCGTAATCTTGCAGATAACGGTAGCCATTTTTGTTGACCAGAATACCACCTTCACCGCGGCAGCCTTCGGTCATCAGGATACCGGAACCTGGTAGACCGGTTGGGTGATACTGAACGAATTCCATGTCACGCAGCGGAACGCCGTGGCTTAGCGCCATACCCATACCGTCACCGGTAACGATGCCGCCGTTGGTGTTGTAACGATAAACGCGACCCGCACCGCCGGTAGCCATAACGACCGCGTTAGCACGGATCTGCACCAGCGTGCCTTCCATCATGTTCATTGCTACCAGGCCGCGAACATGACCATCATCAACCAGAATATCCAGCACGAAATGTTCGTCAAAACGCTGGATCTGCGGGAATTGCAGAGAGGTCTGGAACAGCGTGTGCAGCATATGGAAGCCGGTCTTATCGGCGGCGAACCAGGTGCGCTCGATTTTCATGCCGCCGAAGCGACGTACGTTGACGCTACCATCCGGGCGACGGCTCCATGGGCACCCCCACAGTTCCAGTTGGGTCATTTCGGTTGGGCAGTGGTGGACGAAATAATCCACGACATCCTGCTCACACAACCAGTCGCCACCCGCTACTGTATCGTGAAAGTGATATTCGAAGCTGTCATGATCCTGCGCGACAGCGGCGGAGCCCCCTTCTGCAGCAACGGTATGGCTACGCATCGGGTATACTTTTGAGATTAGTGCGATTTTTGCATTTGGATTTGCCTGCGCGGCAGCAATTGCAGCACGTAATCCCGCGCCACCGGCGCCTACAATGGCAAGATCGGCTTGAAAGGTTTGCACGACATTCCTCCAGATTGTTTTTATCCCACAGCCCCGTACTTCAGGGTAAGTGCCTGAAAGTTACGGTCTGCGAACGCTATTCCACTGCTCCTTTATAGGTACAACAGTATAGTCTGATGGATAAGTCTGAAATTTGACGAGATCGATTTTTTTAGTGCGCAAGAGGGCTAAATTATCACTGAAGATGATTAATTTAATTACTAAACCATCAGATCGTGCTTTTTTTAGTCACTGCCCACCGTTGTTTTATTCCTGCGTAAAATTTGTCTCGCCGTCGCGTTGCGAGTAGACTTCGTGCCCTTGTCAAAAACTGGAGATTTAACTATGAGCGAAACGGCATCCTGGCAGCCGAGCGCATCCATTCCTAACTTATTAAAACGCGCGGCGATTATGGCGGAGATCCGTCGTTTCTTTGCCGATCGTGGAGTGCTGGAGGTGGAGACGCCTTGTATGAGCCAGGCGACGGTAACCGATATTCATTTGGTCCCGTTTGAGACACGTTTCGTTGGCCCCGGGCATTCGCAGGGGATGAATCTCTGGTTAATGACCAGCCCGGAATACCATATGAAGCGCCTGCTGGTTGCCGGTTGTGGGCCGGTATTCCAGCTGTGCCGCAGCTTCCGTAATGAAGAGATGGGGCGTTATCACAACCCTGAGTTCACTATGCTTGAGTGGTATCGACCGCACTATGATATGTACCGGTTGATGAACGAGGTGGACGATCTCTTGCAACAGGTGCTGGACTGTCCGGCAGCAGAAAGCCTTTCTTATCAACAAGCTTTCTTACGTTATCTGGAAATTGACCCACTCTCTGCCGACAAAACGCAACTGCGGGAAGTGGCAGCGAAACTGGATTTGAGCAACGTTGCCGATACTGAAGAAGACCGCGACACGCTTCTACAATTGCTGTTTACCTTTGGCGTAGAGCCAAATATTGGCAAAGAAAAACCGACCTTTGTGTACCACTTTCCAGCCAGCCAGGCATCACTGGCGCAAATCAGTACCGAAGATCATCGGGTCGCTGAACGCTTTGAGGTTTATTATAAAGGTATTGAGCTGGCGAATGGTTTCCATGAATTGACGGATGCCCGTGAGCAGCAACAACGCTTTGAACAAGATAACCGTAAGCGCGCGGCGCGCGGTTTGCCGCAGCACCCCATTGACCAGAATCTGATTGAAGCCTTGAAAGTCGGTATGCCTGACTGTTCCGGCGTGGCATTAGGTGTTGATCGTCTGGTGATGTTGGCGCTGGGCGCGGAGACACTGGCTGAAGTCATCGCCTTTAGCGTTGACCGGGCATAATTCTGAAAAATTACTGAATTAACAGCGAAGAATGGCGTGATAAGCGCCATTCTGTAGCATATGTTTTCATTTTTCCGCTAAAGACCACAATTTAAGACTGGATATTTGATATCATCCAGGTATCAATTCTGTATTGGTTTTTACGCTGCCCGCTCAATGTTGGGCAGTGCAGTTCAGTGGGCGCGTTTTATACACGCGCTGAAATGAAGGATGGTTTCATGCCTCACTCGATAAAAAAGATGAGTCTGATAGGACTCATATTGATGATCTTTACTTCTGTATTTGGATTTGCCAATAGCCCATCGGCTTATTACTTAATGGGTTATAGTGCGATTCCCTTTTATATATTTTCTGCATTGTTATTCTTTATTCCATTCGCCTTAATGATGGCTGAAATGGGAGCTGCTTATCGCAAAGAAGAAGGCGGTATCTATTCCTGGATGAATAATAGTGTCGGACCACGTTTTGCCTTCATTGGTACGTTTATGTGGTTTTCCTCTTATATCATCTGGATGGTGAGTACCTCCGCGAAAGTTTGGGTACCGTTCTCAACATTCCTCTACGGTAGCGACATGACCCAGCACTGGCATATTGCCGGACTGGAGCCTACGCAGGTGGTTGGTCTGCTGGCAGTGGCATGGATGATTCTGGTCACCGTCGTTGCTTCAAAAGGGATTAATAAAATTGCCCGCATTACTGCGGTGGGCGGTATTGCAGTAATGTGTCTGAATTTAGTATTGCTGTTAGTAAGCATTACTATTTTGTTATTAAATGGTGGGCATTTCGCGCAGGATATTAATTTCCTTGCATCACCGAACCCAGGTTATCAGTCCGGTCTGGCAATGCTATCGTTTGTGGTATTTGCCATTTTTGCCTATGGCGGAATTGAAGCGGTTGGTGGTCTGGTTGATAAAACGGAAAATCCAGAAAAGAACTTTGCCAAAGGTATTGTTTTTGCCGCTATTGTTATTTCAATCGGTTATTCGCTGGCAATATTTTTATGGGGCGTCAGCACAAACTGGCAGCAGGTATTAAGTAATGGTTCCGTTAACCTCGGCAATATTACCTATGTGCTGATGAAGAGCCTCGGGGTGACGCTGGGTAACGCACTGCATTTGTCACCTGAAGCGTCATTGTCGCTGGGCGTATGGTTTGCGCGTATTACCGGACTTTCGATGTTCCTCGCTTATACCGGTGCGTTCTTTACACTTTGCTATTCACCGCTGAAAGCCATCATCCAGGGGACGCCGAAAGCATTGTGGCCGGAACCGATGACGCGCCTGAATGCGATGGGGATGCCGTCTATCGCCATGTGGATGCAGTGTGGGTTGGTTACTGTCTTCATCCTGCTGGTTTCGTTTGGTGGCGGTACCGCATCGGCGTTCTTTAACAAGCTGACGCTGATGGCGAACGTGTCTATGACGCTTCCTTACCTGTTCCTCGCGCTGGCTTTCCCGTTCTTTAAAGCACGTCAGGATCTCGACAGACCATTTGTGATTTTCAAAACGCGTATGTCGGCAATGATTGCGACAGTGGTTGTCGTACTGGTGGTGACATTTGCGAACGTCTTCACCATCATTCAACCTGTGGTTGAAGCCGGAGACTGGGACAGCACATTGTGGATGATTGGCGGCCCTGTCTTCTTCTCGCTGTTAGCGATGGCGATTTACCAGAACTATTGCAGTCGCATGGCGAACAAACCTGAGTTAGCTCTCGACTGATCATATGAAATCCTGCAACTCATCGTCTCTCCGGCGATGAGTTGTCAGGAAGTAATGCGTATGGATGATACTCTCCGGGGCCAGTGATAACTGAAGATGATGTTAAGCTGCTAAATGAGCCACGTTGACATCATTTGGCAGCTTCATGCATTACAAACTTCCCGCCTGACGACCTTTGCCCGCAGAAGTTAATGTTCTCCCCGTTTGCTTACCATTCAGGCTTTCCAGACGCATCTGGAAGGGCGGGAATGGCATATCAATACCGTGGGCATGGAATCCTGCCAGAATCAGCTGGTGAATCTCATGGCGTAGTGGCATACGGTGACCCATCTCAGCGGCGTAAATACGCAGCTCGAAAATTTGAATCCCCTGTTGCAGATCCACCAGGAAGACTTCCGGTGCTGGGTTATCGATTACCAGCGAGCAGCGACGCGCTGCGGTGAGCAGGATTTCCGTCACTTCTTCACTGTTGGCATCGGCAGGGGCCGGAATCGTCAACACCACGCGCGTGACCGAGTCAGAGAGCGACCAGTTGATAAACTGCTCGGTAATAAACGCCTTGTTCGGCACGATAATTTCTTTGCGGTCCCAGTCGCTGATGGTGGTGGCGCGGGTGTTAATTTTTGTCACGCTACCGGTGAGATCGCGGATCGTTACCGTATCGCCAATACGAATCGGTTTTTCGAACAGGATAATCAGGCCAGAGATAAAGTTGGCGAAAATCTCCTGTAAACCAAAGCCCAGACCAACACCGAGCGCGGCGACCAGCCACTGCAATTTCGACCACTCAATACCAATCATCGAGAAGCCGACCAGCCCGCCAATCAGCATCAGCAGATATTTGGTGATGGTGGTGATGGCGTAGCCCGTACCCGGCGTTAAATCCAGGTGCTGCAGAATCGCCAGTTCCAGCAGCGCGGGCAGGTTGCGCACCAGCTGCGTGGTGATGATAAACACCAGAATGGCAATCAGTACCGCACCGAGGGTAATCGGCTCCAGGCTTTCTACGCCCTGTACCGTGGAAGTGACATCCCACAGCGAAATATTTTCGAGGAAGCCGAAAGCGGAATGGATTTCTGACCACAGCACAATGACCGAAAGCAGGGCGATCAACATCAAAATTGAGCGCACCAGCCGCAAGGATTGCGCACTGATGGCATCGAGATCGACTTCGCTTTCATCGACTTCAATTGCTCCTTCCGGGCTACTGTGATGATGCGCTTCCTCTTCGCCACGCGCACGCTGCGCTAACATCTCTGCCCGGCGATGCTTCGCCCGGTCAAACGCCAGCCTGCGGCGCTGGATCAGCATCCAGCGGCGGATAACGTGATAAACCACCAGTAGCAGGAACCAGATGGCAACCGAGGTTTCAAGCCTCGCTAACAGTGCCTGCGCCGTTGCCAGATAACCCACCGCCGACGCCAGAATGGCAACCAGAGGTGCGCCAATCATCATGTTCCACAGCATATGGTTGGTAATGTTGTCGCCGCTGCCCTCTTTGTTGAGATACAGCGGGATCCCGGCCTTTTTCAGGCTGAGGGTGACCACCGCCAGCGCACCGCAAATGAGGATAAAGCAAAGCCGTCCCAGCGAACCGGAAAATTCGCGGTCGTCGAGGTTATCGAACATCATCAGCGCCATAATCAGCGGCACAATAAGCCCGATGCTCATCAGGTAGTAACGCATCCCACGGGAAACACGTTCGCGCGGCCAGCCAAAATGAGCGATAAACAAGCCGTTCGGGCGAGCAAAGGTGGCGCAAATCATCACTACCCACAGCAGCGGCACGGTGGCTGTTACGCCATCACCAATCGCGACCGCCAGCGGATAAGGCCACGCCTCGCGCAAGCCGTAACCTAGCGTCATCCACAGCACAGGCAGCGGTGACGCGACGAGAATCGACCAGAAAAGAGTGCGTAACGTCAGCCAGAAGTGATCCTGAGTCACTTTGCCGACTTTCGCCGCCGAACGTTCAAGAAAACGGGTGAAATAGCGGCGCGAGTAAATACTGCAACCGACCAGAATCAACGCGCCAAACAGCGGCAAAATCGTCTCCTTACTGGTCAGCATCATCACACTGGCTTTGCCCAACTGACTGAAGGTGTCCAGCGAAATGAGACGACGCAGATCCTGGGCGATTTCCAGCGGCCAGGCGATGGTCATCGGGCGCACGTCAGAGGTCCAGAACAGATAGCGGTGCGTCGCTTCGTTCACCTCTTTCAGCGCATCCTCCAGTTGCCCGTTGGAGACTTTCAGCTTGGTCAGCTCCAGCAGTAGCGTGTCGCCACCCTGCAACAATGAGTTTAGCAACTCACGCTGAGTGCGTAGCTGTGCTTCCAGAATACGGTTTTGCTCGGCGGTCAGCGGCTGACCGTCGGCCTGATGGATTTGCCGTAGCAGCGGCTGTTTATTAAGCAGATCCTCATAACGTAACCGTTGCACACGTAACTGCGCCATTTCGGTATCAAGCTGTTGTGGTTTTGGCATTTCCGGTAGCCGTGCCACCTGCGCCCGCAACGCTTCGCCGAGCAGGTTAGATGATCCCAGCCATTGCGACTGTTCACGCAGCGTATTCAACGCCTGCCGGACCTGTAACGTCTGGCTGGCAGCCTGACGCTGTTGCGAGGCAACGAGATCCATCCGCTGCGCCTGTTGATTCAGTGCCGCCGATAGTTCGCGGTTAATTTTAAACTGGGCGACGATATCTTTTGGCAAATCGGCGCTACTTTCCGCCAGTTGCTCGGTACTTTCCAGAGCCCGTTCCGCTTCCTGTTGGCGTTGACTATTCAACTGGTTGCGTAGTGCTTGCAAATATGCATCCAGCTGCTGGCTCTCTTTTTCCGCCAGCTCAGAGCGCAAGCGCGCTAATTCCTGGCGGTTATTGGCAGATAGCTGCGCCAGCTCCAGTTCATCAACGAGCGCTTTCAGACGTGCGGAGTCAGACTGCAACGCGAAATTTTGTGCCTGATTGAGCGGGGTATTGCCGGTAAGCGTCCCCAGGCGGCGCTCGATTTCATTCAACTGACGGCGGGCATCGGTTTGCTGTTGCGGCAGTTGATTCAGCGAATCGGCAATCTCGCGGGCGCGCTCCTGCTCTTGCTGGGCCTGACGGCTTTTATCCAGCAACTGACTGCTGATCTGGAGAATTTCCTGATTCAGCGCATCGTTAGACATTCCCGGCGACACGCTGCGTGGCTCGTCACGCATGTTGTTTAACTGCGCGCGCAGAGTGGCGGAAAGTTTCGGATAATTATCAATGACTTCTTGATATTGCTTGATGCGCTCAAGGGAACCTTTTCGTTCCTCAAGCGCATTTAAGGCAGACTGGAGCGCCTCTACGACTTCCGGCTGCGCAGGTTTCGCCGCTTTTGCCTGCTCCAGTTCCTGGGTGATTTGTTTGCTATCGGGGGCCGTCGCGGCGTACGCCCCCCAACTGAGGCACCAGGCCATCAGAAAAGTGATAATCAGGCGCACGTCAGCGTTTCCTTTGATGGATTAGACCTGGTCTTTTTTGTCGTCAACCAATGGGCTGGCGTCGTGTTCTGCTTCGATCTCTTCAGCAGGAAGCGGGGCTGGTTCAGCGTCTGGCGTAACAAAGGTTTCGGTAGATACTGCCAGCGGCTGGCCAATTTTCGTGACAGACAGGCTTTCCAGTTGCTCAACCAGGTTCACTTTACCTGGAGCAAACAGGTTGATAACGGTAGAGCCAAGTTTAAAGCGACCCATTTCCTGGCCTTTCAGCAATGCCACAGAATCGTCGTTTTCCCCGGCAGGCCAGGTCCAGCGCTTGATGATGCCTTCGCGCGGCGGCGTAATGGTGCCCGCCCAGACCGTCTCAATGCTGCCTACAATCGTCGCACCGACCAGAATCTGCGCCATCGGGCCAAATTCGGTATCGAACAGGCAGATCACGCGTTCGTTACGGGCAAACAGATTCGGCACGTTCTGAGCAGTGAGATGGTTAACGGAGAAGAGATCGCCCGGCACGTAGATCATTTCACGCAGAATACCGTTGCACGGCATGTGTACGCGGTGGTAGTCACGTGGGGAGAGGTAAGTGGTCACAAACGTACCGTTACGGAAGAGATCCGCCATCAGATAGTTGCCTGCCAGCAGGGCTTCGAGGCTGTAGTTGTGGCCTTTGGCTTGCAGGATTTTATCTTCTTCGATTTTACCCAACTGGCTGATAACGCCATCGGCAGGCATAACCAGTACATTCGGATCGGTATCGATTGGGCGTACTTCGTCACGCAGCGGACGGACAAAGAATTCGTTAAAGGTGCGGTAGCTGGCGGTGTCCGGCTTTTGCGCCTCTTTCATGTCGACCTTGTAGTATTTAACGAACAGATCGATAACCAGTTTTGTCAGCCATCCTGCCCGCTTGCTTGCGCCCCAACCCGCCAGGCGAGTAAGCCATAGTTTCGGCAGAATGTACTGTAGCGAAAGTTTAAATGAATTTAACAAGGTAGCCTCCAGGCCATTGTTTTGTCGTTCCTGATCCGGCCTACATGCCGGATCCTGAAAAAAAGGGGACGATTCTAACGACGGTTAGCTTAATTGTCAGTCATCCGTATCAGAAAAGTTTTTACGCGTTTTTACCTGCGCCATGCTTTCCAGAATACGGTGATAGTTTTCGAAACGGGTTTCCGCGATTTTTCCTTCCTCAACCGCTTCCCGGATAGCGCAGCCCGGATCGGTATCGTGTTTGCAATCGCGATATTTACACAGACCTAAATAGTCATGGAATTCGACAAAGCCCTGAGTGATTTGTTCCGGCTCCAGGTGCCAGAGACCAAACTCACGCACACCTGGGGAATCAATCACATCACCGCCGTGCGGGAAGTGATACAGTCGTGCGGCGGTCGTGGTGTGCTGACCAAGCCCCGAGTTGTCAGAGACATCGTTGGTCAGGATCTCTTTTTGCAGCCCCAGCAACGCGTTCAGCAGGCTGGATTTGCCAACGCCAGACTGCCCGGCAAAAATGCTGATGCGCCCGGTCAACGCCTCTTCCAGCGGTTTCAGCCCATCCTGAGTATGACTGGAAACCATCAATACGCGATAACCGATATTGCGGTAGATATCCATCTGCTCGTTGACGAACTCCATGCCTTCGTCGTCCAGCAGGTCTATCTTGTTGAGCACAATAATCGGCTCAATCTGCAAGGTTTCGCAGGCCACCAGGTAACGGTCGATAATATTGAGCGACAGCTCCGGCAAAATGGCGGAGACAATGACAATCTGGTCGATGTTGGCAGCAATAGGTTTCACACCGTCGTAAAAATCCGGGCGCGTCAACACTGAGGTGCGCTCATGCACCGCTTCCACGATCCCTTTGACATTTACGCCTTCCGCCGCTGGTTTACCCGGACGCCAGACTACGCGGTCGCCGGTCACCAACGAACGGATGGTACGGCGAATATTGCAGCGGTGAACGTCGCCATCGGCGGATTCCACATCAGCGTGCATACCAAAGCGGCTGATGACGATACCTTCATCAGGCTCGCCAAACAGATTGTCGTCGTAGTCGGGCTTCTCCTTAGACGTTTTAAGACGACGCTGGTGATTGGCGTTCACGCGGCGCTGCTGGCCTTTGGAGAGTTTATTTTTACTCAATCGTACAGACTCCTGGTCGCCCCTGATGGGCAAAACATCTATGATACACGCAATTGTGGATCAATATAGTCACTGTGAATGGGTGGAAAATAGCATGAGTGCCAATGAAAACAACCTGATTTGGATCGATCTTGAGATGACCGGTCTGGATCCCGAGCGCGATCGCATTATTGAGATTGCCACGCTGGTGACCGATGCCAACCTGAATATTCTGGCAGAAGGGCCGACCATTGCAGTACATCAGTCCGATGAACAGCTGGCGCTGATGGATGACTGGAACGTGCGCACCCATACCGCCAGCGGGCTGGTAGAGCGTGTGAAAGCGAGCACGATGGGCGATCGTGAAGCTGAACTGGCAACGCTCGAATTCTTAAAACAGTGGGTGCCTGCGGGAAAATCGCCGATTTGTGGTAACAGCATCGGTCAGGACCGTCGCTTCCTGTTTAAATACATGCCGGAGCTGGAAGCCTACTTCCACTACCGCTATCTCGATGTTAGCACCCTGAAAGAGCTGGCGCGCCGCTGGAAGCCGGAAATTCTTGACGGCTTTACCAAGCAGGGGACGCATCAGGCGATGGATGATATCCGTGAATCGGTGGCGGAGTTGGCTTACTACCGCGAGCATTTTATCAAGCTGTAAAATTTTTCCTGGTCACGTAAGCGCCGGAATCCACTTGCGGCGGCGTGATTTTGACGCTAAATTGAACGTCTTGCTGATAATTTCAGCACTTGAGATAAAAACTCAAAAAAAATTTTTTAGGGGGGTTGCAGAGGGAAAGATTTCTCGTATAATGCGCCTCCCGTAACGACGCAGAAATGCGAAAATTACGAAAGCAAAATTAAGTAGTACGCGGGAATAGCTCAGTTGGTAGAGCACGACCTTGCCAAGGTCGGGGTCGCGAGTTCGAGTCTCGTTTCCCGCTCCAAAACCACAGTCTCAGGCCGTAATCTTAATTTCAAAGAAACTTCGCACGGTGAATAGTATTTTTTTAACCTATTGATAGATAAGTTAAAAATTAAGATTTCGTTTTGTCGTATCGATCACTTGACGATTTTTTCCGGCTTGAATTGCAATGCGTTTTTATTTTTATTCACAAGCTGTGGATGAATCAGGCGTCACGCGGTAACCCTTTTTCAATCACCCGAACCAGACGCTGTTTTTTCGGTAATTGCACTTCGACCACGCACGCATTTCGCCTCTCGATTTGCTGCGCAATCGCCCACGCTATGTGCTCATCAAGAAGTGGGTGCTCACCTTTACGACTTTCCAGCGCTGTCAAAATCGTTTCATCCCAGGGGGCATTGCCTAATGCTACGGCGATATTACGCAGCCAACGCAGGTGACCTATACGGCGAATCGCCGAACCTTCCGTGACTTTTAAAAACTTCTCTTCACTCCAGGCGAATAACTCAATGAGTTCCGGTGCGTGTAGCGGCTTACGCGGGCTGAAATCGTCTTCTGTAGTGAGTTGCGAATAGCGATTCCACGGGCAGATAAGCTGGCAGTCATCGCAACCGTAAATACGGTTTCCCATTAACGGTCGCAACTCTTCCGGGATCGCCCCTTCCAGTTCGATGGTGAGATAAGAGATACAGCGGCGAGCATCGACGGTATATGGCTCGACGATGGCTCCGGTCGGGCAAATCGTCATACAGGCCACGCATTTACCGCATCCTTCCTCGACTGGTTGATCCACAGGCAGCGGAATATCGACCAGCAATTCGCCTAAAAAGAAGAACGAACCGGCCTCGCGATTGAGGATAAGTGAGTGCTTACCTGTCCAGCCAAGACCTGCTTTTTCAGCTAACGGGCGCTCGAGAATAGGCGCAGAATCGACAAACGGTCTAAAATTCAGCGAAACACAATGTTGCTGAATCATCTCGCCCAGCTTTTTGAGTCGGTTGCGCAGAAGCTTGTGATAGTCACGGCCCAGCGCATAACGGCTAACATAGCCGAGTTTGGGATTTTTCAGCGTGCTGGCAAATGCGGCGTTAGCAGGAAGGTAATTCATCCGCACGCTGATCACGCGCAGCGTACCGGGCAATAATTCGTGAGGACGAGCACGCAGCATACCGTGACGCGCCATCCAGTCCATTTCGCCGTGGTATTGTTTGTCCAGCCATGCTTGCAGTTTGGGCTCGGACGCGCTGAGATCGGTATCGGTAATACCTACCTGCTGAAAGCCCAGTTCCAGCCCCCACTGTTTAATATTTTGCGCTAATTGATTGAGATCGAGGGGCTCTGACATGACGGACCATACAATGAAGAAAAACCCCGTAAGTATACCACACACAGTCTGGTACGCCGACGATATCCGCCGCGGAGAACGCGAGGCGGCAGATGCGCTGGGGCTCACACTCTATGAGCTGATGCTTCGCGCTGGCGAAGCCGCATTCCAGGTGTGTCGTTCGGCTTATCCTGACGCCCGCCACTGGCTGGTGCTGTGCGGTCATGGTAATAACGGCGGCGATGGCTACGTGGTCGCGCGGCTGGCCAAAGCGATCGGTATTGATGTCACGCTGCTGGCCCAGGAAAGTGACAAACCGTTGCCGGAAGAGGCCGCGCTGGCACGCGAAGCATGGTTAAACGCGGGAGGCGAGATCCATGCTTCGAATATTGTCTGGCCCGAATCGGTAGATCTGATTGTTGATGCGCTGCTCGGCACCGGCTTGCAGCAAGCGCCCCGCGAATCCATTAGCCAGTTAATCGACCACGCTAATACTCACCCTGCGCCGATTGTGGCGGTTGATATCCCTTCCGGCCTTCTGGCTGAAACCGGCGCTACGCCAGGCGCGGTAATCAACGCCGATCACACCATCACTTTTATTGCGCTGAAACCAGGCTTGCTCACTGGAAAAGCGCGGGATGTTACCGGACAACTGCATTTTGACTCACTGGGGCTGGATAGCTGGCTGGCAGGTCAGGAGACGAAAATTCAGCGGTTTTCGGCAGAACAACTTTCTCAGTGGCTGATACCGCGTCGCCCGACTTCGCATAAAGGCGATCACGGGCGGCTGGTGATTATTGGTGGCGATCACGGCACGGCGGGGGCTATTCGTATGACGGGGGAAGCGGCGCTGCGTGCTGGTGCTGGTTTAGTCCGAGTACTGACCCGCAGTGAGAACATTGCGCCGCTGCTGACTGCACGACCGGAATTGATGGTGCATGAACTGACTATGGACTCTCTTACCGAAAGCCTGGAATGGGCCGATGTGGTGGTGATTGGTCCCGGTCTGGGCCAGCAAGAGTGGGGGAAAAAAGCCCTGCAAAAAGTTGAGAATTTTCGCAAACCGATGTTGTGGGATGCCGATGCATTGAACCTGCTGGCAATCAATCCCGATAAGCGTCACAATCGCGTGATCACGCCGCATCCTGGCGAGGCCGCACGGTTGTTAGGCTGTTCCGTCGCTGAAATTGAAAGTGACCGCTTACATTGCGCCCAACGTCTGGTACAACGTTATGGCGGTGTAGCGGTGCTGAAAGGTGCCGGAACCGTGGTCGCCGCCCATCCTGACGCTTTAGGCATTATTGATGCCGGAAATGCAGGCATGGCGAGCGGCGGCATGGGCGATGTGCTCTCTGGTATTATTGGCGCATTGCTTGGGCAAAAACTGTCGCCGTATGATGCAGCGTGCGCGGGCTGTGTCGCACACGGTACGGCAGCTGACGTACTGGCGGCGCGTTTTGGAACGCGCGGAATGCTGGCGACCGATCTCTTTTCCACGCTACAGCGTATTGTTAACCCGGAAGTGACTGATAAAAACCATGATGAATCGAGTAATTCCGCTCCCTGATGAGCAGGCAACATTAGACCTGGGCGAGCGGGTAGCGAAAGCCTGCGATGGCGCAACCGTAATCTATCTGTATGGCGATTTAGGCGCAGGTAAAACCACCTTTAGCCGGGGCTTTTTACAGGCTCTGGGTCATCAGGGTAATGTCAAAAGCCCCACTTATACGCTGGTCGAACCCTATACGCTCGACAATTTAATGGTTTATCACTTTGATTTGTACCGCCTTGCCGATCCCGAGGAGCTGGAGTTTATGGGGATCCGCGATTATTTTGCCAACGATGCCATCTGCCTGGTGGAGTGGCCACAACAAGGTACAGGTGTTCTTCCTGACCCGGATGTCGAAATACACATTGATTATCAGGCACAAGGCCGTGAGGCGCGCGTGAGTGCGGTTTCCTCTGCGGGTGAATTGTTGCTGGCGCGTTTAGCCGGTTAACCTTTGAAAGGTGGCGGGATGATGTATCGCATCAGAAATTGGTTGGTAGCGACGTTGCTGCTGCTGTGCGCGCACGTGGGTGCCGCGACGCTCTCTGATATTCAGGTTTCTAACGGTAATCAACAGGCGCGGATAACGTTGAGTTTTATTGGCGATCCTGATTATGCGTTTAGCCATCAAAGCAAACGCACCGTGGCGCTCGATATCAAACAAACGGGCGTGATTCAGGGACTGCCATTGTTGTTCAGCGGTAATAATCTGGTGAAGGCGATTCGCTCCGGAACGCCTAAAGATGCACAAACGCTACGGCTGGTGGTCGATCTCACCGAAAACGGTAAAACCGAAGCGGTGAAGCGGCAGAATGGCAGCTATTACACTGTTGTCTTTACGATTAACGCCGATGCGCCGCCATCGCCTCCGCCAATGGTTGCGAAACGCGTTGAAACGCCTGCGGTTGTCGCACCGCGCGTCAGCGAACCGGCGCGCAATCCGTTTAAAACGGAAAGTAACCGCACTACGGGTGTTATCAGCAGTAATACGGTAACGCGTCCGGCAGCGCGCGCGACGGCTAACACAGGCGATAAAATTATCATCGCTATTGATGCCGGACACGGCGGTCAGGACCCTGGCGCTATCGGCCCTGGTGGTACACGGGAGAAAAATGTCACCATCGCCATTGCGCGTAAATTACGTACCTTGCTCAATAACGATCCGATGTTTAAGGGCGTTTTAACCCGTGACGGGGATTATTTTATCTCGGTGATGGGGCGCAGTGATGTGGCACGTAAGCAAAACGCCAATTTCCTTGTGTCGATTCATGCCGATGCCGCACCAAACCGTAGTGCCACCGGTGCCTCTGTATGGGTGCTCTCTAACCGTCGCGCCAACAGCGAAATGGCAAGCTGGCTGGAGCAGCACGAGAAACAGTCGGAGCTACTGGGCGGAGCGGGCGATGTGCTGGCGAACAGTCAGTCTGACCCCTATTTAAGCCAGGCGGTGCTGGATTTACAGTTCGGTCATTCCCAGCGGGTAGGGTATGATGTAGCGACCAGTATGATCAATCAGTTGCAACGCATTGGCGAAATACATAAACGCCGACCAGAACACGCGAGTCTCGGCGTTCTGCGTTCGCCGGATATTCCGTCAGTACTGGTCGAAACCGGTTTTATCAGTAACAACAGCGAAGAACGTTTGCTGGCGAGCGACGATTACCAACAACAGCTGGCAGAAGCCATTTACAAAGGCCTGCGCAATTACTTCCTTGCGCATCCGATGCAATCTGCGCCGCAGGGTGCAACGGCACAAACGGCCAGTACGGTGACGACGCCAGATCGCACGCTGCCAAACTAAGGACGATTGATGCCAATTCAGGTCTTACCGCCACAACTGGCGAACCAGATTGCCGCAGGTGAGGTGGTCGAGCGACCTGCGTCGGTAGTCAAAGAACTGGTGGAAAACAGCCTCGATGCAGGTGCGACGCGTATCGATATTGATATCGAACGCGGTGGGGCGAAACTTATTCGCATTCGTGATAACGGCTGCGGTATCAAAAAAGACGAGCTGGCGCTGGCGCTGGCGCGTCATGCCACCAGTAAAATCGCCTCTCTGGACGATCTCGAAGCCATTATCAGTCTGGGCTTTCGCGGTGAGGCGCTGGCGAGTATCAGTTCGGTTTCCCGCCTGACGCTCACTTCACGCACCGCAGAACAGCAGGAAGCCTGGCAGGCCTATGCCGAAGGGCGCGATATGGACGTGACGGTTAAACCGGCGGCGCATCCGGTGGGAACGACGCTGGAGGTGCTGGACCTGTTCTACAACACCCCGGCGCGGCGCAAATTCCTGCGCACCGAGAAAACCGAATTTAACCATATCGATGAAATCATCCGCCGCATTGCGCTGGCGCGTTTCGACGTCACTATCAACCTGTCGCATAACGGCAAAATTGTACGCCAGTACCGCGCAGTGCCGGAAGGCGGGCAAAAAGAACGGCGCTTAGGCGCGATTTGCGGCACCGCTTTTCTCGAACAGGCGCTGGCGATTGAATGGCAACACGGCGATCTCACGCTGCGCGGCTGGGTGGCCGATCCAAATCACACTACGCCCGCACTGGCAGAAATTCAGTATTGCTACGTGAACGGTCGCATGATGCGCGATCGCCTGATCAATCACGCGATCCGCCAGGCCTGCGAAGACAAACTGGGGGCCGATCAGCAACCGGCATTTGTGTTGTATCTGGAGATCGACCCGCATCAGGTGGACGTCAACGTGCACCCTGCCAAACACGAAGTGCGTTTCCATCAGTCGCGTCTGGTGCATGACTTTATCTATCAGGGCGTGCTGAGCGTGCTACAACAGCAACTGGAAACGCCGCTACCGCTGGACGATGAACCACAACCTGCACCGCGTGCCATTCCGGAAAATCGCGTGGCGGCTGGGCGCAATCACTTTGCTGAACCGGCAGTTCGTGAGCCGGTAGCTCCGCGCTACTCTCCTGCGCCCGCCTCAGGCAGTCGTCCGGCTGCCTCCTGGCCGAATGCGCAGCCTGGTTACCAGAAACAGCAAGGTGAAGTGTATCGCCAGCTTTTGCAAACGCCCGCGCCGATGCAAAAACCAAAAGCGCCAGAACCGCAGGAACCTGCACTTGCGGCGAACAGTCAGAGTTTTGGTCGGGTACTGACTATCGTCCATTCCGACTGTGCGTTGCTTGAGCGCGATGGCAACATTTCACTTTTATCCTTGCCAGTGGCAGAACGTTGGCTGCGTCAGGCACAATTGACGCCGGGTGAAGTGCCAGTTTGCGCCCAACCGCTGCTTATTCCGTTGCGGCTAAAAGTTTCTGGCGAAGAAAAATCGGCATTAGAAAAAGCGCAGTCTGCCCTGGCGGAACTGGGTATTGATTTCCAGTCCGATGCGCAGCATGTGACCATCAGGGCCGTGCCTTTACCCTTACGCCAACAAAATTTACAAATCTTGATTCCTGAACTGATAGGCTACCTGGCGAAGCAGTCCGTATTCGAACCTGGCAATATTGCGCAGTGGATTGCACGAAATCTGATGAGCGAACATGCGCAGTGGTCAATGGCACAGGCCATAACCCTGCTGGCGGACGTGGAACGGTTATGTCCGCAACTTGTGAAAACGCCGCCGGGTGGTCTGTTACAATCTGTTGATTTACATCCGGCGATAAAAGCCCTGAAAGATGAGTGATATCAGTAAGGCGAGCCTGCCTAAGGCGATTTTTTTGATGGGGCCGACGGCCTCCGGTAAAACGGCGTTAGCCATTGAGCTGCGTAAAATTTTACCAGTAGAGTTGATAAGCGTTGATTCTGCCCTTATTTACAAAGGGATGGATATCGGGACGGCGAAGCCGAACGCTGAAGAGTTACTCGCCGCGCCGCACCGATTGCTGAATATTCGCGATCCGTCGCAGGCTTACTCGGCTGCTGATTTTCGCCGCGATGCGCTGGCGGAAATGGCCGATATCACCGCGGCGGGGCGGATCCCACTGTTAGTGGGCGGTACGATGTTGTATTTCAAGGCATTGCTGGAAGGGTTGTCGCCGCTACCGTCGGCAGACCCGGAAGTACGGGCCAGAATTGAGCAACAGGCGGCAGAGCAAGGTTGGGAGTCATTGCATCGTCAACTTCAGGAGATCGATCCGGTTGCGGCAGCAAGGATTCATCCAAATGATCCACAAAGGCTTTCCCGGGCACTGGAAGTTTTTTTCATTTCGGGTAAAACTTTAACGGAACTGACGCAAACGTCAGGAGACGCTCTACCGTATCAGGTGCATCAGTTCGCCATCGCCCCGGCGAGCCGTGAACTGCTCCATCAACGAATTGAGCAGCGTTTTCATCAGATGTTGGCTTCAGGTTTTGAAGCAGAAGTCCGGGCGCTTTTTGCCCGAGGAGATTTGCATACGGATTTGCCTTCCATTCGTTGCGTGGGTTATCGCCAGATGTGGTCTTACCTTGAAGGCGAAATCTCATACGATGAAATGGTTTATCGAGGTGTTTGCGCCACGAGACAGTTGGCGAAGCGGCAGATAACCTGGCTGCGTGGTTGGGAAGGGGTTCACTGGCTTGACAGTGAAAAACCAGAACAGGCGCGTGACGACGTATTACAGGTTGTTGGTGCTATCGCAGGCTGAATGTGTACAATTGAGACGTATCGTGCGCAATTTTTTCAGAATCGAAAGATTCAAAGTACAAATAAGCATATAAGGAAAAGAGAGAATGGCTAAGGGGCAATCTTTACAAGATCCGTTCCTGAACGCACTGCGTCGGGAACGTGTTCCAGTTTCTATTTATTTGGTGAATGGTATTAAGCTGCAAGGACAAATCGAGTCTTTTGATCAGTTCGTGATCCTGTTGAAAAACACGGTCAGCCAGATGGTTTACAAGCACGCGATTTCTACTGTTGTCCCGTCTCGCCCGGTTTCTCATCACAGTAACAACGCCGGTGGCGGTACCAGCAGTAACTATCATCATGGTAGCAGCGCGCAGAATACTTCCGCGCAACAGGACAGCGAAGAAACCGAATAAGGTTTCGGGCTGTTTTTTTTACACGGGGAGCCAGCGATCCTGCGTTCCCCGCTGATCTATTTAGAGGGTTATACGCTTGTTTGACCGTTATGATGCTGGTGAGCAGGCGGTACTGGTACACATCTATTTTACGCAAGACAAAGATATGGAAGACCTCCAGGAGTTTGAATCTCTGGTCTCTTCCGCCGGTGTCGAAGCATTGCAGGTGATTACCGGTAGCCGTAAAGCGCCGCACCCAAAGTATTTTGTAGGTGAAGGTAAAGCAGTTGAAATTGCGGAAGCCGTAAAAGCGACAGGAGCTTCGGTCGTTCTTTTTGACCATGCCCTGAGCCCGGCGCAGGAGCGTAACCTGGAGCGTTTGTGCGAGTGTCGTGTCATCGACCGCACCGGCCTTATTTTAGATATTTTCGCCCAACGTGCGCGTACCCATGAGGGTAAGTTGCAGGTTGAGCTGGCGCAGTTGCGCCATCTGGCTACGCGCCTGGTGCGTGGCTGGACCCACCTTGAAAGACAGAAAGGCGGGATTGGTTTGCGTGGTCCGGGTGAAACCCAGCTCGAAACCGACCGTCGTTTGTTGCGTAATCGCATCGTGCAGATACAGTCGCGCCTGGAAAGAGTTGAAAAGCAGCGTGAGCAGGGGCGGCAATCGCGTATCAAAGCCGACGTTCCTACTGTTTCGCTGGTGGGATATACCAACGCCGGTAAATCTACTCTTTTCAATCGCATCACCGAAGCGCGGGTCTACGCGGCAGACCAGTTGTTTGCCACCCTCGACCCGACGTTGCGGCGTATTGACGTTGCGGATGTCGGTGAAACCGTGTTGGCAGATACCGTAGGGTTTATTCGCCACCTGCCGCACGATCTGGTGGCGGCATTTAAAGCCACGTTACAAGAGACGCGGCAAGCCACATTGCTGCTGCACGTCATTGACGCGGCGGATGTGCGTGTACAAGAAAACATCGAAGCGGTGAATACGGTTCTTGAAGAGATTGATGCTCACGAGATCCCAACCCTGCTGGTGATGAACAAGATCGATATGCTGGACGATTTCGAACCGCGTATTGACAGAGATGAAGAGAACAAACCGATCCGTGTCTGGCTTTCCGCACAGACCGGAGCGGGGATACCACAGCTTTTTCAGGCTTTGACGGAGCGTCTTTCCGGCGAGGTGGCGCAGCATACATTGCGTCTGCCGCCGCAGGAAGGGCGCCTGAGAAGTCGTTTTTATCAGCTTCAGGCAATAGAAAAAGAGTGGATGGAGGAGGACGGCAGCGTAAGTCTGCAAGTTCGTATGCCGATCGTTGACTGGCGTCGCCTCTGTAAACAAGAACCGGCGTTGATCGATTACCTGATCTAACGGCGTAGCGTCTGAAGCGTGGAGTCATATCCTCTGGCGTCGAAAGACAACAGGGATCACCGCATAACAAATATGGAGCACAAACATGGCGTGGAATCAGCCCGGTAATAACGGACAAGACCGCGACCCGTGGGGAAGCAGCAAACCTGGCGGCAACTCTGAGGGAAATGGAAACAAAGGCGGTCGCGATCAAGGGCCACCTGATTTAGATGATATCTTCCGCAAACTGAGCAAAAAGCTCGGTGGTCTGGGCGGCGGTAAAGGCACCGGATCTGGCGGTGGCAGTTCATCGCAAGGCCCGCGCCCGCAGCTTGGCGGTCGCGTTGTTACCATCGCAGCGGCAGCGATTGTCATTATCTGGGCGGCCAGTGGTTTCTATACCATTAAAGAAGCCGAACGCGGCGTGGTAACACGCTTTGGTAAATTCAGCCATCTGGTTGAGCCGGGTCTGAACTGGAAACCGACGTTTATTGACGAAGTCAAACCGGTGAACGTGGAAGCCGTGCGTGAACTGGCAGCTTCTGGTGTGATGCTGACGTCGGACGAGAACGTAGTGCGCGTTGAGATGAACGTGCAGTACCGCGTCACCGATCCGGAAAAATATCTGTATAGCGTGACCAGCCCGGATGACAGTCTGCGTCAGGCTACCGACAGCGCCCTACGCGGGGTTATCGGTAAATACACCATGGACCGCATTCTGACGGAAGGTCGTACCGTGATTCGTAGCGATACTCAGCGCGAACTGGAAGAGACGATTCGTCCGTATGACATGGGCATCACTCTGCTGGACGTCAACTTCCAGGCTGCTCGTCCGCCGGAAGAAGTAAAAGCGGCGTTTGACGATGCGATTGCCGCGCGTGAAAACGAACAGCAATACATTCGTGAAGCAGAAGCGTATACCAACGAAGTTCAGCCGCGTGCGAACGGTCAGGCGCAACGTATCCTCGAAGAGGCGCGTGCGTACAAGGCCCAGACCATCCTGGAAGCTCAGGGTGAAGTGGCGCGCTTTGCTAAACTTCTGCCGGAATATAAAGCCGCGCCGGAAATTACTCGCGAGCGTCTGTATATCGAGACGATGGAAAAAGTGTTGGGCAACACCCGCAAAGTGCTGGTTAACGATAAAGGTGGCAACCTGATGGTTCTGCCGTTAGACCAGATGCTGAAAGGGGGTAACGCCCCTGCGGCGAAGAGCGATAACGGTGCCAGCAATCTGCTGCGTCTGCCGCCAGCCTCTTCCACCACAACCAGTGGAGCAAGCAACACGTCGTCCACCAGTCAGGGCGATATTATGGACCAACGCCGCGCCAACGCGCAGCGTAACGACTACCAGCGTCAGGGGGAATAACGATGCGTAAGTCAGTTATCGCGATTATCATCATCGTGCTGGTAGTGCTTTACATGTCTGTCTTTGTCGTCAAAGAAGGTGAGCGCGGTATTACGCTGCGTTTTGGTAAGGTACTGCGTGACGATGACAACAAACCTCTGGTTTATGAGCCGGGTCTGCATTTCAAGATACCGTTCATTGAAACGGTGAAAATGCTCGACGCACGTATTCAGACCATGGACAACCAGGCCGACCGCTTTGTGACCAAAGAGAAGAAAGACCTGATCGTCGACTCTTACATCAAATGGCGTATCAGCGATTTCAGCCGTTACTACCTGGCAACGGGCGGTGGCGACATTTCGCAAGCGGAAGTGCTGTTGAAACGTAAGTTCTCTGACCGTCTGCGTTCTGAAATTGGTCGTCTGGACGTGAAAGACATCGTCACCGATTCCCGTGGTCGTCTGACCCTCGAAGTACGTGACGCGCTGAACTCCGGTTCTGCGGGTACAGAAGATGAAGTTACTACCCCGGCGGCAGATAACGCCATTGCCGAAGCGGCAGAGCGCGTAACGGCTGAGACGAAGGGCAAAGTTCCGGTCATCAACCCGAACAGTATGGCGGCGCTGGGTATTGAAGTTGTCGATGTGCGAATTAAGCAGATCAACCTGCCGACCGAAGTGTCTGAAGCGATCTACAACCGTATGCGCGCCGAGCGTGAAGCGGTAGCGCGTCGTCACCGTTCACAAGGTCAGGAAGAAGCGGAAAAACTGCGTGCAACTGCCGACTATGAAGTGACCAGAACGCTGGCAGAAGCTGAGCGTCAGGGCCGCATCATGCGTGGTGAAGGCGATGCCGAAGCAGCCAAACTGTTTGCTGATGCATTTAGTAAAGATCCGGACTTCTACGCATTCATCCGTAGCCTGCGTGCTTATGAGAACAGCTTCTCTGGCAATCAGGACGTGATGGTCATGAGCCCGGACAGCGATTTCTTCCGCTACATGAAGACGCCGACTTCCGCAACGCGTTAATATAACGACTGCGGTACAGGTCAATAAAGCCACCGCATCCTCAGGGATGTCGGTGGTTTTCTTTTTGTATAAGGATAATGAATGAATTCGACAATCTGGCTGGCGCTTGCCCTGGTTTTGGTACTGGAAGGTTTAGGGCCGATGCTTTACCCGAAGGCATGGAAGAAGATGATCTCTGCGATGACCAATTTGCCCGATAATATTTTACGTCGTTTTGGCGGTGGACTTGTGGTTGCGGGCGTTGTGGTCTACTACATGTTGAGGAAAACGATTGGCTGAACAAAAAACAGACTGATCGAGGTCATTTTTGAGTGCAAAAAGTGCTGTAACTCTGAAAAAGCGATGGTAGAATCCATTTTTAAGCAAACGGTGATTTTGAAAAATGGGTAACAACGTCGTCGTACTGGGCACCCAATGGGGTGACGAAGGTAAAGGTAAGATCGTCGATCTTCTGACTGAACGGGCTAAATATGTTGTACGCTACCAGGGCGGTCACAACGCAGGCCATACTCTCGTAATCAACGGTGAAAAAACCGTTCTTCATCTTATTCCATCAGGTATTCTCCGCGAGAATGTAACCAGCATCATCGGTAACGGTGTTGTGCTGTCTCCGGCTGCGCTGATGAAAGAGATGAAAGAACTGGAAGACCGTGGCATCCCCGTTCGTGAGCGTCTGCTGCTGTCCGAAGCATGTCCGCTGATCCTTGATTATCACGTTGCGCTGGATAACGCGCGTGAGAAAGCGCGTGGCGCGAAAGCGATCGGCACCACCGGTCGAGGTATCGGGCCTGCTTATGAAGATAAAGTGGCACGTCGCGGTCTGCGTGTTGGCGACCTTTTCGACAAAGAAACCTTCGCTGAAAAACTGAAAGAAGTGATGGAATATCACAACTTCCAGTTGGTTAACTACTACAAAGCTGAAGCGGTTGATTACCAGAAAGTTCTGGATGATACGATGGCTGTTGCCGACATCCTGACTTCTATGGTTGTTGACGTTTCTGACCTGCTCGACCAGGCGCGTCAGCGTGGCGATTTCGTCATGTTTGAAGGTGCGCAGGGTACGCTGCTGGATATCGACCACGGTACATATCCGTACGTAACTTCTTCCAACACCACTGCTGGTGGCGTGGCGACCGGTTCCGGCCTGGGCCCGCGTTATGTTGATTACGTTCTGGGTATCCTCAAAGCTTACTCCACTCGTGTGGGTGCAGGTCCGTTCCCGACCGAACTGTTTGATGAAACTGGCGAGTTCCTCTGCAAGCAGGGTAACGAATTCGGCGCAACTACGGGTCGTCGTCGTCGTACCGGCTGGCTGGACACCGTTGCCGTTCGTCGTGCGGTACAGCTGAACTCCCTGTCTGGCTTCTGCCTGACTAAACTGGACGTTCTGGATGGCCTGAAAGAGGTTAAACTCTGCGTGGCTTACCGTATGCCGGATGGTCGTGAAGTGACTACCACTCCGCTGGCAGCTGACGACTGGAAAGGTGTAGAGCCGATTTACGAAACCATGCCGGGCTGGTCTGAATCCACCTTCGGCGTGAAAGATCGTAGTGGCCTGCCGCAGGCGGCACTGAACTACATCAAGCGCATTGAAGAGCTGACCGGTGTGCCGATCGATATCATCTCTACCGGTCCGGATCGTACTGAAACCATGATTCTGCGCGACCCGTTCGACGCGTAATTCTGGTACGCCTGGCAGATATTTTGCCTGCCGGGCTAACAGTGTGATACATTGCTGTGTCGGTTAAGCCATTACGCTATCCGACACAGTGTTAAATCCTCGCTTTTTTCCTTCCCCGAACTGAAATAAATTAGCGACACAGCTTGTGGCTGGTTTATCATCAATATAAATGTATTTTTCCCCGATTTCCCTTTTGAGGTTGATGTGCAGTTAACGAGTTTCACTGATTACGGATTACGTGCGCTGATCTACATGGCGTCATTGCCAGAAGGGCGGATGACCAGTATTTCTGAAGTGACTGACGTCTACGGCGTCTCCCGTAATCATATGGTCAAAATAATCAATCAACTTAGTCGTGCCGGCTACGTGACTGCTGTTCGTGGAAAAAATGGCGGCATTCGCTTGGGTAAACCGGCGAGTGCAATACGTATTGGTGATGTGGTGCGCGAGCTGGAGCCCTTATCGCTGGTGAATTGCAGCAGTGAGTTTTGCCACATTACACCTGCCTGTCGGTTGAAACAGGCGCTTTCTAAGGCCGTGCAAAGTTTTCTTACGGAACTGGATAACTACACGCTTGCCGATTTGGTTGAAGAGAATCAACCGCTTTATAAATTATTGCTGGTGGAGTGACGAAAATCTTCATCAGAGATGACAACGGAGGAACCGAGATGTCACAAGATCCTTTCCAGGAACGCGAAGCTGAAAAATACGCGAATCCCATCCCTAGTCGGGAATTTATCCTCGAACATTTAACCAAACGTGAAAAACCGGCCAGCCGTGATGAGCTGGCGGTAGAACTGCACATTGAAGGCGAAGAGCAGCTTGAAGGCCTGCGTCGCCGCCTGCGCGCGATGGAGCGCGATGGTCAACTGGTCTTCACTCGCCGTCAGTGCTATGCGCTGCCGGAACGCCTCGACCTGGTGAAAGGTACCGTTATTGGCCACCGTGATGGCTACGGCTTTCTGCGAGTTGAAGGGCGTAAAGATGATTTGTATCTCTCCAGCGAGCAGATGAAAACCTGCATTCATGGCGATCAGGTGCTGGCTCAGCCGCTGGGCGCTGACCGTAAAGGTCGTCGTGAAGCGCGTATTGTCCGCGTACTGGTGCCAAAAACCAGCCAGATTGTTGGTCGCTACTTCACCGAAGCGGGCGTCGGCTTTGTGGTTCCTGACGATAGCCGTCTGAGCTTCGATATCTTAATCCCGCCCGATCAGATCATGGGCGCGCGGATGGGCTTTGTGGTGGTGGTTGAACTGACTCAACGCCCGACTCGCCGTACCAAAGCGGTGGGTAAAATCGTCGAAGTGCTGGGCGACAATATGGGCACCGGCATGGCGGTTGATATCGCTCTGCGTACCCATGAAATTCCGTACATCTGGCCGCAGGCTGTTGAGCAACAGGTTGCCGGGCTGAAAGAAGAAGTGCCGGAAGAAGCAAAAGTGGGCCGTGTCGATCTGCGCGATTTACCGCTGGTCACCATTGATGGCGAAGACGCCCGTGACTTTGACGATGCAGTTTACTGTGAGAAAAAACGCGGCGGCGGCTGGCGTTTATGGGTCGCGATTGCCGACGTCAGCTACTATGTGCGTCCGCCAACGCCGCTGGACAGAGAAGCGCGTAATCGTGGTACGTCGGTGTACTTCCCTTCGCAGGTTATCCCGATGCTGCCGGAAGTGCTCTCTAACGGCCTGTGCTCGCTCAACCCGCAGGTAGACCGCCTGTGTATGGTGTGCGAGATGACGGTTTCGTCGAAAGGCCGCCTGACTGGCTACAAATTCTACGAAGCGGTGATGAGTTCTCACGCGCGTCTGACCTACACCAAAGTCTGGCATATACTGCAAGGCGATCAGGATCTGCGCGAGCAGTATGCGCCGCTGGTTAAGCATCTCGAAGAGTTACATAACCTCTATAAAGTGCTGGATAAAGCCCGTGAAGAACGCGGTGGGATCTCATTTGAGAGCGAAGAAGCGAAGTTCATTTTCAACGCTGAACGCCGTATTGAACGTATCGAACAGACTCAGCGTAACGACGCCCACAAGTTAATTGAAGAGTGCATGATTCTGGCGAATATCTCGGCGGCGCGTTTCGTTGAGAAAGCCAAAGAACCGGCACTGTTCCGTATTCACGACAAGCCGAGCACCGAAGCGATTACCTCTTTCCGTTCAGTGCTGGCGGAGCTGGGGCTGGAATTGCCGGGCGGTAACAAGCCGGAACCGCGCGACTATGCAGAGTTACTGGAATCGGTTGCCGATCGTCCTGATGCAGAAATGCTGCAAACCATGCTTTTGCGCTCGATGAAACAGGCGATTTACGATCCGGAAAACCGTGGTCACTTCGGTCTGGCATTGCAGTCCTATGCGCACTTTACTTCGCCGATTCGTCGTTATCCTGACCTGACGTTGCACCGCGCCATTAAATACCTGCTGGCGAAAGAGCAGGGGCATCAGGGCAACACCACTGAAACCGGCGGCTACCATTATTCGATGGAAGAGATGCTGCAACTGGGTCAGCACTGTTCGATGGCGGAACGTCGTGCCGATGAAGCAACGCGCGATGTGTCTGACTGGCTGAAGTGTGACTTCATGCTCGACCAGGTAGGTAACGTCTTTAAAGGCGTAATTTCCAGCGTCACTGGCTTTGGCTTCTTCGTCCGTCTGGACGACTTGTTCATTGATGGTCTGGTCCATGTCTCTTCGCTGGACAATGACTACTATCGCTTTGACCAGGTAGGGCAACGCCTGATGGGTGAATCCAGCGGCCAGACTTATCGCCTGGGCGATCGCGTGGAAGTTCGCGTCGAAGCGGTTAATATGGACGAGCGCAAAATCGACTTTAGCCTGATCTCCAGCGAACGCGCACCGCGCAACGTCGGTAAAACGGCGCGCGAGAAAGCGAAAAAAGGCGATGCAGGCAAAAAAGGCGGCAAGCGTCGTCAGGTCGGCAAAAAGGTCAACTTTGAGCCAGACAGCGCCTTCCGCGGCGAGAAAAAACCGAAGCCGAAAGCAGCGAAGAAAGACGCGAGAAAAGCGAAAAAGCCATCGGCGAAAACGCAGAAAATAGCCGCAGCGACCAAAGCGAAGCGTGCGGCGAAGAAAAAAGTGGCAGAGTGATCATTACCCTCTTCAAACAGAAGAGGGTGAATTATCCGTAGGCCGGGCAAGCGTGGCGCTCCCGGCATAACGTAAACAACGAGTACATTAATGAGCGAAATGATTTACGGCATCCATGCAGTGCAGGCCCTGCTGGAGCGCGCCCCTGAACGTTTTCAGGAAGTCTTTATTTTAAAAGGCCGTGAAGATAAACGTCTGTTACCACTGATTCACGCCCTTGAGTCTCAGGGCGTGGTTATCCAGTTGGCAAACCGCCAATATCTCGACGAGAAAAGCGACGGTGCCGTGCATCAGGGCATTATCGCTCGTGTGAAGCCAGGACGGCAGTATCAGGAAAACGATCTGCCGGATCTGATCGCTTCGCTCGATCAACCGTTCCTGCTGATCCTCGACGGCGTAACCGATCCGCACAACCTCGGCGCGTGCCTGCGTAGCGCGGACGCCGCTGGTGTTCATGCGGTGATTGTGCCGAAAGATCGCTCCGCACAGCTCAACGCCACGGCGAAAAAAGTGGCCTGTGGTGCGGCAGAAAGCGTTCCGCTGATTCGGGTGACTAATCTGGCGCGCACCATGCGTATGTTGCAGGAAGAGAATATCTGGATCGTCGGTACGGCAGGCGAGGCGGATCATACACTCTATCAGAGCAAAATGACCGGACGCCTGGCGCTGGTGATGGGCGCGGAAGGTGAAGGTATGCGTCGCCTGACCCGTGAACATTGCGATGAGTTGATCAGCATCCCAATGGCAGGAAGTGTTTCTTCCCTGAACGTTTCGGTTGCAACCGGAATTTGCTTATTTGAAGCGGTTCGTCAGCGCAGCTAGTTCCTCTGAATTATGAAAAGCCATCCAGATTTGGATGGTTTTTTTTTGTCTATAGCTGGTAAGATAATTACGTACTGCAAATATTCATTTTATTAATATTTAAACTTAATCTATATGGAATAATATATGACATGGAATCCGTTGGCGCTGGCGACGGCGCTGCAAACTGTACCTGAACAAAATATTGATGTAACAAATAGCGAAAGCGCATTAATTATTAAAATGAATGATTATGGCGATTTGCAAATCAATATTCTTTTTACTTCCCGCCAAATGATCATCGAAACCTTTATTTGTCCGGTAAGTAGTATCAGCAATCCAGATGAATTTAATACCTTCTTATTAAGAAATCAGAAGCTGATGCCATTGTCATCGGTAGGGATCTCCAGCGTGCAACAGGAAGAGTATTACATTGTTTTCGGTGCGTTATCGCTTAAATCTTCTCTTGAAGATATCCTGCTTGAGATAACCTCGCTGGTAGATAACGCATTGGATCTGGCTGAAATTACAGAAGAATATTCACACTAATTACAAGGACGGGTATTTATGGGGATTTTAAAAAGTTTATTTACGCTGGGGAAATCGTTTATCTCCCAGGCGGAAGAGTCCATTGAAGAAAACCAGGGCGTGCGCATGCTGGAACAGCATATTCGTGACGCAAAAACTGAACTCGATAAAGCCGGAAAATCTCGCGTTGATCTGCTGGCGCGAGTGAAATTAAGTCACGATAAGCTGAAAGATTTACGTGAGCGCAAAGCCAGTCTGGAAGCTCGTGCGCTGGAAGCGTTAAGCAAGAACGTGAATCCGTCGTTGATTAACGAAGTTGCTGAAGAAATCGCGCGCCTTGAGAATCTCATTACCGTTGAAGAGCAAGTGTTGTCGAATCTGGAAGTCTCTCGTGATGGCGTGGAAAAAGCAGTTACAGCGACAGCGCAGCGTATCGCTCAGTTTGAGCAGCAAATGGAAGTCGTTAAAGCCACTGAAGCCATGCAGCGTGCACAACAGGCTGTAACGACCTCTACTGTTGGCGCATCTTCCAGCGTTTCGACAGCGGCAGAATCCTTAAAACGCCTGCAAACGCGTCAGGCCGAACGTCAGGCTCGCCTGGATGCTGCCGCACAGTTGGAAAAAGTCGCAGACGGTCGCGATCTCGATGAAAAGCTGGCGGAAGCCGGAATTGGCGGTAGCAATAAAAGTAGCGCCCAGGATGTATTAGCAAGACTGCAACGCCAACAGGGCGAGTAATTTTTTGCCAGCCTCACTGCAAGGCTGGCAACTATTTTAAGGATAAAATATGTCTGGTTTTTTCCAGCGTCTGTTTGGCAAGGATAATAAGCCTGCTATCGCTCGCGGTCCGTTGGGTCTGCATCTCAATAGTGGTTTTACGCTCGATACGTTAGCGTTTCGTTTGCTGGAAGATGCATTGCTGATCGAGCTACCGGGTGAAGAATATACCGTGGCCGCCGTCAGTTGCATCGATCTGGGCGGGGGTAGCCAGATTTTCCGTTACTACACTTCGGGCGATGAGTTCCTGCAAATCAATACCACTGGCGGCGAAGATATTGATGACATTGATGATATCAAGCTCTTTGTCTATGAAGAGAGCTACGGTATCAGTAAAGAGAGTCACTGGCGCGAGGCGATCAACGCCAAAGTGATGGGGGCAATGACCTTAAACTGGCAGGAAAAACGCTGGCAGCGATTTTTTAACAGCGAAGAACCGGGAAATATCGAACCCGTCTACATGCTGGAAAAAGTAGAAAATCAAAACCATGCCAAATGGGAAGTGCATAATTTTACCATGGGCTATCAACGGCAAGTGACCGAAGATACTTACGAATATCTGCTGTTAAATGGTGAGGAATCTTTTAATGATCTCGGCGAGCCGGAGTGGTTATTTTCGCGCGCGCTGGGGGTCGATATCCCGCTGACATCACTTCATATTATTGGTTAATTACAAGGACGTTTACGATGCATATACTGGATTCACTTCTTGCCTTTAGCGCTTATTTTTTTATTGGCGTGGCGATGGTGATTATTTTCCTGTTTATCTACTCCAAAATTACACCGCACAACGAATGGCAGTTAATCAAAAACAATAACACCGCGGCGGCACTGGCGTTCAGCGGAACATTGTTGGGGTACGTGATCCCCTTATCCAGTGCGGCAATCAATGCGGTGAGTATTCCAGACTATTTCGCATGGGGCGGGATTGCTCTGGTGATTCAATTACTCGTTTTTGCTGGCGTCAGGCTTTATATGCCCGCATTAAGCGAAAAAATTATTAATCACAATACCGCAGCAGGAATGTTTATGGGAACCGCCGCGCTGGCTGGCGGTATTTTTAACGCAGCTTGTATGACATGGTAATGGACGATCATGGCCAGAAAACGCAAATCCAGAAATAACAAAAATATCGGACATGGGGCAATCAGTCGCATTGGTAGACCGCATAATCCTTTTGAGCCGCGCCGCAATCGCTACGCACAAAAATACTTAACGTTGGCACTAATGGGCGGTGCCGCTTTTTTCGTATTGAAAGGTTGTGGCGATAGTGGCGATGTCGATAACGACGGCGACGGAACGTTTTACGCGACTGTGCAGGATTGTATTGATGATGGTAATAATTCAGATATCTGTGCTCATGGCTGGAACAACGCCAAAGCGGCGTTTTATGCCGATGTTCCGAAGAATATGACTCAGCAGAATTGTCAGTCTAAGTACGAAAATTGCTACTACGACAATGTTGAACAGAGTTGGATCCCGGTCGTTTCTGGATTTTTGTTAAGCCGGGTTATTCGTAAAGATCGCGATGAGCCGTTCGTCTATAACAGCGGCGGATCCTCATTTGCTTCCCGCCCCGTCTGGCGCAACACTTCCGGTGATTACTCCTGGCGCTCCGGTTCTGGCAAAAAAGAGTCTTACTCTTCGGGCGGCTTTACCACCAAAAAAGCGTCAACCGTTTCTCGCGGCGGCTATGGTCGTTCTTCCAGCGCCCGTGGGCATTGGGGAGGCTAATCATGCTGAGACACAACGTTCCTGTGCGGCGGGATCTGGACCAGATCGCCGCCGACAACGGTTTCGACTTTCATATCATCGACAATGAAATCTATTGGGATGAGAGTCGGGCTTACCGCTTTACTCTGCGCCAGATTGAAGAGCAGATCGAAAAACCGACTGCGGAACTGCATCAGATGTGCCTGGAGGTGGTGGATCGCGCGGTTAAAGATGAAGAGATCCTGACGCAACTGGCGATCCCGCCGTTGTACTGGGATGTGATCGCCGAAAGCTGGCGCGCACGCGATCCTTCGTTGTATGGCCGTATGGATTTTGCCTGGTGTGGTAATGCACCGGTTAAGTTGCTGGAGTACAACGCCGATACGCCAACTTCATTGTACGAGTCGGCTTATTTCCAGTGGTTGTGGCTGGAAGATGCCCGGTGCAGCGGCATTATTCCGCGCGATGCCGATCAGTACAATGCCATTCAGGAGCGCCTGATTTCACGCTTTAGCGAGCTTTACAGTCGGGAACCGTTTTATTTTTGCTGCTGTCAGGATACCGACGAAGACAGGAGTACCGTGCTGTACTTGCAGGACTGCGCCGAGCAGGCAGGGCAGGAGTCTCGGTTTATCTACATTGAAGAGCTCGGTTTGGGCGTCGGCGGCGTACTGACCGATCTTGATGATAATGTCATCCAGCGTGCATTTAAGCTGTATCCGCTGGAGTGGATGATGCGTGACGATAACGGCCCGCTGCTGCGCAAGCGTCGTGAGCAATGGGTGGAGCCGTTATGGAAAAGTATCTTGAGTAATAAAGGGCTAATGCCGCTGCTTTGGCGCTTCTTCCCTGGTCATCCTAACCTTCTTGCATCCTGGTTCGATGGTGAAAAACCGCAGATTGCCGCTGGCGAAAGCTATGTGCGTAAACCGATTTACTCGCGCGAAGGCGGAAACGTCACCATTTTCGACGGTCAGAATAACGTTGTTGACCACGCTGATGGTGATTACGCCGATGAACCGATGATCTACCAGGCGTTTCAACCTCTGCCGCGATTTGGCGATAGCTACACACTCATCGGTAGCTGGATTGTCGATGATGAAGCGTGCGGAATGGGGATCCGTGAAGATAACACGCTGATCACCAAAGACACCTCACGTTTCGTTCCGCATTACATTGCTGGATAAGAATGTTTTAGCAATCTCTTTCTGTCATGAATCCATGGCAGTGACCATACTAATGGTGACTGCCATTGATGGAGGGAGACACAGTGCACTGGCAAACTCACACCGTTTTTAATCAACCTATACCATTAAATAACAGCAACTTATACCTGTCTGATGGCGCGCTTTGCGAAGCGGTAACGCGTGAAGGTGCTAGCTGGGATAGCGATTTTCTCGCCAGTATTGGTCAGCAGTTAGGAACGGCTGAATCCCTTGAACTGGGGCGGCTGGCGAATGTGAATCCGCCTGAATTATTGCGCTACGATGCGCAAGGACGCCGTCTGGACGATGTGCGTTTTCACCCCGCCTGGCACCTGCTGATGCAGGCGCTATGTACCAATCGGGTGCACAATCTTGCCTGGGAAGAAGACGCTCGCTCCGGCGCATTTGTGGCGCGCGCGGCGCGTTTTATGTTACATGCGCAGGTTGAGGCTGGGTCGTTATGTCCGATAACGATGACCTTTGCCGCCACGCCATTGTTGTTACAGATGTTACCCGCGCCGTTTCAGGACTGGACCACGCCGCTGCTGAGCGATCGCTACGATTCTCACTTATTGCCAGGTGGGCAAAAACGTGGCTTGTTGATCGGCATGGGAATGACGGAAAAGCAGGGCGGTTCCGATGTCATGAGCAACACCACCCGCGCAGAGCGTCTGGACGATGGTTCTTATCGGCTGGTGGGGCATAAATGGTTTTTCTCGGTGCCGCAAAGCGATGCGCATCTGGTGCTGGCACAGACCGCGGGCGGTTTGTCCTGCTTTTTTGTGCCGCGCTTTTTGCCTGACGGGCAACGCAACGCGATTCGCCTCGAGCGGCTGAAAGATAAGCTGGGTAATCGCTCTAACGCCAGCTGCGAAGTGGAGTTTCAGGATGCCATTGGCTGGTTGTTGGGGCAGGAAGGGGAAGGAATTCGTCTGATCCTGAAAATGGGTGGGATGACGCGTTTTGATTGCGCCCTGGGTAGCCATGCCATGATGCGCCGTGCATTTTCGCTGGCGATTTACCATGCACATCAACGCCATGTTTTTGGTAATCCATTGATCCAACAGCCTCTTATGCGTCATGTCTTAAGTCGCATGGCACTTCAGCTTGAAGGGCAAACGGCGTTGCTGTTTCGTCTTGCGCGAGCGTGGGACCGGCGCGCCGATGCCAAAGAAGCTCTGTGGGCGCGTTTATTTACGCCTGCGGCGAAATTTGTGATCTGCAAACGTGGCATTCCGTTTGTGGCCGAAGCGATGGAGGTGCTGGGCGGCATTGGTTATTGCGAGGAGAGCGAGCTGCCGCGGCTTTACCGGGAGATGCCGGTAAACAGTATTTGGGAAGGTTCCGGCAATATTATGTGCCTGGATGTGCTGCGCGTTCTCAATAAGCAAGCGGGCGTATACGACTTATTGTCGGAAGCATTTGTGGAAGTGAAAGGGCAGGATCGCTATTTTGATCGCGCGGTTCGTCGTTTACAGCAGCAGCTGCGTAAGCCAGCTGAAGAATTGGGGCGAGAGATTACTCATCAGCTATTCCTGCTGGGCTGCGGTGCGCAAATGTTGAAATATGCCTCTCCGCCAATGGCGCAGGCGTGGTGTAAGGTGATGTTAGATACGCGCGGCGGCGTACGGTTGTCAGAGCAGATCCAGAATGATTTATTGCTGCGGGCGACGGGAGGAGTGTGTTTGTAAGCGTATACGACTGATGCGACGCAGGTTTCGATTAACTAAATGAAATATTTTAAAATTGTAGGCCGGACAAGGCGCTCGCGCCGCATCCGGCATTGTTCATTTGCTGTAGATGACACTCACGCATACAGTATCGCCTGTACGCGCCAGTTATCAGGCTGCTGGTCTTCGTACATGGTAATAATGCGGTACCATGACGCACCTTGTTCATCGGCCTTTAACGCCACGATACGTTCCACGTCCTGCGGATCCCCTGAAATATTGCTAACTGAGATCTGACCTATTTCATTCAGGCCCGTCACGCAGTCAGCACTGGCGAATTCTGCAGACTGTGCCGTGGCGCTCGCAGGATAAGTCACTAATTGCAGCGAGGGTGAGGCAAGTAATTGTTTCATCGTCAGCTCCATTTTTCGTTTCCCCACATGTTGCAGGGCATTCCATCGCGGTAATAAACGCCCGAGCTTCCAGCCGGTAATTTATTGTGCACAGGTAAACGCATAGGGACGCAAAGCAATGTAAAGCTGACTATGTAAGTTGTCTGATTTATTTACGGTACAAAATGGCTTGTGAATACCACTGTCCTGTCACGATGGTTTCGTCCACCATGACGACAACGTAATAATCAGCTTTTGCAGCGACAGCTTTCGCTCTGATTTCTGCTAATGCGTCATCCGGAGAACCCCGAACCATCGTGCTTACGCTACCTATTCGCTGTAACCCTTGCGTCTGGTCGCGGCGAATCTCTTGCGGATGGTCCGTTACTGGCGGTGCTGGCTGTGGCGTACCTTGCAGTGCGCTACAGGCACTTAACATCAACACCAATAATAAACTGGCAAACCGGTAAATAACGCTATTACGTTTCCTGCTAACCATAGTGTAGTGCCTTATTAATTTAACTTTGGGGGAATGTTCCCGAATTGTTACCTGGTACGCGATTTTCGAATGAAAACGTGACGAAAGCGTAACCCACATCTCAACATTATGAACTAATACCGCCAGCAGAAACTTGTGCTAAGGATTTCTTCATGTCATACCAGACAAAAAGGAGAGACAGATGATTGAAATAGAATCACGCGAGCTGGCAGATATTCCCGTTCTTCATGCTTATCCTGTCGGGCAAAAAGATACCCCGTTACCGTGTGTGATTTTTTATCACGGCTTTACTTCGTCCAGTCTGGTGTATAGCTATTTTGCCGTTGCGCTGGCGCAGGCTGGTTTGCGGGTGATCATGCCGGATGCGCCCGATCACGGTAGCCGTTTTAGTGGCGACGCAGCGCGGCGGTTAAATCAATTCTGGCAAATCTTGCTACAAAGTATGCAGGAATTCACTACCTTACGTGCGGCAATAGCCGAAGAAAACTGGCTGCGTGATGACCGTCTGGCAGTCGGTGGCGCGTCGATGGGCGCGATGACGGCACTGGGAATTACCGCTCGCCACCCCACGATAAAATGTACCGCCAGCATGATGGGATCGGGCTATTTTACATCGCTCGCCCGTTCACTGTTTCCACCGCTGATACCTGAAACGGCAGCACAGCAGAATGAATTCAATAACATTGTCGCGCCGCTGGCAGAGTGGGAAGCGACAAACCACCTGGAACAACTTGGTGACAGACCTCTACTGCTGTGGCATGGCCTTGACGATGACGTCGTGCCTGCCGACGAATCACTACGTTTGCAGCAGGCCTTAAGCGAGACGGGGCGGGATAAACTGCTAACCTGTTCATGGCAGCCAGGCGTGCGTCACCGCATTACGCCTGAGGCGTTAGATGCTGCCGTGACATTTTTCCGCCAGCATCTTTAAACACGCAGAATGCTGACCCCTTGCGCTTCCAGTTGTTGCAGGATTTCCGGGTTAGCATTTTTGCCGGTGATCAGCATATCGATTTGATCGGCACGGCTAAAAAGCATTCCCGCGCGTTCGCCAATCTTACTGCTATCAACCAGTACCACCAGTTTCCCTACCACGCTCAGCATCTTCTGCTCTGCCATTGCCGTCAGCATATCGGTTTTATACAACCCTTCTGCTGTCAGTCCTTTGCCGCTGGTAAACATCCAGTGCCCGGCATAGAGACTGTTTTCGCTGCCTTGCGGGCTTAAAGTGATGGACTGACTTTTGTTGTACTGTCCGCCCATAATGATCACGCTGTCATGCTCCTGATCGATCAGGTAATTTGCCAGCGGTAGATAATTAGTGATGATTTGCACTGGCTTGCCACACATTTCCCGCCCAAGCAGAAACGCGGTGGAGCCGCAGTTGATGACTACGCTTTCGCCCGGATTAACCAGCTGCGAGGCCGCTTTAGCAATACGTACTTTTTCATCGTGATTCTGCGCCTGATGCAGATTCATCGGCGTCCAGCGCGGGCGCTGTTGGGTAATAGCTTCTGCGCCATTGCGCACTTTTTTCAGTTTGCCGCTTTCGTCAAGTTTATTGATATCGCGTCGTGCAGTGGCAGGCGAAATTCCCAGACGCTCAACGACTTTCTCAACGGTCACAAAGCCCAATTGTGCGAGCATTTCCAGGAGGATTTGATGTCTTTGTGCTTCAGTCATGAGCTATTCCGATAAAATTTGATTTTTTTAGATGATATTTGAAATAGCCAGGAAATACTATGCCGGATAGCGCGAGCATCTCCACGCTATCCGGTACAAGCGACAGATTACAGGAACGACTTGAACGGCAGATCTGGTTCAATAGTGAAGCAATCATCGAAACCACGCGGATAGTGGTACTCGAAGTTGTCTTTATCCAGCGGCCAGGTAAATTTGCCGCCGACCTGCCAGATAAACGGCTTGAAGCCATACTTCAGGCGATCTTTTTTCATCTCCCACAGCACGCGGATCTCTTGCGGATCGGCCTGGAAGTTTGACCAGATATCGTGGTGGAACGGGATCACTACTTTCGCATTCAGCGCTTCGCCCATACGCAGGATATCAGCACTGGTCATTTTGTCGGTAATACCACGTGGGTTCTCTCCGTACGATCCTAAAGCCACGTCGATCTGATGCTCATTACCATGTTTTGCATAGTAGTTAGAGTAGTGGGAGTCGCCGCTGTGATACAGGGTACCGCCTGGGGTTTTGAACAGATAGTTCACCGCGCGATCGTCCATGCCGTCCGGCAGTACGCCAGCCGCTTTTTGATCGGCAGGCAGGGTGATCAGTGCCGTGCGGTCGAAAGCATCAAGTGCATGAATTTCAATGTCTTTCACTTTTACGACATCGCCCGGTTTGACCACGATGCAACGCTCTTTCGGTACGCCCCAGCCAATCCACAAATCAACGCAGGTTTTCGGTCCAATGAACGGTACGTCATCAGCACAGTTCTGCATCACGGCAGCAGCGACGTTAACGTCGATATGATCGTTGTGATCGTGAGTCGCCAGTACCGCGTCGATCTGGCGAATCGCAAACGGATCAAGAACAAACGGGGTGGTGCGCAGGTTTGGCTGCAGTTTTTTCACGCCAGCCATGCGCTGCATCTGGTGACCCTGTTTCATGAACGGGTTACCGTGGCTTTGTTTGCCAGTACCGCACCAAAAATCAACACAAACGTTGGCACCGCCTTCTGATTTCAACCAGATCCCGGTACAGCCGAGCCACCACATTGCGAAAGTGCCAGGTGCGACCTGCTCTTGCTCAATTTCTTCATTCAGCCAGCTACCCCACTCCGGGAAAGTGCTCAGGATCCAGGACTCACGGGTGATACTTTTCACTTTACTCATCGCCATTTACCTTCGTGATAGTTCAATTCGAATCAATATGTGATTGGTTTTGATTAATCCTGACACTATTTTTTCAGGAAGGCAATGACCATTTTTTGACTTTTTAGCAGGAGAGTTATTGTGGATTTTGAGTGTGGAAAGATTAAATTGAATGTGTAATGCAATTAACTAAATGAATTTAAATGAATAAATATTTCATTATGTGAATCCCATTCTGTTTATGTGGAATTATTTGCGTGCGACGTCACATTTAATCATAAATAATCTTGTTGTGATTACTTTTGAAAATTAGAGTGAGAGCACAACATTCCGGGTGTGCGAAATACCCGGTTACCTCTTCTTCAGGAGATCGTTATGGAGATCCTCTACAACATCTTTACCGTGTTTTTTAACCAGGTCATGACCAATGCCCCGTTGTTGCTGGGTATTGTGACCTGTCTGGGTTACATCCTACTGCGCAAAAGTGTCAGCGTTATTATTAAAGGTACGATTAAAACCATAATTGGTTTCATGTTGTTGCAGGCAGGGTCCGGCATCCTGACCAGCACCTTCAAACCGGTGGTGGCGAAAATGTCCGAAGTCTACGGCATTAACGGCGCAATTTCCGATACTTACGCGTCGATGATGGCAACCATTGAACGCATGGGCGATGCCTATAGCTGGGTGGGTTACGCGGTGTTGTTAGCGCTGGCGCTGAACATCTGTTACGTGCTGCTGCGTCGCATTACCGGTATTCGTACCATCATGCTGACTGGTCACATCATGTTCCAGCAGGCGGGGCTGATTGCCGTTACGCTGTTTATCTTCGGCTACTCCATGTGGACGACCATTATCTGCACCGCGATTCTGGTTTCGCTCTACTGGGGCATTACCTCCAACATGATGTACAAGCCGACACAGGAAGTCACCGACGGCTGTGGTTTCTCCATTGGTCACCAGCAGCAGTTCGCATCATGGATTGCTTATAAAGTCGCACCGTTCCTCGGCAAAAAAGAGGAAAGCGTTGAAGACCTCAAACTGCCGGGTTGGCTGAACATTTTCCACGACAACATCGTCTCCACGGCGATTGTCATGACCATCTTCTTTGGCGCCATTCTGCTCTCCTTCGGTATCGACACCGTACAAGCGATGGCGGGTAAAGTGAACTGGACGGTCTACATCCTGCAAACCGGTTTCTCCTTTGCGGTGGCGATCTTCATCATCACTCAGGGCGTGCGCATGTTTGTGGCGGAGCTCTCTGAAGCATTCAACGGTATCTCCCAGCGCCTGATCCCGGGTGCGGTTCTGGCGATTGACTGTGCGGCTATTTATAGCTTCGCGCCGAACGCCGTGGTCTGGGGTTTTATGTGGGGCACCATCGGGCAACTGATTGCGGTTGGCATCCTGGTCGCCTGTGGCTCTTCAATCCTGATTATTCCAGGCTTTATCCCGATGTTCTTCTCCAACGCCACTATCGGCGTGTTCGCTAACCACTTCGGCGGCTGGCGCGCGGCGCTGAAGATTTGCCTGGTGATGGGGATGATCGAAATCTTTGGTTGCGTCTGGGCGGTGAAACTCACCGGTATGAGCGCCTGGATGGGCATGGCGGACTGGTCGATTCTGGCACCGCCGATGATGCAGGGCTTCTTCTCCATCGGTATCGCCTTTATGGCCGTCATCATTGTCATTGCACTGGCTTATATGTTCTTCGCTGGCCGCGCACTGCGTGCAGAAGAAGATGCAGAAAAACAACTGGCAGAACAATCTGCTTAATAAGGAGTTTTGATTATGACCGTACGTATTCTGGCTGTGTGTGGTAACGGACAAGGCAGTTCCATGATCATGAAAATGAAAGTGGACCAGTTTTTAACCCAGTCGAACATCGACCACACGGTAAACAGCTGCGCGGTTGGCGAATACAAAAGCGAGTTGAGCGGTGCGGATATCATCATCGCTTCTACCCATATTGCGGGCGAAATCACCGTGACCGGCAACAAATATGTGGTTGGCGTGCGCAACATGCTCTCTCCTGCTGATTTTGGCCCGAAACTGCTGGAAGTGATCAAAGAGCATTTCCCGCAGGACGTGAAGTAAGGACGCGCCATGAAATTACGTGATTCGCTGGCTGAAAATAAATCTATCCGCCTGCAAGCGGAAGCAGAGACATGGCAGGACGCAGTGAAAATCGGCGTTGATCTGCTGGTAGCGGCAGATGTGGTAGAGCCGCGTTACTACCAGGCGATTCTGGATGCGGTTGAACAGCACGGCCCGTACTTTGTGCTCGCACCCGGCCTGGCAATGCCGCACGGACGCCCGGAAGAGGGGGTTAAGAAAACTGGTTTTGCGCTGGTGACGCTGAAAAAGCCGCTGGAGTTCAACCACGAAGATAACGATCCGGTGGATATCCTCATCACCATGGCGGCGGTTGATGCCAACACTCACCAGGAAGTGGGCATCATGCAGATCGTCAACCTGTTTGAAGATGAAGAGAATTTCGACCGTTTACGTGCCTGCCGTACCGAGCAGGAAGTACTGGATCTCATTGACCGCACCAACGCGGCAGCTTAAGAAGGAATTGAACATGTCATTACCGATGTTACAAGTCGCGCTGGACAACCAGACTATGGATAGCGCCTACGAAACCACTCGCCTGATTGCCGAAGAAGTCGACATTATCGAAGTGGGCACCATTCTTTGCGTAGGCGAAGGCGTGCGTGCGGTTCGTGACCTGAAAGCGCTGTACCCGCACAAAATCGTACTGGCTGACGCCAAAATTGCCGATGCAGGCAAAATCCTTTCTCGCATGTGCTTCGAAGCCAACGCTGACTGGGTGACCGTAATTTGCTGTGCGGATATCAACACCGCCAAAGGCGCGCTGGACGTGGCAAAAGAGTTTAATGGCGACGTGCAGATCGAACTGACCGGCTACTGGACCTGGGAACAGGCGCAGCAGTGGCGCGACGCAGGCATTGGGCAGGTGGTTTATCACCGCAGCCGTGACGCGCAGGCCGCAGGCGTGGCATGGGGCGAAGCGGATATCACCGCGATCAAACGTCTTTCCGATATGGGCTTCAAAGTTACCGTCACTGGTGGTCTGGCGCTGGAAGATCTGCCGTTGTTTAAAGGCATTCCGATTCATGTGTTTATCGCTGGTCGCAGCATTCGTGATGCCGCTTCTCCGGTGGAGGCCGCACGTCAGTTCAAACGTTCCATCGCTGAACTGTGGGGCTAAGGAGCGGATATGTTGTCCAAACAAATCCCGCTTGGCATCTACGAAAAAGCACTCCCCGCTGGGGAGTGCTGGCTGGAACGACTGCAACTGGCAAAAACGTTAGGCTTCGATTTTGTCGAGATGTCGGTAGATGAAACGGACGATCGCCTTTCGCGCCTCGACTGGAGCCGCGAGCAGCGTCTGGCGCTGGTGAACGCGATTGTTGAAACCGGCGTGCGCGTGCCGTCTATGTGCCTTTCTGCTCATCGTCGTTTCCCGCTGGGCAGCGAAGATGACGCGGTGCGGGCCCAGGGGCTGGAGATTATGCGTAAAGCTATCCAGTTCGCCCAGGACGTCGGTATTCGCGTGATCCAACTGGCGGGCTATGACGTTTACTATCAGGAAGCCAATAACGAAACGCGTCGTCGTTTTCGTGACGGCCTGAAAGAGAGCGTTGAGATGGCGAGCCGCGCGCAGGTCACACTGGCGATGGAGATCATGGATTACCCATTGATGAACTCCATCAGCAAGGCGCTGGGCTACGCACACTATCTCAACAATCCGTGGTTCCAGCTCTACCCGGATATCGGCAACCTGTCGGCGTGGGACAACGACGTGCAGATGGAGTTGCAGGCCGGAATCGGGCATATCGTCGCGGTACATGTGAAAGACACCAAACCAGGCGTCTTCAAAAACGTGCCGTTTGGCGAAGGCGTAGTGGATTTCGAACGTTGCTTCGAAACGCTCAAACAGAGTGGCTATTGCGGGCCGTACCTGATTGAGATGTGGAGCGAAACGGCGGAAGACCCGGCGGCAGAAGTAGCGAAAGCGCGTGATTGGGTGAAAGCGCGCATGGCCAAAGCAGGCATGGTGGAGGCGGCATAATGCAAAAGCTGAAACAGCAGGTGTTTGAAGCCAACATGGATTTACCGCATTACGGGTTGGTGACCTTTACCTGGGGCAACGTCAGCGCTATTGACCGTGAACGCGGGCTGGTGGTGATCAAGCCCAGCGGTGTCGCCTACGAAACCATGAAAGCGGACGATATGGTGGTGGTCGATATGAGCGGTAAGGTGGTGGAAGGGGAGTATCGTCCGTCTTCCGACACTGCGACGCATCTCGAACTCTACCGTCGTTATCCGTCGCTTGGTGGTATTGTCCATACCCACTCCACTCATGCCACCGCATGGGCGCAGGCGGGGCTGGCGATCCCGGCGTTAGGCACCACGCACGCCGATTACTTCTTTGGCGACATCCCGTGCACGCGCGGATTAAGCGAAGAAGAGGTGCAGGGTGAGTACGAACTGAATACCGGCAAAGTGATTATCGAAACGCTGGGTGACGCCGAGCCGCTGCATACGCCGGGAATTGTGGTGTATCAGCACGGACCGTTCGCCTGGGGGAAAGATGCCCACGACGCGGTGCATAACGCGGTGGTGATGGAAGAAGTGGCGAAAATGGCGTGGATTGCGCGCAGTATTAATCCACAACTGAATCACATCGACAGCTTCCTGATGAATAAACACTTCATGCGTAAGCACGGTCCCAACGCCTATTACGGGCAGAAGTAAAACACGCGCTGCGGAAATTTCCTTCTTCGGGAGATAACTGGTCTAATTCCGCAGCCGTTTTTCAAAAAAAGCCCCCTGCGAAGGGGGCAAAGCAAACTATGGCAATGTTTCGTTGGTTATACCTGGTGCTAGCGATAAATATCCGCGCTGGCGTGCATATTGCCGTTACTCCCCGGTTCCCGCATCAGAATCACATGGTAGTACGTTGCGCCTTGCGCATCTGTCTCTTCATTTAATGCCTGACGTGCTTCACTTTCAGTGGCGAAGTTATGGTTGATATAAATCACGCCTAAGCTTTGCACATCGTCCATATTTCTGGCCTGGTGGTTATTAATTTCAATGGCTGCCCATGTATTTGCACTTAGCAAAAGCACAGCCAGAAGGGCTAAAACGCGACTGAACATAGATACCTCCTCGACGGCTGACTTTGTGTGCTCTCCTCTTGTGGTGATCTTCTGATTTAATTTTAATCAATGATAAAGAAGTTGATGGTGACCATTTCTGATGCAGTTGTTCAAAAAAGCACCATGATGAAGCGTGATGAACTCCAAATCAGCGATTTAGAGGTTATTTGCGAAAGGGGCGATTTATTTCTGCTCAGCCCTTGAGTTTAGCGGGGTATGTCAGTATTATAACGCGTCATTTTTCAGCCGACCTTTAACACGTTCCTTGCCTCCCCGGGATTCGGCTGACCCAGACAGGAGGCTGAATAATCCGTAAGGAGCAATTCGATGCGTCATTACGAAATCGTTTTTATGGTCCATCCTGACCAGAGCGAACAGGTTCCGGGCATGATCGAGCGCTACACTGCTGCCATCACTGGTGCAGAAGGCAAGATCCACCGTCTGGAAGACTGGGGCCGCCGTCAGCTGGCTTACCCGATCAACAAACTGCACAAAGCACACTACGTTCTGATGAACGTTGAAGCTCCGCAGGAAGTGATCGATGAGCTGGAAACTACCTTCCGCTTCAACGATGCCGTTATCCGCAGCATGGTTATGCGTACCAAGCACGCTGTTACCGAAGCATCTCCGATGGTTAAAGCGAAAGACGAGCGCCGTGAGCGTCGCGATGATTTCGCAAACGAAACCGCTGATGATGCTGAAGCTGGGGATTCTGAAGAGTAATTTCTGATGACCAACCGTCTGGTGTTGTCCGGCACCGTGTGCAGGACTCCCCTTCGAAAGGTCAGTCCATCAGGAATTCCTCACTGCCAGTTCGTGCTTGAGCATCGTTCTGTGCAGGAGGAAGCCGGCTTTCACCGGCAGGCATGGTGCCAAATGCCCGTTATTGTTAGCGGACACGAAAACCAGGCCATTACTCACAGTATAACGGTCGGCAGTCGCATAACCGTTCAGGGGTTCATTTCATGCCATAAGGCAAAGAACGGACTGAGCAAAATGGTTTTGCATGCCGAGCAGATTGAATTGATAGATTCTGGAGACTAGCCATATGGCACGTTATTTCCGTCGTCGCAAGTTCTGCCGTTTCACCGCGGAAGGCGTTCAAGAGATCGACTATAAAGATATCGCTACGCTGAAAAACTACATCACCGAAAGCGGTAAGATTGTCCCAAGCCGTATCACCGGTACCCGTGCAAAATACCAGCGTCAGCTGGCTCGCGCTATCAAACGCGCTCGCTACCTGTCCCTGCTGCCGTACACTGATCGCCATCAGTAATCGGTCACGGTCCATTAATACGACTTTGAGAGGATAAGGTAATGCAAGTTATTCTGCTTGATAAAGTAGCAAACCTGGGTAGCCTGGGTGATCAGGTAAACGTTAAAGCGGGCTATGCTCGTAACTTCCTGGTACCGCAGGGTAAAGCTGTTCCAGCTACCAAGAAAAACATTGAATTCTTCGAAGCACGTCGCGCTGAACTGGAAGCTAAACTGGCTGAAGTTCTGGCAGCAGCTAATGCTCGCGCTGAGAAAATCAATGCACTGGAAACTGTTACCATCGCGTCTAAAGCTGGCGACGAAGGTAAACTGTTCGGTTCCATCGGTACTCGCGACATCGCTGACGCTGTAACTGCAGCTGGCGTTGAAGTGGCTAAGAGCGAAGTTCGTCTGCCGAACGGCGTTCTGCGTACCACTGGCGAACACGAAGTGAGCTTCCAGGTTCACAGCGAAGTATTCGCGAAAGTGATCGTAAACGTAGTAGCTGAATAATTCGTTATTCAACGAGACGTAAAAACGCCGACCAGTGGTCGGCGTTTTGCTTTTAAGTGATAAAAACCGCAGAAACAGACGTTCCCTCCATAAATCTCTTGCTATTCCTTTTATAAAAAGTTCGCAGTACCCATACCTGGCCCCCAGCCTCGCCGCTGGTAGTTCGTGTCATGTTTTTTACGCGTAAAACACGACAAAAGCATCAATACAGCGATCGTCTCCCTTGTATGATAATAAAAACAATATGTTATATATGAATGCGCTGTTATTTTATTGTTTTTATATATAAAAGGATAAAATATCATCACTTTCGTAATCTTGAACGCTTTGCAGGTGCGTTCAATCCAATAAATGCTAATATTATGGCTATCATAGCCATAAAAAGATAAAATATTATCACTATGGGTAAAAAAACAGCACCGTTACTCCCTTATACGAATCAGATGCTTAGTGAATTTGGTGAGCGGCTGAAACTTGCTCGTTTACGACGCAGGCTTACCGCAAAGCAAGTTGCTGAACGTGCTGGGATGTCGCCAATAACATTGCGCTCTCTGGAGTCAGGAAGTGCAGGGGTCACGATAGGGGCATATTTGTCTGTAATGCAGGTTTTGGGCCTGGAAACGGATTTAAATAAGCTTGCAGCTGAAGACGACTTAGGGCGTCAGCTCCAGGATTCCCGTTTGATTAAAAAAAGAGGGCTTTCTCGTTCATCAGGTAAAAATGAAGAAGGTATTCAGACAGACCCTTTTCAAACGAGGTATGAGAAAGAAGGTTTACTCACCACGGATTTAACAGCACTGGCAGAAGGCTCAACGCCATCTATTACAGGAGAAACATCAACCTCTCTTGCAGCACTATTAAAACCGATAAAAAAACCGTTAAAAGGAAATTAATTATGGCATTAATCGGAGTGTATGCGGATTGGGAAGGCCTGGATGGTCCGGAGCGGATTGGTTATTTACACAGTCGCCGCACTCGGACGCGTGAGATATTTGAGTTTGAGTACGATAAAAAGGCGCTTGCAGATCCTTCACTTAATTTCATTCAGTTAGATCCTGAAATAATGTTGTATGAGGGAGCACAGTACCCAATTCCTCCAAAGGATAAATTTGGTGCATTTAGTGATTCCTGCCCGGATCGTTGGGGGCGTATGCTAATGAAGCGTCGTTTTGAGAGGGATATTCGAGACGGGTTATGTGATAAAGACTCCCACCTTTATGAGTCTGATTATCTACTAGGTGTTCATGATCTTTATCGGGTTGGGGCTCTTCGATACAAACGTGAAGACGCTGGAGAGTTTCTTGATAATCGCATTGATGTTGCAGCCCCACCATTTACCGAAATAGCGAGTCTGGAAAGGGCTAGCCGGGCAATTGAAGAAGATCCTGATAATAAAGAGCTAATGGGGCAAAAATGGTTAAGAATGCTAATCGCTCCGGGGGGATCATTAGGGGGGACACGTCCGAAAGCCAGTGTTGTTGATGAAGCTGGGCATCTCTACATCGCTAAATTTCCCAGTGTAAAAGATGAGTATGATGTTGGTGGATGGGAAATGGTCGTTAATGCACTTGCTGTTGGCTGTGGACTGAATGTTGCACCTGCTCAGGCGCATAAATTTGCCAGCAATTACCATTGTTTTATGGTTCGTCGTTTTGACCGCACTAATGCGGGAAGGCGTCTGCATTTTGCTTCGGCTATGACACTAACCAGGCATCAGGATGGTGAAGATGCCTCTACAGGTGTGAGTTATCTGGAATTAGCAGATGTTCTTATCAGACATGGAGCGCAGACTAATACTGACCTTAAGGAACTCTGGTCCAGGATTGTTTTTAATATTCTTGTTTCTAATACCGATGACCATTTACGTAATCATGGATATATCTTGATACCGGGAAAAGGTTGGCGGCTTTCTGAGGCATATGATTTGAATCCTGTTGCCAGGTCTGACGGTCTAAAACTCAATATTACAGAAAATGATAATGCACTTGATTTGGAATTAGCTCGAGAAGTTGCGGAGTATTTTCGACTTGGTTTGACAGAAGCAGATGACATTATTGCTAATTTTAGAGGGATTGTCAGTCAGTGGCGAATCATTGCCGAGCGTCTTCGATTACCTGGTCGTGAGCAAGAGTTAATGGCAGAGGCGTTCAGGGGGGCAATTTAGAATAGTTATTTAGATATATTCGCTAAATCATAAATTTGCGAAGCAATGCCAGTAGATACTGAACGTTTTGGAAGAGACGTTTAATTTATGAGAAAAATAGAAACGCTACAAAGCTAAATTATAGCGTTTCTATGTAAAATAATTAGCTTGTCGCTAACTGTACTTGTGGTTCTTCGTCTTTAACTTTGATAAGCATCCACAGCGCAATGGCGCCAATAATGTCAAAGAAAGCCAGGGCAATAAAGAACGGCGCGAAGCCAATAATGTGAACGAATGCCCCGATAAACAGGTTGAAAATCAACTGACCGCTCCATGCACAGGCTCCTGCCATACCCACAGCGGTAGCTACTTCGTCTTTTTTGAATAGGTCACCGCCCAGAGTTGCTGCAACAGTAGAAAGACATTGATGCGAGAATGCGCCAATGCTAATCAGTAATACGGCGATGTAGGGATTTTCGACAATACTCACCAGACCAATCGTCATCATAATGACGGCTGCAATAGTGAAGGTAATTCTTCGTGAGTTAATTAAACTCACGCCGCGATCGTGGAAGAACTTCGCGACAAAACCACTGGCTAAACAGCCGAGATCGCCCAGCAGGAAAGGCAGCCAGACGAACATGGCAATTTCTTTCAGGCTAAAATGCAGCGTTTCGACGAAGAAAATCGGTACCCAGAAGTTAATGGTTCCCCATGCCGGGTCAGCGAGAAAACGCGCGATGCCAATCCCCCAGAAATTACGTTGGCTGAGGATATGCTTGATTGACGTTTTTTCTTTCTTATCTGTTTTAAGATGCTGTTCTTGCCCAGACTCAATATAGTGGCGCTCTTCATCAGAAAGGCGTTTAGCATCTTTTGGATCTTTATAACAAAAGAACCAAAATAAAGCCGCGAGTAAAGCAAGGCTACCTGAGACAATAAACGCAAATTGCCAGCTATGAAACATAATGCACCAGGCAATCAACGGTGGAGCAAGCATCGCGCCGAGTGAGGTACCCATATTGAATACACCTGTCGCCACGCCACGCTCTTTTGCCGGGAACCATGTTGATGCGGTTTTTACACCCGCAGGAATTGCCGATGCTTCGCTGAAACCCATCAGGGCGCGCATAAATGCCAGACCTGACCATGTTCCTGTCAAGGCATGCCCCATTGTCGCCAGGCCCCAGATTGCGGCACATATCGCAAAACTTAACTTCAGACCCACGGTATCAATAAAGAAGCCCATTATCGGTTGCCCCAATGTATAGGCCAACTGGAATGCACTGACAATCCATGAATATTGTTCTTTGGTTATTCCGGTTGTCTCCATAATCGTTGGAGCCGCAATACCTAACGCCGTTCTGTCCAGATAATTGATTACAGTGATAAAGCATACGAGGGCAATCATATGCCATCGATAATTCTTTATTTTATTCATTTTTAAACCTTTTAATTATATTAATAAACCCTGGTTGTTGGTATTTCCATGTAATAGGCAATAAAAATCAGGTACAGAGGAAATATTGAAAATTATTGTGTGTAAATGTCTCCCTTTAAAAAGTCTGGCCAGTTTTTTTCAAAGTAAATACCGTTAATACACGGTTGAATACGTAAAGACTTTACTTCGGTAATAAAAGAACCTTGCGAATATTGAATTGTTAATTTGTGATTTTTGTCTTCAGCGAGTTCAGAGCGAAAACGCCATTCTTCTTTTGCGCCGCGACGAGTTTGTGGTAGGCATTTGCCTTGTGGATCAATAACCATACGCGCCCCACGGCTACCACCACCTGTATCAATATAATGTGTCAGTTGAGTTAAGACGGCGGCAGAAGTCAGCGTCATATGCCGCCACATAAACAGCTCGGCAACTTCACCCACATGTTTGATTGCCAATCCATGTCGTTGGACAAATTCGTTCAATAGCAGGGCATCACGAGTGGCACGTCGGACTTTATCGGCATGGCAAATAAATCCCGCATAGTCAGACATTCGTGCCTGAATTTTTTCTCTCACAACCGACAACGGCATCCCGGACCCGTTATCGTGCGCCTGAGTAATGCTCTCTCTTATAGAAGCCAGTGCCGGAGCTGCCAGCTGTGCAATATCTCCATCAATATTCCGCTTTTGCGTGCAACCAATAAAGCGCGCCAGACGAACAGCAAAAACCTGCCCGGCATTCAACGCCGCGCCGCCAGGTCGGGTGACGCCGTGTGTGCCAGCAACTTCCCCCACCGCAAAACAACCGGGCAGAGATGTTTGTCCCCAGATATCGACTTCAATGCCGCCATTCATGTGCTGATTATTCATGGCAAACTGCAATGGCTGCGTGGTGAGATCGTAACCGTGCATCTTATACAGCGAGATAGACAGAGGATTCATTTGTTGCAGGCGTTCGATGGGCGATGGTGCCAGAGCGTCGTTATTTTCCAGATACGCGCGAACGTCGTCGTCCAGTCGATCTAATGAGAACGGCAGGTCACCCGGCACAGGTTCTGGATTACGATTGAAATCCATAAATACCTGACGACCATGTTGCTGCTCTTGCGCTACTGCCATATCTAACAAGCTGGAGCCAAAATCCATTACCCGCGTGGCGTGGAACGGCCACTGATAGCCTTTACGGAAAATGTTTGAAGCCAGCTCCTGGGTGGTGCGATAGTAATCCGCGAGGAAGTTATACTCGTTGCCCCCGGCATCCACGGAATAGATATATGGGATCACCTGTACATAGGTGCCGGACAAATTCCACGGAAACGTGCTGCGCGGTGTGCCTATACCAAACTGGCTTTCAGTCAGATTCGTTAACGTCAGACCTTCCTCCAGCGCCAGCCCCAGCGAGCCGAAACATTTGTGTGGATACACACTGTCGCGATAAAGCTCGCCAGGCCCTCCTGTTGCCAGTACCACATTGGGCGCAGTCACAATTGCCAGCCCCCAAGGGTTATGGGCGCGATGACCGGTCGCGAGGATTGCCCCCGCCACACGGTCTTCGCCGTTTTCGTCACGCTGATGCAGCAGTTTAATCACTGTTGCACTGGTCAACACTGGAATGGCGAGGCGCTGTACTTCTTCCAACAGCACTTTCACCATTAACCTTGAGGTCCGCGGCCCACACGAGGTTGCACGCCCGGCTTCGTCATGGTCGGTTTGATAACGAAGAATCGCGCCATAGCGATCTTCCGGTAATTCCAGACCAAGATATTGCAACCCGCCAAGAGTGTGCAGAGAACCTACCGCTTCGACATAAGCGGTGTCGTGATCCATCGCCCCACCGCTCGCCAGTGCCTCTGCCAGTTTGGTGAAGTTGTCGCCGTTGCCCGCGGTAGCGGCGGTAAACAGTGTTTGTTTATCAGAGCCAGAACATGCCGATGTCCCCATATATAACCCGGCGGTGGCGATTAACACATTTTGCTGGCGGCGTTTAAGTTCCACAGCTGCACGTAGCCCGGCTGCACCACTGCCGACTACCAGGGCATCTGTTTTCCAGAGTGGGTAATCAATACCGTCTACCGTGACAACCCATGCGGGTTCTGCCTGTGCAAAACCCTTTGGGAAAGTAACGTGTGTCAGTGCATCAAGGATGGCCTCATCAAGCTGACTCATGCATCCTCCATTGGCGTAAACAGGCTACTTTCCATCAGGCGTGGGTGCCTGATAATCGGACGGAAGGCCATATACGGCAGAATGTCGCGGTCAATCTCTACGCCAGGGGCGATCTCAATTAATTCAACGCCTTCTGCCGTTAACTGGAATACCGCACGTTCGGTGATATACAGCACTTCCTGACTGCTTTGCTGTGCGTATGCGGCGCTAAAAGTAATTTTTTCCACCTGGGTAACCAGTTTGGGGATTTGACCTGACTGGGCGATATGCAGGCCATCAGGCGTTACATCAATCTTGCTGCCTTTGGCGTCAAACGTACCGCAGAACACCACTTTACGGGCGTTTTGTGCAATTTCGAGAAATCCGCCGGGGCCAATGAGATTGCCATTAAGATGGGAGACGTTGACGTTACCGTATTGATCCATCTCTCCCATGCCGAGGAAGGTGATATCGATACCGCCGCCACTGTAGAATTCGAATTGATCGAGTGATGGAATAATGGCATCGGCGTTACGGGCGCAGCCGAACAGAGCATCATCCAGCATCATGCCGTTATGCACCCCCTGTTCTACACTCAGCCACAAACTTTGATAAGGCACGCCTTCGCGCAGCGCAACCCCAGGAATACCGCCGGGAATACCAAAGCCAAAGTTGGTTGAAGCGCCTGCCACCAGTTCCCGCGCTGCCCGACGGGCAATCAGGCGACGCACCGGATGACTAACCAGTTCAATAGCGTCGTTAGAACTTAGACGGCGATGTTGACCGCTGATCGTCAGGTCGTAACCACCAAGATAGGTTTGCGGTTGTTCGCGGTGCTCAACGATGCCATCGACCAGAATTCCTGGTAGTTTGACCCGACGTGGTTCAATGGTACCTGCTTCCAGCACATCGCGGACCTGTACGAACACTTTGCCGCCGCTGTTGTGTGCTGCCAGCGCCATCGAATAGCTATCCATATCAATCGCTTCTTCTTCGAGGCTAACGTTGCCACGCGGATCGGCATAGGTGCCGCGCAAAATCGCGTAGTCCACTTTGAAAGGGCGATAGCGGAGTTTGGTTTCACCGTCGATTTCAATCAGTTCTACCAGGTCGTCGGTCGTGCATTCATTCGACTTACCGCCACCATTGCGTGGATCAACAAACGATCCCAGCCCAACGTGGGTAAAAAGCCCCGGACGTCCGGCACCGATCTCCCGCAGCAGTGCCTGAATTACGCCACCAGGGAAACAGTAGGCTTCAATAGCATTGCTTTTCACCAGTTCCTGCATCTTGGGCGACCAGGTAAAATGTCCGGCAATAATGCGTTTGAGCATTTCGGCGTGAGCAAAACGGTTAGTGCCTTTGCTATCGCGATCGCCAATACCCAGCGAGTGGATTAATGTCAGATCGCGCGGGTGTCCGGTTTGCAGAAAGCGCGCTTCAATGGCGGCCAGAATATGGTCAGCTTCCACCATGCCGCCGCCGTTACCGCTAATGGCAATGGTTGCGCCGTCCTGAATTTGCGCCGCCAGTGTCTCGGCGGTTGATAACTTACGCATACAATTTCCTTATTGATTGTGGAAGCTCACGCCGGCTTTTTCGGCAAATGCGTGCGTCGCCTGTTGGCAATCCTGAGTGGCGGACATTAATCCAGCCAGTAACTGGTGGGAGTAATCGGCGTGTTTATTTTCCAGCGCCAGAATCAGTTGCTTAATATGTGCCAGTGCCACCGGACCACATTTTTCCAGCTGCGCTAACTGGTTCGCCATCCAGCTTTCCACCTGTTCTTTTTCTACCACTTCATCAATTAAATTCGCCGCCTGAGCTTCCTGCGCCGTCAGGCGTTTACCCAGCATCAGCATCTGGCGACCGACCACCGGGCCAACCTGATTAAGCACGCGTTCAATGCCCATCCAGCCAGGCACCATGCCGAGCATCACTTCAGGATTAGAGAATTTTGCGTGGGGGCGAGCGATACGAATATCACAGCACAAGGCGAGTTCAATCCCACCGCCAATGGTATGACCGTTGAGATTTGCAACCGTTAATTGGGGTAAATTGCGCAGGCGATTAAAAACCTCGTTACCGCGTTTAATCCATTTTCTGCCCATATCTAATGGCGAATAGGCCGACCACGATTTAATATCGCCGCCCGCACAAAAGAATTTATCGCCGGTTGCCGTTAATTCGACTAATCGTAATGTGGTGTCGTTTTCAATTTCATTTAAATAATGGTCGAGAGATTCGATCATTTCTTCATTAATAGCATGACATTTATCTTCACGGTTCAATGTCAGACGGCAAGAAGCCGCCGCTCTGCTGAACAGAACGGGTTGGTCATTCATGATCATTCCTTAACAATAATGTGCGATGCGATCGACGCTAATATCCAGCGTGCTGTTAATATCTTTCTGCCACCAGTACGGTGAGAATATTTCCAGTTCAATAGCGCCATTAAATCCGGCGTTTTCAACCAGCCGACGAATTGACGGAATATTGATGACACCATCTCCCGGCATTCCACGGTCATTGACCAGATCGGTGGTCGGCACTAACCAGTCGGAAACATGAAACGCGAGGATGCGTTTTCCGGCACGCAGGATCTGACTGGCGAGATCCGGGTCCCACCAGACATGGTAGACATCTACCGCCACGCCGAGGCCAAATTCGCCATCGGGATCGAGTTCATCACACCAGTCCAGCGCCTGACGTAACGTGCACAGACAAGAACGATCGGCAGCAGTCATCGGGTGCAGTGGCTCCAGTGCAATTGGCACGCCGACCTCTTTCGAATGTGGCAGCAACTGGCGAATCCCTTGTTTCACCTGTTCCCGTGCTTCGTACAGATCTTTTGTTCCCATTGGCAGACCGCCAACCACCTGCATATAACAGGCGGCGTTCAGTACAGCGGCGTCGTCCAGCGCCCGGCGGTTATCGTCAATCGCCAGTTTGCGCTCCGCCAGCGTCGGTGCGGTGTAGTAGGTGCTACGGCACAAACCGGAAACGTTTATGTTACTGGCAGCAAGCTGGCGGGCGAGTTGCTGGAGATCTTCACCCTGCAACTCCCTGCGCCAGGGGGCAATCGCGCCAATACCGCGTGCGGCGCAGGCATCAATAATGGCGGGTAGCGGCGTTTTATAGCCCAGTGTCGCGGTATTGATACTGAATAAATCCGGGCGTTGTAACAGATCTCTCATGATTCAGCCTCAGAAGCGCGGCATACTTAAGCCGCCGTCGATGGCGACCGCCTGACCACAGGTGTAAATAAGTTTACCTTCCGCCATCGCGCGGACAGTGGAAGCAATATCCGCCGGATAACCCCAACGTCCCCACGGCACCAGACCTTTGGCAATCAGTTCGTCGTAATAGGCCGTTGCCGGAATAGTCATATCGGTTTTGATGAGACCAGGACGCACTTCATAAACGCCAATTTGTTCATTACAAAGGCGAGCAGCAAACAGACGAGCAGCGGCAGAGACGGCAGTTTTGGCAATGGTATATTCGCCGCGATTCATCGCCAGCATGATGGCGTTGATGGAACTGACGAAAATAATCGAGCGGTGCGGCAGTTCTGCTTCCGGTTTCGGCTGTGCCAGTAAGCGCTTACTGAATGCCTGAGCGAGGAAAAACGGTGCGCGGGTGTTAATGGCAATATTTTGGTCGAAGCTGTCTGGTTCGAGGTCGAGAAGGTCACCGCGTTTTTTCACTGAAATGCCTGCGTTGTTGAGCAGGCAGTCCAGACGTCCCCACTGGTTTTGCGCTGCGTCGAGCATCTCTTCATGCAGGGAGAGATCGCCCACATCAGCAGGGAAGCAAATCACTTCCACGCCTTCCGCCAGACATTCTTGTTGTGTGGCATGTAATTTTTCTACGCTATCCGCATCCGGACGATCATTAATCAGCAGATTAAATCCGCCACGCGCAAGCTCCAGCGCACAGCCCTTTCCAATACCACGAGCGGCTCCGGTAATCACGGCAACAGGACGAGTGGATTTCATACAATAGCTCTCTTTTTTTGAATTTTGTTTCCTTAGTGATGATTAGCTTGCGACTGGATGATAAAAAGATCAACCATCTAGTTGGTTGATATGCGATGGCGATCACAGGACATTTGATAACCTGATGAAAGTACAAGTTTTTGCCCTTTTTTCTGAAGCTGAAATCAAATCAGGTTATGATAGTCACCACGAAGAGGTCGTGGGGAAGCGTTATGTATCTTGATACCAGCAACGTACAGAGCCTGAAAGAAAAGCTGCTGTTATGCGCGGTTAATGAATTTGCCGAATATGGTTACGAAGGGGCCAGAGTCGATAATATCGTCAAGGCCGCGGGGTGCAGTAAACAGACGGTTTATCACCACTTTGGTAATAAAGAAAATTTATTTATCGAAGTACTGGAATATACCTGGAACGATATTCGACAAAAAGAAAAGGCCCTTGATTTCTCAGATCTTCCGCCACAGAAAGCCATTGAGAAAATAATCGATTTTACATGGGATTATTATATTTCTAATCCCTGGTTTTTAAAAATTGTGCATAGTGAAAATCAAAGTAAGGGTGTGCATTATGCAAAATCACAGCGTCTTTTAGAAATTAACCATGCGCACTTGCAGTTAATGGAATCCTTATTGGATGAAGGGAAGAAACAAAATATTTTTAAGCCAGATATCGACCCATTGCAGGTGAATATTAATATTGCTGCGCTTGGGGGATATTATTTGATCAACCAGCATACGCTTGGCCTAGTTTATCACATCAGTATGGTTTCACCGCAGGCACTGGAAGCCAGACGTAAGGTCATCAAAGAGACAATCCTTAGCTGGCTTTTGGTTGACCCTTCATCTACCGCGCGCGAATAAAACTGCCATCCGGCTGGCGGGTAAACAGGACCTGTTGATTATTCCCCGTATCAATGGTTAAGCCCGTCACCACGCCGCTGGCGTTCTGGCGGATTTTCACCATCTGCCCGTTTTGCAAATTACTCAGTGGCTTATCCGCGCCTTCTACCTGCGCCATGGCATAGACATCGGTAGCGGGCAGTCCGTGGTCGCGGAACAGCTGCGCCATCGTTTTACCGGGTTCGACACGATAGGAGCGCCATTGATTATCAATTCCGCTATCTGGCTGGAATGGTTGCGTATGGGTGGTTTGCGGCTGCTCTTCTGGCTGGCCCTCCTGTATTGGTTCTGGAGCGACCGGAGCCACCTGATCAGGATCATTTTGTGGCGTAACTAATTGCGCCCGCAGCTGTTCTTCTGTCGGTGGTTGTGATTGCGACTGAATATCTAACTGTGCTTCACGCGTCACCACCGGCGCGTTGGGCGTATCATCAGATGGAAGCAGAAATCCGACCACCAATACAATGGCGGCAATAATGATCCCCCGACGATGCATCGGCGGCAGCGGGTCCATGAAGCGAAAATTGTCCGGCGCGTGCCAGACTTTCTCCAGGGTTGGTTTTAGTTCAAAGCGCCCGGGCATGGTTTCCTCCTGCTCCGCGTCTTGTTCCTCAATCATAGCCTATGAATAAGCTAACGCTATGATGTCCGTGGTAAACCCGCCTTTATTATATTCATACGGGATATTGCTATTGTTTCTTTTTCCCCGGGATTTGTCATCATTCCCGCGACAAAGTTTTACCCAAAGAAGTGTGGCTGATATGCTGCCCGCTACTTTATACCCTAAGAAAGGAAATACGATGACCACCCCAACTTTTGACACCATCGAAGCGCAAGCAAGCTACGGCATTGGTTTGCAGGTAGGGCAACAACTGAGTGAATCTGGCCTGGAAGGGCTGCTGCCAGAAGCACTGGTTGCAGGCATTGCCGATGCGCTGGAAGGCAAACATCCGGCTGTTCCGGTTGATGTGGTGCACCGCGCGCTGCGTGAAATCCACGAACGCGCCGATGCCGTTCGTCGTCAGCGTTTCCAGGCGATGGCTGCTGAAGGTGTGAAATACCTGGAAGAAAACGCCAAAAAAGAAGGTGTAAATAGCACCGAATCTGGCCTGCAATTCCGCGTGATCAACCAGGGCGAAGGCGCAATTCCGGCACGTACCGACCGCGTTCGTGTTCATTACACCGGAAAACTGATCGACGGCACCGTGTTTGACAGCTCCGTTGCTCGCGGCGAGCCAGCTGAATTCCCGGTTAACGGCGTGATCCCTGGCTGGATTGAAGCACTGACTCTGATGCCGGTAGGTTCTAAATGGGAACTGACTATCCCGCAGGAACTGGCATATGGCGAGCGTGGCGCAGGCGCGTCCATCCCTCCGTTCAGCACCCTGGTGTTTGAAGTCGAACTGCTGGAAATCCTCTAAGCAGCGCATTCTGTTCCCCTCGAACCAGAGGGGAGCAGGCATTCAGCAATAAACCCTTCAGTTTGCCAAACGGCGCTATTTTATGTTGCAAAGACCCTGTAAGCGTGTATTTTTGTGAGCTGTTTCGCGTTATCACCGTGATATGACACTCACTTTAAACATAAAATTAACATTAGATCTAAATCTTAGTATTCATCCCGCGTATTGTTACCTAATATCGATGAGTCCCGATACAGATTCGTCGTATCATAGACTGACTAAAGGCCGTAGAGCCTGAACAACACAGACAGGTACAGGAAGAAAAAAACATGGTAGATCAGGTAAAAGTCGTTGCCGATGATCAGGCTCCGGCTGAACAGTCGCTACGGCGCAATCTTACAAACCGACATATTCAGCTTATTGCCATTGGCGGTGCCATTGGTACAGGGTTGTTTATGGGGTCCGGCAAAACGATTAGCCTTGCCGGGCCGTCGATCATTTTCGTTTATATGATCATCGGTTTTATGCTCTTTTTCGTGATGCGGGCAATGGGGGAATTGCTGCTTTCGAATCTGGAATACAAATCTTTTAGTGACTTCGCTTCCGATTTACTCGGGCCGTGGGCAGGATATTTCACCGGCTGGACTTACTGGTTCTGCTGGGTTGTAACCGGTATGGCAGATGTGGTTGCCATTACCGCCTATGCGCAATTCTGGTTCCCTGGGCTTTCTGACTGGGTTGCTTCGTTATCCGTGATCATTCTGTTACTGGTTCTAAACCTCGCCACGGTAAAAATGTTCGGTGAGATGGAGTTCTGGTTTGCGATGATCAAAATCGTCGCCATCGTGTCGCTGATTGTTGTCGGCCTGGTCATGGTGGCGATGCACTTTCAGTCACCGACCGGTGTGGAAGCATCATTTGCACATTTGTGGAATGACGGCGGCTGGTTCCCGAAAGGCTTAAGCGGCTTCTTTGCCGGATTCCAGATAGCGGTTTTTGCTTTCGTGGGGATTGAGCTGGTAGGTACAACAGCTGCGGAAACCAAAGATCCGGAGAAATCACTGCCACGCGCGATTAACTCTATTCCGATCCGTATCATTATGTTCTACGTCTTCTCGCTGATTGTGATTATGTCCGTGACGCCGTGGAGTTCGGTAGTCCCGGAGAAAAGCCCGTTCGTTGAACTGTTTGTGTTGGTAGGTTTGCCTGCGGCTGCCAGCGTGATCAACTTTGTGGTGCTGACCTCTGCGGCGTCTTCCGCTAACAGCGGTGTCTTCTCTACCAGCCGTATGCTGTTTGGCCTGGCCCAGGAAGGTGTGGCACCGAAAGCGTTCGCTAAACTCTCTAAGCGCGCAGTACCCGCGAAAGGGCTGACCTTCTCTTGTATCTGTCTGCTCGGCGGCGTGGTGATGTTGTATGTGAATCCCAGCGTGATTGGCGCGTTCACGATGATTACAACCGTTTCCGCGATTCTGTTTATGTTTGTCTGGACGATTATCCTTTGCTCGTACCTGGTGTATCGCAAACAGCGTCCTCATCTGCATGAGAAGTCGATCTACAAGATGCCACTCGGCAAGCTGATGTGCTGGGTATGTATGGCGTTCTTTGTGTTTGTTCTGGTGTTGTTGACACTGGAAGATGACACCCGCCAGGCGCTGCTGGTTACCCCGCTGTGGTTTATCGCGCTGGGGCTGGGCTGGCTGTTTATTGGTAAGAAACGGGCTGCTGAACTGCGGAAATAATCGCATTATCATGCTGGATGGCGCAATGCCATCCAGCTTTTAGATCACTCACCCGCCAGCGCGCGCGGGAATAGTACATTGTTTTCCAGACTGATGTGCTCCATCAGGTCATCAATCAGTTCATTAATGCCGTTATACATCGCTTTCCAGGTGGTGCAGGCTTCCGGCGGCGGTGTGACGTTATTGGTGGTGTGTTTGATCACTTCCAGCAGTTCGCCCGCTTCATCGTGCTCGCTTTCCATTACGCTGATTGGCCCCATTGCCTGGCTGCCCATGCCTTGTTTAATCATCGGGAAGAGAATTTGCTCTTCTTTCATCATGTGGCTGGAAAGCTCTTCATGCAGCATAGTCAGGTATTTTGTCAGCCCTTTTGGCACACTTGGTTTGTCGGCGTGAACGCGCTCGACTTTAGTCGCTTGCAGGATCAGCTCCGGCAACTGCTCGCGATGGCGATCGTGATAGCGCACAATAATGTGGTCGATGATTTCCGCCAGCGGGGCGCTACGCCAGTCTTTCTCAATCGGTTGTTCAGCAAGCTTTGCCAGTTCGGCTTCAATGACGTCAACATCCAGTTCTTTACGTGCCGCCGCGCGCGCCAGCGTCTGCTTACCGCCACAGCAGTAATCCATATCATATTTACGAAACAGAGCCGAAGCGCGAGGAATAGAGAGCGCCAGTTCACCTAAAGGTTGGTCGCGATAAGCCATAGCTGATACCTCATTCTTAATAAGATAAGATGCATTTTAAATGCATCTTTAAGGCAAAAGCTATAACCCTTACGTAGCAGAGGCTTATTTAACTCACTGCCAGCGTGTCAACTTTCTGAGACAGATTCAGTTAAAGGTTTTTCTGGTTTTGCTCTGACCGCGATGACCACGCCAATCACTAACAGCGCGATACCGCTCAGCGTCATTAGCGGCGGCATTTGCTGGCGGAGTAAAAAGGTGTACAGCAAACCTGCCAGCGTTTCGAAAACAATCAGCGGCCCGAGAATCACTGTCGGTAATCTCTGGCTGGCGACGTTCCAGCAGAGTGCGCCAACCCATGAGCAAAGCACGGCTATCGCAACCATCAGACTAATAAACACCAGCGGACGGGGGCCAAAGGGTAAGGAGAAGTCCGGCGTTTGCATATTCAGCCAGCAACAGGCGACGAGATAGCCGATGAGAGAAACCGGCAGCGTGACCAGCGCCTGCGCCGTCGCCCACATCATCGGATGTTTGTCGGGATTTTCCCGCAGCCAGCGGGCGTTGCGCAGGGCATACCATGCCCAGCAGACCACGGAAACTAACGCTAGCACGATGCCTGAGGTATAACGTGCCCAGTCAAAATCGGGGAGTCCGTGGTTTAACTCAGCAATATTCACACACGACAGGCCGATGCCAATACAAACCAGTGCCGGGGCGAGTTTTCCCCATGCGAGTTTGCCGTCGCGCTGGCTATAAAGCAGATTGGCAAAAACGGGAATCACCACCGGCAGGGTGCCGATAATCATCGTGGAAACAGGCGCGCCAGTACGTTGAATGGCACTTGCAAGGCAGAAGTAATAGATAAGGTTGCCCATCATGGTGAGCATCAAGGCGGTAAGCCAGTCGCGACGCGCCAACTGACGCAGACGCACGCGTCCCAGCCAGGCAATGGGCAGCGCAATTAACCCTAGCGCCAGGTAACGCCCCATCGACTGCAACATCGCCGGGTATTCCGGTACGATCAACGGCCCGACAAAAATAAGCCCCCACATCAACCCTGCTAACAGGGCGTACAGCACGCCGCTAATCATTACTGGCATCCATTGGTCTGTCAGAAGAAAGTTCAGGAAGCAGACATGATTGCTCCCGGCATCCCGTCATTATCAGAGAGGATGCGGGAGGATGCCACTTTAATTAACTAGTTATTAACATTAAAAAGATGGCTTACGCTTTCGGCTAACGTTGTCGTTGGGCGGCCAATCAATTTGCTAAGCGTTTTGCTGTCATCAAACAGACCGCCTTTCGATGCGCCAACGTCAGAATCCGCCAGCATATCCGCCAGTCCATCAGGCAGTCCGACGCTTTTCAGTGCCGCAGCGAAATCGGCTTCGCTCAGGTTTTGATAGGTAATCGGTTTGCCGCTCTGTTTGGTGAGTTCTGCCGCTAACTGTGTCAGTGTCCAGGCACTATCGCCCGCCAGTTCGTAAACCTTGCCTTCATGACCGGCTTCGCTAATTACGCGCGCCGCAGCTACCGCATAATCAGCCCGCGTTGCTGAGGCAATTTTGCCATCGCCCGCGGCACCGATAAATACGCCGTGTTCCAGTGCTGCCGGGGCGCTGGCGAGGTAGTTTTCGGTGTACCAGCCGTTGCGCAGCAGAGTGTAAACGATGCCAGAATCAGCCAGCATTTTCTCCGTCTCGATGTGCTCATCGGCGAGGCCGAGCGGGGAGGAATCGGCATGTAGCAGGCTGGTATAAGCGATAAATTTCACGTCGGCCGCCTTTGCGGCATTAATAACATTACGATGCTGCGGGGCACGTTGACCCACTTCGCTGGAAGAGATCAGCAGTAGTTTTTCCACTCCCTGAAGCGCAGATGTCAGTGCGGCTTCATCGCCGTAATCAGCCTGACGCACGGTAATGCCTTGTGCTGTCAGTACCTGTGCTTTTGCCGGATTACGAACGATAGCCACTATTTGGCTGGCAGGAACCGTTTTCATCAAGGATTCAATAACATAGTGACCAAGTTGGCCAGTGGCACCAGTAATAGCGATCATGGGAAGTCTCCATCGTTTTGTCTTGTGTTTAAATACGCTAACACTTAAACTTACTTTTAGTAAGTACGTACAAAAAGGTAAGTATGAAATGAGTCAGGTTAGCCTGTCGCAACAACTGAAAGAGGGAAATCTCTTTGCGGAACAGTGCCCGTCGCGCGAGGTGTTGAAACACGTCACCAGCCGTTGGGGGGTGTTGATTCTGGTGGCGCTACGCGAAGGTACTCATCGCTTTAGCGACCTGCGGCGCAAAATGGGCGGGGTGAGTGAAAAGATGCTTGCGCAGTCGTTACAGGCATTAGAACAGGATGGTTTTCTTAACCGTATCGCGTATCCGGTGGTGCCGCCGCATGTGGAATATAGCCTCACGCCGCTGGGCGAGCAGGTGAGCGAAAAGGTTGCTGCACTGGCGGACTGGATTGAGTTGAATTTGCCCGAGGTGTTAGCGGTGCGGGATGAACGTGCGGCATAACTGCCGGATGCGCTGCGCTTATCCGGACTACGGTTCATGGCTTGTAGGGCGGATAAGATGCGTCATCATCGCATCCGCCAATAAATGCCGGATGCGGTTGATGATTTGTAGGCCGAAAAAGAAGTGTTTTACTTACTCAGATCCACCTGATAAATCGCAAACCCGATATCATCGGTCGCGACTTTATTCATCGGATACTGCCCTTTCTCTTTAATAAACACTGCGGCTTTATCTGACGGAGAGGTTTCGAAACGGATATCCAGTTTCTTATCGCCAGCTATTGGTGCTAAACGCCAGTTGTTATCTGCCGCCGGGTGAATTTCCCACGCACGTTTCGACTCATCAGCAATCCACGCTGCCAGCACCGAGCGGTTCTCATCCGGTGAAGCAAAAGCGATATGGCTGTCGCCCGTACCGGCAAATTTGCCGCCGTAAGCGCGATAGTTATTGGTGGCAACGAGGAACATGGCGTTCGGATCAATCGGCTTGCCGTTAAAGGTCAGGTTCTTAATCCTTTCCGCATTGGCATTAATCATCTGGCACTCGCCGTCATAACGGGCGGGCTGGGTAACATCAATCTGATAATTCACACCATCAATAACATCAAAGTTATAGGTGCGGAAACCATCCCAGTTGATGAGTGACTGTGGTTTCGTGCTGTTAGGATCAATCTGGTTAAACTGTCCGGCGGAGCACTCCAGCCACTCTTTCACCTCTTTACCGCTGGCTTTCACCACAATCAGCGTATTGGGGTAGAGATAAAGATCGGCGGCATTACGGAAGGTCAACTGGCCTTTTTCCACCTCCACATAGCTTGCCGGGTCATTTTTGCGACCACCAACTTTAAACGGTGCGGCAGCTGAAAGCACTGGCAGTTTTGCCAGATCCGGATCGCCCTGAATGTAATGCTCGACATACGCTTTTTGCGCGTTGTTCACCACCTGCACGGTCGGATCGTCCTGCACAAGCGCCAGATAGCTATACATATTGTCGGCAGATTTACCGATTGGCTTGCTGACGAACTGGCGTGTGGCATCGTGATCGGCTTTGAGTGTTTCTACCAGCTTGCTGTCTTCCGCCGCGAGGGATTTTTTATTCGCGATGTCGTAAATCGGCCGTGCTTCCGCTTTCGCCTGCGTCACCTGCCATTTACCGCTGTCATTACTGAGTTGTAAGTCGACCACACCAAGATGATCGCCCCACATGCCTGGCATTACCGCCGGAACACCATTCAGCGTGCCTTTCGCGATATCAGCCCCTTCGATATCAGCAAAATCTTTACCTGGGAAAACGGCGTGAGCATGGCCAAACATAATGGCGTTAACGCCCGGAATTTCACTGAGGTAATAAACTGAGTTTTCCGCCATCACTTTATACGGATCGGCAGACAGCCCGGAATGCGCCAGAACGACAACGACATCGGCACCTTTCTCGCGCATTTCAGGCACGTATTTGCGCACGGTTTCGGTAATATCATTCACCGTCACTTTCCCGGATAAATTAGCTTTATCCCAGCCCATGATTTGTGGCGGGACGACGCCAATATAACCAATCTTCAGCGTCTGTTTTTTTCCGTCTTTATCGACCACTTCGGTGTCTTTAATTAAATACGGTGTAAACATTGGCTGTTTGGTTCTGGCGTCAATGACGTTGGCATTTACATAAGGGAATTTCGCTCCCGCCAGCGCATTTTTCAGATAATCCAGACCGTAGTTAAACTCGTGGTTGCCAAGCGTGCCGACGGTATAGTCCAGCGTATTTAATGCCTTATAGACCGGGTGAATATCACCTGCTTTTAATCCTTTCGCCGACATGTAATCTGCCAGCGGACTCCCCTGAATCAAATCGCCGTTATCGACCAGTACGCTGTTTTTCACTTCATTGCGGGCATCGTTAATCAGGCTTGCCGTACGTACCAGTCCGAATTTTTCCGTGGCGGTGTCTTTGTAATAATCGAAATCCATCATGTTGCTATGCAGATCAGTGGTTTCCATGATACGCAGATCGACCGTCGCTGCATTCACACTGGCGGCAATCAGCGTGGCCAGGAGCGTTGCGCTAAACTTAATCATCAGGGACATCCTTTTATCATCGGGAATACGAAAGAAAAGGGAGAATAAACGTCTTACTTATAGAACAGTGAAGAATGCCACAATTTTACGCTTTGAAAATGATGACACTATCACAGTTGGCGCATTCATTAACGATAGGGTATAAGTAAAACAATAAGTTAACACCGCTCACAGAGACGAGGTGGAGAAATGTTAGATCAAGTATGCCAGCTTGCACGGAATGCAGGCGATGCCATTATGCAGGTCTACGACGGGACGAAACCGATGGACGTCGTCAGCAAAGCGGACAATTCTCCGGTAACGGCAGCGGATATTGCCGCTCACACCGTTATCATGGACGGTTTACGTACGCTGACACCGGATATTCCGGTCCTTTCTGAAGAAGATCCTCCCGGTTGGGAAGTCCGTCAGCACTGGCAGCGTTACTGGCTGGTAGACCCGCTGGATGGTACTAAAGAGTTTATTAAACGTAATGGCGAATTCACCGTTAACATTGCGCTCATCGACCACGGTAAACCGATTTTAGGTGTGGTGTATGCGCCGGTAATGAACGTAATGTACAGCGCGGCAGAAGGCAAAGCCTGGAAAGAAGAGTGCGGTGTGCGCAAGCAGATTCAGGTCCGCGATGCGCGCCCGCCGCTGGTGGTGATCAGCCGTTCCCATGCAGATGCGGAGCTGAAAGAGTATCTGCAACAGCTTGGCGAACATCAGACCACGTCCATCGGCTCTTCGCTGAAATTCTGCCTGGTGGCGGAAGGACAGGCGCAGCTGTACCCGCGTTTCGGGCCAACGAATATTTGGGATACCGCCGCTGGTCATGCTGTGGCTGCAGCTGCCGGAGCGCACGTTCACGACTGGCAGGGTAAACCGCTGGATTACACTCCGCGCGAGTCGTTCCTGAATCCGGGGTTCAGAGTGTCTATTTATTAATTAATTTATGCAGCAGGTCCATCACTTGCTGCACCTCTTCCTGAGTAAGTGCCCCGTCTTTGGCCCATTGCACGCGACCGTCTTTATCCAGCACCACTACAGCGGAACTTTTTTCATCCAGCTGCCAGGCACCGCGTGCGACGCCATTGCTATCAACAATAAACTGCGACCAGGGATAAAGCTTTTTATTACTCTCCAGACTGCTGCGCACAAACATCCCTGAACCCGGAATCGCGTCGTCGGTGTTAACAATGGTGGTGGTCTGGTAACGATCGTGCGGTAACTTCGCTGATTTAATCGCTTCAATCAGCGTCGCGTTTTTCTCTTTTGCAGAGGTGCGACCAGCAATATGTTGCAGTACTCGCACTTTTCCCACTAACTGCGCGCTGTTCCAGGTTTTGTAGCTAAACTGATCTTTATCAAGCACCAACTCGCCACGATCGGTGATGCCAATCGGCGGCACTCGCTGACCGGTTTCGAACTGATGTGCGGAAGCCATCATCGGCAACAGCAGGCAGGTGAGTGCCAGAATCTTGCGTAGGGTCATGGTGTTTCCTTCTTATGATATGCAGGTGATCCGACCACTTGGGTCTGAGTTTTAATCATATGTGCTATTTATCGAATTTCCCGCAAGTGTGATGCCAGTTTGCGGTCAAGCGCACAAATCATATGAAAAATGAATGCTTATACTGAAGACCGCGCTTCGGTAAAAAGATAATTCTGAATAATTGTAACCTTTAGGTAAAAAAAGTTATACGCGGTGGAAACATTGCCCGGATAGTCTATAGTCACTAGGCATTAAAATTTGCGCCTCATAATAGTTGGGCCGATTGTGGCACCGCAAAGGCGTAATACTCAGCAGGAGATAACAATGAAAATTTTCCAACGGTACAACCCACTTCAGGTGGCGAAGTACGTAAAGATCCTGTTCCGTGGACGGTTATACATCAAGGACGTTGGCGCTTTTGAATTTGATAAGGGTAAGATTCTTATCCCAAAAGTGAAGGATAAGCTGCATTTGTCAGTGATGTCCGAAGTTAACCGTCAGGTTATGCGTCTGCAAACAGAGATGGCTTAACCAAAGTGCTATGCAGTAAAAAGTGCTATGCAGTAATAAGACGGCTCCTGATTCAGGAGCCGTTGATGTTTCTGGGGTTATGCGACGCTTTCTTCTTTATCTTTAGCGTCAGGCAGTTTTGGCGAAAGGGCGGTGGCTTTGCTGTCGATTCGGGTCACCAGCAGCTGGTCGATGCGGTAGTTATCGATATCCACCACTTCAAATTTGTAGCCGGCGAATTTCACCGAATCGGTGCGTTTCGGGATCTTACGCAGCATAAACATCATAAAGCCGCCGATGGTTTCGTAGTTGCCCGACTGCGGGAACTCGTCAATATCCAGCACGCGCATGACGTCGTCAATAGGCGTGCCGCCGTCTATCAGCCATGAGTTCTCATCACGGGCGACAATTTGCTCTTCCAGCCCCTGGCCGACCAGATCGCCCATCAGCGTGGTCATCACGTCGTTGAGGGTGATGATCCCCACTACCAGCGCGTACTCGTTCATGATCACCGCGAAGTCTTCACCTGCGGTTTTAAAACTTTCCAACGCCTCTGAAAGGGTTAACGTATCCGGCACAATCAGCGTGTTGCGAATTTGTACGCCGCTGTTCAGTGCCAGGCTTTGGTTAGCCAGCACGCGGTTCAGCAGGTCTTTAGAATCGACATAGCCGATGATGTGGTCAATATCTTCATTACAGACGAGAAACTTAGAGTGCGGATGTTCCGCCACTTTATTCTTCAGACTTTGCTCATCTTCGTGGAGATCAAACCAAATCACGTTTTCACGCGGTGTCATTGAAGACGGAACGGTACGGGATTCCAGCTCAAAGACGTTTTCAATCAGCTCGTGTTCCTGTTTACGTAACACGCCCGCCAGCGCACCGGCTTCCACTACCGCGTAGATATCATCAGAAGTGATGTCATCTTTACGTACCATTGGCAGTTTGAAAATACGGAAGATTATGTTCGCCAGTCCGTTGAAGAACCACACCAGCGGGGTGCAAACGTACAGGCAGAAGCGCATCGGGTTGATGATACGCAAAGCCACAGCTTCTGGCGCAATCATACCGATGCGTTTCGGGGTTAAATCCGCAAACAGGATAAACATGCCAGTCACTAACGAGAAAGAGAGAATAAAGCTCAGTTGCTCAGAGAGTTCTGCCGACATATAGCGGGAGAACAGGCTGTGAAAAGCTGGAGAAAATGCCGCATCACCGACGATACCGCCGAGAATCGCCACTGCGTTCAGACCGATCTGGACCACGGTAAAGAACATGCCGGGATTTTCCTGCATATTCAGAACGCGTTGGGCATTTATATTGCCTTCATCAGCCAGCAGTTTAAGTTTGATTTTGCGTGAGGCGGCAAGCGAGATCTCGGACATCGAGAAGAACGCACTTACAGCGATCAAACAGAGTATGACTAAAATACTGTTTAACATATCTTATCCGACCTTTCAGGCCAGATCCTCGGAAGGGGAAGTTGATTAATTTGTGTGAAATACACATTGAAAGCCGATTCGAAGAAAGTGAACCGGCATTTTCAGTGGCTAGTATAGCGTAAGGTACTGTAAAGCCGCCAGAGGGTTAAAATTCAGACAGCTGAAAAATGAAAAACTGCCTGATGCGCTATGCCGAACAGGCCTACGCAGTCCCCGCAATATATTGAATTTGGACGATTTTGTAGGCCTGGCAAGGCGTTTACGCCGTATCCGGCATAAACAAAATGCACTTTATCAACAATCTACATTTGTACCCGTAACGCTATGCTTCCGGCGGCAGACAGACGCCAATTCCGCCAATTCCACAGTAACCATACGGGTTTTTATGCAGATATTGCTGGTGGTCATCTTCGGCATAATAAAACGGTGTGGCGTTAGCGATTTCCGTGGTGATGCGACGATCGTCATCGGCGGCAAGCATCGCCGCCTGAAAACGTTCCAGACTGGCGCGAGCGGCGGCATCCTGTTCTGGGGTCAGCGGATAAATCGCTGAACGATACTGCGTGCCGTGGTCATTGCCCTGACGCATTCCCTGGGCGGGATCGTGATTCTCCCAAAATACTTGTAGCAACTGCTCATAGCTGATGACGGATGGATCGTAAACAATGCGCACCGCTTCGGCATGGCCAGTATCGCCGGAGCACACTTCCCGATAAGTCGGATTTGGCGTATAGCCGCCGGTATAGACTGCGGCGGTGCTGTAAACGCCGGGTAACTGCCAGAACAGACGCTCCACACCCCAGAAACAACCCATCGCAAAAATGGCAATCTCCATTCCGTCAGGTACATTGGTCATTGAGTGACCGTTGACCGCATGCAGTGTGGCTACGGGCATCGGGGTGTTACGTCCAGGCAGGGCATCGGCGGGGGAAACCAGATGCTTTTTATCAAATAAACTCATGGTGTCGCTCTCCCGAAAATCGGTCATTGGGGTTAAGGTTGTAACAAGAGGCGTATTTGCACACAATAACCACCGTGAATAGGTCTAAAGTAAAACATAAGAAATATTTTGGGTTTAGTCTGCTTTTTAATCCATATTACTGGATTTTTGTTAAGCCGTTTAACGGCGTTCCAGGGGCAGGAAAAAAGGATATTCAGGAGAAAATGTGCGCTATATCCAACAGTTATGCTGTGTAAGCTTACTCTGCTTAAGCGGATCTGCCGTCGCCGCGAACGTCCGTCTACAGGTCGAGGGGTTATCGGGACAGCTGGAAAAGAACGTTCGCGCGCAGCTTTCTACGATTGAAAGTGATGAAGTGACGCCAGACCGTCGCTTTCGCGCACGCGTCGATGATGCCATCCGCGAAGGTCTGAAAGCGCTGGGCTATTACCAGCCGACCATTGAATTTGATCTCCGTCCACCGCCAAAGAAAGGGCGGCAGGTATTGATCGCCAAAGTCACGCCAGGCGTGCCGGTGTTAATTGGCGGCACCGATGTGGTATTGCGCGGCGGCGCGCGGACCGATAAAGACTATTTGAAATTGCTCGATACTCGCCCGGCTATTGGTACGGTACTGAACCAGGGCGATTATGAAAATTTCAAAAAGTCCTTAACCAGCATTGCGTTGCGTAAAGGTTATTTCGATAGCGAATTTACCAAAGCGCAGCTGGGCATTGCGCTCGGCCTGCATAAAGCCTTCTGGGATATTGATTATAACAGTGGCGAACGTTACCGCTTTGGGCATGTGACCTTTGAAGGATCACAAATCCGCGATGAATACCTGCAAAATCTGGTGCCGTTTAAAGAGGGCGATGAGTACGAATCGAAAGATCTGGCAGAACTGAACCGTCGACTTTCTGCTACCGGCTGGTTTAACTCGGTGGTGGTGGCTCCACAATTTGATAAAGCGCGCGAAACGAAAGTATTACCATTGACGGGCGTGGTTTCGCCGCGAACAGAAAACACCATCGAAACTGGCGTCGGTTACTCTACGGACGTGGGACCGCGCGTGAAAGCGACGTGGAAAAAGCCGTGGATGAACTCTTACGGTCACAGTTTGACCACCAGTACCAGTATTTCCGCGCCGGAACAGATCCTCGACTTCAGCTATAAAATGCCGCTGCTGAAGAATCCGCTGGAACAATATTATTTGGTGCAGGGCGGTTTTAAGCGCACTGACCTGAACGATACCGAGTCTGACTCCACTACGCTGGTGGCTTCTCGCTACTGGGATCTCTCCAGCGGCTGGCAGCGTGCCATTAACCTGCGCTGGAGTTTCGACCACTTTACCCAGGGTGAAATTACCAACACCACGATGCTGTTTTATCCTGGGGTGATGATTAGCCGCACGCGTTCTCGTGGTGGCCTGATGCCAACCTGGGGCGACTCGCAACGCTACTCTATCGACTACTCCAACACGGCCTGGGGCTCGGATGTTGATTTCTCCGTTTTCCAGGCGCAGAACGTCTGGATCCGCACACTGTACGATCGCCATCGTTTTGTGACACGCGGCACGCTGGGCTGGATTGAAACGGGTGATTTCGACAAAGTACCGCCGGATCTGCGTTTCTTCGCCGGTGGCGATCGCAGTATTCGCGGCTACAAATACAAATCTATCGCTCCGAAATACGCCAACGGTGACCTGAAAGGGGCCTCGAAGCTGATAACCGGATCGCTGGAATACCAGTACAACGTGACCGGAAAATGGTGGGGCGCGGTGTTTGTCGATAGCGGCGAAGCGGTAAGCGATATTCGCCGCAGCGACTTTAAAACCGGTACCGGGGTCGGCGTGCGCTGGGAATCGCCGGTCGGGCCAATCAAACTCGATTTTGCCGTACCGGTCGCGGATAAAGACGAACACGGGTTACAGTTTTACATCGGTCTGGGGCCAGAATTATGAGTTTATGGAAAAAAATCAGCCTCGGCGTGGTTATCGTTATCTTACTGTTGCTGGGATCGGTGGCGTTTCTGGTGGGCACCACCAGCGGCCTGCATCTGGTATTTAAAGCGGCGGATCGCTGGGTGCCAGGACTGGATATTGGCAAGGTCACCGGCGGCTGGCGTGATCTCACCTTGTCTGACGTTCGTTATGAGCAGCCAGGCGTGGCGGTAAAAGCGGGCAATCTGCATCTGGCGGTCGGGCTTGAGTGCCTGTGGAACAGTAGCGTTTGTATTAATGATCTGGCGCTGAAAGACATTCAGGTCAACATCGACAGTAAAAAAATGCCTCCTTCTGAACAGGTTGAAGAAGAGGAAGATAGCGGTCCGCTGGATCTCTCCACGCCGTATCCCATTACCCTGACACGGGTGGCGCTGGACAACGTCAACGTCAAGATTGATGACACCACGGTATCGGTGATGGACTTCACCTCCGGCCTGAACTGGCAGGAGAAAACCCTGACCCTGAAACCGACATCGCTGAAAGGCCTGTTGATTGCTTTGCCGAAAGTGGCGGAAGCGGCACAGGAAGAAGTGGTCGAACCGAAAATTGAAAATCCGCAGCCGGAGGAAAAGCCGCTCGGCGAAACGCTGAAAGATCTCTTTTCTCGCCCGGTATTGCCGGAAATGACCGACGTGCATTTGCCGCTTAACCTGAACATTGAAGAATTTAAGGGCGAGCAGCTGCGCGTGACGGGCGACACGGACATCACCGTGAGCACCATGCTGCTGAAAGTGAGCAGCATTGACGGCAATACTAAACTGGACGCCCTGGATATCGACTCCAGTCAAGGGATCGTCAACGCCAGCGGCACGGCGCAGCTGTCAGACAACTGGCCGGTGGATATCACCCTCAACAGCACACTGAACGTGGAGCCGTTGAAAGGTGAAAAGGTGAAGCTGAAAGTGGGCGGTGCGCTGCGCGAACAGGTGGAGATTGGCGTTAACCTTTCCGGTCCGGTGGATATGGATTTACGCGCCCAGACGCGACTGGCAGAAGCTGGATTGCCGCTCAACGTGGAAGTGAACAGCAAACAGCTTTACTGGCCGTTCACTGGTGAGAAGCAGTATCAGGCGGATGATCTGAAACTGAAACTTACCGGCAAAATGACCGATTACACGCTCTCTATGCGCACGGCTGTTAAGGGCCAGGAGATCCCGCCAGCCACCATTACCCTTGATGCCAAAGGTAATGAACAGCAGGTCAATCTCGACAAACTTACCGTCGCGGCGCTGGAAGGGAAAACGGAACTTAAGGCGTTGCTCGACTGGCAGCAGGCCATTAGTTGGCGCGGTGAGCTAACGCTTAACGGCATTAACACCGCCAAAGAGATCCCGGAGTGGCCGTCGAAACTCAATGGCTTGATTAAAACCCGCGGTAGCCTGTACGGCGGCACCTGGCAGATGGAGGTGCCAGAACTGAAGCTGACCGGTAACGTCAAACAGAACAAAGTGAACGTTGACGGCACGCTGAAAGGCAACAGTTATATGCAGTGGATGATCCCAGGGCTGCATCTGGAACTGGGGCCAAACAGTGCCGAAGTGAAAGGCGAGCTGGGGGTAAAAGATCTCAATCTTGATGCCACCATCAACGCGCCGGGGCTGGATAACGCGCTGCCGGGGCTTGGCGGTACAGCGAAAGGGCTGGTGAAAGTACGCGGCACGGTGGAAGCGCCACAACTACTGGCAGATATCACCGCGCGCGGCCTGCGCTGGCAGGAACTTTCCGTGGCGCAGGTTCGCGTGGAAGGCGACATTAAATCCACCGATCAGATCGCCGGGAAACTCGACGTACGCGTTGAGCAAATTTCGCAACCGGATGTAAATATCAACCTCGTCACCCTGAATGCCAAAGGCAGTGAAAAGCAGCACGAGCTACAGTTGCGGATTCAGGGCGAGCCTGTCTCCGGGCAGCTTAATCTGGCAGGAAGTTTTGATCGCAAAGAAGAACGCTGGAAGGGAACTCTTAGCAATACCCGCTTCCAGACGCCGGTCGGCCCGTGGTCGCTGACCCGCGATATTGCGCTGGATTACCGCAATAAGGAGCAAAAAATCAGCATCGGGCCACACTGCTGGCTTAACCCGAATGCGGAACTGTGCGTGCCGCAAACTATCGATGCGGGTGCCGAAGGGCGTGCGGTGGTGAATCTCAACCGCTTCGACCTGGCCATGCTGAAACCATTTATGCCAGAAACCACTCAGGCCAGCGGTCTCTTCACGGGTAAAGCGGACGTTGCCTGGGACACCACGAAAGAGGGGCTGCCGCAGGGCAGTATCACTCTTTCGGGGCGTAATGTGCAGGTGACGCAAACCGTCAACGATGCGGCGCTGCCCGTGGCGTTTCAGACGCTGAATCTGACGGCGGAGTTGCGTAACAACCGTGCCGAATTGGGCTGGACCATCCGCCTGACCAATAACGGCCAGTTTGATGGTCAGGTGCAGGTGACCGATCCGCAAGGCCGCCGTAATCTTGGTGGCAACGTCAATATCCGTAACTTCAACCTTGCGATGATAAACCCCATCTTTACCCGTGGGGAAAAAGCCGCGGGGATGGTGAGTGCCAACTTGCGTCTGGGTGGTGATGTGCAAAGCCCGCAGTTGTTTGGTCAGCTTCAGGTTACGGGGGTGGATATCGACGGCAACTTTATGCCGTTTGATATGCAACCGAGCCAGCTTGCGGTCAACTTTAACGGTATGCGCTCGACGCTTGCAGGTACCGTGCGGACCCAGCAGGGTGAAATCTACCTGAACGGTGATGCCGACTGGAGCCAGATTGAAAACTGGCGGGCGCGGGTAACAGCGAAGGGCAGTAAAGTGCGTATCACCGTGCCGCCGATGGTACGAATGGATGTATCGCCAGATGTTGTATTCGAGGCTACACCAAACCTGTTTACCCTCGATGGTCGCGTGGATGTTCCGTGGGCGCGCATCGTGGTGCACGATCTGCCGGAAAGCGCAGTAGGCGTTTCCAGCGATGTGGTGATGCTTAACGATAACCTGCAACCGGAAGAGCCGAAAACGGCGTCGATTCCGATTAACAGTAACCTGACTGTCCACGTTGGCAACAATGTGCGCATTGACGCCTTTGGCCTGAAAGCGCGGCTGACGGGCGATCTCAACGTCGTTCAGGACAAACAAGGGCTGGGCCTGAACGGGCAGATCAACATCCCTGAAGGGCGCTTCCATGCCTATGGTCAGGATCTGATTGTGCGTAAGGGTGAGCTACTGTTCTCTGGTCCGCCAGATCAACCGTATCTTAATATCGAAGCTATTCGTAACCCGGATGCTACAGAAGACGACGTCATCGCCGGAGTTCGCGTCACTGGTCTGGCGGACGAACCGAAAGCGGAGATCTTCTCTGACCCGGCGATGTCGCAACAAGCTGCATTGTCTTATTTGCTACGTGGACAAGGGCTGGAGAGCGATCAGAGCGACAGCGCGGCGATGACCTCGATGCTGATTGGCCTGGGGGTTGCGCAAAGTGGCCAGATTGTGGGTAAAATCGGCGAGACGTTTGGCGTAAGCAATTTAGCGCTCGACACCGAGGGAGTTGGCGACTCCTCCCAGGTGGTGGTCAGCGGCTATGTATTGCCAGGCCTGCAAGTGAAATACGGCGTGGGTATATTTGACTCTATAGCAACACTCACGTTACGTTATCGCCTGATGCCTAAGCTATATCTGGAAGCCGTGTCTGGTGTAGACCAGGCACTGGATTTGCTCTATCAGTTCGAGTTTTAGCAATGCGAATATTTGTCTACGGCAGTTTACGCCACAAACAAGGCAACAGTCACTGGATGACCAATGCCCAGTTACTGGGCGATTTCAGTATTGATAACTACCAGTTGTATAGCCTGGGCCACTATCCAGGCGCAGTTCCGGGGAACGGAACAGTACATGGTGAAGTTTATCGTATTGACAACGCCACGCTGGCCGAACTTGATGCCTTGCGCACCAGGGGCGGTGAATACGCGCGCCAGTTGATTCAGACGCCGTACGGGAGTGCATGGATGTACGTTTATCAACGACCCGTCGATGGATTAAAGCTAATTGAAAGCGGCGACTGGTTAGACAGGGATAAGTAATAATAAAAGCACGCCACCTTCGGGTGGCGTTGTTTTATCCACCAGCCTGAATATATTCCGAATTTGACGCCATTCTTATCTTTTCTTAAATGCTGATTTGTTGCGCAGTGTTATAAACACCTGGCACGCTCAACAAGGACGCGACCACAATGAAAAAATCTCTTCTGGCTGTAATGCTGACAGGACTGTTTGCTCTCGTTTCTCTTCCCGCTCTGGGAAATGTCAATCTCGAACAATTAAAGCAAAAAGCTGAAAGTGGAGAAGCTAAAGCACAGTTGGAGCTGGGATATCGCTATTTTCAGGGTAATGAAACGACAAAGGATCTCACCCAGGCGATGGACTGGTTTCGCCGTGCCGCAGAGCAGGGATACACCCCGGCAGAATATGTACTGGGGTTACGCTATATGAACGGTGAAGGTGTGCCGCAAGATTATGCTCAGGCAGTTATCTGGTACAAAAAAGCGGCACTGAAGGGGCTTCCGCAAGCGCAGCAGAATCTGGGTGTAATGTACCATGAAGGTAATGGCGTGAAGGTTGATAAAGCCGAATCTGTGAAATGGTTTCGCCTGGCAGCAGAGCAAGGTCGTGACAGCGGCCAGCAAAGTATGGGAGACGCATATTTTGAAGGCGATGGTGTGACGCGGGATTACGTTATGGCACGTGAGTGGTATAGCAAAGCAGCGGAACAAGGTAACGTCTGGTCCTGTAACCAGCTTGGTTATATGTATTCCAGAGGTTTAGGCGTTGAAAGAAACGATGCCATATCGGCACAATGGTATCGAAAATCAGCGACATCAGGCGACGAGTTGGGGCAGCTTCATTTAGCCGATATGTACTATTTCGGTATCGGTGTTACTCAGGATTACACTCAGTCACGGGTATTATTTTCCCAGTCGGCAGAGCAGGGAAATTCTATTGCGCAGTTTCGTCTGGGATATATATTGGAGCAAGGTTTAGCGGGAGCGAAAGAGCCGTTAAAAGCACTGGAGTGGTACCGTAAATCGGCAGAACAGGGAAATTCCGATGGTCAGTATTATTTGGCTCATCTGTATGATAAAGGCGCAGAAGGTGTAGCAAAAAATCGAGAACAAGCCATCTCCTGGTACACGAAATCGGCAGAACAGGGGGATGCTACCGCACAGGCTAATCTCGGCGCTATTTACTTCAGACTTGGTTCAGAAGAAGAACATAAAAAGGCGGTGGAATGGTTTCGCAAGGCCGCCGCAAAGGGTGAGAAAGCGGCGCAATTTAATTTGGGTAATGCTTTACTCCAGGGAAAAGGTGTTAAAAAAGATGAGCAACAGGCCGCAATCTGGATGCGAAAAGCCGCAGAGCAAGGATTAAGTGCAGCGCAGGTACAATTAGGTGAAATCTATTATTATGGCTTGGGCGTAGAACGTGATTATGTGCAGGCCTGGGCGTGGTTCGATACCGCATCGACCAATGATATGAATCTTTTTGGTACAGAAAACCGCAACATTACAGAGAAAAAACTGACAGCCAAACAACTGCAACAGGCTGAATTATTATCGCAACAATATATAGAAAAATATGCCCCGGAAGCCTGGGCGAGAATGCAAAAGCTTAAAGCGCAATCAGCGGTAAAGACGGGTAATAAATAACGGGTAACTGTCAGATCAGGTCTGCGCTAATACAGCTCAACCAATGCCACCTGCGGGTGGCGTTATTTTTTTGCGAGACGACGCGTATTCTTTTTTGTAACTTCCTCGCCTTTTGCTTTTCCTTCCGAGCCGCTTTCCATATCCGTTAACGCATGTAAAACTCTGCTGGCGTTAACAAATGTGCAGGGGTAAAACGGGGGCACGCTTTGAACGGTGAGTATGAGTGAGGCCGGCTAACTTCCAGCAAGTGGCTATGAACAGCAAAATGGTGGTCGAGTTTAGCTTGTTCTTACCGTTCAAGCCTTTAAACTGCTGAAAATAATAATAGTGGAGTAGAGAGTTTATAAATTGCGGGCATAAAAAAACCCCTACTAACCGAAGCCCGGCGTTCAGGGTTATTACGCCAGAAGAACTTATTTATTCTTGGCGCGCTCGAAGGAAGCAACGATTTCAGCTTTAGCGGCTTCTGCGTTTTCCCAACCTTCAACTTTAACCCACTTGCCTTTTTCGAGGTCTTTGTAGTGCTCGAAGAAGTGAGCGATTTGCGCTTTCAGCAGCTCTGGCAGATCGTTAACGTCTTTAATGTGATCGTATTCTTTGCTCAGCTTGGTGTGCGGAACAGCAATCAGTTTCGCATCTTCACCGGCTTCGTCGGTCATTTTCAGTACGCCAACCGGACGGCAGCGGATCACAGAACCCGGCTGCAGCGGGTACGGAGTCGGGACCAGTACGTCAACCGGGTCACCGTCCAGAGACAGAGTGTGGTTGATGTAACCGTAGTTGCACGGATAGAACATCGCGGTGGACATGAAGCGGTCAACGAACAGTGCGCCGCTCTCTTTGTCGATTTCGTATTTGATCGGATCTGCGTTAGCCGGGATCTCAATAACAACGTAGATGTCTTCCGGCAGATCTTTACCCGCAGGGACGTTGAGTAAGCTCATGTCTGTTTCCTTTAAAAATATGTGGCAAACAAGTGCCGAGTATTATAGCCAACTCGCGCCGAATGTCTTCGCTTGTTTTCGTCTTCATTTTCCTTTTTCGCCAGTTTTAAGACGGTATACAGAGCAGGAAAATCCATAACCGTAGCCGCATTTTTCATAGTGAGATGAAAGCGATTACAAACTTGTGATTAACGTTTTATTTACTTTTTTGAAGTGTGATGTAACGCAATCCGTTACATAACGAATTGTCTATAGTTTTTTCGCGAACATCTTTTCACCAATAATAATTACCCCGACGAGGACAACCCTATGTGGAAACGCTTACTTGTAGTCTCTGCAGTCTCGGCAGCCATGTCGTCTATGGCGTTGGCCGCTCCATTAACCGTAGGATTTTCGCAGGTCGGATCGGAATCCGGCTGGCGCGCCGCAGAAACCAATGTGGCGAAAAGTGAAGCCGAAAAACGCGGTATCACACTGAAAATTGCCGATGGTCAGCAAAAGCAGGAAAACCAGATTAAAGCGGTACGTTCCTTCGTCGCACAAGGGGTGGATGCGATCTTTATCGCTCCGGTGGTGGCGACGGGTTGGGAGCCGGTATTAAAAGAGGCGAAAGATGCCGAAATCCCGGTCTTCTTGCTTGACCGTTCCATCGATGTGAAAGACAAATCTCTCTATATGACCACCGTTACTGCCGACAACATCCTCGAAGGCAAGTTGATCGGTGACTGGCTGGTAAAAGAAGTGAATGGCAAACCATGCAACGTGGTGGAGCTGCAGGGCACCGTTGGGGCCAGCGTCGCCATTGACCGTAAGAAAGGCTTTGCCGAAGCCATTAAGAATGCGCCAAATATCAAAATTATCCGCTCGCAGTCAGGTGACTTCACCCGCAGCAAAGGCAAAGAAGTGATGGAGAGCTTTATCAAAGCGGAAAACAACGGCAAAAACATCTGCATGGTTTACGCCCATAACGATGACATGGTGATTGGTGCAATTCAGGCAATTAAAGAAGCGGGCCTGAAACCGGGCAAAGATATCCTGACAGGCTCTATCGACGGCGTGCCGGACATCTACAAAGCGATGATTGATGGCGAAGCGAACGCCAGCGTTGAACTGACGCCGAACATGGCAGGCCCCGCTTTTGATGCGCTGGAGAAATATAAAAAAGACGGCACCATGCCTGAAAAGCTAACCCTGACCAAATCCACCCTTTATCTGCCTGATACCGCAAAAGAAGAGTTAGAGAAGAAGAAAAATATGGGGTATTGAGGGTTGCTATGCCTGATGCCGATTCGTAGGCCGGATAAGGCGCTCGCGCCGCATCCGGCGGTGGTGCGCTGAAGCCTGATGCGACGCTTACCGCGTCTTATCATGCCTACTGGGAGCACGCTTTACACCGGGGGAAACCATGACGACCGACCAACACCAGGAAATCCTCCGCACCGAAGGATTAAGTAAATTTTTCCCCGGTGTCAAAGCGTTAGACAACGTTGATTTCAGCCTGCGCCGTGGTGAAATCATGGCGCTGCTCGGTGAAAACGGGGCGGGAAAATCGACGCTCATCAAAGCATTAACCGGTGTATACCACGCCGATCGCGGCACCATCTGGCTGGAAGGCCAGGCTATCTCACCGAAAAACACCGCCCACGCACAACAACTCGGCATCGGCACCGTCTATCAGGAAGTCAACCTGCTACCCAATATGTCGGTCGCTGATAATCTATTCATAGGTCGCGAACCCAAACGTTTCGGCCTTCTACGCCGTAAAGAGATGGAAAAGCGCGCCACCGAACTGATGGCATCTTACGGTTTCTCCCTCGACGTGCGCGAACCGCTCAACCGCTTTTCAGTCGCGATGCAGCAAATCGTCGCCATTTGCCGGGCTATCGATCTCTCCGCCAAAGTGCTGATCCTCGATGAACCCACCGCCAGTCTCGACACTCAGGAAGTAGAGTTACTGTTTGGCCTGATGCGTCAACTTCGCGATCGCGGCGTCAGCCTGATCTTCGTCACTCATTTTCTCGATCAGGTTTATCAGGTTAGCGATCGGATCACCGTCTTACGCAACGGCAGTTTTGTGGGCTGTCGGGAAACCCGCGAGCTACCGCAGATCGAACTGGTAAAAATGATGCTGGGGCGTGAGCTGGACACCCACGCGCTTCAGCGTGCCGGGAGAACATTGCTGAGCGACAAACCTGTTGCCGCGTTCAAGAATTACGGCAAAAAAGGAACGATCGCGCCGTTTGATCTCGAAGTGCGCCCCGGCGAGATCGTCGGTCTGGCAGGCTTGCTGGGATCAGGACGTACCGAAACCGCCGAAGTGATCTTCGGTATCAAACCTGCTGACAGCGGCACTGCGTTGATCAAAGGCAAACCGCAAACGCTACGCTCGCCACATCAGGCTTCGGTTCTTGGCATTGGCTTCTGCCCGGAAGACAGGAAAACCGATGGCATCATCGCTGCCGCCTCGGTGCGGGAAAATATCATCCTTGCTCTCCAGGCCCAGCGCGGCTGGCTACGACCTATTTCCCGTAAAGAACAGCAAGAGATTGCCGAACGCTTTATCCGCCAGCTTGGCATTCGCACACCTTCAACTGAACAACCGATTGAATTTCTCTCCGGCGGCAATCAGCAAAAAGTGTTGCTTTCACGTTGGCTACTGACCCGACCGCAATTTCTGATCCTCGACGAGCCAACGCGCGGAATTGATGTTGGTGCCCACGCCGAGATCATCCGCCTGATTGAAACGCTGTGCGCCGATGGGCTGGCGCTGCTGGTGATCTCCTCCGAGCTGGAAGAGCTGGTGGGCTATGCCGATCGGGTGATTATCATGCGCGATCGCAAACAGGTGGCGGAGATCCCGCTGGCAGAGCTTTCCGTTCCGGCGATCATGAACGCCATTGCGGCGTAAGGAGAACAGTGTGATGCCTCAATCTCTCCCGGACACTACGCCGCCGAAAAGGCGTTTTCGCTGGCCAACAGGAATGCCGCAGCTGGCGGCACTGTTGCTGGTGCTGCTGGTTGATAGCCTGGTGGCCCCACATTTCTGGCAGGTGGTGCTTCAGGATGGGCGTTTGTTCGGTAGCCCTATCGACATTCTTAACCGTGCGGCCCCCGTTGCGCTACTGGCGATTGGCATGACGCTGGTTATCGCCACCGGTGGGATTGATCTCTCCGTAGGGGCGGTGATGGCTATCGCCGGAGCCACAACGGCTGCGATGACGGTCGCGGGATTCAGCCTGCCAATTGTTTTGTTAAGCGCCCTGGGCACTGGCATCCTGGCGGGATTGTGGAACGGCATACTGGTAGCGATCCTCAAAATTCAGCCGTTTGTCGCCACCCTGATCCTGATGGTCGCCGGGCGCGGCGTGGCGCAACTGATCACCTCCGGACAGATCGTCACATTTAACTCACCGGATCTCTCCTGGTTCGGCAGTGGATCGCTGTTGTTCCTGCCAACGCCAGTCATTATTGCGGTGCTGACGCTTCTCCTGTTCTGGCTGTTGACCCGCAAAACGGCACTGGGGATGTTTATCGAAGCCGTTGGTATCAACATTCGGGCGGCAAAAAATGCCGGGGTAAACACGCGGATCATCGTCATGCTCACCTACGTGTTGAGCGGGCTATGTGCGGCGATTGCGGGCATTATCGTGGCGGCGGATATTCGCGGTGCCGATGCCAACAATGCCGGATTATGGCTGGAGCTGGACGCCATTCTTGCAGTGGTGATTGGCGGCGGATCGCTGATGGGCGGGCGCTTTAACCTGCTGCTTTCGGTGGTGGGGGCGCTGATTATTCAGGGAATGAACACCGGAATTTTGCTTTCTGGCTTTCCGCCGGAGATGAACCAGGTGGTGAAAGCGGTGGTGGTGCTTTGCGTGCTGATTGTTCAGTCGCAACGCTTTATCAGTCTGATTAAAGGGGTACGTAACCGTGATAAAACGTAATTTGCCACTGATGATCACCATCGGCGTCTTTGTGTTGGGTTATATCTACTGTCTGACCCAGTTTCCCGGTTTTGCTTCCACAAGAGTGATCTGCAATATCCTGACCGATAATGCCTTTCTTGGGATAATCGCCGTTGGCATGACCTTTGTGATCCTCTCCGGTGGGATCGATCTCTCCGTCGGTTCGGTGATCGCCTTTACCGGCGTGTTTCTGGCAAAAGTGATTGGCGATTTCGGCCTCTCGCCGCTGCTGGCGTTTCCGCTGGTGTTGGTGATGGGCTGTGCCTTCGGCGCATTTATGGGACTTCTGATCGACGCCCTGAAGATCCCGGCGTTTATCATTACTTTGGCCGGAATGTTCTTTTTGCGTGGCGTCAGCTATCTCGTTTCGGAAGAGTCGATCCTGATAAACCATCCTGTTTATGACACGCTCTCAAGCCTTGCGTGGAAAATCCCTGGCGGCGGTCGCTTAAGTGCGATGGGACTGCTGATGCTGGCGGTGGTGGTTATCGGCATATTCCTCGCGCATCGTACCCGTTTTGGTAATCAGGTATACGCCATTGGCGGCAACGCAACGTCGGCAAACCTGATGGGGATTTCCACTTGCAGCACCACTATTCGCATTTATATGCTCTCCACCGGACTGGCAACGCTGGCGGGGATTGTCTTCTCGATTTATACCCAGGCCGGATATGCACTGGCGGGCGTAGGTGTGGAACTGGATGCTATCGCCTCAGTGGTAATTGGCGGTACGCTTTTGAGTGGTGGCGTTGGAACGGTATTAGGGACGCTTTTTGGCGTGGCGATTCAGGGACTGATTCAGACTTACATAAACTTTGATGGCACGCTGAGTTCCTGGTGGACGAAAATCGCCATCGGTATTTTGTTGTTTATTTTTATAGCATTACAGCGTGGATTAACGGTGCTGTGGGAGAATCGTCAGAGTTCGCCAGTGACAAGAGTCAACATTGCGCAGCGATAAAAACGCCTCTCCGTGTGGAGAGGCGCAGGAGCTTACGCGTCCGGGAACTCACGGATAAAGCGTTCGACATCTTCAACCATATGGTCGTTGCCGACAAAGAACGAACGGCGCTGGTGCAGGGTTTCCGGGATAATATCCAGAATACGCTCTTTGCCATCGCTCGCTTTACCGCCCGCTTGTTCCGCCAGGAATGCCATCGGGTTGCACTCATACAGTAAACGTAGTTTACCGTCCGGGTGGCTGGCGGTGCTTGGGTAGAGATAAATACCGCCTTTCAGCAGGTTACGGTGGAAATCCGCGACCAGTGAACCGATATAACGTGAGGTATACGGGCGGTTGGTGGATTTATCTTCTTCCTGGCAGAATTTAATGTACTTCTTCACCCCGTTCGGAAACTTAATGTAGTTTCCTTCGTTGATGGAGTAGGTTTTGCCTTTCTCCGGGAAGCGCATCCGTTCCTGGCACAGGCAGAAAACACCCAGCGAAGGATCATAAGTAAAGGCGTGAACACCGCATCCGGTGGTGTAAACCAGCATAGTAGAGGAGCCGTATACCACGTAACCTGCCGCAACCTGTTTGTTACCAGGCTGGAGGAAATCTTCTTCCGTTACCGGCGTGCCAACAGGCGTAACGCGGCGGTAGATGGAGAAAATGGTACCGACAGAGACGTTAACATCGATGTTGGACGAGCCATCCAGTGGGTCCATCAGCACCACGTATTTTGCGTGTTCACAGCCTTCAAAGACGACAATCTCATCTTCTTCTTCAGAGGCAATGCCCGCAACGATATCGCGTGCTTTCAGTGCGGCTTTCAGTTTCTCATTAGCGAACAGGTCGAGTTTCTGCTGAACCTCGCCCTGCACGTTCTCAGCACCGCTGGCACCCAGGATATCAACCAGTCCTGCTTTGTTGATATCGCGATGGATAATCTTGGCGCCCAGTTTTATTGCCGACAGCAAAGCAGTGAGCTCACCGGTAGCATGAGAAAACTCGTGCTGCTTTTCGACAATAAATTCACCTAACGTTTTCATAAAACTTTCCCTGCAATGTTTATGGAGTAAAGCGACCGCAACAATCTTAACAAATAATCCCAATGTTGCGCTCAGGTGAATCGCGCCAGCAAATTACGGATTATCCTGAAATGCGTTTCTCACTTGCCCGACATATGCGTAAAATGAGCGCCAGATTAAAAAAGGATAGTGACGTATGCGCATTCATATTTTAGGAATTTGTGGCACGTTTATGGGCGGTCTGGCGATGCTGGCGCGCCAGTTAGGCCATGAAGTAACGGGTTCGGACGCCAATGTGTATCCGCCGATGAGCACCTTACTTGAGAAGCAAGGCATTGAACTGATTCAGGGTTACGATGCCAGCCAGCTCGATCCACAGCCGGATCTGGTGATTATTGGTAACGCCATGACCCGTGGAAATCCGTGTGTGGAAGCGGTACTGGAAAAAAACATCCCTTATATGTCAGGTCCGCAGTGGCTGCACGATTTTGTGCTGCGCGACCGCTGGGTGCTGGCCGTTGCCGGTACACACGGCAAAACCACCACGGCGGGAATGGCGACCTGGATTCTGGAACAATGCGGTTACAAACCGGGATTTGTGATCGGCGGTGTGCCGGGGAACTTTGAGGTTTCGGCGCGTCTGGGCGAAAGCGACTTCTTTGTTATCGAAGCGGATGAGTACGACTGCGCCTTCTTCGACAAACGCTCTAAATTTGTCCATTACTGCCCGCGTACGCTGATCCTCAACAACCTTGAGTTCGATCACGCCGATATCTTTGACGACCTGAAAGCGATCCAGAAACAGTTCCACCATCTGGTGCGTATCGTTCCGGGGCAGGGCCGTATTATCTGGCCGGAAAACGATATCAACCTGAAACAGACCATGGCGATGGGCTGTTGGAGCGAGCAGGAGCTGGTGGGCGAGCAAGGTCACTGGCAGGCGAAAAAGCTGACCACTGACGCTTCTGAATGGGAAGTCTTGCTGGATGGCGAAAAAGTGGGCGAAGTGAAATGGTCGCTGGTAGGCGAACATAATATGCACAATGGCCTGATGGCGATTGCGGCGGCTCGCCATGTTGGTGTAGCGCCGGCAGATGCCGCTAACGCGCTGGGTTCGTTTATTAACGCTCGTCGCCGTCTGGAGTTGCGTGGTGAAGCGAATGGCGTCACGGTATATGACGATTTTGCCCATCACCCGACGGCGATTCTGGCAACGCTTGCGGCGCTGCGTGGCAAAGTTGGTGGTACGGCGCGCATTATTGCCGTGCTGGAACCGCGCTCAAACACCATGAAAATGGGGATCTGCAAAGACGATCTGGCACCTTCATTAGGTCGTGCCGATGAAGTCTTCCTGCTGCAACCGGCGCATATTCCGTGGCAGGTGGCAGAAGTGGCAGAAGCCTGCGTTCAGCCTGCACACTGGAGCGGCGATGTGGATACGCTGGCAGATATGGTGGTGAAAACCGCTCAGCCGGGCGATCACATTCTGGTGATGAGTAACGGCGGTTTTGGTGGTATTCATCAGAAACTGCTGGATGGTCTGGCGAAGAAAGCGGAAGCCGCGCAGTAATTCACAGCCTCAGCCTGATAGAGTGTGTGTAGGCCGGATAAGGCGTTCACGCCGCATCCGGCATTTGAGCATAGTGCCTGATGCGACGCTTGATGCGTCTTATCAGGCCTACAGGTGCACCGCATCCGGCAAACCATACTCACATCAACAACGAAAATTACCCTTCGTTTTCCGCTAACTCACGCAGATACTGGAAAATCTGGCGCGCGGATTTCGGCGGCTTATTCCCTTCTTTCTCTTTCTTCGCGTTACGGATCAGAGTACGCAGTTGCTGACGATCGGCATCGGGCCACAGATTCAATACTTCAGCGATGGCGTCATCACCTTGCTCGATCAGACGATCGCGCAGGTTTTCCAGTTTATGGAACAACACCACTTGCTGGTTGTGGCGGTTTTTCAGCTTATCCAGCGCCTGACGGATCGGCTCAACATCGCGCTGGCGCAGCATCTTACCGATGAGCTGCAACTGGCGGCGGCGACCTTCCATCTTAATACGCTGGGCGAGCTCAATAGCCGCGCGCAGATCCGCATCTAACGGGATCTTATCCAGCGCGTTTTTCCCCAGATCAACAATTTCTGCGCCCAGGCGTTTTAGCTCCTCGGCATCGCGTTTAATTTCACTTTTACTGACCCAGATAATTTCATCGTCTTCGTCTTCGATGTCATCACCGGGAACGTCGTCGAGCCAGTCTTCGGGCTGCTTAGTCATCTCAGGCTCCTTAAAAAAAGAGGCTAATGTTACCAGTTAAGATGCGCACTGAAAAACGGTTCTCTGTTAGACTTCAGAGAAACTCTCTACATTATGGCACTTGCAATGAAAGTAATCTCTCAAGTTGAAGCGCAGCGCAAGATTCTGGAAGAAGCAGTTTCGACTGCGCTGGAGTTGGCCTCAGGCAAATCGGACGGTGCAGAAGTTGCCGTCAGCAAGACCACCGGCATTAGCGTAAGCACGCGTTATGGTGAAGTGGAGAATGTTGAATTCAATAGCGATGGCGCGCTGGGGATCACCGTTTATCACCAGAACCGTAAAGGTAGCGCATCGTCTACCGATTTAAGCCCGCAGGCCATTGCCCGCACCGTACAGGCGGCGCTGGATATTGCCCGTTATACCTCGCCAGATCCGTATGCAGGCGTGGCAGACAAAGAACTGCTGGCTTTTGACGCGCCGGATCTTGACTTGTTCCACCCTGCGGACGTTTCTCCGGATGAAGCCATTGAACTGGCGGCCCGCGCGGAACAGGCGGCATTACAGGCGGACAAACGCATCACCAATACCGAAGGCGGTAGCTTTAACAGCCACTACGGTGTCAAAGTTTTTGGCAACAGCCACGGCATGTTGCAGGGTTACTGCTCAACGCGTCATTCGCTCTCCAGTTGTGTAATCGCCGAAGAAAATGGCGATATGGAGCGCGATTATGCCTACACCATTGGGCGTGCGATGAGCGATCTACAAACGCCAGAGTGGGTTGGGGCCGACTGTGCTCGCCGTACCTTATCGCGCCTGTCACCGCGTAAACTTTCTACCATGAAAGCGCCGGTGATTTTTGCCAATGAAGTGGCAACAGGGTTGTTTGGTCATTTGGTGGGGGCGATAGCGGGTGGTGCGGTCTACCGTAAATCGACCTTCTTGCTCGACTCGCTCGGTACACAAATTCTGCCGGACTGGCTGACAATTGAAGAACATCCGCATCTGCTGAAAGGGCTGGCATCTACACCATTCGACAGCGAAGGTGTGCGCACCGAGCGCCGCGATATCGTCAAAGATGGCATCCTGACTCAGTGGCTGCTGACCAGCTATTCGGCGCGGAAACTGGGGCTGAAAAGCACCGGACATGCGGGCGGTATTCACAACTGGCGGATTGCCGGACAAGGGCTAAGCTTCGAACAAATGCTCAAAGAGATGGGCACCGGGCTGGTGGTGACGGAGCTGATGGGCCAGGGCGTGAGTGCCATTACCGGTGATTATTCCCGTGGTGCAGCGGGCTTCTGGGTAGAGAACGGCGAAATTCAGTATCCGGTGAGCGAAATCACCATCGCTGGTAATTTAAAAGATATGTGGCGCAATATTGTCACCGTCGGTAACGATATTGAAACACGCAGTAATATACAGTGTGGTTCTGTGCTGTTGCCGGAGATGAAAATCGCCGGGCAGTAAAAAAACTGGCGCGTCCTGCCGCGCTATAAACTAAAAAATTACACAAAATCATTCGCACTGCATCGAGACGGAAAGTGAATGAGAGCCGGGGAGCGTACTCGTAGTACGTGACTCGGGCGAATGAGCGTAGCCGTCGATGAGGCAGTGTGAAGGATGAAGTGTAAATAAAAAAGGAAGTGAGCAATGCGTAAAAGCCTGTTAGCTATTCTTGCAGTCTCCTCATTGGTATTCAGTTCGGCGTCGTTTGCCGCTGATCTGGAAGACAATATGGAAACCCTCAACGACAATTTAAAAGTGGTCGAAAAAGCCGATAACGCGGTGCAAGTCAAAGACGCGTTAACTAAAATGCGCGCTGCGGCGCTGGATGCGCAAAAAGCGACGCCGCCGAAGCTTGAAGGCAAATCACCGGACAGCCCGGAAATGAAAGACTTCCGCCACGGTTTCGACATTCTGGTCGGTCAGATTGACGACGCGCTGAAGCTGGCAAATGAAGGTAAAGTAAAAGAAGCGCAGGCTGCCGCAGAGCAACTGAAAACGACCCGCAACGCCTATCACCAGAAGTATCGTTAATTCTTTATTTCCCTGTTGCCTGCACTCAGGTAACAGGGAACTTATCATCGCAAATGATGCACCACCTGATTGCTGCTGCCGCGCCAGATCAGGGAAGGGTCTTTTAAATCCTGCACAAATTTGCCGTCGACCAGCACGTTAATCAAATCAACAACCTGCATTTGCGCAGCGTTGAGTTCGTCGAGTTTATAGCCTGTCCACATCCAGATGTCTTTACCCGGACACTCGGCGCGGATGCGTTGTACCAGCTTCAGAATATCCGGCACGTTTTGCGGATGTAGCGGATCGCCGCCGGAGAGGGAAATACCCTGGCGTTTGATGCGAGTGTCATTCAGATCGTTAATGATCTGGTCTTCCATTGCTTTGGTAAATGGCTGACCGGAATTTACCCGCCAGGTGCTTTTGTTATAGCAACCGGGGCATTCATGAACACACCCGGAGACAAACAGGGTGCAGCGAGTGCCGGGGCCGTTGACGATGTCGACAGGATAGTACTGATGATAGTTCATTATTTCACCTGGCTTATCAGTCCGCGTGTAGGCTGCATCCGGTAATCAACGCCTGATGCGACGCTGTCGCGTCTTATCAGGCCTACAGCCGTTGCCAAATGTAGGCCGGATAAGGCGTTTACGCCGCATCCGGCATTTGCTTAACACAGAGTGAAGATTAACCTATCTGCCCATTTCCCAAATGTTTAACGCGGCGCTTAACTTCTTCCTGCTTACCAGCGTTAAACGGACGTGCATCCGGGCTACCTAAATATCCGCACACGCGGCGAGTCACCGACACACGGGAGGTGTCATGGTTACCACATTTCGGACAAGTGAAGCCTTTGCTGGTGCACTCAAATTCGCCGGTAAAGCCACACTCGTAGCATTCATCGATCGGTGTGTTGGTGCCGTAATACGGTACATGCTGATAGCTGTAATCCCAGACATCTTCCAGCGCCTTCAGGTTGTGCTGAATGTTTGGATACTCGCCATAGCAAATGAAGCCACCGTTCGCCAGTGGCGGGTAAGGCGCTTCAAAGTCGATCTTGTCGTACGGGTTCACCTTCTTCTCCACATCGAGGTGGAAACTGTTGGTGTAGTAACCTTTATCGGTCACGCCCGGCACCACGCCAAACTCAGCGGTATCGAGACGGCAGAAGCGGTCGCACAGGTTCTCACTCGGCGTACTGTAGAGGCTGAAACCGTAGCCAGTTTCTTCTTTCCACTGATCCACCGCCTGACGCAGACGCTCAACAATAGCAATACCTTTCGCGCGCAGCTGCTCGTTGTCGTAAACATGCTCGCCGCCGAACAGCGCGTTAATGGTTTCGTGGATGCCGATGTAACCCAGCGAAATAGACGCACGACCGTTTTTGAAGATTTCAGAAACGTCGTCGTCAGCATTCAGACGCACGCCACAAGCGCCTTCCATATAGAGGATCGGGGCTACGCGCGCTTTCACGCCTTCGAGACGAGCGATACGGGTCATCAGCGCCTTACGTGCCAACACCAGACGTTCATCCAGCAGCTTCCAGAAGGTGGCTTCATCGCCTTTTGCTTCCAGAGCAATACGCGGCAGGTTCAGGCTGATCACGCCGAGGTTGTTACGACCATCGTGGATCTGCTCGCCGTTTTCATTTTCCCACACGCCGAGGAAGCTGCGGCAGCCCATCGGGGTTTTAAACGAACCGGTGACTTTCACTACCTGATCGTAGTTCAGGATATCCGGATACATGCGCTTGCTTGCGCACTCCAGCGCCAGCTGTTTGATGTCGTAGTTCGGATCGCCTTTTTTATGGTTCAGGCCATCGCGAATCGCAAACACCAGTTTCGGGAACACCGCCGTTTTACGGTTTTTACCGAGGCCGGCGATACGGTTACGCAGGATAGATTCCTGAATCAGGCGCGACTCCCAGCTGGTGCCCAGACCAAAACCAAAGGTCACAAACGGTGTTTGACCGTTGGCGGTGTGCAGGGTGTTTACTTCGTACTCCAGCGACTGGAAGGCATCGTAGCACTCTTTGATGGTACGAGAGTTAGCGTAGCCTTCGGCGTCCGGGATGTTCCACTCTTCTGCGGTCTTGCGATGTTTGTTGTAGCTGGCGGTGACAAACGGTGCCAGCACTTCATCGATACGGTTAATGGTGGTGCCGCCATAAATATGGCTGGCGACCTGAGCAATAATCTGCGCAGTTACCGCGGTTGCCGTAGAGATCGATTTCGGCGGTTCAATCTCGGCGTTCCCCATTTTAAAGCCCTGGGTCAGCATGCCTTTCAGGTCGATCAACATGCAGTTGAACATCGGGAAGAACGGTGAGTAATCGAGATCGTGATAGTGAATATCACCACGTTCGTGTGCCTGCACCACGTCACGCGGCAGCAGGTGCTGGCGTGCATAGTGTTTAGCCACGATCCCGGCCAGCAGGTCGCGCTGGGTTGGAATCACCTTGCTGTCTTTGTTGGCGTTTTCGTTGAGTAACGAGGAGTTGGTCTGCTCGACCAGACCACGGATCTCCTGGTTCAGGCGACCGCGTTTTTCACGTTCAATGTCGCGATCGTGACGGTACTCGATGTAAGCACGAGCCAGTTGTTTGTATGGCCCCGACATCAGCTGGTTTTCAACTGCGGTCTGGATCTCATTGATATCCACCTGGTTGCGGCCCTGCATCTGCTCGCTGACAACCGCAGCAACAGTGGCGCAATAATCGGCATCATCGACTTCCGCTGCTTTAGCTGCACGCAGAATCGCTTCTTTGATGCGCTCTGATTTAAACGGCACTTTGCAGCCGTCTCGTTTCATCACATGCGGTGTCATGATCGCTCCATATTTTTAAGAACAGGTTATCCACAGAAATTGGGAAAGGCGTTTTCCGGTTTTTTCGTTTCGTTTTCCGGTGCTTTCCGCAATCGCCATCCGCTTATCCACAACGTCGCACCTTTTTCGTGGGGAGCTGTAGTAGCAATTATAGTCGATTAATACAACATATTGGGTTGGGACGCATTTTAAAGTCTATATATAGTGCTTTGCATCAAGGATGTTTGAACTTTTTTTGATGTAGCTCAAAGTAAAAAGCAGAGCGTACGGATGACGGGCGCTACAGCGATATGTAAATTTTTTAATGAATTTTTTGATTATAAAATCAACAAAAACAACATACTGACAGGCAAAACCCCGGAATGACAGGCATTACCGGGGCTTAGCGAAGATTTACTTCTGTAACCACCAGACAGCCTCAAAAGGCCGTAAAGTCATGGTACAGGGTTGTGGTGAGGCTTCTTCGTAGTTATGCATCACAAGCTGCCAGTTGCCGAGCATTTTCCCTGGCTGCCAGGGTTGGGTCTCACGGCTAAGGTTGGCAATGACCAGCAAGGTTTGCCCCTTCCACTCACGGCGATAGCACCACAATACAGGGCTGTTTGGCAGCAGATCCTGGTAATCGCCCCATGTCAGGACGGCTTCTTGCTTACGCAGTGCGATTAACTTTTGGTAGGTGTAAAACACCGAGGACTCATCGGCCAGCGCTGCTTCTACGTTGATTTCCTGATAGTTATCGCCCAGGCCAATCCACGGTTCGCCAGCCGTAAACCCGGCATTATCGCCGTTGGTCCATTGCATGGGTGTGCGACTGTTGTCACGGGATTTACTGGCGAGGATTGCCAATAACTCGTCGGCATCACGCCCATCGTTGCGCAGCTCGGCAAACATATTGAGGCTCTCCACGTCGCGATAGTCAGTAATGCGCGTGAAATGTGGGTTGGTCATGCCAATCTCTTCGCCCTGGTAGATATACGGCGTTCCCTGCATGCCATGCAGCACCATCGCCAGCATTTTTGCCGCAGGCACGCGGTATTCACCTTCATCACCAAAGCGAGAAACAATGCGCGGCTGATCGTGGTTACACCAGAACAAGGCATTCCATGCCACGTTGTGCATTCCTTGTTGCCAGTGGCGGAACAATGTTTTCAACGCCACAAAGTCAGGTTTAGCCAGCGTCCATTTTTCACCTCCGGGATAATCGACCTTCAGGTGATGAAAATTAAAGGTCATCGACAATTCACTGCCTGTCAGTGCCGCGTATCGCTGGCAATGCTCAAGGCTGGTGGAGGACATTTCACCTACGGTCATTAACCCGCGTGGCGTAAACACATCGCGGTTCATCTCGTGCAAAAACTCGTGTGCTCGTGGCCCGTCGGTATAGAAGCGACGCCCGTCGCCATCCAGGTCTTCAGGGTAACGCGGATCTTTGGAGATCAGATTCACCACATCCAGGCGCAACCCGTCGACCCCACGATCGGCCCAGAACTCACAGACTTTTTTCAGCTCTGCGCGTACCGCTGGATTCTCCCAGTTGAGATCCGCCTGTTCTGGTGCAAAGAGATGCAAATAGTACTGTTCGCTTTCCGCATGCCAGCGCCACGCACTACCACCGAATTTTGAACGCCAGTTGTTCGGTGGCGTTTCTGGTTCTCCATCGCGCCAGATATAAAACTGGCGGTAAGGGCTTTCTTTGTTCAGCGCCTCGCGAAACCAGGCATGTTGGGTAGAGGTATGGTTAAACACCATATCGAGAATGATACGAATCCCACGCGATTTTGCCTGTGTCACCAGTTCGTCAAAATCGTCCAGCGTGCCATAGGTGGGATCAATCGCCGTATAATTCGCTACGTCGTAACCGTTATCGACCTGGGGAGAGACATAAAAGGGGGTTAGCCAGATGGCATCAACGCCCAGTTTATGCAGATAGTCCAGGCGTTGGATAACGCCACGTAAATCGCCGGTGCCGCTACCCGTGGTGTCCTGAAAACTCTTTGGATAAATCTGGTAGATAACGCCGTTTTGCCACCAGTGGGGAAGATGAGTCATTACGTTATTCCTGCAAATGCGAGGGGGCGCAATTGCGCCCCGAAGAAAATTAAACAATGTCCAGCGTGCCCAGGCGGTATTTCCGCTGATAGATAAACGAGGTGAGTACAATCGGGATGATGATGGCGATAGCCATTGCCAGCGCAAACACCTGCCAGTAGCTCGGTTGAATCGAGAGAATTCCCGGCAGGCCGCCTACGCCGATGCCATTCGCCATAACGCCGTTCAGGCCGCATAGCAATCCTGCCAGACCAGAACCAATCATCGCGCACAGCATCGGGAAGCGATATTTCAGGTTGATGCCGTACATAGCAGGCTCAGTGACTCCAAGCCAGGCGGAGATAGCGGCAGGCACGGAGATCTCGCGTTCATTGTGCTTGCGGCTGGAAATGATAATACCTATCACGGCGGAGCCCTGAGCGATATTCGACAGTGCAATCAGCGGCCACACTGGCGTGCCACCCATGCTTTGAATCATCTGCAAATCAATAGCAAGCGTGGTCTGGTGTACGCCGGTGATCACCAGCGGGGCGTACAGGAAGCCAAACAATGCCGCGCCAATCGGAGCAAAGCTGCCGGTCATCAGGTGACGTACCGCAAAGGCAACGCCATCGCCAATCATGCGACCAAACGGACCAATCAGCGCATGGGCGAGGAACACCGCGAGGATCAGCGAACAGACGGGCACCACCACCAGATAGAGGTAATCCGGCACGATGCGCTTAAGACGAGTTTCAATAACGCCCAGCGCCAGTCCGGCTAACAGTGCCGGGATGACCTGCGCCTGATAGCCCACTTTGGCGATGCTGAACATGCCAAAGTCCCATACTTCCGGCAGCTGCTGCCCGAGCAGATAAGCGTTCATCAGCTGTGGAGAAACCAGCGTTACGCCAAGCACGATACCGAGGATCGGTGTACCGCCCATTTTTTTCACCGCTGACCAGCAAATCCCGACCGGCAGGTAGAAGAAGATCGCTTCACCGATCAACCACAGAAAATCGTAGATCGTTTGCAGGGAAGGGTACATTTGCGCCAGCGTCTGACCGTTGCTCATGGGCAAATCGCCGATCACATTGCGAAAACCGAGGATCAAACCACCACTAATCAACGCGGGCAGCAACGGGAAGAAGATCTCCGCGAAATGAGAGATCAACTGCTCATGCCATTTCATATTCTGCCGGGCGGCTTTTTTTACCTGCTCTTTATCAACCTGCGCCTGTCCGGTTGACGCAATCAGTGCTTGATAGTAATCACCCACGTTGGTGCCAATCACCACCTGAAATTGCCCGGCATTGGTGAAACAGCCTTTCACCATGGGGAGTTGCTCAATTTCTTTCGGTCTGGCATTGGCCGGTTGGTTGAGGACAAAGCGCAGGCGAGTAATACAGTGGCTCACCGTCGCAATATTGCCGCGCCCGCCGACCAGTTCAATCAACCGATCGATATCCGTTTGGTTTATTTTGCTCATCATAAAGCCCCATGGCAGATGACATTTTTGGTTGGCTGCAGAATATATTGCGCGGAAAAATTTAAAAACGGGAACGTTCCCGAAACGCAGCGAAGATCACAATTTATCGTTCAGGAAACGATCAGGACAGGGTGGCGGGGATGATGATTTGTTGCGGTTCGCTGCGCCCGGTGACCTGCGCGATCAACTGGCAGGCCGCCTGGCGTCCAGCTTCGGCATAACCGGGATCTACGGTGACGATCTCCGGATGGAGGAATTTCATTAACGGTGTATTACCGACGCTCGCCAGTTGCAAGGTGTCGATGCGTTGCTCTTGCAGGTATTTACTTGCGCCAAGTGCCAGCGTGTCGGTTGCGCACAGTAACGCGGTAGTTTCAGGCGTAATCACTTTTGCTACGTTCTCATAGCCTTGCTTCATAGCAAGCCCTGGCAGAGCGGCAACGGGATGCAATTTATGCGTTTTGCAGAACGCCAGGTAGGCTTCGTGACGTCGCTTACCGGTCGTCACGTCACTGTGCGGCACGCCGAGATAGCTGATATTACGATGTCCCTGGTCATACAGCCGTTGCATCAGGATCTTGATTGCCCCTTCGTCGTCATAACAGACCGAAGCAAAGCCTTTTGCGTCACGCGCCAGCAGAACCAGCGATGACTGCCAGTGGGCTAACATTTCTTCTGTTATGCCGGTAAAACCGAACAGCACTACGCCGTCGATATTACGCCGTTTCAGCACCCCCAAATGTTCGGCAACTAATTGTGGGGAAAACTGACTTTCCATCATGATTGGATCGTAACCTTGTTCATAGAACGCTGGCAGCATGGTTTGAACGGCGAGATTTTCTGACAACGAATCCAGACGGGTAACAATGATGGCGACCACTTTATCGCTTTGCCCACGCATAGCGCGCGCAGAGCGGGAAGGGGAAAATCCATGCTGATTCATCACTGCTTCAACACGCTCGCGCGTGCGCTGGCTCACGCCGCTTTCGTTATTCAGCACCCGGGAAACCGTAGATTTCCCCACGCCGCTTAAGCGCGCGATGTCTTTGATGGTCAGCCGATTTTGCATCCTGTTGTCCCATAACGTGTTGTTTAATTATTTGAGCCTAACTTTACCTGTGCATTCAGCAATGGGTAAAGTCTGGTTTATCGTTGGTTTAGTTGCCAGCAGGTATTATATCGCCATAAATGCTACGAATATTATTGGATTCTCCTTATTATTTGCGGCGCTTTTTTCACTTACCGGAGGTTATATGGAACCTGATCCCACGCCTCTCCCTCGACGGAGATTAAAACTTTTCCGGTAAGCCCGTCTTTTCACGGCGTTACCGGATGCGTAAGGCCGTGACGTTTTAACGTCCCTGCTCAGCTTTATTACCTTCAGGTAAGGCTTCGCCACGCCTGAAGACATTTCTGTACTGTTTCAGACAGTGCGGAGGGACTCCTTATGTTTAAAGAAATTTTTACCCGGCTCATTCGCCATTTACCTTCCCGTCTGGTTCATCGTGATCCATTGCCTGGCGCGCAGCAGACAGTGAATGCGGCGGTCCCGCCTTCTTTAAGTGCGCATTGCCTGAAAATGGCGGTGATGCCCGAAGAAGAATTGTGGAAAACGTTCGACACCCATCCGGAAGGGTTAAATCTGGCGGAAGTGGAATCTGCCCGCGAACAACATGGTGAAAATAAATTACCCGCACAACAACCGTCGCCGTGGTGGGTACATTTATGGGTCTGCTATCGCAACCCCTTTAATATTTTGCTCACCATTCTTGGTGCTATTTCTTACGCCACGGAAGATTTATTTGCCGCAGGTGTTATCGCGCTAATGGTCGCTATTTCTACGTTGCTGAACTTTATTCAGGAAGCTCGTTCCACCAAAGCGGCAGATGCCCTGAAAGCGATGGTCAGTAATACCGCGACGGTACTGCGAGTAATTAACGACAAAGGCGAAAATGGCTGGCTGGAGATCCCGATAGACCAGCTGGTGCCCGGCGATATTATAAAACTGGCGGCGGGGGATATGATCCCGGCAGATTTACGTATCTTGCAGGCGCGGGATCTGTTTGTCGCTCAGGCGTCGTTAACCGGTGAGTCTCTGCCCGTAGAAAAAGCCGCTACCACTCGCCAGCCGGAGCACAGCAATCCGCTGGAGTGCGACACCCTGTGTTTTATGGGCACCACCGTGGTGAGCGGCACGGCACAAGCAATGGTGATTGCCACAGGTGCCAATACCTGGTTTGGTCAACTGGCGGGTCGTGTTAGTGAGCAGGAAAGCGAGCCGAATGCCTTTCAGCAAGGGATTAGCCGCGTCAGTATGCTGCTGATTCGCTTTATGCTGGTGATGGCTCCGGTGGTGTTGCTTATCAATGGTTACACTAAAGGCGACTGGTGGGAAGCTGCACTGTTTGCGCTTTCGGTCGCGGTAGGCTTAACGCCAGAAATGTTGCCGATGATTGTTACCTCGACGCTGGCGCGTGGCGCAGTCAAGTTGTCGAAACAGAAAGTGATCGTCAAACATTTGGATGCCATTCAGAACTTTGGCGCAATGGATATTCTGTGCACTGATAAAACCGGCACCCTGACACAGGATAAAATTGTGCTGGAGAATCATACCGATATCTCCGGTAAAACTAGCGAACGCGTGCTGCATAGCGCGTGGTTGAACAGCCATTACCAGACCGGGCTTAAAAACCTGCTTGATACAGCGGTGCTCGAAGGTACGGATGAAGAGTCAGCGCGCTCGCTGGCCAGCCGTTGGCAAAAAATTGATGAGATTCCATTTGATTTCGAGCGTCGTCGGATGTCGGTGGTTGTGGCAGAAAATACCGAACACCATCAGTTGGTTTGCAAAGGCGCATTGCAGGAAATCCTCAATGTGTGTTCGCAAGTGCGTCACAATGGCGAGATTGTACCGCTCGATGACACCATGCTGCGTAAGATTAAGCGGGTTACTGATACGCTGAATCGTCAGGGGCTGCGCGTGGTTGCGGTGGCGACGAAATACCTGCCAGCGCGTGAAGGAGATTACCAGCGGGCGGATGAATCCGACCTGATCCTCGAAGGATATATTGCTTTCCTTGATCCGCCAAAAGAGACAACCGCTCCGGCACTGAAGGCATTAAAAGCGAGTGGAATTACCGTAAAAATCCTTACTGGCGACAGTGAGTTAGTTGCAGCGAAAGTGTGCCATGAAGTGGGGCTGGACGCGGGAGAGGTGGTCATTGGTAGTGATATTGAAACGCTATCTGACGACGAACTGGCAAATCTCGCACAGCGCACCACGCTGTTTGCTCGCCTGACGCCGATGCATAAAGAACGCATTGTGACCTTACTGAAGCGCGAAGGGCATGTGGTTGGCTTTATGGGCGATGGTATTAATGATGCGCCCGCCTTACGTGCTGCGGATATCGGCATTTCTGTGGACGGCGCGGTAGATATTGCCCGTGAAGCGGCTGATATCATCCTACTGGAAAAAAGCCTGATGGTGCTGGAAGAGGGGGTTATTGAGGGACGTCGCACTTTCGCCAACATGCTGAAATACATCAAAATGACGGCGAGCTCTAACTTCGGTAATGTGTTCAGCGTGCTGGTGGCGAGTGCTTTCTTGCCCTTCCTGCCGATGTTGCCGCTACACTTGCTTATTCAAAATCTGCTGTACGATGTGTCACAGGTGGCGATCCCATTTGATAACGTCGACGACGAGCAAATTCAAAAGCCGCAGCGTTGGAATCCGGCGGATCTGGGGCGCTTTATGGTCTTCTTCGGACCGATCAGCTCGATTTTCGATATTCTGACGTTTTGCCTGATGTGGTGGGTATTCCATGCCAACACGCCGGAAACGCAAACGCTGTTCCAGTCGGGCTGGTTTGTGGTGGGCTTACTGTCGCAAACGCTGATTGTGCATATGATCCGCACCCGTCGTGTACCGTTTATTCAGAGCTGTGCATCGTGGCCGTTAATGATTATGACCGTGATCGTGATGATTGTCGGGATCGCATTGCCGTTTTCACCGCTGGCCAGTTATCTGCAGCTGCAGGCGCTGCCGTTAAGCTATTTCCCGTGGCTGGTTGCGATTCTGGCAGGGTATATGACGTTAACCCAGTTGGTGAAAGGGTTCTATAGCCGTCGTTACGGTTGGCAGTAAAGAATAAACTGGGCATGGTGGCCCGGAATCAGATTGCAGACAAAGTGAGCTTTGTTCATGCCGGATGCGGCGTAAATGCCTTATCAGGCCTACAAATTCAATAAATTGCAGGAATCACGTAGGCCTGATAAGCGTAGCGCATCAGGCGATTTTGCGTTTGTCATTAGACTTAATCCGGGCATGATAGCCCGGATTTCCATCAAGATTAGCGACGAACAGCGATCGCTTCGATCTCAATCTTCACGTCTTTCGGCAGACGAGCAACTTCAACGCAAGAACGTGCCGGGAAGGTGGCGTTGTGTTCGGTGAAGAAGGCTTCGTAGGTAGCATTAACGGTTGCGAAGTCGTTCAGATCTTTCACAAACACGGTGGTTTTAACGATATCGCCCACTTTCAGGCCAGCGGCTTCGACGATCGCTTTTACGTTATCCAGCGACTGACGTGCCTGTGCAGCGACATCTGCCGGGACTTCGCCCGTTTTCGGGTTTACCGGGATCTGACCGGAAGTGATAATCATATTGCCCAGATCAACGCCCTGTACGTAAGGACCGATAGCTGCCGGTGCATTTTCCGTCGCGATAGTTTTGCTCATGATTTCTCCTTTATTACAGCGGTAAAAAGTCTGGCTCATTATAGGGAGCCAGACTTTTATTACCAACCGCAATTAATTGGCCAGCACCACATTATGAGAAAACTCTTTTTCACAGTATTTGCATTTGAGCGCGATATCATTGGCGCGTTTTCGCACGGCAAAGCTGGATGAAACCGGTTCGGCATGGCTGATACAGTTGCTGTTAGGGCAGACCAGCACATTGTCGATGCGCTCTGGCAAACTGGGGCGCGATTTGCCAACCACTTCATAGTTGTCGATACGGTTAACCGTGGCTTGCGGTGCATATAACGCCAGCTGATCAACCTGATCCTCACTTAAAAAGGTATTTTCGATTTTGATCAAATCTTTGCGGCCCATCTCGCCAGAAGGCAAATTCAGACCAATGGTGATGCGCTGATCTGTTTCGGTCAACTTGAACAGACTCAACAGCTTAAAACCGATCTGGGCGGGGATATGGTCAATTACCGTGCCGCGTTTAATAGCTTCAACCTGCAATTTATTATCGTGTGTCATCTCTATTTCCCCTTACAGTACCAGATCGCGATTCAGAACCAGTGCCAGTAACGCCTGGCGAGCGAAAATCCCGTTGCCTGCTTGCTGGAAGTACCAGGCGTGAGGCGTTTTATCCACATCCGTCGCAATCTCATCAACACGCGGCAGCGGATGCAGCACTTTCATATTGGCTTTGGCGTTGTGGAGATCGCTGGCGCGAAGAACAAACTGCGCTTTCACGTTGGCGTACTCGGACGGGTCCAGACGCTCTTTTTGCACGCGGGTCATGTACAGGATGTCTACTTCCGCCATCACTTCTTCAATAGAACTGTGCAGACTCCAGGCGATCCCTTTTTCATCGAGCATATCCAGAATGTATTGCGGCATTGCCAGCGCATCCGGCGCGATAAAGTAAAAATGGTTGCCGTCGAACTTCGCTAGCGCCTGGGTCAGGGAGTGAACGGTGCGGCCATATTTCAGGTCACCAACCATTGCGACGTGGAGATTGTCCAGACGCCCCTGGGTTTCCTGAATGGTGAATAAGTCCAGCAAGGTTTGCGTCGGATGTTGGTTGGAGCCATCACCGGCATTCAGTACCGGTACATTGCCGGAAAACTCGGTGGCCAGGCGCGCTGCACCTTCCTGCGGATGACGCATCACTATCGCATCGACGTAAGTGCTGATAACCGAAATGGTATCGGCCAGCGTTTCGCCCTTTTTACCCAGTGATGTATTGGCGCTGTCGGAGAAGCCCACCACGCTGGCACCCAGGCGGTGCATGGAAGTTTCGAAAGAGAGGCGGGTGCGGGTAGAGGCTTCGAAGAAACAGCTGGCAATAACTTTGTGCTTCAACAGCTCTGGTTGCGGGTTCGCTTTCAGTTTCGCCGCTGTCGCCAGCACCAGATTAAGGTCATCGCGACTAAGGTCGTTTATGGAAATGATATGTTTCTGATATAGCGGATTAGCCATCTTTTATCTCCTGACGCCTGGGCAAAAAAAAGCCCCTCGATTGAGGGGCTGGGAATGGGTGATCAACGGGAAGAAAAACGGCAGGCCAGCGTCTTTTTTCAGACGCGGTAAGACAAAATGTCGAACACACTGAACCATACATCCTCCCGGCAAATTGTCCGGCATTATACTCAGCTCTGAGAGAGGATCAAGAAGATGATGCAGTTATAAAGCAAGGCAAACGGTTATCATGAATATATATTCAATTTTAATAAGTAATTAATTTGCTTGTGCACCAGGGCTGTACGCTTTACCACACGTGGTGCGACCCAAACGATATTGCTGCCAGCAATCACGCCAAGAATTTCTGGCAAAGCATGGAAATCAAGGATTCGCGCTACTGCCCGACCATATCCGGCGACGGTATGGATAAGGATAAATTCACCATTATGCTCGACACTCAGGACCATTTCAGCGACGGATCGACCTGCGTCAGGTGTGGGAAGTAATTGAGGATTCACCGAATAAATTTTTTGTCCTTTTGTATTTCTAATTTTTATGACTCCCAGCAATTTCAGTAGTCGTGAAACGGTTGACTGACTGATACTGTCAAAGCCATGGTTTTGCAAATCGCGGCGGATTTCCTCCTGTGAAAGATAACTTTTTTCGGTAATCAGGCGCTGACAGACCGCCAGTTGCTTCTTTTCTTTGGCGGAGTAATCATCGTATTCCTTCATAATGCACCTTTTATTTATTATTACCTGATGATATTTTTCACATTTTATAATGTGAGAGTGGTTCATTTATCACTACACCAGATTTGAAGGCCGCTTTGATAAGCGGCCTGTCGCGTTAAATCATCGCGGCGATACTCAGCACAATCATATTCAACATCGTGAGAATCAGCAGTAGCGGTGCTACCCATCTCAGATAACGGACCCAGGGTACACGGGCAATCGCCAGACCGCCCATCACTACCGCAGAGGTTGGCGTAATCAAATTAACCACCCCGGAAGCAGACTGATAAGCGGTCACCACCAGATCGCGTTGTACATGAGCAAAATCAGCGAGTGGAGCCATTATTGGCATCGTTAACACTGCAAGGCCGGAAGATGAGGGAACCAGAAAAGAGAGCAATACTTCCAGCCAATAGGTCACGTTGATGAAAACAGTGGTGGAAAGCCCTGAAACCAGATTCTCAGCACTGTGCAGAATTGTGTGCGTAATCATGCCGTTATCCATCACGACCACAATACCGCGGGCGATGCCGATAATCAGTGCCACACCAAGGAGATCCCGCGCGCCGTCAATAAAGGTACTGGTGAAGGTTTCTTCGCCCATGCGGGCAATGACACCCACGATGACCGCAGCTGCCAGAAAGACAGCAGAGATTTCCGCCATCCACCAACCCAGTACCGCTACGCCGTAAATCATAAAGGCAAAGGATGCAGCAAAAAGTATCAGGATCGCTTTGCGCGTGGGGGTAAATTCCAGCATCGTTTCTGAACGATTTCCCAGAAAATGCGCCTGGTTTTCAGCCATCTTATCCGCCACGATAGAGCTTTCCGGACTGTTGCGAACTTTGCGGGCATAACGCATAACCCAGTAAACACAAATCACGTAGCCTACTAACAGCAAAATAACACGCAGCAAAATGCCCTGAGTAAAGGGGATCCCTGCGGCGTTGGCAGCAATGACGGTAGCAAATGGGTTAATGGTTGAGCCCAGCGTGCCAATGCCCGATCCCAATAACACTGTGGCGGCAGCGACCAGAGGATCAAAGCGGGCAGCCATCATGACGGGCACCAGCAACGTGTAGAAGGGGAGTGATTCTTCCGCCATCCCATAAATAGTACCGCCAGCAGCGAAGAGCGCCATCAGGATCGGAATCATCCACTCTTCCCGACCATTAAGGCGAGTTGTCACTCGTTCGATACCGGCATCTATTGCCCCGGTTTTATTTACTACTCCCAAAAATCCACCGATGATCAGGACAAACAGCGCGACATCAATCGCTCCCGCAGTGTAGGTTCGATGGTTGTACAAGCCGTCGATGGGCGCTAACAGGACAGCCGTAATACCCTGTGGTTGTGCCTCAACAGGTGCGTAAGTGCCTGCAACAGGAACTTCCTTTCCCAGTGCGGCATTTGTCACCATCTGATATTTTCCCGCAGGTACAATCCAGGTCATTGCCGCAACTAACGCAATCAGCACGAACAAGATGGTATAAGCGGTGGGAAATTTGAATTTACCCATAATGTGATCTCCATAATCACGGGCATACGCCACTCGTCGACGCATGCCCGTCAGGGTTAGTCGCCGAGAGTTGCTACCATCACCGCTTTAATGGTGTGCATCCGGTTTTCTGCTTCATCGAAAACAATAGAGTGGGCCGATTCAAAAACCTCTTCAGTAACTTCCAGTCCTTTGAGGCCGTAGGCCATCTCGATCTCGCGTCCTACTGTGGTGTGCTCATTATGGAAGGCGGGCAGGCAGTGCATAAATTTAACTTCAGGGTTGCGCGTGGCAGTAATCACCTGTTGATTGATCTGATAAGGTGCCATCAGACTCACTCGTTCTGCCCAGGCTTCTTTTGGCTCTCCCATCGAAACCCAAACATCCGTATAGAGAAAATCAACGTCGTATACGCCTTCTTCCACATCCTCTGTCAGGGTGATTCTCGCCCCAGTCACGCTGGCGATCTCACGGCATTGTGTTACCAGCGCTTCATCTGGCCAGAAAGATTTAGGTGCCACCAGACGGATATCCATCCCCATTTTTGCAGCACCAACCATCAGCGAGTTCCCCATGTTATTTCGGGCATCACCAAGATACGCAAAGCTCAGCTCTGGCAGCGTTTTGCCTGGCGCATGTTCCAGCATGGTCATTAAATCCGCGAGGATCTGTGTCGGGTGAAATTCATTGGTCAGTCCGTTCCATACCGGAACACCAGCGAACTCACCTAATTCTTCAACGATATTCTGACCATAACCGCGATACTCAATACCGTCATACATGCGTCCGAGTACGCGAGCGGTATCTTTCATTGATTCTTTATGGCCGATTTGTGAGCCGCTGGGGCCGATGTAAGTCACCTGCGCACCTTGATCAAAGGCCGCGACTTCAAAGGCACAGCGGGTACGGGTAGAGGATTTTTCAAAAATCAACGCAATGTTTTTACCGACCAGCGTTTGTTTTTCGTTTCCAGATTTCTTGGCGGCTTTAAGATTGATAGCCAAATCAATCAGGTATTGAATCTCTGCTGGGGTGTAATCAAGCAGCTTAAGAAAATTACGGTTTTTCAGTGAAGTAGCCATGGGGATGTCCTTATAAAAATGGATCAAGCGTGGTTATGGGGGTATCAAGGCGAATAAGAGTGCCTTTGTCTCCGGCGAGAATTTCCGGACCATCTGCAAGAGAGCCGATCCCTGCAATGCCCCGGCACTGACTAACAAACTTTGCGCAGGCGGTGACTTTCGGCCCCATAGACCCGGCATCAAACTGCATTTCGTTGAGTAATTCCGGCGTGACCTGGGCCAGCGGGCGTTGGGTTGGCTTGCCCCAGTCGAGATATACTGCGTCCGCATCAGTGAGGATCAACAAGGCGTCAGCATGGATCTGACTTGCCAGTAGCGCGGCTGAAAGATCTTTGTCGATAACCGCTTCAATCCCATGGTATCCATCGGCTTTTTCAACCACCGGAACACCACCGCCACCATTACAGATCACCAGATGATCGTGGGCGATCAGTGTCTGGATGGCATCCCGCTCGACGATGCGTTTAGGTTGTGGAGAAGGTACGACCCGGCGGAAAGAGTGACCATCTGCTTTGAAAACCCAGCCTTTTTCTGCCTGTAGTACCTGAGTCTGAGCGTGGTCATAAATTGGGCCGATGTACTTAGTTGGGTTACTGAAGGCGGGATCGTTGGCATCCACTTCAACCTGCGTCAGCAGCACGCTGATTTCACGTTGTGGTAGTTGATTTTTCAGCGCCTGTTGTAGCATGTAGCCGATCATCCCCTGGCTTTCGGCCCCCAGAATGTCGAGTGGATAGGGAGCGACATGGGCATAGGCGCTATTTTGAAGTGCCAGAAGTCCAACTTGTGGACCATTCCCGTGAACCAGTACAACCCGCCAGTGTTGAGTCAGTTGGGCGATAGTTTTAGCCGCAAGATCGATATTTTTACGTTGGATTTCTGCTTCGAGTGGTTCGCCTCGTTTAAGCAGGGCATTACCGCCGAGAGCGATAACCAGTGTTGGTTTGTTTTCCATGATCTCTTCCTTAGATACCGTCACGATGCAAAGGGCAACTCATGCAACGTGCGCCGCCACGTCCGCGGCCTAATTCATCACCGGGGATGGGTAAAACGGTGATGCCTGCTTTGTCATATTTTTCGTTAGTCCAGATGTTGCGCTCGTAGCCCACTACCACTCCCGGCCGAAGCGTGAGCACATTGTTAGCGTCATTCCACTGTTCGCGTTCTGCCTCAAAGGCATCACCCCCCGTGGTGATTAAACGTACCTGGTCAATACCGAGGGCTTTTTCGATAGCATGGAGGAGTGTGCTTTCTTGAGTACGTTTCAGGCCGCCGTGACCGTCAGGTGTTAGCGTCCAGCAATTAACATCCGGGCGCACAACTTCGGGATAAACCGAGAAGGTGTCGATATCGATATGAGTCATAACGGTGTCAAGATGCATACAGGAGCGGTGTTTAGGCAGCTCAACAGCGATTACCCGTTCAGCCTGACGATGTTTAAACAATGCCTGAGCAAGAAACTCGACTCCTTGTGGCGTGGTGCGTTCAGACATGCCGATCAACACGGCCCCCCGACCAATCACCAGCACATCACCACCTTCTAACGTGGCGTGGTCATAATTAATATTCTCGTCGCCGAAATATTTAATAAATTCGCCGCCAGCAAATTGTGGATGCCAGCGATAAATAGCGCGTAGATTATTGGTTTCACGTTGGCGAGCAGGTTTTGCCATTGGATTAATCGATACACCGTTATAAATCCAGCATGAGGTATCACGCGTAAATAAATGATTCGGTAACGGCTTCATAATGAAATCATTAATATCGTGGGTATCAACCACCATATTTTTAATTGAGGCGGGAATTTCACTATAAGTCAGCCCACCACTTAAATGACGAGCAAGGTCCCGGTGTGACATCTCTGCAAGCCAGGTGCGGACGTCAGTAGCAAACGTAGGGCCGAGTCGGTAATCTGATATTTGTGTTTCCAGTAACCAGCTTTTGGCTTCCGGGATATCCAATGTTTGTGTTAGTAAATCAGTGAGTAACAGAACTTCTATCCCTTGCTGGCGCAGCGTATTGGCGAAAATATCATGCTCTTCACCTGCCCGCTCAACGGACAATACATCGTCAAATAACAACTCCTGGCAATTGGATGGTGTTAGACGTTTCAGACTGAGATTTGGGCGATGCAACATAACGCTGCGTAGTTGTCCAATTTCAGAACCAACATAATGCTTTTCCATCATTATTCCTTTAACACTTTTTCAAAAATAAAGAGGAGATGGCTGCAAACAAATTAAATGCTTGTAGTCAGGTCTGTTCAGTAATTTTCAGATGCAATGATTCAGTTTATTTCTTCCAGAAAATGTGACGACTTTCACACCGGCGGTGATATTAATAATCGAAGTTGATAATATTTGATGCGGTTCTGATAAATGATAAAGAAACAAAATACGATAATGCATTAATACGCAAATATACGCAGAGTTATTCTTCGTTGTTAATTTATTGTTTTATTTTTCAGGAAATGCCTTTAAGTATAATGCATTGATATTTATGTATATTTTAATATTCATTGCATATCTATGCGAAAGGATAAGGTGATTATTTTTCACAGCACTATTTTCACGGGATAACTATGACAGCACGGGCATTAAAAGCTAAGAAAATGAACTGTGATCTGACTGAGAGTTTTCTTTTAACATATGCAATAACAAGATATTAGGACCAAAATACATAGCTAAGTTATAAGATTTATGCAGCAAAACTGCATACAAAATTACTCCTGCTTAACATCAGTACAACATCTCCAGCAATAAACATGCGCAAGGGCAAAACCTGATGATTTTTCTATGGTGAGAGGTGGCTTTTTTTCGTATAAGGAAAGAAGTGAAACATTGTTTTAATAAAGGAAGATATTATGATTGTTGGCAACATCCATCACTTACAATCCTGGCTGCCGGAAGAACTTCGCGAAGCAATTGAGTACATCAAATCACATGTCAGCGATGAGACAGCAAAAGGTAAGCACGCTATTGACGGCGACCGCCTGTTTTATCTGATTTCTGAGGATACGACTGAACCAGGTGAACTGCGTCGTGCTGAGTATCATGCTCGTTATCTCGATATCCAGATTGTATTAAAAGGGCAGGAAGGGATGACATTTAGCACGCAACCAGCAGGCGTACCAGAGACTGACTGGCTGGCAGATAAAGATATTGCTTTTATCGGGCAGGGGATCGATGAAAAAACAGTGATTCTTAATGAAGGGGATTTTGTCGTTTTCTATCCTGGCGAAGTTCACAAACCGCTTTGTGCGGTGGGAGCCCCCGCTCAGGTACGGAAAGCAGTAGTTAAGCTATTAAAAGCGTAAGTGATCACTGCCGGGGGCGACCTGTGCCGCCGCCCGGCAAAACGTTATTTTGCTAATGTAGCGACCATAACAGCTTTTATGGTGTGCATCCGGTTTTCTGCCTGGTCAAAGACAATACTTGCTGGAGATTCAAAGACTTCATCGGTGACTTCCATTCCACCATACAGACCGAATTCTGCGGCCATTTTTTTACCCAGCGTGGTTTGCTCATCATGAAATGCAGGCAGACAGTGGAGGAACTTAACCTGCGAATTACCGGTCAGGGCCATCATTTTGCTATTCACCTGATAGTCACGCAGCAGGGCAATACGCTCCGCCCATTTCTCTTTGGGCTCACCCATCGATACCCAGACATCGGTATAGATAAAGTCTGCGCCTTTAACCCCAGAGGCGATATCTTCCGTCAAGGTGATTTTACCCCCGTGTTTTTGTGCCAGAGCACTGCATTCGGCGACCAGCGCAGCTTCCGGCCAGCATGCCTGTGGTGCGACCAGACGCAAATCCAGACCGGTAAGCGCCGCAGCTTCGAGCATCGAATTGCCCATGTTGTTACGCGCGTCACCTGCATAGACCAGCGTCATTTCGTTGAATGCTTTGCCGGGCAAATGCTCCTGCATGGTGAGGAGATCCGCCAGCAGCTGCGTGGGGTGGAACTCATTGGTCAGGCCGTTCCATACTGGCACGCCAGCGTATTCCGCCAGTGTTTCGACAATCTCCTGACCATAGCCGCGATACTGAATACCGTCATACATGCGACCAAGCACGCGGGCAGTGTCTTTAATCGACTCTTTGTGACCAATCTGGCTGCCGCTTGGGCCGAGATAAGTAACGCGAGCACCCTGGTCATATGCGGCAACTTCGAAAGAGCATCGGGTACGGGTCGAGTCTTTTTCGAAGATGAGCGCGATGTTTTTGCCAGTGAGTCTGGCTTCTTCTTTACCGCTTTTCTTATCGGCTTTCAGCTTCGCGGCTAACTGCAACAAGCTGTTGAGTTCAGCTGGCGTGAAATCGAGTAATTTCAGGAAATGCTTATGATAAAACCCGGACATAGATCCCTCCTGTGGCTAACGCCTTAATGAATTAAAATTCAATTTATATGTATGATTATTCATTTGCAAGTCTAAAGCATAAATCTTTGTCACAAAGGTGGAGGCAATGTCAGTGGTGTGTGACAATAAGAGTATCGGCAGGACATTAAGAGGAATAAGCCATGGCAAACCCGGAACAACTGGAAGAACAGCGTGAAGAAACACGTTTGATTATTGAAGAATTACTGGAAGATGGCAGCGATCCGGACGCGCTGTACACCATCGAACACCATCTTTCCGCAGACGATCTGGAAACCCTGGAAAAAGCAGCAGTTGAAGCGTTTAAACTCGGTTACGAAGTGACCGATCCAGAAGAGCTGGAAGTTGAAGATGGTGATATCGTGATTTGCTGCGACATCCTCAGCGAGTGTGCGTTGAACGCCGACCTGATCGATGCCCAGGTTGAACAACTGATGACGCTGGCGGAGAAATTTGACGTTGAGTACGATGGTTGGGGCACTTACTTTGAAGATCCTAACGGCGAAGACGGCGACGATGAAGATTTTGTCGATGAAGACGATGACGGTATTCGTCACTAATTAAGCGTTGACGACAAAGGCTGCGTTACCTGATGCGCTACGCATATCAGGCCCAGGTAGTTCCTGCAACCTGGTGAATTTGTAGCCCGGATAAGGCATTTACGTCACATCCAGCATACTCAAAAAGTACGTGGTTAATGTTCGAATGCCCGCGAGTCTAAGCTCGCGGGCATTTTTTCAAAGTTTGCGTAGCATTCGCACTTCACAATCAACATGACCCGTGCAGCCAAGCGCATAGTCGATATGCTCAAAGCCCAAATGCTCATAAAGCGCAATAGCTTCCTTTAAAAAAGCGGTCGTTTCCAGATAGCAGCGTTTGAAGCCCATTTCTCGCGCCTGCTCCATTGCCATTAAGGCCAGTTTTTTTGCCAGCCCTTTGCCGCGGATAGCCGGAAGAAAATACATCTTTTGCAGTTCGCAAATGTCTGACTCACTCCCGGTTAATGGCGCAATCCCACCGCCGCCGACCACTTCACCCTCGTACTCAACCACCCAATATGCGTGGCCAGGCTGACTATACACTTGATACAGCTCGTCAAGGTTCGGATCGGCGACGGTGTAGCCTTTATCAGCGGTAAGACCGTATTCGGCGGATACCTGACGAATGACGTGGGCGATAGCAGGATTATCGGCGACGGTAAGTTTGCGCAAACGGAGTGCGGGAGAAGCGACAACATTCATAGCATAGCTCAATTTCAAATGTATGATTTATAGCTCACTTTAATACCACCCTCGCTTAGGTGGTGCAAGAAGAAGATAAATCAGAAAATATTAAGCATATCTCTCTGAGATAAAGCGTATTCTAGGCGAACCAGTATCAATTGACTGGAATTATTATCGGTATGAATGGAATTTATTTTAGGGATATAGTTCATGAATGATGTAAACATCGGGAAAGATAATTCTCGGCATTCGTTTGTTTTCACAGGCAAAGGTGGTGAGTATTTTCTTATTTGTCTTGTGAATTTTTTACTGACAATTATTACTCTGGGAATATATGGACCGTGGGCATTGATAAAATGCCGTCGTTATATTTATCAACATGTGACACTCAAGGGGCAACCATTTAGTTATAAGGGAACAGGTGGTGCCATTTTTGTTAGCATGTTACTTATTGTGGTGGTTTATCTTCTCAGTATTTCTTGTTTTGCAGGTCAACACTTTACGCTCGGTTTATTCCTGTTTGCTCTCTTGATCTGCGGTATTCCTTGTATGGCAGTGAAGAGTCTGCAGTATCAGGCGAACATGACCTCACTGAATGACATTCGCTTTGGCTTTAACTGCTCAATGATGCGTGCATGGTGGGTTATGCTAGGACTGCCTGTTCTGTTGGCGTTAGTTTTTTGGTTCGCACTGTATCTTATTGCACAAGTGACGACATCAATAGGGGGGTTATTCTTTAACTTAGTCGCATTAAGTTTGCTTTCTGCCATCGGGCTAGGTGTTGTCCATGGTATAACCTATAGTAAATGGATGCCATTGCTGGGTAATAATGCAACTTTTGGCATTCATAAGTTTTCTATTCAGGTAAACGTAAAAGAATGCATTAAAGGTTGCATGCTCGCAATATTAACCATGGTTCCTTTCATCATTGTGATTGGTATTATGATCGCACCAGTATTCCAGCAGTTAATGATGATGACCATGTTGGGTAGGTCTGATGCTGGCAGTGAGTTTGTATTACAATATTACCCGCAGATTATGGCTTCTTATTTCCTGTATTTTGTCGCGATCCTTGTTTTTGCCAGTTATCTCTATGTCACGTTACGCAATCTGTTTTTGAATAATCTGACGCTGGCAAATGGGACAATTCGTTTTCATTCATCTGTTACCGCGATCGGTATGCTTCTGCGCATGTTGGCGGTATTAATGGGGTCCTCAATTACCTGTGGTCTGGCTTATCCCTGGCTGAAAATGTGGATGGTTAGCTGGATTGCTAACAATACCCATGTCCAGGGCGACCTTGATTCGCTGGAGTTAACCAATGATGACAAACCGCAGGATAGCGGTTCGTTAATGTGGATATCTCGCGGTATTATGCCGTATGTTCCGTTTATCTAAATAAAAAGGCCGGAGCATGCTCCGGCCTTCGTTTTCACTATGAGTATTACAGTGCGGCGATAACAGCCTGCTGTTCAATCAGCTTCGCTTTCGCTTCTGCATAGCCTTCCAGCTTCTCACGCTCTTTCGCGATGACCGCTTCCGGTGCGCGGGCGACAAAGCCTTCATTCGCCAGCTTGTTTTCGATGCGGCTGATTTCACCTTCGATCTTCGCCACTTCTTTCGCCAGGCGCGCCAGCTCATCTTCTTTGTTGATGAGGCCAGCCATCGGGATCAGCAATTCAGCCCCGTCGACTATCTTAGTAACGGAAACCGGACCTTTGTCATCGGCAGGCAGCACGGTGATGCTTTCCAGACGCGCCAGCGTTTGCAGGAAGCCGCGGTTTTCATTTACGCGACGTTCTGCATCCGCGCTGCAACCACGCAGCAGCAGCTCCAGCGGTTTACCCGGCGCGATGTTCATTTCTGCACGGATGTTACGTACAGCAACGATCGCCTGTTTCAGCCACTCGGTGTCGGCCAGTGCCGCTTCATCAACCTGAGACGCATCGTACTGCGGGAACGGCTGCAGCATGATGGTGTCGGCAGTGATACCGCAAAGTACTTTCACACGCTGCCAGATGGTTTCGGTGATGAACGGAATGATCGGATGCGCGAGGCGCAGCAGACCTTCCAGTACAGTCACCAGCGTATGGCGAGTACCGCGCAGTTCGGCTTCTGTTCCACCGTTCATTACCGGCTTGGTCAGCTCCAGATACCAGTCGCAGAACTGGTTCCAGGTGAATTCATACAGAATGCCTGCGGCGATATCGAAGCGGAAGCTGTCCAGCGCTTCGCGGTACGCTTTGATGGTCTGGTTGAACTCCGCCAGAATCCAGCGATCCGCCAGCGACAGCGTCATTTCACCGCCGTTGAAGCCGCAATCCTGACCTTCCGTGTTCATCAGCACAAAACGGCTGGCGTTCCACAGCTTGTTACAGAAGTTACGGTAGCCTTCCAGACGCTTCATATCCCAGTTGATGTCACGACCGGTAGAAGCCAGCGCCGCCAGGGTGAAGCGCAGCGCGTCAGTACCGTGCGGCTCAATGCCGTTCGGGAACTGCTTCTCGGTGCGCTTACGGATTTTGTCCGCCAGCTGCGGCTGCATCATATTGCCGGTACGTTTTTCCAGCAGTTCCGGCAGCGAAATACCGTCAACCATATCCAGTGGGTCAATCACGTTACCTTTGGATTTGGACATCTTCTGGCCTTCGTCATCACGAATCAGGCCGGTCATGTAAACGGTGTGGAACGGCACCTGTGGTTTGCCATTTTCATCTTTGATGAAGTGCATGGTCATCATGATCATGCGGGCAATCCAGAAGAAGATGATGTCGAAGCCGGATACCATCACGCTGGTTGGGTGGAACTGGCGCAGTGCGTCGGTGTTTTCCGGCCAGCCGAGCGTGGAGAAGGTCCACAGCGCGGAGGAGAACCAGGTGTCGAGAACGTCTTCATCCTGACGCAGCGCAACATCAGCACCGAGGTTATTTTCTTTACGCACTTCGTCTTCGTTGCGGCCAACATAAACATTACCCGCTTCGTCATACCATGCCGGGATACGGTGACCCCACCATAGCTGACGAGAGATACACCAGTCCTGAATATCGCGCATCCAGGAGAAATACATGTTTTCGTACTGCTTCGGTACGAACTGAATGTCGCCGTTCTCAACCGCTTCAACCGCTGGTTTCGCCAGTACATCGGCACGAACGTACCACTGGTCGGTCAGCATCGGTTCGATAACCACGCCGCCACGGTCGCCGTAAGGAACGGTCAGGTCGTGCGGTTTAATTTCTTCCAGCAGGCCGAGCGCGTCAACCGCAGCAACGACGGCTTTACGTGCAGCAAAACGCTCCAGTTTCTGGAACTCTGCCGGGATTTCGCTGGAATAAACGTCAGATTCGTTACCTTTGGTATCGAACACCTGGGCGCTTTCACGGATATCGCCGTCAAAGGTCAGGATGTTGATCATCGGCAGGGCGTGACGTTTACCGACTTCATAGTCGTTAAAGTCGTGCGCTGGGGTGATCTTCACGCAGCCGGTGCCTTTTTCCATGTCGGCGTGTTCGTCGCCAACGATCGGAATACGACGGTTAACCAGCGGCAGAATGACATATTTGCCAATCAGATCTTTATAACGCGGATCTTCCGGGTTAACGGCTACGCCAGTATCGCCCAGCAGGGTTTCCGGACGGGTAGTCGCAACCACCAGATAATCTTTACCGTCTGCGGTTTTCGCGCCGTCAGCCAGCGGATAGCGGATGTGCCACATCGAACCTTTCGATTCGCGGTTTTCCACTTCAAGGTCGGAGATAGCGGTGCGCAGTTTCGGGTCCCAGTTTACCAGGCGTTTGCCACGGTAAATCAGGTCTTCTTTATACAGACGAACGAAAACTTCTTTCACCGCATTGGACAGGCCTTCGTCCATGGTGAAGCGTTCACGCTCCCAGTCGACGGAGTTGCCGAGACGGCGCATCTGACGGGTAATGGTGCCGCCGGATTCCGCTTTCCATTCCCAGATTTTGTCGATGAAAGCTTCGCGGCCGTAGTCGTGACGGGTTTTACCTTCTTCTGCGGCAATCTTGCGCTCAACGACCATCTGGGTAGCGATCCCGGCGTGGTCAGTACCGACCTGCCACAGGGTGTTTTTGCCCTGCATGCGCTGATAGCGGATCATGGTATCCATGATGGTTTGCTGGAAGGCGTGACCCATATGCAAACTGCCGGTGACGTTCGGCGGCGGGATCATGATGCAGAAACTTTCCTGGCTTTCATCGCCATTAGGCTTAAAGTAGCCCTGCTTTTCCCAGTGCTCGTAAAGCGGCTGTTCGATATCTTGTGGGTTATATGTCTTTTCCATTATTTCCAGGTTGCCGTATTCAGGTTGAAACCAGCCACGCGGTAGGCTTTATAGCGTTCGCGCGCCAGTTGTTTCAGAGAATCTTCATAAGGAACGAAGTCTACCACTTCTGTGAAAGCGGTGGCAAAATCTGCAAAGCTTGTTCGCAGACTAATCAATATATCGCGCGGGCTGCTGCTGCGCTTTTGCGGCCAGGCGATCTCCACCGGCGCACCGCCGCGCGGTCCTTCTCCCGCTAAATTATGCGGAACAAAGCTTTCTGCCGGACGCGCCCACAGGGCTTCATCCAGTCGGTAAGCCTGCTTTTCATCTTCACAGGCGATGAGTACGCGCTTACCACTGCGCCAACGTTCTGCGGCAATTTCACACACCAACTGCTCAACGGCGCTTAAGCCATCGACGGTGGTGTCATTGTCCAGAAGGTAGAACGTTGCGTTTTTCATATATGGGGCTTCTTGTGGTGGATTTAAATACGCATCAGGTATACACCGCAGCGCCTGATGCGACGCTGCCGCGTCTTATCAGGCCTACAAGTTAAGTGCTGTGTGTAGGTCGGATAAGGCGTTCACGTCGCATCCGACAATAACAGCCTTGCCTGATGCGACGCTGTCGCGTCTTATCAGGCCTACGAGTTCAGTGCTGTGTAGGTCGGATAAGGCGTTCACGCCGCATCCGACAATAACAACACAGCCTGATACAATTACTCTTCGCCGTTAAACCCGGCGCGGTTTAGCAGGAACTGTGCCAGCAACGCCACCGGGCGACCGGTTGCGCCTTTCGCCTTACCAGAACGCCAGGCAGTACCGGCGATATCCAGGTGCGCCCAGTTATACTTACGGGTAAAGCGCGACAGGAAGCAACCTGCGGTAATCGCCCCACCAGGACGACCGCCAATGTTCGCCATATCGGCAAAATTGGACTCCAGTTGTTCCTGGTACTCGTCGCCCAGAGGTAAGCGCCATGCACGGTCACCGGATTGTTCAGACGCGGCAATCAGTTCATGGGCCAGTGGGTTATGGTTCGCCATCAGACCGGTAATGTGATGGCCTAGCGCGATCACGCAGGCACCGGTCAGCGTCGCCACGTCAATCACCGCTTCCGGCTCAAAACGCTCAACGTAAGTTAACACATCGCACAGTACCAGGCGGCCTTCGGCGTCGGTATTCAGCACTTCTACGGTTTGACCGGACATGGTGGTTAACACATCGCCCGGACGATAGGCACGACCGCCAGGCATGTTTTCGCAGCCTGCCAGCACGCCGATAACGTTAATCGGCAGTTGCAGCTCCGCGACCATCCGCATCACACCGTAAACCGCTGCCGCACCGCACATATCGTACTTCATCTCATCCATGCCTTCTGAAGGCTTGATCGAGATACCGCCGGAGTCGAAGGTTAAACCTTTACCCACCAGCACGATTGGGCGTGCATCTTCCGACGCGTTGCCTTTGTACTCAATCACTGACATCAGCGATTCGTTTTGCGAACCCTGACCGACCGCCAGATAGGAATGCATCCCCAGCTCTTTCATCTGCTGTTCGCCGATAACGCGGGTGATGACATTCTTGCTGTAGCTGTCAGCCAACTGGCGCGCCTGAGAGGCGAGGTAAGCAGCGTTACAGATATTCGGTGGCATATTGCCGAGATCTTTCGCGGCTTTAATCCCTGCGGCAATCGCCAGACCATGCTGGATCGCGCGTTCACCGCTGGTCAGCTCACGGCGGGTCGGCACGTTGAACACCATTTTACGCAGCGGACGACGCGGTTCGCTCTTGTTCGTTTTCAACTGATCGAAACTGTAGAGCGTCTCTTTTGCCGTCTCGACAGCCTGACGCACTTTCCAGTAGTTGTTACGGCCTTTAACGTGCAGTTCAGTCAGAAAGCAGACCGCTTCCATTGAGCCAGTATCATTCAGCGTATTAATGGTTTTCTGAATAACCTGCTTGTACTGACGCTCATCCAGCTCACGTTCTTTGCCGCAACCAATAAGGAGAATTCGCTCGGAAAGTACATTCGGCACATGGTGCAGCAACAATGTCTGCCCCGGTTTTCCTTCCAGTTCGCCCCGACGTAGCAGGGCGCTGATGTACCCATCGCTGATTTTATCGAGCTGTTCTGCAATCGGAGAAAGGCGACGTGGTTCGAAGACGCCCACGACGATGCAGGCACTCCGCTGTTTCTCCGGGCTACCGCTTTTTACACTAAACTCCATGCACTACGCTCCTGAATCTTAAAGACAACGGCGGTGGCTACAGATAGAATTGCAAGCTTTCGTAACTCATGTCCGCTGTTGCGATGACTTCGTGTTAATCTTAACGTTATTACGGCATTGGCACGTCAGAACAAAATCTGAGAGGTGAATCCGTTGAGTATAATTATCTTAGCGACGATTTCGACGACTCAAGAGAATAAATGACGTTTAAGCCATGAAACAAGCTAAAATCCTGCAAAAGACGAGTTTTTACGGGCGTATTTAAAGTGATAATCATAAGATATCTGGTGCGGGAGACGCTCAAAAGCCAGCTGGCGATACTCTTCATCTTGCTTTTGATCTTCTTCTGTCAAAAGTTAGTGAGGATCCTCGGCGCAGCGGTTGACGGCGATATTCCGGCGAATCTGGTGCTCTCCCTTCTCGGGTTGGGCGTGCCGGAAATGGCGCAGCTTATCCTGCCATTAAGCCTGTTCCTCGGGCTGCTGATGACGCTGGGCAAACTGTATACCGAAAGTGAAATTACGGTAATGCATGCCTGCGGCTTGAGCAAAGCGGTTCTGGTGAAAGCGGCAATGATCCTTGCGGTATTCACGGCAATCGTCGCGGCGGTTAACGTGATGTGGGCGGGACCGTGGTCATCGCGTCATCAGGATGAAGTGTTAGCAGAAGCGAAAGCGAACCCTGGCATGGCGGCGCTGGCGCAAGGGCAATTCCAGCAAGCGACTAATGGCAGCTCGGTGCTGTTCATCGAAAGCGTTGACGGCAGCGATTTCAAAGATGTGTTCCTCGCACAAATTCGACCAAAAGGTAATGCACGTCCTTCTGTGGTGGTGGCCGATTCCGGACATTTAACCCAGCTGCGCGACGGCTCCCAGGTCGTCACTCTCAACCAGGGAACGCGCTTCGAAGGCACTGCACTGTTACGTGATTTCCGCATTACGGATTTCCAGGATTATCAGGCGATCATTGGTCACCAGGCGGTGGCGCTCGACCCGAACGATACCGACCAGATGGACATGCGCACATTGTGGAACACTGACACCGATCGTGCTCGCGCAGAACTGAACTGGCGTATCACGTTGGTGTTCACCGTGTTTATGATGGCACTTATGGTCGTACCGCTGAGCGTGGTTAACCCGCGTCAGGGGCGCGTACTATCGATGCTGCCAGCCATGCTGCTGTATCTGTTGTTCTTCCTGATCCAGACCTCCCTGAAATCGAACGGCGGTAAAGGTAAGCTGGACCCGACGCTGTGGATGTGGACCGTTAACCTGATTTATCTGGCTTTGGCGATTGTTCTCAACCTTTGGGACACCGTGCCGGTCCGCCGCCTGCGCGCCAGTTTTTCGCGTAAAGGAGCGGTGTGATGCAACCTTTTGGCGTACTTGACCGCTATATCGGTAAAACTATTTTCACCACCATCATGATGACGCTGTTCATGCTGGTGTCGCTTTCCGGCATTATCAAGTTTGTCGATCAGCTGAAAAAAGCCGGGCAGGGGAGTTACGACGCGTTAGGCGCAGGAATGTATACCTTGCTGAGCGTGCCGAAAGATGTGCAAATCTTCTTCCCGATGGCGGCTCTGCTTGGGGCGTTGCTTGGTCTTGGGATGCTGGCGCAGCGCAGCGAACTGGTGGTGATGCAGGCTTCTGGTTTTACCCGTATGCAGGTAGCGCTGTCGGTGATGAAAACCGCCATTCCACTGGTCTTGCTGACGATGGCGATTGGTGAATGGGTCGCGCCGCAGGGCGAGCAGATGGCGCGTAACTACCGTGCGCAGGCGATGTACGGCGGCTCGTTGCTCTCTACCCAGCAAGGTTTATGGGCGAAAGATGGCAACAACTTCGTCTACATTGAGCGGGTTAAAGGTGACGAAGAGTTAGGTGGCATCAGTATTTATGCCTTTAACGAGAATCGTCGTCTGCAATCCGTACGCTATGCCGCTACCGCGAAGTTTGACCCGGAACATAAAGTCTGGCGTCTGTCGCAGGTTGATGAATCTGATTTGACCAATCCGAAACAGATCACCGGTTCGCAGACGGTGAGCGGCACCTGGAAAACCAACCTCACGCCAGACAAACTGGGCGTGGTGGCGCTGGACCCGGATGCACTCTCTATCAGCGGTTTGCACAACTATGTGAAGTATCTGAAGTCGAGCGGTCAGGATGCCGGACGTTATCAGCTCAACATGTGGAGCAAAATCTTCCAGCCGCTATCCGTGGCGGTGATGATGCTGATGGCGCTGTCGTTCATCTTTGGCCCACTGCGTAGCGTACCGATGGGCGTGCGTGTGGTCACTGGTATTAGCTTCGGTTTTGTCTTCTACGTACTGGACCAGATCTTCGGCCCGCTGACGTTGGTTTACGGCATCCCGCCGATCATCGGCGCACTGTTGCCAAGCGCCAGCTTCTTCTTAATCAGCCTGTGGCTGTTAATGAGAAAATCGTAACCGAATGAACGAATAAAGGGAGCGAAAGCTCCCTTTATTATTGTTAGCAAAGTGTGTTTCGTTCATGCCTGAAAGATCATGAAAATTCAATATATTGCAGTAGTGTAGGCCTGATGCGGCGCGCCAGCGTCGCATCAGGCAAAGACAAATCGCACCTGGCTTACCTTCTTCTCCCCCCCAGCAAACTCCCCAACATCCCGCGCACAATCTGATTCGTCACCTGGCGGGCGGCGCTTTTTGCCATTGTTTGCACCACACCATCTTTCTTCCCGCCGCGTGGTCCGGTAGTGCCGAACAAAATATCTTTCAATCCACCGAGAATACCGTCATCCACCGCCACCTCTTTCCCTTTCGCGGGAGGATTATTTTGCTGCTCGATACTGGCCTGAAAGCCTTTTTGCAACATCTCATAGGCGGATTCCCGGTCCACGTCATCTTCATACTTGCCATACACCGGGGAGTGATTAATCAAGCCATTACGCTCATCTTCTGTCACTGGCCCCATCCGTGAACAAGGCGCGATCACCATCGCACGCTCTACCACAGAAGGGCTTCCTTTCGCATCGAGAAACGAGATTAACGCCTCGCCGGTTCCTAGTTCCTGAATCGCCTTTTCCGTATCAAATGCAGGGTTGGGGCGCATGGTTTGCGCCGCTGCCTTCACTGCTTTCTGATCTTTAGGCGTAAAAGCACGCAAAGCGTGTTGAACGCGATTACCGAGCTGCCCGAGCACGTTATCCGGGATATCTGACGGGTTTTGCGAAACGAACCAGACGCCCACACCTTTTGAGCGAATAAGCCTTATCACCTGCTCAATCTTATCCAGCAGTACCTGCGGTGCATCGTTAAACAGCAGATGCGCTTCGTCGAAGAAAAAAACCAGTTTTGGTTTCTCCAGATCGCCCGCTTCCGGCAATTGTTCATACAACTCTGAAAGCATCCACAGCAGGCTGGCGGCGTACAGTTTCGGCATCTGATAAAGCTTCTCGGCGCTGAGGATATTGATAACGCCTTTACCGTTGGCATCGGTGCGCATCCAGTCTTTGATATCCAGCATCGGCTCACCAAAGAAGTGTGCTGCGCCTTGCTGTTCCAGCGACAACAGCCCGCGCTGGATGGCTCCAACCGATGCACTACTGATATTACCGTACTGATTCTGGAAGGATTTGGCGTTATCGCCGATGTACTGGGTAATTGCCCGCAGATCTTTAAAGTCGAGCAGCAACAATCCCTGATCGTCAGCAATGCGGAAAATGATATTCAGCACGCCAGATTGCACATCGTTGAGATTCAACAGCCGCGCCAGCAACAGCGGCCCCAGATCCGAAACCGTCGCCCGCACCGGGTGGCCTTTCTCGCCAAAGATATCCCACACCACCACCGGATTAGTATGAGGTTGCCAGTCATTTACGCCGATATTTTTAAGCCTTGCGAGCAGTTTTTCCGAAGATGTACCTTCCTCCGCAACTCCCGTTAAATCACCTTTCACATCAGCCATAAACACAGGCACGCCGATTTCCGACAATGACTCCGCCAGTTTTTGCAGCGTAACGGTTTTACCCGTCCCCGTTGCGCCGGTAATCAGCCCGTGACGGTTAGCCATTCCCGGCAGTAAAAACAGTTCTGTGTCCGGCGTGCGGGCAATTAACAGGGGTTCGCTCATGAGATTTCCTCCAGTTTCCTGCCTGGAGTATAGGCAACGTCCGGCAAAGAGAATATGTGTAATGCAGAGAAAATAACCTAAAGCGTGTTACCGTGATAAATCTGATACCCGAGGTCAACAGTGTTGTGGTTGTGATCGTTATTCTTAATTTTGCTCAGCAACATTTGGGCGGCCATCCGACCAATATCAAAACGGGGAGTAATTACGCTGGCGAGGCTTGGGATCATTTGCCTGCCAATCTCCAGCCCATGAAAACCCGCAATGGAAATTTGTTCTGGCACGGCGAGGTTTCGCTCGCGGCACAGCAGAAGCGCACCCATCGCAATATCGTCATTGGTGCAAAATACACCGTCTAAATCCGGGTTTGCGCTAAGGGCATCACGCATTAACTGCATTCCTAAATGAATGGATGAGATGGCGCGTGGATTCATGCGTAATGGGGAAAGATTATGCAGCATCATCGCATCGCAATACCCCTGATAACGCTGTTCATCGCGGGTGTCATCTTTGGAACCGAGATACAGAATTTTGCGCCTGACTCGCTTATCCAGCATGGTACACACCATGTCAAAAGCAGCCTGCCGATTATCAAAACCGACCTCCATATCCAGCCGTTCTCCCTGTACATCCATCAATTCCACGACCGGAATGGTGGCTGAACGCAGAAATTTCACCGTCCTGATGGTGTGATATTTTTCCGAAAGAATAATCCCGTCAATGTTATAAGAGAGCAGGTTAATCACCGACTCTTCTTCGGAATCGCGATTGTAATTGTAATTAGCAATAAGGGTCTGATAATTATGCACAGAGGTGACGGATTCTATTCCCGCGAGAATGTCAGCGAAGAGTTGATTTTGAAATGACGGAATCAAGATACCGAGGGTATAACTTTGTGCATTCAACAACATGCCGGGAGCGCGATTAGGGATATAATTGATCTCTTCCATAATTTTGGCGATGCGCTCGCCTGTTTCCTTTGCCACCTTTTTCGGCGAGCGGATATAACGACTCACGGTCATTTTTGTTACGCCAGCCAGCGTAGCGATATCCTGTAAAGAAATTCTGTGATTGCGCATAACTTCTCCCAACGTCGGGGGAATCTTCAATCTTCCCCCGAAACTACATCACAATATTTTATTCTTTCAGTGCAATACGGCGTTAATGGCTAACACGCCCAGCAAACCCATAATAGAAATAAGGGTTTCCATCACCGTCCAGGTACGCAACGTTTCACCAACCGTCAGATTAAAATACCCTTTAAATAGCCAGAAGCCAGGGTCGTTTACGTGTGACGCGATCACGCTGCCCGCACCAGTTGCCAGTACCATTAAAGCGGGATCGGCATGGGTAACGTTGATAATCGGCAACACCACACCCGCGGTGGTAATGGCCGCGACGGTGGCAGAGCCCAGAGCGATACGCAACAGCGCCGCGACAGTCCAGCACATCAATAACGGCGAAAGCGTAGTTCCGGTCATTAAGTGTGAAATATACTGCCCGACACCGCTATCTACTAATACCTGCTTAAACGCGCCGCCGCCAGCGATAATAAACACAATCATCGCGATAGCGCCTATAGAATCCCCAATGATATCCATGATTTGCTCGATGGTGCGTCCATTACGTCGGCCCAGTGTGAAAATCGCAATAACAATGGCAATAAACAGCGCAACGGCAGGGTTACCGACAAATTCAAAGAAGAGGCGCACGGTGTTAGTTTTCGGTAACGTAATTTCACAAACGGCGGCGATAGCCATCAGGATGACCGGGATCACTGCAGCAAAAATACTGTTCCAGAAGGAGGGCATCTCCTCTTCGCTAAACAGATGAGGATTAAATAAGCCTTCCGGTGGTGCTTTCTCAAAGCGAGTTAGCAGTTTAGAAAACAGCGGTCCTGCGACAATAACTGTCGGAATGGTAATGATAAATCCATACAGTAAAGTCGTTCCGAGATTAGCCTCAAAGATAGTCGCGATGGCAGTAGGCCCTGGATGTGGCGGCAGAAAACAGTGGGTTACAGAGAGCGCTGCTACCATCGGTACGCCAACATACAACAGGGGTAATCCAGATGATGCCACGATGGTAAATACCAACGGCAACAGCAGGACAAAACCCACTTCAAAAAACATGGCGAGGCCCACAACCAGACCGGTGATCACTAGCGCCCATTGCACGCGTTTTTTACCAAAAGTAGCAATCAGCGTAGTGGCGATACGTTGTGCCGCGCCCGTATCAGAAATCAGCTTGCCTAACATGGCCCCGAAACCGAGGATCATTGCCAGCCCGCCGAGTGTGCTGCCGATACCATTTTGTATAGAGTGCAGGACGGCCTGTGCATCCATCCCTTCGGCAAATCCGACGACGGCAGCGACCAGAACGAGGGCAATAAAGCCGTTAACTTTAAAGCCGATCATCAGGATAAGAAGCAGCGCGACGCCTGCCGCAATAATGATTAATGGCATAGTCTTTATCTCTTATTAGTGCCAGAAAAGCAGCGCTTTCGCGCTGCACGTAGGGTAGTAGCTGTTAAACAGCCACTAACATGCCGCCATCAACAAACAACAGGTGGCCGTTTACGAAATCAGAGGCTTTTGAAGAAAGGAACACCGCAGCACCAATCAGTTCCTGCGGATCTCCCCAGCGTGCGGCGGGGGTCCGTTTGCACAACCAGGCGGTGAAGGCTTCGTCCTCAACCAGTGCTTTAGTCATTTCTGTTTTGAAATAGCCCGGCGCAATACCGTTGACCTGAATATTGTGGCGCGCCAGCTCGACGCACATGCCGCGGGTGAGCATTTTTACCGCCCCTTTCGATGCGGCATAAGGGGTGATGGTGTCACGTCCCAGTTCGCTTTGCATCGAGCAAATATTAATAACTTTACCTGCCTTGCGTTCAACCATGTGACGAGTTACCGCTTGCGACACCAGGAACACGGCGGTCTGGTTTACTGCGATCACATCATTCCACTCTTGTTCAGGGAACTCAGTAAAAGGATGACGGCGCTGGATACCGGCGTTATTCACCAGCACATCAATGGGGCCGATGTCCTTTTCGATATGTTCAACGGCGGCATCAATTTCATGTTTATGAGTAACATTAAAAGGTGCGGCAACGGCCTGAATACCCTCCTGGTGGAGTTTTTCTACAGCAAGTTCTGCGCGTTCGGCAGTAATATCATTAATAATTATTTGTGCGCCATATTTACCCAGGCCGGTTGCCAGTAAAAAGCCAATGCCCTGTGCTGAACCGGTAATCAAGATATTTTTTCCTGCCAGTGAAAATAGATCGTTCATTGTATTATTCCTTTATTTATCTCTTAGAAAACAAGCTGGACTTTTGCTGCCTGGGTTTTATCACCGGCGAAACGTAGCGCCTCTTCCAGGTCAGTGAAGGGATATTCAGCACTCAGTAAAGGCAGTGGATTAATAACGCCATTCGCCAGCCATGACACTGCGGTATTAAATTCGCTGGTAAAACGGAAAGAGCCTTTGAGTGAAATCTCCTTACCAATCAACGTCATCATTGGGAATTCTGCCATCGCGCCTCCCATCCCTACCTGCACCATTACGCCGCGTGCACGAGTGACCTCCAGACAGGTATTCACTGATGAAGGATGACCGGACACTTCAAAGCTGACATCGAAATGGCCTTTTTCCGCTTTCCAGTGATCCATGTCGTCGTTTTGTGGGTTTACGAGCACATCCGCACCCATCTCTTTGGCCAGCGAAAGGGAACGGGGACTCACATCGGCACAGACAATTTCCGCGGCCCCCAGTGTTTTCACTGCACTGACAATCAGGCAGCCAATGGGCCCAACACCGGAAACAAATACTCGCTTGCCCTGTAACTCGCCGGCCTGATGTGCGGCATGAATCGCGACGGCTAAAGGTTCGGCAAAAGCTATAACCTTTTCGTCAGCTTTGGCCGGATAAGGGACACATTGCGACGTTTCGACCATTTTATAACGGGTAAAGCCACCATCAACATGAGGGAAATACATGGCACTGCCAAAAAAACGCATCTCTGTACACTGATTCTCGTTATGTTCAATGCAGTATTTGCAGTGACCGCACGGTTTAGACGGATTAATGGCTACCGTTTGCCCTTCATGTAATTTTGATGAGTCGCTATGAATAACTTTACCGATAACTTCATGACCTAACACCATCGGTGCCTTTATCATGAAATTACCTACTTTTCCTTCCTGATAATAATGTAAATCGGAACCGCAAATTCCACCTCGGGTTATTTGTACTAATGTTCCATTATTATTCCAATCTATCGTCTGCTCGGTAACGGCAACAGTTTTCTTGCCCGCAACAACGCAGGACTGTGTTTTCACTTGCATAAATTCCTCACTGGTCAGGTAGACACCTCGGAAGCATTTAAGCGGTTTTAATTGTCATTATTTGTGATGAAGATCACGTCAGAAAATTGTTACATTACTATGTTACGCATAACGTGATGTGCCTTGTAATTCTTATCAACAGAAATAAAAAAACGTGAAATTATTATGCCGCCAGGCGTAGTATCGCCGCAGGTAAGATGATTCAGGAGATTTTAAATGGCGGGTGAAAGCTTTATTTTGATGGGCGTATCAGGGAGTGGTAAAACATTAATTGGTAGCAAGGTTGCCGCGTTATTGTCTGCGAAATTTATTGATGGTGACGATCTTCATCCAGCCAAAAATATAGATAAAATGTCGCAAGGCATTCCATTATCTGATGAAGATCGACTTCCCTGGCTGGAACGCTTAAATGATGCTTCATACAGTCTTTATAAAAAGAATGAAACAGGATTTATTGTCTGTTCATCATTAAAAAAACAGTATCGTGATATTTTACGCAAGGGTAGCCCCCATGTTCATTTCCTCTGGTTAGATGGCGATTATGAAACTATTCTCGCGCGAATGCAGCGTCGGGCTGGGCATTTTATGCCGGTAGCGTTACTAAAAAGTCAGTTTGAGGCGCTGGAGCGTCCACAAGCAGATGAACAGGATATTGTGCGCATTGATATCAACCATGATATTGCCAATGTCACCGAACAATGTCGGCAGGCTGTGCTGGCGATAAGACAAAACAGAATATGTGCGAAAGAGGGCAGCGCCTCAGATCAGCGCTGCGAATGATTTTCAAAAATCTGCTTTCAACACCACGCGGTAGCGCGCTTTACCATCGCGCACATGCTGGATGGCGTCGTTAATTTTCGACATCGGGAACAGTTCGGTAGTCGGCGCAACCTTGCTGCGGGCGGCAAAGCGCATCAGCTTACGCAACTCATAAGGTGTACCGGTTGCTGAACCAGAGACGCTGTGGTCGCCCGCAATTAACGTAAAGGCCGGAACAGACAGCGGCGTGAGGACCGCACCGACCGTATGGAAATTACCGCCATAGGTCAGCGCCTCAAAATAGGGCTGCCAGTCGAGGCTGACGTTGACGGTGTTGATAATGAGATCAAACTGCCCCGCCAGTGCTTTCAGTGCCTGTGGATCGCGGCTATTCACCACTTTATCGGCACCCATCGCCAGCACTTCCTGCTCTTTCGCCGGATTAGAACTAAAGGCTGTCACCTCGCATCCCATTGCGTGCAGAAGTTTTATAGCTATATGCCCCAGCCCGCCAATACCAATTACCCCAACGCGGCTGGTGGCAGTGATATGGTGCATCAACAGCGGTTTAAAGACCGTGATACCGCCGCACAACAGCGGTCCGGCAGATTCAATGTCGATATTTTCTGGCAGTGGAATCACCCATTGCCAGTCCGCACGCAACTTCTCGGCAAAGCCACCGCGATTCATAATCGTCGGCACCGCACCTTGCTCGCAGTTGATCTGATTACCGCTAATACAGGCATCGCAATGCCCGCAGCTGCGTGCCGTCCAGCCAATCCCGACATGCTGACCGACCTGCAAACCTTTATCCTGCGCGGCACTCCCGAGCGCCACTACGCGACCAATCACCTCATGCCCGGCAACCAGTGGATATTGTGAAAATCCCCATTCGTTATCGATCATTGACAGATCGGAATGACAGATCCCGCAGTAATCCACCTGCACTTCAACATCTTGTGGCTTCAGTTCACCGGGATCGTACTCATAAACTTCCAGTTCGCCACCCGCTTCTTTTGCGGCATAGCTTTTTATCATCGACATTTTTTGGTCCTTCTCTGGTGTGGTCTGGGAAGTGTAGAGCATGGCAGGGCGGGGTGCCTAGAGTGTGACAAAGGTTACACATCGCTGTATGCAATGCTGAAAATTTCAGCACTTAGCGAGGTGCGAGCAAGCTGGCGCTTGCATGGTGGCGTGCGACAGGTATAATCCACAACGTTTTCCGCATACCTCTTCAGTGCCGAAGTGGCGAAATCGGTAGACGCAGTTGATTCAAAATCAACCGTAGAAATACGTGCCGGTTCGAGTCCGGCCTTCGGCACCAATCAAGGCTTTTTCAGTCTACTTGTGTATATAAATCAATAAGTTAGATAATATCCCTCTTGTTTCAGCTCCATTAAAGTCTACTGTCGTATATCAATATCTATCAATAAATGTTGGTATAACTCTTGGTGGCTTCTGTTCGATTTATATTGATGCCAACATAGCGAGGGGGATGTATGGCTCTTACTGATATCAAAGTCAGAACGGTTAAGCCTGCAGACAAATCTTTCAAACTTACCGATGATGAGGGGGATGCACCTGCTGGTTAAACTAACCCCAATGGCCCAAAATACTAGCGTCTTCAATACCGTTTAAGTGGCAAACAGAAGATGCTGGCGTTAGGGGGTTATCTATGGCCTCATTGGCAGAGGCTTGTAAGAGGCACGATGCAGCAAAGAAACTGGTATCTGATGGCATCGATCCCTCTCAAAAGAAAAAGAGGAAAAGATTGCAGAAAGCGGAGCGCTAACCTTTGAGGCTGTGGTAAGAGATTGGCAGGCATCCTGTAGTAAAAAATGGTCGGAGCCCCATAGTGAACGAGTGCTTAAAATCTTAGTGGATAATCTTTTCCTGGCGTTAAGTAAACGTAAAATTTCGGAACTGAAGACACGGGGTCTACTCGTCTTTATAAAGATAGTTGAGGTGAGCGGACGTTATGAAGTTGTCTAACGTCTTCAACAAAATACAACTGCTATCATGCATTTCGCGTTACAAAATGGTCTGATTGATTATAACCCGGCCCAAGACATAGCTGGTGCGGTAGCCGTGGCTAAACGAGTGGATCGTCCAGGGTTTGATTAAGAACGTCTTCCCGAATGGCTTGATCGCATCGAATGCTTTAAAGGTCGAAAGTTTACTAAATTGGCAGTGAAACTCATACTGCTGGTATTCATACGTTTAGGTGAACTGCGTTTTACAAGATGGGAAGAAATCGATTTTAAAAATGCACTTTGGACGATACCTGCACAACGAGAACCTCTGAAGGCGTAAAGCACGCACATTGTGGTTCTAAGATGCGTAGTCCTTATCTTGTACTATGAAGCCGTCAGGCACTGGAAATGTTAGGAGAGATAAAACAAACCAGTGGTCTTCATAGGCGTTCACCAGCCGGTTAGGCAGATGAGTGAGAACACGGTTAATAAGGCCCTGCGCTTAATGGGCTACGAGATTACAACGGAAGTTTGTGGACATGGGGTTAGGGCGATGGCCTGTAGTGCGTTGATCGAATCAGGTTTATGGTCAGGGGATGCTGTTGAACGTCAAATGAGCCATCGGGAGCGTATCAATGTCCGAACTTCTTCTATCCATCTTGCTGAGCATCTTGATGCCAACCGAGTCAGAACGGTTAGGTCGTTTGAGTTTGCCCACAGCTGATCGTTTTGAGTTTGAAAATCAAAGTTAACCGCTTGATAACCTATCACATAATAGCATGTAACTCTTTGTTTTGAATATATTTGAGTAGCCATCAATTGTTGATGGCTACTACACCATTCTATTATGCCTTTTCAGCGATATTTGATATCGTAGCAGTATTAAATACCGAGGAAATAATCATGATATCAGGTCTTAATGGTGGAAATTTCATCCTTAGCTCGATGGCTAAGGAAAGAGTCAAATCAGGTTTACTTGATAGAGCAACAATAGAAGGTTCTAAAGGCGAGTATACCGTGATTTTTGATGGTTCAGAGTGGGAAGGTAAGCCATTAGTCTTAAGTAGCTCCAGACAGCCTTATGAAGCACGAGTATTCAAAAGCATAGATGGTGCAGCTGCAGAACTACTACGCATAGGCTTAAGCGAAGCTTCAATCAAAAACACCACCAAATCGAACAATAAATAATCAGGTTTAAAATGGATATGCAAAAAGAAACGATTTTTTCAGAAGTTGAAACTGCTAACAGTAAGCAGATTGCTGTTTTAAAGGCTAACTTTCCGCAGTGTTTTGATAAAAACGGGGCTTTCATTCAAGAAAAGTTGCTTGAGATCGTCAAATCATCGGATGTTGAACTCTCTAAAGAGTCATACAGCTTAAACTGGCTGGGTAAGTCCTATGCGCGGCTGTTGGCTAACTTACCACCGAAGACGTTGCTTGCCGAAGATAAAGACCATAACCAACGTGAAGAGAACAAGAACAGTCAGAATCTATTGATCAAAGGGGATAATCTCGAAGTATTGAAACATATGGTTAATGCTTATGCTGAAAAGGTGAAGATGATTTATATTGATCCTCCATACAATACAGGTAAGGATGGATTCGCCTATAACGATGATCGCAAATTTACACCAGAACAGCTTTCTGATCTGGCAGGTATCGATCTTGATGAGGCTAAACGTATACTTGAATTTACCACGAATGGTTCAAGCAGCCATAGCGCATGGTTAACGTTCATTTATCCTCGTTTATATATTGCTCGTGAGCTTCTACGTGAAGATGGTGTGATATTTATTTCGATTGACGAAAATGAATTAAATCAACTTAAAACTATTTGTGATGAAATTTTTGGCGAAGCAAATTTCATAGAAAATATTGTATGGAATAAACGTATCCCTAAAAATGATAAGGGTATTGGTAATATCCATGAGTACATCCTTGCTTATGCGAAGAATAACGAAATAAGTAAAGAATTTTTAATGCGGAAAGATGGTATTGATGATGTATATCAGTTTATTGAAAAGTTAAAAAAGGAAAAGGTGCCATTAGATAAAGCAGAGCAGCAACTCAAAAAATTCTACAGCTCCAACGGATATGATCGTGGAATTACTCTTTACAACGGTTTGAACGAGGATTATAGGCCATGGGGTAAAATTAATATGAGCTGGCCTAATGCAGATTCATTTGGACCCACGTATGAAGTATTGCACCCTTTGACTAATAACCCTGTCAAAATCCCAGACAGAGGCTGGCGTTGGAAAGAAGGCACTTTTAATCATATTGCAAAAAGAATAGATGGAAAGTATGCAGATATTAAAAAACTACATGATGGTAGCGTTATTTGTGGTGGAATTTGGTTTGCCAGTACAGAAAACACCCAACCTAGTTCGGTTAAATTTTTAGATGAAGTTGAAGAGTTTTTACTAAGATCAATTATTTCAACTAAAAGTGATGGTGGTGTTGAGGTTGAAAATCTTTTTGGTGGGAAAGGATATTTCTCCTACCCGAAGCCAACAAGTTTAATAAAAACACTATTTGGTTCAGTAAAAACCGAAGATAAAGACATTTATCTTGACTTTTTTGCTGGCTCTGGAACCACAGCTCATGGTATTCTGGAGTTAAATATTGAAGACGGCAGGAAAAGAAACTTCATCTGTGTTCAATTAGATGAAGAAACAGATAAAAAGAAACAAGCTTATAAAGAAGGGTATAAATCCATCTTCAATATAACAAAAGACAGAATTATTAAGGCAGGAAAAAAGCTGAAAAAAGATAATCCTAATTATAATGGAGATTTGGGATTTAAAATATTTGAAACTGTTCATGATTTTCGAGCAAAAGATGAGTCTGAACTTACGCTTTCTAATCTTAGTTTCTTTGACGATGCTGTATTGACACCAGAGCAGTATGACACTCTATTGACGACATGGTGCGTGTATGATGGTAGCTTGCTAACAACACCAATTGAAGATATTGATCTTAATGGCTACAAAGCACACTTGTGCGATGGTCGGCTATATCTAATTGCGCCTAATTTCACAAGTGAGGCTTTGAAAGCTTTACTTCAAAAGCTGGATGCAGACAAAGACTTTGCCCCTAACAAAGTTGTATTTTATGGCAGCAACTTCGAAAGTGCGAAACAGATGGAACTCAATGAAGCACTACAAAGTTATGCTAATAAAAAATCTATTGATTTAGATTTGGTGGTAAGGAACTAATCATGTCTAAAGGGTTCACATTCGAAAAAAATTTACCTCATCAAAAGGCTGGCGTTGATTCGGTAATGAATGTCTTTGTATCCGCCATACCTCATCAGACGGATCATGTTGCAATTCGCCTGTTAGCTAATCCAGAACTGAATCTATCTGAACAACAATACTACAACAACATAAAAAATGTTCAGGAGTTCAATGGTATTGAGCACTCAAAAGATAACTACGATGCTAAAAGCAACGTAATTGATGTTTCTATGGAGACAGGTACAGGTAAAACTTATACTTACACCAAAACAATTTTTGACCTAAACAAATCATTTGGCATTAACAAGTTTATTATCATTGTTCCGACTCTATCGATCAAAGCCGGAACCGTTAACTTTTTAAAAAGTGATGCTTTAAAAGAACACTTTCGAGATGATTACGGGCGTGAACTAAAGACTTACGTTGTTGAAAGTCAGAAAAGTTCTGGTAAAAATACAAAATCATATATGCCTCAAGCTATTCATGATTTCGTAGAAGCAAGTAATTTTAATAAGAAATATATTCACGTTCTTGTGATCAACTCAGGGATGATTAACTCAAAGTCTTTAACTGACACTTATGATGTTGGTTTGCTTGATAATCAATTTGATACGCCATTTGCTGCTCTTAGTGCGGTTAAACCATTCATTATCATTGATGAGCCTCATAAGTTTCCTACTGGTAAAAAGACATGGGAAAATATTGAAAAATTTAATGCTCAATATATCATCCGCTATGGAGCAACCTTTAGTGAAGGCTATAAGAACTTAGTTTATCGTCTTACAGCCGTAGATGCATTCAATGAAGATCTTGTTAAAGGTATTGATGCATACATTGAGGATATTGTTGGTGATGGTAATGCCAACCTCAAGTTCGTCAAATCTGACGGAAAAGAAGCTACATTTGAACTGAACGAAAATAGCAATAAAAAAACATTTAAGTTAGTCAAAGGTGAATCACTATCTAAAACGCATAGTGCGATCCATGATTTAACACTGGATGCCTTAAACAAGAGCACTGCTGTATTGAGTAATGGTATTGAACTAAAAATTGGTAGTTCAATAAACCCCTACTCTTACGATCAGACACTTGCTGATAACATGATGCGTAAAGCTGTCAAAGAACACTTTAAGTTAGAAAAAGAGTATCTGACACAAAGGCCACGAATAAAGCCTCTTACTCTTTTCTTCATTGATGATATTGAAGGGTATCGTGATGGTAATGATATTGCCGGAAGTCTGAAAACCAAGTTTGAAGAATACGTATTGGCAGAAGCTAATGAACTGTTAAAAATAGAGAAAGATGAGTTTTATAGGAACTACCTTGAAAAAACTATTAAGGATATATCTTCTGTTCATGGTGGTTATTTTTCAAAAGATAATAGTGATAAAGATGATAAAATTGAGCAGGAAATCAACGAAATCCTTCATGACAAAGAGCTTTTATTGTCTTTAGAAAATCCTCGCCGTTTCATTTTCTCTAAATGGACGTTGCGTGAAGGGTGGGATAACCCAAATGTTTTTCAGATCTGTAAGCTCCGTTCGAGCGGTAGCACCACATCTAAACTTCAAGAGGTAGGGCGTGGTTTACGTCTTCCAGTGAATGAATACATGTGTCGTGTGAAAGACCGCAATTTTACCCTCAACTATTATGTTGATTTTACAGAAAAAGATTTTGTCGATTCTCTTGTCAAAGAGATCAACGATAGTTCTTTCAAAGAGACTGTTCCAAGTAAGTTTACTCAAGAGCTTAAGGATAAAATCCTATCTCAATATCCAGAGCTTTCATCCAGAACACTCATGAATGAAATTTTTGATGATGAGATCATAGATGATAATGATAACTTCAAAGATTCAGATGCCTATAGCCGCTTAAAAGCCAAATATCCGGCAGCATTTCCTACAGGAGTGAAACCAAGCAAAATCAAAAAAGCCACTGATGGAAAAAGACGCACTAAAATGCGTGTTGGTAAGTTCAGTGAGCTGAAAGAACTATGGGATTTGATCAATCAAAAAGCAGTTATTGAGTATAAAATAAATAGCGAAAATGAATTCTTATCCATTTTCAAGTCATTCATGCTCGAAGAAACAGAAAGATTTACTAAATCAGGCGTTCATACTCGCATTGATAAAATTTATATCTATAATGATACGGCAATGTCGAAAAGCATTATCAGTGGTGATGATAACTTTGCTAAACTAAACACAATGAGCTATCGGGAATTTCTTGATAACTTATCACAAACTATTTTTGCTAAACACGATACCTTACATAAGGTTTTTTGTGATATAAAAGAAACTATTAATATCACTGAATACCTGAACATTCAAACAATCTGAAAGATTAAATCTGGTTTTAGCAAGTATTTGTTGAACAATTCGTTTAATAAATTCAGTCTTGGATATAATGTGATCTCAGGTTCAATTCATCCTACAAAGTTCACTAATGCAGACGGTGAGCCTGTGAATGAGGTATTATCAAGTGATCTTGGCATATTGAATGACAACACAAAACCACCCTTGGATTCTTATCTTTTTGAGGAAGTCTTTTATGACTCAGAGCTTGAACGGCTCAACATAACAGATGGAGAGATCCAGTCTGTAGCTGTTTTTACAAAGATACCGAAGAACTCCATTAAGATCCCGGTGGCAGGTGGATACACGTACTCCCCTGACTTTGCATATATTGTCAAAACAATAAAAGGTGATTATTTAAACTTTATTATCGAAACAAAAAATGTTGATGGAAAGGATAGCTTAAGACTTGAAGAAGAACGTAAGATAAAACATGCGCAAGCATTATTTAGTCAAATAAGTAAATCTGTTAAAGTCGAGTTCAGAACACAATTTTCTACAGACAGAATAGCTGAAATGATTAAACAAGTTGGATGATAATATGTTGTAAATGGAAAAGGGTCTTACGGCCCTTTTGTTTTCCTTTAAAGGGAACTTTCCATTAGATAGAATACATATCCCCACACTTGGGGTAAATCAATCAGCTCATTGGGCTGTTAACTACTTCTCATGTATAGGGCAATCAGACCATAATCATAACTACCGACCAAGAATAAATTCAAACTTCCACAATAAAATGTGGAGGGTAAAATAAGTTCCTGACGCCTTGTCTCTTTTATATCCTATGTGATATTTCTGTAAATCAGGAAAAAGTATTTAATAACTTTTGTTATTACGGTGAATTACCAATTAACTTGTACCGCCACAAAAAAATCAATCCTTATTCGTTTTTACGAGTATATTATTCCTGTCTTCCTACCATATTCTCATGAAATTTTTTCCTCTCAGTTATAACTTTACTTTATCTTCAGCACTAAGATTCAAAGATTGTAATACTGATCTTTTCCAGCAATAATGGACACGTGGCTAAGTGTGTAAACTCTCAGTCAGAAGTAACTCACATGACATAGTATCAACCAGATAGGTGTATTACCTCACCCCCTAAAAAACTCTTTCCGATGCCACTCTACAATACCCTCAAAAGGGTAATTTTTACGCACCTGTGGCAACGCAATAATTTTTCCGTCAAAATCCCAGAATGACCTCTCAATGATCTCTCCGCCGTTTACCGCATCCGATACCAGTACCCGCAGATTTTCATCCAGGCCAATCGTTCCTTTATCAAAGGCTTTATGATGTATCGCGCAAAGCGCCAGACCATTGGGAATTTCACAAGGGCCATCACGCTGTTTCCATTTTATATGTGTCGCTTCCAGTGAGACGGTGGAGTTGTCGTGACGAATATTAAAGCTACATATTGCGCACTGGTAGTTATAAGCGCGTAATACATGTTTGCGAAATAATGGGTCACGCTGCTTACGGATTTGCTGGAGAGCAAAAAAAGCTCGTCAGCGATTTACTGGAAGCCATTGATATCCCTGGCAGTGAAATAATTGCGATCATGCTCGCAAATTTTCTGCTGTTCAAGCCTACAAGCGAAGATATATTACCTTGCTCTCATTTGTTTTTTTGCTGCCTGTGTGCCCTAATTGCCATGCGATGTAGCACCGACGCAAACCGCCGTTTACGCCGGAGGAGTTAAAAGCGCTGATGGATGCGAATAAATCAAATTAATGAACGCTCACCTTTCGCGCCAAAACTGCAAAATTGCTTCAACAAATCTGTCAGAAATAATCCCCCGACGGGCTGCCGCGCTGAAATGACTGCTTCGCAGTGACGTCGTCCAGTTCTCCGGTGACCGGTACGCTGAACCGAAATATCCCGTGCTTAAATCGTCCGGATCTTCATCAGGCGCGTTCGTCAGTCCTCTTTCACCTTGTTGCTGGAAGTCGACGAAAATAATATTGGCTAAAACATTATTTTGATAATTGCCATAAATAGCTTCATACGCATGAGGGAAATTTTCTTTCCAGTACCAGGTGGTATCGCCGCAAAACCACGGCGCGTCAGTAATTTTATTAAGCTGAGAATGGTATTGTTTTAGATCCCTACGAAAGGCGTCAACCATATGATTAAAGTGTTGAGGGTGTGACGCGTAGTCACTGGTCATTAAGTCAAATTCGCCTTGCATCCAGCATACGCCGAGGAATTTGTTCTGCGGATTTTTTGCCAGTGCGGCTCGCGTTCTGCTCACTAAATCCTGGTATAGCGGAGTATCCGATCCCCAACGACAAGCATCATGGCTGGCTCCGTGCGGTTCTGAATATGTCCCTTCGCTGCCCGCGGTAAAAGCTGATCCGCCACGGCAACACGGAACGATGAGAACCCCTGCATTATCAGGAATAAAGGGCAGTAATTTCCGTGCTATATGCAGTGCCTGGCCAACGGTGCCGTACTGTGTTTGATGATTCGTTGCCAGAGGATGGTGATAACCCTGCATATCCTGAACATCGTGTGGGCAGTGAGTCAGTGGAATAATGTCGTTAAAGTGACATGACGGGCCTCCGGGATGCGTATGCGCAAATCTCGCTAATTGTTTAATTCTGGGATGAGGCGCATCTTCCTTGTCCGGTAATGGTAGTCCTTCGCCATACGCCATGGCATTAGATTGACCAGCAACGGTAAGAACATAGTAATAATCGGGTGATATTATCGCGTTCATATAATTTTCGCGTAATTGAAATGATAAATTGATAGCAGGGCCCCTTTACTGGGGCCCTGAAGCGTTAGTTTTGTACTGTGACTTTATTATCCTTCACAGAAATCAAAACTGAATCCGTCACCGCTTTGCCGCCTGCAGCTTCACCGCCAATAATTAATAAACTATTATTCCAGGGCAATGATACTCCGTAGGCCCGACCTTGCGATAATTCGCCTGATTTATCCCATTTCCCGTTATGCCAAAGATGAATATCAGCGCTATATGATTTTTTCAGGCCTTCATGCGCATAGTTCTTACCGTTCTGGTAATTTTCTCGTGAACCTTTGAATCCGGCCCCTCCGGCAAATATAAGTGAGTCATTGCTCATGCCTGCAAAACCGCCAGCGACGCCATCTGGTGATGCGACGGGAGCAAGCTTATTCCATTTTAAATTATTACCGGTGAAATCAAGTTCAAATACGGCATCCGTTCGCAATCCTGGTTTGGCTTCGCCATTAATAAGCCAGGTTTTATCACCTTTATTCACAACCGCCGCACCAGCCGTTCCGTACCAGGGAGATTCGCCAGCGTAACTCCATTGCTGTGTAGAGGGATCAAAAGACAACAGAAACTTATTGAAGAAATAATCTTCTGCTTTTTTGTCAAAATAGTAGGCGTTGATTTTATCTATAGCGGTTGAATCTTTTCCAGCTTCGTTGAGATCTTCAAAATAGCCATTGAAGATATTCTGGTTAACACCGCCAGTAACATAAGCCTTGCCGTTGTGTACAAAAGTCACATGGCCTGCCATGCCCATCGGCGCGTGCGACATCAATTTAACCCAGCTATTGGTTTTGGGGTTGTATTTGTGTACGTCATTAAATACCTGAGTCAAGCCCTCGCTGTTTTTGCCAATGCCGCCAAACACATACAGATTGCCATCAATAAATGCAGAGGTTGCTTGATCTCTCGGTCCGCCAGGGAATGCAGCTAACGCTGTCCATCTTTTATCTTTGGCCTGTGTATCCAGCTTGTACCATGCCGTACCTGCGCTACCTAAACCAATGTAGACAGTGTCGTTATCAATTACTCCGGTACCACTTTTAAATGGCACAGGAGTTTCCGGTAATACAGACGCGTTTGCGGCAAATGAAGCCATTAGGATAGCAAGCGCTGTTATTGTTTTATTCATTGTGACTGTCTCCTGTCTACTACAGTTTAAATGACACACCAATGCGATAACTGTTTTCCGATAAATTATCTCTGCCGTTGTAAACACCCTGACGGTCAAGGTAGTCATATTCTATGTATGGCGTAATATCGGGCGTCATATGGTATTGTAGAACAAATGCATTTTCCGTCGCCCATTTCTTATGGTTTGCATAGCGATAATCGTTCTGTTTGCTGTATAGCGTCGTTTGCCATGCGAAGGTGAAATCACTATTAATATGGTAAGTGACATATCCATCCCAACGATGAACGTTATCACGAGACATATCACCGGATAAGTCTTGTTGTCGGTAAGCTTTCCAGTCGTAACGATAGCGAATGCCAAAATTAAGATCTTTTGTCGCGTCCCAGGACAGTTTTACGTAGGGTCCGTAGCGTGTGCCGTTGCTGCTAAAATGCGTTAACATTCCCGGGCGCACCGTCCATTGATCATCAAGTTTAATCGCGTAATTAACTTCAACCTGAACATCATTGAGTGCGGCATTTTCCTTTTTATTATCATGAATGGTATTCCAGGTATTACTTTCCATACTTGCCCACCATCCATTTTGCCATCCCTCACTGACTTTGAGTCGAGTCTCATAGGCGTGACTTCCACTACGATATCCACCACGTACGTCCAGTGTCGCAGCCTGAGAAATTAGTGGTGACGAAAAGCACAGTAATAATACGCCAGAAAGTATTTTAGCCTTTTTCATATATTTCACTCATTTGTAGGATACAGAAAGCAATACAAAGCCCGCATAAACAATTAGCATTTATGTTGTGTAATATTTTTTGCCAGGCTTATAGTGTCTTTGGCAACGAGTAGCTGTATTTTATATTTTTTGTATAAGGTCTCCTGTGAAAATTCTCTTTCCACATTATTTAAATAAACAGAGAACCAGATTAAATACCTGAGTATAAAATCTCTTCTGATGTTTAATTGATTTGAATGTTCGTAAGCTATATCACTTACTCAATCCATTTTACCCAGAGTCATAAAATAGAGTGTCTGTTGATCTCATTTTCATATTCCTTTCAGACTGAAGTGCGTTTTCATCACCCGATGAGAAAGAACTGAAGTGATGTTTGCCATAGATTGCGAGATGCCCTGTCTCATTGACTATCGCGGTGCACCTTTATACCTGTTATACCAGATCAAAAATCACGCAATCCATACAACAAAACGAGATTTGCAATTCGTGTCACAAAATATGTCGATCTTTTTCTAAGAGGAAGATGCCATGTGAAGCCAGACGAACACTTGCGGTGGTCTTCAAAAACTAAAGGCATTCTTTTAACTATTTGTTTTATAAATGATTTATTTGGGGTCTAAACAAGGGAAGCTTTGCAAGCTAGCTCAGTGAGCGTGGTGAAAATAAGTGTTTACCCGCCATCAGGCTGATCATAATTCTCATCATGAAATATGTTTCCTGGTTTTTGGCTTGTAAGTGGTCACCCCTGAAGTCGATCTGGAAAGGCTTGTAGATGTTGGTGTTTTCAGGATGATGTTTCAGATAGGTTGTTTGCCGTATCGCCCGGCGAATAGCTGTGATTGAGGAAGGTTTAAGTCGCAGTGACCAAAGCCATATTTACCAACGAATGTAGATGAAAAGGCGTCTCCTGCGTTCCCCCATATCTCCAGGAAATACACAGTCTGAAAAAGGAATGTAACAATCTCATGGCGTAAGCTGACGAACCAGGCAGGAATAATCGCTAGGGACCTAAGCATTAGCATGATAATAGCCACTAAGAAATTACTGCGTTCCATGAAATAGCCATTTTGTGGCAAATGCAGTTGACTAATAATGTCATATGTGAGACGGCTAGTTGAACAAATATTAAATTTTGCTGAATTTTTTATGTTGATTTTACTTGTTACAGAACATATCACATGATATATAGATAAGATTAGTTGCATTAATGATGAGGGTTATTATTCGATTCGTATCAGATTGATAAATATATAAAGGTACATAGCATGCAAGAGCATGGCGTTTGTATGGCAAAGTTATTATAAGTAACTATCGCTACTCCATTTAAGTTCACTCAGAAGAACTGGTCCACTTACGTTAGTTATTAAGCAAACGTTCGCTTTTATAAACATAATCAGGATTAAAATGTTGGATTATTGCTAACCCAGCACAGCTAGTGCGCGTCTGTAATTATAAGGGAAAACGATGAAGAATAAGGCTGATAACAAAAAAAGGAACTTCCTGACCCATAGTGAAATCGAATCACTCCTTAAAGCAGCAAATACCGGGCCTCATGCTGCACGTAATTATTGTCTGACATTACTTTGTTTTATTCATGGTTTCCGGGCGAGTGAAATTTGCCGATTGAGGATTTCGGATATTGATCTTAAGGCAAAGTGTATATATATCCATCGATTAAAAAAAGGCTTTTCAACAACGCACCCGCTATTGAACAAAGAAATTCAGGCTTTAAAAAACTGGTTGAGTATCCGTACTTCTTATCCGCATGCTGAGAGCGAGTGGGTATTTTTATCACGTAAGGGGAATCCACTTTCTCGGCAACAGTTTTACCATATTATCTCGACTTCCGGTGGTAATGCCGGGTTGTCACTGGAGATTCATCCGCACATGTTACGCCATTCGTGTGGTTTTGCTTTGGCGAATATGGGAATAGATACGCGACTTATCCAGGATTATCTTGGGCATCGCAATATTCGTCATACTGTCTGGTATACCGCCAGCAATGCAGGGCGTTTTTACGGCATCTGGGATAGAGCCAGAGGACGACAGCGTCACGCTGTTTTATAGAGATAGTTGAGATACCAGGGATGGTGTTAAAAACTACATTATTCTTACGATATATCAAAAATGATTAACCATTTATTAATTGATGTTATTGTAAGTATGATTCTTAATTATCATAATAAACATTAAGTTAACCATATCCATACAAAATACAATGGTTTATGTTCTTCAAAATAAATAAACAAAATCATTCATAAATTTACACATCACTTAAATTCGCCTGTTTTCATACTTTTTTCTTTATTTTTTAAGCAACTGGAAGTTAATCCACTGCAATCTATTGTTATATTGAATCAAATCAATGAAAATAGATGTTGTCACATCAGTGATATTTTATTTTTGTATGATATTTAATGTAATTGACTGATAGCCACATCACTTCGGGTGTGGTTATCTTTTTATCTATTGGGCTAATTTTGACCGATTGAGGTTTCCTATAGGTATTCATTCAAATATATCTCAGTCAGGAGTACTACTATTGTGAGTAAACGTCGTTATCTTACCGGTAAAGAAGTTCAGGCCATGATGCAGGCGGTGTGTTACGGGGCAACGGGAGCCAGAGATTATTGTCTTATTCTGTTGGCATATCGGCATGGGATGCGTATTAGTGAACTGCTTGATCTGCATTATCAGGATCTTGACCTTAATGAAGGTCGAATAAATATTCGCCGACTGAAGAACGGATTTTCTACCGTTCACCCGTTACGTTTTGATGAGCGTGAAGCCGTGGAACGCTGGACCCAGGAACGTGCTAACTGGAAAGGCGCTGACCGGACCGACGCTATATTTATTTCTCGCCGTGGGAGTCGGCTTTCTCGCCAGCAGGCCTATCGCATTATTCGCGATGCCGGTATTGAAGCTGGAACCGTAACGCAGACTCATCCTCATATGTTAAGGCATGCTTGTGGTTATGAACTGGCTGAGCGTGGTGCAGATACCCGTTTAATTCAGGATTATCTCGGGCATCGAAATATTCGCCATACTGTGCGTTATACCGCCAGTAATGCTGCTCGTTTTGCCGGATTATGGGAAAGAAATAATCTCATAAACGAAAAATTAAAAAGAGAAGAAGCTTGATTTAACTAATTGATAATAAAGTTAAAAAACAAATAAATACAAGACAATTGGGGCCAAACTGTCTATATCATAAATAAGTTACGTATTTTTTCTCAAGCATAAAAATATTAAAAAACGACAAAAAGCATCTAACTGTTTGATATATAAATTATTTCTCTTGTAAATTAATTTCACATCACCTCCGCTATATGTAAAGCTAACGTTTCTGTAGCTCGACGCAACTTCCTCATTCTTCTCTCCAAAAACCACCTCATGCAATATAAAAAACTGCAAATAAAGATAACTATAGAACATTAAGCCAACAAATAAACTGAAAAAGTTTGTGCGCGATGCTTTCCTCTATGAGTCAAAATGGCCCCAAATGTTTCATCTTTTGGGGGAAAACTGTGCAGTGTTGGCAGTCAAACTCGTTGACAAAACAAAGTGTACAGAACGACTGCCCATGTCGATTTAGAAATAGTTTTTTTAAAGGAAAGCAGCATGAAAATTAAAACTCTGGCAATTGTTGTTCTGTCGGCTCTGTCCCTGAGTTCTACAGCGGCTCTGGCTGATACTACACCCACGACGGTAAATGGTGGGACCGTTCACTTTAAAGGGGAAGTTGTTAACGCCGCTTGCGCAGTTGATGCAGGCTCTGTTGATCAAACCGTTCAGTTAGGACAGGTTCGTACCGCCACTTTGAAGCAGGCTGGAGCAACCAGCTCTGCTGTCGGTTTTAACATTCAGCTGAATGATTGCGATACCACTGTTGCCACAAAAGCCGCTGTTGCCTTCTTGGGGACGGCGATTGACAGTACTCATCCTAAAGTCCTGGCTCTACAGAGTTCAGCTGCGGGTAGCGCAACAAACGTTGGCGTGCAGATTCTGGACAGAACAGGTAATGAGCTGACGCTGGACGGTGCGACATTTAGTGCAGAAACAACCCTGAATAACGGTACTAACACCATTCCGTTCCAGGCGCGTTATTTTGCAACCGGTGCTGCAACCCCAGGTGCTGCTAATGCGGATGCGACCTTCAAGGTTCAGTATCAATAACCTACCCAGGTTCAGGGACGTCATTACGGGCAGGGATGCCCACCCTTGTGCGATAAAAATAACGATGAAAAGGAAGAGATTATTTCTGTTAGCGTCGTTGCTGCCAATGTTTGCTCTGGCCGGAAATAAATGGAATACCACGCTGCCCGGCGGAAATATGCAATTTCAGGGTGTCATTATTGCGGAAGCTTGCCGGATTGAAGCCGGTGATAAACAAATGACGGTCAATATGGGGCAAATCAGCAGTAACCGGTTTCATGCGGTAGGGGAAGATAGCTCACCGGTGCCTTTTGTTATTCATTTACGGGAATGTAGCACGGTGGTGAGTGAACGTGTGGGTGTGGCGTTTCACGGTGTCGCGGATGGTAAAAATCCGGATGTGCTTTCCGTGGGAGAGGGGCCAGGGATAGCCACCAATATTGGCGTAGCGTTGTTTGATGATGAAGGAAACCTCGTACCGATTAACCGTCCTCCAGCAAACTGGAAACGGCTTTACTCAGGCTCTACTTCGCTACATTTCATCGCCAAATATCGTGCTACCGGGCGTCGGGTTACTGGCGGCATCGCCAATGCCCAGGCCTGGTTCTCTTTAACCTATCAGTAATTGTTCAGCAGATAATGTGATAACAGGAACAGGACAGTGAGTAATAAAAACGTCAATGTAAGGAAATCGCAGGAAATAACATTCTGCTTGCTGGCAGGTATCCTGATGTTCATGGCAATGGTGGTTGCCGGACGCGCTGAAGCGGGAGTGGCCTTAGGTGCGACTCGCGTAATTTATCCGGCAGGGCAAAAACAAGTGCAACTTGCCGTGACAAATAATGATGAAAATAGCACCTATTTAATTCAATCATGGGTAGAAAATGCCGATGGTGTAAAGGATGGCCGTTTTATCGTGACGCCACCTCTGTTTGCGATGAAGGGAAAAAAAGAGAATACCTTGCGTATTCTTGATGCAACAAATAACCAATTGCCACAGGATCGGGAAAGTTTATTCTGGATGAATGTTAAAGCGATTCCGTCAATGGATAAATCAAAATTGACTGAGAATACGCTACAGCTCGCAATTATCAGCCGCATTAAACTGTACTATCGTCCGGCTAAATTAGCGTTGCCACCCGATCAGGCCGCAGAAAAATTAAGATTTCGTCGTAGCGCGAATTCTCTGACGCTGATTAACCCGACACCCTATTACCTGACGGTAACAGAGTTGAATGCCGGAACTCGGGTTCTTGAAAATGCATTGGTGCCTCCAATGGGCGAAAGCGCGGTTAAATTGCCTTCTGATGCAGGAAGCAATATTACTTACCGAACAATAAATGATTATGGCGCACTTACCCCCAAAATGACGGGCGTAATGGAATAACGCAGGGGGATTTTTTCGCCTGAATAAAAAGAATTGACTGCCGGGTGATTTAAACCGGAGGAATAATGTCATATCTGAATTTAAGACTTTACCAGCGAAACACACAATGCTTGCATATTCGTAAGCATCGTTTGGCTGGTTTTTTTGTCCGGCTCTTTGTTGCCTGTGCTTTTGCCGCACAGGCACCTTTGTCATCTGCCGAACTCTATTTTAACCCGCGTTTTTTAGCGGATGATCCCCAGGCTGTGGCTGATTTATCGCGTTTTGAAAATGGGCAAGAATTACCGCCAGGGACGTATCGTGTTGATATCTATTTGAATAATGGTTATATGGCAACGCGTGATGTCACATTTAATACGGGCGACAGCGAACAAGGGATTGTTCCCTGCCTGACACGCGCGCAACTCGCCAGTATGGGGCTGAATACGGCTTCTGTCTCCGGTATGAATCTGCTGGCGGATGATGCCTGCGTGCCATTAACCTCAATGATCCATGACGCTACTGCGCAACTGGATGTGGGTCAGCAGCGACTCAACCTGACGATCCCTCAGGCATTTATGAGTAATCGCGCGCGTGGTTATATTCCTCCTGAGTTATGGGATCCCGGTATTAATGCCGGATTGCTCAATTATAATTTCAGCGGAAATAGTGTACAGAATCGAATTGGGGGTAACAGCCATTATGCATATTTAAACCTACAGAGTGGGTTAAATATCGGTGCGTGGCGTTTACGCGACAATACCACCTGGAGTTATAACAGTAGCGACAGTTCATCAGGTAGAAAAAATAAATGGCAGCATATCAATACCTGGCTTGAGCGAGACATAATTCCGTTACGTTCCCGGCTGACGCTGGGTGATGGTTATACTCAGGGCGATATTTTCGATGGTATTAACTTTCGCGGCGCACAATTGGCCTCAGATGACAATATGTTACCCGATAGCCAAAGAGGATTTGCCCCGGTGATCCACGGTATTGCTCGTGGTACTGCACAGGTCACTATTAAACAAAATGGGTATGACATTTATAATAGTACGGTGCCACCGGGGCCTTTTACCATCAACGATATCTATGCCGCAGGTAATAGTGGTGACTTGCAGGTAACGATTAAAGAGGCTGACGGCAGTACGCAGATTTTTACCGTACCCTATTCGTCAGTCCCGCTTTTGCAGCGTGAAGGGCATACACGTTATTCCATTACGGCAGGAGAATACCGTAGTGGAAATGCGCAACAGGAAAAACCCCGCTTTTTCCAGAGTACATTACTCCACGGCCTTCCGGCTGGCTGGACGATATATGGTGGAACGCAACTGGCGGATCGTTATCGTGCGTTTAATTTCGGTATCGGGAAAAATATGGGGGCACTGGGCGCTCTGTCTGTGGATATGACGCAGGCTAATTCCACACTTCCCGATGACAGTCAGCATGACGGACAATCGGTGCGTTTTCTTTATAACAAATCGCTCAATGAGTCAGGTACGAATATTCAGTTAGTGGGTTACCGTTATTCGACCAGTGGGTATTTTAATTTCGCTGATACAACATACAGTCGAATGAATGGCTACAACATCGAAACACAGGATGGAGTTATTCAGGTTAAGCCGAAATTCACCGACTATTACAATCTCGCTTATAACAAACGCGGGAAATTACAACTCACCGTTACTCAGCAACTCGGGCGCACATCAACACTGTATTTGAGTGGTAGCCATCAAACTTATTGGGGAACGAGTAATGTCGATGAGCAATTCCAGGCTGGATTAAATACTGCGTTCGAAGATATTAACTGGACGCTCAGCTATAGCCTGACGAAAAACGCCTGGCAAAAAGGACGGGATCAGATGTTAGCTCTTAACGTCAATATACCTTTCAGCCATTGGCTGCGTTCTGACAGTAAATCTCAGTGGCGACATGCCAGTGCCAGCTACAGCATGTCACACGATCTCAACGGTCGGATGACCAATCTGGCCGGTGTATACGGTACGTTGCTGGAAGACAACAACCTCAGCTATAGCGTGCAAACCGGTTATGCCGGGGGAGGCGATGGAAATAGCGGAAGTACAGGCTACGCCACGCTGAATTATCGCGGTGGTTACGGCAATGCCAATATCGGTTACAGCCATAGCGATGATATTAAGCAGCTCTATTACGGAGTCAGCGGTGGGGTACTGGCTCATGCCAATGGCGTAACGCTGGGGCAGCCGTTAAACGATACGGTGGTGCTTGTTAAAGCGCCTGGCGCAAAAGATGCAAAAGTCGAAAACCAGACAGGAGTGCGTACCGACTGGCGGGGTTATGCCGTGCTGCCTTATGCCACTGAATATCGGGAAAACAGAGTGGCGCTGGATACCAATACCCTGGCTGATAACGTCGATTTAGATAATGCGGTCGCTAACGTTGTTCCCACCCGTGGGGCGATCGTGCGAGCAGAGTTTAAAGCGCGCGTTGGGATAAAACTGCTCATGACGCTAACCCACAATAATAAGCCGCTGCCGTTTGGGGCGATGGTGACATCAGAGAGTAGCCAGAGTAGCGGCATTGTTGCGGATAATGGTCAGGTTTACCTCAGCGGAATGCCTTTAGCGGGAAAAGTGCAGGTGAAATGGGGAGAAGAGGAAAATGCTCACTGTGTCGCCAATTATCAACTGCCACCAGAGAGTCAGCAGCAGTTATTAACCCAGCTATCAGCTGAATGTCGTTAAGGGGGCGTGATGAGAAACAAACCTTTTTATCTTCTTTGCGCTTTTTTGTGGCTGGCGGTAAGTCACGCTTTGGCTGCGGATAGCACGATTACTATCCGCGGCTATGTCAGAGATAATGGCTGTAGTGTGGCCGCTGAATCAACCAATTTTACTGTTGATCTGATGGAAAACGCGGTGAAGCAATTTAACAACATTGGCGCGACGACTCCTGTCGTTCCATTTCGTATTTTGCTGTCACCCTGTGGTAACGCTGTTTCTGCCGTAAAGGTTGGGTTTACTGGCGTTGCAGATAGCCACAATGCCAACCTGCTTGCACTTGAAAATACGGTGTCAGCGGCTGCGGGACTGGGAATACAGCTTCTGAATGAGCAGCAAAATGAGATACCCCTTAATGCCCCATCGTCCGCGATTTCGTGGACGACCCTGACGCCGGGTAAACCAAATACGTTGAATTTTTACGCCCGGCTAATGGCGACACAGGTGCCTGTCACTGCGGGGCATATCAATGCCACGGCTACCTTCACTCTTGAATATCAGTAACTGGAGATGCTCATGAAATGGCGCAAACGTGGGTATGTATTGGCGGCAATGTTGGCGTTCGCAAGTGCGACGATACAGGCAGCCGATGTCACCATCACGGTGAACGGTAAGGTCGTCGCCAAACCGTGTACGGTTTCCACCACCAATGCCACGGTAGATCTCGGCGATCTTTATTCTTTCAGTCTCGTGTCTGCCGGGGCGGCATCGGCCTGGCATGATGTTGCGCTTGAGTTGACTAATTGTCCGGTGGGAACGTCGAGGGTCACTGCCAGCTTCAGCGGGGCAGCCGATAGTACCGGATATTATAAAAACCAGGGGACCGCGCAAAACATCCAGTTAGAGCTACAGGATGACAGTGGCAACACATTGAATACTGGCGCAACCAAAACAGTTCAGGTGGATGATTCCTCACAATCAGCGCACTTCCCGTTACAGGTCAGAGCATTGACGGTAAATGGCGGAGCCACTCAGGGAACCATTCAGGCAGTGATTAGCATCACCTATACCTACAGCTGAACCCGAAGAGATGATTGTAATGAAACGAGTTATTACCCTGTTTGCTGTACTGCTGATGGGCTGGTCGGTAAATGCCTGGTCATTCGCCTGTAAAACCGCCAATGGTACCGCTATCCCTATTGGCGGTGGCAGCGCCAATGTTTATGTAAACCTTGCGCCTGCCGTGAATGTGGGGCAAAACCTGGTCGTGGATCTTTCGACGCAAATCTTTTGCCATAACGATTACCCGGAAACCATTACAGACTATGTCACACTGCAACGAGGTTCGGCTTATGGCGGCGTGTTATCTAGTTTTTCCGGGACCGTAAAATATAATGGCAGTAGCTATCCTTTCCCTACTACCAGCGAAACGCCGCGGGTTGTTTATAATTCGAGAACGGATAAGCCGTGGCCGGTGGCGCTTTATTTGACGCCTGTGAGCAGTGCGGGGGGAGTGGCGATTAAAGCTGGCTCATTAATTGCCGTGCTTATTTTGCGACAGACCAACAACTATAACAGCGATGATTTCCAGTTTGTGTGGAATATTTACGCCAATAATGATGTGGTGGTGCCCACTGGCGGCTGTGATGTTTCTGCTCGTGATGTCACCGTTACTTTGCCGGACTACCCTGGTTCAGTGCCGATTCCTCTTACCGTTTATTGTGCGAAAAGCCAAAACCTGGGGTATTACCTCTCCGGCACAACCGCAGATGCGGGCAACTCGATTTTCACCAATACCGCGTCGTTTTCACCCGCGCAGGGCGTCGGCGTACAGTTGACGCGCAACGGTACGATTATTCCAGCGAATAACACGGTATCGTTAGGAGCAGTAGGGACTTCGGCGGTAAGTCTGGGATTAACGGCAAATTACGCACGTACCGGAGGGCAGGTGACTGCAGGGAATGTGCAATCGATTATTGGCGTGACTTTTGTTTATCAATAAAGAAATCACAGGGCATTGCTAATGCAGGTACGCAATATTACCTGAAGCTAAAACCTGCACGTTAGCCCTTTGTAGGCCAGATAAGACGCGTCAGCGTCGCATCTGGCATAAACAAAGCGCACTTTACCGACAATCCGAACAGAGCCTGCCAATGGCAGGCTCAGGTGCTCTTTTACGCTACCATGCTAATAATCAGCACAATAATCAGCCCAACCACGGAGTTGACCAGCTCCAGCAGACCCCAGGTTTTCAACGTGTCTTTTACTGACAGGTCAAAGTAATCTAAGAGGCATTGCTAATGTAGGGAATGTGTCTGAACCTGCGGTCATTGTCAGTACCAGCATCAGGCCAATGCCGAATACCACCCAGAGAATGTTAAGCACATGCATAACGTTTTACCTTACCTGGTTGAACCGTTGTTATTTTGGGCGACATGTTATGTAAATTGGTCAACCATTGTTGCGATGAATGTCACATCCTCTGATCAATAACCATCGATTACCCTTTGCTGCAATTTGCAGCAACAACCAGGAGAGTGAAATTCTTGTGATGTGGTTAACCAATTTTAGAATTCGGGTTGACATGTCTTACCAAAAGGTAGAACTTATACGCCATCTCATCCGATGCGACGCTACGGCTGTGGCCGGGTTGTTCATCCGGATACCTAAACAACTCCGGGGTTCCGCGTCTCTTCGCTGTTGAACCCACTATGTGAAAGAGGAAAAATCATGGAACAGACCTGGCGCTGGTACGGCCCAAACGATCCGGTTTCTTTAGCTGATGTCCGTCAGGCGGGCGCAACTGGCGTGGTTACCGCGCTGCACCATATCCCGAACGGCGAAGTATGGTCCGTTGAAGAGATCCTCAAACGCAAGGCGATCGTTGAAGACGCAGGCCTGGTATGGTCTGTCGTTGAAAGCGTACCAATTCACGAAGATATCAAAACCCACACTGGCAACTATGAGCAGTGGATTGCTAACTATCAGCAGACCCTGCGCAACCTGGCGCAGTGCGGCATTCGCACCGTGTGCTACAACTTCATGCCGGTGCTCGACTGGACTCGTACAGACCTCGAATACGTGCTGCCAGACGGCTCCAAAGCTCTGCGCTTCGACCAGATCGAATTCGCTGCATTCGAAATGCATATCCTGAAGCGTCCAGGCGCGGAAGCGGATTACACCGAAGAAGAAATTGCTCAGGCCGCTGAACGCTTCGCCACTATGAGCGACGAAGACAAAGCGCGTCTGACCCGTAACATCATCGCCGGTCTGCCGGGCGCGGAAGAAGGTTATACCCTCGACCAGTTCCGTAAGCACCTGGAGCTGTACAAAGATATCGACAAAGCCAAACTGCGCGAAAACTTTGCTGTCTTCCTGAAAGCCATTATTCCGGTTGCCGAAGAAGTTGGCGTCCGTATGGCGGTTCACCCGGACGATCCGCCGCGCCCGATCCTCGGCCTGCCGCGCATTGTTTCCACCATTGAAGATATGCAGTGGATGGTTGATACCGTAAACAGCATGGCGAACGGTTTCACCATGTGCACCGGTTCCTACGGCGTGCGTGCTGACAACGATCTGGTTGATATGATCAAGCAGTTCGGCCCGCGTATTTACTTCACCCATCTGCGCTCCACCATGCGTGAAGATAACCCGAAAACCTTCCACGAAGCGGCGCACCTGAACGGTGACGTTGATATGTACGAAGTGGTGAAAGCGATTGTTGAAGAAGAACACCGTCGTAAAGCGGAAGGCAAAGAAGACCTGATCCCGATGCGTCCGGACCACGGTCATCAGATGCTGGACGACCTGAAGAAGAAAACCAATCCTGGTTACTCCGCAATTGGTCGTCTGAAAGGCCTGGCCGAAGTTCGCGGTGTCGAACTGGCGATCCAGCGCGCTTTCTTTAGCCGTTAATACCCACCGGCATGGCTGCGCGCCGTGCCGGTTCCTTCTTCCTTGCCGTCACTCTCTGAAGACGGATTCTGGAGTTTACGATGACTACTATTGTTGACAGCAATCTGCCGGTTGCCCGCCCGTCATGGGATCATTCTCGTCTGGAATCACGCATTGTGCATCTCGGTTGCGGGGCGTTTCACCGCGCGCACCAGGCGCTGTATACCCATCATCTGCTGGAAAGTACCGACAGCGACTGGGGTATCTGCGAAGTTAACCTGATGCCAGGCAACGACCGCGTGCTGATCGAAAACCTGAAAAAACAGCAACTGCTGTACACCGTGGCGGAAAAAGGCGCGGAAAGCACCGAGCTGAAAATTATCGGTTCGATGAAAGAAGCGCTGCATCCGGAAATCGACGGTTGCGAAGGTATTCTCAACGCGATGGCGCGTCCGCAGACGGCGATTGTCTCTCTGACGGTCACGGAAAAAGGCTACTGCGCTGATGCGGCAAGCGGTCAGCTGGATCTCAATAACCCGCTGATCAAGCACGATCTCGAAAACCCGACTGCGCCGAAGTCCGCGATTGGTTACATCGTAGAAGCCCTGCGTCTGCGTCGTGAAAAAGGGCTGAAAGCATTTACGGTGATGTCCTGCGACAACGTGCGTGAAAACGGTCATGTGGCGAAGGTTGCCGTTCTTGGGCTGGCTCAGGCGCGTGACCCGCAACTGGCGGCATGGATTGAAGAAAACGTCACCTTCCCGTGCACCATGGTTGACCGCATCGTTCCGGCGGCGACGCCAGAAACCTTACAGGAAATTGCTGACCAGCAGGGTGTTTACGACCCGTGCGCCATTGCCTGCGAACCGTTCCGTCAGTGGGTAATTGAAGATAACTTCGTTAATGGTCGTCCGGACTGGGATAAAGTCGGCGCGCAGTTTGTTGCGGATGTTGTACCGTTCGAAATGATGAAGCTGCGTATGCTGAACGGTAGCCACTCTTTCCTGGCGTACCTCGGTTACCTCGGCGGCTATGAAACTATTGCCGACACCATGACTAACCCGGCTTATCGCAAAGCGGCCTTTGCCCTGATGATGCAGGAACAAGCGCCAACGCTGTCGATGCCGGAAGGTACGGACCTGAACGCCTATGCGACGCTGCTGATCGAGCGTTTCAGCAACCCGTCTCTGCGTCACCGTACCTGGCAGATTGCAATGGACGGCAGCCAGAAGTTACCGCAGCGTCTGCTGGACCCGGTGCGTCTGCACCTGCAAAACGGCGGTAGCTGGCGTCACCTGGCGCTGGGCGTGGCTGGCTGGATGCGCTACACCCAGGGCGTGGATGAGCAGGGTAATGCCATTGACGTGGTTGACCCGATGCTGGCGGAGTTCCAGAAGATCAACGCGCAGTATCAGGGTGCAGACCGCGTGAAAGCACTGCTGGGCCTGAGCGGTATCTTTGCCGATGATCTGCCGCAGAACGCCGACTTTGTTGGCGCGGTGACGGCGGCATATCAGCAGCTGTGTGAGCGCGGTGCGCGCGAGTGTGTGGCTGCGCTGTAACTAACTGATTACCCTACAGACTTACTGGTCAATCAAACTAATATTTGGTTGACCAGTTTTCGTTTTTTTGCCCACCTGTACGTGCCAACATCCAGTGCTAATGGTATAGTTTGAGCTTAACGGGTGCCGTAAAATTGCCCGTTGTAGGTCGGATAAGGCGTTCACGCCGCATCCGGAAAAAATTTGATTAACCGCACCTAACGGACACAACACCATGAAATCTGCCACCTCTGCGCAAAGACCTTACCAGGAAGTCGGGGCGATGATCCGCGATCTGATCATAAAGACGCCGTACAATCCTGGCGAACGGCTGCCACCGGAGCGTGAAATTGCAGAAATGCTTGATGTCACGCGGACGGTGGTACGTGAAGCGCTGATCATGCTGGAGATCAAAGGGCTGGTGGAAGTGCGTCGGGGTGCAGGTATCTATGTTCTTGATAGCTCAGGCAGCCACAACGCAGACAGTCCGGATGCCAACGTCTGCAACGATGCCGGTCCTTTTGAGCTGTTACAGGCGCGGCAGTTACTGGAAAGTAACATCGCCGAGTTTGCCGCCCTGCAGGCTACCCGCGAAGATATCGTCAAAATGCGCCAGGCATTGCAACTGGAAGAGCGTGAACTGGCTTCCAGCGCGCCGGGCAGCAGCGAAAGCGGTGACATGCAGTTCCATCTCGCTATTGCCGAAGCAACGCATAACAGCATGCTGGTGGAGTTATTCCGTCAGTCCTGGCAGTGGCGGGAAAACAATCCAATGTGGATCCAGTTGCACAGCCACCTGGATGACAGCCTGTATCGCAAAGAGTGGTTGGGCGATCACAAACAGATCCTCGCCGCGTTAATCAAAAAAGATGCCCGAGCGGCGAAGCTGGCAATGTGGCAGCATCTGGAGAATGTGAAGCAGCGCTTGCTGGAGTTCTCTAATGTTGATGACATCTATTTCGATGGCTATCTGTTTGATTCATGGCCGCTGGATAAAGTCGACGCCTGATCCCTCATTTCTGGTGCAAAGTTTAACCGCTTTGCACTATGTATGTTCCCTGAATAGTTAATTATGTTCTGCAGAATATATTATGCGTAAATTAATCATTACGTACGATATATTGTTTTGGAATAATTATATATCAGTTTAACGCTGAGAAATTATTCGGAATAATCAGAATATGTTAACGTATTTCCGTTATGTTTAATGACTTTTGTCAAATGATACCTTTTTAAATTAAAAGTCAGTGGATATTCTTTTCTGTACAGTGTTTTATCTTTGGCGGATCTTATAAATCCCTTATGAAAGTGCCAGGGACGCAATGAGCATAAAGGAATGATTATGGAATATGAGCATCAACCCAGTGGTGTCCGGCAGCCAGGGCAGGATACAGATGCCACTAAACGTCAGGAGTGCGCAAAATGATGCGCCAATCAGTTCAGACGGTATTACCTGAAAGTACAGGAAACAATACGTTATCGCTGCGTGATTCCGTATGCCGGGATCTCTTTCAACTTTTTAGTTCTCCCCATTCACCGCTACCAATATTACTTGTTTCAGGCATGCCTGAGTGGCAAGGACATAATCAGAGCGACAAGCTTCTCCAGAGTTGGTATTGCCGCCAGTTACGTTCCGCGCTTTTATTTCATGAGCCACGTATTGCGGCATTGCAGGTCAATCTGAAAGAAGCCTATTGCCACGAGTTGGCCATTAGTCTGGAGATGATGCTGTACCACGATGATGAGCCGCTAACGTTTGACCTGGTCTGGCAGAAGGGCAGCTGGCATCGCACGATGCCGCAGTAAATGACGGGAAACGCGATACGCGCAAGACGTATCGCGTTAGGTCACAATTAGTGGGAGGTTCTGATTGCTGCTTTCAAGGCCGGAAGCCGGGATGGACTGGCACTGAGCTTATCAATCCCCATGGTGAGCAGTCGTGCTGTTTGCTGGATATCTCCAGCCATTTCGCCGCACATACTGACCGGAATTTCATTATTACGTCCGGCCTGACACACCATAGCAATAGCGTTAATCACCGCGTCATTACAATAATCGACCAGTTTCGCGACGGTGCTATTTCCTCTGTCTGCCGCCATAATATATTGCGTCAGATCGTTGGTGCCGATGGAAAAGAAATCGACTTCACTGGCTAATTTGTCTGCAATCATGACTGCGGCAGGAACCTCAATCATAATTCCCAGCGCCGGAAGATTTTCTGCAGTAAGTCCCAGCAGTTTTGCCTGCGTTTGTATCAGCGTTTTGACGGCGTTGACCTCTTCGAGCGTTGAAACCATCGGCAGCATAATTTGCAGCGTTGGGTATTCTTTCCCGGCCCGGAGAAGTGCGCGTAATTGCGGAATAAATATTTGCGGATGCGCCAGGCACAACCGGATACCGCGAAGTCCCAGGAACGGGTTGTCCTCTGCGGGTAAAGGGTACGAAGGTAATGGCTTGTCACCGCCAATATCCAGAGTGCGGATGGTGACGGGTTTATCGCCAAAAGCCTGAGCAACAGAACAATACACGCGAAACTGCTCTTCTTCATCGGGTAATGTTGCAGACTCATGGAATAAAAACTCTGTGCGCAGTAAACCCACGCCCTCAGCCCCGTGAGATAGCGCAGCCTCAATATCTTGCAGATCACCAATATTCGCCAGCACGCTGATTTTACGCCCACCTTGCGTGACAGCGGGCAGCATGGCATCAGCTAACTGACGATCCCTTTGTTGCCGCCATGCTTCGGCGCGTTGCAGTAAATCCAGGCGGGTGACCTCATCCGGCTGTAGCCACAAACGGCCTGTTTCACCATCAAGAATGACCGTATCGTTATCGCGGACGTTTTGCGGGGTAATCGCCGCTTTCACAATAGCGGGGATTCCCATTGCTCTGGCAAGGATCGCTGTATGTGAAGTTGTTCCGCCATTATGAAGACAAATGCCAAGAATGTGTGCTTTATTCAGGCTGGTTATCTGTGATGGCAACAGATCGTTGGCTAACAAAATGCAGGGTGCGGTAGTGATAAAGTGTTGTTCACTTACCCCGCAAAGCTGGTTCAGTACCTGACGTGTAAGGTCACGGATATCTGCCTCGCGTTCACGTAAATACAGTGTTTCCGCCTGACAATATTGCTCTGCTAATGCCTGCATGACTTCTAACCATGCGAATTCCGCCTGTTTGCCCTTTGCCAGACGTTGCTGTAATTGCCGGTTAATCTCTGGATCTTCAAGCATCATTTTATGGGCGGCAAAAATATCGCCTTCAGGGCCTGCCGCTTTATCGGCAAGTTCACAAACAACAATGTCGATAGCAGACTCGATTCGCGACAGCTCTTCTTGCGGAGAATCGACGGTGCGCTGCGTAATTTCTGGTCGTTCGCAGGTAAACCATTTAACAGGACCAATAGCGATACCATTTTGTACTGACAAGCCTGATATTGCGCCATCGACAGGGGCGCTGACCACCGGCGTTTCCGTTAGCGGAATCTCTGAAGAAGCGAGCAGATGAGCTTCACCAAAATGATTTTTCGCCAACGTTTCAATTGCCTTGAGAGCGTCACTGGCATCGGTGCCTTCGGCCTGGAAGATGATTTCATCGCCACAGCGGACGCCCAGCATTGCCAGTTCGTTGAGACTGCGGGTGCTGGCGCGTTTATCGCCTTTGATGACGATAATGTTTGCCGAATATTGTGCTGATACTTTCAGGATGCTGGCTGCCGGACGAGCATGAATGCCGTGGGGATTACATATCGTCCAGCAAAAAGTTTGCCATTCACCGGAATGATTGACTGGTGATATTGCTGGAATAACCTCGCCTGCAGGCGGGGATGGCATGAGCTGCTGCTGTTTAGCGCACAGCGCAAGATCCACTTCAGCGATAATCTCCGTCACCGAAAGCCCCGCTGCGGCAGACGTTACCGCTGACATGGCACCTTCCACTACAGGGGCGGCGAGCAGATAAATTGCACTTCTTTGCTCTTCAGAAAGCAGCTCCAGCGCCATCTCGGTACTAAGCAGCGCACTGCCCATATCCATGAGTACCAGAACGCCATCCGGTGACCAGACCGATTCAATCGCAGACATAATGGCAATAGCATCAGTGCCAATCGGATTTTGCGGATCATCAATACCTGCAGCAATGGCCAGAGGAACGTCCCCTCCAGACATCTGTAGTGCTAATTCCTCAATCCCCTGGGCGAGACGTAGACTATGAGAAACAATAACAATGGCAACCATGATTTATCCCGCTAATCCTTCCTGCATAGCCTTAATCATCAGCCAGGAGGAGGTCGCGCCTGGATCCTGATGGCCCACACTGCGAGCGCCGAGATAACTGGCACGTCCTTTTTTCGCCTGCATATTGATGGTGTTATCGACGGCTGTTGCCGCATCTTGCACCATCGTATTCAGCAGAAGGGAAGGCGACATTCCGGCTTGCAGGTTCTTTTTGGCTTCGTGGAGGACTGGAACCCAGACATCACACAGTGTTTTATCCCCTTGTTCTGCTTTTCCTCGTGCGATAACGCCTGCAATCCCTTCTTCCAGACACGCCAGCCACTCTTCCAGACTTAATTCTGTTCTGGCTCCCACTGCCGCAGAAGCGCGAATAAATAATGTGCCGTAAAGAGGACCACTGGCACCGCCAACGCTGGAAAGTAGTTTCATGCCAGTATTTTTAAGGATATTGCCAATATGCTGACGTTCAATGTCGGGCAACGTCGCTTTCACGGCACTGAAACCACGATTCATATTGAGGCCGTGGTCGGCATCACCAATATCTCTGTCAAGTGCGGTTAGAAAATCTTGTTGTTCAGTAAGATGTGCAGCACAACTCTCCAGCCAGGCAATAACATGTTTGTTTTGAATTTTCATATAATGTCCTTATTAACATCCCCAACGAAGCGCTGGCGTATTGACCGGGGCATCCCAAAGTTGCAAAAACTCTGGGGTACATTTCAGCAGGCTAATGGAAAATCCGGCCATATCTAATGATGTACAATAATTACCGACCAACTGGCGGCTAATTTTAATTCCCTGGCGCTGTGCGGCGCACATAAATACCCTAGCTACACCATATAACTCTGATTCAGGCGTGCTGCCAAGTCCGTTAATTAACACAATATATTCGGCATTTTGATCGAATGACTCATTCATTGATGATGCGTCAATCCATCCCCCCGCATGGCGATCCCAATGGCGTAATGTGCGTCGCCAGGGGGTATTATCCAGTAATTGCGCTATCACGCTGTCGATTAAAGTGTTCAGATCTTGCAAAGTGCGGCGTTCAATGCCGGGTTCACCGTGGATCCCGACACCAAATTCGATTTCATTATCAGCCAGTTCAAATGAGGGTTTTCCCGCGGCGGGAACCGTACAGGCTGACAGTGCGATGCCAAAAGAACGGGTGGCATTGTTAACATCTTTGCCAAGTTGCTCGCACTGCCCCAGGTTATATCCCTGAAGTGCAGCCGCACCGACAATCTTTTCAACAAAAACTGTACCCGCAACACCGCGACGTCCGGCTGTATACAGGCTATCTTTTACCGCTACATCATCATCAATAATGACGGTCCCAACGGCGATGCCTTCTTCGTGTAACATCTCGACTGCCGTTTCGAAATTCAGAATATCGCCAGTGTAATTTTTGATGAAAAACAGAACGCCAGAACCATTATCAACCGCTTTGGCACATTCGATCATTTGGTCTGGTGTGGGCGATGTGAAGATTTCACCAGGACATGCACCGGTTAACATTCCCATACCGACAAAACCTGCATGCAGTGGTTCATGGCCTGAGCCGCCGCCTGAAATCAGCGCCACTGCATTATCGGTTTGTTTGCACCACACATATCGGGGTGCGTAATTTGCCTGCAGGTGTGGCCAGGTGGCGATGAGTCCTTCCATTTGTTCTGTGACAACAGAATCAATCTGGTTAATTAATTTCTTCATAGTCATTCCTGTTCTGATAAATTACGTAAATCGCGCTAAATATGCTTGCGAGATTAATTGTCCAGCCGCAATAAAACAAATCGCACGATAATAAGATTCATAATGAAACAGTTAATTCATTGTGTTGTTCCAAAATGAAATGGGATCGGTGACAAGATTAGGGGTTTGTGATTAAAGCATAAAAAATATTTTTATTATTGCTTTGGGATGATGTTTTTTACAGCGCGATCATAAAACATAATTTTTCGCGAATGAAATGTTTGCCGCCACTGGATGCAACGAGTAGGTTAACAGTGAAGCAAAACAAGTTACGCGAGGAATGATATGGATAAGATTATTATAAGTCCGGCTAAATATATCCAGGGAAATGGTTCTCTGGATAATATTGCTACATATGCGGCGATTTTGGGAACAGAACCATTAATTATTGCAGATGAATTTGTGACCGGTCTGGTGGGTGACAGAGTAAGCCAGAGCTTTGCAAAAGAAAATATTACTGCAGATTTTGATATCTTTTGTGGTGAATGCTCGCAAAATGAAATTTCTCGAATTCGTGAGAAATTTAATCAGCGTAAATATAATGTCGTTATTGGTATTGGCGGCGGTAAAACGTTGGATACGGCAAAAGCCGTAGCGTATTACCAAAAAATTCCGGTGGTGGTGGTGCCGACAATTGCTTCCACAGATGCGCCAACCAGTTCTCTGGCAGTAATTTACACCCCGGAAGGTCAGTTTAGCGAATATCTGTTTTTCCCGAAAAACCCGGATATGGTGATTATGGATACTGGCGTCATTTCAGCCGCGCCAGTGCGTCTGCTGGTGGCCGGTATGGGAGATGCATTGTCAACCTGGTTTGAGGCGAGAGCCAATCAGGCGTCAGGAAAAGCCACAATGGCAGGTGGGGCGTCGACACTGGCGGCACTGGCTATTGCCCGACTCTGTTATACCACGCTACTGGAAGATGGCTATAAGGCAAAAGTCGCGGTTGAACAAGGTGTTAGCACCAAAGCGGTAGAGAATATTATCGAAGCTAATACCTATCTTAGCGGCATTGGATTTGAAAGTAGCGGCCTGGCGGCAGCTCATGCCATTCATAACGGCATGACGCAACTGGAGGAATGCCATCATTGCTACCACGGTGAAAAAGTGGCATTTGGCGTCCTGGTACAGCTCGTACTGGAAAACGCACCACAGGAGGAAATTGAAACCGTACTCAATTTCTGCCATAGCGTTGGTCTGCCGACAAATCTTCATATGTTAGGCGTGAAGGAAATTAATAAAGATAAATTACGGGCAGTGGCTGAAGCCGCGACTGCTGAAGGGGAAACTATCCATAATATGCCATTCGTGGTCACTGCGCAGGACGTTCTTTGCGCAATTTTAACTGCACATCATTTGGGACTTTAAAAAATAATACGGCCTGTGCAAAGCAGGCCGTTGGTGTCATTTTAAATACTTCATTCGGGAATAAATATGACCAGTAACTGGAAACGTTGGATCACGCTGGCGTTATGTGGTATTGCCGGAAGTGCAATATATAAATTGCCTTATTTACGGGAAACCTATTACGACGCGATGCAGCAGGCTACAGGAGCGACTAATGCTGAACTTGGTTTTCTAATGACAGCCTATGGTCTGGTGAACTTTTTATTATATCTACCTGGCGGCTGGGCTGCCGATAGATTTTCTGCACGTAAATTAATGACCTTTTCATTAATTTCCACCGGGATAAGCGGTTTTTATTATGCGACCTTCCCCTCGTATACCATGATCTGTTTGTTACATGCACTTTGGGCTGTTACAACCGTATTTACGTTTTGGGCCGTGTGTGTGCGAATTATTCGTACCCTGGGAACCAGCGAAGAACAAGGACGCTTATACGGTTACTGGTTTCTGGGTAAGGGATTAACCTCCATTGTACTGGGATTTCTTTCCGTGCCGGTATTTGCCAAATTTGGCGAAGGTGTTGATGGTTTACGGGCGACAATTATTTTTTATTCCGTAGTGACTATTCTGGCCGGTGTTTTAGCCTGGTTTGTTTGTCAGGATGAAACACACAGCGAAGATAAAGCGAATTTCCGTCTGGCAGATATGGCATTCGTGCTGAAAATGCCGACGGTTTGGCTGGCAGGTGTTGTGACCTTTTGTATGTGGTCAATTTATATCGGCTTTGGCATGGTCACGCCGTATCTCACGCAGATCCTGCATATGGGCGAATCGGAAGTGGCAGTTGCCAGTATTCTTCGCGCCTATGTGTTATTTGCGATGGGGGGATTAATTGGCGGACAACTGGCCGACCGCTGTGCGTCACGCACGCGTTTTATGATTTACGCCTTTATCGGCATGATTGTCTTTACTACCGTTTATTTCTTCCTGCCCGGTGAGTCGAGCTACGTCACGATTGCGCTGGCGAATATGGTTGCGTTGGGCGTGTTTATTTACTCTGCGAATGCCGTGTTCTTCTCAATTATTGATGAGGTTCGGATCCCGGCAAAAGTCACAGGGACTGCTGCGGGTCTGATCTCTTTACTGACCTATTTCCCGGAAATCTACTGCTACACGATGGTGGGCAATATGGTCGACCGCAAACCGGGTATTGCCGGTTATCAGGATGTTTTCCTGTTCATGTTGGTTTGCGCATTCATCGGCCTTATCGCCGCACTGGTCCTCCAGCGTGTGAATCGTAAAAGTAAAAATCAAGTCAATGAAATCACTCAAAACAATGCGGATTGCGCATCCTGAATCTGACGGGGGAACCAATGGTGGACATGATTAATGAAAGTGCACGGCAAACGCCAGTCATTGCACAAACGGACGTTCTGGTTATCGGGGGCGGTCCGGCAGGATTATCCGCTGCCATTGCGGCAGGGCGGTTAGGTGCCAGAACCATGATTGTTGAGCGCTACGGGTCGCTAGGCGGCGTATTGACGCAGGTCGGGGTAGAAAGTTTTGCCTGGTATCGTCATCCGGGGACGGAAGATTGTGAAGGGATCTGTCGTGAGTATGAAGGCCGCGCACGAGCGCTGGGTTTCACACGACCAGAACCTCAGTCAATTAGCGAAGTTATAGATACTGAAGGATTTAAAGTTGTCGCCGATCAGATGATTACGGAATCTGGCGTTGAGCCGTTATATCACTCCTGGGTTGTGGACGTGATCAAGGACGGGGATACGTTATGCGGTGTTATCGTCGAGAATAAATCAGGTCGAGGGGCAATTCTGGCGAAAAGAATCGTCGATTGCACGGGGGATGCTGATATTGCCGCTCGTGCAGGCGCGCCCTGGACGAAACGGAGCAAGGACCAACTGATGGGCGTCACCGTGATGTTCAGTTGCGCAGGTGTTGATGTGGCACGCTTTAACCGTTTTGTTGCGGAAGAACTTAAGCCGACCTACGCGGATTGGGGCAAAAACTGGACGATTCAAACCACGGGTAAAGAAGACCCGATGTTTAGCCCGTATATGGAGGATATTTTTACCCGCGCGCAACAGGATGGTGTGATTCCAGGTGACGCCCAGGCGATTGCCGGAACCTGGTCGACCTTTTCTGAAAGCGGTGAGGCTTTCCAGATGAATATGGTGTACGCCTTTGGTTTTGACTGTACCGATGTCTTCGATTTAACCAAAGCTGAGATTGCCGGAAGGCAGCAAGCATTATGGGCAATTGACGCACTACGCCACTATGTTCCGGGCTTTGAAAATGTACGGTTACGCAATTTTGGTGCCACGCTGGGGACGCGTGAATCACGGCTTATTGAGGGGGAAATACGTATTGCTGATGATTACGTCCTTAATCAGGGGCGTTGTTCGGACAGTGTAGGGATTTTCCCGGAATTTATTGATGGTTCCGGTTATCTCATTTTGCCAACGACCGGGCGTTTCTTTCAGATCCCTTATGGTTGTCTGGTGCCGCAAAAAGTGGAGAACCTTTTGGTCGCCGGTCGCTGTATTTCCGCAGGCGTAGTTGCACATACTTCTATGCGTAACATGATGTGTTGTGCCGTTACCGGTGAGGCCGCAGGTACTGCCGCCGTGGTTTCGCTACAGCAAAATTGCACCGTGCGTCAGGTTGCTATCCCTGATTTGCAAAACACGCTGCAACAGCAGGGCGTACGTCTGGCATAACAACAAGGCGCAGAGAGCTGAAAGCCTGTCTGCGCCTTGCAGGAGAAAGACCATGAGGGATGATGACCTGGAGCACTTAAGTGCCAATTACTGGATAACCACAGTTCTCTGCGGCCTCTTTTTGGGGATATTCCTGTTCATGCTGCAACAGCATCAGCGTGGTTTAGCTCTGTATTGTATTGCGGCTCTTTCACTTATTTGCGCCTTTTTTTCTTTACGCCTTTCCCGACAATTGCAACACATGAAAAAGGAACGGCGAAATATTCGTCCTCATTGAATGAAAACATTCAGGAGACTGAAATGCAATATTTAAAAAAACGCTTTTCTTTGATTGAACTGAATGTGTTTATCCCAGCAATATTATTTATTGCGGTAATCATTCTGTGTTTGACGATATATCCACAAGATACCAGCCGGTATATAAATGAAATACATCATTTTTTAACCTGGGAAATGGGCGGGATTTTTCTGGTCATGACTTTTCTGGTTGTACTTTGTTGTCTGTGGCTGGCCTTCTCACGTTATGGCGATATCTTGTTAGGTCAGTCGGGAGAAAAACCTGACTTCAGCTTGTTAACCTGGCTTGGACTTATTTTTACTTCTGGAACGGGGGGCAGCTTGTTATATCTGGCCTCTGTAGAGTGGATTTGGATCATTCAGCAACCGCCTTTTGGCGCAACAGCAGGAAGCGCTCAGGCTGCTCGTTGGGCCTCTGCTTATGGCATGTTCCATTGGGGGCCGTCCGCATGGGCATGGTATTTGATTTGCGCCGTTCCTATTGGTTGGTTTATGCATGTTAAGAAAACAAACTCATTAAAGGTCAGTGATTTATGTCGTGGATGTTTGGGAGCGCGTGCGGATGGTTTTTGCGGGCATTGTGTGAATTTTTTCTACATGTTTGGTTTGCTCGGCGGCGCGGTAACGTCTCTGGCGCTGGGAACGCCGATGATTTCTGCCGTATTTTGCCATGTGTTCCATCTGGATCCTGCCGGGCAGTTTATCAATGTCATGGTTATTTTTATCTGGACGCTAGTACCATTATTCATTCTCTTTTTTGGACTTAAAAAAGGTGTGGCATGGGCCAGTAACTGGAATATTCGTGCTGACATTTTGATGCTACTGGCAATACTGATTTGTGGACCAACGGCATTTATACTTAATCAATCAATTGATGGTCTCGGCCTGATGCTGCAAAATTTTGTAGCGATGAGTTTAAGTACCGATGCTATTGGTCGTAGCGGATTTCCACAGATGTGGACCGTATTTTATTTTTCATGGTGGGTCGTGTATGCCATCCCATTCGGTTTATTTATCGCCCGTATTTCAAAAGGAAGGACGATCCGGCAATTGATTGTATGTGGAACTCTGGCAGGTTCATTGGGATGCATGGTTTTTTACATGGTACTGGCTAATTTCGGCTTATCGTTGCAGACAACTCATGTCATCGATTTTGTTCCCATACTTAACGAACAAGGGCGAGGCGTTGTCGTTTCTCGTTTACTGGAGCAGCTACCCGCAAGTCAGGTGTTTTTGGTTGCTTTTGGGGCTATAGCATTAATTTCATATATTACCGGACACTGTACTGTGGGTTATGCCCTCGGTTTTGCGACGCAAAAACGGGCAGATAGTGAGAGTGAACCGGCATTCTGGAACGTGGCATTTTGGTTGATTATGACTGGAATCGTCGCCATCACACTCTATCTTCTTGATGCGCAGAGTTTGCAGCCGCTACAAACGGTCTCTATCCTGGCCGGACTACCGCTTTGCGGCGTAGTGTTTATTTTATTGAAGAGTTTTTTGACACAGCTTGCGGCTGAAGAGAAAACCGCGAGAGATGAATAATGATGTTCAGGAATGCCCGGTAATTTGCATTATCGGGCATTTTACCGAACGGGAATTAACTCAGGATCGCACGAAAATATCCCGCCAGATTTTCCCCAAGACGAATTAAATTATTTTCTCCCTGACTCAGCGCGGTGGGTAAATCACAAGGACCATTGACGACGGAAAAACAGGCTTCTATTCCACACTGGCGTAACTCATTCAGATCAAGTTGATCATCGATATACCCGGCAATTGCGATAACCGGAACGCCCATCATCTGGGCAACTTTGGCTGCGCCTACGGGCGCTTTGCCATTCAGGCTCTGACTATCTAATTTCCCTTCACCGACAATGGCCAATGCTGCGTATTTTAAATGTTGGGTATATTGAATCGCTTCCAGCACGAGCGAAATACCCGGTTGTAAGCGAGCATCGAGAAAAGCCATCAAGGCCGCGCCAACGCCGCCAGCCGCCCCAGAACCGGGTATCGTATCGACTTCTTTACCACAACAACGGTAGATGCAACGGGCATAGTTTTTCATTCCCTGTTCCAGTTGCTCAAGGTCGTCAGCACTGGCCCCTTTTTGTTGACCGAAAACCCGGGTCGCGCCGTTATCGCCGGTTAGTGGGTTGGTGACATCACAGGCTGCAATAAATTTCACATTTTTCAATCGTGGATCGAGGTGCTGTAAGTCAATGTGGTGAATTGCCGCCAGCCCCATCCCATTAACAGAGACTGATAGCCCTTCGGCGTCTGTAAACGATGCGCCAAGTGCCGACATCAACCCAATACCGCCATCATTTGTAGCACTGCCACCCAGGCATAGAATAACGGTATCAATATTGTGTTCCAGGGCGGCGAGAATAAGTTCGCCAGTGCCAAACGACGTCGTATAAAGGGGAGAACGCAGGACAGGAGAAACCAGTTCCAGCCCTGAAGCTTGTGCCAGTTCTATCACTGCGGTGGTTTGGTTGCCTAAAATACCGTATTGCGCATGTATTGATTCGCCAAGCGGTCCGGTGACTTTTTTAGTGTAAAACGTACCGTCAGTCGCATGAATGAGTGTTTCGAGCGTGCCTTCGCCGCCGTCAGCCACGGGCAAACACACCAGTTGGCTGCCAGGCAGGACCTTGCGCCAGCCGGTTGCCAGCGCTTCGGCGACTTTCCATGCAGGAAGGCATTCTTTAAAGGAGTCGGGGGAGATAACTATCTTCATAGCAGGTCTCTCAAAATAGGGGAATGGGGCAGGGCAATGAGTGAACGAAGGGAACCGGTGGTTCCCTTAATTCATTATTTACGGATAGTGAAATTGGCTTGTGTTTCAAGCGCCCGAATTAACGCAGAATGATCCCACTCTTTACCACCGAGCGCGGCGCAGGCGCTAAATAACTGCTGTGTCGTCGCCGTGTTAGGAAGCGGGGTATTCAACAGGCGGGCATTCTCCAGCGCCAGATTCAGATCTTTTTGATGCAGACTAATACGAAAACCGGGTTCGAATGTTCCTTTAATCATCCGTTCGCCATGAACTTCCAGCACGCGAGAGGAGGCAAACCCTCCCATCAGCGCTTCACGTACGCGGGCGGGATCGGCACCTGATTTACTGGCAAAGAGCAGGGCTTCAGCCACCGCTTCAATATTCAGTGCAACAATAATTTGGTTAGCGACTTTGCACGTTTGACCATCACCGACGTTACCGACCAGAGTGATATTTTTACCCATCAATTCCAGAATCGGTTTGATCTGCAAATAAACCTCTTCACATCCGCCAACCATAATGGAAAGCGTCCCGGCTTTCGCGCCAACTTCACCGCCAGAGACGGGCGCATCGATATATTCCGCGCCTCCCGCGATAATACGTTGTGCAAATGCTTTGGTGGCAACCGGGGAAATTGAACTCATATCAATCACAATTTTCCCGTGGCTTAAACCATGTATTACGCCATAGTTGGGATGAAAAAGAACATCCTCAACATGTGGGGTATCAGGGAGCATGGTGATGATGACCTCACACTCCTGCGCGACTTCACGCGGTGTAGAGCAAACAATGCCACGTTCACCAATAAGCTCTTGCGGTGCAGGTTCAAAATGCGCTGAAAAATAAAGAGTATGTCCGGCTTGTTGTAAATTATAAGCCATCGGCTTACCCATTATGCCGGTGCCGATAAATCCAATATTCATGATAAATACCTCAGGGATTAAAATTGAGTCTCGTTTTTTAGCCAGCGTAGACTTTCAGTCGTTGTCGTAGATGGAACATATTCGCAACCAATCCATCCCTGATAACCAATCTGGTCTATATAATTTAACAACCACGGGTAATTAATTTCTCCCGTCCCTGGTTCATGACGCCCAGGGTTATCGGCTAATTGAATATGTCCAATGTTATTCAGGTTGTTTTTGATTGTTGTAGCAATATTCCCTTCCATGATTTGCATATGAAAAATATCGTATTGATAGCGAAAATCAGGATGATTTACATCATGAATAATATTGAGAGCTTGTCTGGTGTTGTTAACAAAAAAACCGGGAATATCTTTTGTATTAATAGCTTCCAGAACTAACTTTATGCCATGAGAAGCCAATTTATCTACTGCATAGCGCAAATTTTCGACCAGTGTTTCATGACATTGTTCATGCGAATAACCACCTGGATGCTTTCCTGCAAGGCAATTAACTTGTGAACAATTAAGGGCCTGGGCATATTCTATCGCTCTGCAAACACCCTCCTGAAATTCTTTTGCCCGACCAGGATGACATGCAATACCCCGTTCACCCTCTTGCCAGTTACCCGCAGGAAGATTAAACAAAACCTGAGTCAGATTATGTTGATGCAGTTGCGAAACCAACTCATCTGCGGAAAAGTCATAGGGGAAAAGATACTCAACGCCGTGGAATCCTGCGTGACTTGCCTGTGCAAAACGTTCAATAAATGGATACTCGGTAAAGAGCATAGATAAATTTGCTGCAAACTTTGCCATAATCCTGTTTCCTTATAAATCGAGAATTTCTTCAAATTCTGTGACTTTATTAATGTCAGGTCCCATAGCGATATTAGTCACGCGTTCAGTAATAATTTCCACAACAACAGGTACGTGAAATTCGTCACGCAAACGCTGGGCTTCTTGCAGTGCAGGCGCAATATCCTGTGATGCGAATACGCGAATCGCTTTACATCCTAATCCTTCAACCACAGCTTTATGATCAACGCCATAACCATTAATTTCTGGAGCATTAATATTTTCAAATGACAGTTGAACGCAATAATCAATATCAAATGCACGTTGTGATTGACGAATCAAACCAAGATAAGCGTTGTTAAGTAAAATATGGATATACGGAAGATTAAATTGTGCGCCGACGGCTAATTCTTCAATCAAGAATTGAAAATCGTAATCACCGGATATTGCCACAACGGGAACAGATGGATCAGCTTTTACCGCGCCCAGTGCTGCGGGCATTGTCCAGCCTAGCGGCCCGGCCTGACAGGCATTAATCCAGTGGCGTGGGCGGTAAACATGTAAAAATTGGTTTGCGGCGATTTGCGCCAGACCAATTGTCGAAATATAGCGTGTCTCCGGTCCGAAAACCTTATTCATTTCGTGATACACGCGCTGCGGTTTAATTGGATTGCAGTCAAAGTCTGAACGACGAAGCATTGTGCGTTTACGCTCGGCACATTCGGCAATCCAGCGACTGCGGTCTTTCAGTTCTCCACGTGACTTCATATCACGGGCGACCTGAATAAATAGCGTTAAGGCGCTTTCAGCATCAGAAACAATGCCCAGATCCGGCGCAAATATCCGGCCAATTTGTGCAGGTTCGATATCAACATGAATGAATTTGCGGCCTTCGGTGTAGGTCTCAATGGCTCCGGTATGGCGGTTTGCCCAACGGTTACCGATACCAAAAACAAAATCTGAGGCCAGATAACTGGCGTTACCATAGCGATGACCCGCCTGACATCCCATGCGACCAATCATTAGGGGGTGATCGTCTGATAAAGCGCCCCAACCGCGTAAGGTTTGAATGACGGGAACGCCAGTTAACTCGACAAACTCACGCAACAATTCACTCGCTTCGGCGTTAATAATGCCACCGCCAGCGATGATGACGGGCTTTTCGGCGTCATTTAGCATTTCTAATGCGCGTACTGCCTGGGCCCGTGTTGCCTGAGGTTGCCAGGGGGTTAGTGGCTGATAGAGATCGATATCAAACTCAATTTCGGTCATCTGAACATCAAAAGGGAGATCTAAAAGAACCGGGCCAGGGCGGCCTGAACGCATTTCCCAGAAGGCTTTCTGGAATATCCCCGGCAACTGACCCGCTTCGAGAATTGTGCGAGCCATTTTGGTTACTGGCGTGGCGATAGCCTCAATATCGACGGCCTGGAAATCTTCTTTATGAAGTTTTCCTACGGGAGCTTGACCAGTAATGCAGAGAATAGGAATGGAATCCGCAGAGGCAGAATACAGCCCGGTAATCATATCAGTGCCCGCAGGGCCTGATGTGCCAATACACACGCCAATATTGCCATTCTGACTGCGGGTGTAACCTTCAGCCATATGCGAGGCGCCCTCAACATGACGGGCCAGAATATGATCAATACCGCCTGATTTTTTCATCGCGGCATAGAGTGGGTTTATTGCTGCGCCGGGTACACCAAAAGCAACGCTAATGCCTTCTTTTTTCAGTATTTCTACTGCAGCTTCGATTGCACGCATCCTCGCCATACATTATTTCTCCTGATATTTACGCTGAGTTGAATAGTCAGTCAATTTTGGAATTTAACGATGAAATATCTTTGAGGAAATAAAAGGGCAGAACAAATTTCGCTGCACTGTTTCACAGTGAAACAACTCGTATGCCTGTGTTGTTTCAGTTTGAATAATTATAAATATCAAACGCAAAGATTTCAGATGTTGTTGGCAGTTTTAAAATTTATCTAATGTATCATTCGTTTTTTATTGCTTTAACGGTTATTATTTCTAATGTATGTGTGATTACATTGTTGATAAGGTCTGTTTTTGTAATGATCCAGGCTAGATATTATTGCGTTTGATCAAGCTTACTGGCATAGCATTCTGATACAAGTTCTGAAAATGACTTGAATGGATATTATTATAATGAATAAAGAGTCGTATCATAATGATCTAAAAAATAAATGGAAAATGTTTGTTAAGCATGGTTGGGTCGCGACAAATTCGACTAATCATGTGATGCTGAGGTCATGGCAAAAATGTCTCAAGCATTGTGACCCTCGCCACTGGAACACGCCTGTCAAAGCTTCCGGGCAAACATTGCAGACGATTTTTTCTCGTAACGAAGAGTTTATTAGAATTTCACAAAGAGTTGTTGAAGACCATTTCACCCTGGCTGGTGACGACCGGTTGGCATTTTTGATCATTGACCCACACGGATGGGTTCTATCGTTGAATGCAGCAGGCGATTATTCCAGTCAATTGCGAGAGTTAGGAATTGAATCTGGTATGTCATGGGCCGAAGATGGCATTGGAACCAATGTATATAGTCTTTGTCGGGAAACAAATTTATATACACAACTGGAAGGAGCAGAACATTTTAGTGAACAGCTACATTGTTATGCGATGAGCGCTGCTCCGGTCATTGATTATTATGGTAATATACATGGATACATTGTATGTATAATTGAAACCACCGCCGAGCTTGTTAAATTAAAAACATCATATTCATGTGCAACAGAAATCGCTAATTATATCTATATTGAGAATGAACAAAAGTTAATAAACAAAGTACTTTGCCAGCATAATGCTGTGATTGAATGTATGGATGACGGTTTTATTTGTTGGAATAGTCATTCTTTAATTACGATGGTTAATTCTCAAGCACAAACACTACTGAATATTGATAAAGAAAGTTTAATTGGTCAGAACATCCGAAAAGGATTCGTATTTCCGCCGATTTTGAATGAGGCAATTACACAACGAAACAAACTATCGCAAAAGCAAATTGTCCTCGAATGCCGTGGCGAATTTATTGAACTTATGGTTACCCTTCGCCCGTTAAGCGATGGTTCGTTTTTGCTTTTTCTTCATCCATTAGACAAAATCAGGAAAATAGCCCAACAGCAAATAAGCACTAATGCAAATTTTACCTTTGACAGTTTACATGCGGCTTCAGGTGGTATGAAGCAGGTATTACTTATCGCTCGCCGGGCAATTAAATCCATCTCTCCGATTTTGATCAATGGCGAAGAAGGTGTGGGAAAATTGAGTCTGGCGATGGCAATACATAATGAGAGCGAGCAACGTGATGGGCCATTTATTTCTGTAGATTGTCAGATGCTATCACCAGAAAATATCTTACACGAACTTCTTGGCTCTGATGTTGGCCCTTCGCCATCGAAATTTGAACTGGCTCATAATGGCACCTTATATCTGGATAAAGTCGAATATCTATCAGGGGAAGTTCAGAGTGTTTTATTGAAAGTATTGAAAACGGGGCTTGTTACTCGCTCAGACAGCCATCGTTTGATCCCCGTACGCTTTCGTCTGATTACATGTACCAGTAGTTCTTTACGTGAGTACGTGCAACAAGGGGCTTTTAGCCGACAGCTATATTATGAGATCTCCATGAATGAAATTGAAATTCCGCCATTGCGCAAACGTCGTGAAGATCTCAAGCAAATGATTGACGATATTATTGATAAGTATCAGGAGCGCACTCGAAAAAAAATGACAATCACGCCTGACGCAAATTCAGTTCTGCTTGAGTACCGTTGGCCTGGGAACATCTCCGAGTTCAAAAATCGAATGGAGAAGGTATTTATTAACTGCAATCGACTTGTACTCGGGTTAGAGAATATTCCTCTGGATATCCGACAAAATAACAGTAGTGGCGACGATGATATCCCTCATCTTACTTCACTGGCAGAATTGGAGATGCAAGCTATTGAGCATACATGTCGTGTCTGCGAATGGAATCTAACTAAAGCAGCTGAAGTATTAAAAATTGGTCGTACAACATTATGGCGCAAACTTAAGATCTATAATCTCTATCCAAATGTTGAGCATGCAGATTGATGCTTTTCAAATTGAAATAATTTTAATGTCGCAGTGTTTCATTTTGGTGCAGTGCTTTAATGGTATTGAAATATTGTGATGTGCTCCATAAATGCCAATGTGGTTATTAGCCAGGGAGACGGAAAATGTGTTTACACTCCTGAAATAATAAAAAACAGGCAAAGAGAGATGATCTCCTTGTATGTCTGTATTAGCATGATGTTGCTTGTTAATAATTAAAAATATCAACGCGCTTATATAAGCGCGGGGGATTGTTTTACTCAATTATTGAATACGGAGATAAAGTATGGAATTTTATCTGGAACCCGCTCGTAATATACCTGTGCTGGCAACCACGGAAGTGTTAGTTGTTGGTGGTGGTCCATCGGGTATTGCCGCAGCAATGAGTGCCGCTCGTGAAGGCGCAGCTACTATGCTGATTGAACGTTTCGGTTGTTTTGGCGGAATGATGACAACGGCTGGCGTCGAGTCAATTGCCTGGTGGCGTCATGAAAATACGGTAGAGTCAGGTGGACTGGCACGCGAAATAGAAGAAACGGCAAAATCAATGGGGGCGTCCAGCCCTGAGCCGCAATCGAATAGTCAGGCTATTAACGCCGAGCGTTTCAAACTGGTTGCGGATGCAATGCTTGAACAGGCAGGTGTGCGCCGCGTACTACACATTACCGCCGTTGATGTTATCAAGCAGGGCAATAATTTACTCGGCGTAATAACAGAGAGTAAATCTGGTCGTCAGGCTATTTTGGCAAATGTCATTATTGACTGTACTGGCGATGCTGATATTGCATGGTTTGCCGGAGCACCATTTACTAAGCGTGAACGCGAAGAGCTAATGTGTATGACAACCGTTTTTAGTTGCGCAAATATAAATAAAAATGCGTTCATGCAAAATATTAAGAGCACGGAACCTAAATATGGAGACTGGGGGGCGGATGAAGAAAATAAAAACTGGTCTTATGATGTTCATGAATCTTGTCGCGATATGTTTAGCCCTTATCTGGGTAAAGTCTTTGCGAAAGGAAAGTCGGCAGGAATTATTCCAAAAGATGTGACATTAGGCGGTTCCTGGAGTACGGTCACCGAGTATGGTGATGCGAATTATTTGAATGTTGTTAGCATCCCTGCCGTTGATTGTACAGATGTTTTTGACCTGACGCGTGCAGAAATAGAAGGTCGCAAGCAAGCCATGCAGGCGATTGAAGCGTTGCGTCAATTCCAGCCAGGATTTGAACAGGCGCAATTAAAAAATTTCGGTATGACGGTGGGAACAAGAGAATCAAGACATATTATTGGGCGAGTCCAGCTTACGGAAAATGATATTTGTAATGAGGGACGTCATGCGGATTCAATAGGGGTATTCCCTGAGTTTATAGATGGAAATGGTCATCTTAAATTACCTCTTGAAGCGAACTATTTTCAAATCCCTTATGGCGTAATGATTCCGCAGCAAGTTGAAAACCTGTTGGTTTGCGGACGGGCAATCGATGCAGATAATTTCGCCTACGCGACAATCCGTAATATGGGGTGTTGTATTGTCACTGGAGAAGGTGCAGGGACTGCCGCTGCTATTGCCATTAAAAATAACACTACCGTTTCACAGGTAGATATTCAGACGGTACAGGAACGCTTACAGCAAAATGGCGTAAAAGTCTTTTAACAGGGAATAAAGTTATGAGAGAAAAACCCAGTTTTTATGTCGCGCTTACACCGATCATTTTTATGATGATCGTGTTGGTTATTGGCATCGGTGTTATGGGCTGGCCTGCCAGCGTCTGTTTATTAATTTCAGCGGCGTTTTCCTGCATTATTGCAATGGCTAAGCTGAAATATACCTGGGATGAAATCCAGGGATTTATTATCGATAAGATTTCGGCGGTGATGGCACCGGTACTTATCGTTATTTTCGTTGGCTTTATGGTCGCGACATGGAGCTATGCAGGTACACTGCCGATGCTGGTTTATTACGGTATGTTACTGGTTGCGCCCGCATGGCTTTATGCCATAGCGTTTTTTCTGAACGCAGTATTGTCCTATGTTTCCGGGGCATCATGGGGATCTGTCGCTTCTATTGGTGTGGCATTAATGGGCATCGGTTCCGGCTTACATGCCGATCTTCCAATTCTGGCGGCAGCCATTGTTACCGGGGCTTATTTTGGCGACAAACTTTCACCGTTAAGTGATACCACCAACCTGACTTCAGAGGTAACCAAAACTAAACTTTATGATCTGATTAAATATCTACTCTGGACGACCATCCCATCAACGATTATTAGCCTGCTGTTTTTTACCTGGCTGGGAATGATTCATACTTCTACGGGCTCTATTTCACCAGAAAGCATGCAGATGCTGGTACAGCTCAAAGAGTTATATAAGTTTGGTCTGTTACCGCTACTGCCTATGCTTATTGTTCTGTGCTTTACCTTTTTGCGTTTGCCTACAGTACCGGCATTATTAAGCAGTGCGTTCGTGGCCGTATTGGTTGGATGGCTGTATCAAGGTTTCCCGCTGGCCGAAGGTATTAAGGCCACAATGAGTGGTTTCCGTCTGACGATGATCACTGATTCAACGACGCTGTTACCTTCTGTGAAAGAACTGCTTGAACAAGGCGGCCTGAATAATCAGGGCGGATTCCTGTCATTTATTATCTGCGCCATGATGTTTGCTGGCATCCTGACGGGAACAGGAATGATGGATGTCACATTACAAAGTGCGGCAAACAAAATAAAAAGTGCCTTTGGCGCTATTCTGGCAAGCGGTGTTTTAGCGATCATCATTAACTTACTTACCGGTTCTGATGGTTTGAATAAGATTGTTATATCTGAATTGATGATGAAGAAATTCGAAGATCTTAATTTATCACCGTTAGTCTTAGCCCGAACGCTGGAAGATTTTGGCACCATGAGCGCGCCAATTATTCCGTGGTCAGCTGCCGGATTGTATATGGCGACAACACTAGGCGTGCCGACGTTTAGTTACTTGCCGTACTGTGTATTCTGTTTCTGCTCGATGATATTTGCGTTGATCTATGCTTCTACAGGTTTCCGTTTACTGCGCTTCAACGAAGCAAAGGCCTGAGTTATTCAAGATAATAAATGCGTTTGCCGGATGGATTAATCTCCATCCGGCGTTAATGTCAAAATTCCATGTTTTGCAGAATAATGTCAGCTAAGCACAATCTCCAGCTCGCGCAGTTCACGCCAGAAGCGTTCGGCAACTGGATTCATGCGGGTATTCATCCGGTATGCATAGGCCTGAATCGGGATCACCAGTTCGTCCCGATTCAGTACAACGAGCTGCCCGCTGCGAATTTCTTGTTGGATGGCATACTCCGGCAACCAGGCAATTCCACATCCGTCGAGGGCAACCTGCTTTAAAAGCTCGCTCATCGAAGAGACAAAAAAGGTGCTGAAACTCAACTCACTGTGGCGCGTCAGAGTGCGATTAATCAATCGCCCCATGTAGGAGTTGCGGCTGTAATTCAGTAACGGAAAGTGTGGCTGAGCGAGGTTAAAAAGTGCTTCTCCGTGTTCGTCACTGGCGCAGACGGGGAACAATTGAGATTCAAATAAGCGGATGTGGTCAAACGGCGCTTCCAGCAAATCTTCGTCGTGAAAGGAAAAAATACAGTCACTTTGCCCTTCACGCAGTTTATCGACCGCTTCATCGACATCAATGGCTTCAATTGCCCAGGTAAAGAGCGGCGGCATCTGGCTGATAATGGACGGTAACAGACCGAGGGAAAGAGAGTGTGCAGCGGCTATCTTGATTTTACGTTGCGCGTAATCGCTACCGCCACGCAGCTCTGCCAGATTGCTCTCTAACTGTTGCAACAGATGGCGGATCTGCGAATGGAAGATTTTCCCTTGTTCTGAGAGTTGCAGCGGCGTTACCTGGCGGTTAAACAATTCAACACCAATCGCCTGTTCCAGTGCACGGATGCGGCGGCTGAATGCTGGTTGCGAGACGTTGCGACTGACTGCCGCCTGGGAAAAATTGCGACATTTTTCCAGGGTCAGAAAATCATAAAGCCATTTGGTTTCAATGTTATGCAAAACCGCACCACAGTCATCCATTACGTTATACTCTGTCAGCCGCCCTTGCGGGCATTCTACGTCCATTCGGGCGGCTGACAACCGTTTATGCCGTTTCAAACGTTCCTTTCACGCAGGCTTTGCCGTCTTTGACCATCAGTTTGCCGCGAGCGTATACCTGCTCAATGCGCAATTCAGGCGTCATGACCAGTAAGTCTGCGTCATTGCCTGGCAGAATTTCGCCTTTCCCGGTCAGGTTAAGAAAACCGGCTACGCTACTGGTGAGCGGGCGCAGGGCATCGCTGATACTGAAATCATAGTCTTTGACCAGCACCTGCACGGTTTCCAGCAATGTTTCAAAACCTGCAACACCGATATGGGTTAAATTTCCTTCGTCATCGAAGAACGGCTGGCTACCGTTGCCGTCGGAGCTGAGGGTGACGCGTGCCAGCGGAATACCCGCCTGAACGGCGCGGGCAATACCTTCGGCAGGGGCGACCGGTTCGTCAATGCTGCTGGTGATATCGATGGTGCCGCCTTTGCGCGCGAACTCCAGCGCCTGCTCAAACAACGGAACGTTGCGGTTAACGTGGGTCGGCAGCAGCTTGCTGATCGGCACATCGCAGTTTTCCAGCAGGTCATAGACAGGCTGTAACGCCTTTTTGCTGTCACCCATGTGGAACACGGTGACGCCAGGTTTACCGCCGAGCAAACCGCCAACGCGGGATTCCGCCGCCATATTAGCCAGGTGATAAACGTCCGGTGCGGCAGAACGGTGATCAGAGATGGCGCATTTCACACCAATCACGCGATCGATAATCGCCACGTCTTTTTCCACGGAACCCGTAATAGTGCGGGAAGGGACATGATAAGCGCCGGTCAGCATCCAGGCGCTGATGCCTTCTTCATTGAGCGCACGGGTCTTGGCGAGCAGGGATTCCGGGTGGCGAGAGATAGAGTCGGTGCCCAGCAGGCCAACCACTGACGTGACGCCCGCTTCCGTCAGACGACTTAACGCCACTTCTGGCGTGCGTGTCGTGGGACCTGCTTCGCCGCCACCACCAATCAAATGGACGTGTTGATCAATAAAACCTGGGCAGAGGATCTGCCCGCTGAGATCGACAACCGTGCAGTCCGGTACAATGTCAGAAGGGATGTTGCTGGCAACGGCAATAATTTTGCCGTTAGCGATGAGGACATCGCAAATTCCCCGATCTTCCGGCGCATACAAATGCGCTCCCTGCAGCAGGGTAAAACCGGCTGCGGAATAATCAATCATGGTAACTCCTTGTTAAACAATAAGCTGCATAACCCAGATCGACAGCAATGCGTTAATCACGCAGACCGTAATGATATGTGGGTAATATTTGGCATTCACTTCGGCTGTTCCCAGGCAGCGACCGACATTTTGCACCGGGTTGCCCATTAAATACATCGCGGGCAGTAAAACGGTGACATCGTGGCCGGTTAATGCGCCAGCGGTTGCCAGACTGGCGGCAACACCGACTGCGCCGCCCATGCTCATCAATGCGGCTAAAAGGACGGTTGCCGCTTCACCGGGCAATCCCCACAGCGCCATTACGGGTTCACAGATATGTCCCACCCAGTCGAGCAGGCCAGTAATTTTCAGCGCCTGGATGATGACAAAGGCCATCACCACGTTTGGCAGCAGGTTGGTCGTGGCGATAGTAAAGCCACGGCGCGCGCCATCGATAAACATATCCATGACGTTTTTGCGGACCTGAGTTGTCATGCTTGCGCTCCTTGCGTTGGGTTGCGACGTTCTTCGAAGTTAAGCCAGACGCGCAAAATGTTGGCTCCGACAAATTTAAACACCAGGATGACGGCTAAAGGTACGATTACGGACGAGCCCAGAAAGGCAAACACCGCGACGCCGGAAGAGAAGTAGTTGGTGATGATGGCGCTACCGCTGGTTTGATAGGCGGCGAATATCACTTTATCACGTTCGGTAATTTCCCCTTCCTGCGCCAGTTCTTTGGTCATACCGGCGGCGGCATCGGTGTTTTGCAGGTTAGCAATCAGCGCCAGTGAACAGATGCCTGGAATGCCCAACAACGGTTTTAGCACGGGCATCATTAACTGCTGCGCGGCGCGCAATCCGCCAAGACCATCGGTAATCGAGATAATTCCCAGAGAGAGAATCACTGACGGAGCCAGTTCCAGCGCGAAGAGAAAGCCATCTTTAGCTCCAGTGCCACCTGCGCCGCGAAACGAGGTGGTAGCGCCATTCGCACCAGGCAGTTGCCCAAACGATCCGTTCAGAACGGAAAAGTCAAAAACGCGCCACCAACTGTCTGTCCCGGAAAAAACTCCGGAAAAAAAGATAATCGTGAGAAAAAAGGCCAGATACCCTTTAACACCCACTTTTTCTGTCGCCAGCTCCCCAGCTACAGCATCCCCTTGTTGTGTCATAACAATCCCCATTGTTTTTTTGTGTATGTGTGTTGCTTGAGCCAGGAAAATTCCTGGAGCTGAAAAACCTTATCAGCCATGTGGGTATGGGGAAAATGCAAGTATGTTTCTTGCTATGCGTTTTTTGCATAGCGGAAAAATGACGCTGTGTGGCAAAGGTTCTGCGCAGGATTGAGTTGCAGAAAATTCATAAACCCAGTGACAATGACATCAGTAAATAAAAACAGAAAATTCAGGGACGAAAACGCGATGGCAAAATACAACGACAAAGAGCTGGCAGAGACGAGCAAGTTTTTAAGTTTTGTCCTCCGACATAAACCAGAGGCGATTGGCATCGTGCTGGACCGTGAAGGATGGGCGGATATCGATAAGCTCATACTCTGTGCCCAAAAAGCGGGCAAGCGGTTAACCCGCGCATTACTGGATATCGTTGTCGCTACCAGCGATAAAAAGCGCTTTAGTTATTCCAGTGATGGTACGTGTATTCGCGCCGTTCAGGGGCATTCGACTTCGCAGGTCGCCATTGGCTTCATCGAAAAACACCGCCACAATTTCTCTACCATGGTACGGCAAGCCGTTTTCTTGACGAGATAAAAAAACAAGGGCTGATTGCAGGGGAGCGCCATTACGTGCATCTCTCTGCTGATGAAGCAACGGCACGCAAAGTGGGAGCAAGACACGGATCGCCAGTTATTTTAACCGTCAAAGCACAGGAAATGGCGAAACGAGGCATCCCTTTTTGGCAAGCGGAAAACGGGGTCTGGCTGACATCAACGGTTGCGGTTGAGTTTCTTGAGTGGTAAGGGAAACTTCCCTCATGAAGTGACCACTTGCAGCTTAAATAATTGCGCTGTGCTGATAAGCGCAGCAATAAACAACGCCGCCGCGCCGCAGAGAGTGGCGCTGGCAAGCGCCGATGTTCCATTGCCAAGCATACTGGTTAGCGCCGGGCCGAGGATTTGCCCAATGCCGTAAATGAGTGTCACAAAGCCTAAAAGATTGAGATTTCCCGGTACGCTCAGTTGGCGGGCGATAGTCATCACCAGAGATGTCGTGCCCATAAAGGTACCGCCAAAACCAAGACTGCTGATGATAAGCAAGAGAGGCGAGTCGCTGGCGAGAGTAAGCAACACACTAATAGCCTGCACCAGCAAATTCGCCGTCAGGCAGGGCAAAGCCCCCCAACGTTTTGCTGCCCATAGCCAGCCAAAGCAACCAGGCACAATTGATAAGCCGACTAACGTCCAGAGATGGGCGGTTAACAATGGTGAGCCTGCATCTTTCGCCATGAGCGGCAGGTAAGTCGCGACGATGATATAACCAAATCCCGCCAGGCCGTACAGAATAGCCAGTAACCACCAGCTCATTATCTGTTGCTCCGTTTTTGCCAATGGCATTGGTGTGATGGCGTGTTTTTTCGAGGGCATTAAAAGCGTAAGTGCAATCAGCATCATGCCAGAAAGCGCCCCGGCACCTTGCCATAACGTTTGCGAGGAGAGGTCAAAATGCAGGCCTGCCAGAACATATTCATTGCCCAGTGCGATGCCAATGCCAACGCCAGAAAACAAAGCTGCCAGCACAAAAGGATGGCGCGTGTGCTGCATAATCAGCGTCGAACCAAAAATCAGCATTCCGGCGCTGGCGACACCCGCCAGGACGCGAATCAATAACACCAGAATAAATGGCGGCAACCATGCCATGGCGAGGATCAACAACCCGCTCGCCAGGGCAGAAGCCAACAGAAATGGGCGCAGGCGCGATGGCTGGTGAAATGCGCCAAAAGAAAATAGCAGACTGCCAGCCAGATACCCCGCATAGTTGCCGCTGGCAATCCACGAGAGCTGGCTAAATGAAAACGATCCTTCCGCCATCATGACGGGCAACATAGGCGTATAAAGGAAGCGGCCTAAACCCATACCTAAGGTCAGAACCAGCATCCCGAAAAGCGCGGTGCTGAAAGAAAAGCGTTCTACGGGATGCGTGGACGAAGGCATGTTTAACCTTGTTTGTCATTTTTGTTGTTAACAAGTTAATAACAAAAAGGTGAAACATGCCAGCCTGTTAATGCGATGATTGAGGGGTAAAGCGATAAAAACGATTTGGTTCGCTAACGATATAAATATTACCAGAGGCATCCATCGCAACCCCTTCGGCCTGTTTGATGTTATGCGACAAACCTCGACTGCCTTTGGTTAGTGACATTTCACCGATAACCTCGCCAACCAGCGTTACTTCCTGGAGTGCGCGAGATTCATGAGACAGCACCAGAAGCGTATTTTTTTGTTGGTTAAATTCTGCGCCGGACACATCATCTAAAGTAAATTGCCGTTGTAGTGCCTTGTCTTTGCTGATATGCAATTCATTGCTACTTAACAGCCCGTTAACTTTGTAGACCTCAATCGGGTTTTTCTCTTTAAAAAACCAGAAAGTGTGATCCTGGCGAGAATAGGCCAATCCTTCAAAACCGCAATTGGTTGGGGATTCCTGCAGCGGGATTTTTATTTTTTTGAGGATTTTTACTTCCGAGTTTGGGGTCAGTGAAATCACATAAATGGCGTAATCGCGCTCATCGCTAATGACAAACTGATTATCGCCAATGTATTCGATCGTCTCGAGATCCTTAACAAAATCCAGAGGAATTGTGCGGATCAAATCACCATTGGTGGTCATTTCAACAATGGCGGCAGGTTTGTTGATAGTGCTAAAAAGAGTATTGCTTTGTGCCGACCAGGTCAGCGAAGAGATATTATTCGTTATGCCTGCAATTTCTTTGCCGTCAATGGTGGCGTGGTAATTCTGAAATGATGCTGCATGATTGCTTTTACGGGCGCAAGATTGCACGAAGAAAGTACACACTGCCACAATGACAAAAAGAATCACAATAACGAAGATGCGTTTACTTGACGAAATACTTTTTGTCACGGTAATCCCTTTAAGGCAAATCAATAAGATATCGAGAAGTATACGTAGCGATCTTAATGAATCCTTAACGCGGAGAAATCCCGTAATGTGCAATGCAGCGCCAGCCACCATCCTGCTGACAATAAACTGATTCCGTATGCCCAGGGATCACCCATTGAATTTCCTCGCCAGGCGGACAGGTCAGCCAAATGCATAACCCGCAGCCGCCGCGTAAATCACGGGGAATATCGCTGACGCGAAAAGTCATGCCCGCTGCCTGCAACGCCTTGCGGGTTTGTATGACGCCGACCGTGGAGTGAAATAAAAATAAAAACTCTTTCATCGGCGTGTCCTCACTCGTTGACCAATCACCGCCGCGCCAATTGCACCAGCGAATTGCGCATCAGGGTGAGTTTGTACCGGCATTCCCAGATGGCTTTCCAGCATGTGGGTAAACCTTTGACAGTGACTAACGCCACCAGTAAACAGAATCGGCGCTTCACAGGAGAGACGAGCAATGAAATTGGCACTCCGCCGCGCCATCGCGTTAATCACTCCGGCGAGAATCGCTTCTGGCGCGACGCCCGCTGAGCGCAGGCTGATCACTTCTGATTCGGCAAATACTGTGCACATACTCGTGATGGCGTGCGGCGTGACATTTTCGGTAATGCTGTCGAGCTGTTCGACGTTGGTGCCAAGCGTGCGCGAGATCACCTCCAGGAAACGCCCGGTGCCCGCCGCGCATTTGTCATTCATCAGGAAATCGCACAGGTTACCGTCATCATCAAGCTGAATCACTTTGCTGTCCTGACCACCGATGTCGATTACCGCGCGCGTTGCTGGCTCAAGAAACCGTGCGCCCAGCCCGTGACAGGAGATCTCCGTCACTTGTTTATCGGCAAAATCCACCAGTTGCCGTCCGTAGCCGGTGAGCGTCAGAAACGGCGTTGTCTCTAACCCTTCGCGCAGAGTTTCCCAGGCTTCAGTAATTGCTGTTGCCGGGCGAAAGGGTGTTGGAACGAGGAAACGGCGCGTAATCACGCCGTCAGCCAGTAAGATCCCTTTGGTGGTGGTTGAGCCGGAATCAATGCCAATCGAATATGTCACTGCCACTCCTTACAGCATCTCAATAAAGGCCGCGACACGGGTGCTGAGCTGCCCGACATCCGAGGTGGAGTAGTCTGTTTCAATAGCGATATAAGGAATGTTGTGCTGCTGGCGCACATGACGTTTAATCGCCAGCGATTCCACCGCGTAGGTATGGCACGCCTGCAAAATCACATCAACTACGCCATCGACCTGATATTCTTCAACCATCTGGCTGAGCATTTGCAGGCGCTGATCGTTCGGCGAAACACAGGAGCAGCCAATCGCCAGATATTTATCCGCCAGCGCGTCGTACACATCACCCGTTTCCGCCACGCATTGCTCGGTGGCTTTCGCCCCGGTGCAGTTTTCATAACCGACAACCCAGCCGCCATTCTCTTCAATCGCGCGCACCACTTTCTCTGCTGCGCCGCCAATTGGGCAGCCGGTGATTAAAATACGTGGGCGCGGGTCCAGTCGCTGGCCTTCTTCCCACTGCTGACGAACGCGGGCGGTCATTGCATCCAGTTCATTGATCAACGCCTCTTTATCGAACCGGAAGGTTGCGCCGTAGACTACTTTCAGAATGTCGCTGCCGCTAAGCGCCGGAGGATTTAACTGCCCCAAATGATAAAAGTTGGCCAGTGCGCGACGTTCGCGGTTTTTCAGCGCAATGGCATCGCGCAGAGCATCTTCGCTAATCTCGTGCCCAAAACGTTCTTCTACCGTTTTTTGCAAGCGCAGCATCTCGGCTTTCCATAATGCACGCGAGGCATCGTCCTTAACGCTGTTTGGCAGTTGCATCACATGAACGGGCTTAAACTCCGCCATGTATTCATACATTTTCTTTTTGCCGTCGCAGGTGGTTTCACCGACCACCAGATCAGAAAAGTAGAAGTAGGGGCATTTATCGGTTTTGCCGAAGCCGTAGCTGCTTTTAATCAGCGGGCAGAGGTTGCGCGGCAGATCTTTCTCGGCTTCTTCAATGGTTTCATCAGAGGTGGAACATAGCGAAACCACAACCGCACCGGCTGCCATCGGGATCTCTTGCGGCATAAAGGTGCAGTAGGTGCCAACCAGCGGAATGCCGCGCTCCTTGAGATCCATGACGGTGAGAAAGCCTTTCTGGCGAGCTTCAGAGAACTGATCGAAAATGGCGGGTAGATCGGTGACAAGTGACATGATTTTCCTTCCCCGTACCACGGGAGATAATGAAAAGAGGCCACATTATTACCATTCTTTTAGTGTGGTTTATTTGATCTCTCTCGCGGTTAGCCACTTAGTTTTTCATGGATTTCTATAAATTGCCGAGGGGGAACAAGGCCGGGAGCTGCGACAGCAAATACAAAATAAGTCCAATACAACCGCCAACCAGCGTACCGTTGACACGGATAAACTGGAGATCTTTGCCGATATTTAACTCGATTTGCCGCGACATATCCCGTGCGTCCCAACTTTTTACCGTATCGCTAATGTGGCGAGTCAGGAATGCGGAAAACTCAGGCGCAACGCGGTGTGCGGCTTGTTCGAGATGACCATTTAACGACGCCCGCAAGGCATCATCGGCAATTAACGTTTCGCCAAACCATTGCCCCGCCCGCGCGATACGTTCTTTCACACGAGAATCTTCACTGTTGATATCCGCATTCAGCCATTCCCGTAAATCCCCCCACAATTCACTGAGATAGCGGTTAAAAGCTTCATCTTCTTTCAGATAGCTTTTTACGGCATCGGCTCGCGCTGCCATTTCCGGATCGTTTTTCAGCTTGTCGATCAGGGCAAAAGTGGCGCGATCAAACGCATGGCGGATCTGATGCGCACGATCGCGGCTGATATCATCAAGCAAAGAATTCACCGCGTCAGAAACCAACTCCGCGCTATGTTCGCCCAGCCATTCAGTGGGCAAAATTTTGGCTTTCAGTGGATGCTCGCTCTCCAGCCAGCGAACAATTTGCTGGGCGATAAACTTGCGCGATTTATCGCGCTGGAGAAGGGCGATCAACTGTGCGATCAGCGTATCGAGCAGCACCTGATGACGATCGTTTCTGGTCATGCTCTCCAGAATCAGTGCGCTGGTGCCGGAAAGATCGACCTTATCGATCGCCCGGTGGACCGCGCGCTTAAGCAGGCGCTGAATACGCGCATCATCGGTCAGTTCGAGAAAACCGCTCATGATCTGTAACAGATGCTGACCAACGCGGCGGGCGTTCTCCGGCTGACTAAACCAGTTGCCAATCAACAACGCCGGTTCGTGACGTCGAATCAATGCCACCAGCGATTGGGTATCGAGAAATTTTTCCTGCACGAACTGGCCGAGATTTTCGCCAATCCGGTCTTTATTACGCGGGATAATCGCCGTATGACGAGAAATGATCGGAATCGGCACGCGGCGAAACAGCGCCACCACCGCAAACCAGTCCGCCAGCGCGCCGACCATCGCCGCTTCAGCAATCGCCTTCACACCGCTCACCCAAAAATTGGGCGGCAAAAACAGCGTAACGACAAAGGTAGCAGCGGCGATAAGCAGTAAAGAGAGCGCCAACATTTTGGCGCGTCTGAGTTCAATGAGTTTATTCATATCGTAAGAATAGAGCCTGACGGTAAGAAAACGCAAAAAGCGAGATATCTTCCATAAAAATGTATCGTTTGCAGAAGAATAAAAATAGCCTGGAAACCGCCTCGGGGAATAGGAAATAGCCAGGTGTGAATGGCTTTGTTAGTCGCTAAAGTTGGGCCATCTTATCTACAGGTGACGGATCGCCATGACAAACTTTACGACCAGCACGCCGCATGACGCATTATTTAAATCCTTTCTCACACACTCTGACACCGCGCGGGATTTCATGGAGATCCACTTACCCAAAGATTTACGTGAACTGTGCGATCTCGATAGCTTAAAACTGGAATCCGCCAGCTTTGTCGATGAAAAATTGCGGGCGCTACATTCCGATATTCTGTGGTCGGTAAAGACCCGTGAAGGCGATGGCTATATTTATGTAGTGATTGAACATCAGAGCCGTGAGGATATTCATATGGCCTTTCGTCTGATGCGATATTCCATGGCGGTGATGCAGCGCCATATCGAACATGATAAACGCCGGCAGCTACCGCTGGTCATCCCGATGCTGTTTTATCACGGTAGCCGTAGCCCTTATCCCTGGTCTTTGTGCTGGCTGGACGAATTTGCCGACCCGACTACCGCACGGAAGCTTTATACCGCCGCGTTCCCGCTGGTGGATATCACTGTCGTGCCAGACGACGAGATTGTGCAGCATCGCAGAGTCGCCCTGCTGGAGTTGATCCAAAAGCATATTCGCCAGCGCGATCTAATGGGGCTTATTGATCAACTGGCAGTATTACTGGTTACAGGGTGCGCTAATGACAGCCAGATAACCGCGCTGTTAAATTACATTTTACTGGCTGGCGATGAAGCGAGTTTTAAAGAGTTTATCAGTGAACTAACCCGTCGAATGCCACAACACAGGGAGCGAATAATGACGATTGCAGAGCGAATTCATAATGATGGATATATAAAAGGGGAACAGCGCATTCTTCGATTGTTTTTGCAGAATGGGGTAGATCCTGAATGGATACAAAAGATTACCGGACTTTCGGCAGAGCAAATACAGGCATTAGAGCAGCCCTTGCCTGAGCGTGAGCCTTATTCATGGCTCAAGAGCTAATCAGAGACGGATGACAAACGCAAAGCTGCCTGATGCGCTACGCTTATCAGACCTACATTATCTCTGCAATCTATTGAATTTGCGCGGTTTGTAGGCCGGATAAGGCGTTCACGCCGCATCCGGCATGAACGAAGCACACTTTACGTGGCGATGATAGTGACCTTCCTGCACCAACGTTGCCGCCGCCATTTATGTGAACGGTACATTAACGCTGCTGGTGGCAGCAAATGCAGACCCGGTGCGTGTTACAGCAGGTGAGAGATGAACGGTTAAAGGATATTGGGTTATGCAGGGAGGATGTGGTGTAATGGAGAGAGTCCTTCACGAAACGATGGGATTTATATGTCACCTCGTCAGATAAGGGGTTATTATTGCGAAATCATCGCTTCACGGAAAGACGTCAGAATGAAAGCTACAGAAGCCCGCCTACTCGATTTTTTAAAACGTTCGCAGCAGTTTGTTATTCCCATTTATCAACGCACCTATTCATGGACCGGGCAACAATGTCGTCAACTTTGGGACGATATCATTCGGGCCGGAAAGCGTGACGATATATCAGCACATTTTATCGGTTCGGTTGTTTATATTGAGCAGGGGTTGTATCAGGTTTCTGGTATTTCTCCGTTGCTGGTCATTGATGGTCAACAACGGCTGACGACCGCAATGTTGCTGATTGAGGCTTTATCGCGCCATCTTGGCGAAGACGAAGTTTTTGATGGCTTTTCGGCAATGAAATTGCGTAATTATTATTTGCTCAATCCTTATGAGTCCGGCGAGAAAGGATTTAAATTACTGCTGACCGAGACTGATAAAGACAGTTTGCTGGCGTTAATAAAACAAAGACCAATGCCAGAAAACTATTCCCATCGAATAATGGAAAACTTTACTTTCTTTGATGAACAAATTACCAAACTCGGTGATGACTTGATCCCCTTATGTCGTGGGTTAGCAAAGTTATTAATTGTCGATGTGGCGCTTAATCGTGGTCAGGATAATCCGCAACTGATTTTTGAAAGTATGAACTCCACCGGTAAGGCATTAAGTCAGGCCGATCTGGTGCGCAATTTTATTCTGATGGGCCTCGAACCAGAGCATCAAACCCGGTTGTATGAAGATCACTGGCGTCCAATGGAAGTCGCGTTTGGTCAGCAAGGTTACAGCGAATATTTTGACAGTTTTATGCGTCATTATCTGACGGTAAAAACGGGGGAGATCCCTCGGACAGATGAAGTCTATGAGGCATTTAAACTCCATGCCCGCAGCCAGAGTGTTGCTGAAAAAGGCGTAGATCGGCTGGTTGAAGATATTCACATCTACGCGGAGTATTACTGTGCAATGGCATTGGGAAAAGAAAGTGACAAATCGCTTGCTACGGCTTTTCAGGATTTGCGCGAGTTAAAGGTCGATGTGGCGTATCCTTTCTTACTGGCGCTTTATCATGACTATAAAAATGGCGTTTTGTCTCACGAAGATTTCCTGAGCATAATTCGTTTAATTGAATCTTATGTTTTCCGCCGTGCAGTATGTGCGATTCCGACAAATTCTCTTAACAAGACGTTTGCTACTTTTTATAAGGTCATTAATAAAGAAAAATATCTGGAAAGTATTCAGGTACATTTTCTGAATCTGCCTTCATATCGTCGTTTCCCCAACGATGATGAATTTAAACGGGAATTAAAAGTTCGTGATCTCTATAATTTCCGTAGTCGCAGCTACTGGTTACGACGACTGGAAAACGATAAACGCAGAGAGCGCGTGGAAGAGTTTACGATTGAGCATATTATGCCGCAGAACGAAAATTTGTCGGCTAAATGGCGTGAAGAGCTGGGAAGTGACTGGCAACGCATTCATAAAGAACTGTTGCATACGTTGGGGAATCTCACATTAACGCGCTATAACTCCCGCTACAGTGACAGACCTTTCGCGGAAAAACGCGATATTGAAGACGGCTTTAAACATAGCCCGCTCTATTTGAATATCGGTCTTGGACAGTGCGAAAAATGGGATGAAGCAGCCATTCGCGCCCGTGCAGATCGTCTGGCCGATCTCGCGGTTCAGGTCTGGCAAGCGCCTGCTCTTCCTGAAGAGGTTTTAGCTGTTTATCGGGCGCAGCCGGAGAACAAAACCAGTTACAGCCTGAGTGATTATCCTTTTCTTGCTGATGGTTCGCATAGCCGGGTGTTATTTGATCATCTTCGCGATGAAGTTATGCGCCTGGACGCAGGGATCACGCAGGAAGTTTTAAAGCTCTATATTGCGTTTAAAGCTGAAACGAATTTTGTTGATGTTGTACCGCAAAAAAGCCGACTGCGGTTGTCGCTTAATATGCAGTTTCATGAACTGGTCGATCCGAAAGGTATTGCCAAAGATGTGACAAATGTTGGGCGATGGGGCAATGGTGATGTGGAAATTGGTTTCAGTGACCTCGCACAACTTCCTTACATTATGGGATTAATTCGTCAGGCATTTGAAAAACAGATGGAGAGCGCGTTGGTATAACGTGGCGAATAATACCCGGTAGCACTGGCGCTACCGGGTCAATGTATCAGGCGACTTTCTGTTTACCCGCAATCACCCCAATAAACTCCTGCACCTGCCTTTGTTTACGCGCCGACAGCTTGCACACCTGGCGCAGCGACTGCATCAGTTCGCTCTCGGCGGCGGCGGGTGGTTGGGCGGTGAGGACAATACAGCCTTCCATTACTTTGACATCTACCGCAGTGCCGGTGGCAAAACCGGCGGCTTCCAGCCACTGACCTTTCAGGGTGATGGCGGGAATACGGCTGTAATCCGGGTAGCGACTCGCATAACTCACGGTTAATTGACGGTTATTTGCCGGGGAGACTTCTGCTTCGAACGGTTGTGCAATAGAATGCGTGTCAGTCATAACTGCTATTCCCTATAAATAGTGATTGTGATTAGCGGTGCGGGTGTGTTGGCGCACATCCGCACCGCGCTAAATACCTGGACATATCATCAGTAAATACAGGGAAAGTCCAGCTAAAAATTAATGAAAATAAGATGAAAATTAGCGTGAAATATAATTTTTGCTGATGTGAATAAAGCGGCTATTGAGCCGCTTTATTGCTTTTTTGAGGGCGGGAAAATTAGTTTATCGCCGCGTTAGTCAGTGCGTCTGCAAGGTGCAGTTGGGTTTGTTGGGCAGATTGAATTTGACTCTTTAGAGTTATAAAATAATCCATAATTTCATTTATTTTATCTGTTATTTTTAATTGTTCATGTGTAGTCGGGATAGCTATAGGTGCCATTTTTAAAATATCTTGTGAAATATTCATCTGACTTTCTGCCATGCCAGATTTGGAGTTTTCAAGATATGTTGAAGTAAACCCATAGTTTAGACATAAGGAAATGTATTTCTCGGAGATATCCTCTGATATCAAATGAAATCTGATTATTTTATCTGAAATCATTAAATTTTCTCTTGTGTTTTCAACAAGGCATGAAATACCAACCCGATTTTTAGGACCAGCTCTTGTTATAAGAATATCTCCTGCTTTTACTTCTAGTTGTGGCCTTGGGGCTTTATTTTTAGGGAGCGCCTTGTTTTCGTACTCTCTATATTCAAGAGATTGAACTGCGGTCGTTTTTAACACCCCCCATTCTCCTGGAGCGGCTGGTTCAGAAGAACATGCAGGACTCCACCCAGCATCAATGGAATCAATAAGCTCTCCGAGCCTGCACCATTCCCATCCATTAGGCAGTTCAAACGGTTTTTCCTCATCGCTAATTGGCAGCAACGGTTTTTGTTTTTTTATTTTCCCTTCTTTCACCAGTTGAGCTTTTTCCTGCGCAATTCGTTTGAGCAGTTCAGAGGCGGGTTCGTCATTCGGATCCTGCGGCACAAGTTTACCCATTACGGCCAGTTGCAGAATGGTCTGTTTTAACGCATCCACGCTGGCTTCGGTGGTAAAAAGTGTGTCGAAATGCTCGCTAATACGCGCCCAGTTTTCAGCCAGTTCCTCGGCGTTCTGGCTGTCTGCAAGTGTTCCCAACAGGGTTTCAACCAGTTGCTGATGTGCGTCCAGACTGGTCAAGGATTGCTGTTCCAGTTGGTCGCATAGGGACATTAATTCATTTACTTTCGACACTATGGCTTTCTGTTCGCTTCGAGGTGGAATAGCAATTACTAAACTATAAGCATCGTTACGATTCAAGCCTGGCTTAATTCCCTTCCCTAATTTATCGAGGCCCAATGTATGAAATTGTATAAAGACAAATTCAAGAACCATAGCAATTGGGGGTATAGTGCTATAAGCTACGTCTGTTACCCAACAGGCTGGCTGATTTGAAAGATTTAATGCTCCTGCGGAACCTTTTCTGCCAATAATAATACATGGTGATTTAATACATGCTTCATTGTGTGTACCTACAACTCCATTGGAGCCATAAACATTATATTCACCAGAATTAGATCTTTTTTCTTGTGGTAAATTATTACCGTACTCCATTTCATAGATATTACCAAATCGCACCCACTCCCATCCCTCCGGCAATTCAAATAGCTTCTCTTCCTCGCTAATTTCCGGCAGTGGTTTTTGCTTTTTAATTTTCCCCTGTTTCACCAGCTCGGCTTTTTCCGCCGCAATACGCTTCAGCAGCTCCGACGCCGGTTCATCATTCGGATCCTGCGGCACCAGTTTACCGCGCACAGCCAGTTCCAGAATCAGCTCACGTAATTTCTTAATGCCATATAAATCAATTTTTCCGGAACTGCCGCGCCCGGCGGTGGAACGGGTTTGCAACGCCGAGGTCCAGGTTTCCATATGATCAACGATCAGCTTTTCCACATTCATTAGTTAACCTCCTTGCCAGACAGCGCAGCGCCAAGAATATCGCGCAGTTGATTACGCAGCGTCTGGATCTCCGCCTGCTGTTTTGCATACTGCGCTAACAGTTCGTCCGGGTCATGGCTGACGGTTTCCGCCTGATGTGGGTTTTTAATATCCAGATTGAAGTTACGCGCAATCACGTCATCAATGCTGACTTTCCACGCTTGCTCATTCTCGATGCGGCTGGCAAAACCATCGGCCTCGTTACCCCACCAGTCAATCTCCGCCTGAAACTCTTCGAACTTCATCGGCTTGGTTTTACTGTAATTTTTCACGCCCGCCGGATACGGATGCTCATAGAACCAAATCTCTTTGGTTGGCTGACCTTTGGTAAAAAACAACAGGTTGGTTTTAATGCCGGTATAGGGGTTAAACACACCATTCGGTAAACGCACGATGGTATGCAGATTGCACTCTTCGGTAAGCAGCTTTTTGATTTTGGTTTTAACGCCTTCGCCAAATAGCGTGCCATCCGGCAATACCACCGCCGCGCGACCGTTTTTCGCCAGTACTTCCACAATCAGTTGCAGAAACAGATCCGCCGTTTCGCGGGTTTGCATCTCTGCCGGAAAGTTCTTCTCAATACCGTCTTCTTCCGTGCCACCAAACGGCGGGTTGGTAACAATGACATCCAGTTGCTCATCCCAGGAGGAAAGCGGTTTGTTCAGGGTGTTGTCGTGACGAATTTGTACAGGCACTTCAATGCCGTGCAGCAGCATATTGGTGGTCGCCAGCAGGTGCGGAAGCTGTTTTTTCTCGACACCGTGGATCTGTTGTTGCAGCGTCTGATGATCGGCGACGCTCTTCACGTATTTGTTCTTTACATGATCGAACGCGCAGGCAAGAAAACCGCCCGTACCGCAGGCCGGGTCCATAATGGATTCGCCGAGTTTCGGATCAATGCGATCCACCATAAAGCGAGTGACGGCGCGTGGAGTATAGAATTCGCCCGCATTGCCCGCAGATTGCAGATCTTTAAGGATCTGTTCGTAAATATCACCAAACAGATGGCGTTCGCTGGCGCTGGTAAAGTCAATTTCGTTCAGCTTGTTGATCACCTGGCGCAGTAGCGTACCGTTTTTCATGTAGTTATAGGCATCGCTGAACGCCTGCTTTACCACGTAGCCGCGTGGGTTTTTATCGATAGGCGCAGTGAGGTTTTTCAACGCCGGGAACAGATCATCATTAACGAATTCCAGCAGGGAATCACCGGTAATGCCCTGAGCGTTTGCGGCCCAACTGCGCCATAAATAACGCTGTGGGATCGGATATTGATAGTTATCCTGCTCCAGTTCCAGCGCCTCTTCCTGGGCATCGAAGATTTTCAAAAACAGCAGCCAGGAGAGCTGACCGAGACGCTGCGCATCGCCGTCCACACCGGCATCTTTGCGCATAATATCTTGTAATGATTTGATTACTGAACTGATAGACATGTTGTATTCCATGAAAAACAAGGCCTTCTGCAACATGTTGGTTGCAGAAGGCACAAAAGAGAGTTGTTAAGCAGAGCGGGGCGGTAATTGGTAGATTTCGTTTTCCAGCTCGCTGAGCGCCTGATTATACCCGTTACGGTCGCCAAATCCGGTTTTAATAATCTCCGGTAGGGTGCCCATGCTGTCGAATGGTTTAAGTTTCAGCACCTGAATACTTTCGATCTCCTGTACGCCCGCATCGGCGTATTTATCCAGCAGATTATCGAGCACGGCTTGCGCTGCTTCAGAGTATTTTGTGAAGTAGTTCCGCTTGCGCACGTTCTCGGCGCGCTCTTTGCGGGTTAACGGCGGCTGACCATACACTACGTGGCAAAGCATGTCGAACGGGTCGAGATCTTTACCGACTTCTTCTGCCAGTACTTCCCAGATGATCCCCTGTTGTTCCAGCTCGTGAATGATCGCTTCTTTGCGATCGGCGTCTTGCCACTTGCGGGTAAAGTCATCCAGCGAGGCATATTCTTTGAGCAGTGTTTTGCGGGTGTAATCTTTAAAAGATTCGGTAACCAGTTTACCGTCGGCATCGTAATACTGAACACGCTGCGCAATAACACCCACCGCCACGCCATTGACGTGAAACTTGCGGATTTTCTTCTCGTCTTCTTCCGGAAGTGGGCCAACATCATCGGTATCGGTAACCTGGTATGGTGGCGCAGGCGGTTCATCAACGCCTGTTACCTGTTCGTCGTCATGTTCGCTGATTTCTTCGAGTTTCTCTTCAAAATCAGATTCTGGATCGGCGATATCCTCTGGTGTGGTATCCATGACTTTTTCGGGAATGCCATCGAAACGCTCATCGGCAAACAGTTCGGTGGCTTTTTTAAAGTCGAGGATGGTAAACCAGAGTTTGCCGTAACGTTCGTCGATGCGTGTACCACGACCGATAATTTGCTTGAATTTGGTCATCGACTGGATGTTCTGGTCCAGTACTACCAGTTTGCAGGTTTTAGCATCCACACCAGTGGTCATCAGTTCTGAAGTGGTCGCGATAACCGGGTACGCTTTTTTCGGGTTGATGAAGTTATCCAACTGAGCTTTGCCAATTTCATCATCGCCGGTGATTTTCATGACGTATTTGTCGTTCTTTTTCACCTGCTCCGGGTTGAGATTCACCAGGGCGCGGCGCATACGTTCTGCATGATCGATGTCGTTACAGAAGACGATGGTTTTATCCATCGGGTTGGTGCGCTTGAGGTAGTCGGTAATGGTTCTGGCAACCAGTTCTGTGCGTTCGTCGATTACCATCGTGCGATCGAAATCTTTCTGGTTATAGATACGATCGTCGATCACTTCGCCGTTTAAGTCAGTTTGCCCTTTGGTTGGGCGCCAGCCTTGCAGATCAACATCAATATCAACACGGACAACTTTATAAGGGGCGAGGAAGCCGTCTTCGATCCCTTCTTTTAGTGAGTAGACGTAAACCGGATCGCCGAAGTAATCCGTGCTGGAGACTTCATGCGTCTCTTTTGGCGTGGCGGTTAAGCCAATTTGGGTGGCGGAACTGAAATAATCAAGGATCTCTCGCCAGGCGCTGTCTTCGGATGCGCTGCCGCGATGGCATTCGTCGATCACGATCAGATCGAAGAAATCTGGTGCGACTTGTTTAAACGCTTTTTGGTCTTCCTCCGGGCCAGTTATAGCCTGATAGAGCGCGAGGTGAATTTCATAAGCGGGATCAATGGTGCGTCCGCTGACTTTGGTCATTGCCGTACCAAATGGCTGGAAATCATTATTTTTGGTTTGGTCGACCAGAATGTTGCGATCGGCAAGGAACAAAATGCGTTTTTTATTTTTTGATTTCCACAGGCGCCAGATGATCTGGAATGCGGTGTAGGTTTTCCCTGTTCCGGTCGCCATGACCAGCAGAACGCGGTTTTGCCCGTTGGAGACGGCTTCAATGGTTTTGTTGATTGCCTGAAGCTGGTAATAACGTGGCGATTTACCGCTGCCATCGTCGTAATAGTCCTGAGTAATCACCGGAAGCTGAGCTTGTGTGTATCCTTTCCAGAGGCAGAATTTTTGCCAGAGTTCAGCGGGGGAGGGGAAGTCATCCAGCGTTATTTGCTTTTCAAGGCATTCACCTTCGGCTGCGGTGGCATCGCGGAAGATAAAGCCATCCCCGTTGGTGGCAAAAACAAAAGGAACGTCCAGCAGGCGCGCATATTCAATGCCCTGTTGCATCCCTTTGCCAATTTCATGTTTGTTGGCTTTTGCTTCAATCACGGCTAAGGGAATGCCTGGTTTGTGATACAGCACGATGTCAGCAGATTTTACCGTTCTGCGTGCCGCAACTTTACCACGTACGATGACTTTACCGTCCCGGAGTTTGACCTCCTGTCTGATTTGCGTTGTGTTGTCCCAGCCTGCATTGAGAATGGCTGGCATAACGCATTTGGTAATGATATCTGCTTCCGTCAGGTTACTTAGGTTCAGTTCCGCCATGGGGTGTTCTCGCTTTTATCAGGACGATTCTGATTGTACATAAAATCAATAGCCTGGCTATGACTTAGGGCGGTGTTTCAACGTGAAGTACGTAGCAGAGATCACATTGATATCTCTGTTATATCTTGCTTGAATTAATCTGGGCATATCAGAGACAGATAAACAGAAGTTACAGGAACCGTATCAACTCTAACAAAATATATAAAAATCTTATAGTTGCGTTTCTTTCGAGCAAGAAAGATAATGTTATTGTTGATTGTTTGATTGGGTATATGAAATGGAAGCTAAAGAATGTAAGGTGCAGGATATCCTTACTGAAAACAAAAAGTTTATTATTCCTTCTTATCAGCGTCCTTACAGTTGGACGGTAGATAATGCAGAGCAACTCATTGATGACATTTATAAAAGCTCTCAATCAGAAGAGAATGAATATTTTATTGGGAGTATGATTTGTATCAATAAAGGGCAAAATCAGTATGAAGTTGTAGATGGACAACAACGTCTTACAACGTTAAGCATTATTGTCTCCGAGCTAAAAAAAATCATCCCGATTCAGGGGATAAAAGATGATTTGCAAAAAAGAGTTCTGCCTATTGATGTTTATTCTGATGAAACAGATGAACCAAGGCTAATTGTTAGAAAAAAAGAGTATGATCTTTATAAATATTATATACTTCAGGATTCTAAAGATTATAAACCTGAAAAACCATCGGATACTGAGTTAGTATTCATTAGCAACGCTGAAACAATTAGAGATTACTTGTTGCGGTTATCTGTTGATGAGTTGAAGTTGCTTGCTAAATATATTTTGCAAAATGTATATATCGTATTTGTGCAAACTGATGATTTCGCATCATCATTTAGACTCTTTAATGTATTAAATAGTCGAGGTTTACCTTTAAGTAATGCAGATCTTTTAAAAAATGCACTGTTTGAATCAGCTTCTACGCATAATAAAAAATCAGAGCAAATAGAATCAGCATGGTCGCAAATTGAAGATATGGTTGGAGTGAGACGGCTTGATAAATTTCTTACTCTTCATAAGCTTTCCGAGAAAAAAGATCGTGACAGGGTGTTACAAAAAGGTTTTGAAGCTTTTATTGAAAATCTCCAGCAGCAATTTGATGGAGATGCTATTGCTATGTCACTGATGTTGGTTAATTCTGCAAAAAATTATACTAAGATTTTAGAGAATGATTTTGAACACTCTTCAATACGACGAAAAATAGCATCACTAAGTAATTTAGGGGTAGATGAGTGGATTCCTCCGGTTATGGCATTCATGAATCGAATGGCTCGTACAGAAGATTTTAATTTAGATGATTTTTCTCAATTTATTACCGCCTTTGAGAAGGTATATATGCATGGGTGGTTAAAAAAACAAATTAAAAGCCAAAGAGAAATGGTTTGTTATTCAGCTCTGGTAGCAATAAATAATGATATGTCTTTTGATTCTGTGATAAATCAGATAAACCAACATGCAGATAATTCAGGTTTTATAGCTGCTCTGGATGAAGATTTATATGAGCCTCGTCCGAATCAAGTGAACTTAATAAAAGCAATTTTGCTTCGCTTAGATATGGAGCAACAAGATGAGAGCGTGATTAAAACCTATACGGGGAGAATCACAATTGAGCATATTCTTCCTCAAGCATTAGTTAATGAATACTGGATTAATAGATTCCAACCTCAAGAGCATGTCTACTGGCTGCATAAAATAGGTAATTTAACACTCATAAGTGGTTCCAAAAATTCTGAAGCACAACACTATGATTTTATCAAAAAGAAATCTATTTATGAGAAACTTAATAGTAAAAGCTCTTTTGATTTAACAAAAGATGTTTGTAATTCTTCAGAATGGGGATTGGCTGAACTGAAAATGAGACATGAAAAAATGAAAACGCAATTGAAGAAGCTTTGGTTGGTCTGACATATCTAAAGAGTTCCACTCGTAATAATGTTGCGGTGGAACTCTCAAAAAGTTGATCTTTCCCGAACTTACTTCCTCAACCCAGCAAACGCCGCCCGAATCTCTTCTTCCGGCAGCTGAATCCCGATAAACACCATCGTACTATGCGGTTTTTCATCGCCCCACGGGCGGTCCCAGTCGGCGCTGTAGAGGCGTTGGACGCCCTGGAACAGCAGGCGATTAGGTTCGCCGTCAATCCATAGCATCCCTTTGTAACGCAGCAGTTTATCCGCCGATTCCAGCAGCAGGTTTTCCATCACCCGGGAAACTTCGCTGATATCTACCGGGTAATCCAGTTCCACCACAATCGACGAAATATCGTTTTGTTTGTCCGCGATAAAGTGAAAACGTGGCTTGGTGCTGACGACGTTTTCTTCCAGCATAAAACCGTTGGTGTTGAACAGCAGGCCCAGGTCGATGTCGCCGTGGGTGACGGTGTAGACCGGTGCACGGGCGTTGATGCGCGCCAGGCGTTCACGCAGTTTTTCTGCTTCGCCTGCGACGTCGGTTTTAGTCAGCAGAATACGGTCGGCGTAGCCAACCTGTGACTGGGCGATGGTGAACTGGTTCATCTGCTCATCGGCATGTACCGCATCCACCAGCGCAATCACTCCGTCCAGCAGGTAACGCTGGCATAAAACTTCATGGGAGAAAAAGGTCTGAATAATCGGGCCGGGATCGGCCATGCCGGTGCATTCAATGACCAGACGGTCGAACTGAATATAGCCCTTGTCGAGATTGTCCAGCAGGTCGAGTAGCGCGTCCTCCAGCTCGTTGGAGCGCGAACAGCAGATGCAGCCGTTGGTCAGCGTTTTTATTTGCGTGGCGCGATCGCCAATCAGTTGATCATCAACGGAGACTTCGCCGAATTCGTTTTCAATCACGGCAATCTTGTAGCCGTGTTGTTCGTTAAGAATATGGCGCAGCAGGGTGGTTTTTCCTGCGCCTAAAAAACCGGTGAGTAGGGTAACTGCAATCGGGTTCATGCTCTCTCCATTAACAACAGCGCATACCGCCTTTACCATCGCCGCCGTAGCGCGCGTTCTGGCGTTCGCGGAAGAATTCTTCATAGCTCATGTACGGCTTGTCGGGATGGTTGGTCTTCATATGCTCGACGTAGTTGTCGTAGTCTGGAATGCCAATCAACATCTTCGCCGCCTGGCCGAGATATTTTTTTGCCTGTCCTAAGTTACCAAACATTTTGCCTTCCAGATATGCGTAAAGCCCGGAAGGTCCGGGCTGGGGATTTGCCGGATGCGGCGTAAACGCCTTATCCGGCCTACGATAGACATTTTGTAAGCCGGATAAGGCAACCGGTTAGTGGTGCGAAGAGATCTTCACGCCGCCTTCCGGGATTGGAACGTACGGTGTTTCTTTGTCAGTACGTTTGTCGCTGTTACGCACCTTCAGCCAGGTTTTGAAACCGTAGAAGATGATGCTGTACACCACAATCAGGAACAGAATACTCAGGCCTGCGTTGGTGTAGTTGTTCACAACGATGTGGTTCATGTTGGCAATCTGCTGCGCCGTCAGGTCAGTACCGTTAGCAATCTTCTCTTTGTACTGGCTTGCCATGTAGAAGAAGCCTTCCATCTGCGGGTTGGTACTGAACAGTTTCAGGCCCAGCGCCCAGGTGGTGCAGATAAGCAGCCATACAGCCGGAACAACAGTTACCCAGATGTATTGGGTGCGCTTCATCTTAATCAGCACAACGGTGCCCAGTACCAGCGCCACGGCTGCCAGCATCTGGTTGGAGATACCGAACAGCGGCCACAGGCTCTTAACGCCGCCCAGCGGATCGACCACGCCCTGATACAGCAGGTAGCCCCACAGACCCACACAGCCCGCAGTACCGATGATACCGGCAACCAGGGAGTCGGTTTTTTTCAGGAACGGGATGAAGTTACCCAGCAGGTCTTGCAGCATAAAGCGGCCAGAACGGGTACCCGCATCCAGCGCGGTCAGGATGAACAGGGCTTCGAACAGAATACCGAAGTGATACCAGAAGCCCATGTCAGCCATCGGCAGCACTTTGTGGAACACGTGAGCGATACCTACCGCCAGCGTTGGTGCACCACCTGCACGGTTCAGGACAGAAGGCTCACCAATGTCTTTCGCGGTTTGCAGGATCTGCTCTGGCGAAATCACGAAGCCCCAGGAGCTGACGGTCGCTGCCGCGTGTGCGGTAACGTCTTTCAGCTGTGCCATGATGATCGGCGCGTTCTCGCCACCCATTTCATGCAGGTTAGGCATGGTGATGCCGAGGCCAGCAGGCGGGGTGTTCATCGCGAAGTAAAGACCCGGTTCGATGATGGACGCAGCAACCAGCGCCATAATCGCCACGAAGGACTCCATCAGCATTGCGCCGTAGCCGATGAAACGCGCGTCGGTTTCATTAGCCAGCAGTTTCGGCGTCGTACCGGAAGAGATCAGCGCGTGGAAGCCAGATACCGCACCACAGGCGATGGTGATGAACAGGAACGGGAACAGAGCGCCTTTCCACAGCGGGCCAGTACCGTCAATGTACTGGGTCATGGCAGGCATTTTCAGTTCCGGGTTCAGCACCACGATACCCAGCGCCAGGCCGACGATAACGCCGATTTTCAGGAAGGTTGCCAGATAGTCGCGCGGTGCGAGGATCAGCCACACTGGCAGCAGTGCGGAAACAAACGCATAGCCAATCAGCGCGAAGGTAATGGTGGTGTCTTTAAAGGTCAGTGCCGGACCCCAGTACGGATCGTGAGCAATCACGCCACCGAAGTAGATAGAGGCAACCAGCAGCACGATACCAATGACAGAGACTTCACCCACACGCCCCGGACGAATAAAGCGCATATAGATACCCATAAACAGCGCAATCGGTACGGTTGAGCAAACGGTGAAGACCCCCCACGGACTTTCGGCCAGGGCTTTAACCACAATCAGCGCCAGAACGGCGAGGATGATGATCATGATTAAGAAACAGCCAAACAGCGCGATAGTCCCCGGTACTGGTCCCATCTCTTCTTTGATCATCTCACCGAGAGATGCGCCGTTACGGCGAGAGGAGATAAACAGCACCATAAAGTCCTGAACCGCACCGGCCAGCACGACCCCCGCCAGCAGCCACAGCGTGCCAGGCAGGTAGCCCATCTGCGCGGCGAGAACCGGACCCACCAGCGGACCAGCACCGGCGATAGCGGCGAAGTGGTGACCAAACAACACGTAACGGTTGGTCGGAACGTAGTTCAGACCGTCGTTGTTAATAACCGCAGGCGTCGCGCGCGTGGGGTCGAGTTTCATCACCTTCTGGGCGATGTACAGACTGTAGTAGCGATACGCCACCAGATACACCGACACAGAGGCGACCACGATCCACAGGGCGCTGACGTGCTCCCCCCGACGTAATGCAACTACCGCGAGGCAGAATGCACCGATGATTCCGAGAATCACCCAGGGTATGTGCTTGAATATCTTTTTAGTATCCATAGTAAAACCTGGCATGTATTGATTAATAGTTGGCCGAAGCCGTTCTAGGTTTGCGTTGCGTTTGAGGAGGTAAATTGACCGCTATCCTGCAGTGATGTTGCCAGAGTTACGCGCGCGTAAAGTAAGGTAAATAACTGAGTGGTTATTTTAGGGACGTAAGCGGTCAGGAATGGCGGTGAGCGGCAAAGGCGTCGTTTAAGTGACCATAAATATGTGATTTATATCACATATTTATATTGCGAATAATTTATGTAAATAATGGCTTTTTAAATTCAGGGGGTGAATAAAATTACTCGATGTCATCTCCGCGGGATTTTCATAAAGTTTTTCCTTTCCAGGCCGAAAATCTTGCATCGGTCCACAGGAAAGAGAAACCATGTTAAAACGTATCAAAATTGTGACCAGCTTACTGCTGGTTTTGGCCGTTTTTGGCCTTTTACAACTGACTTCAGGCGGTCTGTTCTTTAATGCCTTAAAGAACGACAAAGAAAATTTCACTGTTTTACAAACCATTCGCCAGCAGCAATCCACGCTGAATGGCAGCTGGGTCGCGTTGTTGCAGACGCGTAACACCCTCAACCGCGCGGGTATCCGCTACATGATGGATCAGAACAATATTGGTAGCGGTTCAACCGTTGCTGAGCTGATGCAGAGTGCCAGTATTTCGCTGAAACAGGCGGAAAAAAACTGGGCGGATTACGAAGCGTTGCCGCGTGACCCGCGTCAGAGCACCGCCGCAGCGGCAGAGATCAAACGTAATTACGATATTTATCACAATGCGCTGGCGGAGCTGATACAACTGTTAGGTGCAGGCAAAATCAACGAGTTCTTTGATCAGCCGACCCAGGGATATCAGGACGGTTTCGAGAAGCAGTATGTGGCTTACATGGAGCAAAACGATCGGCTCTATGATATCGCCGTCAGCGATAACAATGCCTCCTACAGCCAGGCGATGTGGATTCTGGTAGGCGTGATGATCGTCGTACTGGCGGTCATCCTCGCCGTCTGGTTCGGTATTAAAGCCTCGCTGGTAGCGCCAATGAATCGCCTGATTGACAGCATTCGTCATATTGCAGGCGGCGATCTGGTGAAACCGATTGAGGTGGATGGCTCTAATGAGATGGGGCAACTGGCAGAGAGTTTGCGCCATATGCAGGGAGAGCTGATGCGTACCGTCGGTGATGTGCGCAACGGGGCCAATGCCATCTATAGCGGTGCCAGCGAAATCGCCACCGGCAATAACGATCTCTCTTCGCGCACCGAGCAACAGGCCGCTTCGCTGGAAGAGACGGCAGCCAGCATGGAGCAACTGACCGCAACGGTGAAGCAGAACGCCGAAAATGCGCGCCAGGCCAGCCACCTGGCGTTAAGTGCTTCTGAAACGGCGCAACGCGGCGGCAAAGTGGTAGATAACGTGGTGCAGACTATGCGCGATATCTCCACCAGTTCGCAGAAAATCGCCGATATTATCAGCGTAATTGACGGTATTGCCTTCCAGACCAATATTCTGGCTTTGAACGCGGCGGTTGAAGCAGCGCGCGCGGGTGAGCAAGGGCGCGGTTTTGCGGTGGTCGCGGGAGAAGTGCGTAATCTGGCCCAGCGTAGCGCTCAGGCTGCTCGTGAAATTAAAAGCCTGATTGAAGACTCGGTGGGGAAAGTGGATGTTGGCTCTACGCTGGTCGAAAGCGCCGGGGAAACAATGGCGGAGATTGTCAGTGCCGTGACCCGCGTGACGGACATTATGGGCGAAATTGCTTCTGCTTCTGATGAGCAGAGCCGTGGTATCGATCAGGTTGGCTTAGCGGTTGCTGAGATGGACCGGGTAACTCAACAGAACGCCGCGCTGGTGGAAGAATCTGCCGCTGCCGCCGCCGCGCTGGAAGAGCAGGCCAGTCGCCTGACCGAAGCAGTGGCAGTGTTCCGGATTCAGCAACAGCAGCAACAGCAGCAACAGCAGCGTGAAACATCGGCTGTGGTAAAAACCGTGACACCAGCTACGCCGCGTAAAATGGCCATGGCAGATAGCGAGGAGAACTGGGAAACGTTTTAACGTAATGATGCCGGATGAGTATTTCATCCGGCGTTTTTATTATTAAACCAGGAACAGTGAAATCGCCGGGATATATGTCACCAGCATTAGCATTAACAGTAGAGCCGCCAGTAGGGGCAGGGATTGTTTAAAGAAATTTCCCACCGAAACTTGCGTGATATTACATACCAGCAGCATCACGGTACCTACCGGTGGCGTGAATGCGCCAATCGACAGGTTGAAGATCATGATGATGCCAAAATGCACCGGATCGATGCCAAAGTGTTCGACCACCGGTTTTAATAGTGGTACCAGGATCAGCAAAATGGCGTTTCCTTCCAGAAACATCCCCAGCGTCAGCAGCAATATGTTGATAATCAACAGGAACATGTATTTGTTTTCGGTCAGCGAAGTCACAAAATTCGCCACTGCGACACCAGCATGTTCCATTGAGAAAATCCATCCCAATGCGGCGCTGGCCATGATTACCAGCATCACCGATGCGGTTGCGCGTGCCGTTTCGCCCAATGCTTTGACGACATGAGAAATCCGCATTTCACGATAGATAAAAAAGCCAATCGCCAGCACGATTAGCACCGCTACTGCACCTGCTTCTGTTGGGGTGAAAATGTTAGCGCGAATACCACCCACCACAGCAAAAATGAGGAACAGCGCAGGCCAGGCCTGTCCCAGCGAGAACACCACCTCTTTGCCCGTAGGCCAGCTTTCACGCGAGGGTTTAGCGTTAGTTTTGCGGGCGACAAGGTAGACGGTAAACATCAGTACGACTGCGCATAGCAAACCAGGTACCAGTCCGGCGATAAACATTTTTCCGATAGAGACGTCGGCAACCAGACCGTAAATAATCAGGGCTATTCCAGGCGGTATGATCGGGGTGACTAACGAGCCACCAGCGGTAATGGCGGCGGCAAACGCGCGATTGTAGCCTTTACGCTCCATCTCCGGCACCATCATGCGCGACAGCATCGCCGCGTCAGCAAGGTTAGAGGCGCTGACGCCGCCCATCATGGTGCTGACGAGAATGTTTGCCACGCCCAGTCCGCCGCGCATTTTCCCCACCAGAACGTTGGCAATGTGCAGGATGCGTTCGGCAATGCCGGTGTAGCTCATTAGTGTGCCTAGCAAGATAAAAAACGGAATGGCCAGCAATGATGGGCTTTGCGTTGGCGCGATTAGTCTTTGCACGGCAATTTCAATCGGTACGCTGGAGAAGAATAAAAAGTAAGCGATGATGCCAATAAACATCGCCAGATAGACCCGAATGTTGAGAAACAAACAGACGATCATTAGCGGAATAATCAATAACCAACTCATTGCATTTTGTCTCCGCTATCGGATTGTTTTGTATCGTTTATTAACCAGTAGAGGGTATAAATAGCCGTTGCCAGTGCGCCGACAGGGACCGCCAGATCGATCCAGAACCAGGAAACCTTCAGAATTTGTGTCACTTTAAACTGCGCCATTTCGGCTAGTCGGTAGCCCAGCCAGGCCATATAAAGCAGCAGTGCGATGGAGAGAAGGGCGACCAGTACTGCAATAACACGCCTGAGTTTGCCTGGAAGCATCTCCATCAGGAAGGGAATGGTCAGGTGCGCCCTGTCACGTTCCGCCACCACTCCACCTAACATCACCACCCAAATCATCAGCATTCCCGACATTTCTTCTGTCCATTGAAGCGGTTGGCCGATGAAATAACGCATAAATACCGCTCCAATTGTCACCACAACCAGAACGAATAGCGCAAAGGCAGCACTAAATTCTGCCACTTTGCCAAAAAGACGCATGAAACCTCCTGTTAGTGCGTGTCCTGCCTAAGAGAGATGAGGCAGGACGCTGAGCATTAATGCTTATTGCAGTTGCTGTTGAATGGTTTCGTACAGACCTGGTGTCCATTCCGGGAATTGAGAGTAAACTTCGCGTGCTTTCTTCTGGAATGGTCCAGTATCGGGATAGATCACTTCGACGCCGGCTGCCTGCATGGTTTTCAACATTTCGGCATCACGCTCAAGAGTGAGTTTCTGGCTATAGACACCCGCTTCATAGCCGGTCTGGTGGATCATCTCCAGTTGTTCTGGTGAAAGGGTGCCAAAGAAGGCTTCACCACCTATCCACACTGAGGTATTTGTCAGGTAGTTAACCATTGTCAGATATCTTGCCTGCTCATACAGTTTTTGCCCTTGCAGCACTGAAATTGGGTTTTCTACGCCGTCAATAACGCCCTGGGTTAATGCGGGATAAACTTCGCCTAATGGCATGGGAGTTGGTGTTGCCCCCATCGCCTGAATGGCTTTTATTTGCATGACGTTATTAGGAACGCGAATTTTTAAACCTGCGAGATCGTCAACGGTGCGAATGGGTTTTTTCGAAATAATCTGTCGAGTGCCATAGAGATAATTATTCATTACCACATGAATTCCCTTTTTCTTCAGACTTTCATTTTTTTGTTTAAACCAGTCGCTTTCATATATTTTGAACAGTTTTTGCGGATCGTCAGTCAGATACGGTCCAAACAAAATCCCCAAATCGGGTTCATAATCGGCAAGAAAAGCCACATCACTCAAGGTTATGACATTCATGCCCATCATGGCTTGCTCGGTGACATCCTGTTTTGATCCCAATTGGGAGCTGGGATAGAGCGCAAGTGTTATTTCGCCATTACTTTTTTTATTTAATAGGTCTGCCCAGTAACGCATGACCACATCCAGGGGTTCTCCAGGGTTATTTTCATAGGCAACTTTTATTGAAATAGGTTTTGCCTGGATTATTGACGGTAAAAAAAGGGTACTGACAGTAATTAGCATCGCTATTATTTTGCTCATCTTTACTTACTCCATGCTAAGGAAATAAAACTCCAACATTGTTGTCGGGAGTGAAACCTTATGAAAAAGCAGTCATTACTGAAAAGTAGTCAGCGAATAGCAGAATGGCTGCAGATGTATCATAAATTCGTGCACCGGGTAATACTTTGCTGCTTTTAATCGGTTTTTAATGCATTTTTTGATTGTATATCTTAAAGTTATGTAATGCATGACGTTACAAGGAACACCCTCTGATGAGTTTAGTTACCGCTGATAAGATCTCTTATTCTGTTGATGATTTATTAAAAATAAAATCATTAATTTGGCTGCGGCCATTTTAAATTGTCAATACAGATAAAAACTAAGTGTTGACGCAGAATGGTGGTATCCATTAAATTTATTTAGTGCTGATTTAATACATTTGCTGAACGTATAATTCATGCTGATATTAAAAGAAAACCGTCATTCACTAAATAACTTGTTCGGCAAGGAAATCAGAGAGTAACGGATGATTCGTTACAACGGGGAAAGGCAGTAAATATTCACGTGGTGAATTTGTTATCAACTTGAAAACTCATTTTACTGGGTTCCTTCTGATCATGTGAGTGAACGCAGTGATTAATGATTAACGTTAAGTGCTAACCAGAGCGCTTTTTATGAAGTTAAATTAATAATATCCATTATTTATGAATGAGGAAGCCTGTTTATTATATGGAAATACTTTTAACAATTTTAATTCTTACGTTGGTAGTATCATTAACCAGCGTGCTTACACGTCTGTCTCCTGTCCAGATACCACTTCCTTTAATCCAGATTGCCGCTGGCGCAGTACTGGCCCAGCCTATATTTGGTCTGCATGTGGAATTCAATCCTGAACTTTTTCTCTTATTGTTTATACCACCCCTGTTGTTTGCTGAAAGTTCAAAAATACAACCTAAAGAATTGATCAAGCACAGCCGGGAAATTATCAGCCTGGCACTTGTGTTGGTACTAATCACTATTTTTGGTGTCGGCTATGTGATTCATTTACTCTTACCGAATGTGCCGCTCATCGCTGCTTTCGCATTAGCCGCCGTGTTGTCGCCTACCGATGCCGTGGCGTTGCTGGGGATTGTCGGGAAAGGGCGTATCAGCAAAAACATCCAGGAAGTGCTCGAAGGCGAAGCGTTGATGAATGATGCTTCCGGCCTGGTGGCGTTGAAATTTGCTGTTGCAGTGACGATGGGAACGATGGAATTCAGCGTTCATGGCGCAACCATTGCGTTTTTTGTCGTTGCGTTGGGCGGTATTGCCGTGGGGATCGCTGTTACCTGGTTATATGGTAAAGGGCTGCTGTTGATCAGCCGATATGCTCACGATGAACCTTCCATTCAGATTGTATTGATGCTTCTGTTGCCGTTTATTGTTTATCTGGTTGCGGAACATTTTGGCTTATCTGGCATTCTTGCCGCTGTCGCCGCGGGGTTAACAACCAGTCGCATTGGCGTAGTCCACCACGCGCCTATTCGCCTGAGAATTAAAGCTAAAAGTAGCTGGTCGATGCTTGAATATGTCTTTAACGGCATGGTGTTTCTGATTTTAGGCTTACAACTGCCGGGCATTATTTCGGAATCACTGATCCGTGCAGAAAACGATCCACTGGTGGACACCGGATCGCTGCTCCTTGATGTCATTTGGATCTACCTGGCGTTAATGGTTGTGCGCCTGGGCTGGCTTTGGCTGATGCGTCTGTATAGCCGTAAACGACCCGGCAAACATCCGATGCTGTTTGCTGGATATAAAACGCGTCATATGCTGCTGGCGACCTTTGCGGGGGTGCGCGGAGCTATCACGCTTGCGGGGGTGCTTTCTATCCCGTTATTGCTGCCGGATGGCACACCTTTTCCCGGGCGTTACTTGCTGGTATTTCTCGCCACAGGTGTGATCCTCTTTTCGCTGGTTTGCGGCATTATTATTCTGCCGTTATTACTGGGGAAAAATGTGGGGATTTTCAGCGATAACCGACAAAAAGAAGAGGAAGCTGCCGATCTGTTTATGGCTAAAATGGCCATACTGAGTGTGCAAAAGACCGAGCAACGTTTGCTGCGCGCCAGAACAGAAAACCTCGATAACGAGTTGATTATGGAAACGGGGGCCAGAGTTATCGGTTATATGCGACATAGTGAAGAGGATATGTCGCCTAATGATAATTCCCTGCATATGCAGCGTGCGAAGCTGGAAAGAACATTTAATCTGGCGGCGTTAAATGCCAAACGTGCGGCTATTTACCAGATGCGCGCAAGGCAAGAAGTCAGTGATGAAACACTGGCAAAAATAGTCAGTGAATTAGATGTGCTGGAAACGTTAATCATGGATAGCCGATAATTTTATCGCTGCCAGTAATAGGGAATTAAATGATGGCTGAGAGTAATACTTTCAGCATCGTTTATTCCCTATGTATTTCCTTATGGGCAGAACAATCGCCTGGATTAATACTGCATTAATACAACATAGTGATATAAACCAAGAATCAATGTTTTTAATCTGTACTTAATTTATCGGTGATGTTGCCTGATGGAACGAATCATTGATTGTTTGGCGGTATCCAGATGGTTTCGCAACGCCGTTATTGCATCTAAATCGCTACGGCAAATCAGGGCGCTGAGAATGGTCATATGTTCATCAACAGCAATGATATTGCGCTGTTTGAGATCGCTTTCATCCCATTGATAGTGAAAATGAAAGATCACCGATATAATTTCAAGTGATTGATTAAAAAAGATGTTGTCAGCAGCGGATAACAGCATGGCATGAAAATCACGGTCTAATTGAGAAAACATTCGAAAGTTGCTGCCAATGCTGTCGCGCAGCGTCCGGTGGCGTTCGAGCATGGTTTTTGCTTGCAGCCAGCGAGGGTCATCATCGGGAAGGTTGAGAAAGTGTTGCAGGGAATGTGTTTCGAGCATTTCGCGTAGCTCAAACAGCTGCTCGGCGTAGGATTGATCGAACTGCTTCATGCTCCATTGGCCGCGCTTTTCGCTTTGAATAAGATTATAACGACCGAATTTCAAAAGATATTCTCGTACCACTACCGGACTGACGCTTGCCGCTCGCGCCAGCTGAAGTTCGGAAAAGCTTTCTCCGGCGCGTAACTGGCGCAGGTTAATCATGGTGAAAAATGCCTGCTCGAAAAGACGGTTTTGCTCTTTCAGCGAGGCCGTGATGCAATCAAATCCATCGTTCTGTTCGGGTTTGCGGGCGATAACATAATTTTTCCCCACCAGGGTGAGCACGCCACATGCGCTTAAATGCTGGAGTATGTGGCGTACCGTAGTGCGACTGATGTTATACATTTCTGCCAGTCCGCTTTGTGAAGGCAGCGGAGAAGGAATATTGCCCCTCGCCATATCTTCAATCACCTGATTTATGACGCTATGACGTAAATTCTGCGAACGACTCATTCTTCCCTCCAGTCCGGCATTAAAAGCCGATTTAAAACATTTTTATGCGCGATCATCCGCATATTTTATGGGTAAATTCAGGCGCTCTTATAAATTCGACGATATCTGAAAGTCATAAAATAAAAGGAGCGGTGAATCATGTCCACAATGAAAGTATTAATTTGTCAGGAAATAAAGAATTTAGTATGGGAAGTCCGGGAAAGACCGGTGCCAGGCGATAATGAAGCATTAATTAAAATTAAAACTGTCGGGATTTGCGGTACAGATATTCATGCCTGGGCGGGCAATCAGCCATTTTTCAGTTATCCACGCGTTTTAGGCCATGAAATATGTGGGGAGATTATTGAATCAGGAAAAAACATTCACAATTTTAATATCGGACAGCAAGTTGCGGTAATTCCGTATATTTCTTGTCAGCAATGCCCGGCGTGTAAAAGCGGTCGTACCAATTGCTGTGAAAAAATTTCAGTCATTGGCGTGCATCAGGATGGCGGTTTTAGTGAGTATTTGAGCGTGCCGGTGGCGAACATTTTGCCCGCAGACGGTATTGACCCGCAGGCGGCAGCATTGATTGAACCTTTCGCTATTAGCGCTCATGCGGTGCGTCGTGCAGCTATTGCACCCAGCGAGCAGGTGCTGGTGGTCGGGGCGGGGCCAATCGGTCTGGGCGCGGCGGCAATCGCTAAAGCCGATGGCGCGCAGGTGGTGGTGGCGGATACCAGTCCGGCGCGCCGTGAACATGTGGCAACGCGTCTGGAATTACCTGTTCTGGACCCGTCAGCCGAAGATTTTGACGCGCAGCTGCGGGCGCAGTTTGGTGGTTCGCTGGCGCAGAAAGTGATTGACGCGACAGGTAATCAACATGCGATGAATAACACCGTAAATCTGATTCGTCACGGCGGCACGGTGGTATTTGTCGGCCTGTTTAAAGGTGAGTTGCAGTTCTCCGATCCGGAATTCCATAAAAAAGAAACGACGATGATGGGCAGCCGCAACGCCACGCCGGAAGATTTCGCTAAAGTCGGTCGATTGATGGCGGAAGGGAAAATCACTGCCGACATGATGTTAACCCACCGCTATCCGTTCGCCACGCTGGCAGAAACCTACGAGCGCGATGTGATTAACAATCGTGAGTTGATTAAGGGCGTAATTACTTTCTGATAAGGCGAGATTATTCAAGTTGCCATGCAGCGTCCGGGGAAGTGTTGGGCGCTGTTTTTTTTCTGTTTCTCAATAATGTTTTGTAGGCCGGAGAAGGCGTGTAGGTCGCACCTTATGCGACCTACACATCAGTCAGGAATTACCCTTCACGTTCTACCACTTTAATTTCCACCATGCCGATCCCGAGCTTACGCGGCGAGTGCCCGAGGATATTCCCTTCGTTGGTTGAGACAGGTTCCGGTGGCACAATTACCAGTGTGTCGGCATCGGTTGGGTTATCGAAATGCAGTGTGGTGGTGGTCACTTCATTGCCCAGCACAAGGGTTTGTTCTTCATTGCCTACGCGTACCGGAATAGGACGGCTGGCGTTATTGCCGTATGCTTTGGCGGTAATCACCAGGTCAAATTTCTTCGGCAGCGGATGCTTGTACTCGATTTTTACTTCATCGCCCAGCTGTGCGTTGGACCAGCGGCCCCACGACTCTGGACGAGAAATCCCGCTAAACTGTTTCACCTCTTCTGGCGCACCAGCGACGTTAAAGATGAAACTGTCGGCTTTGTAGCGAATATCGTTATCAACAATCTTTAGCGTATCGACATTGCCTTTGTAACGCGCCATGTCGATGACCGTATCTTTAAATGCCGTTTTGCCCTTCCATATTGCTTTGTCAACATGCTGAACAATTTGCTGACCGCCAAGCTGCCCTTGCGAGACACACCAGTCGGTGGAAAGTGCCAGTTCCGGAGCCCAGAGTTGTGCCATCTTATAGCAACGGTCAACCCAGACGAAATTGTCGCGTGGAGCGAAATCAGCCAGCTGGAAACGCAGCGGTGCTGAGTATTCGCTTTCCGGCAGCGGTTCCACGCGTTTGTCTGAAACCCGCAACAGCAGCGGCAAACGGAAATGGCTACCTGAGAAGGCAATCATGTTTTTCTGCTGGTCGATGGTGAACTCTTTCATCTCTTTAGGGAATTTCCACAGGCGGATGATATCCGGCTTCCACGCCAATGTTTTCTCTTTGATATTGAGGAAGATTTCCGACATCGACTGCCCGGATAAACTGCTACGGCCAAGTCCGAGATAGTTATCGCCACCGAGAATGTCCAGCACCGTCGCGCCGTTATCCATCGTATTACGCTTCACTGCCAGCGTCTCTTGCTGCGGCTTGTCGCCACGGATGACAAAAAACAGGTTATTGCGATCCTGCTTATTAAGGTATTTCCACGCCGTATTGTTCATCGCTAAATGGTCAGAAGAGACGACGATGACGGTATCTTTAAACCACGGTGACGCTTTGATTTTGTTGATAAACGTCGCAATATTCTCCTGGCTGCAACTTACCGCGCTGAATGACTGATTCGGCTTACCGTCAAAATCATATTTTTTGCGGTTACAGGTGCGCGAGATAAAACCATCCGGGTGATGGGTATCGACTGTCAGGGTAAACAGTGAGAATCGCTGACCTGAGCGGGAAAGCTCTTCAAATTTTTTCCACGCTTCATCGAGAACGGTATCGTCGTAGAATCCCCAGTCGTTGCGATAGTGCGGGTCGGCCACCACGCTTTTCAGCTCTTCTGAGCCGTATAAGTGGTCGAAGCCGTGCGATTTCAGGAACACATCTTTACCGGCAAAACGCAGATTCGCGCCCTGCACGAAATAGTTCTGATAACCCGAGTTTTTCAGAATATCGCCCAGACAGATGTTCTGCGGGAAGAAGCTGGAAACAGAAGCGGAGGCGTTGCCTTCAAATGGGGCAAACAGCGGTATGCCGCACTGAGAAGCCACCATGCCCGCAATCGTGTAATCCGTTCCCGGCAGCTGCTGCGTGTGGCTGAAATCCAGGCCTTCATTTTTCAACGCGCCCAGTTCAGGCGTGAGATCCGGGAAAGCCTCGTTATCAAAATAGGTCCGCTCGAGACTTTCGCCGTAGATATAAACCAGGTTGAGTTTCGGGTCAGGGATAGTTCTCGACGGCTCTTTATAATAAGCCGCAAAGTCCGGGTCGCCGTCGCGTGACTGGGATTTCACCAGTTCCGTTATCTGACGAAATGCCGGGCTGGCATCCACTGAACCCAGCGCCAGTAAGAGTGCCAGCAGGCTGTAACCAAAATGGTGCGGATGATGACGACGACGGCGCAGGATCCAGCCCAGCGCACCGAACACCGCCGCCAGCCCCAGCACAATGCCGATACCAGGCAGGATGTATTTGCTGACACCAGCACCGGTCAGGCTGTTGGTTAAGGTATAGAGAACCGCGTCGTTAATACCATCGCCAGTAAAATAGTCGCTGGCAAACAGGGTGATATTTAAAACGACAAATAGCCCCAGTACCGTTAATGTGGCCGCAAACCACCAGGTGTTACGTCCCGCTTTCCATGCGTAAATCAGCACAGAGGCGAGAAAAAGGGCGAAAGAGAGTAGTTCTGACAACGGGCGATCCTCACTAAACCGGGCCGTTTAGCCAACGTTTAAGCTTTTTGAGAAGCACAATGTAATGGCGTCGCCATATTGCTGCAATTCTAGTGTCAAAAAAATGCGATGTTGTTAGGAATTAGTTTATAAACAGACTTTTTTGATCGCGGTCGCTTCCCGTGTAACAGGGGTAAAACCGTCCAGGAGCAGGGAAAAGGGCAGGAGAGAGCCGCGTCAGCCGGGTAACAGCTAAAACGCGGCGTTTCGCGGTTCAGGAAATGAAGTTCAGCCCCTGCTTTAACACCAGATCGCAGGCTTTGGTTTTCACCTTTTCTGCCAGCGGAGTCGTTCCAATATTATCCAGATTGAGTTGCTGACCATCTTTGGTTTTCAGCAAACCCTGAATGCCATCCAGATAGTTGGTGTCTTCTTTTTGCTCTTCACTGTTCAGGCCCAGTTTTTCCAGTACCTGATTCTTGATGTTTTCGGCATCGGTTACCGAAGCCAGCTTTTGCTTCGCGCAGTATTGCAGAATGCCTGCGACGTTGTTCATGTTATCTGCGCTTAAGGCCTGGTTCCCGCTGCTAAGCAAGTTAGTTAATGACGCGAGCGACCAACCGCCTTCCTGTGTCGTGTTGTTTTGGTTGCCAAGTTCGCTGGCGGCGCTGGAGAGCGCATCTTTCCAGGACGCAGCATGCACCCCGGTGGAAATTAATGCGCTGGCGGCAATGGCACAGCACAGAAGATGTTTAATAGTTTTCATCATCATTACTCAAGGTTGAATTGTGTCGCAGTATACCGCCAGAAACGGGGATTAATACTCTTTACCTGTTACACGGCTACGGTAGCTATCCCAGTTGAAGATCACCCACAAACTGTTACCCAGGCGCATACGGTCCATCACGCGTTCGCCCAGCAACTTGGTCATCTCTTCCATATTACTGTTGGTCAGCATCCCGGTTGGGCGTTTGGAAGAAGAGCGGCGATCGACGATCTGGTTGATGATCACTTTTTCGTATTTCGATTCGGTCTGCACGCCGATCTCATCGATCACCAGCAGATCAACGTTACTCAGATCGTTAAGCAGTTGTTCTTCGCTGGTACCGCTATTCCTGAAGGTATCTTTCATCGCCGACATAATATCGGCCACGGTGATGATCAATACGGATTTACCGCGTAGCAGCAGCTCGTTGCAGATTGCCGCCGCCAGATGGTTTTTGCCGGTTCCTGGCTTGCCAGAAAAGATGAAGCTGGCGATGTTGCCGTCAAACTCTTCGACATACTGGCGCGCTTTGCTTAACGCATTCATTTGCCCTTCACACTCAACGCGATAGTTCTCAAAGGAGCAGTTCTGATGCAGTGGACGAATACCGGAGCGGTTAAAGGTGCGCTGCATTTTCATCGCCCGATTTTCACGTTCGAGAGCGGCGGAGCGGATCGCCCCTTGTTCTTTCTGCCAGGCCAGTAATTCTTCACCCGTTTTGAAAGCAGGTTTGATATGGGCAGGCATCATTTTTTGCAGGCGTTGCATCAGGTCGCCAACGTTTTTCATCGTTACCCTCTGAATCCTGGTGGAATTTGGCTGTCAGGTTCACTGACCGTATTCACATCTCGTTTCGGCAGTCCGCCGTTGCTGGCACGACCGATTTGCAGGCTGCGCGCCAGTTTTTGTTGCCACTGCACATGGTGAAAGACTTTGCCTTCCGCCTGCCAGTAGGCAATGAATGACGCCAGTTCTTCGGCGGTCACCGACTCTCTTAGTGCCACGCCCCATAGCGCCGCCAGGCGGATAAAGTCGGCATCGGGTTGCCAGTCTGGGTACATGGCAAATTTCCCCATGGGTACGGCAACGGGAGCGGTTTGCGGTTCCTGATAGAGTTGATCGTCCAGAGCGACATCGCTTCCCGGACGCGCCAGCTTTTCTTCCAGCGCCAGCAGTTCAGCCAGGCGTGCAGGAGTGATGGCATAAAACGCCGGGGCATTGTTAGCAAATACGGCAACCACACCGCCTTCAGCTTTTGCCAGAACGGTTTGGTGATCGTGTACCAGGGCGTCAATACCAACGACGTCCGGGGTCAAAACTCTGGAAGACATACTGTTTCTCAAATATGGAACGATGAACGAGAAGGGAGATAACTTTTATAGTAACACACGGAGGAGAGGAGGCTGTCTCTCATCCGCGTGCTTTAAGTGAGGCAATTTTATACGCGAGGGCGCTTGCGGTACAACCATAATCCAGGAATGGAAAGACCGATGGATAACGCACCAACAATCGATGAAGCTGTAAGAAAGTTGGTTAACAGGGTAATCATCAACGGTTCGCTGTAACCTAGCTGGCTGATTTTTACCGCCGAAATCATTGCGGTATAAGCTGATATGCCAGGGAACATAGGGATAACAGCCGCCACGGTAAACACTTTCGGATGCGCCAGATACCAGCGCGACCATTGAATACCAATGGTGCCGACCAGCATAGAGGCCATAAAGGTTGACCATTCAATATTCAGCCCGCTGGTCATTAAGATCATTCGGGAACCATGACCTATCGCACCAAGCAGCGCACACCAGCGTAACGCTCGAACGGGAACGTTGAACACCATCGCAAAGCCGACCGCAGGAATGGCGGCGAGGATCATATCCTGCGCCAACGCTAACAGAAATTCGATCACACCCATCCGCGTAGCCCCCAAATCGTCAGTGCCATTACTACGCCGACACAGGTAGCCAGTGTCAGCAGACTGGCGATTGCCCAGCGTGCCAGTCCGGTATTGATGTGGCCTTTAAACATATCGGCGACGGCATTTATCAACGGAAAGCCCGGCACCAGCAGCAGAACGCTGGCGGCCATCGCAATGGTGGGGGTATTGCTGAAAGTGGGAAGTTGCAAAAGCAATCCGGAAATGGTGGTGGCGGCGAAAGCGGTGAGGCAAAAGTTGATCTGTGGATGAAGATGACGTTGTGCCAGCAGCTGGCGGATATACATCGCGGCCGTACTGGCCAGGAAGGTGATGACGGCACCATCCCAGCCACCTTTATTGAGTTTACAGAAACAGGCGCAGGAAAGGCCAACCATTAAGGCTACCAGCCATCTTGGGTAACGTAATGGCTGAATTTGGCTAAATCGTTTCTCTACGCCTTTGTAATCCAGCAGATGATGCTCCGCCAGAATTACAATGTGCTGGACTTCAGTCACCACATGCATATTAATGCCGCGATCGTGATTTTTACGTGTCGATGTCAGGCATTGCCCATCTTTAATGGTTGTCAGCACTATGGCGTTCGAAGAGATAGAACTCTCGACGCTGTCCATTCCCAACGCCCGACCCAGTCGTGAGGAAAGCTCATCAACCAACGCGCTTTCCGCACCATGTTGCAAAAGAAATAATCCACACTGGATACAAAGCCGTGTTACGGCTCGCTGTTGCTCAGTTTGCATAACTCGCCCTTTGTCATAGACGTGCTGCGTATTGTTCAGATAATGAGAATCCATTTGTATCATGAAGCACGGTTGTTTTGCGGTAGGTTAAGATCAAAATTGCGCTGATTAATCCTGGTTATCGGGAGATGCTCGGTGATAAAAAGCGAATTATCTCTCGCCGTAAACAAACTATCGCATGAATATTATCACTATAATGAATTTGTTATTTGGCCTTTACGAGTCAGGATAATAGATAGCTGGGCGCGTTTTTTTATGTTAACAAGTTAAAACCATCAGATTTTATTGAATAAATATTGATTGTGTGATTCCCGCACTCTGCGGGAGGAGATATTATTTAATTATAAATTAAATGAATGAGATTTCTGTTTTTCATTAAGTATTTCTAACAACTTAATGTAGATATTTTAAATGTCTCCAGGCTATTTCACCAGGTTATCATTTGATGCTAACCTTCTGACACATGCAGTGGAGTTGTTGTGCAGCAGGAGTATGCTGATATGAAAGTGAATGCTAAGGATAATTTATTCGCTTAATCTATTAATTTGCTGGAAATATTTAAGGAATGAATGCCTTGAATAAACCATCATGATTTTTAGACAGTGGATGTGGAGGAAATATGTTGCCAGGATGCTGCAAAAATGGAATTGTTATCAGTAAAATACCTGTTATGCAAGCAGGGTTAAAAGAGGTCATGAGGACTCACTTCCCTGAATATGAAATAATATCCAGCGCCTCTGCGGAGGACCTTACCTTATTACAATTACGTCGTTCCGGATTAGTCATTGCTGATTTGGCCGGTGAAAGTGAAGATCCACGTTCCGTTTGTGAGCATTATTACTCTTTAATCTCACAATATCGGGAAATTCACTGGGTTTTCATGGTGTCACGCTCCTGGTATTCCCAGGCAGTAGAATTGCTCATGTGCCCTACGGCGACGTTATTGTCTGATGTTGAACCCATTGAGAATCTGGTCAAGACCGTACGTTCCGGCAATACGCACTCAGAGCGTATCAGCGCCATGCTGACCTCTCCGGCAATGACTGAAACTCATGATTTTAGCTATCGCTCCGTCATTCTCACTCTTTCAGAGCGCAAGGTACTGCGGCTATTAGGTAAAGGATGGGGCATCAACCAGATAGCTTCATTGCTTAAGAAAAGTAATAAAACTATCAGCGCCCAAAAAAACAGTGCGATGCGTCGACTGGCAATTCACAGCAACGCTGAAATGTATGCATGGATAAATAGCGCGCAGGGTGCAAGAGAACTTAACTTGCCTTCTGTTTATGGAGATGCCGCAGAATGGAACACAGCCGAATTAAGAAGAGAAATGTCGCACTCATAGAAAAATGCGTCATGAGTCGTATCGGTATTGAGAGTTTATTCAGAAAGTTTGCGGGTAACCCTTATAAGCTCCATACCTATACCAGTCAGGAGTCATTTCAGGATGCCATGTCGCGGATCTCGTTTGCAGCGGTCATTTTTTCTTTTTCTGCCATGAGAAGTGCGCGCAGAGAGGGATTATCCTGCCTGACTGAACTGGCGATTAAGTTTCCGCGTACCCGGCGTTTAGTTATTGCGGATGATGATATTGAAGCTCGGCTGATTGGTTCATTATCGCCATCACCGCTGGACGGTGTATTAAGTAAAGCGTCAACGCTGGAGATTTTTCATCAGGAACTCTTTTTGTCATTAAATGGTGTACGTCAGGCGACCGATCGACTGAACAATCAGTGGTACATTAACCAAAGCCGGACGTTAAGCCCGACGGAGAGAGAAATATTGCGCTTTATGTCGCGTGGCTACTCAATGACACAAATTGCCGAGCAGCTTAAACGCAATATCAAAACGATCCGTGCACATAAATTTAATGTGATGTCGAAACTGGGCGTCAGTTCTGATGCAGGGTTGTTGGAGGCCGCAGATATTCTGTTATGTATGCGGCATTGCGAAACAAGTAATGTGTTGCATCCTTATTAATCCGCATGATGCCGGGTTTACTTCCCCGGCAGTGCTTTCATTTCAGCGTACAATCGCCACATTGCTGCACATCCGGTAAGCGATAACGCTGGCAGCAAGTGCGGCGCACCAGCAGGCCGTCGCGTAGCACCACGGTACGCCAGAGTGGATTATCTTCACCGGTAGTAAGCGTTTTCTCAAAAAAGAGGGCATAGCGCAGCGATTCAACCGTCGCCTCGCCGAGCAGCTGTTTCATCTCAGTCAGATACCAGTTGATCAAATAACCGGTATTGCTCCAGATAAGTTTGCCGTTAATCTCTCCCGTTGCTGCTAGTGCCTGCACAACCGGAACCAGCGCCTGGCTGATTAACGTTTCCATTCGCTGCTGCGGCGAATGTAGTGTTGCGTTTTTATCTTCACACACATCGACCCAGAAACAGGCGGCGCGTCCGGTTTCGTGAAACTCAACGTGGACATGTTCCGGCGACACATCTAATGCTTTTTCCTGAGTCAGCAGCGCCAGCATTAATGGTGGTACCATCAGGCCGATATACCATTGCGCCCACAGTGAGATCAGCGGTTTGTTTTCGCGGATCATCAAAGGTTGGTTGCGGTAGATATGATCGGAATAGACCGCGAGTAGAGAACTTAGCGCATTAGGTGATGACCATTGCGCCAGCGTCATGGCGTTAAGTGGGGCGGGTTCATCCAGGCGGATAAACTCCAGCAAATGTTCACGATGTTCGGCGATCGTCGCCCGCACGGCTTGTGCAAGCCCAGCATCCTGCGGCTGGAGATGCGTTCGCCAGATAACATCTTCATAGAGCGGTGCGGAACGATAGGCCATAATCGTGATAGTAATCTAAATGATAATTATTGCTAATCCTATCGATAGGTTTACCCGATAGCAAGGGATTTCTCTGGCTTGCAAATGATAAAAATTATCATATGATATTAGTTATCATTATCAATGAAAGAGATGAAACCATGTTGCAACGTACGCTGGGCAGTGGCTGGGGAGTGTTGCTGCCGGGATTGCTGATTGCAGGGCTGATGTATGCGGATTTATCGCCGGATCAATGGCGGATTGTCATTCTGATGGGATTGGTATTGACGCCGGTGATGCTGTATCACAAACAGTTACGGCATTACGTTTTGCTACCATCGTGCCTGGCGCTTATTGCTGGCATCATGCTGATGATAATGAATTTGAATCAGGGGTGATAAAACAGTGACGAGACAAGAAAAGAAGTAAAGATAATTGGTGCGAGGGGGGGGACTTGAACCCCCACGTCCGTAAGGACACTAACACCTGAAGCTAGCGCGTCTACCAATTCCGCGGATTGTGGATAATTCGTTTGTCGGTCAGATAAGGCGTGTACGCCGCATCCGACACGGTATGCGGCGACATATATCAGATACTCAACCTTTCTTCGCCTGGCGGGTCATAATGGCGCGATACACCTTGAAGCGCCCGGTTTGCGCAATCACTTCGTGGAAACCAAATGTCTCATCCAGCACGTCCGGGTAAGGCAGGAAGGCGTTCGCTACAATTCGCAACTCGCCGCCGCTGTTCAGATGACGCACCGCGCCGCGAATCAGCGTTTGCGCGGCATCCAGGCTGGTTTGCATCCCATCGTGGAACGGCGGGTTGGAGATTATCATATCAAAGCGACCTTTCACCTCGGAAAAGACGTTACTGGCAAAGACTTCACCTTCAACACCGTTGGTCGCAAGTGTTGCGCGACTGGCTTCTACCGCTGGTGCAGAAACATCACACAGAGTGAGGCGGATCTTCGGTGAATGGCGCGCAAAAGCAACGGAAAGCACTCCCGCGCCGCAGCCGACATCCAGCACTTTACCTTTCGTGTGTGGAGTTAGCGTCGAGAGCAGCAACTGACTGCCGACATCCAGACCGTCGCGGCTAAACACGCCCGGCAGCGTTTTGACCGTCAAGCCATCGACGCTGTATTCGCCCCAGAATTTATTGGCATCAAATACCGGCTGCTTTTCCAGACGACCAAAATAGAGGCCGCAGCGACGGGCGCTGTCTACCTTATTCAACGGTGCATAATCGGCCAGCATCTGCTCGGCGCTGCGCACGCCGCTGCGGTTCTCGCCAACGACAAAAATATCCGTGCCCACCGGAAGCAGAGAAAGTAAATTCATCAACTGGAACTGGGCTTCCGGTTTGTTCTTCGGCCAGTAGTAGATCAGCGTATCGCAATCTGCGGCGTCATCTGCCGTGGCGACCAGGCTAAAACGGGCGTTATCCCCCATCTGGCGGCTTAACACCTGCCAGTGGTGGAATTGCTGGGTATGAGCACGGCTGGTCGCGGTATCTAAACGCGCGGGCAGGTCATCCTGTAAGTCTCCGGCAAACAGAATACGGCTTTGTTCGAAATCATCACTGTGACGCAGCAAGACTTCACTTGCCGGGGTAAATGCAGACATGGAATGCTCCTCAATTGATACTGGCGGCGATTATAGCCATATGTTGGCGCGGTATCGACGAATTTGCTATATTTGCGCCCCTGACAACAGGAGCGATTCGCTATGACATCCCGACGAGACTGGCAGTTACAGCAACTGGGCATTACCCAGTGGTCGCTGCGTCGCCCTGGCGCGTTGCAGGGGGAGATTGCCATTGCGATCCCGGCACACGTCCGTCTGGTGATGGTGGCAAACGATCTTCCCGCCCTGACCGATCCTTTAGTGAGCGATGTTCTGCGCGCATTAACCGTCAGCCCCGATCAAGTGCTGCAACTGACGCCAGAAAAAATCGCGATGCTGCCGCAAGGCAGTCGCTGCAACAGCTGGCGGTTGGGTACTGACGAACCGCTATCACTGGAAGGCGCTCAGGTGGCATCACCGGCGCTCACCGAATTACGGGCAAACCCAACGGCACGCGCCGCGTTATGGCAACAAATTTGCACATATGAACACGATTTCTTCCCTCGAAACGACTGATTTACCAGCGGCTTACCACATTGAACAACGCGCCCACGCCTTTCCGTGGAGTGAAAAAACCTTTGCCAGCAACCAGGGCGAGCGTTATCTCAACTTTCAGTTAACGCAAAACGGCAAAATGGCGGCGTTTGCGATTACGCAAGTGGTGCTGGATGAAGCTACATTGTTCAATATTGCGGTCGATCCTGACTATCAGCGTCAGGGATTGGGAAGGGCGCTGCTGGAACATCTGATCGACGAACTGGAAAAACGCGGCGTGGCGACGCTATGGCTGGAAGTCCGTGCTTCAAACGCTGCCGCCATTGCCCTGTACGAAAGTTTAGGCTTTAACGAGGCGACAATTCGCCGCAATTACTACCCCACCACGGACGGTCGCGAAGACGCCATCATCATGGCGTTGCCAATCAGTATGTAAGACAAGGTGGAATAATGAAGTGGGACTGGATTTTCTTTGATGCCGATGAAACGCTGTTTACCTTTGACTCATTCACCGGCCTGCAGCGGATGTTTCTTGATTACAGCGTCACCTTTACCGCTGAAGATTTTCAGGACTATCAGGCCGTTAACAAGCCACTGTGGGTGGATTATCAAAACGGCGCGATCACTTCATTACAGCTTCAGCACGGGCGGTTTGAGAGCTGGGCCGAACGGCTGAACGTCGAACCGGGTAAACTCAACGAGGCCTTTATTAATGCGATGGCGGAAATCTGTACGCCGTTGCCGGGGGCGGTTTCCCTGCTTAACGCCATTCGTGGCAACGCCAAAATCGGCATCATCACCAACGGCTTTAGCGCCTTGCAACAGGTACGTCTGGAACGCACGGGCCTGCGTGATTACTTCGATTTGCTGGTGATTTCCGAAGAAGTTGGCGTTGCCAAACCGAATAAGAAAATTTTCGATTATGCGCTGGAACAAGCGGGCAATCCTGACCGTTCACGCGTGCTGATGGTTGGCGACACTGCTGAGTCCGATATTCTCGGTGGCATCAACGCCGGGCTTGCGACCTGCTGGCTGAATGCGCACAATCGCGAGCAACCAGAAGGCATCGCGCCCACCTGGACCGTTTCTTCGTTGCACGAACTGGAGCAGCTCCTGTGTAAACACTGATTGCCTCCCCCCCGTTGATGGGTAAAATAGCCGCAATTTTTCGTTTTCAACAAGCGCGGCGCGATGCCGCTTACTCAAGAAGAAAGAATTATGACGTTGTCTCCTTATTTGCAAGAGGTGGCGAAGCGCCGCACTTTTGCCATTATTTCTCACCCGGACGCCGGTAAGACTACCATCACCGAGAAGGTGCTGCTGTTCGGACAGGCCATTCAGACCGCCGGTACAGTAAAAGGCCGTGGCTCTAACCAGCACGCTAAGTCGGACTGGATGGAGATGGAAAAGCAGCGTGGGATCTCCATCACTACGTCTGTGATGCAGTTTCCGTATCACGACTGCCTGGTTAACTTGCTCGATACCCCGGGGCACGAAGACTTCTCGGAAGATACCTATCGTACCCTGACGGCGGTGGACTGCTGCCTGATGGTTATCGACGCCGCAAAAGGTGTAGAAGATCGTACCCGTAAGCTGATGGAAGTTACCCGTCTGCGCGATACGCCGATCCTCACCTTTATGAACAAACTTGACCGTGATATCCGCGACCCGATGGAACTGCTCGATGAAGTTGAGAACGAGCTGAAAATCGGCTGCGCACCGATCACCTGGCCGATTGGCTGCGGCAAGCTGTTTAAAGGCGTTTACCACCTTTATAAAGATGAAACCTATCTCTATCAGAGCGGTAAAGGCCACACCATTCAGGAAGTCCGCATTGTTAAAGGGCTGAATAACCCGGATCTCGACGCTGCGGTTGGTGAAGATCTGGCACAGCAGCTGCGTGACGAACTGGAGCTGGTGAAAGGCGCGTCTAATGAGTTCGACAAAGAGCTGTTCCTTGCGGGCGAAATCACCCCGGTATTCTTTGGTACTGCGCTGGGTAACTTCGGCGTCGATCATATGCTGGATGGCCTGGTGGAGTGGGCGCCTGCGCCGATGCCGCGTCAGACCGATACCCGTACCGTAGAAGCGAGCGAAGATAAATTTACCGGCTTCGTATTTAAAATTCAGGCCAACATGGACCCGAAACATCGCGACCGCGTGGCGTTTATGCGCGTGGTATCCGGTAAATATGAAAAAGGCATGAAGCTGCGCCAGGTGCGCACCGCGAAAGATGTGGTGATCTCCGACGCGCTGACCTTTATGGCAGGCGACCGTTCGCACGTTGAAGAAGCGTATCCGGGCGATATCCTCGGCCTGCACAACCACGGCACCATTCAGATCGGCGATACCTTTACCCAGGGTGAGATGATGAAGTTCACTGGTATTCCGAACTTCGCGCCAGAACTGTTCCGTCGTATCCGCCTGAAAGATCCGCTGAAGCAAAAACAGCTTCTCAAAGGGCTGGTACAGCTTTCCGAAGAGGGGGCGGTGCAGGTGTTCCGTCCGATCTCCAACAACGATCTGATCGTTGGCGCGGTTGGTGTGCTGCAGTTTGATGTGGTGGTAGCGCGCCTGAAGAGCGAATACAACGTTGAAGCAGTGTATGAGTCAGTCAACGTTGCCACCGCCCGCTGGGTAGAATGTGCGGACGCGAAGAAATTCGAAGAGTTCAAGCGTAAGAACGAAAGCCAACTGGCGCTTGATGGCGGCGATAACCTCGCTTACATCGCTACCAGCATGGTCAATCTGCGCCTGGCGCAGGAACGTTATCCGGACGTTCAGTTCCACCAGACCCGCGAGCATTAATTCTAGCCTCCAGGGCGCGGTAGCCGCTGCGCCCTGTCAATTTCCCTTCCTTATTAGCCGCTTACGGAATGTTCTTAAAACATTCACTTTTGCTTATGTTTTAGCTGATATCCCGAGCGGTTTCAAAATTGTGATCTATATTTAACAAAGTAATGACATTTCTGACGGCGTTAAATACCGTTCAATGCGTAGATATCAGTATCTAAAGCCGTCGATTGTCATTCTACCGATATTAATAACTGATTCAGAGGCTGTAATGGTCGTTATTCATCACCCATCGCTTTTGTGATGGCGACCATTGACTTCTGTAGAGGGTGAAGTCTCTCCCTATTCAGCAATGCAACCTCGTGTTGCCAGGCTCAAATTACGAGCAAACATACAGGAATAAATCGATGACTATGACAAGACTGAAGATTTCGAAAACTCTGCTGGCTGTAATGTTGACCTCTGCCGTCGCGACCGGCTCTGCCTACGCAGAAAACAACGCGCAGACTACCAATGAAAGCGCAGGGCAAAAAGTCGATAGCTCTATGAATAAAGTCGGTAATTTCATGGATGACAGCGCCATCACCGCGAAAGTGAAGGCGGCCCTGGTGGATCATGACAACATCAAGAGCACCGATATCTCTGTCAAAACTGATCAAAAAGTCGTGACCCTGAGCGGTTTCGTTGAAAGCCAGGCTCAGGCCGAAGAGGCGGTGAAAGTGGCGAAAGGTGTTGAGGGCGTGACCTCTGTCAGCGACAAACTGCACGTTCGCGACGCTAAAGAAGGCTCTGTGAAGGGCTACGCGGGTGACACCGCCACCACCAGTGAAATCAAAGCCAAACTGCTGGCGGACGATATCGTCCCTTCCCGTCATGTGAAAGTTGAAACCACCGATGGCGTGGTCCAGCTCTCCGGTACCGTAGATTCTCAGGCACAGAGCGACCGTGCTGAAAGTATCGCCAAAGCGGTAGATGGTGTGAAAAGCGTTAAAAATGATCTGAAAACTAAGTAATTCGTCGTAATTCGACCTCCCGAACTTTGTCGGGAGGCGCGATGTGCACCACACTAAAAATATCGCATTGAGTGATTTTCACGCTCATATCAAGCGGTGACATTAACTATGGTAAAGGAGACGCTTATGTTTCGTTGGGGCATCATATTTCTGGTTATCGCGTTAATCGCCGCCGCACTTGGGTTTGGTGGTCTGGCCGGTACTGCTGCAGGCGCAGCTAAAATTGTCTTTGTCGTCGGGATTATTCTGTTCCTGGTGAGTTTGTTCATGGGCCGAAAACGACCCTAGATTTCAGACCATTAAGAAAATTTTATCCAAAGCCAGTCCAGCGGACTGGCTTTTGCGGTTTTAGCGAATAATAAATTGCGTTACTTTGTCATTCTTTCACAACAAAAACAGGAAGGCAGAGGTGGGGCAGCGAATACCTGTAACGCTTGGTAATATTGCGCCGTTGTCGCTAAGGCCGTTCCAGCCTGGACGGATTGCTCTGGTGTGCGAAGGCGGCGGACAACGTGGAATTTTCACGGCTGGCGTGCTGGATGAGTTTATGCGCGCGCAGTTTAATCCTTTCGATCTTTATCTCGGCACATCTGCCGGGGCGCAGAACCTCTCGGCGTATATCTGCAATCAGCCCGGTTACGCGCGCAAAGTCATCATGCGTTACACCACAAAACGCGAATTTTTCGATCCATTGCGCTTTGTCCGTGGAGGAAATCTTATCGATCTCGATTGGCTGGTGGAGGCCACCGCAAGCCAGATGCCGTTGCAAATGGATACCGCAGCGCGGTTATTTGACAGCGGCAAATCGTTTTATATGTGCGCCTGTCGTCAGGATGACTATGCGCCGAATTACTTTTTGCCAACTAAACAAAACTGGCTGGATGTGATTCGCGCCTCCAGTGCGATACCTGGCTTTTATCGTAGCGGAGTGTCGCTGGAAGGTATTAACTACCTGGATGGTGGGATCAGTGATGCGATCCCGGTTAAAGAGGCGGCAAGGCAGGGAGCAAAAACGTTGGTCGTCATCCGCACTGTGCCGTCACAAATGTACTACACGCCGCAGTGGTTCAAACGCATGGAACGCTGGCTGGGTGACAGTAGCCTGCAGCCGCTGGTCAATCTGGTGCAGCATCATGAAACAAGCTATCGTGAGATTCAGCAATTTATTGAGAAACCACCGGGCCAGCTGCGGATATTCGAAATTTATCCGCCGAAGCCATTGCATAGTATCGCGCTCGGCAGTCGGATTCCGGCGCTGCGTGAAGACTATAAACTTGGGCGTTTATGTGGGCGTTATTTTCTGGCAACGGTCGGTAAATTATTGACTGAAAAAGCGCCGCTGAGCCGCCATCTGGTGCCGGTGGTGACGCCGGAGTCGATCGTTATTCCGCCTGCGCCAGTCGCCAACGATACGCTGGTTGCCGAAGTGAGCGACGCTCCGCAGGCGAACGACCCGACATTTAACAATGAGGATCTGGCTTGATTTGCCGTTTTATCGACACCCACTGCCATTTTGATTTCCCGCCGTTTAGTGGCGATGAAGAGGCCAGCCTGCAACGCGCGGCACAAGCGGGCGTAGGCAAGATCATTGTTCCGGCGACAGAGGCGGAAAATTTTGCCCGCGTGCAGGCGTTAGCGGAAAAATATCAACCGCTGTATGCCGCATTGGGCTTGCATCCTGGTATGTTGGAAAAACATAGCGATGTGTCTCTTGATCAGCTACAGCAGGCGCTGGAAAGGCATCCGGCGAAGGTGGTGGCGGTGGGGGAGATCGGTCTGGATCTCTTTGGCGACGATCCGCAATTTGAGAGGCAGCAGTGGTTACTCGACGAACAACTGAAACTGGCGAAACGCTACGATCTGCCGGTGATCCTGCATTCACGACGCACGCACGACAAACTGGCGATGCATCTTAAACGCCACGATTTACCGTGCACTGGCGTGGTTCATGGTTTTTCCGGCAGCCTGCAACAGGCCGAACGGTTTGTGCAACTGGGCTACAAAATTGGCGTAGGCGGGACTATCACCTATCCACGCGCCAGTAAAACCCGCGATGTCATCGCAAAATTACCGCTGGCATCGTTGTTGCTGGAAACCGACGCACCAGATATGCCGCTCAATGGTTTTCAGGGGCAGCCTAATCGCCCTGAACAGGCCGCCCGTGTGTTTGCCGTGCTTTGCGAGTTACGACCGGAACCGGCGGATGAGATTGCCGAAGTGTTGCTTAATAACACCTATACGTTGTTTAACGTGCCGTAGGCCGGACAAGGCGTTTACGCCGCATCCGGCCGTTGGCGCACAATGCCTGATGCGACGCTGACGCGTCTTATCATGCCTACAAGTCTGTGCCGAACCGTAGGCCGGATAAGGCGTTCACGCCGCATCCGGCAGCTGGCGCACAATGCCTGATGCGACGCTTGACGCGTCTTATCATGCCTACAGGTCTGTGCCGATCCGTAGGCCGTATCCGGCATGTCACAAATATAGCGCCGGAAATATTAACCGGCTCACCCCGCGCTCCCATAACGCATCAGCCAGTTGTTCCACATCCTCCGGCGTGGCGCTCGGCCAGCTTTGCGCCTCGCCATACACGCCGTGGGCATGAAACGCGTTCAGGCGTACCGGAACATCGCCAAGTCCCTTGATTAACGCCGCCAGTTCTTCGATGTGTTGCAAATAATCCACCTGGCCAGGGATTACCAGCAAACGCAGTTCCGCCAGCTTACCGCGCTCTGCCAGCAAACAGATGCTGCGCTTGATCTGCTGATTATCGCGTCCGGTTAATTGCTGATGACATTCGCTCCCCCACGCTTTGAGATCGAGCATTGCGCCGTCACACACCGGGAGCAATTTTTCCCAGCCGGTTTCGCTCAACATGCCGTTACTGTCCACGAGGCAGGTGAGATGGCACAGTTGCGGATCGTTTTTGATGGCAGTAAACAGCGCCACCACAAACGGCAACTGGGTCGTGGCTTCGCCGCCGCTTACCGTTATCCCTTCAATAAACAGAACCGCTTTGCGGACATGGTTAAGCACCTCGTCCACGCTCATGGATTGCGCCATTGGCGTAGCATGTTGCGGACACATCTTCAGGCAGGTATCACATTGCTCGCAGACAGCCGCGCTCCACGCCACTTTGCCGTCGACAATCTGCAACGCCTGATGCGGACACTGCGGCACGCACTCTCCGCAATCATTACAGCGCCCCATCGTCCACGGATTGTGACAGTTTTTGCAGCGCAGATTGCAGCCCTGCAAAAACAGAGCCAGACGACTGCCTGGCCCGTCAACGCAGGAGAAGGGGATAATCTTACTGACTAAAGCGCATCTGCTGTTCATGGCTTATCACGCGCGGCTGGCGTTCCAGAATACGAGTGTTGCGTGCGGCTTCTTCTCCCAGCCAGGTAGTGTTGGTGCGTGAACCTTCGGCGCGATATTTTTCTAAATCCGACAAACGCACCATATAACCGGTAACGCGAACCAGATCGTTACCGCTGACATTGGCGGTAAATTCACGCATTCCGGCTTTAAAGGCACCGAGGCAAAGCTGTACCAGCGCCTGCGGATTACGTTTGATGGTTTCGTCGAGCGTCAGAATGTCGCTGATGCCGGAATAATAATAAGCATGATGCGGGGCGACAGTTTGCAGATGGGTAATCGGATCTGGCTCATCGCCATATGGTAAACGCGCGCCCGGCGTGGTGCCGATATCGGAACTGATCCCCGACTGTGCGTGTAACATGGCGCGTTTTTGCCAGCCATATTTCACAGGAGTATTGGCGACAAACTCCGCCAGTTGCGCGCTGATGCGATAACCCACTTCATTTGCGGCGGCTTCTTTACCGTAACGCGCGGCAATTCCTTCTTTTTCACACAGCAAGTTAACCGCTTCCGCCAGCCCATACATGCCAAACATCGGGACAAAACGTTCAGGGTTAATCAGCCCTTCTTTCACCAGGAAGCTATTCTCAAAGAAGTGTGATTGTTGATAGAGGAATTCACACCGCGCATCGATGATGGCGATCTGCTGTTGGCAGTAGTGCGGTAGAGTGCGCGTAAAGAAGTCCTCCAGCGATTCACTGCGCTCGGCAATGGCTTTCAGGTTAAGGCGTACCAGCGTGCTGCCACCACCCGCCAGCGGCAGTGAATTGTAACAGCTCACAATCCCGTAGCCCCCTTTTGTGAAAATTTTATCATGCACCGGACCGTTGGCGATGTGCGGTTTGCTACATTCACAGATGTTTTTCGCCACTTCCAGCAGCAGGTCATCAGGGGTGATATCAGGATCGTAGATAAAGGTCAGGTTCGGTGAAACCTGCTTCAGCTCTGCGTCTGCACGTAATATCGCACGGGTAATGGGCGAATCAGACGGGCCGATATTGGCATGCATAAAGGCGTCTGGCAGGGTTCTGTCGAGGTAACGCCAGAAACGTTTTATTCGAATATCGATCTCGTCTTGTGTTAGAATTCTAACATACGGTTGCAACAACGCATCCAGTTGCCCCAGGTAGACCGGCATCGATGTGACCGAAGGAACGTGGTGGTAAAGAATGGTCAGCAGAGAGAGTGCGTCATCAAGATCTTTCGCGCCTTCCAGCTCCAGCCATTCGGAACCGTTCGCCAGAAAACGGGCGTAATCGGGTAAGACATAGCGCGGTTTGTACGGCGCATGACCTTCAAACATATCGCAGATTACACCCTCATCCAGCGCGCGGCGGGCTTCGGCAGGCAGCTGTGGGTAAGGCAGATTGTTTTCTGCTTCCAGTGCCAGAAAATGGCGCTTCTGCTCCGGGCTAAGCACTGGGCTGGTGACAATTTGCAGGCAACGTTGTTGCAGTGCATTTTCATGAGAAGTGGGCATCTTCTTTTCCTTTTATGCCGAAGGTGATGCGCCATTGTAAGAAGTTTCGTGATGTTCACTTTGATCCTGATGCGTTTGCCACCACTGACGCATTCATTTGAAAGTGAATTATTTGAACCAGATCGCATTACAGTGATGCAAACTTGTAAGTAGATTTCCTTAATTGTGATGTACATCGAAGTGTGTTGCGGAGTAGATGTTAGAATACTAACAAACTCGCAAGGTGAATTTTATTGGCGACAAGCCAGGAGAATGAAATGACTGATCTGAAAGCAAGCAGCCTGCGTGCACTGAAATTGATGGACCTGACCACCCTGAATGACGACGACACCGATGAGAAAGTGATCGCACTGTGTCATCAGGCCAAAACTCCGGTCGGCAATACCGCCGCTATCTGTATCTATCCTCGCTTTATCCCGATTGCTCGCAAAACTCTGAAAGAGCAGGGCACCCCGGAAATCCGTATCGCTACGGTAACTAACTTCCCACACGGTAACGACGACATCGACATTGCGCTGGCAGAAACCCGTGCGGCAATCGCCTACGGTGCCGATGAAGTTGACGTGGTGTTCCCGTACCGCGCGCTGATGGCGGGTAACGAGCAGGTTGGTTTTGACCTGGTGAAAGCCTGTAAAGAGGCTTGCGCTGCGGCGAACGTACTGCTGAAAGTGATTATTGAAACCGGCGAACTGAAAGACGAAGCGCTGATCCGTAAAGCGTCTGAAATCTCCATCAAAGCGGGTGCTGACTTCATCAAAACCTCTACCGGTAAAGTGGCTGTGAATGCGACGCCGGAAAGCGCGCGCATCATGATGGAAGTGATCCGCGATATGGGCGTAGAAAAAACCGTTGGTTTCAAACCGGCGGGCGGCGTGCGTACTGCGGAAGATGCGCAGAAATATCTCGCCATTGCAGATGAACTGTTCGGTGCTGACTGGGCTGATGCGCGTCACTACCGCTTTGGTGCTTCCAGCTTGCTGGCAAGCCTGCTGAAAGCTCTGGGCCACGGCGACGGTAAGAGCGCCAGCAGCTACTAAGGCTTGATTTGCCGGATGATGCAGCGATGCTCATCCGGTTCCCCGATTACCTCGTCTCTTTTCCACGGGAGGTTACCTTGTTTCTCGCACAAGAAATTATTCGTAAAAAACGTGATGGTCATGCGCTGAGTGATGAAGAAATTCGTTTCTTTATCAACGGCATTCGCGACAACACTATCTCCGAAGGGCAGATTGCCGCCCTCGCGATGACCATTTTCTTCCACGATATGACAATGCCTGAGCGTGTCTCGCTGACCATGGCGATGCGAGATTCAGGAACCGTTCTCGACTGGAAAAGCCTGCATCTGAATGGCCCGATTGTTGATAAACACTCGACCGGCGGTGTCGGCGATGTGACTTCGCTGATGTTGGGGCCGATGGTCGCTGCCTGTGGCGGCTATATTCCGATGATCTCCGGTCGCGGCCTCGGTCATACTGGCGGTACGCTCGACAAACTGGAATCCATCCCTGGCTTCGACATTTTCCCGGATGACAACCGTTTCCGCGAAATTATTAAAGACGTCGGCGTGGCGATTATCGGCCAGACCAGCTCACTGGCTCCGGCGGATAAACGTTTCTACGCGACCCGCGATATTACCGCAACCGTGGATTCAATCCCGCTGATCACCGCCTCTATTCTGGCGAAGAAACTGGCGGAAGGTCTGGACGCGCTGGTGATGGACGTGAAAGTGGGTAGCGGCGCGTTTATGCCGACCTACGAACTCTCTGAAGCCCTTGCCGAAGCGATTGTTGGCGTGGCTAACGGCGCTGGCGTGCGCACCACCGCGCTGCTCACCGATATGAATCAGGTACTGGCCTCCAGTGCAGGTAACGCGGTTGAAGTTCGTGAAGCGGTGCAGTTCCTGACGGGTGAATATCGTAACCCGCGTCTGTTTGATGTCACGATGGCACTGTGCGTGGAGATGCTGATCTCCGGCAAACTGGCGAAAAATGACGCCGAAGCGCGCGCGAAATTGCAGGCGGTGCTGGACAACGGTAAAGCGGCAGAAGTCTTTGGTCGTATGGTAGCGGCACAAAAAGGTCCGACCGACTTCGTTGAGAACTACGCGAAGTATCTGCCGACAGCGATGCTGACGAAAGCAGTCTATGCTGATACCGAAGGGTTTGTCAGTGAAATGGATACCCGCGCGCTGGGGATGGCAGTGGTTGCAATGGGCGGCGGACGCCGTCAGGCATCTGACACCATCGATTACAGCGTCGGCTTTACTGATATGGCGCGTCTGGGCGACCAGGTAGACGGTCAGCGTCCGCTGGCAGTTATCCACGCGAAAGACGAAAACAGCTGGCAGGAAGCGGCGAAAGCGGTGAAAGCGGCAATTAAACTTGCCGATAAAGCACCGGAAAGCACACCAACTGTCTATCGCCGTATCAGCGAATAACGGTATACTGATCTGATCATTTAAATTTGAAGCACTGAGTACGGAGAACATATGAAACGTGCATTTATTATGGTGCTGGACTCATTCGGCATCGGCGCTACAGAAGATGCAGAACGCTTTGGTGACGTCGGGGCTGACACCCTGGGTCATATCGCAGAAGCTTGTGCCAAAGGCGAAGCTGACCACGGTCGTAAAGGCCCGCTCAACCTGCCAAATCTGACCCGTCTTGGGCTGGCGAAAGCACACGAAGGATCTACCGGTTTCATTCCGGCGGGAATGGACGGCAACGCTGAAGTTATCGGCGCGTACGCATGGGCGCACGAAATGTCATCCGGTAAAGATACCCCGTCTGGTCACTGGGAAATCGCCGGTGTCCCGGTTCTGTTTGAGTGGGGATACTTCTCCGATCACGAAAACAGCTTCCCGCAAGAGCTGCTGGATAAACTGGTTGAACGCGCTAATCTGCCGGGTTACCTCGGTAACTGCCACTCTTCCGGTACGGTCATTCTGGATCAGCTGGGCGAAGAGCACATGAAAACCGGCAAGCCGATTTTCTATACCTCCGCTGACTCCGTGTTCCAGATTGCCTGCCATGAAGAAACTTTCGGTCTGGACAAACTCTACGAACTGTGCGAAATCGCTCGTGAAGAGCTGACCAACGGCGGCTACAACATCGGTCGTGTTATCGCTCGTCCGTTTATCGGCGACAAAGCTGGTAACTTCCAGCGTACTGGTAACCGTCACGACCTGGCTGTTGAGCCGCCAGCACCGACCGTGCTGCAGAAACTGGTTGATGAAAAACACGGCCAGGTGGTTTCGGTCGGTAAAATTGCAGACATCTACGCCAACTGCGGTATCACCAAAAAAGTGAAAGCGACCGGCCTGGACGCGCTGTTTGACACCACCATCAAAGAGATGAAAGAAGCGGGTGATAACACCATCGTCTTCACCAACTTCGTTGACTTCGACTCTTCCTGGGGCCACCGCCGCGACGTCGCCGGTTATGCTGCGGGTCTGGAACTGTTCGACCGCCGTCTGCCGGAGCTGATGTCTTTGCTGCGCGATGACGATATTCTGATTCTCACTGCTGACCACGGTTGTGACCCGACCTGGACCGGTACTGACCACACGCGTGAACACATTCCGGTACTGGTTTACGGCCCGAAAGTGAAACCAGGTTCGCTGGGGCATCGTGAAACCTTCGCGGATATCGGCCAGACTCTGGCAAAATATTTTGGTACTTCTGATATGGAATATGGCAAAGCCATGTTCTGATGGATTTGGGCGGAGCAGTGACTCCGCCTTTAATATGTCACAAAAAGGATAAAACGATGGCTACTCCACACATTAATGCAGAAATGGGCGATTTTGCTGACGTAGTTTTGATGCCAGGCGACCCGCTGCGTGCGAAGTATATTGCTGAAACTTTCCTTGAAGATGCCCGTGAAGTGAACAACGTTCGCGGTATGCTGGGCTTCACCGGTACTTATAAAGGCCGCAAAATTTCCGTAATGGGTCACGGTATGGGTATCCCGTCCTGCTCCATCTACACCAAAGAACTGATCACCGATTTCGGCGTGAAGAAAATTATCCGCGTAGGTTCCTGTGGTGCTGTTCTGCCGCACGTAAAACTGCGTGACGTCGTTATCGGTATGGGTGCCTGCACCGATTCCAAAGTTAACCGCATCCGTTTTAAAGACCATGACTTTGCCGCTATCGCTGACTTCGACATGGTGCGTAACGCGGTAGACGCGGCAAAAGCACTGGGCGTTGATGCTCGCGTTGGTAACCTGTTCTCCGCTGACCTGTTCTACTCTCCGGACGGCGAAATGTTCGACGTGATGGAAAAATACGGCATCCTCGGCGTGGAAATGGAAGCGGCTGGTATCTACGGCGTCGCTGCAGAATTTGGCGCGAAAGCCCTGACCATCTGCACCGTGTCTGACCACATCCGCACTCACGAGCAGACCACTGCCGCTGAGCGTCAGACCACCTTCAACGACATGATCAAAATCGCGCTGGAATCCGTTCTGCTGGGCGATAAAGAGTAATTGTGTTTTGCTGAAAGGCGATTGTCGTGTGAAGCCGGAGTGGGAGACTGCTCCGGCTTTTTATTATCTATTCATTTCTCTCTCCAGCTTGAATATTTTCGCTATACTTTTCAGTGAAATGTGTTAATAAATCTATTCAAGTATCTATTCACGAATCTATTCATTAATGAGCGAATTGACCGATCTTTTATTGCAAGGGCCGCGTTCTGCCCCGGAATTGCGCCAGCGTCTGGCAATCAGTCAGGCGACGTTCTCACGCCTTGTTGCCAGAGAAGATCGGGTGATTCGCTTTGGTAAAGCACGGGCAACGCGATATGCACTGCTGCGTCCTTATCGCGGAATTGAGCGTATTCCCGTATGGCGAGTGGATGATGCCGGAAAGGCGCATAAATTCGCCGACATCCGGTTGTGCTGGCCGCAGGGAAGTTGTCTGGTAACAGGCGCAGATGGCGACGAACGGTGGTTTGATGGTTTGCCCTGGTATTTGACCGATCTGCGACCGCAGGGGTTTTTGGGGCGCGCGTGGGGCAGGAAGTTAGCCGCGCAACTGAATCTTACTGAAGATATCCGTCTCTGGCAGGAAGAAGATGTGCTCTACGCCCTGACCGTATTTAGCGGTGAATACACCGGCGGCTGGCTGGTCGGGGAGGGGAATTATCAGCGATGGATTACTGCACAACGCCCTGCGGCAATTCCTCTGGATCAAAAACTCACCCATTACGAACAACTGGCAAGCGATGCACTGGCAGGAGAAATTGTGGGTTCTTCTGCGGGCGGTGAGCAGCCAAAATTTACCTGCTATGCACAAACGCCGTCAGGCAATAAACATGTGCTGGTTAAATTCACCGTGCCACAGCAAACCGCGGTCAGCCAACGTTGGGGCGACTTGCTTATTGCGGAATCTATTGCCGCGCAAATCCTGCGCGACGGCGGGATCCACGCCATCGAGTCAACGGTGCTTGTAACAAGTAACAGGCAGGTATTCCTTGAAGCGGAACGATTTGACTGCAAAGGTAACGATGGTCGCTTGCCCATTGTGTCGCTGGAGGCGGTGCAGAGTGAGTTTATCTCTTCTCCGGGATCGTGGCCGGAGGCTATGCGCCGTTTGTGTGAGCAACAACTTGTCACTCACCAGAGCGTGGCGCAAACAGAAGTGATCTGGGCGTTTGGGCGACTTATCGCCAACAGCGATATGCACGCAGGCAATTTATCATTTTATTTATCTGAACCACCATTTGCGCTGACGCCCGTCTACGACATGCTGCCGATGGCCTATGCACCAAACAGCGCCGGAATGTTGCGTGATGCTGCCATTGAGGTGAGGTTTGATCTTAACGTCAGTAAAAGTGCATGGTTAACGGCGATCCCGCTGGCGCAGCAGTTCTGGCAAACGGTCGCCGGAGATCCGCGTATCAGCGAGGCATTTCGCCACATTGCACAAGAAATGCCGGAAAAAATCCGGCAAATCGAAGGGAAAGTTGCCCGCATGGGCGGGTAACTATCGCACCGCCCCCGCTATCCACGCTGACAACTCCGGTAGCTCTTTTTCCTGTTCCGGGAAGTCAACCAGCAGCGCTTCGCACTCCTGTTGCAGCATATCCGCGCGGTACAGACAGCCTTGCAGTCGCCCGGCGAGGGCTTCCAGCGGCGCGGGGTTGAGGCTGTCGGTAAACACCTGGGCGCGGGTGATATGGCCTTTTTCAACGTCGAAATGCAGTTCCACGCCGCCCCAGCTAAAGCGTTCATCCAGCAGATGCGAGAACGCCGGAGCCTGACCGAAGTTCCACTCCCAGCTACTCTGACGGGCAAAGGTTTCGGCGAAGTTCGGCAAGTCTGGCGTTTTGTCCGGGGAGATGATTTCCGCTTCCACGCGCTCGCCATAATGGGCGAAAAAGGCCTCTCGAATCGCCTCGCAAACCTGCTCATGGGTGATCCCCGGTAGCAATTCGGTCAGATTGGTCACGCGGGAACGCACTGAGGTAATGCCTTTCGCCGCCAGTTTCTTTTTATCCGGATTGAGATAGTTTGCTAGGCGGCTAAGGTCGGAATTGAGCAGCAAAGTGCCGTGGTGGAAGCCACGATCTTTGGTTTCGCGATAGGCCGAGCCTGAGACTTTGCGATCGCCTTCGGCGGTTTTCACCACCAGATCGTTACGCCCGGAAGCTTCGGCGCTGACGCCGAGCGCGTTCAGCGCATTGAGCACAATCGACGTGGAGATGGTTTTATCGTACTCCGGCTTGCCAGCCATAAAGGTAAAACAGGTATTGCCGAGATCGTGGAACACTGCGCCGCCACCGCTACTGCGCCGCGCCAGGCGGACGTTATCTTCTTCCATCCGCCGGGTATTACACTCTTTCCACGGGTTCTGCGCGCGACCAATCACTACCGTGTCGGCATTGCGCCAGAGAAACAGAACGCGCTGCGTAGCCGGCATCTGGCGAAAAATACACTCCTCTACCGCCAGGTTAAACCACGGGTCGTAAGAGTCAGAGATGAGCAGGCGTAATGTGGACATAACGATTTCCTTTCTTGTAGTAATGGGTCACTCTTTTTTCTCGCTTTCTTCCTCTTCCGGCACCGGTTTACTGGCGGTTAACAGGAAGGGCGATTGCTGCCAGCGGGTGCGTTTACCCTGTAGCAGCGTGCGGGTCAGCACTACGCCGATTGCCAGCGAGAGCAGCAACATCAGGCGTAAAATGTTAGTGGTGTTATCCACCTGTTGGGCTTCGGTGGCGAGCGTATGGGTGTCGAGCGTCAGGCGCAGATAGCCGAGAGGTCCGTTTTTACCCGCAATGGGTTCGACAATCTGCTGGTTAAAATAGCCGCCCGCTTTTTTGCCGTCGAGCGCCAGTCGGTCGCGCACGTCGACGCTTTCGCCAGAACGGGCGATAAGATCGCCTTGCTCATCATATACGCCTGCGTCGAGAATGCGGCTTTCATCCGTTAACTGATCGAGGATCGCCTGAATGCGTTTTTCATCCGGTGAGTCGGTACGCATCAGCGGTGCAACGTTTAGCGTCACCTGCCGCGCCAGGGTGCGGGCCAGTTCTTCCAGCTGTGGATTACGCTGTCGCTGGTGGTTTTGACTAAACCATGACGCTCCCTGCATCAGCGCCACTAACAAGGCAAGACAGAACAGGACAATCACTGCCCGATGCAGCCGGAATTTCAGTTTTGTGCGAGCCATCTTCCACCCTTTGAAAATTTGAGACTTAATGTTGCCAGAAGCAATGGATACAAGGTAGCCTCATGCGTTATTTTCCCTGCTTCGAACGATTTTACAGGAGCCTTAATGCCTAACATTACCTGGTGCGACCTGCCTGAAGATGTCTCTTTATGGCCGGGTCTGCCTCTTTCATTAAGTGGTGATGAAGTGATGCCACTGGATTACCACGCAGGTCGTAGCGGCTGGCTGCTGTATGGTCGTGGACTGGATAAACAACGTCTGACCCAATACCAGAGCAAACTGGGCGCGGCGATGGTGATTGTTGCCGCCTGGTGCGTGGAAGATTATCAGGTGATTCGTCTGGCAGGTTCACTCACCGCGCGGGCTACGCGCCTGGCCCACGAAGCGCAGCTGGATGTCGCGCCGCTGGGGAAAATCCCGCACCTGCGCACGCCGGGTTTGCTGGTGATGGACATGGATTCCACCGCCATCCAGATTGAATGTATTGATGAAATTGCCAAACTGGCCGGAACGGGCGAGAGGGTGGCGGAGGTAACCGAACGGGCGATGCGCGGCGAACTCGATTTTACCGCCAGCCTGCGCAGCCGCGTGGCGACGCTGAAAGGCGCTGATGCCAATATTCTGCAACAGGTGCGTGAAAATCTGCCGCTGATGCCAGGCTTAACGCAACTGGTGCTCAAGCTGGAAACGCTGGGCTGGAAAGTGGCGATTGCTTCCGGCGGCTTTACTTTCTTTGCTGAATATCTGCGCGACAAGCTGCGCCTGACAGCCGTGGTAGCCAATGAACTGGAGATCATGGATGGTAAATTTACTGGCAATGTGATCGGCGACATCGTTGACGCGCAGTACAAAGCAAAAACTCTGACCCGCCTCGCGCAGGAGTATGAAATCCCGCTGGCGCAGACCGTGGCGATTGGCGATGGAGCCAATGACCTGCCGATGATCAAAGCGGCAGGGCTGGGGATTGCCTACCATGCCAAGCCAAAAGTGAATGAAAAAACGGAAGTCACCATCCGTCACGCTGACCTGATGGGGGTATTCTGCATCCTCTCTGGCAGCCTGAATCAGAAGTAATTGCCTGCCCGTCATCCTGCGGGCGGCACAGCATTAACGAGGTACACCGTGGCAAAAGCTCCAAAACGCGCCTTTGTTTGTAATGAATGCGGGGCCGATTATCCGCGCTGGCAGGGGCAGTGCAGTGCCTGTCATGCCTGGAACACCATCACCGAGGTGCGTCTTGCTGCGTCGCCAACGGTGGCGCGTAACGAGCGTCTCAGTGGCTATGCCGGTAGCGCCGGAGTGGCAAAAGTCCAGAAACTCTCCGACATCAGCCTTGAGGAGCTGCCGCGTTTTTCTACCGGATTTAAAGAGTTCGACCGCGTATTAGGCGGCGGGGTGGTGCCGGGAAGCGCCATTCTGATTGGCGGTAACCCAGGCGCGGGGAAATCCACGCTGCTGTTGCAAACGCTGTGCAAACTGGCCCAGCAGATGAAAACGCTGTATGTCACCGGCGAAGAGTCGCTGCAACAGGTGGCAATGCGCGCTCATCGCCTTGGCCTGCCGACTGACAATCTCAATATGTTGTCGGAAACCAGCATCGAGCAGATCTGCCTGATTGCCGAAGAAGAGCAACCGAAGCTGATGGTAATTGACTCCATCCAGGTGATGCATATGGCGGATGTTCAGTCATCGCCTGGCAGCGTGGCGCAGGTGCGTGAAACGGCGGCTTATCTGACGCGCTTCGCCAAAACGCGCGGCGTGGCGATTGTCATGGTTGGGCACGTAACCAAAGATGGCTCGCTGGCTGGCCCTAAAGTGCTGGAACACTGTATCGACTGTTCGGTGCTTCTGGATGGCGATGCCGACTCCCGTTTTCGCACCTTACGCAGCCATAAAAACCGCTTCGGCGCGGTGAATGAGCTGGGCGTCTTCGCGATGACCGAACAGGGGCTGCGTGAAGTTAGCAACCCTTCCGCCATCTTTTTAAGCCGCGGTGATGAAGTGACCTCCGGTAGCTCAGTGATGGTGGTATGGGAAGGAACGCGTCCACTGCTGGTGGAGATCCAGGCGCTGGTCGATCACTCGATGATGGCGAATCCACGCCGCGTGGCAGTCGGGCTGGAGCAAAACCGTCTGGCAATCCTGCTGGCGGTGCTGCACCGTCACGGTGGGTTGCAAATGGCCGATCAGGATGTATTTGTTAACGTGGTCGGCGGCGTGAAGGTGACGGAAACCAGCGCCGACTTAGCGTTACTGCTGGCGATGGTTTCCAGCCTGCGCGACAGACCGCTGCCACAGGATCTGGTGGTGTTTGGTGAAGTCGGGCTGGCAGGGGAGATCCGCCCGGTGCCCAGCGGTCAGGAACGTATCTCAGAAGCGGCGAAACATGGTTTTCGGCGGGCGATTGTTCCGGCGGCTAACGTGCCGAAAAAAGCGCCGGAAGGGATGCAGATTTTTGGCGTTAAAAAACTCTCCGACGCGCTTAGCGTGTTCGACGACTTATAATGAGAGATACGGAGGGAGATATGTCGTCATTTGATTACCTGAAAACTGCCATTAAGCAACAGGGCTGCACGCTACAGCAGGTAGCTGATGCCAGCGGTATGACCAAAGGGTATTTAAGCCAGTTACTGAATGCCAAAATTAAAAGCCCCAGCGCGCAAAAACTGGAGGCATTGCACCGTTTTTTGGGGCTTGAGTTTCCCCGGCAGAAGAAAACGATCGGTGTCGTATTCGGTAAGTTTTACCCGCTGCATACTGGACATATCTACCTTATCCAGCGCGCCTGTAGCCAGGTTGACGAGCTGCATATCATTATGGGTTTTGACGATACCCGCGACCGCGCATTGTTCGAAGACAGCGCCATGTCGCAGCAGCCAACCGTGCCGGATCGTCTGCGCTGGTTATTGCAGACCTTTAAGTATCAAAAAAATATCCGCATTCATGCTTTTAACGAAGAGGGCATGGAACCGTATCCACACGGCTGGGATGTGTGGAGCAACGGCATCAAAAAGTTTATGGCCGAAAAAGGCATTCAGCCGGACCTGATCTACACCTCGGAAGAAGCCGATGCGCCGCAGTATATGGAACATCTGGGGATCGAGACGGTGCTGGTCGATCCGAAGCGTACCTTTATGAGTATCAGCGGTGCGCAGATCCGCGAAAACCCGTTCCGCTACTGGGAATATATTCCTACGGAAGTGAAGCCATTCTTTGTGCGTACCGTGGCGATCCTCGGTGGTGAATCGAGCGGTAAATCCACCCTGGTAAACAAACTTGCCAATATCTTCAACACTACCAGTGCGTGGGAATATGGTCGTGATTATGTCTTTTCGCACCTCGGTGGCGATGAGATCGCGTTGCAGTATTCCGACTACGATAAAATCGCTCTGGGACATGCGCAATATATTGATTTTGCAGTGAAATATGCCAATAAAGTGGCGTTTATCGACACCGATTTTGTCACTACCCAGGCGTTCTGCAAAAAGTACGAAGGGCGTGAGCATCCGTTCGTGCAGGCGTTGATTGATGAATACCGTTTCGATCTGGTGATCCTGCTGGAGAACAACACGCCGTGGGTGGCGGATGGTTTACGCAGCCTCGGCAGTTCGGTGGATCGCAAAGAGTTCCAGAACTTGCTGGTGGAGATGCTGGAAGAGAACAATATCGAATTCGTGCGGGTTGAAGAGGACGATTACGACAGCCGTTTCCTGCGCTGCGTGGAGCTGGTGCGGGAGATGATGGGGGAGCAAAGATAATCATCTTTATAAGATGTTGAGTGGGATTACTGATTTAAAAGTGTACTTAGTACTCCATTTCGGTGTACAATGTACCCCCAGGGAGGGGTAATGGGTAAGGCGATAATATTTATAGAGACGCCAATATTTACGCGTCAGATCAAGCAGATTGCAACCGATGATGAATTAAAGGAATTACAAAAAGAACTCATCGGAACTCCCGATAAAGGTGATCTCATTCAGCAGACTGGTGGATTGCGTAAAGTCCGAATGGCTGCGGGTTCACAGGGAAAAAGTGGCAGTGTCAGAATAATTTACTTTCTGGCGACGGAAGAGATTATTTATTTGATTATGGCCTATCCGATAAATGCCAAAGATAGTCTGACAGATACGGAAAAAGCTCAACTAAAGAAGTTGACGAAACTGCTCAAAGGCGAGATATAAAATGAGTTTTTTTGATGAGTTGAAAACCTCTCTGGAAGAGGCTGTCGAGATTAAACAAGGTTTAAAAGAACCTGCACGGGTGACCCGCTACGAAATTGCGGATGTTAAAGCTATTCGTGAGCAACTCAACGTTTCTCAAAGTGAGATGGCAAAAGCTCTGGGAACCAGTGTGGATACCATTAAAAGCTGGGAATCGAAGCGAAGAAATCCTACGGGATTGGCTGCAAAAGTACTTGCCACAATTAAAGAAAATCCTGCCTTTTTCCGGGAACTTGCTTCCCATTAATCATTTAACTAATACCGGATGCGATGCTGGTGCGCCGCATCCGGCATTTTACGCATTACTTCGCAATACGCTTGTACTTGATACGCTTCGGCTCCAGCGCGTCTGCGCCCAGCGTGCGTTTCTTGTACTCTTCGTACTCGGTAAAGTTACCTTCGAAGAACTCAACTTTACCTTCATCCTGGTAATCCAGAATGTGGGTGGCGATACGGTCGAGGAACCAACGGTCGTGCGAGATAACCATCGCGCAGCCCGGGAACTCCAGCAGGGCGTTTTCCAGTGCGCGCAGGGTTTCGATATCCAGGTCGTTGGTTGGTTCGTCGAGCAGCAGCATGTTGCCGCCAACCTGCAGCAGCTTCGCCAGATGCAGACGACCGCGCTCACCGCCGGAGAGTTCGCCAACGCGTTTACCCTGATCAACCCCTTTAAAGTTAAAGCGGCCAACGTAGGCGCGGCTTGGCATCTCGGTGTTGCCGATCTTCATGATATCCAGCCCGCCGGAAACTTCTTCCCAAACGGTTTTGCTGTTATCCATTGAGTCACGGAACTGATCAACCGACGCCAGTTTCACCGTTTCACCCAAAGTGATGGTGCCGCTGTCCGGCTGTTCCTGACCAGAGATCATACGGAACAGCGTCGATTTACCCGCACCGTTCGGACCGATGATCCCGACGATCGCTCCTTTCGGGATCGAGAAGCTCAGGGAGTCAATCAGCAGACGATCACCATAGGATTTACGCAGGTTGCTGACTTCCAGCACTTTATCGCCCAGACGCGGTCCAGGTGGAATAAACAGTTCGTTGGTTTCGTTACGTTTCTGATATTCGGTGCTGTTGAGTTCTTCAAAGCGCGCCAGACGTGCTTTACCTTTTGACTGACGGCCTTTAGTTCCCTGACGTACCCACTCCAGCTCTTTCTCGATCGACTTACGACGCGCCGCTTCTTGTGAAGCTTCCTGCGCCAGACGCTGATCTTTCTGCTCCAGCCAGGAGGAGTAGTTACCTTCCCACGGAATACCTTCACCGCGGTCAAGTTCGAGGATCCAGCCCGCAACGTTATCGAGGAAGTAACGGTCGTGGGTAATCGCCACCACGGTGCCTTCGAAGTCGTGCAGGAAGCGTTCCAGCCACGCCACGGATTCCGCATCCAGGTGGTTGGTCGGTTCGTCGAGCAGCAGCATGTCTGGTTTTTCCAGCAGCAGGCGGCACAACGCCACGCGACGACGCTCACCACCGGAAAGGTTAGCGATTTTCGCGTCCCAGTCCGGCAGACGCAGCGCATCCGCCGCACGCTCCAGCTGAACGTTCAGGTTGTGACCGTCGTGAGCCTGAATGATCTCTTCCAGACGGCCTTGTTCAGCGGCCAGCTTGTCAAAATCGGCATCCGGATCGGCATACAGCGCATACACTTCATCCAGGCGTTTCAGGGCGTTAACCACTTCAGAAACCGCTTCTTCAATGGACTCACGAACGGTGTGTTCCGGGTTCAGCTGCGGTTCCTGCGGCAGATAACCAATCTTGATGTCTGGCTGCGGACGCGCTTCACCTTCGATGTCTTTATCAATGCCCGCCATAATGCGCAGCAGGGTGGACTTACCCGCGCCGTTCAGACCCAGGACACCAATTTTTGCCCCAGGGAAGAAACTCAGAGAGATGTTTTTCAAAATATGACGTTTCGGCGGAACAACTTTGCCGACACGATGCATGGTATAAACGAATTGAGCCACGTTGGACTTCGCCTCTATGTTTATCGTGATGATGAGTTTTCAAAGGCGAAGTGTAGCCTGTTTCCCTGTCTAATCCCAGCCAGTCGATCACCCCGTAAAAGTAAAAAAGTGTCCGTAACGTGGCGTAAACGGCAATGACTGGTTAGCATAAATCTATTACGCGGCATGACGCTGCATTGATGTATTTACACTTAGAGGATGCGCTTGTGGAAAAAGCCAAACACGTTACCTGGCGGCTGTTGGCTGTCGGTGTCTGTCTGCTGACGGTCAGCAGCGTGGCGCGAGCCGACTCACTGGATGAGCAGCGTAGCCGTTACGCGCAAATTAAGCAGGCCTGGGATAATCGACAAATGGATGTGGTCGAACAAATGATGCCTGGACTGAAAGATTACCCACTTTATCCCTACCTGGAATACCGCCAGATCACTGATGACCTGATGAATCAACCGGCGGTGACGGTCACTAACTTTGTTCGCGCTAACCCCACGCTTCCTCCCGCTCGCACGCTGCAATCTCGTTTCGTCAATGAACTGGCGCGGCGTGAAGACTGGCGTGGCTTGTTAGCCTTTAGCCCGGAAAAGCCCGGAACTACCGAAGCGCAATGTAATTACTACTATGCGAAATGGAACACCGGGCAGAGTGAAGAAGCCTGGCAAGGGGCGAAAGAGCTGTGGCTAACCGGCAAGAGCCAGCCTAACGCCTGTGACAAGTTATTTAGCGTCTGGCGTGCGTCAGGTAAACAAGATCCGCTGGCGTATTTAGAGCGTATCCGTCTGGCGATGAAAGCGGGTAACACCGGCCTGGTAACAGTGCTGGCAGGGCAGATGCCTGCCGATTACCAGACTATCGCTTCGGCAATCATTTCACTGGCGAACAACCCTAATACGGTACTGACCTTCGCGCGTACAACCGGCGCGACCGATTTTACTCGTCAAATGGCGGCGGTGGCGTTTGCCAGTGTGGCGCGGCAGGATGCTGAAAATGCACGGCTGATGATCCCGTCGCTTGCTCAGGCACAGCAGCTTAATGAAGATCAGATTCAGGAGCTGCGCGATATTGTCGCCTGGCGTTTGATGGGCAACGATGTCACCGACGAGCAGGCGAAATGGCGCGATGACGCGATTATGCGCTCGCAATCTACTTCGCTTATTGAACGCCGTGTGCGAATGGCGCTTGGCACCGGCGATCGTCGCGGCCTGAATACCTGGCTGGCGCGTCTGCCTATGGAAGCGAAAGAGAAAGATGAATGGCGTTACTGGCAGGCGGATTTATTGCTGGAACGCGGACGTGAAGCTGAAGCAAAAGAGATTTTGCATCAACTCATGCAACAGCGTGGTTTCTACCCGATGGTTGCTGCACAACGCATCGGCGAAGAGTATGAGCTGAAGATTGATAAAGCGCCGCAGAATGTTGACAGCGCCCTGACTCAGGGGCCGGAGATGGCGCGCGTGCGCGAGTTGATGTACTGGAATCTCGATAACACCGCGCGTAGCGAGTGGGCCAATCTGGTGAAGAGCAAGTCAAAAACAGAGCAGGCTCAACTGGCTCGGTATGCTTTCAATAACCAATGGTGGGATCTTAGCGTTCAGGCAACGATCGCCGGGAAGCTGTGGGATCATCTGGAAGAGCGATTCCCGCTGGCTTACAACGATCTTTTCAAACGCTACACCAGTGGTAAGGAGATCCCGCAAAGCTATGCGATGGCGATTGCCCGTCAGGAGAGTGCCTGGAATCCGAAAGTGAAATCACCGGTAGGGGCCAGCGGCCTGATGCAGATTATGCCTGGTACCGCGACCCATACGGTGAAGATGTTCTCTATTCCCGGTTATAGCAGCCCTGGGCAATTGCTGGATCCGGAAACGAACATCAACATTGGCACCAGTTACCTGCAATATGTTTATCAGCAGTTTGGCAATAACCGTATTTTCTCCTCAGCAGCTTATAACGCCGGACCAGGGCGGGTGCGAACCTGGCTTGGCAACAGCGCAGGGCGTATCGACGCAGTGGCATTTGTCGAGAGTATTCCATTCTCCGAGACGCGCGGTTATGTGAAAAACGTGCTGGCTTATGACGCTTACTACCGCTATTTCATGGGGGATAAACCGACGTTGATGAGCGCCACGGAATGGGGACGTCGTTACTGATCCACACGTTTATGATATGCTATCGTACTCTTTAGCGAGTACAACCGGGGGAGGCATTTTGCTTCCCCCGCTAACAATGGCGACATACTATGGCCCAACAATCACCCTATTCAGCAGCGATGGCAGAACAGCGTCACCAGGAGTGGTTACGTTTTGTCGACCTGCTTAAGAATGCCTACCAAAACGATCTCCATTTACCGTTGTTAAACCTGATGCTGACGCCAGATGAGCGCGAAGCGTTGGGGACTCGCGTGCGTATTGTCGAAGAGCTGTTGCGCGGCGAAATGAGCCAGCGTGAGTTAAAAAATGAACTCGGCGCGGGCATCGCGACGATTACGCGTGGATCTAATAGTCTGAAAGCCGCGCCCGTCGAGCTGCGCCAGTGGCTGGAAGACGTGTTGCTGAAAAGCGATTGATTTTGTAGGCCTGATAAGACATGGCGCATCAGGCATCGTGCACCGAATGCCGGATGCGGCGTGAACGCCTAATCAGGCCTGCAATGGCTGATACACGGCATTATGAAACGGACTCAGCGCCAGGATCACCGCCTGGTGATAGACGCTGGTGCGAGTGAGTTTCCCGGCGGTAAACACGCCGATCGCCCCTTCCTTACGACCAATCTCATCAATACCGGTATAACGCGACATCACGGGACCAAGCGCCTCACCTTCACGCACTTTTTCCAGAATCACCGCAGGCAACGGCAAAGTAGCCGAACGCGCCTCGCCGCGCTGGCTGGTGTTTTCAATCACCACCCAACTGAAAGTGCTGTCACCATCGATGCCAGCTTCAATCGCCACCCAAAAATCAGCCTCAGGAAGTAAACGGCGGGCATTGGCTACCCTATTTCGTGCGCCAGCGCGCGTTTCCTCACTGCCAAAGGGCTGTTCCGGTACACCGCTCTCGACGGCAACGGATGCAATATGGCAGGATCCTTCGCCGAAGATCTCGTGAAATGCCTGCAGAATGGCCTGAATTTTAGCGGGATTGGTGGTCGCACAGACAACTTGGTGCATAATCAGCATTACTCAGAAAATTAACGTTACAGCAGTATACGGAAAAAAAGCATGTTACAGGTATACCTAGTCCGCCACGGTGAAACGCAGTGGAACGCCGAGCGACGTATTCAGGGCCAGTCTGACAGCCCGCTGACCGCCAAAGGTGAGCAACAGGCGATGCAGGTGGCAACCCGTGCCAAAGAGCTTGGCATTACGCATATCATCAGTAGCGATTTAGGACGCACCCGGCGCACGGCGGAAATCATCGCCCAGGCCTGCGGTTGTGACATCATCTTTGATTCTCGCCTGCGTGAATTAAATATGGGTGTACTGGAAACAAGAAATATCGATTCACTCACCGAAGAAGAAGAGAACTGGCGTCGGCAACTGGTCAATGGCACCGTTGACGGGCGTATTCCTGAAGGTGAGTCAATGCAGGAGCTCAGCGATCGCGTTAATGCGGCACTGGAATCTTGCCGGGACTTACCGCAGGGAAGCCGACCGCTACTGGTGAGCCATGGTATTGCACTGGGATGCCTGGTGAGTACGATTCTCGGATTACCAGCATGGGCAGAGCGCCGCTTACGTCTGCGTAACTGTTCTATTTCGCGCGTGGATTATCAGGAAAGCTTGTGGCTGGCGTCTGGCTGGGTGGTTGAAACCGCAGGGGACATCTCGCATCTGGACGCCCCTGCATTAGATGAGCTGCAGCGTTAACGACGGATCGGAATCAGCAGTTCACAGCGCAGATTAATTGGGCGATCTCCCGCTTTGGCATCTTCTGCCGGGTAGTATCGCTCAATATCCTGACCTTTACGGCGCGTCAAGTTAAGCATTGGCATGCACGTTCCGTATACCGTCAGGATAAACTCCTGCACGCCGGTTCCCAGACCTTCATAGGTAAACATCACATATTCGCCGCCCTGCAACATCACCGGATGCCCAGTCAGTACATAGCCATCTGCCTGATCCTGAGCTAACGCGGTGGTGTAGAACACCTCTTGTTCGTCGTCTTTATCCTGGCTCGGACGTGTTTCGTTCAAACCGTAAAGCACTGGTGGAATGGTTGGCGAGTTGCCGAGAAAATCGTGCCAGAACTGGTAGCGCATTTCATGGCGGAAATCAGAGATTTGCTCCAGCGAACAGGAGTAGCTCTGGGTAACACCAATCAGCGGCGTATCTTCCAGAGTGACAAATTTGTGCTCTGGCATAGTGAATTCACCCAGACGTAGCGGCGGGCGAATACCAAAGGCGCTCCATTCAGGAGAACGGCGGTAAAGTGCAGGAGTCTGGGCAAACTGCTTCTTGAAAGCGCGGGTAAATGTCTGTTGAGAGTCGAAGCGGTATTGCAGCGCGATGTCCAGAATCGGACGCGCAGTCAGGCGTAGTGCGACCGCCGATTTCGACAAACGACGAGCACGAATATACGCGCCAATAGCATGGCCAGTGACATCTTTAAACATTCTCTGTAAGTGCCACTTGGAATAACCTGCTTTCGCCGCTACATTGTCGAGCGACAGGGGATGATCCAGATGACCTTCCAGCCAGATTAAAAGGTCGCGAATAATGCCGGCCTGATCCATAAAATATCCTCATCCTTTCAACAACGAGCACCTGACATCAGGTAATTGGATAATAGCATTTTTTGCTGTTTTAGCATTCAGTGTTTTTTTCTTAGTCGAGTATGTTTTAGGTCTTGACGGAAATAAAAGTATTGAGATTTTGTTCTTAATCAATATGTTATTTACCGTGACGAACTAATTGCTCGTGTAATAGATAAAAATGGTAACGATATGAAATACAAGCATTTAATCCTGTCTTTAAGCCTGATAATGCTGGGGCCATTGGCTCATGCAGAAGAGATTGGTTCGGTCGACACCGTATTTAAAATGATCGGCCCGGATCACAAAATTGTTGTTGAAGCCTTTGACGATCCCGATGTGAAAAATGTCACCTGTTATGTGAGCCGGGCGAAAACCGGTGGTATTAAAGGGGGATTGGGCCTGGCAGAAGATACCTCCGATGCGGCCATTTCTTGTCAACAAGTCGGGCCGATTGAACTATCGGATCGTATTAAAAACGGCAAAGCTCAGGGCGAGGTAGTATTCAAAAAACGCACGTCCCTGGTCTTTAAGTCGTTACAGGTCGTGCGCTTTTATGACGCTAAACGCAACGCGCTCGCTTATCTGGCTTACTCCGACAAAGTTGTAGAAGGTTCGCCGAAAAACGCGATTAGCGCGGTTCCTGTCATGCCGTGGCGGCAATAACAGAGGCGATTTATGCAACGGGAAACGGTCTGGTTAGTCGAAGACGAGCAAGGGATAGCCGATACGCTGGTCTACATGTTGCAACAGGAAGGTTTTGACGTCGAGGTCTTTGAGCGAGGCTTGCCAGTGCTGGATAAAGCTCGCCAGCAGGTTCCCGATGTCATGATTCTCGATGTTGGTTTGCCTGATATCAGCGGCTTTGAATTGTGCCGCCAGTTACTGGCGCTCCATCCGGCGTTACCTGTACTGTTCCTGACGGCCCGAAGTGAAGAGGTCGATCGCCTGCTTGGGCTGGAAATTGGCGCTGACGACTACGTGGCTAAACCGTTTTCACCTCGCGAAGTGTGCGCCAGAGTGCGCACCTTACTGCGTCGGGTGAAGAAGTTCTCGACGCCGTCTCCCGTTATCCGTATTGGTCATTTTGAATTGAATGAACCTGCGGCGCAGATCAGCTGGTTTGACACGCCATTAACGCTGACGCGGTATGAGTTTTTATTGCTGAAGACGTTACTCAAGTCGCCGGGCCGCGTCTGGTCCCGCCAGCAACTAATGGATAGCGTGTGGGAAGATGCGCAGGACACCTACGATCGCACCGTCGATACCCACATTAAAACGCTGCGTGCCAAGCTGCGCGCCATCAACCCCGATCTTTCACCGATTAATACTCATCGCGGCATGGGATATAGCCTGAGGGGCCTGTAATGCGTATCGGCATGCGGTTGTTGCTGGGCTATTTTTTACTGGTGGCGGTGGCGGCCTGGTTCGTTCTGGCTATTTTTGTCAAAGAAGTTAAACCGGGCGTGCGAAGAGCAACCGAGGGGACGTTAATCGACACCGCAACGTTGCTGGCGGAGCTGGCGCGTCCCGATTTGCTCTCTGGGGACCCAACGCATGGGCAACTGGCGCAGGCGTTTAATCAGCTACAACATCGCCCGTTTCGCGCCAATATCGGTGGCATTAACAAAGTGCGCAACGAATATCATGTCTATATGACCGATGCGCAGGGCAAAGTATTGTTCGATTCGGCAAATAAAGCCGTTGGACAGGATTATTCGCGCTGGAATGACGTCTGGCTAACGTTGCGTGGTCAGTATGGTGCGCGCAGCACGTTGCAAAATCCTGCCGATCCCGAAAGTTCTGTGATGTATGTTGCCGCGCCGATTATGGACGGCTCGCGGCTTATTGGCGTTTTGAGCGTAGGCAAACCGAACGCGGCGATGGCTCCGGTCATTAAGCGTAGCGAGCGGCGAATTTTATGGGCCAGCGCCATTTTGTTGGGGATTGCACTGGTGATTGGCGCAGGCATGGTTTGGTGGATCAACCGCTCTATTGCCAGGCTCACTCGCTATGCTGATTCCGTCACTGACAATAAGCCCGTTCCTCTCCCCGATCTCGGTAGTAGCGAGTTGCGTAAACTCGCGCAGGCGCTGGAAAGTATGCGCGTGAAGCTGGAAGGGAAAAACTATATTGAGCAGTATGTTTATGCGTTAACTCATGAGCTAAAAAGCCCACTGGCGGCGATTCGTGGCGCGGCGGAAATTTTACGCGAAGGTCCGCCGCCGGAAGTGGTGGCTCGTTTTACCGACAACATTCTGACGCAAAATGCGCGAATGCAGGCACTGGTGGAAACGTTACTACGCCAGGCAAGACTGGAGAATCGTCAGGAAGTCGTTCTGACTGCTGTTGATGTGGCGGCATTATTTCGCCGCGTCAGCGAAGCGCGCACCGTGCAGTTGGCAGAAAAAAACATCACTTTGCATGTTATGCCTACTGAGATTAACGTTGCTGCTGAACCGGCGTTACTGGAGCAGGCGCTGGGGAATTTACTGGATAACGCCATCGATTTTACTCCCGAGAGCGGTTGCATAACGCTAAGCGCCGAAGTGGATCAGGAATACGTCACCCTTAAGGTGCTGGATACCGGTAGTGGGATTCCTGACTACGCGCTGTCACGTATTTTTGAACGCTTTTACTCTTTGCCGCGTGCAAATGGGCAAAAAAGCAGCGGTCTGGGGTTGGCGTTTGTCAGTGAGGTCGCCCGTTTGTTTAACGGCGAAGTCACGCTGCGCAACGTGCAGGAAGGTGGCATGCTGGCCTCGCTTCGACTTCACCGTCACTTCACATAGCTTCAAATTCTTCCCACATAGCCTTCGTATCCTGCTGTCATTGCAAAGGAGAAGACTATGTTGAAATCCCCCCTGTTCTGGAAAATGACCACCTTGTTTGGTGCAGTATTGCTGTTGTTGATTCCGATAATGCTGATTCGGCAGGTGATTGTCGAACGTGCCGATTACCGTAGCGATGTGGAAGATGTGATTCGCCAAAGTACCAGCGGGCCGCAAAAACTCGTTGGGCCGCTCATCGCTATTCCTGTGACCGAGCTTTATACGGTGCAGGAAGACGATAAAACCGTGGAGCGGAAACGAAGTTTTATTCATTTTTGGTTACCTGAGTCATTGATGGTTGATGGCAATCAGAATGTGGAAGAACGCAAGATAGGCATCTATACCGGTCAGGTCTGGCACAGTGATTTAACGCTAAAAGCCGATTTCGATGTTTCGCGTCTTCGCGAACTCGACGCGCCAAATATCACCTTAGGCAAGCCATTTATTGTGATTAGCGTCGGGGATGCGCGTGGTATTGGTGTGGTGAAAGCGCCTGAAGTTAACGGTACGGCGCTGACCATTGAACCCGGCACCGGGTTAGAGCAAGGCGGGCAGGGCGTGCATATCCCTTTACCCGAAGGGGACTGGCGCAAGCAGAACCTGAAGCTGAATGTGGCGCTGAATTTAAGCGGTACCGGCGATCTTTCTGTGGTGCCTGGCGGGCGTTATAGCGAAATGACCTTAACCAGCAACTGGCCGCATCCCAGTTTTTTAGGTGATTTTCTACCAGCCAAACGGGAAGTTAGCGAGTCAGGTTTTCAGGCGCAATGGCAAAGTAGCTGGTTTGCTAATAATCTCGGTGAGCGTTTTGCTTCAGGCAATGATACCGGCTGGGAAAACTTCCCCGCGTTTAGCGTCGCAGTGACGACGCCAGCCGATCAATACCAATTAACGGACCGGGCGACTAAGTACGCCATTCTGCTGATTGCGCTGACTTTTATGGCATTCTTTGTTTTTGAAACGCTCACCGCGCAACGTTTACACCCAATGCAATATTTGCTGGTGGGGCTTTCATTGGTGATGTTTTATTTGCTCTTGCTGGCGCTTTCTGAACATACCGGTTTTACCGTGGCATGGATAATCGCCAGTCTGATTGGGGCGTTAATGAACGGTATTTATTTGCAGGCGGTATTGAAAGGCTGGCGTAATAGCATGTTGTTTACCCTCGCGCTGTTGTTGCTGGATGGTGTGATGTGGGGACTGCTCAACTCTGCCGATAGCGCGCTGTTGTTGGGAACCAGTGCACTGGTGGTGGCGCTGGCCGGCATGATGTTTGTGACCCGTAATATCGACTGGTATGCGTTTTCACTGCCGAAAATGAAAGCCAGTAAAGAAGTTACCATGGACGATGAATTACGTATCTGGAAATAAGGTAGAAAAATAAAAACGGCGCTAAAAAGCGCCGTTTTTATTGACGGTGGTAAAGCCGATTAATCTTCCAGATCACCGCAGAAGCGATAACCTTCACCGTGAATGGTGGCGATGATTTCCGGCGTATCCGGCGTAGATTCGAAATGTTTACGAATACGGCGGATCGTCACGTCTACAGTACGGTCGTGCGGTTTCAGCTCACGGCCGGTCATTTTCTTCAGCAGTTCAGCACGGGACTGAATTTTGCCTGGGTTTTCACAGAAGTGAAGCATGGCGCGGAACTCGCTGCGCGGCAGCTTGTACTGCTCGCCATCAGGGCCGATCAACGAACGGCTGTTGATGTCCAGTTCCCAACCATTGAACTTGTAGCTTTCAACGCTACGACGTTCTTCGCTGACAGTACCCAGATTCATGGTACGGGACAGCAGGTTGCGTGCACGAATAGTCAGTTCACGCGGGTTGAACGGTTTGGTGATGTAGTCATCTGCACCGATTTCGAGGCCGAGAATTTTATCGACTTCGTTGTCACGGCCAGTCAGGAACATCAACGCAACATTCGCCTGCTCGCGCAGTTCACGCGCTAACAGAAGACCGTTCTTACCCGGCAGATTGATATCCATGATCACCAGGTTGATGTCATATTCAGAGAGGATCTGATGCATTTCCGCGCCATCTGTCGCTTCGAAAACATCATAGCCTTCCGCTTCGAAAATACTTTTCAACGTGTTGCGTGTTACCAACTCGTCTTCAACGATAAGAATGTGCGGGGTCTGCATGTTTGCTACCTAAATTGCCAACTAAATCGAAACAGGAAGTACAAAAGTCCCTGACCTGCCTGATGCATGCTGCAAATTAACATGATCGGCGTAACATGACTAAAGTACGTAATTGCGTTCTTGATGCACTTTCCATCAACGTCAACAACATCATTAGCTTGGTCGTGGGTACTTTCCCTCAGGACCCGACAGTGTCAAAAACGGCTGTCATCCTAACCATTTTAACAGCAATATAACAGGCTAAGAGGGGCAGGACACCCAATAAAACTACGCTTCGTTGACATATATCAAGTTCAATTGTAGCACGTTAACAGTTTGATGAAATGATCGTATCTAAATGCTAGCTTTCGTCACATTATTTTAATAATCCAACTAGTTGCTTCATACAACTAATAAACGTGGTGAATCCAATTATCGAGATTTATTTTTTATAAAATTATCCTAAGTAAACAGAAGGATATGTAGCATTTTTTAACAATTCAATCGTTAGTACAGTCAGGAAATAGTTTAGCTTTTTTTAAGCTAAGCAAAGGGCTTTTCCTGCGACTTACGTTAAGAATTTGTAAATTCGCAACGCGTAATAAGTTGACAATGATCACCCTGTTCGCGGTTATTTGGTCAAGAAGAGTGGCAATATGCGTATAACGATTATTCTGGTTGCACCCGCCAGAGCAGAAAATATTGGGGCAGCGGCGCGGGCAATGAAAACGATGGGTTTTAGCGAACTGCGGATTGTTGATAGTCAGGCACACCTGGAGCCAGTCGCCCGTTGGGTCGCACATGGATCTGGTGATATTATTGATAATATTAAAGTTTTCAAGACACTAGCTGAATCGTTACACGATGTCGATTTCACTGTTGCCACCACTGCGCGCAGTCGGGCGAAATATCATTACTACGCTACGCCAGTAGAACTGGTGCCGCTGTTAGAGGAAAAATCTTCATGGATGAGCCATGCCGCTCTGGTGTTTGGTCGCGAAGATTCCGGGCTGACTAACGAAGAGTTAGCGTTGGCTGACGTTCTTACTGGTGTGCCGATGGTGGCGGATTATCCTTCGCTCAATCTGGGGCAGGCAGTGATGGTCTATTGCTATCAATTAGCAACATTAATACAACAACCGGCGAAAAGTGACACAACGGCAGACCAACATCAACTGCAAGCTTTACGCGAACGAGCCATGACATTGCTGACGACTCTGGCAGTGGCAGATGACATAAAACTGGTCGACTGGTTACAACAACGCCTGGGGCTTTTAGAGCAACGAGACACGGCAATGTTGCACCGTTTGCTGCATGATATTGAAAAAAATATCACCAAATAAAAAACGCCTTAGTAAGTGATTTTCAGCTTTTCATTCTGACTGCAACGGGCAATATGTCTCTGTGTGGATTAAAAAAAGAGTGTCTGATAGCAGCTTCTGAACTGGTTACCTGCCGTGAGTAAATTAAAATTTTATTGACTTAGGTCACTAAATACTTTAACCAATATAGGCATAGCGCACAGACAGATAAAAATTACAGAGTACACAACATCCATGAAACGCATTAGCACCACCATTACCACCACCATCACCATCACCATTACCACAGGTAACGGTGCGGGCTGACGCGTACAGGAAACACAGAAAAAAGCCCGCACCTGACAGTGCGGGCTTTTTTTTCGACCAAAGGTAACGAGGTAACAACCATGCGAGTGTTGAAGTTCGGCGGTACATCAGTGGCAAATGCAGAACGTTTTCTGCGGGTTGCCGATATTCTGGAAAGCAATGCCAGGCAGGGGCAGGTGGCCACCGTCCTCTCTGCCCCCGCCAAAATCACCAACCATCTGGTAGCGATGATTGAAAAAACCATTAGCGGCCAGGATGCTTTACCCAATATCAGCGATGCCGAACGTATTTTTGCCGAACTTCTGACGGGACTCGCCGCCGCCCAGCCGGGATTTCCGCTGGCACAATTGAAAACTTTCGTCGACCAGGAATTTGCCCAAATAAAACATGTCCTGCATGGTATCAGTTTGTTGGGGCAGTGCCCGGATAGCATCAACGCTGCGCTGATTTGCCGTGGCGAGAAAATGTCGATCGCCATTATGGCCGGCGTGTTAGAAGCGCGTGGTCACAACGTTACCGTTATCGATCCGGTCGAAAAACTGCTGGCAGTGGGTCATTACCTCGAATCTACCGTTGATATTGCTGAATCCACCCGCCGTATTGCGGCAAGCCGCATTCCGGCTGACCACATGGTGCTGATGGCTGGTTTCACTGCCGGTAATGAAAAAGGCGAGCTGGTGGTTCTGGGACGCAACGGTTCCGACTACTCCGCTGCGGTGCTGGCGGCCTGTTTACGCGCCGATTGTTGCGAGATCTGGACGGATGTTGACGGTGTTTATACCTGCGACCCGCGTCAGGTGCCCGATGCGAGGTTGTTGAAGTCGATGTCCTATCAGGAAGCGATGGAGCTTTCTTACTTCGGCGCTAAAGTTCTTCACCCCCGCACCATTACCCCCATCGCCCAGTTCCAGATCCCTTGCCTGATTAAAAATACCGGAAATCCTCAAGCACCAGGTACGCTCATTGGTGCCAGCCGTGATGAAGACGAATTACCGGTCAAGGGCATTTCCAATCTGAATAACATGGCAATGTTCAGCGTTTCCGGCCCGGGGATGAAAGGGATGGTTGGCATGGCGGCGCGCGTCTTTGCAGCGATGTCACGCGCCCGTATTTCCGTGGTGCTGATTACGCAATCATCTTCCGAATACAGTATCAGTTTCTGCGTTCCGCAAAGCGACTGTGTGCGAGCTGAACGGGCAATGCAGGAAGAGTTCTACCTGGAACTGAAAGAAGGTTTACTGGAGCCGTTGGCGGTGACGGAACGGCTGGCCATTATCTCGGTGGTAGGTGATGGTATGCGCACCTTACGTGGGATCTCGGCGAAATTCTTTGCCGCGCTGGCCCGCGCCAATATCAACATTGTCGCCATTGCTCAGGGATCTTCTGAACGCTCAATCTCTGTCGTGGTCAATAACGATGATGCGACCACTGGCGTGCGCGTTACTCATCAGATGCTGTTCAATACCGATCAGGTTATCGAAGTGTTTGTGATTGGCGTCGGTGGCGTTGGCGGTGCGCTGCTGGAGCAACTGAAGCGTCAGCAAAGCTGGTTGAAGAATAAACATATCGACTTACGTGTCTGCGGTGTTGCTAACTCGAAGGCACTCCTCACCAATGTACATGGCCTTAATCTGGAAAACTGGCAGGAAGAACTGGCGCAAGCCAAAGAGCCGTTTAATCTCGGGCGCTTAATTCGCCTCGTGAAAGAATATCATCTGCTGAACCCGGTCATTGTTGACTGTACTTCCAGCCAGGCAGTGGCGGATCAATATGCCGACTTCCTGCGCGAAGGTTTCCACGTTGTTACGCCGAACAAAAAGGCCAACACCTCGTCGATGGATTACTACCATCAGTTGCGTTATGCGGCGGAAAAATCGCGGCGTAAATTCCTCTATGACACCAACGTTGGGGCTGGATTACCGGTTATCGAGAACCTGCAAAATCTGCTCAATGCTGGTGATGAATTGATGAAGTTCTCCGGCATTCTTTCAGGTTCGCTTTCTTATATCTTCGGCAAGTTAGACGAAGGCATGAGTTTCTCCGAGGCGACCACACTGGCGCGGGAAATGGGTTATACCGAACCGGACCCGCGAGATGATCTTTCTGGTATGGATGTGGCGCGTAAGCTATTGATTCTCGCTCGTGAAACGGGACGTGAACTGGAGCTGGCGGATATTGAAATTGAACCTGTGCTGCCCGCAGAGTTTAACGCCGAGGGTGATGTCGCCGCTTTTATGGCGAATCTGTCACAGCTCGACGATCTCTTTGCCGCGCGTGTGGCGAAGGCCCGTGATGAAGGAAAAGTTTTGCGCTATGTTGGCAATATTGATGAAGATGGCGTCTGTCGCGTGAAGATTGCCGAAGTGGATGGTAATGATCCGCTGTTCAAAGTGAAAAATGGTGAAAACGCCCTGGCCTTCTATAGCCACTATTATCAGCCGCTGCCGTTGGTGCTGCGCGGATATGGTGCGGGCAATGACGTTACAGCTGCTGGTGTCTTTGCCGATCTGCTACGTACCCTCTCATGGAAGTTAGGAGTCTGACATGGTTAAAGTTTATGCCCCGGCTTCCAGTGCCAATATGAGCGTCGGGTTTGATGTGCTCGGGGCGGCGGTGACACCCGTTGATGGTGCATTGCTCGGAGATGTAGTCACGGTTGAGGCGGCAGAGACATTCAGTCTCAACAACCTCGGACGCTTTGCCGATAAGCTGCCGTCAGAACCTCGGGAAAATATCGTTTATCAGTGCTGGGAGCGTTTTTGCCAGGAGCTGGGTAAGCAAATTCCAGTGGCGATGACTCTGGAAAAGAATATGCCAATCGGCTCGGGCTTAGGCTCCAGTGCCTGTTCGGTGGTCGCGGCGCTGATGGCGATGAATGAACACTGTGGCAAGCCGCTTAATGACACTCGTTTGCTGGCTTTGATGGGCGAGCTGGAAGGGCGTATCTCCGGCAGCATTCATTACGACAACGTGGCACCGTGTTTTCTTGGTGGTATGCAGTTGATGATCGAAGAAAACGACATCATCAGCCAGCAAGTGCCTGGGTTTGATGAGTGGCTGTGGGTGCTGGCGTATCCGGGGATTAAAGTCTCGACGGCAGAAGCCAGGGCTATTTTACCGGCGCAGTATCGCCGCCAGGATTGCATTGCGCACGGGCGACATTTGGCAGGCTTCATTCACGCCTGCTATTCCCGTCAGCCTGAGCTTGCCGCGAAGCTGATGAAAGATGTTATCGCTGAACCCTACCGTGAACGGTTATTGCCTGGCTTCCGGCAGGCGCGGCAGGCGGTTGCGGAAATCGGCGCGGTAGCGAGCGGTATCTCCGGCTCCGGCCCGACCTTGTTCGCTCTGTGTGACAAGCCGGATACCGCCCAGCGCGTTGCCGACTGGTTGGGTAAGAACTACCTGCAAAATCAGGAAGGTTTTGTTCATATTTGCCAGCTGGATACGGCGGGCGCACGAGTACTGGAAAACTAAATGAAACTCTACAATCTGAAAGATCACAATGAGCAGGTCAGCTTTGCGCAAGCCGTAACCCAGGGGTTAGGCAAAAATCAGGGGCTGTTTTTTCCGCACGACCTGCCGGAATTCAGCCTGACTGAAATTGATGAGATGCTGAAGCTGGATTTTGTCACCCGCAGTGCGAAGATCCTCTCGGCGTTTATTGGTGATGAAATCCCGCAGGAAATCCTGGAAGAGCGCGTACGCGCGGCGTTTGCCTTCCCGGCTCCGGTCGCCAATGTTGAAAGCGATGTCGGTTGTCTGGAATTGTTCCACGGGCCAACGCTGGCATTTAAAGATTTCGGCGGTCGCTTTATGGCACAAATACTGACCCATATTGCGGGCGATAAGCCAGTGACCATTCTGACCGCGACATCCGGTGATACTGGAGCGGCAGTGGCTCATGCTTTCTACGGTTTACCGAATGTGAAAGTGGTTATCCTCTATCCACGAGGCAAAATCAGTCCACTGCAAGAAAAACTGTTCTGTACATTGGGCGGCAATATCGAAACTGTTGCCATCGACGGCGATTTCGATGCCTGTCAGGCGCTGGTGAAGCAGGCGTTTGATGATGAAGAACTGAAAGTGGCGCTGGGGCTAAACTCTGCTAACTCCATTAACATCAGCCGTTTGCTGGCGCAGATTTGCTACTACTTTGAAGCTGTTGCGCAGCTGCCGCAGGAAGCGCGCAACCAGCTGGTTGTCTCGGTGCCAAGCGGAAACTTCGGCGATTTGACGGCGGGTCTGCTGGCGAAGTCACTCGGTCTGCCGGTAAAACGTTTTATTGCTGCGACCAACGTGAACGATACCGTACCACGTTTCCTGCACGACGGGCAGTGGTCACCCAAAGCGACTCAGGCGACGTTATCCAATGCGATGGATGTTAGCCAGCCAAACAACTGGCCGCGTGTGGAAGAGTTGTTCCGCCGCAAAATCTGGCAACTGAAAGAGCTGGGGTATGCAGCCGTGGATGATGAAACCACGCAACAGACAATGCGTGAGTTAAAAGAACTGGGCTATACCTCGGAGCCGCACGCTGCCGTAGCTTATCGTGCGCTGCGTGACCAGTTGAATCCAGGCGAATATGGCTTGTTCCTCGGCACCGCGCATCCGGCGAAATTTAAAGAGAGCGTGGAAGCGATTCTCGGTGAAACGTTGGATCTGCCAAAAGAGCTGGTAGAACGTGCTGATTTACCCTTGCTTTCGCATAACCTGCCCGCCGATTTTGCTGCGTTGCGTAAATTGATGATGAATCATCAGTAACATCTATTCATTATCTCAATCAGGCCGGGTTTGCTTTTATGCAGCCCGGCTTTTTTATGAAGAAAATATGGAGAAAAATGACAGGGAAAAAGGAGAAATTCTCAATAAATGCGGTAATTTAGAGATTAGGATTGCGGAGAATAACAACTGCCGTTCTCATCGCGTAATCTCCGGATATCGACCCATAACGGGCAATGATAAAAGGAGTAACCTGTGAAAAAGATGCAATCTATCGTACTCGCACTTTCCCTGGTTCTGGTCGCTCCCATGGCAGCGCAGGCTGCGGAAATTACGCTAGTCCCGTCAGTAAAATTACAGATAGGCGATCGTGATAATCGTGGCTATTACTGGGATGGCGGTCACTGGCGCGACCACGGCTGGTGGAAACAACATTATGAATGGCGAGGCAATCGCTGGCACCCACATGGACCGCCGTCATCGCCGCGCCATAACAAGCACAATGATCATCGTGGCGATCATCGTCCGGGGCCTGACAAACATCATCGCTAAATATCAATGCCGGATTGCCATCCGGCATTATCCGGCATTGACTACAAACTTAACGTTGTTCGTAGCGTTTAAACACCAGTTCGCCATTGCTGGAGGAAGCTTCATCAAAGAAGTAACCTTCGCTATTAAAACCAGTCAGTTGCTCTGGTTTGGTCAGCCGATTTTCAATAATGAAACGACTCATCAGACCGCGTGCTTTCTTAGCGTAGAAGCTGATGATCTTAAATTTGCCGTTCTTCTCATCGAGGAACACTGGCTTGATAATCTCGGCATTCAATTTCTTCGGCTTCACCGATTTAAAATACTCATCTGACGCCAGATTTATCACCACATTATCGCCTTGTGCTGCGAGCGCCTCGTTCAGCTTGTTGGTGATGATATCTCCCCAGAATTGATACAGATCTTTCCCTCGGGCATTCTCAAGACGTATCCCCATTTCCAGACGATAAGGCTGCATTAAATCGAGCGGGCGCAGTACGCCATACAAGCCGGAAAGCATTCGCAAATGCTGTTGGGCAAAATCGAAATCGTCTTCGCTGAAGGTTTCGGCCTGCAAGCCAGTGTAGACATCACCTTTAAACGCCAGAATTGCCTGGCGGGCATTCTCCGGTGTGAAATTTGGCTGCCAGTCATGAAAGCGAGCGGCGTTGATACCCGCCAGTTTGTCGCTGATGCGCATCAGGGAGCTAATCTGCGGGGGCGTCAGTTTCCGCGCTTCATGGATCAGCTGCTGGGCGTTGTCTAACAGCTCCGGCAGCGTATAGCGCGTGGTGGTCAACGGGCTTTGGTAATCAAGCGTTTTCGCAGGTGAAATAAGAATCAGCATATCCAGTCCTTGCAGGAAATTTATGCCGACTTTAGCAAAAAAAGAGAATGAGTTGATCGATAGTTGTGATTACTCCTGCGAAACATCATCCCACGCGTCTGGAGAAAGCTGGCGACCGATCTCCGGATAACGCAACGGATCAAACACCGGACGCACGCCGAGTTTACGCTGGCGTAGATAATCACTGGCAATGGTATGAACCACAGGCGAGAGCAGTAATATGGCGGTCAAATTGGTAATAGCCATGCAGGCCATAATGATATCTGCCAGTTGCCACATCAGCGGAAAACTTAGCAAGGTGCCGCCGATGACCGTTGCTAAGGTGCAGATCCGCAGACACCAGATCGCTTTAGGGTTGTTCAGGCGTAAAAAGAAGAGATTGTTTTCGGCATAAATGTAGTTGGCAACGATGGAGCTGAAGGCAAACAGAATAACCACGAGGGTAACAAACTCCGCACCCCAGGAACCCATTAGCACCCGCATCGCCTTCTGGATAAGCTGAATACCTTCCAGCGGCATGTAGGTTGTGCCGTTACCCGCCAGTAATATCAGCATGGCGCTTGCCGTGCAGATGACCAGGGTGTCGATAAAAATGCCAATCATCTGGACAATTCCTTGCGCTGCCGGATGCGGAGGCCAGGACGCAGCTGCCGCTGCCGCGTTTGGCGTCGACCCCATTCCCGCCTCATTGGAAAACATACTGCGCTGAAAACCGTTAGTAATCGCCTGGCTTAAGGTATATCCCGCCGCGCCGCCTGCAGCTTCCTGCCAGCCAAAAGCACTCTCAAAAATAGACCAAATGACGTGGGGAAGTTGCCCGATATTCATTACGCAAATCACCAGGCTGGTCAGTACCCAGATTATCGCCATCAACGGGACAAACCCCTGCATGAGCCGGGCGACGCCATGAAGACCGCGAGTGATCGCCAGCAGAGCAAAGACAGCGAGAATAATACCTGTTACCAGCGGGGGAAAATCAAAAGAAAAACTCAGGGCTCGCGCAACGGCGTTCGCCTGAACTCCGCTGAAAATTATGCCGTAGGCGATGAGCAAAAAGACGGCGAACAGAACGCCCATCCAGCGCATCCCCAGCCCGCGCGCCATATACCATGCCGGTCCGCCACGAAACTGCCCATTGGCATCACGTTCTTTATAAAGCTGTGCGAGGGAACATTCGGCAAACGAGGTCGCCATGCCGATAAATGCGGCAACCCACATCCAGAAGACGGCTCCAGGTCCACCGGCGGTAATTGCCAGCGCAACGCCGGCCAGGTTGCCGCTACCCACGCGCGCTGCAAGACTGGTACACAATGACTGAAATGAGGTTAAACCGCCTGGCTGTGGATGAATGCTATTTTTAAGACTTTTGCCAAACTGGCGGATGTAGCGAAACTGCACAAATCCGGTGCGAAAAGTGAACCAACAACCTGCGCCGAAGAGCAGGTAAATCATTACCGATCCCCAAAGGACGCTGTTAATAAAGGAGAAAAAATCTGGCATGCATATCCCTCTTATTGCCGGTCGCGATGACTTTCCTGTGTAAACGTTACCAATTGTTTAAGAAGTATATACGCTACGAGGTACTTGATAACTTCTGCGTAGCATACATGAGGTTTTGTATAAAAATGGCGGGCGATATCAACGCAGTGTCAGAAATCCGAAACAGTCTCGCCTGGCGATAACCGTCTTGTCGGCGGTTGCGCTGACGTTGCGTCGTGATATCATCAGGGCAGACCGGTTACATCCCCCTAACAAGCTGTTTAAAGAGAAATACTATCATGACGGACAAATTGACCTCCCTTCGTCAGTACACCACCGTAGTGGCCGACACTGGGGACATCGCGGCAATGAAGCTGTATCAACCGCAGGATGCCACAACCAACCCTTCTCTCATTCTTAACGCAGCGCAGATTCCGGAATACCGTAAGTTGATTGATGATGCTGTCGCCTGGGCGAAACAGCAGAGCAACGATCGCGCGCAGCAGATCGTGGACGCGACCGACAAACTGGCAGTAAATATTGGTCTGGAAATCCTGAAACTGGTTCCGGGCCGTATCTCAACTGAAGTTGATGCGCGTCTTTCCTATGACACCGAAGCGTCAATTGCGAAAGCAAAACGCCTGATCAAACTCTACAACGATGCAGGTATTAGCAACGATCGTATTCTGATCAAACTGGCTTCTACCTGGCAGGGTATCCGTGCTGCAGAACAGCTGGAAAAAGAAGGTATTAACTGTAACCTGACCCTGCTGTTCTCCTTCGCTCAGGCTCGTGCTTGTGCGGAAGCGGGCGTGTTCCTGATCTCGCCGTTTGTTGGCCGTATTCTTGACTGGTACAAAGCGAATACCGATAAGAAAGAGTACGCTCCGGCAGAAGATCCGGGCGTGGTTTCTGTATCTGAAATCTACCAGTACTACAAAGAGCATGGTTATGAAACCGTGGTTATGGGCGCAAGCTTCCGTAACATCGGCGAAATTCTGGAACTGGCAGGCTGCGACCGTCTGACCATCGCACCGGCACTGCTGAAAGAGCTGGCGGAGAGCGAAGGGGCTATCGAACGTAAACTGTCTTACACTGGTGAAGTGAAAGCGCGTCCGGCGCGTATCACTGAGTCCGAGTTCCTGTGGCAGCACAACCAGGATCCAATGGCAGTAGATAAACTGGCGGAAGGTATCCGTAAGTTTGCTGTTGACCAGGAAAAACTGGAAAAAATGATCGGCGATCTGCTGTAATCATACTTAGCGTGACCGGGAAGTCGGTCACGCTACCTCTTCTGAAACCTGTCTGTCACTCCCTTCGCAGTGTATCATTCTGTTTAACGAGACTGTTTAAACGGAAAAATCTTGATGAATACTTTACGTATTGGCTTAGTTTCCATCTCTGATCGCGCATCCAGCGGCGTTTATCAGGATAAAGGCATCCCTGCGCTGGAAGAATGGCTGACATCGGCGCTAACCACGCCGTTTGAACTGGAAACCCGCTTAATCCCCGATGAGCAGGCGATCATCGAGCAAACGTTGTGTGAGCTGGTGGATGAAATGAGTTGCCATCTGGTGCTCACCACGGGCGGAACTGGCCCTGCGCGTCGTGACGTAACGCCCGATGCGACGCTGGCAGTAGCGGACCGCGAGATGCCAGGCTTTGGTGAACAGATGCGCCAGATCAGCCTGCATTTTGTACCAACTGCGATCCTTTCGCGTCAGGTGGGGGTGATTCGCAAACAGGCGCTGATCCTTAACTTACCCGGTCAACCGAAGTCTATTAAAGAGACGCTGGAAGGTGTGAAGGACGCTGAGGGTAACGTTGTGGTGCACGGTATTTTTGCCAGCGTACCGTACTGCATTCAGTTGCTGGAAGGGCCATACGTTGAAACGGCACCGGAAGTGGTTGCAGCATTCAGACCGAAGAGTGCAAGACGCGAAGTTAGCGAATAAAAAAATCCCCCCAGGCGGGGGGATCAGACTGATGACAAACGCAAAACTGCCTGATGCGCTACGCTTATCAGGCCTACGATCTTCTTGCAATATATTGAATTTGCACGATTTTGTAGGCCGGATAAGGCGTTCACGCCGCATCCGGCATAAACAAAGCGCACGTTGTTAACAATCTTATCCCTTCGAGCGGGGGGAGCTTAACAATTAGTGAGACTCACCAATCGGCAGAACGGTGCGACCAAACTGCTCGTTCAGCACTTCACCCATCGCCAGATAGATTGCGCTGGCACCGCAGATAAGACCAATCCAGCCGGCAAAGTGGATGATCGCGGCGTTACCGGCAATGTTACCGATCGCCAGCAGGGCAAACAGCACGGTCAGGCTAAAGAAAACGAATTGCAGAACGCGTGCGCCTTTCAGCGTGCCGAAGAACATAAACAGCGTAAATATGCCCCACAGACCCAGGTAGACACCAAGGAACTGGGCATTTGGCGCATCGGTCAGCCCCAGTTTCGGCATCAGCAGAATTGCAACCAGCGTCAGCCAGAAAGAACCGTAAGAGGTGAATGCGGTTAAACCGAAAGTGTTGCCTTTTTTGTACTCCAGCAGACCGGCAAAAATTTGCGCGATGCCGCCGTAGAAAATGCCCATGGCAAGAATAATACCGTCCAGAGCAAAATAACCCACGTTGTGCAGGTTAAGCAGAATGGTGGTCATGCCGAAGCCCATCAGGCCCAGCGGTGCCGGATTAGCCAACTTAGTGTTGCCCATAATTCCTCAAAAATCATCATCGAATGAATGGTGAAATAATTTCCCTGAATAACTGTAGTGTTTTCAGGGCGCGGCATAATAATCAGCCAGTGGGGCAGTGTCTACGATCTTTTGAGGGGAAAATGAAAATTTTCCCCGGTTTCCGGTATCAGACCTGAGTGGCGCTAACCATCCGGCGCAGGCAGGCGATTTGCAGTACGGCTGGAATTGTCACGCGATAGGCACTGCCGCTGACCGCTTTAACCCCATTTAATGCTGCGCCCACAGGGCCTCCCAGACCCGCGCCGCGCAGCAAACCATGCCCAAGCACGCTCATTGCTGCGTGGGTGCGTAAAATGCGGGTCAATTGGCTGGAAAGCAAATGCGACACACCTTTTGCCAATAATTTGTCTTTCATCAGCAGCGGCAGCAGCTCTTCCAGCTCATTCACCCTGGCATCGACCGCGTGCAGAAACTCCTGCTTATGTTCCTCGTCCATTTTCTTCCAGGTATTACGCAGAAATTGTTCCAGTAACTGTTGCTCAATTTCAAACGTAGACATCTCTTTGTCGGCTTTCAGCTTCAATCGCTTTGAAACATCGAGCAAAATGGCGCGATACAATTTACCGTGTCCGCGCAGTTTGTTGGCGATACTATCGCCACCAAAATGCTGTAATTCTCCGGCAATCAGCTGCCAGTTGCGGCGGTGTCGCTCGGGATGTCCTTCCATCGATTTAAACAGTTCGTTGCGCATCAGTACGCTGGAGAGGCGAGTTTTGCCTTTTTCATTATGGGTGAGCAGCCGGGCGAAATTTGCCAACTGTTCCTCACTACAATGCTGGAGAAAATCCAGATCTGAATCATTCAGGTAATTAACATTCATTTTTTGTGGTTTCTATATTCTGGCGTTAGTCGTCGCCGATAATTTTCAGCGTGGCCATATCCGATGAGTTCACTGTATGACCGGAAAAGGTGATTTTTGAGACGCAGCGTTTGTTGTCGTTATCGCTGTTAATGTTGATCCAGTCAGTGGTTTGCCCTTCTTTTATTTCTGAAGGAATATTCAGGGTCTGACTGGCGCTTCGGGTGGCTTTGAAATAAATCGATGCACCGCTTAACTGCAAATCGCCATGGTCGGCTGAGAGCTGTATGCGTTTAACAATGCGACAAACAGGAAGTTTCAGCGCCAGATCGTTGGTTTCGTTTCGCGGCATTGCAATGACGCCGAGGATTTTATGGTCGTTTGCCTGCGCCGTGCAGCACAGCATCAGGCTAATCGCCAGGCTGGCGGAAATCGTAATAACGGATTTCATAAGGATTCTCTTGGTGGGGAGGGGTAGGGGGATGAAACTAGTTTACTGCTGATAAAGAGAAATTTCAGGCACGTAATATTTTCTTTTTATTACAATTTTTTGATGAATGCCTTGACTGCGATTCATTCTTTATATGAATAAAATTGCTGTCAGTTTCACGTCTTGTCCTGCCATATCGCGAAATTTCTGCGCAAAAGCACAAAAAATTTTTGCATCTCCCCCTTGATGACGTGGGTTACGACCCCATTTAGTAGTCAACCGCAGTGAGTGAGTCTGCAAAAAAATGAAATTGGGCAGTTGAAACCAGACGTTTCGCCCCTATTACAGACTCACAACCACATGATGACCGAATATATAGTGGAGACGTTTAGATGGGTAAAATAATTGGTATCGACCTGGGTACTACCAACTCTTGTGTAGCGATTATGGATGGCACCACTCCTCGTGTACTGGAGAACGCCGAAGGCGATCGCACCACGCCTTCTATCATTGCCTATACCCAGGATGGTGAAACTCTGGTTGGTCAGCCGGCTAAACGTCAGGCAGTGACGAACCCGCAAAACACCCTGTTTGCGATTAAACGCCTGATTGGCCGCCGCTTCCAGGACGAAGAAGTACAGCGTGATGTTTCCATCATGCCGTTCAAAATTATTGCTGCTGATAACGGCGACGCATGGGTCGAAGTTAAAGGCCAGAAAATGGCACCGCCGCAGATCTCTGCTGAAGTGCTGAAAAAAATGAAGAAAACCGCTGAAGATTACCTGGGTGAACCGGTAACTGAAGCTGTTATTACCGTACCGGCATACTTTAACGATGCTCAGCGTCAGGCAACCAAAGACGCAGGCCGTATCGCTGGTCTGGAAGTAAAACGTATCATCAACGAACCGACCGCAGCTGCGCTGGCTTACGGTCTGGACAAAGGTACTGGCAACCGTACTATCGCGGTTTATGACCTGGGTGGTGGTACTTTCGATATTTCCATTATCGAAATCGACGAAGTTGACGGCGAAAAAACCTTCGAAGTTCTGGCAACCAACGGTGATACCCACCTGGGTGGTGAAGACTTCGACAGTCGTCTGATCAACTATCTGGTTGAAGAATTCAAGAAAGATCAGGGCATTGACCTGCGCAACGATCCGCTGGCAATGCAGCGCCTGAAAGAAGCGGCAGAAAAAGCGAAAATCGAACTGTCTTCCGCTCAGCAGACCGACGTTAACCTGCCGTACATCACTGCAGACGCGACCGGTCCGAAACACATGAACATCAAAGTGACTCGTGCGAAACTGGAAAGCCTGGTTGAAGATCTGGTAAACCGTTCCATTGAGCCGCTGAAAGTTGCACTGCAGGACGCTGGCCTGTCCGTATCTGATATCGACGACGTTATCCTCGTTGGTGGTCAGACTCGTATGCCAATGGTTCAGAAGAAAGTTGCTGAATTCTTTGGTAAAGAGCCGCGTAAAGATGTTAACCCGGACGAAGCTGTAGCCATCGGTGCTGCTGTTCAGGGTGGTGTTCTGACTGGTGACGTAAAAGACGTACTGCTGCTGGACGTTACCCCGCTGTCTCTGGGTATCGAAACCATGGGCGGTGTGATGACCACGCTGATCGCGAAAAACACCACTATCCCGACCAAGCACAGCCAGGTGTTCTCTACCGCTGAAGACAACCAGTCTGCGGTAACCATCCATGTGCTGCAGGGTGAACGTAAACGTGCGGCTGATAACAAATCTCTGGGTCAGTTCAACCTGGATGGTATCAACCCGGCACCGCGCGGCATGCCGCAGATCGAAGTTACCTTCGATATCGATGCTGACGGTATCCTGCACGTTTCCGCGAAAGACAAAAACAGCGGTAAAGAGCAGAAGATCACTATCAAGGCTTCTTCTGGTCTGAACGAAGATGAAATCCAGAAAATGGTACGCGACGCAGAAGCTAACGCCGAAGCTGACCGTAAGTTTGAAGAGCTGGTACAGACTCGCAACCAGGGCGACCATCTGCTGCACAGCACCCGTAAGCAGGTTGAAGAAGCAGGCGACAAACTGCCGGCTGACGACAAAACTGCTATCGAGTCTGCGCTGACTGCACTGGAAACTGCTCTGAAAGGTGAAGACAAAGCCGCTATCGAAGCGAAAATGCAGGAACTGGCACAGGTTTCCCAGAAACTGATGGAAATCGCCCAGCAGCAACATGCCCAGCAGCAGACTGCCGGTGCTGATGCTTCTGCAAACAACGCGAAAGATGACGATGTTGTCGACGCTGAATTTGAAGAAGTCAAAGACAAAAAATAATCGCCCTATAAACGGGTAATTATACTGACACGGGCGAAGGGGAATTTCCTCTCCGCCCGTGCATTCATCTAGGGGCAAATCAAAAAAGATGGCTAAGCAAGATTATTACGAGATTTTAGGCGTTTCCAAAACAGCGGAAGAGCGTGAAATCAAAAAGGCCTACAAACGCCTGGCCATGAAATACCACCCGGACCGTAACCAGGGTGACAAAGAGGCCGAGGCGAAATTTAAAGAGATCAAGGAAGCTTATGAAGTTCTGACCGACTCGCAAAAACGTGCGGCATACGATCAGTATGGTCATGCTGCGTTTGAGCAAGGCGGCATGGGCGGCGGCGGTTTTGGCGGCGGCGCAGACTTCAGCGATATTTTTGGTGACGTTTTCGGCGATATTTTTGGCGGCGGACGTGGTCGTCAACGTGCGGCGCGCGGTGCTGATTTACGCTATAACATGGAGCTCACCCTCGAAGAAGCTGTACGTGGCGTGACCAAAGAGATCCGCATTCCGACTCTGGAAGAGTGTGACGTTTGCCACGGTAGCGGTGCAAAACCAGGTACACAGCCGCAGACCTGTCCGACCTGTCATGGTTCTGGCCAGGTGCAGATGCGCCAGGGTTTCTTTGCCGTGCAGCAGACCTGTCCACACTGTCAGGGCCGCGGTACGCTGATCAAAGATCCGTGCAACAAATGTCATGGTCATGGTCGTGTTGAGCGCAGCAAAACGCTGTCCGTTAAAATCCCGGCAGGGGTGGACACTGGAGACCGCATCCGTCTTGCGGGCGAAGGTGAAGCGGGTGAACACGGCGCACCGGCAGGCGATCTGTACGTTCAGGTTCAGGTTAAACAGCACCCGATTTTCGAGCGTGAAGGCAACAACCTGTATTGCGAAGTCCCGATCAACTTCGCTATGGCGGCGCTGGGTGGTGAAATCGAAGTACCGACCCTTGATGGTCGCGTCAAACTGAAAGTGCCTGGCGAAACCCAGACCGGTAAGCTGTTCCGTATGCGCGGTAAAGGCGTCAAGTCTGTCCGCGGTGGCGCACAGGGTGATTTGCTATGCCGCGTTGTTGTCGAAACACCGGTAGGTTTGAACGAGAAGCAGAAACAGCTGCTGCAAGAGCTGCAAGAAAGCTTTGGTGGCCCAACCGGCGAGCACAACAGCCCGCGTTCAAAGAGCTTCTTTGATGGCGTGAAGAAGTTTTTTGACGACCTGACTCGCTAACCTCCCCAAAAGCCTGCCCGTGGGCAGGCCAGGGTAAAAACCAGGGTGCGTTGAAGATATGCGAGCACCTGTAAAGTGGCGGGGATCACTCCCCGCCGTTGCTCTTACTCGGATTCGTAAGCCGTGAAAACAGCAACCTCCGTCTGGCCAGTTCGGATGTGAACCTCACAGAGGTCTTTTCTCGTTACCAGCGCCGCCACTACGGCGGTGATACAGATGACGATCAGGGCGACAATCATCGCCTTATGCTGCTTCATTGCTCTCTTCTCCTTGACCTTTCGGTCAGTAAGAGGCACTCTACATGTGTTCTGCATATAGGGGGCCTCGGGTTGATGGTAAAATATCACTCGGGGCTTTTCTCTATCTGCCGTTCAGCCAATGCCTGAGACAGACAGCCTCAAGCACCCGCCGCTATTATACTGCGCTTTTAATTCACTTCTGTTTTATCAATTCTTTTTCTGAAGACGCCTCGCATTTTTGCGGAATAATATTTCAATACATCAATTTATTTAACTTAAATATATCCAGGGATTCACAAAAAAAGGTGTTTTCCTCTATCAAAAGTGAATGGCTAAAGGAAATTAATTATTAAAGGTTACTGTAATACTATAGAGAGACAAAGAAATACGTTCAGCAGCTAATGCTAAGTTCATCATGAAAAATGCCTATAAATCAAAGGGTGATGTTTAAAACAGACACATTTTCTGAAACACGATATCCCTCCGCCCGTTCGCAAAAGTAATCTGCGATCTTCATCACGCTTCGATAGTCATCTTTAAATATACTGGCCTGGTCATTCTTAATAAAAATGAATTGTCTGGTGTATTAATTCCTATGGAATCATAAAAACAATGAATGGAGAACATATTATATGTCTGCCAAAAGACGACTTCTTATTGCGTGTACCTTGATAACAGCTATCTATCATTTTCCTGCATATTCTTCATTAGAATATAAAGGAACCTTTGGTTCAATAAATGCGGGTTATGCAGACTGGAATAGTGGATTTGTAAACACTCACCGTGGTGAAGTATGGAAAGTGACTGCGGATTTTGGGGTAAATTTTAAAGAAGCAGAATTTTACTCATTTTATGAAAGTAATGTACTCAATCATGCTGTAGCAGGGAGAAATCATACGGTTTCAGCAATGACGCATGTCAGACTCTTTGACTCTGATATGACATTCTTTGGCAAAATTTATGGCCAATGGGATAACTCATGGGGTGACGATCTGGACATGTTTTATGGATTCGGTTACCTCGGCTGGAACGGCGAGTGGGGCTTTTTTAAACCGTATATTGGATTGCATAATCAATCTGGTGACTACGTATCAGCTAAATATGGTCAAACGAATGGTTGGAATGGTTATGTTGTTGGCTGGACAGCAGTATTACCATTTACGTTATTTGACGAAAAATTTGTTTTATCTAACTGGAATGAAATAGAACTGGACAGGAACGATGCTTACACGGAGCAGCAATTTGGCCGGAACGGGTTAAATGGCGGTTTAACTATTGCCTGGAAGTTCTATCCTCGCTGGAAAGCAAGTGTGACGTGGCGTTATTTCGATAATAAGCTGGGCTACGATGGCTTTGGCGATCAAATGATTTATATGCTTGGTTATGATTTCTAATTTTTATCAGGGAATAATTATGCAGAAAACGTTAATGGCCAGTTTGATCGGCCTTGCAGTTTGCACAGGGAATGCTTTTAGTCCTGCCTTAGCCGCAGAGGCTAAACAACCTAATTTAGTCATTATTATGGCGGATGATTTAGGTTATGGCGATTTAGCAACATATGGTCATCAGATCGTTAAAACACCTAATATCGACAGGCTTGCCCAGGAAGGGGTCAAATTTACTGACTACTATGCCCCCGCTCCTTTAAGTTCACCTTCACGCGCAGGGCTATTAACCGGCCGGATGCCATTTCGTACTGGAATTCGCTCATGGATTCCTTCAGGCAAAGATGTTGCCTTAGGGCGTAACGAACTCACGATTGCTAATCTACTCAAAGCGCAAGGGTACGACACGGCAATGATGGGTAAGCTGCATCTGAATGCAGGCGGCGATCGCACCGATCAGCCACAAGCACAAGATATGGGCTTTGATTACTCACTGGCTAATACGGCGGGCTTTGTTACCGACGCCACGCTGGATAACGCTAAAGAACGCCCGCGTTATGGCATGGTTTACCCGACAGGCTGGCTACGTAATGGGCAACCCACTCCACGAGCCGATAAAATGAGCGGTGAGTATGTCAGTTCGGAAGTCGTCAACTGGCTGGATAACAAAAAGGACAGCAAGCCTTTCTTCCTCTATGTTGCTTTTACCGAAGTGCATAGCCCCCTGGCTTCGCCCAAAAAATACCTCGACATGTACTCACAATATATGAGCGCGTATCAGAAGCAGCATCCTGATTTATTTTATGGCGACTGGGCAGACAAACCCTGGCGTGGTGTGGGGGAATATTATGCCAATATCAGCTATCTGGATGCACAGGTTGGAAAAGTGCTGGATAAAATCAAAGCGATGGGTGAAGAAGATAACACAATCGTTATTTTTACCAGTGATAACGGTCCGGTAACGCGTGAAGCGCGCAAAGTGTATGAGCTGAATTTGGCAGGGGAAACGGATGGATTACGCGGTCGCAAGGATAACCTTTGGGAAGGCGGAATTCGTGTTCCAGCCATTATTAAATATGGTAAACATCTACCACAGGGAATGGTTTCAGATACACCCGTTTATGGTCTGGACTGGATGCCTACTTTAGCGAAAATGATGAACTTCAAATTACCTACAGACCGTACTTTCGATGGTGAATCGCTGGTTCCTGTTCTTGAGCAAAAAGCATTGAAACGCGAAAAGCCATTAATTTTCGGGATTGATATGCCATTCCAGGATGATCCAACCGATGAATGGGCGATCCGTGATGGTGACTGGAAGATGATTATCGATCGCAATAATAAACCGAAATATCTCTACAATCTGAAATCTGATCGTTATGAAACACTTAATCTGATCGGTAAAAAACCAGATATTGAAAAACAGATGTATGGTAAGTTTTTAAAATATAAAACTGATATTGATAATGATTCTCTAATGAAAGCCAGAGGTGATAAACCAGAAGCGGTGACCTGGGGCTAACCTGATAATCATAATAAATGTAATGTATGCCATTTAGGGCTATGCCCGCCTGATTCAGTGCTACGCATTGAATCAGGTTCTTTTCGCGTTGAACAATATCAAGATACGGCTATTCGCAGGGAGTGGATATGTTTACCAACGTAAATGTTGATTGTTGCAAAACACCAGGATGTAAAAACTTGGGGTTGCTGAATAGCCAGGATTATGTCGCACAGGGTAAAAATATTTTATGCCGTGAATGTGGTTACTTGTTTCCAGTGATATCTGAACAGTCGCTTAATATTTATCGTAATATTGTGAATCACTCCTGGAGAGGTTTGATTTGCCAATGTTCAACTTGCGGAGGCACGTCCCTCAAAAAATATGGATATTCTGCACAAGGCCAGAGAAGAATGTATTGCCATCATTGTGAGAAAACATTTATCACTCTGGAACACGTAATTACCACACCACGAGGAGCCCAGTTAGCATTGATGATTGAGCAAGGGGAGGCACTTGCGGATATCAGAAAGTCATTACTTCTTAACAGCACTGGACTTAGCCGTGAACTGTTAAAATTAGCGCGTGAAGCAAACTATAAAGAAAGTCGACAGTGTTTCCCAGCTTCTGATATTACCCTGAGTACCCGCGCTTTTCGCGTCAAGTATAATGGTAGCAATAACTCTCTTTATGCTCTTGTTACCGCAGAAGAACAAAGCGGCAGGGTGGTTGCTATCTCAACCAATTACTCCCCATCTGCCGTAGAGCAACATTATCAATACACATCGAACTATGAAGAGCGTATGTCTCCAGGGACGCTGGCACATCATGTCCAGCGCAAAGAGTTACTTACTATGCGGCGGGATACCTTGTTTGATATTGATTACGGCCCGGCAGTTTTACATCAAAACGATCCGGGAATGTTGGTAAAACCGGTTCTTCCGGCATATCGTCATTTTGAACTGGTCAGAATACTGACCGATGAGCATTCCAACAACGTTCAGCATTACCTTGATCACGAATGCTTTATATTGGGCGGCTGCCTGATGGCTAATTTGCAGCATATTCATCAAGGTCGCTGCCATATTTCCTTTGTCAAAGAGCGCGGTGTGGCACCCGCCACCATTGATTTTCCACCGCGATTATTCCTTAGTGGTGGGGTACGAAATAATGTCTGGCGTGCATTTTCTAACCGCAATTATTCAATGGCTGTATGCAATCTCACTGGCAGTAAGAAAGTCCGCGAGATGCGGCATGCAACATTGAACAGTGCGACGCGTTTTATCCACTTTGTGGAGAACCATCCTTTCCTTATATCATTGAACCGAATGTCTCCTGCGAATGTCGTTTCTACATTAGATATCCTCAAACATCTGTGGAATAAAAAACTAGAGCATGGAACAATTTAATTATTACTTTTCCGAATAATTTCTTCAGAAATCTTGACATTAGACTATGATTAATGGGGTTTAAGGTCATCAGCCGCCGCTTTCGGGCATCAAAAACTCATCTCTCGCTGATGGCGCAATTCTTTTAATAGATCGTAAAAAGCGAGCTATTCCTACACTATAATCTGATTTTAACGATGATTCGTGCGGGGTAAAATCGTGAAAACGATCTATTCACCTGAAGAGAAATAAAAAGTGAAACATCTGCGTCGATTCTTTAGCAGTGATGCCTCGGGAGGCATTATTCTCATTATTGCCGCTGTATTAGCGATGATTATGGCCAACAGCGGTGCAACCAGTGGATGGTATCACGACTTTCTTGAGACGCCGGTTCAGCTCCGGGTTGGGACACTTGAGATCAACAAGAACATGCTGCTATGGATCAATGACGCTCTGATGGCGGTATTTTTCCTGTTGGTTGGTCTGGAAGTTAAACGCGAGCTGATGCAAGGTTCGCTGGCCAGTCTGCGCCAGGCGGCATTTCCTGTTATTGCCGCAATCGGCGGGATGATTGTCCCGGCATTGCTCTATCTGGCTTTTAACTATGCCGATCCGATTACCCGCGAAGGCTGGGCAATCCCGGCGGCGACTGACATTGCCTTTGCACTTGGTGTGTTGGCGCTGTTGGGAAGTCGTGTTCCGTTAGCGCTGAAGATCTTTTTGATGGCTCTGGCTATTATCGACGATCTTGGGGCCATCATTATCATCGCATTGTTCTACACTAATGACTTATCGATGGCCTCTCTTGGCGTCGCGGCTGTAGCAATTGCGGTACTCGTGGTATTGAATCTGTGTGGTGTACGCCGCACGGGCGTTTATATTCTGGTTGGCGTGGTGCTGTGGACAGCGGTGTTGAAATCGGGGGTTCACGCAACCCTGGCTGGCGTCATTGTCGGCTTCTTTATTCCTTTGAAAGAGAAGCATGGGCGCTCTCCGGCTAAACGTCTGGAGCATGTTTTGCATCCATGGGTGGCGTATCTGATTTTGCCGCTGTTTGCATTTGCTAATGCTGGCGTTTCACTGCAAGGTGTCACGCTGGAAGGTTTGACCTCCATCCTGCCATTAGGGATCATCGCTGGTTTGCTGATTGGCAAGCCACTGGGTATTAGTCTGTTCTGCTGGTTGGCGCTGCGTTTGAAATTGGCACATCTGCCAGAGGGAACGACTTACCAGCAAATTATGGCGGTTGGTATCCTGTGCGGTATCGGTTTTACTATGTCTATCTTTATTGCCAGCCTGGCATTTGGTAGCGTAGATCCAGAACTGATTAACTGGGCAAAATTAGGTATCCTTGTCGGTTCAATTTCTTCGGCGGTAATTGGATATAGCTGGTTACGCGTTCGTTTACGTCCATCAGTTTGACAGGACGATGTACTGGGGAGCCATAAACGGCTCCCTTTTCATTGTTATCAGGGAGAGAAATGAGCATGTCTCATATCAATTACAACCACTTGTATTACTTCTGGCATGTCTACAAAGAAGGTTCTGTGGTTGGCGCAGCGGAGGCGCTTTATTTAACACCACAAACCATTACCGGGCAGATCCGGGCGCTGGAAGAGCGCCTGCAAGGGAAACTATTTAAGCGTAAAGGACGTGGTCTGGAACCCAGCGAACTGGGGGAACTGGTCTATCGCTATGCCGATAAAATGTTCACCTTAAGCCAGGAAATGCTGGATATCGTCAACTATCGCAAAGAGTCCAACTTATTGTTTGATGTTGGTGTGGCAGATGCACTTTCCAAACGTCTGGTCAGCAGTGTTCTGGATGCCGCAGTTGTGGAAGACGAGCAGATCCATCTACGCTGTTTCGAATCGACGCACGAGATGCTTTTAGAGCAGTTGAGTCAGCATAAACTGGATATGATCATCTCTGACTGTCCGATCGATTCCACTCAGCAGGAAGGGCTGTTTTCCATGAAAATTGGCGAATGTGGTGTCAGTTTCTGGTGCACTAACCCACTACCAGAAAAGCCGTTTCCTGCCTGTCTTGAAGAGCGTCGTTTACTTATTCCGGGGCGTCGCTCAATGTTGGGGCGTAAGCTATTAAACTGGTTTAACTCCCAGGGCTTGAACGTCGAAATTTTGGGTGAGTTTGATGATGCTGCGTTGATGAAAGCCTTTGGGGCGACGCATAACGCTATTTTCGTTGCACCTTCGCTTTACGCTAATGATTTCTATAACGATGACTCGGTTGTGGAGATAGGCCGTGTTGAGAACGTGATGGAAGAGTACCACGCGATTTTTGCCGAAAGGATGATTCAGCACCCTGCAGTACAGCGTATCTGCAATACAGACTATTCTGCGCTGTTTACTCCAGCTTCAAAATAAACATTTGTACTTTGCAGGCCGAATTTTGGCCTGCAGATGGATATAAAAAAACCCGCCAGAGCGGGTTTTTTTACAAAGCTGACAACAACAGGCAATTAAGCCAGTTTGTTGATCTGTGCAGTCAGGTTAGCCTTATGACGTGCAGCTTTGTTTTTGTGGATCAGACCTTTAGCAGCCTGACGGTCCACGATTGGTTGCATTTCGTTAAATGCTTTCTGTGCAGCAGCTTTGTCGCCAGCTTCGATAGCTGCGTATACTTTCTTGATGAAAGTACGCATCATAGAGCGACGGCTTGCGTTGTGCTTACGAGCCTTTTCAGACTGAATGGCGCGCTTCTTAGCTGATTTGATATTAGCCAAGGTCCAACTCCCAAATGTGTTCTATATGGACAATTCAAAGGCCGAGGAATATGCCCTTTTAGCCTTCTTTTGTCAATGGATTTGTGCAAATAAGCGCCGTTAATGTGCCGGCACTCGTTACGTAGTGATGGCGCAGGATTCTACCAGCTTGCGGGGTGTGAATACAGCTTTTCCGCGAGAAAAATTGCAGCAGGCGGTCAGTTTCTTCCCATGATTTGCGCCATGGCAATGAAAAGCCACTTCTTTCTGATTCCGGTACTCAATCGCCGGTTAACCTTAACCGCTGTACAAGGTATACTCGGACGATTTTCACTGTTTTGAGCCAGACATGAAGCTGATACGCGGCATACATAATCTCAGCCAGGCCCCGCAAGAAGGGTGTGTGCTGACTATTGGTAATTTCGACGGCGTGCATCGCGGTCATCGCGCGCTGTTACAGGGCTTGCAGGAAGAAGGGCGCAAGCGCAACTTACCGGTGATGGTGATGCTTTTTGAACCTCAACCACTGGAACTGTTTGCTACTGATAAAGCCCCGGCACGGCTCACCCGGCTGCGGGAAAAACTGCGTTATCTTGCAGAGTGTGGTGTTGATTACGTGCTGTGCGTGCGTTTTGACAGGCGTTTTGCGGCGTTAACCGCGCAAAACTTCATCAGTGATCTTCTGGTGAAGCACTTGCGGGTAAAATTTCTTGCCGTAGGTGACGATTTCCGCTTTGGCGCTGGTCGTGAAGGCGATTTCTTGTTATTACAGAAAGCGGGCATGGAATACGGCTTCGATATCACCAGCACGCAAACTTTTTGCGAAGGTGGTGTGCGTATCAGCAGCACCGCCGTGCGTCAGGCGCTTGCGGATGACAATCTGGCTCTGGCAGAAAGTTTACTGGGGCACCCGTTTGCTATCTCCGGGCGTGTAGTCCACGGTGATGAATTAGGGCGCACTATAGGTTTCCCGACGGCGAATGTACCGCTACGCCGTCAGGTTTCCCCGGTGAAAGGGGTTTATGCGGTAGAAGTGTTGGGCCTTGGCGAAAAGCCGTTACCCGGCGTTGCAAACATCGGAACACGCCCAACGGTTGCCGGTATTCGCCAGCAACTGGAAGTGCATTTGTTAGATGTTGCAATGGACCTTTATGGTCGCCATATACAAGTAGTGCTGCGTAAAAAAATACGCAATGAGCAGCGATTTGCATCGCTGGACGAACTGAAAGCGCAGATTGCGCGTGATGAATTAACCGCCCGCGAATTTTTTGGGCTAACAAAACCGGCTTAAGCCTGTTATGTAATCAAACCGAAATACGGAACCGAGAATCTGATGAGTGACTATAAATCAACCCTGAATTTGCCGGAAACAGGGTTCCCGATGCGTGGCGATCTCGCCAAGCGCGAACCGGGAATGCTGGCGCGTTGGACTGATGATGATCTGTACGGCATCATTCGTGCAGCTAAAAAAGGCAAAAAAACCTTCATTCTGCATGATGGCCCTCCTTATGCGAATGGCAGCATTCATATTGGTCACTCGGTTAACAAGATTCTGAAAGACATTATCATTAAGTCCAAAGGGCTTTCTGGATATGACTCGCCGTATGTGCCTGGCTGGGACTGTCATGGTCTGCCAATCGAACTGAAAGTAGAGCAAGAATACGGTAAGCCGGGGGAGAAATTCACCGCCGCTGAGTTCCGCGCCAAGTGCCGCGAATACGCTGCGACCCAGGTTGACGGTCAGCGCAAAGACTTTATCCGTCTGGGCGTGCTGGGCGACTGGTCGCACCCGTACCTGACCATGGACTTCAAAACTGAAGCCAACATCATCCGCGCGCTGGGCAAAATCATCGGCAACGGTCACCTGCACAAAGGCGCGAAGCCGGTGCACTGGTGCGTTGACTGCCGTTCTGCACTGGCAGAAGCGGAAGTTGAGTATTACGACAAAACTTCTCCGTCCATCGACGTCGCTTTCCAGGCGGTCGATCAGGATGCGCTGAAAACGAAATTTGGCGTAAGCAATGTTAACGGCCCAATTTCGCTGGTTATCTGGACCACCACGCCGTGGACGCTGCCTGCTAACCGCGCAATCTCCATTGCACCTGATTTTGATTATGCGCTGGTGCAAATCGACGGTCAGGCCGTGATCCTCGCGAAAGATCTGGTTGAAAGCGTAATGCAGCGTATCGGCGTTAGCGATTACACCATTCTTGGCACGGTGAAAGGTGCCGAGCTGGAACTGTTGCGCTTTACCCATCCGTTTATGGACTTCGATGTTCCGGCAATTCTCGGCGACCACGTTACGCTGGATGCCGGTACCGGTGCCGTTCATACCGCGCCAGGCCACGGTCCGGACGACTATGTGATCGGTCAAAAATATGGTCTGGAAACCGCTAACCCGGTTGGCCCGGACGGCACTTATCTGCCGGGTACTTATCCGACTCTGGATGGCGTTAACGTCTTCAAAGCGAACGATATTGTCATTGCGTTGTTGCAGGAAAAAGGCGCACTGTTGCACGTTGAGAAAATGCAACACAGCTATCCGTGCTGCTGGCGTCATAAAACGCCGATCATCTTCCGCGCGACGCCGCAGTGGTTCGTCAGTATGGATCAGAAAGGTCTGCGTGCGCAGTCACTGAAAGAGATCAAAGGCGTGCAGTGGATCCCTGACTGGGGCCAGGCGCGTATCGAGTCGATGGTTGCTAACCGTCCTGACTGGTGTATCTCTCGTCAGCGTACCTGGGGCGTGCCGATGTCACTGTTCGTGCACAAAGACACAGAAGAACTGCATCCGCGTACTCTCGAACTGATGGAAGAAGTGGCAAAACGCGTTGAAGTTGACGGCATCCAGGCGTGGTGGGATCTCGATGCGAAAGAGATCCTCGGCGACGAAGCTGACCAGTATGTGAAAGTACCGGATACGCTGGATGTATGGTTTGACTCCGGATCTACCCACTCTTCCGTTGTTGATGTGCGTCCGGAATTTGCCGGTCACGCAGCGGACATGTATCTGGAAGGTTCTGACCAACACCGTGGCTGGTTCATGTCTTCCCTGATGATCTCTACCGCGATGAAGGGCAAAGCGCCATATCGTCAGGTACTGACTCACGGCTTTACCGTGGATGGTCAGGGTCGCAAGATGTCTAAATCCATCGGTAACACCGTTTCGCCGCAGGATGTGATGAACAAACTGGGTGCGGATATTCTGCGTCTGTGGGTGGCATCAACCGACTACACTGGCGAAATGGCCGTTTCTGACGAGATCCTGAAACGTGCTGCCGACAGCTATCGTCGTATCCGTAACACCGCGCGCTTCCTGCTGGCAAACCTGAACGGTTTTGATCCGGCAAAAGATATGGTGAAACCGGAAGAGATGGTGGTACTGGATCGCTGGGCCGTAGGTTGTGCGAAAGCGGCACAGGAAGACATCCTCAAGGCGTACGAAGCATACGATTTCCACGAAGTGGTACAGCGTCTGATGCGCTTCTGCTCCGTTGAGATGGGTTCCTTCTACCTCGACATCATCAAAGACCGTCAGTATACCGCCAAAGCGGACAGCGTGGCGCGTCGTAGCTGCCAGACAGCGCTGTATCACATCGCGGAAGCGCTGGTTCGCTGGATGGCACCAATCCTCTCCTTCACCGCTGATGAAGTGTGGGGTTACCTGCCGGGCGAACGTGAAAAATACGTCTTCACCGGCGAGTGGTACGAAGGCCTGTTTGGTCTGGCAGACAGTGAAGCAATGAACGATGCGTTCTGGGACGAGCTGTTGAAAGTGCGTGGCGAAGTGAACAAAGTCATTGAGCAAGCGCGTGCCGATAAGAAAGTGGGCGGCTCGCTGGAAGCGGCAGTAACCTTGTATGCAGAACCGGAACTGGCGGCGAAACTGACCGCGCTGGGCGATGAATTACGATTTGTCCTGTTGACCTCCGGCGCTACCGTTGCAGACTATAACGACGCACCTGCTGACGCCCAGCAGAGCGAAGTCCTCAAAGGGCTGAAAGTCGCGTTGAGTAAAGCCGAAGGTGAGAAGTGCCCTCGCTGCTGGCACTACACCCAGGATGTCGGCAAGGTGGCGGAACACGCAGAAATCTGCGGCCGCTGTGTCAGCAACGTCGCCGGTGACGGTGAAAAACGTAAGTTTGCCTGATGAGTCAATCGATCTGTTCAACAGGGCTACGCTGGCTGTGGCTGGTGGTAGTCGTGCTGATTATCGATCTGGGCAGCAAATACCTGATCCTCCAGAACTTTGCTCTGGGGGATACGGTCCCGCTGTTCCCGTCGCTTAATCTGCATTATGCGCGTAACTATGGCGCAGCGTTTAGTTTCCTTGCCGATAGCGGCGGCTGGCAGCGTTGGTTCTTTGCCGGTATTGCGATTGGTATTAGCGTGATCCTGGCAGTGATGATGTATCGCTCGAAGGCCACGCAGAAGCTAAACAATATCGCTTACGCGCTGATTATTGGCGGCGCACTGGGCAACCTGTTCGACCGCCTGTGGCACGGCTTCGTTGTCGATATGATCGACTTCTATGTCGGCGACTGGCACTTCGCCACCTTCAACCTTGCCGATACTGCCATTTGTGTCGGTGCGGCACTGATTGTGCTGGAAGGTTTTTTACCTTCTAAAGCGAAAAAACAATAATAAACCCTGCCGGATGCGATGCTGACGCATCTTATCCGGCCTACAGATTGCTGCGAAATCGTAGGTCGCATCCGGCAAAAATCCTCAAAATATAAGAGCAAACCTGCATGTCTGAATCTGTACAGAGCAATAGCGCCGTCCTGGTGCACTTCACGCTAAAACTCGACGATGGCACCACCGCTGAGTCTACCCGCAACAACGGTAAACCGGCGCTGTTCCGCCTGGGTGATGCTTCTCTTTCTGAAGGGCTGGAGCAACACCTGCTGGGGCTGAAAGTGGGCGATAAAACCACCTTCTCGCTGGAGCCAGATGCGGCGTTTGGCGTGCCGTCACCGGACCTGATTCAGTACTTCTCCCGCCGTGAATTTATGGATGCAGGCGAGCCAGAAATTGGCGCAATCATGCTTTTTACCGCAATGGATGGCAGTGAGATGCCTGGCGTGATCCGCGAAATTAATGGCGACTCCATTACCGTTGATTTCAACCATCCGCTGGCCGGGCAGACCGTTCATTTTGATATTGAAGTGCTGGAAATCGATCCGGCACTGGAGGCGTAACATGCAGATCCTGTTGGCCAACCCGCGTGGTTTTTGTGCCGGGGTAGACCGCGCTATCAGCATTGTTGAAAACTCGCTGGCCATTTACGGCGCACCGATATATGTCCGTCACGAAGTGGTGCATAACCGCTACGTGGTCGATAGCCTGCGCGAGCGTGGGGCTATCTTTATTGAGCAGATTAGCGAAGTACCGGACGGCGCGATCCTGATTTTCTCCGCACACGGTGTTTCTCAGGCAGTACGTAACGAAGCGAAAAGCCGCGATTTGACGGTGTTTGATGCCACCTGTCCGCTGGTGACCAAAGTGCATATGGAAGTCGCCCGCGCCAGCCGTCGTGGTGAAGAATCTATTCTCATCGGTCACGCCGGGCACCCGGAAGTGGAAGGGACGATGGGCCAGTACAGCAACCCGGAAGGGGGAATGTATCTGGTCGAATCGCCAGACGATGTGTGGAAACTGACGGTCAAAAACGAAGAGAAGCTCTCCTTTATGACCCAAACCACGCTGTCGGTGGATGACACGTCTGATGTGATCGACGCGCTGCGTAAACGCTTCCCGAAAATTGTCGGTCCGCGCAAAGATGACATCTGCTACGCCACGACTAACCGTCAGGAAGCAGTACGCGCCCTGGCAGAGCAGGCGGAAGTAGTACTGGTGGTTGGTTCGAAAAACTCCTCCAACTCCAACCGTCTGGCGGAACTGGCCCAGCGTATGGGCAAGCGCGCGTTTTTGATTGACGATGCGACAGATATCCAGGAAGAGTGGGTGAAAGAGGCGAAATGCGTCGGCGTAACTGCTGGCGCATCAGCTCCGGATATTCTGGTACAGAACGTAGTCGCACGTTTACAGCAGCTTGGCGGTGGCGAAGCCATTCCACTGGAAGGTCGTGAAGAAAACATTGTTTTCGAAGTGCCGAAAGAGCTGCGTGTCGATATTCGTGAAGTCGATTAAGTCATTAGCAGCCTAAGTTATGCGAAAATGCCGGTCTTGTTACCGGCATTTTTTATGGAGAAAACATGCGTTTACCTATCTTCCTCGATACAGACCCCGGCATTGACGATGCCGTTGCCATTGCCGCCGCGATTTTTACCCCCGAACTCGATCTGCAACTGATGACCACTGTCGCGGGTAATGTTTCGGTAGAGAAAACGACCCGCAACGCCCTGCAACTGCTGCATTTCTGGAATGTGGATATTCCGCTTGCCCAGGGCGCTGCCGTACCACTGGTTCGTGCGCCGCGCGATGCGGCATCTGTACACGGTGAATCGGGAATGGCTGGCTATGACTTTGTTGAACACAACCGTCAGCCACTGGGTATACCGGCGTTTCTGGCAATTCGTGATGCCCTGATGCGTGCGCCAGAGCCCGTTACCCTGGTGGCCATCGGCCCGTTAACCAATATTGCGCTGTTACTTTCACAATGCCCGGAATGTAAGCCGTATATTCGCCGTCTGGTGATCATGGGCGGTTCTGCTGGTCGCGGCAACTGCACACCAAACGCCGAGTTTAATATCGCTGCCGATCCAGAAGCGGCAGCCTGTGTCTTCCGTAGCGGCATCGAAATCGTCATGTGCGGTCTGGATGTCACCAATCAGGCAATATTAACCCCTGACTATCTCGCTACTTTGCCGGAATTGAATCGCACCGGAAAAATGCTACACGCCCTGTTTAGCCACTACCGTAGCGGCAGTATGCAAAGTGGACTACGTATGCACGATCTTTGCGCTATCGCCTGGCTGGTGCGCCCGGAATTGTTCACTCTCAAACCGTGTTTTGTCGCGGTAGAAACTCAGGGTGAATTTACCTCAGGCACGACGGTTGTTGATATCGACGGTTGCCTGGGCAAACCAGCCAATGTACAGGTGGCGCTGGATCTGGATGTGAAAGGCTTCCAGCAATGGGTGGCTGAGGTGCTGGCCCTGGCGCTCTAATAATAAAACAAGGAAGTGTTCTATGACGTATGGAGAAGCGTATCTGGAAGGGTGGAAAAACATCTTTAATTATGAAGGTGTTTCCAATCGCTTCGAGTTCTGGTCGTTTATGATTGGTAGTGGCGTTATCTGTCTGCTTCCGCTTTTATGTTGGTGGCTAGCGGTAACAATTAACAATGACTATGGTGTTTTCATTTTTTTTGCGCTGCCCGTGTCATTTATTTTAACGTTGATTTTTGCCGTACCGGCGATAGCGTTAGCCGTCAGAAGGATGCACGATATCGGATATTCAGGGTGGTGGGTTACCATTGCCGTGTTGATCCCTGTTACGGGCGTAATTCTGCTTATACTGTGCTGCCTGCCGTCAAAGTCACAAGACCAGGCATAATGCCAGAGGGTATGACGCATCACTTTCTGCGTCATGCCTTTCACTGATATCCCTCCCTGTTTATCATTAATTTCTAATTATCAGCGTTTTTGGCTGGCGGCGTAGCGATGCGCTGGTTACTCTGAAAACGGTCTATGCAAATTAACAAAAGAGAATAGCTATGCATGATGCAAACATCCGCGTTGCCATCGCGGGAGCCGGGGGCCGTATGGGCCGCCAGTTGATTCAGGCGGCGCTGGCATTAGAAGGCGTGCAGCTGGGCGCGGCGCTGGAGCGCGAAGGATCTTCTTTACTGGGCAGCGATGCGGGCGAACTAGCCGGAGCCGGGAAAACAGGCGTTACTGTGCAAAGTAGTCTTGATGCGATAAAAGATGATTTTGATGTGTTTATCGATTTTACCCGTCCGGAAGGTACGCTGAACCATCTCGCTTTTTGTCGCCAGCATGGCAAAGGGATGGTGATCGGCACTACGGGGTTTGACGAAGCCGGTAAACAGGCGATTCGTGACGCCGCCGCCGATATTGCGATTGTCTTTGCCGCCAATTTTAGCGTTGGCGTTAACGTCATGCTTAAACTGCTGGAGAAAGCAGCCAAAGTGATGGGGGACTACACCGATATCGAAATTATTGAAGCACATCATAGACATAAAGTTGATGCGCCGTCAGGCACCGCACTGGCAATGGGAGAGGCGATCGCCCACGCTCTTGATAAAGATCTGAAAGATTGCGCGGTCTACAGTCGTGAAGGCCATACCGGTGAACGTGTGCCTGGCACCATTGGTTTTGCCACCGTGCGTGCAGGTGACATCGTTGGCGAACATACCGCGATGTTTGCCGATATTGGCGAGCGTCTGGAGATCACCCATAAGGCATCCAGCCGCATGACATTTGCTAACGGTGCGGTAAGATCGGCTTTGTGGTTGAGTGGTAAGGAAAGTGGTCTTTTTGATATGCGAGATGTGCTTGATCTCAATAATCTGTAACCACAAGATATTTATGGTGATGCAAAAATAACACATTTAATTCATTGAATATAAAGGGCTTTAATTTTTGGCCCTTTTATTTTTAGTGTTATGCTTTTAAATTTAATGAAAATGCTGAAAATTACATGTTTTGTATTCTGTTTTTGTTGTTTTAATGTAAATTTTGACCATTTGGTCCACTTTTTTCTGCTCATTTTGATTTCATACAATCTTCTTGCTGCGCAAGCGTTTTCCAGAACATGTTATATGATCTTTTTGTCGCTTAATGCCTGTAAAACATGCATGAGCCATAAAATAATATAAAAAATCCCGCCATTAAGTTGACTTTTAGCGCCCATATCTCCAGAATGCCGCCGTTTGCCAGAAATTCGTCGGTAAGCAGATTTGCATTGATTTACGTCATCATTGTGAATTAATATGCAAATAAAGTGAGTGAATATTCTCTGGAGGGTGTTTTGATTAAGTCAGCGCTATTGGTTCTGGAAGACGGAACCCAGTTTCACGGTCGGGCCATAGGGGCAACAGGTTCGGCGGTTGGGGAAGTCGTTTTCAATACTTCAATGACCGGTTATCAAGAAATCCTCACTGATCCTTCCTATTCTCGTCAAATCGTTACTCTTACTTATCCCCATATTGGCAATGTCGGCACTAATGACGCCGATGAAGAATCTTCTCAGGTTCATGCCCAAGGTCTGGTGATTCGCGACCTGCCGCTGATTGCCAGCAACTTCCGTAATACCGAAGACCTCTCTTCTTACCTGAAGCGCCATAACATCGTGGCGATTGCCGATATCGATACCCGTAAGCTGACGCGTTTACTGCGTGAGAAAGGTGCTCAGAATGGCTGCATTATTGCGGGTGACAACCCGGATGCGGCGCTGGCGTTAGAAAAAGCCCGCGCGTTCCCAGGTCTGAACGGCATGGATCTGGCAAAAGAAGTAACCACCGCAGAACCCTATAGCTGGACACAAGGGAGCTGGACACTGACCGGCGGCCTGCCAGAAGCGAAAAAAGAAGACGAGCTGCCGTACCACGTCGTGGCCTACGATTTCGGTGCCAAGCGCAACATCCTGCGTATGCTGGTGGATAGAGGCTGTCGCCTGACCATCGTTCCGGCGCAAACTTCTGCGGAAGATGTGCTGAAAATGAATCCAGACGGCATCTTTCTCTCCAACGGTCCTGGCGACCCGGCCCCGTGCGATTACGCCATTACCGCCATCCAGAAATTCCTCGAAACCGATATTCCGGTATTCGGCATCTGTCTCGGTCATCAGCTGCTGGCGCTGGCGAGCGGTGCGAAGACCATCAAAATGAAATTTGGTCACCACGGCGGCAACCATCCGGTTAAAGATGTTGAGAAAAACGTGGTGATGATCACCGCCCAGAACCACGGTTTTGCGGTGGATGAAGCAACATTACCTGCAAACCTGCGTGTCACACATAAATCCCTGTTCGACGGTACGTTACAGGGCATTCATCGTACCGATAAACCGGCGTTCAGCTTCCAGGGACACCCGGAAGCCAGCCCTGGTCCACACGACGCCGCGCCGTTGTTTGACCACTTTATCGCGTTAATTGAGCAGTACCGTAAAACCGCTAAGTAATCAGGAGTAAAAGAGCCATGCCAAAACGTACAGATATAAAAAGTATCCTGATTCTGGGTGCGGGCCCGATTGTTATCGGTCAGGCGTGTGAGTTTGACTACTCTGGCGCGCAAGCGTGTAAAGCCCTGCGTGAAGAGGGTTACCGCGTCATTCTCGTGAACTCCAACCCGGCGACTATCATGACCGACCCGGAAATGGCTGATGCAACCTACATCGAGCCGATTCACTGGGAAGTGGTACGCAAGATTATTGAAAAAGAGCGCCCGGACGCGGTGCTGCCAACCATGGGGGGGCAGACGGCGCTGAACTGTGCGCTGGAGCTTGAGCGTCAGGGCGTGCTGGAAGAGTTCGGCGTCACCATGATTGGTGCCACTGCCGATGCGATTGATAAAGCCGAAGACCGCCGCCGTTTCGACGTAGCGATGAAGAAAATCGGTCTGGAAACTGCGCGTTCCGGTATCGCTCATTCAATGGAAGAAGCGCTGGCGGTTGCCGCTGAAGTTGGCTTCCCGTGCATTATTCGCCCATCCTTTACCATGGGCGGTAGCGGTGGCGGTATCGCTTATAACCGTGAAGAATTTGAAGAAATTTGCGCCCGCGGTTTGGATCTCTCCCCGACCAAAGAGCTGCTGATTGATGAGTCGCTGATCGGCTGGAAAGAGTACGAGATGGAAGTGGTGCGTGATAAAAACGACAACTGCATCATCGTTTGCTCTATCGAAAACTTCGACGCGATGGGTATCCACACCGGTGACTCTATTACTGTAGCGCCAGCGCAAACACTGACCGACAAAGAATACCAAATCATGCGTAACGCCTCGATGGCGGTACTGCGTGAAATCGGCGTTGAAACCGGTGGTTCCAACGTCCAGTTTGCGGTGAACCCGAAAAACGGTCGCCTGATTGTTATCGAAATGAACCCACGCGTGTCTCGCTCCTCTGCGCTGGCGTCGAAAGCCACTGGTTTCCCGATTGCCAAAGTGGCGGCGAAACTGGCGGTGGGTTACACCCTCGACGAGCTGATGAACGACATCACCGGTGGGCGTACTCCGGCCTCCTTCGAGCCGTCCATCGACTATGTGGTTACTAAAATTCCTCGCTTCAACTTCGAGAAATTCGCCGGTGCTAACGACCGTCTGACCACTCAGATGAAATCGGTTGGCGAAGTGATGGCGATTGGTCGCACGCAGCAGGAATCCCTACAAAAAGCGCTGCGCGGCCTGGAAGTGGGCGCAACTGGCTTCGATCCGAAAGTGAGTCTCGACGACCCGGAAGCGCTGACTAAAATCCGCCGCGAACTGAAAGATGCTGGCGCAGAGCGTATCTGGTATATCGCTGATGCCTTCCGCGCGGGCCTGTCTGTAGACGGTGTATTTAATTTGACCAACATTGACCGCTGGTTCCTGGTACAGATTGAAGAGCTGGTGCGTCTGGAAGAGAAAGTCGCAGAAGTGGGCATCACTGGCCTGCACGCTGAATTCCTGCGCCAGCTGAAACGCAAAGGCTTTGCCGATGCGCGTCTGGCAAAACTCGCGGGCGTGCGTGAAGCAGAAATCCGCAAGCTGCGCGACCAGTATGACCTGCACCCGGTTTATAAGCGCGTGGATACCTGTGCGGCAGAGTTCGCCACCGACACCGCTTACATGTACTCCACTTATGAAGAAGAGTGCGAAGCGAATCCGTCTACCGACCGTGAAAAAATCATGGTGCTCGGCGGCGGCCCGAACCGTATCGGTCAGGGTATCGAATTCGACTACTGCTGTGTACACGCCTCGCTGGCGCTGCGTGAAGACGGTTACGAAACCATTATGGTTAACTGTAACCCGGAAACCGTCTCCACCGACTACGACACCTCCGACCGCCTCTACTTCGAACCGGTAACGCTGGAAGACGTGCTGGAAATTGTGCGTATTGAGAAGCCGAAAGGCGTTATCGTTCAGTACGGCGGTCAGACCCCGCTGAAACTGGCGCGCGCGCTGGAAGCTGCTGGCGTACCGGTTATCGGTACCAGCCCGGATGCCATCGACCGTGCGGAAGACCGTGAACGCTTCCAGCATGCGGTTGAGCGTCTGAAACTGAAACAACCGGCGAACGCCACCGTTACCACCATCGAAATGGCGGTTGAGAAAGCGAAAGAGATTGGCTACCCGCTGGTGGTGCGTCCGTCTTACGTTCTCGGCGGTCGGGCGATGGAAATCGTCTATGACGAAGCTGACCTGCGTCGCTACTTCCAGACAGCGGTCAGCGTATCTAACGATGCGCCAGTGTTGCTGGACCACTTCCTTGATGACGCAGTAGAAGTTGACGTGGATGCCATCTGCGACGGCGAAGTGGTGCTGATTGGCGGCATCATGGAGCATATTGAGCAGGCGGGCGTGCACTCCGGTGACTCCGCATGTTCGCTGCCAGCCTACACCTTAAGTCAGGAAATTCAGGATGTGATGCGCCAGCAGGTGCAGAAACTGGCCTTCGAATTGCAGGTGCGCGGCCTGATGAACGTGCAGTTTGCGGTGAAAAACAACGAAGTCTACCTGATTGAAGTTAACCCGCGTGCGGCGCGTACCGTTCCGTTCGTCTCCAAAGCCACCGGCGTACCGCTGGCAAAAGTGGCGGCGCGTGTGATGGCTGGCAAATCGCTGGCTGAGCAGGGCGTAACCAAAGAAGTTATCCCGCCGTACTACTCGGTGAAAGAAGTGGTGCTGCCGTTCAATAAATTCCCGGGCGTTGACCCGCTGTTAGGGCCAGAAATGCGCTCTACCGGGGAAGTAATGGGCGTGGGCCGCACCTTCGCTGAAGCGTTTGCCAAAGCGCAGCTGGGCAGCAACTCCACCATGAAGAAACACGGTCGTGCGCTGCTTTCCGTGCGCGAAGGCGATAAAGAACGCGTGGTGGACCTGGCGGCAAAACTGCTGAAACAGGGCTTCGAGCTGGATGCGACTCACGGCACGGCGATTGTGCTGGGCGAAGCGGGTATCAATCCGCGTCTGGTGAACAAGGTGCATGAAGGCCGTCCGCACATTCAGGACCGTATTAAGAATGGCGAATATACCTACATCATCAACACCACCTCAGGTCGTCGTGCGATTGAAGACTCCCGCGTGATCCGTCGCAGTGCGCTGCAATATAAAGTGCATTACGACACCACCCTGAACGGCGGCTTTGCCACCGCGATGGCGCTGAATGCCGATGCGACCGAAAAAGTAATTTCGGTGCAGGAAATGCACGCGCAGATCAAATAATAGCGTGTCATGGCGGATATTTTTCATCCGCTAATTTGATCGAATAACTAATACGGTTCTCTGATGAGGACCGTTTTTTTTGCCCATTAAGTAAATCTTTTGGGGAATCGATATTTTTGATGACATAAGCAGGATTTAGCTCACACTTATCGACGGTGAAGTTGCATACTATCGATATATCCACAATTTTAATATGGCCTTGTTTAATTGCTGCAAAACGAGTCATAGCCAGTCTTTTAATTTGTGAAACTGGAGTTCGTATGTGTGAAGGATGTGTTGAAAAACCACTCTATTTGTTAATCGCCGAATGGATGATGGCTGAAAACCGGTGGGTGATAGCAAGAGAGATCTCTATTCATTTCGATATTGAACACAGCAAGGCGGTTAATACCCTGACTTATATTCTGTCGGAAGTCACAGAAATAAGCTGCGAAGTTAAGATGATCCCTAATAAGCTGGAAGGGCGGGGATGCCAGTGCCAGCGACTGGTAAAAGTGGTTGATATCGATGAGCAAATTTACGCGCGCCTGCGCAATAACAGCCGGGATAAATTAGTCGGCGTAAGAAAGACGCCGCGTATTCCTGCCGTTCCGCTCACGGAACTTAACCGCGAGCAGAAGTGGCAGATGATGTTGTCAAAGAGTATGCGTCGTTAATGTCATTTCGTTGATACCGTGCGACCTGGTCGCTGGATGCGATGCTGGCGCATCTTATCCGGCCTACGGTTGCTTTACAGCCAGGTCGGATAAGGCGTTTATGCCGCATCCGACGATGTTACCGTTTCGGCGTCACATCCGTCGTCCCCTGCAAACGGGGGCGATTTTCCTCCATTTGCCTCAGTGGCTGCGTTTCATGTAACGCTGCATGACAGCGCCCGACAAGATCCTGATACTCTTTGGTATTCAACCGTTTCCAGTGTAACTCGTCGTCACTCACGCTGCGTACAGCGCGGGCTGGCGTACCCATCAACAACTGGCGTTTCTCGCCGCGAAAGCCCGCTTTGACAAAGCTCATAGCGGCAACAATGCTCTCTTCGCCAATGACCGCGCCATCCATAATCACGCTGTTCATCCCGACCAGTGCATCGCGACCAATCACACAACCATGCAGGATCGCTCCGTGCCCGATATGACCGTTTTCCCCAACGATGGTGTCAGTGTCGCAGTAGCCATGCATAATGCAGCCATCCTGAATATTGGCTCCCGCTTGCACGATCAACCGCCCGTAGTCACCACGCAGTGAGGCGAGTGGACCGATGTAGACACCGGCTCCCACAATCACATCGCCAATCAATACTGCACTGGGATGGACAAACGCCGTCGGGTGAACAACCGGAATTAACCCCTCAAAGGCGTAATAGCTCACGGTTGTTAACGTCCTTTCCACACTGGATCGCGCTTCTCGGCAAACGCCAGCGGCCCTTCAATGGCATCCTCCGAATGCAGAACCGACGGATAGTGTTTCAACACGCCGCTGCGAATATAGCGATACGCTTCTTCTACCGGCATTTCACTGGTGGTGCGGTAGATCTCTTTCAGCGCCGCAATCGCCAGCGGAGCGCTGTTAACCAGCTGCTGCGCCAGTTCGCGGGCGTTATCCATCAGTTCCGCCTGGCTAACCACGCGGTTGACTACCCCCCAACGCAGCGCCTCTTCTGCGCCCATTCGTCTGCCGGTCATCACCATTTCATTGACGATGGCAGGCGGCAGGATCTTCGGCAGACGCAGCACGCCGCCGCTGTCAGGAACGATGCCCAGTTTGGCTTCCGGTAGGGCGAAGCTGGCGTTATCGGCACAAACAATAAAATCTGCCGCCAGCGCCAGTTCAAAGCCGCCGCCAAAGGCATAGCCGTTCACAGCGGCGATGACCGGTTTGTCGAGATTGAAAATTTCGGTTAATCCCGCAAAACCTCCCGGGCCAAAGTCAGCATCCGGTGCTTCGCCTTCTGCTGCCGCTTTTAAATCCCAGCCCGCGGAAAAGAATTTCTCTCCGGCACCGGTAATAATGGCGACACGTAATTGCGGATCGTCACGGAAATTTAGAAATACTTCGCCCATTTCAAAGCTGGTTTTTGCATCAATAGCATTCGCTTTTGGACGATCAAGGGTAATTTCCAGAATTGATCCATTGCGGGTCAGATGTAATGATTCACTCATTCCTTTTCTCCATTTTTGCTTTTTCAGGGACGACAACATCCCTGCAAAAAATGCATATTGTTTTAGAGCGTGATTATTAGCTGACAGGGTAGTTCCCTGCCGTTTCATTTATTTCAGATTCTTTCTAATTATTTTCCCCGAGCAATTACGTGGCAGATCTTTTCTGATCTCCAGATAAGAGGGCACTTTAAATTTCGCCATATTCTGTTCACAGAAGCAGAAGAATTCCTCTTCGCTCAATGTTTCACCTTCATTCAGCACCACAAATGCTTTGATGGCTTCATCGCGAATCGAATCTTTAATACCCACAACCACGATATCCTGAATTTTGGGATGGGTGGCGATGATATTTTCGAGCTCCACGCAGGAGACATTCTCGCCACCGCGTTTGATCATATTGCAGCGGCGATCGACGAAATAAAAAAAGCCCTCTTCGTCGCGGTATCCGGTATCGCCGGTATGTAGCCAGCCATCGGCTTCCAGCACTTTCGCAGTGGCTTTCGGGTTGAGAAAATACTCTTTGAAGATGGTTTTCCCTGGTACGCCTTTAATACAGATTTCACCGAGCTCACCAGCCGGGAGGGGACGATTGTGATCGTCGCGGATCTCCGCTTCGTAGCAAAAGCCCGCCCGACCAATCGACGGCCAGCGCCGTTTATCGCCAGGGCGATCGCCGATAATGCCCACAATGGTTTCCGTCATCCCATAAGACGTCAGCAAGCGAACGCTGAAGCGTTCACAAAACGCGTCTTTTTCCTGCTCCGACAGGTTGAGATAAAACATCACTTCCCGCAGGCGGTGTTGCTGATCGTTCGCTGAAAGCGGCTGCACCATCAACGTACGAATCATCATCGGAATACATTCGGTAATGGTGGCGCGGTACTTCTGCACCTGTCCCCAGAAGGCGCGGGCGCTGTATTTCTCGACCAGCACAAAGGTGGCCCCGGCAGAAAACGCCGCCATCGCCGCAGTACACTGGCAATCGATATGAAACGCAGGCATTACCGTCAGGTAGACGTCATCGTCACGCAGTGCACACTGCCAGGCGGAGTAATATCCAGCGAAGCGCAGGTTGTAATGAGTTATCACCACCCCTTTCGGTCGGGAGGTGGTGCCGGAGGTGAAGAGAATTTCCGCCGTATCGTCAGTCGATAGCGGCGGTGCATAGCACAAGGTGGCAGGTTGTTGATTTTTCAGTTGAGTAAACGAACTCACGCCATCATCAGCGGGAAGTACCATATCTGTCAGGCAAATGTGCCGCAACTGAGAGGCATCTTCCTGCTGAATCTGTTGATACATAGGATAAAATTGCGCACTGGTCACCAGCAGGCACGCCTGGCTATTTTGCAGGATCCACGTGCTTTCTTCGCGCAACAGGCGGGCGTTAATCGGCACCATAATCGCGCCAATTTTTGCCAACCCGAACCAGCAAAAGATAAATTCCGGGCAGTTGTCGAGATGTAGAGCAACCTTGTCGCCTTTGCGAATCCCCAGCGTATAAAACAGGTTTGCCGTGCGGTTAATCTCCTGATTTAACTCAAGATAACTATACCGGTTAACGACTCCGCTGCTGGATTCACAAATCAGCGCCGTTTTATGACCGTAAACGTCCGCCAGATCGTCCCACATTTGACGTAGATGTTGTCCGCCAATGATATCCATTGCACCTCTATCCATTTTGTTCGTTTGTTATTGGGCGGGCGCTAGTCAGGCAAGTTGACTGACGCCACGCGTTTAGTCCTCAACTTTGGCCAGACCTTTGCTGACCAACTCCTGAATGTCGTTTTCGCTGTAGCCGATATTTTTCAAAATGGCAGCCGTGTCCATGCCATGTGAGGGCATTCCGCGCCAGATTTGTCCGGGGTTATTTTTGAATTTCGGCATGATATTCGGCCCTTTGCAGGTGCGACCATCCATCGTTTGCCACTGAGTGATTGATTCGCGAGCCACATACTGTGGATTGCTTTCCAGTTCCGGTACGGTAAGTACTTTGGCACAGGCGATATTCAGTTCGGCAAAGCGTTCTTTAACTTCTGCGATGGTATGTGCCGCCAGCCAGGCATCGAGTTTCTCTTCTACCAGTGGGCCGTAAGGGCATTCGATACGGTGTATAAGTTGAGTGCCTTCCGGAATTTCTGGCGTGCCGAGCAGATGCGCGAGGCCAATATCTTTAAAGCACTCTGCAATTTGAGTAATGCCCACCAGTTCCATCACGATGTAGCCGTCGGCGCATTTATACAGACCGCAACCGGCGTAGTAGGGATCTTTACCTTTGGTCATGCGCGGGCACATTTCGCCGCCGTTGAAGTAATCCATCATGAAGTACTGGCCCATGCGCAACATCACTTCATACATGGCGATGTCGATGCTTTCGCCTTTGCCGGTTTCACGCACTTTATGCAGTGCTGCCAGCGCCGCCGTGGTGGCAGTCAGGCCAGAAAAGTAATCGGCGGTATACGGGAAGGCAGGCATTGGCTGGTCAACATCACCGTTCTGAATCAGGTAACCACTAAAGGCCTGGGCGATAGTGTTATAGGCCGGAAGATTGGTGTACTCCTCGGTGCCGTACTGACCAAAACCGGACAGGTGAGCGATAACCAGTTTCGGGTTGTGCTGCCACAGTACTTCATCGGTAATGCCACGACGGGCAAAGGCCGGACCTTTACTGGCTTCGATGAAGATATCGGTGGTTTCCATTAATTTCAGAAACGCTTCGCGGCCTTCATCTTTGAAAATATTTAACGACAGCGCGTGCAAATTGCGGCGGGAGAGCTGCGGGTAGTTCGGTTGAACGCGAATGGTGTCGGCCCAGGCGACGTTCTCGATCCAGATAACTTCCGCCCCCCATTCTGCGAACATTTGCCCGGCAAACGGCCCGGCGATTTCGATACCGGAGAAGACAACGCGTAATCCGGCCAGCGGCCCGAATTTCGGCATGGGTAGATGATCCATTATTAGCTCCTGAAAAATTTATGTAGCGCATGACTGCCGGATGCGGCGTAAACGCCTTATCCGGCCATCTTCGTGCTCCCGTAGGCCTGATAAGACGCGGCAGCGTCGCATCCGGCAGCGCACGGACTTAGCGGTATTGCTTCAGCACCGCGCGACCCAGCGTCAGGATCTGCATTTCGTCAGATCCTCCGGAAACGCGGTCTACACGCAGGTCACGCCAGAAGCGGCTGATGCGGTGGTTGCCCGCAATCCCGACACCGCCCAGCACCTGCATTGCGCTATCCACCACTTCAAATGCCGCATTGGCGCAGAAGTATTTGCACATCGCTGCATCGCCAGAGGTGATGGTGCCGTTGTCTGCTTTCCACGCTGCTTCATACAGCATGTTTTTCATGGAGTTTAATTTGATCGCCATGTGGGCGAATTTTTCCTGAATCAACTGGAAACGACCAATAGCCTCGCCAAACTGCACACGCTGGTTGGCGTAGCGCGCCGCATCTTCAAAGGCGCACATCGCCGTACCGTAGTTGGTCAGGGCTACCAGGAAACGTTCATGGTCGAACTCTTCTTTGACGCGGTTAAAGCCGTTACCTTCCCGACCGAACATGTCTTTCTCGTCCAGTTCCACGTCGTCAAAAGTGATTTCACAGCAGCTATCCATACGCAGACCGAGCTTTTCAAGTTTGGTCACTTTGATGCCCGGTTTGCTCATATCAACAAACCATTCGGTGTAGACAGGTTTGTCCGGAGAAGCCCCGTCGCGCGCCATCACCACGATGTACGGGGTGTAGGCGCTACTGGTAATAAAACACTTACTACCATTAAGATAAATCTTACCATTTCTACGGGTATAAGTCGTTTTCAGGCTACCCACGTCGGAGCCTGCGCCCGGTTCGGTAATTGCTGAGTTCCACATCTGCTTACCGGTGCCGCGGAAAGCCATGATCTTGTCGATCTGCTCTTGCGTACCTTCACGCAGGAAGGTGTTAAACCCGCCCGGTAACTGATACAGCACGTAAGTTGGCGCTCCCAGACGACCCAGTTCCATCCACACGGCGGCGAGAGTAACAAACCCCGCGTCCAGACCACCGTGTTCTTCCGGGATCAGCAGACTGTCGATACCCATATCCGCCAGGGCTTTGACAAAACGTTCCGGGTAGACGCTGTCACGGTCGCACTCGGCAAAATAGGCCTCCCAGTTTTCGCTGGCCATCAGTTCGCGGATACCGGCGACAAACAGTTCCTGCTCATCATTTAAATTAAAATCCATCTTTCAACCTCTTGATATTTTGGGGGTTAATTAATCTTTCCAGTTCTGTTTCGCGTCTTTAATAAAGGAGAGCGTCACCATGATGTTGACGAAGAACAGCGGGCATCCTCCGGCGATAATGGCGGTTTGAATCGGTTTCAGGCCGCCGAGCGCCAGCAGAACAATGCCGATAATGCCAACCAGAACTGACCAACCAATGCGCACCAGCAGCGGGGGTTCTTCGCCGTCACGCACTTCGCGGCAAGTGGACATCGCCAGGGTATAAGAGCAGGCGTTAACCAGCGTAACGGTGGCAATAAAGCAGAGGATGAAGAAGCCCCACATGGTGGCGGTGCTGAGTGGCAGAGCGGCCCAGGTTTCGATGATGGCGCGCGCCACACCGTACTGTTCGATCAGATTTGGAATGTTGATAATGTTTTTATCTATCAACAGCAGAGTGTTACTACCGAGTACAGTCCACAGGATCCAGGTTGACGCTGTCAGTCCCAGCACCATGCCGAAGCACAGTTCACGCACGGTACGACCACGGGAGATGCGGGCGAGGAAGATACTCATCTGGATAGCGTAAATCACCCACCATGCCCAGTAGAACACGGTCCAGCCCTGCGGGAAGCCGCCTTTAGCGATGGGATCGGTATAGAACAACATGCGCGGCAGATACATCAGCAACATCCCCACCGAATCGGTGAAGTAGTTCATGATGAAGCTGGCACCGCTGACGATGAACACCCAACCCAGCATCAGGAAGCTCAGGTAACTACGCACGTCACTGGCGATACGTACCCCTTTTTGCAGACCGCAAGCGACGCAAATGGCGTTGAGGATAATCCAGCAGGTAATGATGATAGCGTCCAGTTGCAGGGTATGCGGAATGCCAAACAACCATTGCATACACTCGGTCACCAGCGGCGTGGCAAGGCCCAGACTGGTACCCATCGCGAAGATCAAGGCGACGAGATAGAAGTTGTCGACGATAGTGCCGAACAACCCTTTGGCGTGTTTTTCACCTACCAGCGGCACCAGGGTGGAGCTGGGGCGAATCACTTCCATTTTGCGGACAAAGAAGAAGTAAGCGAAGGCGACTGAAAGGAAGCTGTAAGTGGCCCACGGCAGAGGTCCCCAGTGGAACAAGCTGTAAGCCAGCCCCAACTCTTTCGCGCCTGTTGAGTTCGGTTCTAAGCCAAACGGCGGGGTGGAGATGTAGTAGTAGATCTCAATCGATCCCCAGAACAGTACGGCAGCAGACGTACAGGAGGCGAACATCATAAAGATCCAACTGGCGGTACTAAATTCAGGTGGTTCGTTACCTAAACGCTTTTTGGCATACGGGCCAAACACCAGCCAGAACCAACCGAAAAGCATCACTACCATATACCATTCAAATGCCCATCCCCATACATTGGTGACGTAACTGAATACAGCATTAATAACGACATTCGCTGCATCCAGATCTCTGACTGTAAGCCAACAAAGTATGCCGACGATTATTAATGGCGGAAAGAAAACCTTCGGTTCTATTCCCGTTTTTCTCTTTTCATTCTTCATGAGTTAATTCCACTGTGAAAACGAATATTTATTTTGCGTTCCCGTTTGTTTTATTTTTGTTAACATTTAATATAATTATTATTAACCTCGTGGACGCGTTAATGGCTAACTCATAATGGGTATTCGATTGGCTGCGTTCTGTGATGTTAGTCACAGTTTTTTATCGGGTAAAAACAGGGCGTCTTTGTGTAAATATTCATTGTTTATCAATGTGATGAGTTTGATTGTGAGTAAAAAAATAGCATCTGACTTTCAATATTGGTGATCCATAAAGCAATATTGAAAATTTCTTTTTGCTACGCCATGTTTTCAATATTGGTGAGGAACTTAACAATATTGAAAGTTGGATTTATCTGCGTGTGACATTTTCAATATTGGTGATTAAAGTTTTATTTCCAAATTAAAGGGCGTGATATCTGTAATTAACACCACCGATATGAACGACGTTTCCTTCATGATTTCTGGAGATGCAATGAAGATTATTACTTGCTATAAGTGCGTGCCTGATGAACAGGATATTGCGGTCAATAATGCTGATGGTTCGTTAGACTTCAGTAAAGCCGATGCCAAAATAAGCCAATACGATCTCAACGCTATTGAAGCGGCTTGCCAGCTAAAGCAACAGGCAGCAGAGGGGCAGGTGACGGCCTTAAGTGTGGGCGGTAAAGCCCTGACCAACGCCAAAGGGCGTAAAGATGTGCTATCGCGCGGTCCGGATGAACTGATTGTGGTGATTGATGACCAGTTCGAGCAGGCACTGCCGCAACAAACGGCGAGCGCACTGGCTGCAGCCGCCCAGAAAGCAGGCTTTGATTTGATCCTCTGTGGCGATGGTTCTTCCGACCTTTATGCCCAGCAGGTTGGTTTGCTGGTAGGCGAAATCCTCAATATTCCGGCAGTTAACGGCGTCAGCAAAATTATCTCCCTGACGGCAGATACCCTCACCGTTGAGCGCGAACTGGAAGATGAAACCGAAACCTTAAGCATTCCGCTGCCTGCGGTTGTTGCTGTTTCCACTGATATCAACTCCCCACAAATTCCTTCGATGAAAGCCATTCTCGGCGCGGCGAAAAAGCCAGTCCAGGTATGGTCGGCGGCGGATATCGGTTTTAACGCAGAGGCAGCCTGGTCAGAACAACAGGTTGCCGCGCCGAAACAGCGCGAGCGTCAGCGCATCGTGATTGAAGGCGACGGCGAAGAACAGATCGCCGCATTTGCTGAAAATCTTCGCAAAGTCATTTAATTACAGGGGATGCTATGAACACGTTTTCTCAAGTCTGGGTATTCAGCGATACCCCTTCTCGTCTGCCGGAACTGATGAACGGTGCGCAGGCTTTAGCTAATCAAATCAACACGTTCGTCCTCAATGATGCCGACGGCGCACAGGCAATCCAGCTCGGCGCTAATCATGTCTGGAAATTAAGCGGCAAACCGGACGAGCGGATGATCGAAGATTACGCCGGTGTCATGGCTGACACTATTCGCCAGCACGGCGCAGACGGTCTGGTGCTGTTGCCAAACACCCGTCGCGGCAAATTACTGGCGGCGAAACTGGGTTACCGCCTTAACGCGGCGGTGTCTAACGATGCCAGCGCTGTTAGCGTGCAGGACGGTAAAGCGACAGTGAAACACATGGTTTACGGCGGTCTGGCGATTGGCGAAGAACGCATTGCCACGCCGTATGCGGTACTGACCATCAGCAGCGGCACGTTCGATGTGGCTCAGCCAGACGCGTCACGCACTGGCGAAACGCACACCGTGGAGTGGCAGGCTCCGGCTGTGGCGATTACCCGCACGGCAACCCAGGCGCGTCAGAGCAACAGCGTCGATCTCGACAAAGCCCGCCTGGTGGTCAGCGTTGGTCGCGGTATTGGCAGCAAAGAGAACATTGCGCTGGCAGAACAGCTTTGCAAGGCGATAGGTGCGGAGTTGGCCTGTTCTCGTCCGGTGGCGGAAAACGAAAAATGGATGGAGCACGAACGCTATGTCGGTATCTCCAACCTGATGCTGAAACCTGAACTGTACCTGGCGGTGGGGATCTCCGGGCAGATCCAGCACATGGTTGGCGCTAATGCGTCGCAAACCATTTTCGCCATCAACAAAGATAAAAATGCGCCGATCTTCCAGTTCGCGGATTACGGCATTGTTGGCGACGCCGTGAAGATCCTTCCGGCACTGACCGCAGCTTTAGCGCGTTGATCCACTCTGGCAGGGCTGCATTTTGGCCCTGCCGCTGACAGGGAGCTCTTATGTCCGAAGATATCTTTGACGCCATCATCGTCGGTGCAGGGCTTGCCGGTTCGGTTGCCGCACTGGTGCTCGCCCGCGAAGGTGCGCAAGTGTTAGTTATCGAGCGAGGCAATTCCGCAGGTGCCAAGAACGTCACCGGCGGGCGTCTCTATGCCCACAGCCTGGAACACATTATTCCTGGTTTCGCTGACTCCGCCCCCGTAGAACGCCTGATCACCCATGAAAAACTTGCGTTTATGACGGAAAAGTCAGCGATGACTATGGACTACTGCAATGGCGACGAAACCTCGCCATCCCAGCGTTCTTACTCCGTTTTACGCAGTAAATTTGATGCCTGGCTGATGGAGCAAGCCGAAGAAGCGGGCGCGCAGTTAATTACCGGGATCCGCGTCGATAACCTCGTACAGCGCGATGGCAAAGTCGTCGGTGTAGAAGCCGATGGCGATGTGATTGAAGCGAAAACGGTGATCCTTGCTGATGGGGTGAATTCCATCCTTGCCGAAAAGCTGGGGATGGCAAAACGCGTTAAACCGACGGATGTGGCAGTTGGCGTGAAGGAACTGATCGAGTTACCGAAGTCGGTTATTGAAGACCGTTTTCAGTTGCAGGGTAATCAGGGCGCGGCTTGCCTGTTTGCGGGATCACCTACTGATGGCCTGATGGGCGGCGGCTTCCTTTATACCAATGAAAATACCCTGTCGCTGGGGCTGGTTTGTGGTCTCCATCATCTGCATGACGCGAAAAAATCGGTGCCGCAAATGCTGGAAGATTTCAAACAACATCCGGCCGTTGCACCGCTGATCGCGGGCGGCAAGCTGGTGGAATATTCCGCTCACGTAGTGCCGGAAGCAGGCATCAACATGCTGCCGGAGCTGGTCGGTGACGGCGTATTGATTGCTGGTGATGCCGCCGGAATGTGTATGAACCTCGGTTTTACCATTCGCGGTATGGATCTGGCGATTGCCGCCGGGGAAGCAGCAGCAAAAACTGTGCTTTCAGCGATGAAAAGCGACGATTTCAGTAAGCAAAAACTCGCGGAATATCGTCAGCATCTTGAGAGTGGCCCGCTGCGCGATATGCGCATGTACCAGAAACTACCGGCGTTTCTTGATAACCCACGCATGTTTAGCGGCTACCCGGAACTGGCGGTAGGCGTGGCGCGTGACCTGTTCACCATTGACGGCAGTGCGCCGGAACTGATGCGCAAGAAAATCCTCCGCCACGGCAAGAAAGTGGGCTTCATCAATCTGATCAAGGATGGCATGAAAGGAGTGACCGTTTTATGACTTCTCCCGTCAATGTGGACGTCAAACTGGGCGTCAATAAATTCAATGTCGATGAAGAGCATCCGCACATCGTTGTGAAGGCCGATGCTGATAAACAGGCCCTGGAGCTGCTGGTGAAAGCGTGCCCCGCAGGTCTGTACAAGAAGCAGGATGACGGCAGTGTGCGCTTCGATTACGCCGGATGTCTGGAGTGCGGCACCTGTCGCATTCTGGGGCTGGGGTCGGCGCTGGAACAGTGGGAATACCCGCGCGGCACCTTTGGTGTGGAGTTCCGTTACGGCTGATGTTGGTTTGATACGTAATGCCGTACTGACTCTCATTGCAAAAAAACAGGAATAACCCATGCAACCGTCCAGAAACTTTGATGATCTTAAATTCTCCTCTATTCACCGCCGCATTTTGCTGTGGGGAAGCGGTGGTCCGTTTCTGGATGGTTATGTACTGGTAATGATTGGCGTGGCGCTGGAGCAACTGACTCCGGCGCTGAAACTGGACGCTGACTGGATTGGCTTGCTGGGCGCGGGAACGCTCGCCGGGCTATTCGTTGGCACATCGCTGTTTGGCTATATCTCCGATAAAGTCGGACGGCGCAAAATGTTCCTCATTGATATCATCGCCATCGGCGTGATATCGGTGGCGACGATGTTTGTCTCATCCCCCGTCGAACTGTTGGTGATGCGGGTACTTATCGGCATTGTTATCGGTGCGGATTATCCCATCGCCACCTCAATGATCACCGAGTTCTCCAGTACCCGTCAGCGGGCGTTTTCCATCAGCTTTATCGCCGCGATGTGGTATGTCGGCGCGACCTGCGCCGATTTGGTCGGCTATTGGCTTTATGATGTGGAAGGCGGCTGGCGCTGGATGCTGGGTAGCGCAGCGATTCCCTGTTTATTGATTTTGATTGGTCGATTCGAACTGCCTGAATCTCCCCGCTGGTTGTTACGCAAAGGGCGAGTAAAAGAGTGCGAAGAGATGATGATAAAACTGTTTGGCGAACCGGTGGCTTTCGAGGAAGAGCAGCCGCAGCAAACCCGTTTTCGCGATCTGTTTAATCGCCGCCATTTTCCTTTTGTTCTGTTTGTTGCCGCCATCTGGACCTGCCAGGTGATCCCCATGTTTGCCATTTACACCTTTGGCCCGCAAATCGTTGGTTTGTTAGGATTGGGGGTTGGCAAAAACGCGGCGCTGGGGAACGTGGTGATTAGTCTGTTCTTTATGCTCGGCTGTATTCCGCCGATGCTGTGGCTAAACACTGCCGGACGGCGTCCATTGTTGATTGGCAGCTTTGCCATGATGACGCTGGCGCTGGCGGTTTTGGGGCTGATCCCGGATATGGGGATCTGGCTGGTAGTGATGGCCTTTGCGGTGTATGCCTTTTTCTCTGGTGGGCCGGGTAATTTGCAGTGGCTCTATCCTAATGAACTCTTCCCGACGGATATCCGCGCCTCTGCCGTGGGCGTGATTATGTCCTTAAGCCGTATTGGCACTATTGTATCGACCTGGGCACTGCCGATCTTTATCAATAATTACGGTATCAGTAACACGATGCTAATGGGGGCGGGTATCTCGCTGTTTGGCTTGTTGATTTCCGTAGCGTTTGCCCCGGAGACTCGAGGGATGTCACTGGCGCAGACCAGCAATATGACGATCCGCGGGCAGAGAATGGGGTAATTTGTTCAGATTTCTCTCTTTTCTGAATCAATATTATTGACTATAAGCTGCGTGAATATATGACTACACTTTGTGGGAAAACAAAGGCGTAATCACGCGGGCTACCTATGATTCTTATAATTTATGCGCATCCATATCCGCATCATTCCCATGCGAATAAACGGATGCTTGAACAGGCAAGGACGCTGGAAGGCGTCGAAATTCGCTCTCTTTATCAACTCTATCCTGACTTCAATATCGACATTGCCGCCGAACAGGAGGCGCTGTCTCGTGCCGATCTGATCGTCTGGCAGCACCCAATGCAGTGGTACAGCATTCCACCGCTTCTTAAACTTTGGATCGATAAAGTTTTCTCGCACGGCTGGGCTTACGGTCACGGCGGCACGGCGCTGCACGGCAAACATTTGCTGTGGGCGGTGACGACCGGCGGCGGGGAAAGCCATTTTGAGATTGGTGCGCATCCGGGCTTTGATGTGCTGTCGCAGCCGCTACAGGCGACGGCAATCTACTGCGGGCTGAACTGGCTGCCACCGTTTGCCATGCACTGCACCTTTATTTGTGACGACGAAACCCTCGAAGGGCAGGCGCGGCACTATAAGCAACGTCTGCTGGAATGGCAGGAGGCACATCATGGATAGCCATACGCTTATTCAGGCGCTGATTTATCTCGGTTCGGCGGCGCTGATTGTTCCCATTGCGGTACGTCTCGGTCTGGGATCGGTTCTTGGCTACCTGATCGCCGGCTGCATTATTGGCCCGTGGGGGCTGCGACTGGTGACCGATGCCGAATCTATTCTGCACTTTGCAGAGATTGGCGTGGTGCTGATGCTGTTTATTATCGGCCTCGAACTCGATCCACAAAGGCTGTGGAAGCTGCGTGCGGCAGTGTTCGGCGGTGGCGCATTGCAGATGGTGATTTGCGGCGGCCTGCTGGGGCTGTTTTGTATGTTACTTGGGCTGCGCTGGCAGGTCGCAGAATTGATCGGCATGACGCTGGCGCTCTCATCAACGGCGATTGCCATGCAGGCGATGAATGAACGCAATCTGATGGTGACGCAAATGGGCCGCAGTGCCTTTGCGGTGCTGCTGTTCCAGGATATCGCGGCGATCCCACTGGTGGCGATGATCCCGCTACTGGCAGCGAGCAGTGCCTCGACGACGATGGGCGCATTTGTTCTCTCGGCGTTAAAAGTGGCGGGCGCGCTGGTGCTGGTGGTATTGCTGGGGCGCTATGTCACGCGTCCGGCACTGCGTTTTGTTGCCCGCTCTGGCTTGCGGGAAGTGTTTAGTGCCGTGGCGTTATTCCTCGTGTTTGGCTTTGGTTTGCTGCTGGAAGAGGTCGGCTTGTCGATGGCGATGGGCGCGTTTCTGGCGGGCGTACTGCTGGCAAGCTCGGAATACCGTCATGCGCTGGAAAGCGATATCGAACCATTTAAAGGTTTGCTGCTGGGGCTGTTTTTCATCGGCGTTGGCATGTCGATAGACTTTGGCACGCTGCTTGAAAATCCGTTGCGCATTGTCATTTTGCTGCTCGGTTTCCTCATCATCAAAATCGCCATGCTGTGGCTGATTGCCCGGCCGTTGCAGGTGCCAAATAAACAGCGTCGCTGGTTTGCGGTGCTATTAGGGCAGGGTAGTGAGTTTGCCTTTGTAGTATTTGGTGCGGCGCAGATGGCGAATGTGCTGGAGCCAGAGTGGGCGAAATCGCTGACCCTGGCGGTGGCACTGTCGATGGCGGCAACGCCGATTCTGCTGGTGATCCTCAATCGCCTTGAGCAATCTTCTACTGAAGAGGCGCGTGAAGCCGATGAGATCGACGAAGAACAGCCGCGGGTAATCATTGCCGGATTCGGTCGTTTTGGGCAGATAACCGGACGTTTACTGCTCTCCAGCGGGGTGAAAATGGTGGTGCTCGATCACGACCCGGACCATATCGAAACGCTGCGTAAATTCGGTATGAAAGTGTTTTATGGCGATGCCACGCGGATGGATTTACTGGAATCTGCCGGAGCGGCGAAAGCGGAAGTGCTGATTAACGCCATCGACGATCCGCAAACCAACCTGCAACTGACGGAGATGGTGAAAGAACATTTCCCACATTTGCAGATTATTGCCCGCGCCCGCGATGTCGACCACTACATTCGTTTGCGTCAGGCAGGCGTTGAAAAGCCGGAGCGTGAAACCTTCGAAGGTGCGCTGAAAACCGGGCGTCTGGCACTGGAAAGTTTAGGTCTGGGGCCGTATGAAGCGCGAGAACGCGCCGATGTGTTCCGCCGCTTTAATATTCAGATGGTGGAAGAGATGGCAATGGTTGAGAACGACACCAAAGCCCGTGCGGCGGTCTATAAACGCACCAGCGCGATGTTAAGTGAGATCATTACCGAAGACCGTGAACATCTGTCATTAATTCAACGACATGGCTGGCAGGGAACCGAAGAAGGGAAACATACTGGCAATATGGCGGATGAACCGGAAACGAAGCCCTCATCCTAATAAAGAGTGACGTAAATCACGCTTTACAGCTAACTGTTTGTTTTTGTTTCATTGTAATGCGGCGAGTCCAGGGAGAGAGCGTGGACTCGCCAGCAGAATATAAAATTTTCCTCAACATCATCCTCGCACCAGTCGACGACGGTTTACGCTTTACGTATAGTGGCGACAATTTTTTTTATCGGGAAATCTCAATGATCAGTCTGATTGCGGCGTTAGCGGTAGATCGCGTTATCGGCATGGAAAACGCCATGCCGTGGAACCTGCCTGCCGATCTCGCCTGGTTTAAACGCAACACTTTAAATAAACCCGTGATTATGGGCCGCCATACCTGGGAATCCATCGGTCGTCCGTTGCCAGGACGCAAAAATATTATCCTCAGCAGTCAACCGGGTACGGACGATCGCGTAACGTGGGTGAAGTCGGTGGATGAAGCCATTGCGGCGTGTGGTGACGTACCAGAAATCATGGTGATTGGCGGCGGTCGCGTTTATGAGCAGTTCCTGCCGAAAGCGCAAAAACTGTATCTGACGCATATCGACGCGGAAGTGGAAGGCGACACCCATTTCCCGGATTACGAGCCGGATGACTGGGAATCGGTATTCAGCGAATTCCACGACGCTGATGCGCAGAACTCTCATAGCTATTGCTTTGAGATTCTGGAGCGGCGGTAATTTTGTATATTAGAATTCCGGCATCACTGATACGTGCAGATATCCGTGTATACTAGACGTATAAATTGTACAGGAGCACGAGATCATGACTGCAAAACGTACCACACAAAGTGTGACCGTCACCGTCGACCGTGAGTTAGTCAATCGCGCTCGTGATGCAGGCTTAAATATGAGCGCCACCCTTACGGTTGCGCTCAATGCTGAACTTAAAAAACATGCAGCAACACGTTGGCGTGAAGAGAACGCAGAAGCTATCGCTGCGTTAAATCAATTGGCTGATGAAACCGGATGTTTCTCTGATGAGTACCGGAGCTTCTAGCGATGCAATTTACGGTATACCGCAGTCGCGGCAGGAACGCCGCGTTTCCCTTTGTTATTGATGTTACCAGCGACATTATTGGTGAGATTAATCGCCGTATCGTTATTCCATTAACACCTATTGAACGATTTAGCCGTATTCGCCCACCAGAACGGCTTAACCCAATCCTTTTACTGGTAGACGGCAAAGAATATGTGCTCATGACGCATGAGACTGCAACTGTTCCAGTTAACGCGCTGGGAACGAAATTTTGCGATGCCAGCGCGCACCGAACGTTGATTAAAGGAGCATTAGATTTTATGCTCGACGGGATTTAAGACGCTACCGCCTCTCCCTCACCCATATCTTTATGCCGGTTCGACGGCTGGACAAAATACTGTTTATCTTCCCAGCGCAGGCAGGTTAATGTACCACCCCAGCAGCAGCCGGTATCCAGCGCGTAAATACCTTCCGGCGTACCTTTGCCTTCCAGCGATGCCCAGTGACCAAAGGCGATGTTGTACTCTTCAGCGACGGGGCCAGGAATCGCAAACCACGGTTTCAGTGGGGCAGGGGCCTCTTCCGGCGATTCTTTGCTGTACATATCCAGTTGACCGTTCGGGAAGCAAAAACGCATACGGGTAAAGGCGTTGGTGATAAAACGCAGTCTTCCCAGCCCCCGCAATTCCGGTGACCAGTTATTTGGCATATCGCCGTACATGGCATCAAGGAAGAAGGGATAGGAGTCACTCGACAGCACCGCTTCTACATCGCGCGCGCACTCTTTGGCGGTCTGCAGATCCCACTGCGGCGTGATCCCGGCGTGGGCCATCACCAACTTTTTCTCTTCGTCGATTTGCAGCAAAGGCTGGCGACGCAGCCAGTTAAGCAGCTCGTCGGCATCCGGCGCTTCCAGCAGCGGTGTCAGGCGATCTTTCGGTTTATTGCGGCTGATCCCGGCAAATACCGCCAGCAGATGCAGATCGTGATTACCCAGCACCAGACGTACGCTGTCGCCTAAGGATTTCACATAGCGCAGAACATCCAGCGAACCCGGGCCGCGCGCGACCAGATCGCCCGTCAGCCAGAGGGTATCTTTCCCAGGGGTAAATTCTACTTTATGCAGCAATGCGATCAGTTCATCGTAACAACCATGAACGTCGCCAATAAGGTATGTCGCCATATTCTTTTAATGAATGAGTGTGGGAACGGCGAGTCGGAATACGGGAATGTCGATGCTGAAAGGGACGCCATTTTCATCGATCATTTCGTAGTGACCCTGCATGGTGCCCAGCGGGGTTTCAATGATTGCACCGCTGGTGTACTGGTACTCTTCGCCAGGCGCGATAAGTGGCTGGACGCCAACCACTCCTTCGCCCTGGACTTCGGTTTCACGGCCATTGCCATTGGTGATCAGCCAGTAACGCCCCAACAACTGCACTGGCGCTCGCCCCAGATTGCGTATGGTTACGGTATAAGCAAAAACGTAACGTTCATTATCAGGTGAAGATTGTGCCTCAATGTAGACGCTTTGAACCTGAATACACACTCGGGGCGAATTGATCATCGTTAACTCTCCTGCAAAGGCGCGCTCTCCGCCAGATAGTTCGCCATCTGGCAATATTGCGCGACAGAGATATTTTCCGCTCGCATCGCCGGGTCGATCCCCATTCCTGTTAACACCTCGACGCTAAACAGGTTGCCGAGGCTGTTACGAATGGTTTTACGACGCTGGTTAAAGGCTTCGGTGGTGATGCGGCTCAACACGCGAACATCTTTAACCGGGTGAGGCATCGTTGCATGAGGAACCAGGCGCACGACGGCGGAATCCACTTTGGGTGGTGGTGTAAAGGCTGACGGCGGTACTTCCAGCACCGGGATCACGTTGCAATAGTATTGCGCCATGACGCTTAATCGACCATACGCCTTGCTGTTCGGTCCTGCAACCAGACGATTCACCACTTCTTTTTGCAACATAAAGTGCATGTCGGCAATGGCATCAGTATAGCTAAACAGATGGAACATCAACGGCGTGGAGATGTTATAAGGCAGGTTGCCGAAAACACGCAGCGGCTGGCCCATTTTCGCGGCCAGTTCGCCAAAGTTAAAGGTCATCGCATCCTGCTGATAAATCGTCAGTTTCGGGCCTAAGAATGGATGCGTTTGCAGACGTGCCGCCAGATCGCGGTCAAGTTCGATGACCGTCAGCTGGTCCAGACGTTCGCCGACCGGTTCGGTCAATGCCGCCAGACCGGGGCCGATTTCGACCATCGCCTGGCCCTTCTGCGGGTTAATGGCAGAAACAATGCTGTCGATCACGAACTGATCGTTGAGAAAGTTTTGCCCGAAGCGTTTACGGGCTAAGTGGCCCTGGTGGACTCGATTATTCATTGGGTGTTAACAATCATTTTGATGGCGAGATTAAGCGCCGTAATAAAACTGCCGACATCGGCTTTACCACGTCCCGCCAGTTCAAGCGCGGTGCCGTGGTCCACTGATGTGCGAATAAAGGGCAGGCCCAGCGTAATGTTCACACCGCGCCCGAAGCCCTGGTATTTTAGCACGGGAAGACCCTGATCGTGGTACATCGCCAGCACGGCGTCGGCGTTATCGAGATATTTCGGCTGAAACAGGGTATCGGCAGGCAGCGGCCCGTTGAGTTTCATCCCCTGTTCCCGCAGCTCGTTGAGTACCGGAATAATGGTGTCTATCTCTTCCGTACCCATATGACCGCCTTCGCCCGCGTGCGGATTCAGCCCGCAGACCAGAATGCGCGGTTCGGCAATACCAAATTTGGTGCGCAAATCGTGATGCAAAATAGCAATCACTTCGTGCAAAAGGGCAGGGGTGATAGCATCTGCGATATCGCGCAGCGGTAAATGCGTCGTTGCCAGCGCCACGCGAAGTTCTTCGGTCGCCAGCATCATCACCACTTTTTTCGCCTGCGAACGCTCTTCGAAAAACTCGGTATGACCGGTAAACGGAATGCCTGCGTCGTTAATGACGCCTTTATGCACGGGGCCTGTGATCAGCGCAGCAAATTCATCGTTCAGACAGCCATCACACGCTCGCGCCAGCGTTTCCACCACATAGTGCCCATTTTCAACTGCTAACTGCCCCACAGTGACAGATTCACGTAGCGCGACAGGAAGTAGCGTTAATGTGCCCGCAGTTTGCGGTTGTGCAGGGGAGTTGGGGGAATAAGGGCGGAGGGTGAGCGGCAAACCGAGCATCGCTGCCCGGTCGGTAAGGAGAGTGGCATCGGCACAAACAACCAGTTCGACTGGCCACTCACGCTGTGCAAGCTGGACAATTAAGTCCGGGCCAATCCCGGCGGGCTCGCCGGGAGTGATCACAACACGTTGGGTTTTAACCATTAGTTGCTCAGGATTTTAACGTAGGCGCTGGCACGTTGTTCCTGCATCCAGCTTGCTGCTTCTTCCGAGAACTTACGGTTCATCAGCATGCGGTATGCACGATCTTTCTGTGCCGCGTCGGTTTTATCGACATTACGGGTATCCAGCAGTTCGATTAAATGCCAGCCGAATGAAGAGTGAACCGGTGCACTCATTTGACCTTTGTTCAGGCGGGTCAGGGCGTCACGGAAGGCCGGATCGAAAATATCTGGTGTAGCCCAGCCGAGATCACCGCCCTGGTTAGCAGAGCCTGGATCCTGAGAGAACTCTTTCGCTGCGGCAGCAAAAGTCGTTTTACCACTCTTGATATCGGCAGCAATCTGTTCCAGTTTCACGCGGGCCTGTTCGTCAGTCATGATCGGCGACGGTTTCAGCAGAATATGGCGAGCATGAACTTCGGTCACCGAGATATTTTTGCTTTCGCCGCGCAGGTCGTTAACTTTCAGAATATGGAAGCCAACGCCGGAACGAATCGGGCCAACAATGTCGCCTTTCTTCGCGGTGCTTAATGCCTGGGCGAAGATCCCCGGCAACTCCTGAATACGGCCCCAGCCCATCTGTCCGCCGTTCAGCGCCTGCTGGTCGGCAGAATGAGCAATCGCCAGCTTACCGAAATCAGCGCCGTTACGCGCCTGATCGACAATCGCGCGCGCCTGGCTTTCCGCTTCGTTCACCTGATCAGAGGTCGGGTTTTCCGGCAGTGGGATCAGGATGTGGCTCAGGTTCAGCTCAGTGCTGGCGTCGTTTTGGTTACCCACTTGCTGCGCCAGGGATTCGACTTCCTGCGGCAGGATGGTGATGCGACGACGCACCTCGTTGTTACGCACTTCAGAGATAATCATCTCTTTGCGGATCTGGTTACGATAGGTGTTGTAGTTCAGACCATCGTAAGCCAGACGGCTGCGCATCTGATCCAGCGTCATGTTGTTCTGTTTCGCGATGTTAGCAATCGCCTGATCCAGCTGCTCATCGGAGATTTTCACTCCCATTTTCTGCCCCATCTGCAGGATGATTTGATCCATGATCAAACGCTCCATGATTTGGTGGCGCAGCGTCGCGTCATCAGGAAGTTGTTGCCTTGCCTGAGCAGCGTTCAGTTTTACCGACTGCATTAATCCATCAACGTCGCTTTCCAGCACGACGCCGTTATTGACGACGGCTGCGACTTTATCGACTACCTGGGGGGCAGCGAAACTGGTATTCGCGATCATGGCGATACCGAGAAGCAGCGTTTTCCAGTTCTTCATACTTTTTCCATTTCAATTAACCGCACTGCGGATTACGTGGTAAATCAACAAATCACAAAGTGTTTTGATACGGCAGAATGTTCGAACGCAGCATCTCTTGCGTACCCAGACCGTAGTTGGAGCTCAGGCCGCGAAGTTCGATGTTAAAGCCGATTGCGTTGTCATATACCGCATGTTGTTTATCGTTATCCCAACCGTTCAGCTTCCGCTCGTAACCGACGCGAATCGCATAGCAGCAGGAGCTGTATTGCACACCTAACATAGAGTCGGCTTGCTTGTTCGCATTGGTGTCGTAGTAGTAGGCCCCAACAATGGACCAACGATCGGCAATTGGCCAGCTGGCGACGGCACCTACCTGCGAAATACCATTCTTATATTGCTCAGCAGTGGAATAGTACTTAGGCAGCGTTGCCTGAATATATTCCGGGCTGGCGTAACGGTAATTCAGCTGTACCAGACGGTCTTCATCCCGACGGTATTCAATGCTGGAGTTACTGGTCGCTACGTTATCCAGACGTGTATCGTACTGAATCCCGCCACGCAATCCCCAACGATCAGAGATGCGCCAGTAAGTATCGCCTGCCCATACCAGTGAGCCCGTTTTGTCGTCATTCTCCCATGTTATGTTGTCATCGCCAGTGCGAGACTCCGTGAAATAGTAGATTTGACCAACGGAAATATTAAAACGTTCAACGGCAGCATCATCATATATGCGAGATGTGACACCGGTCGTCACCTGGTTAGCGGAGGCAATACGGTCAAGACCGCCGTAAGTCCGGTCCCGGAACAGGCCGGAGTAGTCAGATTGCAGCAGCGACGAGTCGTAGTTATAGATTTTGCTCTGATCGCGATATGGCACATACAGATACTGCGCGCGTGGTTCCAGTGTCTGGGTATAGCCCGGCGCCAGCATTTCCATATCACGCTCGAAGACCATTCTACCGTCTACCTTGAACTGCGGCATTACACGGTTAGCGGACTCTGCCAGCCTGGTCGTGTTTCTGGAGTTATACCAGCCAAGATTGGTTTGCTGATAATGGGTTGCCAGCAACTTCGCTTCAGTATTGATGCTGCCCCAGTTATTAGAGAGCGGCAGATTGATGGTTGGTTCCAGGTGAACACGAGTCGCCTCTGGCATGTCATCTCTGGTGTTAACAAAGTGCACTGCCTGGCCGTAAATACGCGTATCGAAAGGACCGACATCGTTTTGATAGTAGTTAACGTCTAACTGCGGTTCTGCCGAGTAGCTACTGGTGTTCTGCTCGCTGAAGACCTGGAACTGCTTGGTTGAAACGGTGGCATTGAAGTTTTGCACCGCATAGCCAACGCTGAATTTTTGCGTTGCATAGCCGTCGGTACTGGAACCGTATTTGTTATCGAAGTCATTGAAGTAGCTAGGATCGCTGACTTTGGTGTAGTCGACGTTGAAACGCCACACCTGATCCATGACCCCGGAGTGTTTCCAGTAGAACAACCAACGACGTGAACTGTCATCGTTCGGGTGTTCATCTTTATAGACTTTATCTGAAGGCAGATAGTCCAGTTCCATCAAGCCAGCGCCCGCCTGGGAGAGGTAGCGGAATTCGTTCTCCCACATGATGTTGCCACGACGATGCATATAATGCGGCGTGATGGTGGCATCCATATTTGGCGCGATGTTCCAGTAATATGGCAGGTAGAACTCAAAGTAGTTGGTGGTGGTGTACTTGGCGTTCGGGATCAAGAAACCAGAGCGACGTTTGTCACCCACCGGCAACTGCAAATACGGGCTATAAAAGATCGGTACCGGACCCACCTTAAAGCGGGCGTTCCAGATCTCCGCAACTTGTTCTTCGCGGTCATGAATAATTTCGCTACCTACCACGCTCCAGGTGTCAGAACCCGGCAGACAGGAGGTAAAGCTACCGTTATCCAGAATGGTATAGCGGTTTTCGCCACGTTGTTTCATCAGGTCCGCTTTACCGCGACCCTGGCGACCTACCATCTGGTAATCACCTTCCCAGACGTTGGTATCTTTGGTGTTCAGATTCGCCCAGCCTTTCGGCCCTTTGAGGATCACCTGGTTATCGTCGTAATGGACATTACCGAGCGCATCAACGGTACGCACCGGCTCCGGTTGTCCTGGTGCCTCTTTTTGATGGAGCTGCACTTCGTCGGCCTGCAGACGGCTGTTACCCTGCATGATATCCACGCTGCCAGTAAACACGGCGTCATCCGGGTAGTCCCCTTTCGCGTGGTCAGCATTGATAGTCACGGGTAAGTCATTGGTATCGCCCTGTACCAGAGGACGGTCATAGCTTGGCACGCCCAACATGCACTGTGAGGCGAGGTCGGCTGCCAGTCCCTGTTGACTATAAAGGGCGGTGGCAATCATGGTGGCCAGGAGAGTGGGGATACGTTTTTTCATACGTTGATTTTATTGTTCCATCATCGGTAACGTTGCGCGTGACAAACGGTCAGAGACTAACGTACTCGTCATCTCTACGCTAGTGTTAATCCTGTCCGAATAGCGTCTGTGGTGTTAGGCACGGCATTGAATGACAGGTATGATAATGCAAATTATAGGCGATGTCTCACAATAGACCGCAGCCAGAAATGGGTAAAAGCGCCTTTATATTGTGGGAGATAGCCCTGATATCCGTGTGTCGATTTGGGGAATATATGCAGTATTGGGGAAAAATCATTGGCGTGACCGTGGCCTTAATAATGGGCGGCGGCTTTTGGGGCGTAGTATTGGGCCTGTTAATTGGCCATATGTTTGATAAAGCCCGTAGCCGTAAAATGGCGTGGTTCGCCAACCAGCGTGAGCGTCAGGCGCTGTTTTTTGCCACCACTTTTGAAGTGATGGGGCATTTAACCAAATCCAAAGGTCGCGTCACGGAAGCTGATATTCATATCGCCAGCCAGTTGATGGACCGAATGAACCTCCATGGCGCTTCCCGTACTGCGGCGCAAAATGCGTTCCGGGTGGGAAAATCAGACAATTACCCGCTGCGCGAAAAGATGCGCCAGTTTCGCAGTGTCTGCTTTGGTCGTTTTGACTTAATTCGTATGTTTCTGGAGATCCAGATTCAGGCGGCGTTTGCTGATGGTTCACTGCACCCGAATGAACGGGCGGTGCTGTATGTCATTGCTGAAGAATTAGGGATCTCCCGCGCTCAGTTTGACCAGTTTTTGCGCATGATGCAGGGCGGTGCACAGTTTGGCGGCGGTTATCAGCAGCAATCTGGCGGTGGTAACTGGCAGCAAGCGCAGCGTGGCCCGACGCTGGAAGATGCCTGTAATGTGCTGGGCGTGAAGCCGACGGATGATGCGACCACCATCAAACGTGCCTACCGTAAGCTGATGAGTGAACACCATCCCGATAAGTTGGTGGCGAAAGGTTTGCCGCCAGAGATGATGGAGATGGCGAAGCAGAAAGCGCAGGAAATTCAGCAGGCCTATGAGCTGATAAAGCAGCAGAAAGGGTTTAAATAAGTTTCAACGTGTAGGCCTGATAAGACGCGGCCCGCGTCGCATCAGGCAATCGGCGCAAAATTGCCGGATGCGGCGTGAACGCCTTCTCCGGCCTACCGAACTTCGCCAGCGTGACTATTAAAAATCCGCTGGTGCTTTAAACGTCATACTATTGCCATACGCCGGATGGGTAATCGTCAGCATCTCTGCATGTAGCAACAAACGCGGTGCCATTGCTCTCGCTTCTGGTGATGCATAAAAACGATCGCCGAGAATCGGATGACCCAGCGCCAGCATATGCACACGCAGCTGATGCGAACGCCCGGTAATCGGTTTTAACACCACTCTTGCCGTGTTATCCGCCGCATATTCCACCACTTCATACTCCGTCTGCGCAGGTTTACCTGTTTCGTAACAGACTTTCTGTTTCGGGCGGTTTGGCCAGTCGCAAATCAGCGGCAGATCCACCAGACCTTCCGCAGGGGATGGATGCCCCCAGACGCGGGCCACATACTGTTTTTTCGGCTCGCGCTCGCGGAACTGGCGTTTTAACTCCCGCTCCGCGGCTTTGGTCAGCGCCACTACAATCACGCCGCTGGTAGCCATATCCAGACGATGCACCGATTCTGCCTGCGGATAATCACGCTGAATGCGCGTCATCACGCTGTCTTTGTGCTCTTCCAGACGACCCGGCACAGACAACAAACCGCTCGGCTTGTTGACCACCATAATATGGTCATCCTGATACAGGACAACCAGCCAGGGGTCCTGCGGCGGATTGTAGTTTTCCATCCCCATCTTCGGCTCCGTTACTGATGCGTCACAACGATCAAACGCAGGGCATCCAGACGCCAGCCTGCCTGATCCAGGCTTTCCATTACCTGCTGACGGTTGCTCTCAATGGCGGTCAGTTCGTCGTCACGAATGTTCGGGTTAACTGCACGCAGCGCTTCCAGACGAGACAGCTCGGCAGACAGTTTTTCGTCGGCTTCGTTACGCGCTGCATCAATCAATGCACGGGCAGATTTCTCGATCTGCGCTTCCCCCAGCTGAAGGATAGCGTGAACATCCTGCTGCACGGCGTTAACCAGCTTGCTGCCGGTGTAACGGTTAACCGCGTTAAGCTGGCGGTTAAAGGTTTCAAACTCTACCTGCGCCGCCAGGTTGTTGCCGTTTTTATCCAGCAGCATACGTACCGGCGTCGGTGGCAGGAAGCGGTTGAGCTGCAACTGCTTCGGAGCCTGGGCTTCAACCACATAAATCAGTTCCACCAACAGCGTACCTACCGGCAACGCTTTGTTTTTCAACAGTGAAATCGTGCTGCTACCGGTATCGCCAGAAAGGATCAGATCCAGACCGTTGCGGATCAGCGGATGCTCCCAGGTAATAAACTGCGCATCTTCACGCGCCAGCGCCACTTCACGGTCGAAGGTGATGGTGATTCCATCTTCCGACAGGCCAGGGAAGTCCGGCACCAGCATATGATCGGACGGCGTCAGCACGATCATGTTGTCGCCGCGATCGTCCTGATTGATACCGATAATATCGAACAGGTTCATGGCGAAGGCGATCAGGTTGGTATCGTCATCCTGCTCTTCAATGCTTTCTGCCAGTGCCTGGGCTTTTTCGCCACCGTTGGAGTGGATCTCCAGCAGGCGGTCACGCCCCTGTTCCAGTTGTGCTTTCAGCGCTTCATGCTGCTCGCGGCAGTTTTTGATCAGATCGTCAAAGCCTTCGGTCTCATCCGGCGAGGCCAGATAGTTAATCAAATCGTTGTACACGCTATCGTAGATAGTGCGTCCGGTCGGGCAGGTGTGCTCGAATGCATCCAGACCTTCGTGATACCAGCGCACCAGCACCGACTGAGCCGTTTTTTCCAGATAAGGCACATGGATCTGAATATCGTGCGCCTGACCGATACGATCCAGACGACCAATACGCTGCTCCAGCAGATCCGGGTTGAATGGCAGGTCAAACATCACCATGTGGCTGGCGAACTGGAAGTTACGTCCTTCAGAACCGATTTCCGAGCACAGCAGTACCTGTGCGCCGGTGTCTTCTTCGGCAAACCAGGCGGCAGCGCGGTCACGTTCGATAATCGACATGCCTTCGTGGAACACTGCGGCGCGAATACCTTCACGTTCGCGCAGTACCTGCTCCAGTTGCAGCGCAGTGGCCGCTTTAGCGCAGATCACCAGCACTTTCTGAGAGCGATGGCTGGTCAGGTAGCCCATCAGCCATTCAACGCGCGGATCGAAGTTCCACCAGGTGGCGTTATCGCCTTCAAATTCCTGATAAATACGCTCCGGATAGAGCATATCGCGAGCGCGATCTTCCGCACTTTTACGTGCGCCCATAATGCCGGAGACTTTAATAGCGGTCTGATACTGCGTCGGCAGTGGCAGCTTAATAGTGTGCAGCTCGCGTTTCGGGAAGCCTTTCACACCGTTACGGGTGTTACGGAACAGCACGCGGCTGGTACCGTGGCGATCCATCAGCATCGAAACCAGTTCCTGACGGGCGCTCTGGGCATCTTCGCTGTCGCTGTTTGCTGCTTGCAACAGCGGCTCGATATCCTGCTCGCCGATCATCTCACCGAGCATGTTCAGTTCGTCATTGCTGAGTTTGTTACCAGCCAGCAGCATGGCAACGGCGTCCGCAACCGGACGATAATTTTTCTGCTCTTCAACGAATTGCGCAAAATCGTGGAAACGGTTCGGGTCCAGCAGACGCAGACGGGCGAAGTGGCTTTCCATCCCCAGCTGTTCCGGGGTTGCGGTCAGCAGCAGAACGCCCGGCACGTGCTCTGCCAGTTGTTCAATGGCCTGATATTCACGGCTCGGCGCATCTTCGCTCCACACCAGGTGATGCGCTTCATCGACCACCAGCAGGTCCCACTCGGCTTCACAGAGATGTTCCAGACGCTGTTTGCTACGACGGGCAAAATCCAGCGAGCAAATCACCAGCTGTTCGGTGTCGAACGGGTTGTAAGCATCGTGCTGAGCTTCGGCATAACGCTCATCATCAAATAGCGCAAAGCGCAGGTTGAAACGGCGCAGCATTTCTACCAGCCACTGATGCTGTAAGGTTTCCGGGACGATAATCAGCACACGTTCAGCAGCGCCAGAGAGCAGTTGCTGATGCAGGATCATCCCGGCTTCAATGGTTTTCCCTAAACCCACTTCGTCAGCCAGCAGGACGCGCGGCGCGTGGCGGCGACCAACATCATGAGCGATGTTGAGCTGGTGCGGGATCAGGCTGGTACGCTGACCGCGCAGGCCGCTGTACGGCATACGGAACTGTTCGCTGGAATACTTACGCGCGCGATAACGCAGCGCAAAGCGGTCCATACGGTCAATCTGCCCGGCAAACAGACGGTCCTGCGGTTTGCTGAACACCAGTTTGCTATCAAGGAAAACTTCACGCAGGGCTACGCCGGACTCTTCAGTATCAAGGCGAGTACCGATATAGGTCAGCAAGCCATTTTCTTCTTTTACTTCTTCGACTTGCATCTGCCAGCCGTCATGGCTGGTAATGGTATCACCAGGGTTGAACATCACGCGGGTCACGGGGGAATCACTGCGTGCGTACAGACGGTTTTCACCAGTAGATGGGAAAAGTAAAGTGACAGTTCGCGCATCCACCGCGACAACGGTTCCAAGTCCCAATTCGCTTTCTGTATCGCTGATCCAGCGTTGACCAAGTGTAAAAGGCATATGTGTTCGGCTCTATATCTTTAATTGCAGGCAATAACCACCCGCTACCGTGCTTATGAGGTAGTGGTGTTATTCAGGTCCAGGAATGGAAAGGGCGCTATGGTACTGGATGGCAAAGCATTCGTCACGCATCAAAATGGTATCTGGCGAACTCTTTTTTTTGCTCAAAATAGCCCAAGTTGCCCGGTCATAAGTGTAGCAAAATTATCCTCAATAAAAGGGAGTATTCCCTCCGCCACGGGTTGTAGCTGGCGGGTCAGATAGTGTTCGTAATCCAGTGGTGAACGTTGGTAGTCCAGCGGCTCCGGGCCGTTGGTGGTCCATACGTACTTAATGGTGCCGCGGTTCTGATATTGCAAGGGGCGACCGCGCTTATGGTTTTCTTCATCGGCAAGGCGAGCGGCGCGTACATGAGGCGGAACATTACGCTGATATTCGCTCAGCGGACGGCGAAGGCGTTTACGGTAAACCAGCCGCGTGTCCAGTTCGCCCGCCATCAGCTTGTCGATGGTTTCGCGCACGTATTCCTGATATGGCTCGTTGCGGAAGATGCGCAGGTAAAGCTCCTGCTGAAACTGCTGGGCCAGCGGCGTCCAGTCCGTACGCACGGTTTCCAGCCCTTTAAACACCATCCGCTGTTTGTCGCCCTCCTGAATCAGTCCGGCGTAGCGCTTTTTGCTGCCGGTATCGGCCCCGCGAATGGTTGGCATCAGAAAACGGCAGAAATGGGTTTCATACTCCAGTTCCAGTGCGCTGGTCAGCCGTTGTTTTTGCAGCGTTTCCGCCCACCAGGCGTTAACGTGCTGCACCAGTGCACGACCGATTTTCGCTGCTTCTTCTTCCGAATGTGCACCTTTCAGCCAGACAAACGTTGAGTCGGTATCGCCGTAGATAACATCATAGCCCTGCGCTTCAATCAACGTTTTGGTTTGCCGCATGATCTGATGACCACGCATGGTGATCGACGATGCCAGGCGTGGATCGAAGAAACGGCAGGCGGTGGTGCCGAGCACACCATAAAAGGCATTCATAATGATCTTCAGCGCCTGCGAAAGCGGCTTATTACCCTGACGTTTGGCTTCATCGCGCCCGTGCCAGATGTTAGTCACAATCTCCGGCAGGCAATGTTTCTCCCGTGAGAACCAGGCATCGAGAAAACCTTCGGTACTGTGCTCTGGATCAGGCTGCGCCATGCCTTCCACCAGCCCGACGGGATCAATCAGAAAGGTGCGGATGATCGACGGGTACAGGCTTTTGTAGTCCAGCACCAGCACCGAATCATAAAGCCCAGGTCGCGAATCCATCACGTAGCCGCCAGGGCTGGCGTGCGGCGGCACTTCGCCGAGATTAGGCGCGACATAACCAGCGCGATGCATACGGGGAAAATAGAGATGACCAAACGCTGCCACCGAACCGCCGTGTCGATCTACCGGCAGGCCGTTCACCGTCGCCCGTTCGAGCAAAAACGGCATGATTTCAGTTTTGTGGAAGATCTGCGTCACCAGCTCGCAATCTTTCAGGTTATAAGTTGCCAGCGCAGGCTTATCTTCGGCGAAACGGCGGTCAATTTCGTCCATTCGATCCCACGGGTTATCGATAGATTTTCCTTCGCCTAATAACTCCTGAGCGACGGTTTCCAGCGAGAATGAAGAGAAATTCCAGAACGCGGATTTCAGCGCCTCGATACCGTCGATAATCAGTCGCCCTTTGGCCTGAGCAAAAAAGACGCCGTTTTTAAAGCCGTGCTCGCGCCACTCCAGCTCGCTGTTATCACGCCCCAGACGCAGCGGAATACGGTAACGCTCGGCATGTTTTTGCAGCATTCGCAGATCGAACTGCACCACGTTCCAACCGATGATCACATCAGGATCATGAGTTGCAAACCAGGCGTTAAGTTTTTCCAGTAGCAGCGGGCGGCTGGCGACGTATTCCAGTTCAAAATCGAGCGCGGAGGCGTCGCCATTCTCTGGCCCCAGCATATAAACGATACGCTGCCCGCAACCTTCCAGGCCGATGCAGTACAGCTCACCGTGGCGGGTGGTTTCAATATCAATAGAAACCCACTTGAGCGGCGGACGATAGTCGGGATGCGTTTTCAGACGGGCATTAACGATAGCGCCGTTGCGCATATCACCCTCGACCCACACTGGCGAGGTGATAAACCGCTCCATCAGATAGCGTTCTGGCGGGCGCACATCGGCCTCGTAGACGGTAACGCCACCTTCACGCAGGCGCTTTTCGTAATTCATCAACTGGCGATGGGCGCGACAGTAAAGGCCATACATCGGCTGGCGGTGAAAATCTTTTAACGCCAGCGGCGTCAGGCGAAAGCCTTGTTCACCCTGCAAAATATGCTGAGCGCGGGGAACATGATCGGCGGGAATAAATGCCACGGACTCTTGCGGCGCAAGCGTAACCTGCAACGGCCCGTTGTCCGTTGCCAGCCAGAAGGAAACTTCGGTCCCTTGCGGGGTGTCCCGCCAGTGTCGGGTTAAGATAAAACCTGCCTGCGCCACGCTGAAAATCCAATAAAAAACCAGGCTTGATTATAGCCTGGTTTCGTTTGATTGGCTGTGGTTTTATACAGTCATTACTGCCCGTAATATGCCTTCGCGCCATGCTTACGCAGATAGTGTTTATCCAGTAGCGTTTGCTGCATATCCGGTAACTGCGGCGCTAACTGACGGCAGAATATACCCATATAAGCGACTTCTTCCAGCACGATGGCGTTATGCACCGCATCTTCGGCGTTTTTTCCCCATGCAAATGGGCCGTGAGAATGGACCAGCACGCCGGGCATTTGCGCTGCATCGATACCCTGTTTTTCGAAGGTTTCTACGATGACGTTACCGGTTTCCCACTCATATTCACCGTTGATTTCTGCGTCGGTCATTTTGCGGGTGCAGGGAATGGTGCCGTAGAAATAGTCGGCGTGGGTGGTACCGGTTGCTGGAATCGACTGACCCGCCTGCGCCCAGATGGTGGCGTGGCGCGAGTGTGTGTGCACAATGCCGCCAATAGACGGGAATGCCTGATAGAGCAGCCGGTGAGTTGGCGTGTCGGAGGAGGGCTTTTTCGTACCTTCAACCACTTCACCGGTTTCGATGCTGACCACGACCATATCGTCAGCGGTCATGATGCTGTAGTCGACGCCGGAAGGTTTGATCACCAGGACGCCGCGCCCGCGATCAACGGCGCTGACATTGCCCCAGGTGAGCGTGACCAGGTTGTGTTTTGGCAGCGCCAGGTTGGCTTCTAATACCTGGCGTTTGAGATCTTCTAACATGTTGACTCCTTCGTGCCGGATGCGCTTTGCTTATCCGGCCTACAAAATCGCAGCGTGTAGGCCTGATAAGACGCGTCAGCGTCGCATCAGGCGTTACATACCTGATGCGGCTACTTAGCGACGAAATCCGTAATACACTTCGTTCCAGCGCAGCGCGTCTTTAAACGCTGGAAGGCGGGTATCGTTATCAATCACTGTGATTTCAATGTCGTGCATCTCGGCGAACTGGCGCATATCGTTGAGGTTCAGCGCATGGCTGAAGACGGTATGGTGCGCGCCACCAGCAAGGATCCACGCTTCGGAAGCGGTTGGTAGATCCGGTTGCGCTTTCCACAGCGCATTCGCCACCGGCAGTTTCGGCAGGGAGTGCGGTGTTTTCACCGTGTCGATGCAGTTAACCAGCAGACGGTAACGATCGCCGAGATCAATCAGGCTGGCGACAATGGCTGGACCGGTTTGAGTGTTGAAGATCAGGCGGGCAGGATCGTCTTTACCGCCAATACCGAGATGCTGAACGTCGAGGATCGGTTTCTCTTCCACAGCGATCGACGGACAGACTTCCAGCATATGGGAGCCGAGTACCAGGTCATTACCTTTCTCGAAGTGATAGGTGTAGTCCTCCATAAAGGAGGTGCCGCCCTGCAGACCGGTTGACATCACCTTCATGATGCGAAGCAGGGCGGCAGTTTTCCAGTCGCCTTCGCCCGCAAAGCCGTAGCCCTGCTGCATCAGACGCTGTACGGCCAGACCCGGAAGCTGTTTCAGGCCGTGCAAATCTTCAAAGGTAGTAGTGAAAGCGTGGAAGCCACCTTGTTCCAGGAAACGCTTCATCCCCAGCTCAATACGCGCCGCTTCCAGCACGTTCTGTCGTTTTTCGCCGTGGATTTGTGTGGCAGGTGTCATGGTGTAGCAGCTTTCGTACTCATCGACCAGCGCGTTAACATCGCCGTCGCTGATGGAGTTCACCACCTGCACCAGATCGCCAACCGCCCAGGTATTGACGGAGAAACCGAACTTGATCTGTGCGGCAACTTTATCGCCATCGGTGACCGCTACTTCACGCATGTTATCGCCAAAACGGCAGACTTTCAGATGACGGGTATCCTGTTTAGAGACCGCCTGACGCATCCAGGAGCCGATACGCTCATGTGCTTGTTTATCCTGCCAGTGACCGGTAACGACGGCATGTTGTTGACGCATACGCGCGCCGATGAAGCCGAACTCGCGACCGCCATGCGCGGTCTGGTTCAGGTTCATAAAGTCCATGTCGATGCTGTCCCACGGCAGCGCCGCGTTGAACTGGGTGTGGAATTGCAGCAACGGTTTGTTGAGCATGGTCAGGCCGTTGATCCACATTTTGGCCGGGGAGAAAGTGTGCAGCCACACTACCAGCCCGGCGCAACGATCGTCGTAATTCGCGTCGCGGCAAATAGCGGTGATTTCATCCGGCGTGGTGCCCAGCGGTTTCAGCACCAGTTTGCAGGGCAACTTCGCTTCTGTATTCAGTGCATTAACAACGTGTTCCGCATGTTGCGTCACCTGGCGCAGAGTCTCCGGGCCGTAAAGATGCTGGCTGCCAATTACAAACCACACTTCATAATTATCAAAAATCGTCATTGTCGTGTCCTTATAGAGTCGGAACGGCCTGGGCAGCCTGTGCCGGGGCGGAAGTTGGAAGATAGTGTTGTTCGGCGCTCATCGCCCATTGCTGATAGCGGCGATAAAGCTGTTCAAAGCGTTGTGCCTGTTCGCTGCGCGGTTGCAGGGTTTTCTCTACCGCACTGGCCATTTTTTGCTGGGCTGATGGGATGTCTGCGTGCACTTTCGCGGCGACAGCAGCAAAAATCGCCGCACCGAGCGCACAGCACTGGTCAGAGGCAACAATTTGCAGCGGGCGATTCAGCACGTCGCAGCAGGCCTGCATAATGACCTGGTTTTTCCGCGCGATGCCGCCCAGCGCCATCACGTTATTGACGGCGATCCCCTGATCGGTGAAGCACTCCATAATTGCGCGTGCGCCAAAGGCGGTGGCGGCAATTAAACCGCCGAACAGCAGCGGAGCGTCGGTGGCGAGGTTCAGATCGGTAATCACTCCTTTCAGGCGTTGGTTAGCGTTTGGCGTGCGGCGACCGTTAAACCAGTCGAGCACCACCGGCAGGTGATCCAGAGACGGATTTTTGGCCCATGCTTCGGTCAGCGCCGGAAGCAGTTGTTTCTGGCTGGCGTTGATTTGCTCTTTCAGTTCCGGATGCTGGGCGGCAAGCTGTTCCAGCGGCCAGCTGAGTATGCGTCCAAACCAGGCGTAGATATCCCCAAATGCCGATTGGCCTGCTTCCAGACCGATAAATCCAGGCACCACGCTGCCATCAACCTGACCGCAAATACCTTTCACTGCCCGCTCGCCAACGCTCTGTTTGTCGGCAATCAGAATGTCGCAGGTGGAAGTACCGATAACTTTTACCAGTGCGTTAGGCTGTGCGCCCGCCCCGACCGCGCCCATATGGCAGTCAAACGCGCCGCCGGAAATCACCACGCTTTCAGGCAGGCCGAGACGCTGCGCCCATTCCGGGCATAAGGTGCCCACCGGAATATCGGCAGTCCAGGTTTCAGTGAACAGCGGGGAAGGTAAATGACGGTTGAGGATCGGGTCCAGCTCATCAAAGAAACTGGCTGGCGGCAGGCCACCCCAGCTTTCATGCCATAGAGATTTATGCCCGGCGCTGCAACGTCCGCGACGAATATCCTGCGGGCGGGTGGTACCGGAAAGCAGAGCTGGCACCCAGTCGCACAGCTCAATCCACGATGCGGCAGATTGTGCCACGGCGTTGTCCTGGCGAGTTACATGCAGGATTTTTGCCCAGAACCATTCGCTGGAATAAATACCGCCAATATAGCGGGAGTAGTCAACGTTGCCCGGCGTGTGACATAAGCGGGTAATCTCTTCCGCTTCTTCAACCGCGGTGTGGTCTTTCCACAATACGAACATCGCGTTCGGGTTTTCGGCAAACTCCGGGCGCAGCGCCAGCACGTTACCGTCGGCGTCAATCGGTGCGGGCGTCGAGCCGGTTGTGTCAACGCCAATCCCGACCACAGCTGCGCGCTGTTCGACGCTAAGCTCTGCAAGCACAGTTTTCAGCGCCGCTTCCATTGACTCAATGTAGTCACGCGGATGATGACGGAACTGGTTATTCGGGGCATCACAAAATTGCCCGTTCTGCCAACGGGGATACCACTCTACGCTGGTGGCGATCTCTTCACCGGTGGCGCAGTCCACCGCCAAAGCTCGCACAGAATCACTGCCAAAATCGAGGCCAATTGCAATCGCCATCGTTTCACTCCATCCAAAAAAACGGGTATGGAGAAACAGTAGAGAGTTGCGAAAAAAAGCGTCAGGCTGGATCCGCTAATCTTATGGATAAAAATGCTATGGCATAGCAAAGTGTGACGCCGTGCAAATAATCAATGTGGACTTTTCTGCCGTGATTATAGACACTTTTGTTACGCGTTTTTGTCATGGCTTTGGTCCCGCTTTGTTACAGAATGCTTTTAATAAGCGGGGTTACCGGTTGGGTTAGCGAGAAGAGCCAGTAAAAGACGCAGTGACGGCAATGTCTGATGCAATATGGACAATTGGTTTCTTCTCTGAATGGCGGGAGTATGAAAAGTATGGCTGAAGCGCAAAATGATCCCCTGCTGCCGGGATACTCGTTTAACGCCCATCTGGTGGCGGGTTTAACGCCGATTGAGGCCAACGGTTATCTCGATTTTTTTATCGACCGACCGCTGGGAATGAAAGGTTATATTCTCAATCTCACCATTCGCGGTCAGGGGGTGGTGAAAAATCAGGGACGAGAATTTGTCTGCCGACCGGGTGATATTTTGCTGTTCCCGCCTGGAGAGATTCATCACTACGGTCGTCATCCGGAGGCTCACGAATGGTATCACCAGTGGGTTTACTTTCGTCCGCGCGCCTACTGGCATGAATGGCTTAACTGGCCGTCGATATTTGCCAATACCGGTTTCTTTCGCCCGGATGAAGCGCACCAGCCGCATTTCAGCGACCTGTTTGGGCAAATCATTAATGCCGGACAAGGGGAAGGGCGCTATTCGGAATTGCTGGCGATAAATCTGCTTGAGCAATTGTTACTGCGGCGCATGGAAGCGATTAACGAGTCGCTCCATCCACCGATGGATAATCGGGTACGCGAGGCTTGTCAGTACATCAGCGATCACCTGGCAGACAGTAATTTTGATATCGCCAGCGTCGCACAGCATGTCTGCCTGTCGCCGTCGCGTCTGTCGCATTTGTTCCGCCAGCAGTTAGGGATTAGCGTATTAAGCTGGCGCGAGGACCAGCGCATCAGTCAGGCGAAGCTGCTTTTGAGCACCACCCGGATGCCTATCGCCACCGTCGGTCGCAATGTCGGTTTTGACGATCAACTCTATTTCTCGCGAGTATTTAAAAAATGCACCGGGGCGAGTCCGAGCGAGTTTAGGGCAGGTTGTGAATAATAAGAAAGAAGGGGGGGAACCCCCTTGCTTTCTTCATCTGACGTTATTTATATATTTCACGGGGGATTAATTTTAGTTATTTTTAGTTGAATCGTTTTACCTGAATTATTTTTTTTCTTGATAAAATATCGACAACGATTTCTTTTTGTAAAAATAAAACGAAGGCTTATGTATCGGGATACCCATCATGAACATATTGTCCGGTTGCATCAGGAGAATATATCAAGCGGTTTGTTCATCGTAGGAACACCACATTGAGCGGTTATGGCAGGCACTTCACGCCACCATAAATGCCGTTCGATGTGGCAGTTGTTGAAAAAAGTACGGCATTCTATGAAAAACGCCAGTTACTCCCTCAGAGGAGAACATGGTCTGGCAAAAGTGTAGCGGCATCAGGCGCAGCTATCTTTGTAAATTCATTCATAAAATGAATTGTATACAAAAAAATATTGAAAAATAATATTTTTCCTTATTGATATTATTTGCTATACGTTTTTTTTGAGGGGAGGTTGTGATGAGCAAACGTAACGATATTACTGATGGAATATTTGCAACAACGAAAAAGTATGGATTAGTTTATACCGAAGAGTTAGGTTGGATCGATTTGGGGCATGCTCAGGGACAAGATGCCAGAATATTAAAAAGAAAATTGGAGCAAGAACATTTTTCAACATATTACGATGAATTTCATGATTGGTATTTTCCTGTTGATTATCATCAGGAAATGGGAATTCGGAAAAAAATATTAGGAGTAGATCTTACATTTCATACCGGTGTTTATACGAAGGTTATGGTTCGTTCATGTCTTTCACCCACTCTTAAAGCAAGAGTTGCCTTAACGTTAATGTATGGAACTGCGAAGAGGTTTGAAGCATGGCAAAACTCATTTATTTTTAACTGGTATACTGATAGCGGATTTAGTGCAGAAGATTTAGTCTCAGACTTGATTGGTTTTTATCGTGTATTTGGAACAGGCCCCGATCCACTTTTATTGGCAAAACCTTTATCTTACACAAAAGCCTTACAAATATGGGATACATATGGAGCGCCAGGGAATTTTAAAAATACTGAGTTTACGCCATTCTTATTTACAACCCATCCTCCTTTTAAAAAAAATCAACTAATAAAAAAGAAGCTTCCAGAATGGTTAAATTATATAAAGCCATTAGATGAGTCTTTTTCAACATTGTTATATAATCAATATAATAATAGACCTGTTACTAATTATTATAAAGATAAAAACAGAATAAATCATGAGTTGTATAGTTCATTATCAAGTTCGGGAGCTATAAAGTTTTCAGAATCTCCCTTTGAAAGACCGCTTTTTCTTTTCTTAAACCCTCATTATCCGCACAGGTCGTGAGTAGAGATGTCAAAATATATTTATATTTTATTATCATTTTTAGTTTTATTCTTTATATTTTTCTATGCTTATATCTCATTGATGTCAAAGGAACATCACTATACACAGCATGAACTTTCCCCATTTTTCCTTTATACGCCAGAGAGTTTGCGAAATTTGCCAAACATATCAAACGTAGCCGAGTATAGCTATTACTATAATGTTGATGATATGCAAACAAGAGTGATTGTTACATGGCGAAATATAGATAACATTTTTCTTCAGAAAGCAAAGCTAATAGATTTTTTGAAAAGAATGGGACCGAGTCTACAAAACGATTGTATATGGTTTTTTCATGATAAAAGTGATTATGCAAATAATTTCCAGCGTTATTGCATCATTGAGCACCGTGATTCTCTGCAGGTGGAATATTTTGAGACTATCGAATGATAGGCAGAGGGTGTCTTTTGTGCCGGTTGTGAAGAAAAAGTGAATGATGTAGCCGTCAAGTTGTCATAATTGGTAACGAATCAGATAATTGACGGCTTGACGGAGTAGCATAGGGTTTGCAGAATCCCTGCTTCGTCCATTTGACAGGCACATTATGCAAGCATTGCTGGAACACTTTATTACCCAATCTACCGTGTATTCATTGATGGCGGTGTTATTGGTGGCCTTTCTGGAGTCGCTGGCGCTGGTCGGTTTGATTCTACCCGGTACGGTGCTGATGGCGGGGCTGGGAGCGCTGATTGGTAGCGGTGAGTTAAGTTTCTGGTACGCCTGGCTGGCGGGGATTATTGGCTGCCTGATGGGCGACTGGATCTCCTTCTGGCTGGGCTGGCGTTTTAAAAAGCCGTTGCATCGCTGGTCATTTCTGAAGAAGAACAAAGCATTACTCGATAAAACCGAACATGCGCTGCATCAGCACAGCATGTTCACCATTCTGGTCGGTCGTTTTGTCGGCCCGACGCGTCCGCTGGTGCCAATGGTGGCGGGAATGCTGGATCTCCCGGTGGCAAAATTTATTACGCCGAATATTATCGGCTGCTTGCTGTGGCCACCGTTTTACTTCCTGCCGGGGATTCTGGCGGGTGCGGCGATCGATATTCCTGCCGGGATGCAGAGCGGTGAGTTTAAATGGTTGCTGCTGGCAACAGCGGTGTTTTTGTGGGTTGGAGGCTGGCTGTGCTGGCGGTTATGGCGCAGCGGTAAAGCGACTGACCGTTTGAGTCATTATTTGTCCCGCGGTCGTTTGTTGTGGCTGACGCCGTTGATTTCTGCCATCGGCGTGGTGGCGCTGGTGGTGTTAATTCGCCACCCGTTGATGCCGGTGTATATCGATATTTTGCGTAAAGTGGTTGGGGTTTAGGGGATAGCCTTGTGCGGGTTGCCTGATGCGACGCTTGCCGCGTCTTATCAGGCCTGCAAAACGCACTACCCGTAGGTCGGATAAGGCGTTCACGCCGCATCCGACAGTGCATATTAACCTTTAATTCCCAACAGCGCCGAAGCACTCGCCTTACCGCTCAACAACTCATCGGTCTTACCCTGCCAGGCGATACGCCCGTCGGCGACCACCACCGAGCGCGTGGCGATCCGCGCCGCATCTTCCACACTGTGCGACACCATCAAGAGCGTCATTTTTTGCTGTTGGCAGCTCGAACTCACCAGCGTCAGCATCTCCTGACGTAGCGCCGGATCGAGTGCGGAAAACGGTTCATCGAGCAATAAAATGGGCTGTTCGCGTACCAGACAACGCGCTAACGCCACGCGCTGTCGCTGACCGCCGGAAAGCTCGCCAGGTAACCGCGCCATTAAATTATCAATCCCCATCTGGTGGGCAATCGCGTGCATTTTCTTCTGCTGCGCCGCATTTAGTTTCAACCCCGGATTTAGCCCCAGCCCGATGTTTTGCGCGACCGTCAGATGGCTGAACAGGTTGTTCTCCTGAAACAGCATCGACACCGGACGGCGTGACGGCGGCGTTGTGGTGTGATCTACGCCGTCGATAGTCAGCAAACCGCTGGCTGGCGTCAGAAAACCGGCGATCAAATTTAGCAGGGTGCTTTTACCCGCGCCGCTTGGCCCGAGGATCGCCAATTGCTCGCCGCGTTCCACCGTTAAGCTAAAACGCATCGGCAAATGGTGGTAAAGCCAGGTGATATCAGTCAGTTTTAACATTTCGCCCCGGTATATTTTCAATCACGGTAAACAGCAGAAAACAGAGCAGCAGCAGAATTAACGCGGTGACCGCGCCGTCCTGGCTGCGATAGGAGCCAATTTGCTGGTAGAGATAAAACGGCAGGGTACGGAAATCATCGTTACCGAACAATGCCACCACGCCAAAATCACCAATCGACAGCACACAAGCAAAGGCCAGCGCCTGCGCCAGTGGACGTTTCAGGGCGCGCAGCTCCACCACTTTTAAGCGTGACCAGCCTTCAATGCCCAGCGACTGACACAACATGCTGTAGCGGGCGGTGATATCGCGCATCGGGTTTTCCAGTACTTTCAGCGCATAAGGGATTGCCATTAACGCATTGGTGAAAATCACAATGCCGTCAGCAGATTGTGGCAGGCCGATAGTGTTGTTGAGCAGTAAAAAGAAGCCCGTAGCCAGCACAATCCCCGGCATGGCGAGGATCAACATGCCGCTCATCTCCAGCGCCTGACCCGCCAGCATTTTCTGCCGCGCCCGAAGTTCGCGACTGCTCCATAGCAGCATCATGGTCAGCACTACGCACAATACGCCTGCCGCCAGCGCAATACGCAACGAGGTCCACAGCGCCTGCCACAGCACCGGTTGTGCCAGCACTTCCGGCAACTGGCGATTTACCCCATCGACGATCACCGCCAGTAACGGTGGCAGCAACAGCAGCAGCGCCAGCACAATTAACGCCGTGTCGCAAATGCGACTATGCAGACGATCGTCCGGGTCGCGCCAGCCTTGCAGCAGTGTGGTGCCAGGCGCAATGGCCTTACTCAATCGCTGACTCAACAGCACCAGACCGAGACAGCACACCATCTGGATCAGCGCCAGCATCGCCGCGCGGGCGGGATCGTAGTCGTAACTCAGCGACTGATAAATAGCCAGCTCGATAGTCGTCGCTTGCGGACCGCCGCCCAGCGACAGCACGGTGGCGAAGCTGGCGAAACAGAGCATAAAGATCAGCGCAGCAACCGGCGGGATTTGTCGCCGTAACCACGGCCATTCAACGAAGCGGAAAAAATGCCAGCCGCGCATCCCAAGCTGGGCGGCAAGCTGACGTTGTTCCCCGGGAATGTTTTCCAGTGCCTGGAGCAATAAGCGGCTCGCCATCGGCAGATTAAAAAATACGTGCGCCAGCAAAATGCCTTGCAGGCCGTAGGGCGAAAAGGTCCACTCCAGACCAAGTGATTGCCAGAGCGAGGCCAGCCAGCCCTGGCGACCATAGACGCTAAGAATGCCGAAAACAGCAACCAGCACCGGGAGGATCAAGGTCATTGCGCACAGACGCAACAGCATCTGTCGCCCTGGAAAGCGCCTGCGATAGAGGGCGCGGGCGAGGAATATCGCGGGTACGACAGAGAGCAGCGCCGAGAGAAACGCCTGCCAGAAGGAGAAGCGCACCACATGCCACAGATAGCTGTCCTGCCAGACTGCCACCCAGTCACCCTGCGGCGCGTTCCACCACAGGGCGAGAAACGCCGCCAGCGCAACCGCTACCACCAGCGTGGCGGCGCTTACGCCTGGAATTAACCAGCCGGGAATTAACGGCTGACGGCGCGTTGCCATTCGCTAATCCATGCCTGACGTTGTGCCGCCACTTCGGCGGGTGTGAACTCTAGTGTGGTGGCTGGTTTGGTCAATTGTTCAAATCCTGCAGGCAGAGTGACGTTTGCTACCGGATACATCCAGTTGCCGGTTGGGATCGCATTCTGAAAAGCCGGAGAAACCATAAACTGGAGGAATTTTTGCGCCAGCTCCGGCTGCTTGCTGGCAGCGGTGCGGGCGGCGACTTCCACCTGCAGATAGTGACCTTCGCTAAAGTTCGCGGCGGCGTAGTTATCTTTTTTCTCTTCGAGAATGTGATAAGCCGGAGAGGTGGTGTAACTCAGAACCAGATCGCTTTCACCTTTTAAAAACAGGCCGTAGGCTTCGCTCCAGCCTTTGGTGACCGTGACCGTTTTCTTCGCCAGTTTCTGCCAGGCTTGCGGGGCGTTATCGCCATAGACTTTTTGCATCCATAGCAACAGACCCAGACCTGGTGTACTGGTACGCGGATCTTCATAAATCACCCGCCAGTTTTGATCGCTCTCAACCAGTTCTTTCAGGCTTTGCGGCGGATTTTTCAGTTTGTTCTTGTCATAGACGAAGGCGAAATAGCCATAGTCAAACGGCACAAAGGTGTCATTTTTCCAGCCGCCGGGAACGTTAACGGCTTCCGCTGCCACACCGCTTTTAGCAAACAACCCGGTTTTGCTGGCGGCGTCCAGCAGGTTGTTATCCAGCCCCAGCACCACATCGGCTTTGCTGTTTTTGCCTTCCATCCGTAGACGGTTGAGCAGCGAAACGCCATCTTCCAGCGCCACCAGTTTCAGTTCGCAATTACAGTCTGCTTCAAAGGCTTTTTTGACTACCGGACCAGGTCCCCAGTCAGCGGCAAAGGAATCGTAGGTATAAACAGTCAGAACAGGTCTAGCGAAAACAGGCGCTGTGCACAGCAACAGCAGGGGAAGACATTTTTTTAACACTTTGCACCTCACAAAAGAGTGGCAAAGGACTTGAGAAGGAGCCTCAAATCCCTTCGCCGGCGTTATCCGGATCAGGTTCGACGGGTATTTTCTCAGCGCACGCGGCTGCGTGGCACCCCGTTGAGAACGGCGTTAGTGTAGTGATTTTGTTATCAACCAGCAATCATGGATCCGGTGGTGCAAACCACGCTGATTTAAAATCGAACCAGCCGAGGGTGTTCATGCGCAGGCCGCGCATACTACGTTGCCCCTGAATGATCAGCCAGTGGTGGATAAGCGGCACCATTGCTTTGCTGGCGACCAGTTGCTGGCACCAGTTCGCCAGGTTTATTTCGCCATTGCGCCAGCGGGCGGCGTCGGCTTGCCAGTCGATCGGAATACAGTGTTGTAGCAGCGGCACCTCGCACAGGTGCGCGAATAGCGAAAAATCCAGCGGCAGCGTAAAGTTGGCGCTGTTAAGCCAGATATCGCTCTCGATCTCTCCTTCATGCCACTGATCGTAGCTGATCTCTTTGATTTCCAGCGTGACCTGGTGACTTGCCAGAATCTGCTGCATGATCCCGGCAATCACCCTATGCTCACTGTGATCCTGATAAAAGGTCAGGGTGAGGCTTTCCAGACCAGCCGGTTTTTCGCTCTTTATGGTGCGGGTATGGTGCCAACGGGGAAGCAGCCCATAGGCCGGAAACCACAGCTGCTGGTACTGTTCCTCGGCGAAATAAACCAGATTGGTCGGCGAAAGCACATAGCTTATCCAGTCTCTGACTTGCTGATTCGCCCCGCGATGGGTACGGCTGTCGAACAGTAAATAGTAACAACCTTCTTCAAGGCGGCTTTCAATCTCTTTTTCCTCGTCTTGCGGTCCTTTCAGCATCAGGCCTCCCGCGGGGTCATCAGCAATTTCCGGCAAGACCCAGACGTTAACTTCGTCGATTAATGCCCGATAACCAAAGAAGTCGTCGAATGCCTGAATTTTCAGTTGATTGCTGCTGTTGCGGATCACCGCATAAGGACCCGTTCCGATGGGATGGCTGGCAAAGTTACTGAGGGTTTCCCATTCGTGCGGCAGGATCATTGCCGGAACTTGCCCCAGCAGTAACGGCAACCAGCGGTCCGGTTGCGTGAGATGGATATCCAGCGTCCAGGGCGTCGGCGACACAATGTCAGCAATATGCGAATAGAGCGGAAGCGTATTGATTCGTTTTAAAGAGGAGATCACATCGTCCATTTCCAGTTCACGACCATGGTGAAAATGGACTCCTGGACGCAAAAAGAAACGCCAGTGAAGCGGTGATATTTGCTGCCAGTGGTGTGCGATGTCTGCTTCCAGTTCCCCATTTTCCTCATTTATGCGCGTTAGCGAACTGAAGATTTGCCGGGCGATATGGGTTTCAGAACGGCGCAATGCGCTGCCAGGTAGCAGATTACGCAACGGACGATAGTAGAGCACGCGCAGGATGTGCCGCCCCTGGCGGAAGCTGCGGCCCAGATGAGAAACCAGCATTTGCCGCACAGTCGCTTTGTCGCCAACCAACTGCACTAGTTGGTCGATACGATCCTGCTCCAGCAGGTCTTCCGCCCGCTGTTGCTGAAGCGCCAGCCCGGTATAGAGGAATGTCAGGCGTGAACGTTTACCGCGCCCGACTTCCGCTTCCCACGTCAGCCAGCCGCGATCCTGCATGGTGTTGAGCAGGGTGCGCATATGACGACGCGAGCAACTCAGTAACGCTGCCAGTTCGTTGAGCGTGGTCTCCTGAGATTTACCCTCGCAGCATTGCCACAGGCGGATGAACTGTTGTTGCAGACGAGCAGATGGCATAAAAGGGGAACTCCTGCGCAAAAGACAGCAATTTTATTTTCCCTATATTAAGTCAATAATTCCTAACGATGAAGCAAGGAGGTGCCCCATGCGTCAGTTTTATCAGCACTATTTTACCGCGACAGCGAAGTTGTGCTGGTTGCGTTGGTTAAGCGTCCCACAACGATTAACCATGCTTGAAGAGCTGATGCAGTGGGAGGGGAGTCATTCTGACTACTGATTTGCGGACATCATGTGTGACTGAGTATTGGTGTTAATCGCCACGCCAGCAGTGATTATCTGCTGGCTTTTTTCTTTTTGGCGATTGAGTGCCGGACGGTGTACAAACTAACGCATAAACGCCGGTTGCTTCTCTTCATAAGACGCAATAGCATCGTCGTGCTGCAGAGTCAGGCCGATGCTGTCCAGACCGTTCATCATGCAGTGGCGGCGGAAGGCATCGATGGTAAAGCGATAAGTTTTCTCTCCCGCTTTCACCTCTTGCGCTTCCAGGTCTACATCAAAATGAATCCCCGGATTGGCTTTCACCAGCGCAAACAGCTCATCCACTTCTGCATCGCTTAATTTCACCGGCAGCAGCTGGTTGTTAAAGCTATTGCCGTAGAAGATGTCAGCAAAACTCGGCGCAATCACCACCTTAAAACCGTAATCGGTCAATGCCCACGGCGCGTGCTCACGCGAGGAACCGCAGCCGAAGTTTTCTCGTGCCAGCAAAATGGAAGCGCCCTGATACTGCGGGAAGTTCAGCACGAAGTCCGGGTTTGGCTGTTGGCCTTTTTCATCCAGAAAACGCCAGTCGTTAAACAGATGCGCGCCAAAACCCGTACGGGTCACTTTCTGCAAAAACTGTTTCGGGATGATTGCATCGGTATCGACATTGGCGGCATCCAACGGAACCACCAGGCCTGTGTGTTTGATAAATTTCTCTGCCATGGTGTGCTCCTTATTTAATGTTGCGAATGTCGGCGAAATGTCCGGTCACAGCCGCGGCGGCAGCCATTGCCGGACTGACCAGATGCGTGCGCCCGCCGCGCCCCTGGCGGCCTTCAAAGTTACGGTTGCTGGTGGAGGCGCAACGTTCGCCCGGATTCAGGCGGTCGTTGTTCATCGCCAGGCACATTGAACAACCTGGCAAGCGCCATTCAAAACCAGCTTCGATAAAAATTTTGTCCAGACCTTCCGCTTCCGCCTGGGCTTTAACCGGACCGGAGCCGGGAACCACCAGCGCTTGTACGCCTGGCGCGACTTTCCGGCCTTTGGCGATTTCCGCTGCCGCGCGTAAATCTTCAATACGCGAGTTAGTACAGGAACCAATAAACACTTTGTCGATAGCCACTTCTGTCAGCGGAATACCCGGTTTCAGCCCCATATAGGCCAGCGCTTTTTCTGCCGACGCGCGTTCAACCGGATCGGCAAACGAAGCCGGATCGGGAATATTGTCGTTCACAGAAATCACCTGGCCTGGATTGGTGCCCCAGGTGACCTGCGGCGAAATCTCTTCTGCTTGCAGAGTGACAACGGTATCGAAAGTTGCTCCTTCGTCGGTTTGCAGGGTTTTCCAGTAGGCAACGGCGTCGTCGAAATCTTTGCCTTTCGGCGCATGCAGACGGCCTTTAACATAGTTAAAGGTGGTTTCGTCCGGTGCAACCAGACCGGCTTTTGCGCCCATTTCGATTGCCATATTGCACAGGGTCATACGACCTTCCATGCTTAAATCACGGATTGCTTCGCCGCAAAATTCCACCACATGCCCGGTACCGCCTGCGCTGCCGGTTTTACCAATAATTGCCAGCACGATATCTTTTGCGGTAATGCCCGGCGCGGCTTTGCCCTGGACTTCAATTTTCATGGTCTTCGCCCGGCCCTGTTTCAGGGTTTGCGTTGCCAGTACGTGTTCAACTTCGGAAGTGCCGATACCAAAGGCCAGTGCGCCAAACGCGCCGTGGGTGGCGGTATGTGAGTCGCCGCAGACAATGGTCATCCCCGGCAAGGTCACGCCCTGTTCCGGCCCCATTACGTGGACGATCCCCTGATACGGGTGATTCAGGTCATACAGCTCGACGCCAAATTCTTTGCAGTTTTTGATCAGCTCCTGCATCTGGATGCGCGCCATTTCACCGCAGGCATTAATGTCTTTCGTCTGAGTAGAGACGTTGTGATCCATGGTGGCGAAGGTTTTGCCCGGCTGACGTACCGGGCGACCGTGGGCGCGCAGACCATCGAACGCCTGCGGTGAGGTCACTTCATGCACCAGGTGGCGGTCGATATATAACAGCGGGGTTTCGTTTTCGGCTTCGTACACTACGTGAGCGTCGAATAATTTTTCGTATAACGTCTTAGCCATGATTACACCCCTTCTGCCACATAGCGGGCAATGATATCGCCCATTTCATCGGTACTAACGGCGGCAGCGCCACGGGCTAAATCCCCAGTGCGAATGCCTTCTTCTAATGCGCGGTTAATGGCGCGTTCAATGGCGGAAGCCGCATCATCGGCATCCAGGCTGTAACGCAGCAGCAGCGCCAGCGACAGAATTTGTGCAATCGGGTTGGCGATATTTTTACCTGCGATATCGGGTGCCGAGCCGCCCGCCGGTTCATACAGACCAAAACCTTGCTCGTTCAGGCTGGCGGAAGGCAACATCCCCATTGAGCCAGTGATCATTGCGCACTCATCAGACAGAATGTCGCCAAACAGGTTGGAGCACAGCAAGACGTCAAACTGTGATGGATCTTTAATCAGCTGCATGGTGGCGTTGTCGATGTACATATGCGTCAGTTCGACGTCCGGGTATTCCGTGGCGATCTCGTTAACGATCTCCCGCCATAAAATAGAGGATTGCAGCACGTTGGCTTTGTCGATTGAGGTGACTTTGTGGCGACGCTTGCGGGCAGATTCAAATGCGATGCGGGCAATACGCTCGATCTCAAAACGGTGGTACACCTCGGTATCAAACGCTTTTTCATATTGTCCGCTACCTTCGCGGCCTTTTGGCTGACCGAAATAGATGCCGCCGGTCAGTTCGCGCACACACAGGATGTCAAAGCCGTTTGCGGCAATGTCAGCACGCAGTGGGCAGAACGCTTCCAGCCCCTGATACAGTTTTGCCGGACGCAGATTGCTGAATAATTTGAAGTGTTTACGCAAAGGCAGCAGTGCGCCGCGTTCTGGTTGCTGGTCTGGCGGCAAATGTTCCCACTTCGGACCACCTACCGAGCCAAACAGCACGGCATCGGCTTGCTCACAACCTTCAACCGTCGCAGGCGGCAGCGGCTGTCCGTGGTTATCAATGGCTGCGCCGCCTACATCGTAATGGCTGGTGGTGATACGCATCGCAAATCGGTTGCGCACGGCATCCAGCACTTTCAGCGCCTGGGTCATCACTTCCGGACCAATACCGTCCCCCGGCAATACGGCAATATGGTAATTCTTCGACATCACACGGTTTCCTTGTTGTTTTCGTTGTGTTGAGCTTTGCGTTGCAACTCTTTTTCGACTTCTGCGGCACGCCAGATATTGTTCAGTACGTGCACCATGGCTTTGGCGGAGGACTCGACAATATCGGTGGCCAGGCCGACGCCGTGGAAGCGGCGACCGTTGTAGTTGGCGACAATATCCACCTGACCCAGCGCATCTTTACCGTGGCCTTTGGCGGTCAGGCTGTATTTCACCAGTTCGACGTTATAGTCAGTGATGCGGTTTATCGCCTGGTAGACGGCATCGACCGGACCGTTACCGTTGGCGGCTTCTGCTTTGACTTCTTCGCCACAGGCCAGTTTGACGGCGGCAGTGGCAATATCGTTAGAACCTGACTGCACGCTGAAGTAATCCAGACGGAAATGCTCCGGCTCTTCTTGCTGCTTACCGATGAAGGCCAGCGCCTCCAGATCGTAATCAAACACCTGGCCTTTTTTGTCCGCCAGCTTCAGGAAAGCGTCGTACAGGTTGTCTAAATTATATTCACTTTCTTTATATCCCATCTCATCCATGCGATGTTTCACCGCCGCACGCCCCGAACGAGAGGTCAGATTCAGCTGGATTTGGTTCAGACCAATAGATTCTGGTGTCATGATTTCGTAGTTTTCGCGGTTTTTCAGTACACCATCCTGGTGGATACCGGAGGAGTGTGCGAATGCGCCGCTGCCAACAATGGCTTTGTTTGCCGGGATCGGCATATTACAAATCTGGCTAACTAACTGGCTGGTGCGCCATATCTCCTGGTGATTGATGGCGGTGTGGACGTTGAGAATATCCTTACGAACTTTGATCGCCATGATGACTTCTTCAAGGGAACAGTTACCGGCACGCTCGCCGATCCCGTTCATTGCGCCTTCTACCTGCCGTGCTCCGGCATGTACCGCCGCCAGTGAGTTGCCGACCGCCAGGCCCAAATCGTCGTGGGTATGTACGGAAATAATGGCTTTGTCGATGTTGGGTACGCGTTCATACAGGCCGCTGATGATTCCGGCGAACTCAAATGGCATGGTGTAGCCCACGGTGTCCGGAATGTTGATGGTGGTGGCACCGGCATTAATCGCCGCTTCGACCACTCGCGCCAGATCGGCAATTGGGGTGCGTCCGGCATCTTCGCAAGAAAATTCAACATCATCGGTGTAATTACGGGCGCGTTTCACCATATAGATAGCGCGTTCGATCACTTCGTCCAGCGTGCTGCGCAGCTTGGTGGCGATGTGCATTGGCGAAGTGGCAATAAAAGTATGGATACGGAAGGCTTCGGCGACTTTCAGGGATTCGGCTGCCACGTCAATATCTTTTTCCACGCAGCGAGCTAACGCGCATACACGGCTGTTTTTAACCTGGCGAGCGATGGTCTGCACTGATTCAAAATCACCCGGCGAAGAGACGGGGAAACCGACTTCCATCACGTCAACACCCATACGCTCAAGGGCCAGCGCAATTTGCAGTTTTTCTTTCACACTCAAGCTTGCCTGTAACGCCTGTTCACCGTCGCGCAATGTGGTATCGAAAATAATGACTTGCTGGCTCATGGTTTGGGTCCTTGTCTCTTTTTGAGCGCCTCGCTTCGGGCATAAAAAAACCCGCGCAATGGCGCGGGTTTTTGTTTGACTGCGTGCTGGCTTAATGCTGGATGCCGCTCACTCGTCTACCGCGCAAAGAAGATGCGTTTAGTAGTAGTAGACCGATAAAGCGAACGATGTGAGTCATTAAATCAGCTCCAGATGAATGCGATATGCTTTTAGAGTTACTGGATACAAAAACGGATGTCAACCCTGAAGCAATAAAAACGTCACGCCATTGTGAGTTCGGCATCCGTAAAATTAGCTAATTGTGCTGCGGTGGTTAAAACAAGCGATATTAATTTCTGCTTAACCGCCGATGCTTTTCATCGGTTGACATATTTCAGAATAATTTTTTGCATCTAATCAACGAGGGAAAGGGGGATAAAATGCACGCGTTACAAAACCTATCCTGATGATTTGTATTGAATTATATGTTTTGCGAATTTTTTGATATTCATTTGGTGAATATTATTGTTCAATTAATGTTAAGAATTAATGCATTAAACATATAAATTAATTATTAAAAAGCACATTTAATCCATTTTGTGGATGATTGAGTATTCGTGGTAGTTATGATTAGATTGTTTTCGCAACAAAAACATTATGGATTATTATGCTGTAGTAAATGACTCTTTGCTCGGCAGTGGATTCTGTTTTTATCAGAACCCGTATCTTTATGTTTTCCTAATTTTACTCATTTTGCTTTTTCTTATTTTATATGCATGATAAATCATATTCTCGAGGATTATTTCTCTGCATTCCAATAAGGGAAAGGGAGTTAAGTGTGACAGTGGAGTTAAGTATGCCAGAGGTACAAACAGATCATCCAGAGACGGCGGAGTTAAGCAAGCCACAGCTACGCATGGTCGATCTCAACTTATTAACCGTTTTCGATGCCGTGATGCAGGAGCAAAACATCACCCGTGCCGCTCATGCTCTGGGAATGTCGCAACCTGCGGTCAGTAACGCTGTTGCACGCCTGAAGGTGATGTTTAATGACGAGCTTTTTGTTCGTTATGGCCGTGGTATTCAACCGACTGCTCGCGCATTTCAACTTTTTGGCTCAGTTCGTCAGGCATTGCAACTAGTACAAAATGAATTGCCTGGTTCAGGTTTTGAACCCGCGAGCAGTGAACGTGTATTTCATCTTTGTGTTTGCAGCCCGTTAGACAGCATTCTGACCTCGCAGATTTATAATCACATTGAGCAGATTGCGCCAAATAAACATGTTATGTTCAAGTCTTCATTAAATCAGAACACTGAACATCAGCTGCGTTATCAGGAAACGGAGTTTGTGATTAGTTATGAAGACTTCCATCGCCCTGAATTTACCAGTGTGCCATTATTTAAAGATGAAATGGTGTTGGTAGCCAGCAAAAATCATCCAACAATTAAAGGCCCGTTACTGAAGCATGATGTTTATAACGAACAACACGCTGCGGTTTCGCTCGATCGTTTCGCATCATTTAGTCAAACCTGGTATGACACGGTAGATAAGCAAGCCAGTATCGCGTATCAGGGCATGGCAATGATGAGCGTACTTAGCGTGGTGTCGCAAACGCATCTGGTCGCTATTGCGCCGCGTTGGTTGGCTGAAGAGTTCGCTGAATCCTTAGAGTTACAGGTATTACCGCTGCCGTTAAAACAAAACAGCAGAACCTGTTATCTCTCCTGGCATGAAGCTGCCGGGCGCGATAAAGGCCATCAGTGGATGGAAGAGCAATTAGTCTCAATTTGCAAACGCTAACTGAATGCAGAATAGGTCAGACATCAATGTCTGGTTTATTCTGCATTTTTTATTGAATGTAGAATTTTATTCTGAATGTTTGTGCTCTCTATTTTAGGATTAATTAAAAAAATAGAGAAATTGCTGTAAGTTGTAGGATTCAGCCGATTTATTATCAATTTCATCCTCTGTAATGGAGGATTTTATCGTTTCTTTTCACCTTTCCTCCTGTTTATTCTTATTACCCCGTGTTTATGTCTCTGTCTGCCAATTGCTTAAGCAAGATCGGACGGTTAATGTGTTTTACACATTTTTTCCGTCAAACAGTGAGGCAGGCCATGGAGATGTTGTCTGGAGCCGAGATGGTCGTCCGATCGCTTATCGATCAGGGCGTTAAACAAGTATTCGGTTATCCTGGAGGCGCGGTCCTTGATATTTACGATGCATTGCATACCGTGGGTGGTATCGATCATGTTTTAGTTCGCCATGAGCAGGCGGCGGTGCATATGGCCGATGGTCTGGCGCGCGCGACCGGGGAAGTCGGCGTCGTGCTGGTAACGTCGGGTCCAGGGGCGACCAATGCGATTACTGGCATTGCCACCGCTTATATGGATTCCATTCCATTAGTTGTCCTTTCCGGGCAGGTAGCGACCTCGTTGATAGGTTATGATGCCTTTCAGGAGTGCGACATGGTGGGGATTTCTCGCCCGGTGGTTAAACACAGTTTTCTGGTTAAGCAAACGGAAGACATTCCGCAGGTGCTGAAAAAGGCTTTCTGGCTAGCGGCAAGTGGTCGTCCTGGACCCGTGGTCGTTGATTTACCGAAAGATATTCTAAATCCGGCGAACAAATTACCCTATGTCTGGCCGGAGTCGGTCAGTATGCGTTCTTACAATCCCACGACCTCCGGGCATAAAGGGCAAATTAAGCGCGCTCTGCAAACGCTGGTGGCGGCAAAAAAACCGGTTGTCTACGTAGGCGGTGGGGCAATCACGGCGGGCTGCCATCTGCAGTTGAAAGAAGCGGTGGAGGTGTTGAATCTGCCCGTTGTTTCCTCTTTGATGGGGCTGGGGGCGTTTCCGGCAACGCATCGCCAGGCACTGGGCATGTTGGGAATGCACGGTACCTACGAAGCCAATATGACGATGCATAACGCGGATGTGATTTTCGCCGTCGGGGTACGTTTTGATGACCGAACGACGAACAATCTGGCAAAGTACTGCCCAAATGCCACTGTTCTGCATATCGATATTGATCCAACCTCAATTTCTAAAACCGTGACTGCTGATATCCCGATTGTGGGGGATGCTCGCCAGGTCCTAGAACAAATGCTTGAACTCCTGTCGCAAGAATCCGCCCATCAACCGCTGGATGAGATCCGCGACTGGTGGCAGCAGATTGAACAGTGGCGCGCTCGTCAGTGCCTGAAATATGACACTCACAGTGAAAAGATTAAACCGCAGGCGGTGATCGAGACTCTTTGGCGGTTGACTCATGGGGACGCTTACGTGACGTCCGATGTCGGGCAGCACCAGATGTTTGCTGCGCTTTATTATCCATTCGACAAACCGCGTCGCTGGATCAACTCTGGCGGCCTCGGCACGATGGGTTTTGGTTTACCTGCGGCACTGGGCGTCAAAATGGCGTTGCCAGAAGAAACCGTGGTTTGCGTCACTGGTGACGGCAGTATTCAGATGAACATCCAGGAACTGTCTACCGCGTTGCAATATGAGTTGCCCGTACTGGTGGTGAATCTCAATAACCGCTATCTGGGGATGGTGAAGCAGTGGCAGGACATGATCTATTCCGGCCGTCATTCACAATCTTATATGCAGTCCTTACCAGACTTCGTCCGTCTGGCGGAAGCCTATGGTCACGTCGGGATCCAGATCTCTCATCCGCAAGAACTGGAAAGCAAACTTAGCGAGGCGCTGGAACAGGTGCGCAATAATCGCCTGGTGTTTGTTGATGTTACCGTCGATGGCAGTGAGCACGTCTACCCGATGCAGATTCGCGGGGGCGGAATGGATGAAATGTGGTTAAGCAAAACGGAGAGAACCTGATTATGCGCCGGATATTATCAGTCTTACTCGAAAATGAATCAGGCGCGTTATCCCGCGTGATTGGCCTTTTTTCCCAGCGTGGCTACAACATTGAAAGCCTGACCGTTGCGCCAACCGACGATCCGACATTATCGCGTATGACCATCCAGACCGTGGGCGATGAAAAAGTGCTTGAGCAAATCGAAAAGCAATTACACAAGCTGGTCGATGTCTTGCGCGTGAGCGAGTTGGGGCAGGGCGCGCACGTTGAGCGGGAAATCATGCTGGTGAAAATTCAGGCCAGCGGTTACGGGCGTGACGAAGTGAAACGTAATACGGAAATATTCCGTGGGCAAATTATCGATGTCACACCCTCGCTTTATACCGTTCAATTAGCAGGCACCAGCGATAAGCTTGATGCATTTTTAGCATCGATTCGCGATGTGGCGAAAATTGTGGAAGTTGCTCGCTCTGGTGTGGTCGGACTTTCGCGCGGCGATAAAATAATGCGTTGAGAATGATCTCAATGCGCAATTTGCAGCCCAACATGTCACGTTGGGCTTTTTTTGCGAAATCAGTGGGAACCTGGAATAAAAGCAGTTGCCGCAGTTAATTTTCTGCGCTTAGATGTTAATGAATTTAACCCATACCAGTACAATGGCTATGGTTTTTACATTTTACGCAAGGGGCAATTGTGAAACTGGATGAAATCGCTCGGCTGGCGGGAGTGTCGCGGACCACTGCAAGCTATGTTATTAACGGCAAAGCGAAGCAATACCGTGTGAGCGACAAAACCGTTGAAAAAGTCATGGCTGTGGTGCGTGAGCACAATTACCACCCGAACGCCGTGGCAGCTGGGCTTCGTGCTGGACGCACACGTTCTATTGGTCTTGTGATCCCCGATCTGGAGAACACCAGCTATACCCGCATCGCTAACTATCTTGAACGCCAGGCGCGGCAACGGGGTTATCAACTGCTGATTGCCTGCTCGGAAGATCAGCCCGACAACGAAATGCGCTGCATTGAGCACCTTTTACAGCGTCAGGTTGATGCCATTATTGTTTCGACGTCGTTGCCACCTGAGCATCCTTTTTATCAACGCTGGGCTAACGACCCGTTCCCGATTGTCGCGCTGGACCGCGCCCTCGATCGTGAACACTTCACCAGCGTGGTTGGTGCCGATCAGGATGATGCTGAAATGCTGGCGGAAGAGTTACGTAAGTTTCCCGCCGAGACGGTGCTTTATCTTGGCGCGCTGCCGGAGCTTTCTGTCAGCTTCCTGCGTGAACAAGGCTTCCGTACTGCCTGGAAAGATGATCCGCGCGAAGTGCATTTCCTTTATGCCAATAGCTATGAGCGGGAGGCAGCTGCCCAGTTATTCGAAAAATGGCTGGAAACGCATCCGATGCCGCAGGCGCTGTTCACAACGTCGTTTGCGTTGTTGCAAGGGGTGATGGATGTCACGCTACGTCGCGACGGCAAACTGCCTTCTGACCTGGCAATTGCCACCTTTGGCGATAACGAACTGCTCGACTTCTTACAGTGCCCGGTGCTGGCAGTGGCTCAACGTCACCGCGATGTCGCAGAACGTGTGCTGGAGATTGTCCTGGCGAGCCTGGACGAACCGCGTAAGCCAAAACCTGGTTTAACGCGCATTAAACGTAATCTCTATCGCCGCGGCGTGCTCAGCCGTAGCTAAGCCGCGAACAAAAGTACGCGCCAGGTGAATTTCTCTCTGGCGCGTTGAGTACGGGAATGGACATCAATATCCTTAAAGTAAATAAGACTATTCCTGGCTATTATTGATAAATGCTTTTAAACCCGCCCGTTAATTAACTCACCTGCTGAAATTCACAATAATTAAATGATATTGACAGCGCGTTTTTGCATTATTTTGTTACATGCAGAGATGAATTGCCGATTTAACAAACACTTTTCTTTGTTTTTGCGCAAACCTGCTGGCATCAAGCGCCACACAGACGCAACAGGGACTGTTAACCAGAGAAGATATGTCCTAAAATGCCGCTCGCGTCGCAAACTGACACTTTATATTTGCTGTGGAAAATAGTGAGTCATTTTAAAACGGTGATGACGATGAGGGATTTTTTCTTACAGCTATTCATAACGTTAATTTGCTTCGCACGTTGGACGTAAAATAAACAACGCTGATATTAGCCGTAAACATCGGGTTTTTTACCTCGGTATGCCTTGTGACTGGCTTGACAAGCTTTTCCTCCGCTCCGTAAACTCCTTTCAGTGGGAAATTGTGGGGCAAAGTGGGAATAAGGGGTGAGGCTGGCATGTTCCGGGGAGCAACGTTAGTCAATCTCGACAGCAAAGGGCGCTTATCAGTGCCTACCCGTTATCGGGAACAGCTGCTTGAGAATGCTGCCGGTCAAATGGTTTGCACCATTGACATTCATCACCCGTGCCTGCTGCTTTACCCCCTGCCTGAATGGGAAATTATCGAGCAAAAATTATCGCGTCTGTCGAGCATGAACCCGGTTGAGCGCCGTGTGCAGCGCCTACTGTTAGGTCATGCCAGCGAATGTCAGATGGATGGCGCAGGTCGATTGTTAATCGCGCCAGTACTGCGGCAACATGCCGGGCTGACAAAAGAAGTGATGCTGGTTGGACAGTTCAACAAGTTTGAGCTGTGGGATGAAACAACCTGGCATCAACAGGTCAAGGAAGATATCGACGCAGAGCAGTTGGCTACCGGAGACTTATCGGAGCGACTGCAGGACTTGTCTCTATAAAATGATGGAAAACTATAAACATACTACGGTGCTGCTGGATGAAGCCGTTAATGGCCTCAATATCCGTCCTGATGGCATCTACATTGATGGGACTTTTGGTCGCGGTGGTCACTCACGTCTGATCCTCTCGCAGCTTGGCGAAGAGGGGCGTTTGCTGGCGATCGATCGCGACCCGCAGGCTATCGCCGTTGCGAAGACTATTGATGATCCGCGCTTCTCCATCATCTACGGACCTTTCTCCGCGCTGGGCGAATATGTTGCCGAGCGCGATCTTATCGGCAAGATCGACGGCATTCTCCTCGATCTTGGCGTCTCTTCACCGCAACTTGATGATGCTGAGCGCGGCTTTTCCTTTATGCGCGATGGTCCGCTGGACATGCGTATGGACCCAACCCGTGGGCAGTCAGCCGCTGAATGGCTACAAACCGCAGAAGAAGCCGATATCGCCTGGGTATTGAAAACCTATGGTGAAGAGCGTTTTGCCAAACGCATTGCCCGCGCCATTGTCGAGCGTAACCGCGAACAGCCGATGACCCGCACCAAAGAACTGGCGGAAGTCGTGGCTGCTGCAACGCCGGTGAAAGATAAGTTTAAACATCCCGCGACCCGTACCTTCCAGGCGGTGCGCATTTGGGTAAACAGTGAACTGGAGGAGATAGAGCAGGCGCTAAAAAGCTCGCTCAACGTGCTGGCCCCGGGGGGGCGGCTTTCGATCATCAGCTTCCACTCGCTGGAAGACCGTATTGTGAAACGTTTTATGCGTGAAAACAGCCGCGGTCCGCAAGTTCCGGCAGGGTTACCGATGACTGAAGAGCAGCTCAAAAAACTGGGTGGCCGTCAGCTGCGAGCACTAGGCAAGTTAATGCCGGGCGAAGAAGAGGTGGCTGAGAACCCTCGTGCCCGTAGTTCAGTTCTGCGTATTGCAGAGAGGACGAACGCATGATCAGCAGAGTGACAGAAGCTCTAAGCAAAGTTAAAGGATCGATGGGAAGCCACGAGCGCCATGCATTGCCTGGTGTTATCGGTGACGATCTTTTGCGATTTGGGAAGCTGCCACTCTGCCTGTTCATTTGCATTATTTTGACGGCGGTGACCGTGGTAACCACGGCGCACCATACCCGTTTACTGACCGCTCAGCGCGAACAACTGGTGCTGGAGCGAGATGCTTTAGACATTGAATGGCGCAACCTGATCCTTGAAGAGAATGCGCTCGGCGACCATAGCCGGGTGGAAAGGATCGCCACGGAAAAGCTGCAAATGCAGCATGTTGATCCGTCACAAGAAAATATCGTAGTGCAAAAATAAGGATAAACGCGACGCATGAAAGCAGCGGCGAAAACGCAGAAACCAAAACGTCAGGAAGAACATGCCAACTTTATCAGTTGGCGTTTTGCGTTGTTATGCGGCTGTATTCTCCTGGCGCTGGCTTTTCTGCTCGGACGCGTAGCGTGGTTACAAGTTATCTCCCCGGATATGCTGGTGAAAGAGGGCGACATGCGTTCTCTTCGCGTTCAGCAAGTTTCCACCTCCCGCGGCATGATTACTGACCGTTCTGGTCGCCCGTTAGCGGTGAGTGTGCCAGTAAAAGCGATTTGGGCTGACCCGAAAGAAGTGCATGACGCTGGCGGTATCAGCGTCGGTGACCGCTGGAAGGCGCTGGCTAACGCGCTCAATATTCCGCTGGATCAGCTCTCAGCCCGCATTAACGCCAACCCGAAAGGGCGCTTTATTTATCTGGCGCGTCAGGTAAACCCTGACATGGCGGACTACATCAAAAAACTGAAACTGCCGGGGATTCATCTGCGTGAAGAATCTCGCCGTTATTATCCATCCGGCGAAGTGACTGCTCACCTCATCGGCTTTACTAACGTCGATAGCCAAGGGATTGAGGGCGTCGAGAAGAGTTTCGATAAATGGCTTACCGGGCAGCCGGGTGAGCGCATTGTGCGTAAAGACCGCTATGGTCGCGTAATTGAAGATATTTCTTCTACTGACAGCCAGGCAGCGCACAACCTGACGCTGAGTATTGATGAACGCCTGCAGGCGCTGGTTTATCGCGAACTGAACAACGCAGTGGCCTTTAACAAGGCTGAATCTGGTAGCGCCGTGCTGGTGGATGTCAACACCGGTGAAGTGCTGGCGATGGCTAACAGCCCGTCATACAACCCAAATAATCTGAGCGGCACGCCGAAGGAAGCGATGCGTAACCGTACCATCACCGACGTGTTTGAACCGGGCTCAACGGTTAAACCGATGGTGGTGATGACCGCGTTGCAACGTGGCGTGGTGCGGGAAAACTCGGTACTCAATACCGTTCCTTATCGAATTAACGGCCACGAAATCAAAGACGTGGCACGCTACAGCGAATTAACCCTGACCGGGGTATTACAGAAGTCGAGTAACGTCGGTGTTTCCAAACTGGCGTTAGCGATGCCGTCCTCAGCGTTAGTAGATACTTACTCACGTTTTGGGCTGGGAAAAGCGACCAATTTGGGGTTGGTCGGAGAACGCAGTGGCTTATATCCTCAAAAACAACGGTGGTCTGACATAGAGAGGGCCACCTTCTCTTTCGGCTACGGGCTAATGGTAACACCGTTACAGTTAGCGCGAGTCTACGCAACTATCGGCAGCTACGGCATTTATCGCCCACTGTCGATTACCAAAGTTGACCCCCCGGTTCCCGGTGAACGTGTCTTCCCGGAATCCATTGTTCGCACCGTGGTGCATATGATGGAAAGCGTGGCGCTACCGGGCGGCGGCGGCGTGAAGGCGGCGATTAAAGGCTATCGTATCGCCATTAAAACCGGTACCGCGAAAAAGGTCGGGCCGGACGGTCGCTACATCAATAAATATATTGCTTATACCGCAGGCGTTGCGCCTGCGAGTCAGCCGCGCTTCGCGCTGGTTGTTGTTATCAACGATCCGCAGGCGGGTAAATACTACGGCGGCGCCGTTTCCGCGCCGGTCTTTGGTGCCATCATGGGCGGCGTATTGCGTACCATGAACATCGAGCCGGATGCGCTGACAACGGGCGATAAAAATGAATTTGTGATTAATCAAGGCGAGGGTACAGGTGGCAGATCGTAATTTGCGCGACCTTCTTGCTCCGTGGGTGCCAGACGCACCTTCGCGAGCACTGCGAGAGATGACACTCGACAGCCGTGTGGCTGCGGCGGGCGATCTCTTTGTAGCTGTAGTAGGTCATCAGGCGGACGGGCGTCGATATATCCCGCAGGCGATAGCGCAAGGTGTGGCTGCCATTATTGCAGAGGCGAAAGATGAGGCGACCGACGGTGAAATCCGTGAAATGCACGGCGTACCGGTCATCTATCTCAGCCAGCTCAACGAGCGTTTATCTGCACTGGCGGGCCGCTTTTACCATGAACCCTCTGACAATTTACGTCTCGTGGGCGTAACGGGCACCAACGGCAAAACCACGACTACCCAGCTGTTGGCGCAGTGGAGCCAACTGCTTGGCGAAACCAGCGCGGTAATGGGCACCGTTGGTAACGGCCTGCTGGGGAAAGTGATCCCGACAGAAAATACAACCGGTTCGGCAGTCGATGTTCAGCATGAGCTGGCGGGGCTGGTGGATCAGGGCGCGACTTTTTGCGCAATGGAAGTTTCATCCCACGGGCTGGTACAACACCGTGTGGCGGCATTGAAATTTGCGGCGTCGGTCTTTACCAACTTAAGCCGCGATCACCTTGATTATCATGGTGATATGGAACACTACGAAGCCGCGAAATGGCTGCTTTATTCTGCACATCATTGCGGTCAGGCGATTATTAACGCCGACGATGAAGTGGGCCGCCGCTGGCTGGCAAAACTGCCGGACGCGGTTGCGGTATCAATGGAAGATCATATCAATCCGAACTGTCACGGACGCTGGTTGAAAGCGACCGACGTAAACTATCACGACAGCGGTGCGACCATTCGCTTTAGCTCGAGTTGGGGCGATGGGGAAATTGAAAGTCGCCTGATGGGCGCATTCAACGTCAGCAACCTGCTGCTGGCGCTGGCGACACTGCTGGCACTCGGCTATCCGCTGGCTGATTTGCTGAAAACCGCCGCGCGTCTGCAACCGGTTTGCGGACGTATGGAAGTGTTCACTGCACCAGGCAAACCGACGGTGGTGGTGGATTACGCGCATACGCCGGATGCACTGGAAAAAGCCTTACAGGCGGCGCGCCTGCACTGTGCGGGCAAGCTGTGGTGCGTCTTTGGCTGCGGTGGCGATCGTGATAAAGGCAAACGTCCACTGATGGGCGCAATTGCTGAAGAGTTTGCTGACGTGGCGGTGGTGACGGACGATAACCCGCGTACCGAAGAGCCTCGTGCCATCATCAACGATATTCTGGCGGGAATGTTAGATGCCGGATATGCCAAAGTGATGGAAGGCCGTGCTGAAGCGGTGACTTGCGCCGTTATGCAGGCTAAAGAGAATGATGTGGTACTGGTCGCGGGCAAAGGCCATGAGGACTACCAGATTGTTGGCAATCAGCGTCTGGACTACTCCGATCGCGTCACGGTGGCGCGTCTGCTGGGGGTGATTGCATGATTAGCGTAACCCTTAGCCAACTTACCGATATTCTCAACGGTGAACTGCAAGGTGCAGATATTACCCTTGATGCTGTAACCACTGACACGCGAAAACTGACGCCGGGCTGCCTGTTTGTTGCCCTGAAAGGCGAACGTTTCGATGCTCATGATTTTGCCGACCAGGCGAAAGCTGGCGGCGCAGGCGCACTACTGGTTAGCCGTCCGCTGGATATTGATCTGCCGCAGTTAATCGTCAAGGATACGCGTCTGGCGTTTGGTGAACTGGCTGCATGGGTTCGCCAGCAAGTTCCGGCGCGCGTGGTTGCTCTGACAGGTTCCTCCGGCAAAACCTCCGTTAAAGAGATGACGGCGGCAATTTTAAGCCAGTGCGGCAACACACTTTATACGGCAGGCAATCTCAATAACGACATCGGTGTACCGATGACGCTGTTGCGCTTAACGCCGGAATACGATTACGCAGTTATTGAACTTGGCGCGAACCATCAGGGTGAAATTGCCTGGACTGTGAGTCTGACTCGCCCGGAAGCGGCGCTGGTCAACAACCTGGCAGCGGCGCATCTGGAAGGTTTTGGCTCGCTTGCGGGTGTCGCGAAAGCGAAAGGTGAAATCTTTAGCGGCCTGCCGGAAAACGGTATCGCCATTATGAACGCCGACAACAACGACTGGTTGAACTGGCAGAGCGTAATTGGCTCACGCAAAGTGTGGCGTTTCTCACCTAATGCCGCCAACAGCGATTTCACCGCCACCAATATCCATGTAACCTCACACGGTACGGAATTTACCCTGCAAACCCCTACAGGTAGCGTCGATGTTCTGCTGCCGTTGCCGGGGCGTCACAATATTGCGAATGCGCTGGCAGCCGCTGCGCTCTCCATGTCCGTGGGCGCAACGCTTGATGCTATCAAAGCGGGGCTGGCAAATCTGAAAGCTGTTCCAGGCCGTCTGTTCCCCATAAAACTGGCAGAAAACCAGTTGCTGCTCGACGACTCCTACAACGCCAATGTCGGTTCAATGACCGCCGCTGTTCAGGTTCTGGCTGAAATGCCGGGCTACCGCGTGCTGGTGGTGGGCGATATGGCGGAACTGGGCGCTGAAAGCGAAGCCTGCCATGTACAGGTGGGCGAAGCGGCAAAAGCTGCTGGTATTGACCGCGTGTTAAGTGTGGGTAAACAAAGCCATGCTATCAGCACTGCCAGCGGCGTTGGCGAACATTTTTCCGATAAAACTGCGCTTATCGCGCGTCTTAAATCACTGATTGCTGAGCAACAGGTAATTACGATTTTAGTTAAGGGTTCACGTAGTGCTGCCATGGAAGAGGTAGTACGCGCTTTACAGGAGAATGGGACATGTTAGTTTGGCTGGCCGAACATTTGGTCAAATATTATTCCGGCTTTAACGTCTTTTCCTATCTGACGTTTCGCGCCATCGTCAGCCTGCTGACCGCGCTGTTCATCTCATTGTGGATGGGCCCGCGTATGATTGCTCATTTGCAAAAACTTTCCTTTGGTCAGGTGGTGCGTAACGACGGTCCTGAATCACACTTCAGCAAGCGCGGTACACCGACCATGGGCGGGATAATGATCCTGACGGCGATTGTGATCTCCGTGCTGCTGTGGGCTTACCCGTCCAATCCGTACGTCTGGTGCGTACTGGTGGTGCTGGTAGGTTATGGTGTTATTGGCTTTGTTGATGATTATCGCAAAGTGGTGCGTAAAGACACCAAGGGCCTGATTGCCCGTTGGAAGTATTTCTGGATGTCGGTCATTGCACTGGGTGTTGCCTTCGCGCTGTACCTTGCCGGCAAAGACACGCCCGCAACGCAGCTGGTGGTTCCGTTCTTTAAAGATGTGATGCCGCAACTGGGGCTGTTCTACATTCTGCTGGCTTACTTTGTCATTGTGGGTACTGGCAACGCGGTAAACCTGACCGATGGTCTCGACGGTCTGGCAATTATGCCGACCGTATTTGTCGCCGGTGGTTTTGCGCTGGTGGCGTGGGCGACCGGCAACATGAACTTTGCCAGCTATTTACACATACCGTATCTACGACACGCCGGGGAACTGGTCATTGTCTGTACCGCGATAGTCGGGGCAGGGCTGGGCTTCCTGTGGTTTAACACCTATCCGGCGCAGGTCTTTATGGGCGATGTAGGTTCGCTGGCGTTAGGTGGTGCGTTAGGTATTATCGCCGTACTGCTGCGTCAGGAATTCCTGCTGGTGATTATGGGGGGCGTGTTCGTGGTAGAAACGCTTTCCGTCATCCTGCAGGTCGGCTCCTTTAAACTGCGCGGACAACGTATTTTCCGCATGGCACCGATTCATCACCACTATGAACTGAAAGGCTGGCCGGAACCGCGCGTCATTGTGCGTTTCTGGATTATTTCGCTGATGCTGGTCCTGATTGGTCTGGCAACGCTGAAGGTACGTTAATCATGGCTGATTACCAGGGTAAAAATGTCGTCATTATCGGCCTGGGCCTCACCGGGCTTTCTTGCGTGGACTTTTTCCTCGCTCGCGGTGTGACGCCGCGCGTTATGGATACGCGTATGACACCGCCTGGCCTGGATAAATTACCCGAAGCCGTAGAACGCCACACGGGCGGTCTGAATGATGAATGGCTGATGGCGGCAGATCTGATTGTCGCCAGTCCCGGTATTGCACTGGCGCATCCATCCTTAAGCGCTGCCGCTGATGCCGGAATCGAAATCGTTGGCGATATCGAGCTGTTCTGTCGTGAAGCACAAGCACCGATTGTGGCGATTACCGGTTCTAACGGCAAAAGCACGGTCACCACGCTAGTGGGTGAAATGGCGAAAGCGGCGGGGGTTAACGTTGGTGTGGGTGGCAATATTGGCCTGCCTGCGTTGATGCTGTTGGATGATGAGTGCGAACTGTACGTGCTGGAACTGTCGAGCTTCCAGCTGGAAACCACCTCCAGCTTACAGGCGGTAGCAGCGACCATTCTGAACGTGACTGAAGATCATATGGATCGCTATCCGTTTGGTTTACAACAGTATCGTGCAGCAAAACTGCGCATTTACGAAAACGCAAAAGTTTGCGTGGTTAATGCTGATGATGCCTTAACAATGCCGATTCGCGGTGCGGATGAACGCTGCGTCAGCTTTGGCGTCAACATGGGCGACTATCACCTGAATCATCAGCAGGGCGAAACCTGGCTGCGGGTGAAAGGCGAGAAAGTGCTGAACGTGAAAGAAATGAAACTTTCCGGGCAGCATAACTACACCAATGCGCTGGCGGCGCTGGCGCTGGCAGATGCCGCAGGGTTACCGCGTGCCAGCAGCCTGAAAGCGTTAACCACATTCACTGGTCTGCCGCATCGCTTTGAAGTTGTGCTGGAGCATAACGGTGTGCGCTGGGTTAACGATTCAAAAGCGACCAACGTCGGCAGTACGGAAGCGGCGCTGAATGGCCTGCACGTAGACGGCACGCTGCATTTGTTGCTGGGGGGCGATGGTAAATCGGCGGACTTTAGCCCACTGGCGCGTTACCTGAATGGCGATAATGTACGTCTGTATTGTTTCGGTCGGGACGGCGCGCAGCTGGCGGCGCTACGCCCGGAAGTGGCAGAACAAACCGAAACCATGGAACAGGCGATGCGCTTGCTGGCTCCGCGTGTTCAGCCGGGCGATATGGTTCTGCTCTCCCCGGCCTGTGCCAGCCTTGATCAATTCAAGAACTTTGAACAACGAGGCAATGAGTTTGCCCGTCTGGCGAAGGAGTTAGGTTGATGCGTTTATCTCTCCCTCGCCTGAAAATGCCGCGCCTGCCAGGATTCAGTATTCTGGTCTGGATCTCCACGGCGCTAAAGGGCTGGGTGATGGGCTCGCGGGAAAAAGATACCGACAGCCTGATCATGTACGATCGCACCTTACTGTGGCTGACCTTCGGCCTCGCGGCGATTGGCTTTATCATGGTGACCTCGGCGTCAATGCCCATAGGGCAACGCTTAACCAACGATCCGTTCTTCTTCGCGAAGCGTGATGGCGTCTATCTGATCCTGGCATTCATTCTGGCGATCATTACGCTGCGTCTGCCGATGGAGTTCTGGCAACGCTACAGTGCCACGATGCTGCTCGGATCTATCATCCTGCTGATGATCGTTCTGGTAGTGGGTAGCTCGGTTAAAGGGGCATCGCGTTGGATCGATCTCGGTTTGCTGCGTATCCAGCCTGCGGAGCTGACAAAACTGTCGCTGTTTTGCTATATCGCCAACTATCTGGTGCGTAAAGGCGACGAAGTACGTAATAACCTGCGCGGCTTCCTGAAACCGATGGGCGTAATTCTGGTGTTGGCAGTGTTACTGCTGGCACAGCCAGACCTTGGTACGGTGGTGGTGTTGTTTGTGACTACGCTGGCGATGTTGTTCCTGGCAGGAGCGAAATTGTGGCAGTTCATTGCCATTATCGGTATGGGCATTTCAGCGGTTGTGTTGCTGATCCTCGCCGAACCGTACCGTATCCGCCGTGTTACCGCATTCTGGAACCCGTGGGAAGATCCCTTTGGCAGCGGCTATCAGTTAACGCAATCGTTGATGGCGTTTGGTCGCGGTGAACTGTGGGGACAAGGTTTAGGTAACTCGGTACAAAAACTGGAGTATCTGCCGGAAGCGCATACTGACTTTATTTTCGCCATTATCGGCGAAGAACTGGGGTATGTCGGTGTGGTGCTGGCACTTTTAATGGTATTCTTCGTCGCTTTTCGCGCGATGTCGATTGGCCGCAAAGCATTAGAAATTGACCACCGTTTTTCCGGTTTTCTCGCCTGTTCTATTGGTATCTGGTTTAGTTTCCAGGCGCTGGTTAACGTAGGCGCGGCGGCGGGGATGTTACCGACCAAAGGTCTGACATTGCCGCTGATCAGTTACGGTGGTTCGAGCTTACTGATTATGTCGACAGCCATCATGATGCTGTTGCGTATTGATTATGAAACGCGTCTGGAGAAAGCGCAGGCGTTTGTACGAGGTTCACGATGAGTGGTCAAGGGAAGCGATTAATGGTGATGGCAGGCGGAACCGGTGGACATGTATTCCCGGGGCTGGCGGTTGCGCACCATCTAATGGCTCAGGGTTGGCAAGTTCGCTGGCTGGGGACTGCCGACCGTATGGAAGCGGACTTAGTGCCAAAACATGGCATCGAAATTGATTTCATTCGTATCTCTGGTCTGCGTGGAAAAGGTATAAAAGCACTGATAGCTGCGCCGCTGCGTATCTTCAACGCCTGGCGTCAGGCGCGGGCGATTATGAAAGCGTACAAACCTGACGTGGTGCTCGGTATGGGCGGCTATGTATCAGGTCCAGGTGGTCTGGCCGCGTGGTCGTTAGGCATTCCGGTTGTACTTCATGAACAAAACGGTATTGCGGGCTTAACCAATAAATGGCTGGCGAAGATTGCTACCAAAGTGATGCAGGCGTTTCCAGGTGCTTTCCCTAATGCAGAAGTGGTGGGTAACCCGGTGCGTACCGATGTGCTGGCGCTGCCGTTGCCGCAGCAACGTTTGGCTGGACGTGAAGGTCCGGTTCGTGTGTTGGTAGTGGGTGGTTCCCAGGGCGCACGCATTCTTAACCAGACAATGCCGCAGGTTGCTGCGAAACTGGGTGATTCAGTCACTATCTGGCATCAGAGCGGCAAAGGTTCGCAACAATCCGTTGAACAGGCGTATGCCGAAGCGGGGCAACCGCAGCATAAAGTGACGGAATTTATTGATGATATGGCGGCGGCGTATGCGTGGGCGGATGTCGTCGTTTGCCGCTCCGGTGCGTTAACGGTGAGTGAAATCGCCGCGGCAGGACTACCGGCGTTGTTTGTGCCGTTTCAACATAAAGACCGTCAGCAATACTGGAATGCGCTACCGCTGGAAAAAGCGGGCGCAGCCAAAATTATCGAGCAGTCACAGCTTAGCGTGGATGCTGTCGCCAACACCCTGGCCGGGTGGTCGCGAGAAACCTTATTAACCATGGCAGAACGCGCCCGCGCTGCATCCATTCCGGATGCCACCGAGCGAGTGGCAAATGAAGTGAGCCGGGCTGCCCGGGCGTAATTGTAGCGATGCCTTTTGCATCGTATGAATTTAAGAAGTTAATGGCGTAAAGAATGAATACACAACAATTGGCAAAACTGCGTTCCATCGTGCCCGAAATGCGTCGCGTTCGGCACATACATTTTGTCGGCATCGGTGGTGCCGGTATGGGCGGTATTGCCGAAGTTCTGGCCAATGAAGGTTATCAGATCAGTGGTTCCGATTTAGCGCCAAATCCGGTCACGCAGCAGTTAATGAATCTGGGAGCGACGATTTATTTCAACCATCGCCCGGAAAACGTACGTGATGCCAGCGTGGTCGTTGTTTCCAGCGCGATTTCTGCCGATAACCCGGAAATTGTTGCCGCTCATGAAGCGCGTATTCCGGTGATCCGTCGTGCTGAAATGCTGGCTGAGTTAATGCGTTTTCGTCATGGCATCGCCATTGCCGGAACACACGGCAAAACGACAACCACCGCGATGGTTTCCAGCATCTACGCAGAAGCGGGGCTCGACCCAACCTTCGTTAACGGCGGGCTGGTAAAAGCCGCGGGGGTTCATGCGCGTTTGGGGCATGGTCGGTACCTGATTGCCGAAGCAGATGAGAGTGATGCATCGTTCCTGCATCTGCAACCGATGGTGGCGATTGTCACCAATATCGAAGCCGACCACATGGATACCTACCAGGGCGACTTTGAGAATTTAAAACAGACTTTTATTAATTTTCTGCACAACCTGCCGTTTTACGGTCGTGCGGTGATGTGTGTTGATGATCCGGTGATCCGCGAATTGTTACCGCGTGTGGGACGTCAGACCACGACTTACGGCTTCAGCGAAGATGCCGACGTGCGTGTAGAAGATTATCAGCAGATTGGCCCGCAGGGGCACTTTACGCTGCTGCGCCAGGACAAAGAGCCGATGCGCGTCACCCTGAATGCGCCAGGTCGTCATAACGCGCTGAACGCCGCAGCTGCGGTTGCGGTTGCTACGGAAGAGGGAATTGACGACGAGGCTATTTTGCGTGCGCTGGAAAGCTTCCAGGGGACGGGGCGCCGTTTCGATTTCCTCGGTGAATTCCCGCTAGAGCCAGTGAATGGAAAAAGCGGTACGGCAATGCTGGTCGATGACTACGGCCACCACCCGACGGAAGTGGACGCCACTATTAAAGCGGCGCGCGCAGGCTGGCCGGATAAAAACCTGGTAATGCTGTTTCAGCCGCACCGTTTTACCCGTACGCGCGACCTGTATGATGATTTCGCCAATGTGCTGACGCAGGTTGATACCCTGTTGATGCTGGAAGTGTATCCGGCTGGTGAAGCGCCAATTCCGGGAGCGGACAGCCGTTCGCTGTGTCGCACAATTCGTGGACGTGGGAAAATTGATCCCATTCTGGTGCCGGACCCGGCGCAGGTAGCCGAGATGCTGGCACCGGTATTAACCGGTAACGACCTGATTCTCGTTCAGGGGGCTGGTAATATCGGAAAAATTGCTCGTTCTTTAGCTGAAATCAAACTGAAGCCGCAAACTCCGGAGGAAGAACAACATGACTGATAAAATCGCGGTCCTGTTGGGCGGGACCTCCGCTGAGCGGGAAGTTTCTCTGAATTCTGGCGCAGCGGTGTTAGCCGGGCTGCGTGAAGGCGGTATTGACGCGTATCCTGTCGACCCGAAAGAAGTCGACGTGACGCAACTGAAGTCGATGGGTTTTCAGAAAGTGTTTATCGCGCTACACGGTCGCGGCGGTGAAGATGGTACGCTGCAGGGCATGCTCGAGCTGATGGGCTTGCCTTATACCGGCAGCGGAGTGATGGCATCTGCGCTTTCAATGGATAAACTACGCAGCAAACTTCTGTGGCAGGGTGCCGGTTTACCGGTCGCGCCGTGGGTAGCGTTAACCCGCGCAGAGTTTGAAAAAGGCCTTAACGATAAGCAGTTAGCAGAAATTTCTTCTCTGGGTTTGCCGGTTATCGTTAAGCCGAGCCGCGAAGGTTCCAGTGTGGGAATGTCAAAAGTAGTAGCAGAAAATGCTCTACAAGATGCATTAAGATTGGCATTTCAGCACGATGAAGAAGTATTGATTGAAAAATGGCTAAGTGGGCCGGAGTTCACGGTTGCGATACTCGGTGAAGAAATTTTACCGTCAATACGTATTCAACCGGCCGGAACCTTCTATGATTATGAGGCGAAGTATCTCTCTGATGAGACACAGTATTTCTGCCCCGCAGGTCTGGAAGCGTCACAAGAGGCCAATTTGCAGGCATTAGTGCTAAAAGCATGGACGACGTTAGGTTGCAAAGGATGGGGACGTATTGACGTTATGCTGGACAGTGATGGACAGTTTTATCTGCTGGAAGCCAATACCTCACCGGGTATGACCAGCCACAGTCTGGTGCCGATGGCGGCACGTCAGGCAGGTATGAGCTTCTCGCAGTTGGTAGTACGAATTCTGGAACTGGCGGACTAATATGTCGCAGGCTGCTCTGAACACGCGAAATAGCGAAGAAGAGGTTTCTTCTCGCCGCAATAATGGAACGCGTCTGGCGGGGATCCTTTTCCTGCTGACCGTTTTAACGACAGTGTTGGTGAGCGGCTGGGTCGTGTTGGGCTGGATGGAAGATGCGCAACGCCTGCCGCTCTCAAAGCTGGTGTTGACCGGTGAACGCCATTACACGCGTAATGACGATATCCGGCAGTCGATCCTGGCATTGGGTGAGCCAGGTACCTTTATGACCCAGGATGTCAACATCATCCAGACGCAAATAGAACAACGCCTGCCGTGGATTAAGCAGGTGAGCGTCAGAAAGCAGTGGCCTGATGAATTGAAGATTCATCTGGTTGAATATGTGCCGATTGCGCGGTGGAATGATCAACATATGGTAGACGCGGAAGGAAACACCTTCAGCGTGCCGCCAGATCGCACCAGCAAGCAGGTGCTTCCAATGCTGTATGGCCCGGAAGGCAGCGCCAATGAAGTGTTGCAGGGCTATCGCGAAATGGGGCAGATGCTGGCAAAGGACAGATTTACTCTGAAGGAAGCGGCGATGACCGCGCGACGTTCCTGGCAGTTGACGCTGAATAACGATATTAAGCTCAATCTTGGTCGGGGCGATACGATGAAACGTTTGGCTCGCTTTGTAGAACTTTATCCGGTTTTACAGCAGCAGGCGCAAACCGATGGCAAACGGATTAGCTACGTTGATTTGCGTTATGACTCTGGAGCGGCAGTAGGCTGGGCGCCCTTGCCGCCAGAGGAATCTACTCAGCAACAAAATCAGGCACAGGCAGAACAACAATGATCAAGGCGACGGACAGAAAACTGGTAGTAGGACTGGAGATTGGTACCGCGAAGGTTGCCGCTTTAGTAGGGGAAGTTCTGCCCGACGGTATGGTCAATATCATTGGCGTGGGCAGCTGCCCGTCGCGTGGTATGGATAAAGGCGGGGTGAACGACCTCGAATCCGTGGTCAAGTGCGTACAACGCGCCATTGACCAGGCAGAATTGATGGCAGATTGTCAGATCTCTTCGGTATATCTGGCGCTTTCTGGTAAGCACATCAGCTGCCAGAATGAAATTGGTATGGTGCCTATTTCTGAAGAAGAAGTGACGCAAGAAGATGTGGAAAACGTCGTCCATACCGCGAAATCGGTGCGTGTGCGCGATGAGCATCGTGTGCTGCATGTGATCCCGCAAGAGTATGCGATTGACTATCAGGAAGGGATCAAGAATCCGGTAGGGCTTTCGGGCGTGCGGATGCAGGCAAAAGTGCACCTGATCACATGTCACAACGATATGGCGAAAAACATCGTCAAAGCGGTTGAACGTTGTGGGCTGAAAGTTGACCAACTGATATTTGCCGGACTGGCATCAAGTTATTCGGTATTGACGGAAGATGAACGTGAACTGGGTGTCTGCGTCGTCGATATCGGTGGTGGTACAATGGATATCGCCGTTTATACCGGTGGGGCATTGCGCCACACGAAGGTAATTCCTTATGCTGGCAATGTCGTGACCAGTGATATCGCTTACGCCTTTGGCACACCGCCAAGCGACGCCGAAGCGATTAAAGTTCGCCACGGTTGTGCGCTGGGCTCCATCGTTGGAAAAGATGAGAGCGTGGAAGTGCCGAGCGTAGGCGGTCGTCCGCCGCGGAGTCTACAACGTCAGACCTTGGCAGAGGTGATCGAGCCGCGCTATACCGAGCTGCTCAATCTGGTCAACGAAGAGATATTGCAGTTGCAGGAAAAGCTTCGCCAACAAGGGGTTAAACATCACCTGGCGGCAGGCATTGTATTAACCGGTGGCGCAGCGCAGATCGAAGGTCTTGCAGCCTGTGCTCAGCGCGTGTTTCATACGCAAGTGCGTATCGGCGCGCCGCTGAATATTACCGGTTTAACGGATTATGCTCAGGAGCCGTATTATTCGACGGCGGTGGGATTGCTTCACTATGGGAAAGAGTCACATCTTAACGGTGAAGCTGAAGTAGAAAAACGTGTTACAGCATCAGTTGGCTCGTGGATCAAGCGACTCAATAGTTGGCTGCGAAAAGAGTTTTAATTTTTATGAGGCCGACGATGATTACGGCCTCAGGCGACAGGCACAAATCGGAGAGAAACTATGTTTGAACCAATGGAACTTACCAATGACGCGGTGATTAAAGTCATCGGCGTCGGCGGCGGCGGCGGTAATGCTGTTGAACACATGGTGCGTGAGCGCATTGAAGGTGTTGAATTCTTCGCGGTAAATACCGATGCACAAGCGCTGCGTAAAACAGCGGTTGGACAGACGATTCAAATCGGTAGCGGTATCACCAAAGGACTGGGCGCTGGCGCTAATCCAGAAGTTGGCCGCAATGCGGCTGATGAGGATCGCGATGCACTGCGTGCGGCGCTGGAAGGTGCAGACATGGTCTTTATTGCTGCGGGTATGGGTGGTGGTACCGGTACAGGTGCAGCACCAGTCGTCGCTGAAGTGGCAAAAGATTTGGGTATCCTGACCGTTGCTGTCGTCACTAAGCCTTTCAACTTTGAAGGCAAGAAGCGTATGGCATTCGCGGAGCAGGGGATCACTGAACTGTCCAAGCATGTGGACTCTCTGATCACTATCCCGAACGACAAACTGCTGAAAGTTCTGGGCCGCGGTATCTCCCTGCTGGATGCGTTTGGCGCAGCGAACGATGTACTGAAAGGTGCTGTGCAAGGTATCGCCGAACTGATTACTCGTCCGGGTTTGATGAACGTGGACTTTGCAGACGTACGCACCGTAATGTCTGAAATGGGCTACGCAATGATGGGTTCTGGCGTTGCGAGCGGTGAAGACCGTGCGGAAGAAGCTGCTGAAATGGCTATCTCTTCTCCGCTGCTGGAAGATATCGACCTGTCTGGCGCACGCGGCGTGCTGGTAAACATCACAGCGGGCTTCGACCTGCGTCTGGATGAGTTCGAAACGGTAGGTAACACCATCCGTGCATTTGCTTCCGACAACGCGACCGTGGTTATCGGTACTTCTCTTGACCCGGATATGAATGACGAGCTGCGCGTAACTGTTGTTGCGACAGGTATCGGCATGGACAAACGTCCTGAAATCACTCTGGTGACCAATAAGCAGGTTCAGCAGCCAGTGATGGATCGCTACCAGCAGCACGGTATGGCTCCGCTGACCCAGGAGCAGAAGCCGGTTGCTAAAGTCGTGAATGACAATGCGCCGCAAACTGCGAAAGAGCCGGATTATCTGGATATCCCAGCATTCCTGCGTAAGCAAGCTGATTAAGAATTGACTGGAATTTGGGTTTCGAGGCTCTTTGTGCTAAACTGGCCCGCCGAATGTATAGTACACTTCGGTTGGATAGGTAATTTGGCGAGATAATACGATGATCAAACAAAGGACACTTAAACGTATCGTTCAGGCGACGGGTGTCGGTTTACATACCGGCAAGAAAGTCACCCTGACGTTACGCCCTGCGCCGGCCAACACCGGGGTCATCTATCGTCGCACCGACTTGAATCCACCGGTAGATTTCCCGGCCGATGCCAAATCTGTGCGTGATACCATGCTCTGTACGTGTCTGGTCAACGAGCATGATGTGCGGATTTCAACCGTAGAGCACCTCAATGCTGCTCTCGCGGGCCTGGGCATCGATAACATTGTTATCGAAGTTAACGCGCCGGAAATCCCGATCATGGACGGCAGCGCCGCTCCGTTTGTATACCTGCTGCTTGACGCCGGTATCGACGAGTTGAACTGCGCCAAGAAATTTGTTCGCATTAAAGAAACTGTTCGTGTCGAAGATGGCGATAAGTGGGCTGAATTTAAGCCGTACAATGGTTTTTCTCTGGATTTCACCATCGATTTTAACCATCCGGCTATTGATTCCAGCAACCAGCGCTATGCGATGAACTTCTCCGCTGATGCATTTATGCGCCAGATCAGCCGTGCGCGTACGTTCGGTTTCATGCGTGATATCGAATATCTGCAGTCCCGTGGTTTGTGCCTAGGCGGCAGCTTCGATTGTGCCATCGTTGTTGACGATTATCGCGTACTGAACGAAGACGGCCTGCGTTTTGAAGACGAATTTGTGCGTCACAAAATGCTCGATGCGATCGGTGACTTGTTCATGTGTGGTCACAATATTATCGGTGCATTTACCGCTTATAAATCCGGTCATGCACTGAATAACAAACTGCTGCAGGCTGTCCTGGCGAAACAGGAAGCCTGGGAATATGTGACCTTCCAGGACGACGCAGAACTGCCGTTGGCCTTCAAAGCGCCTTCAGCCGTACTGGCATAACGACATTTATACTGTCGTATAAAATTCGACTGGCAAATCTGGCACTCTCTCCGGCCAGGTGAACCAGTCGTTTTTTTTGAATTTTATAAGAGCTATAAAAAACGGTGCGAACGCTGTTTTCTTAAGCACTTTTACGCACAACTTATCTTCATTCGTGCTGTGGACTTCAGGCTTTAATGATAAAATTTGTGCGCTAAATACGTTTGAATACGATCGGGATGGCAATTACGTGAGTGGAATACTGACGCGCTGGCGACAGTTTGGTAAACGCTACTTCTGGCCGCATCTCTTATTAGGGATGGTCGCGGCGAGTTTAGGTTTGCCTGCACTCAGCAACGCCGCCGAACCAAACGCGCCCGCAAAAGCGACAACCCGCAACCACGAGCCTTCAGCCAAAGTTAACTTTGGTCAATTGGCCTTGCTGGAAGCCAATACGCGCCGCCCGAATTCGAACTATTCCGTTGATTACTGGCATCAACATGCCATTCGCACGGTAATCCGCCATCTTTCCTTCGCGATGGCACCGCAAACGCTGCCCGTTGCTGAAGAATCTTTGCCTCTTCAGGCGCAACATCTTGCATTACTGGATACGCTTAGCGCGCTTCTGACCCAGGAAGGCACGCCGTCTGAAAAGGGTTATCGCATTGATTATGCGCATTTTACCCCACAAGCAAAATTCAGCACGCCCGTCTGGATAAGCCAGGCGCAAGGCATCCGTGCTGGCCCTCAACGCCTCAGCTAACAACAATAAACCTTTACTTCATTTTATTAACTCCGCAACGCGGGGCGTTTGAGATTTTATTATGCTAATCAAATTATTAACTAAAGTTTTCGGTAGTCGTAACGATCGCACCTTGCGCCGGATGCGCAAAGTGGTCAACATCATCAATGCCATGGAACCGGAGATGGAAAAACTCTCCGACGAAGAACTGAAAGGGAAAACCGCAGAGTTTCGTGTGCGTCTGGAAAAAGGCGAAGTGCTGGAAAATCTGATCCCGGAAGCTTTCGCCGTGGTGCGTGAGGCAAGTAAGCGCGTCTTTGGCATGCGTCACTTCGACGTACAGCTGCTCGGCGGTATGGTTCTTAACGAACGCTGCATCGCCGAAATGCGTACCGGTGAAGGTAAAACCCTGACCGCAACGCTGCCTGCTTATCTGAACGCACTAACCGGTAAAGGCGTGCACGTCGTTACCGTCAACGACTACCTGGCGCAACGTGACGCCGAAAACAACCGTCCGCTGTTTGAATTCCTTGGCCTGACTGTCGGTATCAACCTGCCGGGCATGCCAGCACCGGCAAAGCGTGAAGCCTACGCTGCTGACATCACTTACGGTACGAACAACGAATACGGCTTTGACTACCTGCGCGACAACATGGCATTCAGCCCTGAAGAACGTGTACAACGTAAACTGCACTATGCGCTGGTGGACGAAGTGGACTCCATCCTCATCGATGAAGCGCGTACACCGCTGATCATTTCCGGCCCGGCAGAAGACAGCTCGGAAATGTATAAACGCGTGAATAAAATTATTCCGCACCTGATCCGTCAGGAAAAAGAAGACTCCGAAACCTTCCAGGGCGAAGGCCACTTCTCGGTGGATGAAAAATCTCGCCAGGTGAACCTGACCGAACGTGGTCTGGTTCTGATTGAAGAACTGCTGGTTAAAGAAGGCATCATGGATGAAGGTGAGTCTCTGTACTCTCCGGCCAACATCATGCTGATGCACCACGTAACGGCGGCGCTGCGCGCTCATGCGCTGTTTACCCGCGACGTCGACTACATCGTTAAAGATGGTGAAGTTATCATCGTTGACGAACACACCGGTCGTACCATGCAGGGCCGTCGCTGGTCCGATGGTCTGCACCAGGCTGTGGAAGCGAAAGAAGGTGTGCAGATCCAGAACGAAAACCAAACGCTGGCTTCGATCACCTTCCAGAACTACTTCCGTCTGTATGAAAAACTGGCGGGGATGACTGGTACTGCTGATACCGAAGCTTTCGAATTCAGCTCCATCTATAAGCTGGATACTGTCGTTGTTCCGACCAACCGTCCAATGATTCGTAAAGATCTGCCGGACCTGGTCTACATGACTGAAGCGGAAAAAATTCAGGCGATCATTGAAGATATCAAAGAACGTACTGCGAAAGGCCAGCCGGTGCTGGTGGGTACAATCTCCATCGAAAAATCGGAGCTGGTGTCAAATGAACTGACCAAAGCCGGTATTAAGCACAACGTCCTGAACGCCAAATTCCATGCCAACGAAGCGGCGATTGTTGCTCAGGCAGGTTACCCGGCTGCGGTGACTATCGCGACCAACATGGCGGGTCGTGGTACCGATATTGTGCTCGGTGGTAGCTGGCAGGCAGAAGTTGCCGCGCTGGAAAATCCGACTGCAGAGCAAATTGAAAAAATTAAAGCCGACTGGCAGGTACGTCACGATGCGGTACTGGCAGCAGGTGGCCTGCATATCATCGGTACTGAACGTCACGAATCCCGTCGTATCGATAACCAGCTGCGCGGTCGTTCTGGTCGTCAGGGGGATGCTGGTTCTTCCCGTTTCTACCTGTCGATGGAAGATGCGCTGATGCGTATTTTTGCTTCCGACCGAGTATCCGGCATGATGCGTAAACTGGGTATGAAGCCAGGCGAAGCCATTGAGCACCCGTGGGTGACCAAAGCGATTGCCAACGCCCAGCGTAAAGTTGAAAGCCGTAACTTCGACATTCGTAAGCAACTGCTGGAATATGATGACGTGGCTAACGATCAGCGTCGCGCCATTTACTCCCAGCGTAACGAACTGCTGGATGTCAGCGATGTGAGCGAAACCATCAACAGCATTCGTGAAGATGTGTTCAAAGCGACCATTGATGCCTACATTCCGCCACAGTCGCTGGAAGAAATGTGGGATATTCCGGGGCTGCAGGAACGTCTGAAGAACGATTTCGACCTCGATTTACCAATTGCCGAGTGGCTGGATAAAGAACCAGAACTGCATGAAGAGACGCTGCGTGAGCGCATTCTGGCGCAGTCCATCGAAGTGTATCAGCGTAAAGAAGAAGTGGTTGGTGCTGAGATGATGCGTCACTTCGAGAAAGGCGTCATGCTGCAAACGCTTGACTCTCTGTGGAAAGAGCACCTGGCTGCGATGGACTATCTGCGTCAGGGTATCCACCTGCGTGGCTATGCACAGAAAGATCCGAAGCAGGAATACAAACGTGAATCGTTCTCCATGTTTGCAGCGATGCTGGAGTCGTTAAAATATGAAGTTATCAGCACGCTGAGCAAAGTTCAGGTACGTATGCCTGAAGAGGTTGAGGAGCTGGAACAACAGCGTCGTATGGAAGCCGAGCGTTTAGCGCAAATGCAGCAGCTTAGCCATCAGGATGACGACTCTGCAGCCGCAGCTGCACTGGCGGCGCAAACCGGTGAACGCAAAGTAGGACGTAACGATCCTTGCCCGTGTGGTTCTGGTAAAAAATACAAGCAGTGCCATGGCCGCCTGCAATAAAAGCTAACAGTTGAAGTAAAAGGCGCAGGATTCTGCGCCTTTTTTATAGGCTTAAGACAATGAAAAAGCTGCAAATTGCGGTAGGTATTATTCGCAACGAGAACAATGAAATCTTTATAACGCGTCGCGCAGCAGATGCGCACATGGCGAATAAACTGGAGTTTCCCGGCGGTAAAGTTGAAATGGGCGAAACGCCGGAACAGGCGGTGGTGCGTGAACTTCAGGAAGAAGTCGGGATTACCCCACAACATTTTTCGCTATTTGAAAAACTGGAATATGAATTCCCGGACAGGCATATAACTCTGTGGTTCTGGCTGGTCGAAAGCTGGGAAGGGGAGCCGTGGGGTAAAGAAGGGCAACCCGGTGAGTGGATGTCGCTGGTCGGTCTTAATGCCGATGATTTTCCGCCAGCCAATGAACCGGTAATTGCGAAACTTAAGCGTGTGTATGTCGGATAAGGCGTCACGCTGCATCCGACATTTGCATATGATGCCTGATGCGACGCTGGCGCGTTTTATCAGGCCAGCGTCGCATCAGATAGAATGTCACTGCTTTGGCTCTTCGCTCCAGTCATCGCTTTCGGAAAGATCGCCACTGCTGGGGATTCGTTTTTCTTCAGCAGCCCATTCTCCGAGGTCGATCAGCTGACAACGTTTGGAGCAAAATGGCCGAAACGGGCTGATTTCACCCCACACCACCGTTTTCCCGCAGGTTGGGCAATTCACCGTAATAGTTTCTGACATTTTTACTCCTTAGCAACAGGCCAGTTCGAAATCCAGACGTTCTGGTACCTGTCCGTTTTCACTGTCCAGCGGCATAAAACGAATGGCAAAACGGCTCTTATGACCGGAAATTTGCGGATAAAGCTGTGAATCGAGCGACAGATTCAGGCGCAGCAAGTCGGCATCGCCACCGTTATCCTGATAAAAACCATTCAGGCTGGTTTGTTTACGGAAGGGGGCCGACTGGCGAATTAAATCCAGCACCATGGTAAGTGCCTGGGTAAGCGGGTTCAGGCTGGCAATCCAGGTTTCTACCTGGCTGTCGCGCTGCGCCTGGGGTAGATGCAGCCAAATGTGCAATGTAGGTAAATCAAAGCTGCAACAGCCGCCCGGGATGCTCAGTCGCTGACGCACCAGAGCAATCAAACGATCTTCACGTAGAAATTGCCCGATACGCGGCGCGGAGATTAATACGCTCCCCGCCGCTTTTAACTGCTGAATTAATGCCTCAATACGGCTCTGGTCCACGCCGGGCACGCCAATCCAGGTCTGGAGTTTACGTTGCTGCCGGTCAAGTTCTTTCAACAGCTCAGTGCGGACTTCGCCGCGCTCGAAAACATCCAGTAATTCGCTGACATTACGGAAGAAATGCAGCGCGCCAGCGTGGTCAACGATGGGTAAATTAACGGTGAGTTGCTGAATCAAAAACTCAATGCGCAGCCATGTACGCATTTTTTCATTTAGTGGATGTTCAAAAAGGACCTGGGTCTGCATTACGGTTTTTCCTGTGAGACAAACTGCGACGCAAGCTGCAAATAGTGTGCGTGCAGGCGGGCAACATCCGATGCGATAGCATCCGGTGCGCCGTTATTATCAATGACGTCATCTGCCACGGCAAGGCGAGCTTCGCGCGTTGCCTGAGCAGCAAGGATTTGTTCGACATGCTCGCGAGTTACATCGTCGCGCTGCATGGTGCGCTTAAGTTGCGTTTCTGGGCTGACATCCACCACCAGCACTCGATTCGCTTTTTTATACAGTGAGTTTTCTACCAGCAATGGCACAACCCATAGTACATAGGGGGAAGTAGCTCGCTGGATCTGGTGTTGCGTCTCTTGCTGAATCAGCGGATGCAGCAGGGCGTTAAGCCAGTTTTTCTCTTCCGGGTTGGCGAAGATCCGCTCGCGCAAGGCCCGGCGCTGCAATGTTCCATCAGCAGCAATCATGTTAGCGCCAAAGTGATCAGCAATGGCATGTAGCGCAGGTGCACCTGGTTCAACCACCTGACGCGCAATAATATCGGCATCAATGACGTTAATTCCGAGATCAGCAAACGCATTGGCAACGGTACTCTTGCCACTGCCAATGCCTCCCGTTAAGGCAACTATATACCTCATAATTTGTATTCCCGGGAATTCATCATGATTATCAAAACGTTAAAAATGAGCGCACGAAAGCGAAATTGATGAAACGTTCGCTCACTATTTACCAGGTAAATTTATGGGATTGTAGCGTAAAAAAAGACAATTTCGCAGTCTTGCGCCGCATTGATTAGTGCGTATGATAACGTCACTGGAGTTGCGCTCTTACCCTTATAGCCATTAACCCCAGGAATCCGCACATGCGTATTGAAGAAGATCTGAAGTTAGGTTTTAAAGACGTTCTCATCCGCCCTAAACGCTCCACTCTTAAAAGCCGTTCCGATGTTGAACTGGAACGTCAATTCACCTTCAAACATTCAGGTCAGAGCTGGTCCGGCGTGCCGATTATCGCCGCCAATATGGACACCGTAGGCACATTTTCTATGGCCTCTGCGCTGGCTTCTTTTGATATTCTGACTGCTGTGCATAAACACTATTCTGTCGAAGAGTGGCAAGCGTTTATCAACAATTCTTCCGCTGATGTGCTGAAACATGTGATGGTTTCTACCGGCACGTCTGATGCGGATTTCGAAAAAACTAAACAGATTCTCGACCTGAACCCGGCATTAAATTTCGTTTGTATTGACGTGGCGAATGGTTATTCCGAACACTTCGTGCAGTTCGTTGCGAAAGCGCGTGAAGCGTGGCCGACCAAAACCATTTGTGCAGGCAACGTAGTGACTGGTGAAATGTGTGAGGAGCTTATCCTCTCCGGTGCCGATATCGTTAAAGTTGGCATTGGCCCAGGTTCTGTTTGTACAACTCGCGTCAAAACAGGCGTCGGTTATCCGCAACTTTCTGCGGTGATCGAATGCGCCGATGCTGCGCACGGTCTGGGCGGAATGATCGTCAGCGATGGCGGCTGCACCACGCCGGGCGATGTCGCGAAAGCCTTTGGCGGCGGTGCCGATTTCGTAATGCTTGGCGGCATGCTGGCGGGCCACGAAGAGAGCGGCGGTCGCATCGTTGAGGAGAACGGCGAGAAATTTATGTTGTTCTACGGCATGAGCTCAGAGTCTGCGATGAAACGTCACGTTGGCGGCGTTGCGGAATATCGCGCAGCAGAAGGTAAAACCGTTAAGCTGCCGCTGCGAGGCCCGGTTGAAAATACCGCGCGTGATATTTTGGGCGGCCTGCGTTCAGCTTGTACATACGTTGGGGCTTCACGCCTGAAAGAACTGACCAAGCGCACCACGTTTATCCGTGTGCAGGAACAAGAAAACCGCATCTTCAACAACCTGTAATATACCAACGCTGGCGTGGAGCAACACGCCAGCGTTATCCCATTCCACTCATCGCATCGCCTAAATGGAAAATTGGCAGATACATTGCCACCACCAGCGTACCGATAATTCCTCCCGTTATGATCAGCAACGCCGGTTCCAGTAAGGCTGCGAGGTTATCCGCCAGCGCCATTGTGTTATCCCGATGATGATGGGCGAGGTTGTCTAACATGAGATCCAGCGAGCCGGATGCCTCTCCTGTTCTCACTAATTGCAAACAGAGCGGGCTAAACTCACCGGCATTTTTTAGCGCCAGCCAGATGGGGTGACCGTTACTGATATCGTGCTGGATTTGTGTCAGAAGTTGCACCCAGTACGGGCAGCGCATTGTTTCTCTGACGCTCTCAACGCCCTGTAAAAAAGAAATGCCTGCACTTTGTGTCAGCGTCAGAATCGTAAAGATCTGCGTGAGTTTTTGTCCCCGCATCAGTGAACCCATAATCGGGATGCGTAACAGCAATTTCTGCCGTGCGATAAGCCTGGTTGGGTGGCGCATCAGCAGCTTATTGGCTATCGCCAGCAGAAAGCCGAATAGCACCAGCAACCAACCCCATTCGCCACTAAAACTTGCCAGCGTCATGATCCCCTGCGTTAGCGCCGGTAGCGGAGTGTTAAAGGTCTTATAGATAGCGGCAAACTCCGGCAGAACAAAATGCAGCATTGCCACAACCACCATGATTGCCATCGCTAAAATGATAATGGGATAACGTAACGCTGATTTCACTTTGTCGGTCAACTGACGCTGGGCTTTTTGCTGACGCGCCAGTTCAAAGCAGCATTCATCCAGCTTACCGGTCAGTTCACCCGTGCGGATCATCGCCTGATAGAGCGGCGGAAATACCTCTGACCAGGGTAATAAGGCATTGGAAAAGGCAACGCCCTGTTCAAGATCGTGCGCCAGTGATTGCAGCAACGCTTGCCACTGCTTACAGGGATGCTGTTCCGCCAGCAGAGCCAGCCCTTCAGAAAGCGTTAACCCGGCTTTGAGTAGCGTCGCCAGTTGATGAATGACTTCCGCGCTTTTATCTCCTCGCCACTGCGCAGAATTGATGGCGATTCGCTTCAGGCTTAGTGGGGTAACCATCTGTTGCTGTAGTGTCATGAGCAGCAAAGCACGGCTCTCTGCCCATAGCATCCCATCTTGCGCATTGCCGTCGCCGGTTATGCCACGCCAGCGCCAGAGTTGCTTACTCGCCATGCGGCATCCCCAATACGCGGATTAACTCTTCAAAGGTGGTTAAGCCTTGCTCCACGGCCAGGCAGCCGTTTTCAAAAAGCGTTCGCATACCCGCCTGTCGGGCGTGCGTTTCCAGCGATTCAACGTCGGTATTAGCGGAAATAAGCTGACGTATGACCGGTGTTATGGGCAGAACTTCAAATAAGGCCGTGCGACCATAAAAACCGTGGTAGCAATGTACACAACCGGGTGCCTGCCAGTGGGGCAGCGGCGATGGCCATACATTGTCTGGAATATGGATGGGCTCCCCTTGCTGCCGGCGACAATGCGGGCAAAGTTTGCGTACCAGACGCTGGGCTATTACCAGCGTAAGCGCCGATGAGAGCATCCAGCGGGCGACTCCCATTTGCTGTAAACGTACCAGCGTTTCGCAGGTGGAATTAGTGTGTAGGGTAGACAACACCAGGTGACCGGTTTGCGCGGCTTTAATGGCAATTTCTGCCGTTTCGCCATCGCGGATCTCTCCGATCATGATGACGTCAGGATCCTGGCGCAATAACGCACGCAAAACGCCCTGAAAGGTGAGTCCGGCACGCGAATGGATTTGCGTCTGGTTTAATCCGGCTATGGGGATCTCAACCGGATCTTCGACGCTACAAATATTAATGTCAGCGGTATTCAGCATTTGCAGGGCACTATAAAGCGTGACCGTTTTGCCGCTGCCTGTAGGGCCAGTTACCAGCACCAGTCCCTGTGGTTGTTGCAAGGCATGAGCAAAGTCCACCAGTTGTGACGGCTGCATTCCAAGCGTGTTAACATCCAGTGCCTGGTTCACCTGCTGTAACAACCTTAATACCACCTTTTCACCACCCCGACATGCTAAGGTCGCAATACGAAATGAGACGGCGTTTCCTGCCAGTTCGACAGTGAATTGCCCGTCCTGCGGCAGGCGATGTTCCGCAATATCCAGGTTTCCCAGCACTTTTAATCTGGCGGTTAATGCGACTCCGGCATCCGGTGAAACGTCCGGTAAAGGATGCAATACGCCGTCGATACGCAAGCGGATGCGGTAGGCATTGTCCGCTGGTTCGATATGAATATCAGACGCGCGTTGTTCTAGCGCAGATTGTAACGTTCGAGTCAGCAACTCTGCTTTGGGCTGATGCTTCTCCTGAACAGCTACGGGCAATGTCTGTTGTGTGCGACTGGCGTGACCTTCCATTTGTTGGCGTGTCCAGCAGGTGATCTCAATACGTTTGGTGGTAGCGAAATGCAATGCGTCCAGTAGCTCATGCGAAGGTGCATCGACTACCGCAACATGAACCACCTCTTCGCTGGCATCCAGCAAGACTCCCTGATAACGCAGACACAGGGCAGTGAGCTGTGGAATATTCATTGCCGCTCCTTAGTTGGCGTCATCAAAGCGGAAGACATCTTCGCAGGCTTGCTGCAATGCGCTGTCACTTTGAATATTGCAGTTACGCGTCCAGCCGGTGACGCCGTTTGCGTTATCCCAACCCGGCGTCATGACGACGCTTAGTCCATTGAGACTTTCTTGCCCGGTCATCGACACCACGCCCTTTGCCACACTCATGGCTGAAACATAGCGGGTGGTGGTAGGCGAGGGGATGCCATTACTGCCGGCGTCGCAAGTGTCCAGTCCGCCATGTTCCAGCGCGCACAACTCTACGGCGGTACGGTAAGGCACAAAGGTTTGTAGCATGTCGGTGAGTGCGGCTTTGCGCAGGTAGTTTTGATAAGCGGGAATACCAATGGCGCTTAAAATGGCAATGATGCCAATAACCACCATCAGTTCGATAAGTGTAAAACCGCGTTGCTTGTCCATCTGTTTCGCTCCTTGATTTGGTTGGCGCTACTTTGGCAAACGCCATCAGCACAAGCGAGGGGCAAAAAACGAAACGGGAAAGCAGCTTCCGAGGTTTTTTATTTCGTTGCAGCGAAAGACAAGAAATTTGCGAGGCGTTACGAAGAAAGTTGGGGAAGGGGAGATTTATCCGCCCGCGATGGAGCGGATAAATCTGTTAGCAATTAGCGAAAACGCATTGAAAGGTCGAGTGCCTGTACGTGTTTAGTTAGCGCACCAACGGAGATAAAGTCCACGCCCGTTTCGGCAAATTCGCGCAGTGTTTTGTCAGTGACGTTGCCAGACACTTCCAGTAGCGCCTTGCCGTTGGTGCGTTTGACGGCTTCGCGCATCTGTTCTGTTTCGAAGTTATCCAGCATGATGATATCGGCACCTGCTTTCAGAGCTTCATCAAGTTCTTCCAGATTCTCTACTTCGACTTCTACTGGCGCATCCGGGTGCAACCAGGATGCTTTTTCGACCGCCTGCCGCACTGAGCCGGAGGCAATAATATGGTTTTCTTTGATCAGGAAGGCATCAGAAAGCCCCAGGCGGTGATTCGCTCCGCCGCCGCAAAGTACCGCGTATTTCAGAGCTGAACGCAGGCCGGGCAAGGTTTTACGCGTATCCAACAGTTGCGTGTTGGTGCCTTCCAGTAATTCGACATAGTGGCGTACCTTACTGGCAACTCCTGAAAGAGTTTGCACAAAATTAAGCGCAGTGCGTTCGCCCGTTAACAGCACGCGAGATGGGCCTTCAAGTTCGAACAAGGGTTGATTGGCGTTGATGACATCGCCGTCATCCACATGCCAGATAATGGTGACATCGTCGCCTGCCAGTTGAATAAACACCTCTTCAACCCAGCGTTTGCCGCAAAATACGCCATTCTCGCGGGTGATCACTGTGGCATGAGAGCGAGAGTTTTCCGGTAAAAGTTTTGCCGTAATGTCATTGTTGGCATCGACTGTTCCGCCTAAATCTTCCCGTAGCGCCTGGGCCACCGCGCCGGGGATATCGAGATTAATGCGTTCCAGCAGCTCGTCACGTCGGGTGTCAGGGTTATAGCGGCGAGGCGGCATGTTAAAACTCCAGATAGCTAACGAATCATAAGGTAGAAACATGCTACTCTGAACCGGGTATTAGCACCACATATAAGGAGATCCTGCATGTTGTTAGAACAGGGGTGGCTGGTTGGCGCGCGCCGCGTTCCCTCACCACATTACGATTGCCGCCCGGATGACGAAACACCCACCCTGCTGGTGGTGCACAATATTAGCCTGCCGCCAGGCGAGTTTGGCGGTCCGTGGATCGACGCATTATTCACTGGAACTATTGATCCGCAGGCACATCCTTTCTTTGCTGAGATCGCCCATTTGCGCGTCTCCGCTCACTGTTTGATTCGCCGTGATGGTGAAATAGTCCAGTATGTTCCTTTCGATAAACGTGCCTGGCATGCGGGAGTCTCTCAGTATCAGGGGCGTGAACGCTGCAATGATTTTTCTATTGGGATTGAGCTGGAAGGCACCGATACGCTGGCGTATACCGATGCGCAGTATCAACAGCTTGCGGCGGTTACGCGGGCACTGATTGATCGCTATCCGGATATCGCTAATAACATGACGGGCCATTGTGATATTGCGCCGGATCGGAAAACCGATCCCGGCCCTGCATTTGATTGGGCACGGTTTCGTGCGCTGGTCAGCAAGGAGACAACATGACGCTATTTACAACCTTACTGGTGTTAATTTTCGAGCGCCTGTTTAAGTTGGGCGAGCACTGGCAGCTTGATCATCGTCTTGAAGCGTTCTTTCGGCGGGTGAAACATTTTTCTCTCGGGCGCACATTAGGCATGACCATTATTGCGATGGGCGTGACTTTTTTACTGTTACGCGCATTGCAGGGAGTATTGTTCAACGTTCCCACGCTGCTGGTGTGGCTGCTGATTGGTTTGCTGTGTATTGGCGCAGGTAAAGTTCGTCTTCATTATCATGCTTATCTGACAGCTGCTTCACGTAATGATAGCCATGCCCGTGCCACGATGGCTGGCGAACTCACCATGATTCACGGCGTCCCGGCAGGCTGCGATGAACGTGAGTATTTGCGTGAGCTGCAAAATGCATTGCTGTGGATTAACTTTCGTTTTTATCTTGCTCCGCTGTTCTGGCTGATTGTGGGGGGAACCTGGGGACCCGTTACGCTGATGGGGTATGCGTTTTTGCGTGCATGGCAATACTGGCTGGCGCGATACCAGACGCCGCATCATCGTTTACAGTCCGGCATTGATGGCGTGCTTCATGTACTGGATTGGGTGCCGGTTCGTCTTGCGGGTGTGGTATATGCCTTGATCGGTCATGGTGAGAAAGCGTTACCGGCCTGGTTTGCTTCGCTGGGTGATTTCCATACTTCGCAATATCAGGTATTAACGCGTCTGGCACAGTTCTCTCTGGCGCGTGAACCGCATGTCGATAAGGTGGAGACGCCAAAGGCAGCGGTTTCAATGGCGAAGAAAACCTCGTTCGTGGTCGTGGTGGTAATTGCGCTACTGACGATTTACGGGGCGTTGGTGTAAAGATTATTGCCCTCACCCTGCACGGGTGAGGGCGTAGAGAGATTAATGCGCTTTTACGGCTTTGGCGGTTTTCTCTTTAAACAGATAGCCGATACCTAACACGATCAGCCATACCGGGATCAGGTATACCGAAATCGCCATTCCTGGGGTCATCAGCATAATCACCAGTACCGCCGCCATAAACAGCAGGCAGATCCAGTTACCCAGCGGATAAAGCAGGGCAGGGAAGCGAGTTACCACGCCTTGTTCTTGTTTGGCACGACGGAATTTCATATGCGCCAGACTGATCATCGCCCAGTTGATGACCAGTGCAGATACCACCAGCGCCATTAACAGTCCGAAAGCGGACTCTGGGGCAAGGTAGTTAATCAGTACGCACAATGCCGTAACCAGCGCAGACACCAGAATAGTGTTAACCGGTACGCCGCGTTTATCGACAGACGCCAGCGCTTTTGGCGCGTTCCCTTGTTGTGCCAGACCGAACAGCATACGGCTGTTGCAATATACGCAGCTGTTGTACACGGAGAGCGCAGCAGTCAGTACCACGATATTCAGCGCATTCGCTACAAAGGTATCGCCTAACTCGTGGAAGATCAGCACAAACGGACTGGTATCGGCGGTAACGCGGGTCCACGGCATTAGTGAGAGCAGAACGGCTAACGAGCCAATATAGAAAATCAGGATGCGGTAGATAACCTGGTTAGTTGCTTTCGGGATACTTTGCTCCGGGTTATCAGCTTCTGCTGCGGTGATCCCCACCAGTTCCAGACCACCGAAAGAGAACATGATAATCGCCATCATCATCACCAGACCGGTGAAGCCGTGCGGCAGGAAACCACCCTGATCCCACAGGTTGCTAACGCTCGCCTGCGGGCCGCCGTTGCCGCTGAATAGCAGCCAGGCGCCGAAGATGATCATCGCTACCACCGCGATAACTTTGATAATGGCAAACCAGAACTCCATCTCGCCAAACACTTTTACGTTTGTCAGGTTGATGGCGTTGATCACCACAAAGAACACGGCGGCAGAAACCCAGGTTGGGATTTCCGGATACCAGAACTGAATGTATTTACCCACGGCAGTCAGCTCTGCCATGGCAACTAAAACGTACAGTACCCAGTAGTTCCAGCCAGAGGCGAAACCGGCAAAACTGCCCCAGTATTTATAAGCAAAGTGGCTAAAGGAGCCTGCGACAGGTTCTTCGACCACCATTTCACCTAGCTGACGCATGATCAGAAAGGCGATAAAACCAGCAATGGCGTAACCCAGGATAATCCCTGGCCCTGCGGACTGTATTACGGAGGCGCTACCCAGGAATAGCCCTGTCCCTATCGCGCCACCCAGCGCGATAAGCTGAATATGGCGGTTTTTAAGGCCGCGCTTTAGCTGCTCGCCGTGCTGTTGACCTTCCATTATGAAACCTCGTGTTGTGTTGTTTTTTTGAACTACGCAGCAATGCGTGTGTAATTTTGTAATTCCGTTTGTTGTATTGATTTCTTTACATTTTATGTAACTGAATTATGATGATAGTACTTTCAACTATCACAAGATAATGGTATATGCGCGAGAATGCACCTGCTTTATGTAGATGTGTTGATTTTCTGGATAAAAAAAAAGCAATTGTAAGTTTTTCATCACATTTAATAGATACTTTAAGTCTGATAACATACTGTTTTAACTAGCTATATACCGGATTTGTCTGCCTGCTGAACACCATGCCTTAGCCACCAGCACAATAATCTTACAAAAGGTCATATAAGAATAAATAGATGTTAATAATACAATGGGTTTGTAACGCGAGTATTTAAATATAATATTGCGAGCTAAGTGAAAACGTTAAGTAATTGAAATAGTTTTTCATTAAAAGCGTTTCTTATTGATCGAGAAATAAGTTTTCTATTTAATGCAAATAAGTTAAGGATAAACGGGAATGAAATAAAGTGGGCGATATTGTTTACCTGAGAATAATCGGTGAGAAGCAGGGCGATATTTCTTCAGGCTGTGGGACGTATGCGTCGGTTGGTAATCGCTGGCAGGTTGGCCATGAAGATGAAATTTTTGCCTTTGCACTCACCAACGCCATTACCAGTACTGGTAATGGCGTTAATCTACAAGGGCTACAATTTTGCAAACTCATTGATAAAAGCTCACCGCTACTGTCTAATGCCATCAATCAGAATGAGCGGTTATTTATTGAAATCGATTTGTATCGTATAAATAAAAGCGGGCGCTGGGAACGGTATTATTATATTCAGCTAAGAAATGCTTCATTAACTGCTATTCATGTAAACATTTCTGACAATAATCTTCTTACCGAATGTGTAACTGTCGATTATGACTACATATTATGTAAACATCTCATAGCCAATACAGAATTTGACTGGTTGGCCTTTCCTGCTGGCTATAATAGCTTATTTATTCCGCCTAAAAGTCCACCTGCCAGTAATCTTAAGCCTGAACCGCTACCAGTTGTTAACCTTCCACTCTCTTCACCAGCGGTTAACCCGGTCTATGCCAAATCCTGTCTGAAGGTGAAGGGATGTACAGATGCCGGAACGGCAGAAGAACCCGCTGAAAACTTCGGTCAAGTAGCGATTTTCGCTCAGCCAGTGGTTGATGACTGCTGTGGATACCACCATCCCGAGGCTAACGTTATCGGGGAACCCGCAGAAGCTCAAACCATGCTACTGTTCCCGAGTAGTGTGTTGGCGACTCAAATATGGGGAAAATGGTCGCTCAGTGGCGTACTCAGTGCAACCCGCGGCTCTTACATCGGTGCGTTGGCATCTGCTCTGTATATTCCCTCTGCGGGTGAGGGCAGTGCTCGTGTGCCTGGACGTGATGAGTTCTGGTATGAGGAAGAACTGCGCCAGAAAGCGCTTGCAGGCAGTACCGCCACTACCCGGGTGCGTTTTTTCTGGGGAACTGACATTCACAGCAAGCCCCAGGTATATGGTGTTCATACGGGTGAAGGTACGCCGTATGAAAACGTCCGCGTGGCGAACATGCTGTGGAACGAGGAGAGGCAGCGTTATGAATTTACCCCCGCTCACGATGTCGATGGCCCCCTGATTACCTGGACGCCGGAAAATCCGGAACATGGGAATGTTCCGGGCCATACCGGTAACGACAGGCCGCCGCTGGATCAGCCCACCATTCTGGTGACGCCGATTCCGGACGGTACAGATACCTATACCACGCCGCCATTCCCGGTTCCTGATCCGAAAGAATTCAACGATTATATTCTGGTTTTTCCGGCGGGATCCGGTATTAAGCCTATCTATGTTTACCTGAAGGAGGATCCGCGAAAGCTGCCTGGTGTTGTAACAGGGCACGGCGTCCCGCTTTCACCAGGAACTCGCTGGCTGGATATGTCGGTATCCAATAACGGCAACGGCGCACCAATCCCGGCGCATATTGCTGATAAATTGCGCGGACGGGAGTTTAAAACCTTTGATGAGTTTCGCGAGGCGCTGTGGCTGGAGGTGAGTAAAGACTCAGTGTTATTGGCGCAGTTTATAAAAAGTAATCAGAATAACGTTAGTCAAGGATATTCCCCCTATGTCCCTGAGGAGGGGTATTATTACGGACCAAATGAGATAGTTAAGAAATTCCAGATACATCATGTAGTTGCTATAGAACATGGTGGTGGAGTGTATGATATTGATAATTTTAGGATTGTTACGCCCCGACTACATGATGAAATTCACTACAGGAGATAATGTATATGCGTGATTTAAAAGATAAAATATATTTTTACACAGAAGGTGAATTTCTTGAAATGCTTGAGGAGATAGTAAATGCAACTAGCAAAGATAAATCCCTAAAAGGGAAAAAATTAGAAAAATATCTCGATACCTTAGTGGATCATTTCATTAAAATTACTGAACATCCTAAAAAGGGAGATCTCATTTTCTATCCTAATTCCCAAGAAGATGGTGAACCTGAAAACATCCTGAAAATCGTCAAAGAATGGCGGCGTTCACAGGGGCTACCCTTGTTTAAAGACTCTAAATAAAGTAGATAATAAAACTATATATGAAACATCATCGCGTCTGGCTAATGCGATGATGTTAATAACATAAAATAATAATGTGGTTGCTCTTAAAAAACAGGTAAAAAATACTGAAATCATTTTATCAATTTCTCGCGTTCACCGATACCCTTTGGCTGGAGGTGAGTCAGTATCCGGAGTTGATAGCGCAGTTTTCAAGTGGTAACCAAACACGTATAAAACAAGGATTAACCGCAAAAGCACCTCTTGAAGGTTGGCATTATGGCCCTAAAGAAATCGTTAAAAAATTCCAGATACATCATCGTGTTGCAATTGAATATGGCGGCAGCGTATACGATATTGATAATTTACGAATTGTTACCCCCAGACTACACGATGAGATTCACTACAGGAGATAAATATGTTTAAAGAAAAGCTCGAAGATTATACCGAGGAGGAATTTCTTAATTTTTTAGGCGGATTGAGATCAACTATGAAAGATGGAAAGCCCTTAAAAGGTAAGGAGCTAGAAATGTACTGGGATTCATTAGTAGATCATTTTATTGAAATTACACAGCATCCGTCAGGGAGCGATCTAATTTTCTACCCTAAAAGTCAAGGAGATGATAAGCCTGAAAACATCCTGAAAATTGTCAAAGAATGGCGGCGTTCACAGGGGCTACCCTTGTTTAAAGACTCTAAACAAAGTAGATAATAAAACTATATATGGAACATCATCGCGTCTGGCTAATGCGATGATGTTAATAACATAAAATAATAATGTGGGTGCTCTTAAAAAACAGGTAAAATACTGAAATCTCATTAGGTTATTTTATCAATTTCCCGCTTTCACCGATACCCTTTGGCTGGAGGTGAGTCAGTATCCGGAGTTGATAGCGCAGTTTTCAAGTGGTAATCAAACACGTATAAAACAAGGATTAATCGCAAAAACACCTCTTGAAGGTTGGCATTATGGCCCTAAAGAAATCGTTAAAAAATTCCACATGTATCATTGTGTTGCGATTGAATATAGTGGCGAAATTTACGATATTGATAATTTAAGGAGGGCACACCTCATTTGCATGATGAAATTTATTACAGGAGATAGTTAAATGTATAATTTTAAAGATAAAATAGAAGATTACACAGAGCGGGAATTCATTGAGTTGCTTGGCGAGTTTACAAATCCAACCGGGGATAACGCTCAATTAAAAGGGGAAGAGCTTGACAAATATTGGGATGATCTAGAAGAACATCTTACCAGAATTACACAACATCCGTTGATGAGCGATCTTATCTACTATCCTGCAAAGAAGGGAGATGATAAGCCTGAAAACATCCTGAAAATCGTCAAAGAATGGCGGCGTTCGCAAGGATTGCCTTTGTTCAAAGATTCAGAATGAACTCTAAACAGAATCTGTCACCTGAAAATCATCACGTTCTGGTTAAGTGATGATTTTCGCTACGAGAAGGTTACGGTGGCGATTGCAGTGATAATAAGCAATGTAAAAAGAAAACATAGGTAAATACTACCTTTCTCTCCTTCCCTGAACATTCATTTTACATATTAATTCACATAATTGAATTGTTATGCGTTTTGTTGCTTGGTGAATCGGTTCAGAGGAAATATTTTTTCGTTTCAATTCTGTTAAGGTCACCCCTTGATGGGTAAATTTAACATTTGTGCATAGTTACAATTTTGAAACGTTATATATGTCAAGTTGTTAAAATGTGCACAGTTTCATGATTTCAATCAAAACCTGTATGGACATAAGGTGAATACTTTGTTACTTTAGCGTCACAGACATGAAATTGGTAAGACCAATTGACTTCGGCAAGTGGCTTAAGACAGGAACTCATGGCCTACAGCAAAATCCGCCAACCAAAACTCTCCGATGTGATTGAGCAGCAACTGGAGTTTTTGATCCTCGAAGGCACTCTCCGCCCGGGCGAAAAACTCCCACCGGAACGTGAACTGGCAAAACAGTTCGACGTCTCCCGTCCCTCCTTGCGTGAGGCGATTCAACGTCTCGAAGCGAAGGGCTTGTTGCTTCGTCGCCAGGGTGGCGGCACTTTTGTCCAGAGCAGCCTATGGCAAAGCTTCAGCGATCCGCTGGTGGAGCTGCTCTCCGACCATCCTGAATCACAGTATGACTTGCTCGAAACACGACACGCCCTGGAAGGTATCGCCGCTTATTACGCCGCGCTGCGTAGTACCGATGAAGACAAGGAACGCATCCGTGAACTCCACCATGCCATAGAGCTGGCGCAGCAGTCTGGCGATCTGGACGCGGAATCAAACGCCGTACTCCAGTATCAGATTGCCGTCACCGAAGCGGCCCACAATGTGGTTCTGCTTCATCTGCTAAGGTGTATGGAGCCGATGTTGGCCCAGAATGTCCGCCAGAACTTCGAATTGCTCTATTCGCGTCGCGAGATGCTGCCGCTGGTGAGTAGTCACCGCACCCGCATATTTGAAGCGATTATGGCCGGTAAGCCGGAAGAAGCGCGCGAAGCATCGCATCGCCATCTGGCCTTTATCGAAGAAATTTTGCTCGACAGAAGCCGTGAAGAGAGCCGCCGTGAGCGTTCTCTGCGTCGTCTGGAGCAACGAAAGAATTAGTGATTTTTCTGGTAAAAATTATCCAGAAGATGTAGTAAATCAAGCGCATATAAAAGCGCGGCAACTAAACGTAGAACCTGTCTTATTGAGCTTTCCGGCGAGAGTTCAATGGGACAGGTTCCAGAAAACTCAACGTTATTAGATAGATAAGGAATAACCCATGTCAGAACGTTTCCCAAATGACGTGGATCCGATCGAAACTCGCGACTGGCTCCAGGCGATCGAATCGGTCATCCGTGAAGAAGGTGTTGAGCGTGCTCAGTATCTGATCGACCAACTGCTTGCTGAAGCCCGCAAAGGCGGAGTCAACGTAGCTGCAGGCACCGGTATCAGCAACTACATCAACACCATCCCCGTTGAAGAACAACCGGAGTATCCGGGTAATCTGGAACTGGAACGCCGTATTCGTTCAGCTATCCGCTGGAACGCCATCATGACGGTGCTGCGTGCGTCGAAAAAAGACCTCGAACTGGGCGGCCACATGGCGTCCTTCCAGTCTTCCGCAACCATTTATGATGTGTGCTTTAACCACTTCTTCCGTGCACGCAACGAGCAGGATGGCGGCGACCTGGTTTACTTCCAGGGCCACATCTCCCCAGGCGTTTACGCTCGTGCTTTCCTGGAAGGTCGTCTGACTCAGGAGCAGCTGGATAACTTCCGTCAGGAAGTTCACGGCAATGGCCTCTCTTCCTATCCGCACCCGAAACTGATGCCGGAATTCTGGCAGTTCCCGACCGTATCTATGGGGCTGGGTCCGATTGGTGCTATTTACCAGGCTAAATTCCTGAAATATCTGGAACACCGTGGCCTGAAAGATACCTCTAAACAAACCGTTTACGCGTTCCTCGGCGACGGTGAAATGGACGAACCGGAATCCAAAGGTGCGATCACCATCGCTACCCGTGAAAAACTGGATAATCTGGTCTTCGTTATCAACTGTAACCTGCAGCGTCTTGACGGCCCGGTCACCGGTAACGGCAAGATCATCAACGAACTGGAAGGCATCTTCGAAGGTGCTGGCTGGAACGTGATCAAAGTGATGTGGGGTAGCCGTTGGGACGAACTGCTGCGTAAAGATACCAGCGGTAAACTGATCCAGCTGATGAACGAAACCGTTGACGGCGATTACCAGACCTTCAAATCGAAAGATGGTGCGTATGTTCGCGAACACTTCTTCGGTAAATATCCTGAAACCGCAGCACTGGTTGCAGACTGGACTGACGAGCAGATCTGGGCACTGAACCGTGGTGGTCACGATCCGAAGAAAATCTACGCTGCATTCAAGAAAGCGCAGGAAACCAAAGGCAAAGCGACGGTAATCCTTGCTCATACCATTAAAGGTTATGGCATGGGCGACGCGGCTGAAGGTAAAAACATCGCGCACCAGGTTAAGAAAATGAACATGGACGGCGTGCGTCATATCCGCGACCGTTTCAATGTGCCGGTGTCTGATGCAGATATCGAAAAACTGCCGTACATCACCTTCCCGGAAGGTTCTGAAGAGCATACCTATCTGCACGCTCAGCGTCAGAAACTGCACGGTTATCTGCCAAGCCGTCAGCCGAACTTCACCGAGAAGCTTGAGCTGCCGAGCCTGCAAGACTTCGGCGCGCTGCTGGAAGAGCAGAGCAAAGAGATCTCTACCACTATCGCTTTCGTTCGTGCCCTGAACGTAATGCTGAAGAACAAGTCGATCAAAGACAGGCTGGTACCGATCATCGCCGACGAAGCGCGTACTTTCGGTATGGAAGGTCTGTTCCGTCAGATTGGTATTTACAGCCCGAACGGTCAGCAGTACACCCCGCAGGACCGCGAGCAGGTTGCTTACTATAAAGAAGACGAGAAAGGTCAGATTCTGCAGGAAGGGATCAACGAGCTGGGCGCAGGTTGTTCCTGGCTGGCAGCGGCGACCTCTTACAGCACCAACAATCTGCCGATGATCCCGTTCTACATCTATTACTCGATGTTCGGTTTCCAGCGTATCGGCGATCTGTGCTGGGCGGCTGGCGACCAGCAAGCGCGTGGCTTCCTGATCGGCGGTACTTCCGGTCGTACCACCCTGAACGGCGAAGGTCTGCAGCACGAAGATGGTCACAGCCATATTCAGTCGCTGACTATCCCGAACTGTATCTCTTACGACCCGGCTTACGCTTACGAAGTTGCTGTCATCATGCATGACGGTCTGGAGCGTATGTATGGTGAAAAACAAGAGAACGTTTACTACTACATCACTACGCTGAACGAAAACTACCACATGCCGGCAATGCCGGAAGGTGCTGAGGAAGGTATCCGTAAAGGTATCTACAAACTCGAAACCCTTGAAGGTAGCAAAGGTAAAGTTCAGCTGCTGGGCTCCGGTTCTATCCTGCGTCACGTCCGTGAAGCGGCAGAGATCCTGGCGAAAGATTACGGCGTAGGTTCTGACGTTTATAGCGTGACTTCCTTCACCGAACTGGCGCGTGATGGTCAGGATTGTGAACGCTGGAACATGCTGCACCCGCTGGAAACTCCGCGCGTTCCGTATATCGCTCAGGTGATGAACGACGCTCCGGCAGTGGCATCTACCGACTATATGAAACTGTTCGCTGAGCAGGTCCGTACTTACGTACCGGCTGACGACTACCGCGTACTGGGTACTGATGGCTTCGGTCGTTCCGACAGCCGTGAGAACCTGCGTCACCACTTTGAAGTTGATGCTTCTTATGTCGTGGTTGCGGCGCTGGGCGAACTGGCTAAACGTGGCGAAATCGATAAGAAAGTGGTTGCTGACGCAATCGCCAAATTCAACATCGATGCAGATAAAGTTAACCCGCGTCTGGCGTAAGAGGTAAAAGAATAATGGCTATCGAAATCAAAGTACCGGACATCGGGGCTGATGAAGTTGAAATCACCGAGATCCTGGTCAAAGTGGGCGACAAAGTTGAAGCCGAACAGTCGCTGATCACCGTAGAAGGCGACAAAGCCTCTATGGAAGTACCATCTCCGCAGGCGGGTATCGTTAAAGAGATCAAAGTCTCTGTTGGCGATAAAACCCAGACCGGCGCACTGATTATGATTTTCGATTCCGCCGACGGTGCAGCAGACGCTGCACCTGCTCAGGCAGAAGAGAAGAAAGAAGCAGCTCCGGCAGCAGCACCAGCGGCTGCGGCAGCAAAAGACGTTAACGTTCCGGATATCGGCAGCGACGAAGTTGAAGTGACCGAAATCCTGGTGAAAGTTGGCGATAAAGTTGAAGCTGAACAGTCGCTGATCACCGTAGAAGGCGACAAGGCTTCTATGGAAGTTCCTGCTCCGTTTGCAGGCACCGTGAAAGAGATCAAAGTGAACGTGGGTGACAAAGTGTCTACCGGCTCGCTGATTATGATCTTCGAAGTCGCGGGTGAAGCAGGCGCGGCAGCTCCGGCGGCTAAACAGGAAGCGGCTCCGGCAGCGGCCCCTGCACCAGCAGCTGGCGTGAAAGAAGTTAACGTTCCGGATATCGGCGGTGACGAAGTTGAAGTGACCGAAGTGATGGTGAAAGTGGGCGACAAAGTTGCCGCTGAACAGTCACTGATCACCGTAGAAGGCGATAAAGCTTCTATGGAAGTTCCGGCTCCGTTTGCAGGCGTCGTGAAGGAACTGAAAGTCAACGTTGGCGATAAAGTGAAAACTGGTTCGCTGATTATGATCTTCGAAGTTGAAGGCGCAGCGCCTGCGGCAGCTCCTGCGAAACAGGAAGCGGCAGCGCCGGCTCCGGCAGCAAAAGCTGAAGCCCCGGCAGCAGCTCCGGCTGCAAAAGCCGAAGGCAAATCTGAATTTGCTGAAAATGACGCTTACGTTCACGCGACTCCGCTGATCCGCCGTCTGGCACGCGAGTTTGGCGTTAACCTGGCGAAAGTGAAGGGCACCGGCCGTAAAGGTCGTATCCTGCGCGAAGACGTTCAGGCTTACGTGAAAGAAGCTATCAAACGTGCAGAAGCAGCTCCGGCGGCAACTGGCGGTGGTATCCCTGGCATGCTGCCGTGGCCGAAGGTGGACTTCAGCAAGTTTGGTGAAATCGAAGAAGTGGAACTGGGCCGCATCCAGAAAATCTCTGGTGCGAACCTGAGCCGTAACTGGGTGATGATCCCGCATGTTACTCACTTCGACAAAACCGATATCACCGAGCTGGAAGCGTTCCGTAAACAGCAGAACGAAGAAGCGGCGAAACGTAAGCTGGATGTGAAGATCACCCCGGTTGTCTTCATCATGAAAGCCGTTGCTGCAGCTCTTGAGCAGATGCCTCGCTTCAACAGTTCGCTGTCGGAAGACGGTCAGCGTCTGACCCTGAAGAAATACATCAACATCGGTGTGGCGGTGGATACCCCGAACGGTCTGGTTGTCCCGGTATTCAAAGACGTCAACAAGAAAGGCATCATCGAGCTGTCTCGCGAGCTGATGACTATTTCTAAGAAAGCGCGTGACGGTAAGCTGACAGCGGGCGAAATGCAGGGCGGTTGCTTCACCATCTCCAGCATCGGCGGCCTGGGTACTACCCACTTCGCGCCGATTGTGAACGCGCCGGAAGTGGCTATCCTCGGCGTTTCCAAGTCCGCGATGGAGCCGGTGTGGAATGGTAAAGAGTTCGTGCCGCGTCTGATGCTGCCGATTTCTCTCTCCTTCGACCACCGCGTGATCGACGGTGCTGATGGTGCCCGTTTCATTACCATCATTAACAACACGCTGTCTGACATTCGCCGTCTGGTGATGTAAATAAAAGAGCCGGCCCAACGGCCGGCTTTTTTCTGGTAATCTCATGAATGTATTGAGATTATTAGCGAATAGACAAATCGGTTGCCGTTTGTTGTTTAAAAATTGTTAACAATTTTGTAAAATACCGACGGATAGAACGACCCGGTGGATAATGGGCGTCATAAAAAAAACGTCAGACCCGCCGGAGATAAATATATAGAGGTCATGATGAGTACTGAAATCAAAACTCAGGTCGTGGTACTTGGGGCAGGCCCCGCAGGTTACTCCGCTGCCTTCCGTTGCGCTGATTTAGGTCTGGAAACCGTAATCGTAGAACGCTACAACACCCTCGGCGGTGTTTGCCTGAACGTCGGCTGTATCCCTTCTAAAGCACTGCTGCACGTAGCAAAAGTTATCGAAGAAGCCAAAGCGCTGGCTGAACACGGTATCGTCTTTGGCGAACCGAAAACCGATATCGACAAGATTCGTACTTGGAAAGAGAAAGTGATCAATCAGCTGACCGGTGGTCTGGCTGGTATGGCGAAAGGCCGCAAAGTCAAAGTGGTCAACGGTCTGGGTAAATTTACCGGGGCTAACACCCTGGAAGTTGAAGGTGAGAACGGTAAAACCGTGATCAACTTCGACAACGCGATCATTGCAGCGGGTTCTCGCCCGATCCAACTGCCGTTTATTCCGCATGAAGATCCGCGTATCTGGGACTCCACTGACGCGCTGGAACTGAAAGAAGTACCAGAACGCCTGCTGGTAATGGGTGGCGGTATCATCGGTCTGGAAATGGGCACCGTATACCACGCGCTGGGTTCACAGATTGACGTGGTTGAAATGTTCGACCAGGTCATCCCGGCAGCTGATAAAGACATCGTTAAAGTCTTTACCAAGCGTATCAGCAAGAAATTCAACCTGATGCTGGAAACCAAAGTTACCGCCGTTGAAGCGAAAGAAGACGGCATTTATGTGACGATGGAAGGCAAAAAAGCACCCGCTGAACCGCAGCGTTACGACGCCGTGCTGGTAGCGATTGGTCGTGTGCCGAACGGTAAAAACCTCGACGCAGGCAAAGCTGGCGTGGAAGTTGACGACCGTGGTTTCATCCGCGTTGACAAACAGCTGCGTACCAACGTACCGCACATCTTTGCTATCGGCGATATCGTCGGTCAGCCAATGCTGGCACACAAAGGTGTTCACGAAGGTCACGTTGCCGCTGAAGTTATCGCCGGTAAAAAACATTACTTCGATCCGAAAGTTATCCCGTCCATCGCCTATACCGAACCAGAAGTTGCATGGGTAGGTCTGACTGAGAAAGAAGCGAAAGAGAAAGGCATCAGCTACGAAACCGCCACCTTCCCGTGGGCTGCTTCTGGTCGTGCTATCGCTTCCGACTGCGCAGACGGTATGACCAAGCTAATTTTCGACAAAGAATCTCACCGTGTGATCGGTGGTGCGATTGTCGGTACTAACGGCGGCGAGTTGCTGGGTGAAATCGGCCTGGCAATCGAAATGGGTTGTGACGCTGAAGACATCGCACTGACCATCCATGCGCACCCGACTCTGCACGAGTCTGTGGGCCTGGCGGCAGAAGTGTTCGAAGGTAGCATTACCGACCTGCCGAACCCGAAAGCGAAGAAGAAGTAATTTTTCGTTTGCCGGAACATCCGGCAAATTAAGAAGCGGCTATTCTGGCCGCTTCAGATTGTTGATAAAGTGCTCGTGGTTGATGCCGGATGCGGCGTAAACGCCTTATCCGACCTACAAAATCATGCAAATTCAATATATTGCATGGCTTGTGTAGGCCCGATAAGCTTGCGCATCGGGCGATTCGATGTTTGTCATCAGTCTTAAGCGGCTAACAACGCCGCTTTTTTACGCCTGCAATTTACCTTTCCAGTCTCCTTGCTCCACGCTCAGACAACCGTTCGCGTACCGCTGACCGTTGCTCATTATTCAATCGGGCAGTATGGTTACTGTCGTTTAGACGCTGCGGGCGGCTCTCCTGAACTTTCTCTCGAAAAACCTGACGCTGCTCAGGCGAGGCAGACTGGATACGCTGACGTGCTGCATCTCTTTGCTGTTGATTCTGCGGGTTAGTCTGCATTTTCTCGCGAACCGCCTGGCGCTGCTCAGGCGACGCGGACTGAATACGCTGACGTGCCGCCTCTCTTCGCTGCTGGTTCTGTGGGTTAGTCTGCATTTTCTCGCGAGCCGCCTGGCGCTGCTCAGGAGAAGCCGACTGATAACGCTGACGAGCGGCGTCCTTTTGTTGCTGGGTCAGTGGCTGGCGACGGCTGAAGTCGCGGAAGTCGTCATAGCTCCCATTGTGTTCAGCTTCATTAAACCGCTGTGCCGCTGCCTGACGTTGGGTATCTCGCGTAATGACGGGGGCGGCGTGTGTTCGTTGCTGAAACTGGCTTGCTGCCGCCTGACGCTGGCTGTCGCGTGTTGGAGCAGGTAGCGGCGTGGCGCTCATTCCGCCTTTAACATCGGTTTGGTGAAACCGCTTTGCCATATCCTGATCATGATAAGGCATACCATCGCGGTAATTCGGATTGTGCCGCCATGCCATATTCTTATCAGTAAGATGCTCACCGGTGATACGGTTGAAATTGTTGACGTCGATATTGATGTTGTCGCCGTTGTGTTGCCAGTCATTACCGTCACGATGACCGCCATCGTGGTGATGATAATCATCATCGTCATGATGATGATGGTCATGATCGTCGTCGTCCCAGTCGATGCTGCTGAATAGTGCGTATGTGGTAGCAACGCCCATGCTATAGCCGAATCCGCGCACAAAGCTGTCAACAAACGGTTCTCCGGCTGGCGGCGGCAGATAAACTGGCGGATAAGCGGTATTGGCCCAACTGCCGTAAACCACGTTTGGGTTGTAGTTCGGAATATAAACCACATCCGGATTGGCTGGCTCAATGGCTATTACGGTCGGTGCAGGTTCTGCGACGACGGGGCTGGACGTAGAAACGGTATTTGATTGTGTGGCAGGGGCGTTGGCGGGCTGATTTACCGGTACGACTTTTTTCGTTGTCGTGATGATCTTTTGTTCCGTTGATGACTTCAGCGAGCCGGTTTGTTGCGCCAGTTGCCGCAATCGCTGTACCGAGTCCATCACGTCTTGCGGCTGCGCCAGAAAAGCATCGCCCAGGTTTTGCACCCATTGCGGGTTTTCGCCCATCAATGCCATCAATTGTGGAAAGGCCACCAGTGATTTAACGCTGGCGTCCCACGGCTGGTCAGATACCGCCTGAATAGCAGCATCGCCTTGTTTAAGTGGGTTATCGTGCGACCATTGTACTGCTTGCGCAACGTTTGTCGGATAGGTTGATGCCATCAGCACCTGCGAAAGTAGGGCGTCGGGGTATAGCGCGACAGGTGCAACCCATTGATCTATTTGAGCAGTGCTGAATGCGGATTTGACGACGGCAGGTGTTACAGGAGGCACGGAAACCGTTGCAGGAAGCGTAACTGCGGAGATGTCAGGCGCAGTCTGTTGTGTCGATTGCGCTTCCACTGTGCGGCTTTTTATATATAGCCCGGCAGAGGCGGCACAAAGCCCGGCACTGCAAATTAGCGCCAGCACATGGGGTTTAAACGGCAAAGTCATTTTCATAATTCGGATCTCAAGGAAATCGCAATGGTCGGCGAACTGCCACCCGCAGGTGCTGTGAATCCGAGTATAAAGAGGCGGTAGTTTAAATTTTGACTAATCTTGGGATTCGTTGAGGAAGGTGATTATCACCATGCGAATTAACGAAGTTTTTACGGAGGGAAACAATCTCTAGACCATCCTTAACGATTCAGCCACTTTTTTATGTTGCTTTTTTGTAAACAGATTAACACATCGTCAAAATCCTGCTATTCTGCCCGTTGCGGTACTGGGCATTTACCCTACAAACTGCTGTCTCACAGGAGCGTGAAGAGAATCGCCTGCCGCACTATGACAATGAGAGCGAGGAGAACCGTCGTGCTAGAAGAATACCGTAAGCACGTAGCTGAGCGTGCCGCTGAGGGGATTGCGCCCAAACCCCTGGATGCAAACCAAATGGCCGCACTTGTAGAGCTGCTGAAAAACCCGCCCGCGGGCGAAGAAGAATTCCTGTTAGATCTGTTAACCAACCGTGTTCCCCCTGGCGTCGATGAAGCCGCCTATGTCAAAGCAGGCTTCCTGGCTGCTGTCGCCAAAGGCGAAGCTAAATCCCCGCTGCTGACTCCAGAAAAAGCCATTGAACTGCTGGGCACTATGCAGGGTGGTTACAACATTCATCCGCTGATCGACGCGCTGGATGATGCCAAACTGGCACCGATCGCTGCCAAAGCACTTTCTCACACGCTGCTGATGTTCGATAACTTCTATGACGTAGAAGAGAAAGCCAAAGCAGGCAATGAATATGCGAAGCAGGTAATGCAGTCCTGGGCGGATGCCGAATGGTTCCTGAATCGCCCGGCGCTGGCTGAAAAACTGACCGTTACCGTCTTCAAAGTCACTGGCGAAACCAACACCGATGACCTCTCTCCGGCACCAGATGCGTGGTCACGCCCGGATATCCCACTGCACGCGCTGGCGATGCTGAAAAACGCCCGTGAAGGTATTGAGCCAGATCAGCCTGGTGTTGTTGGCCCGATCAAACAGATTGAAGCTTTGCAACAGAAAGGTTTCCCGCTGGCGTACGTCGGTGACGTTGTGGGTACGGGTTCATCGCGTAAATCCGCCACGAACTCCGTTCTGTGGTTTATGGGCGATGATATTCCACATGTGCCGAACAAACGCGGCGGTGGTTTGTGCCTCGGCGGTAAAATTGCACCAATCTTTTTTAACACGATGGAAGATGCGGGTGCACTGCCAATCGAAGTCGACGTCTCTAACCTGAACATGGGCGACGTAATTGACGTTTACCCGTACAAAGGTGAAGTGCGTAACCACGAAACCGGCGAACTGCTGGCAACCTTCGAACTGAAAACCGACGTGCTGATTGATGAAGTGCGTGCTGGCGGCCGTATTCCGCTGATTATCGGGCGTGGCCTGACCACCAAAGCGCGTGAAGCACTTGGCCTGCCGCACAGCGATGTGTTCCGTCAGGCGAAAGATGTCGCTGAGAGCGACCGTGGCTTCTCGCTGGCGCAGAAAATGGTGGGCCGTGCCTGTGGCGTGAAAGGCATTCGTCCGGGCGCGTACTGTGAACCGAAAATGACTTCTGTTGGTTCTCAGGATACCACCGGCCCGATGACCCGTGATGAACTGAAAGACCTGGCGTGCCTGGGCTTCTCGGCTGACCTGGTGATGCAGTCTTTCTGCCACACCGCGGCGTATCCGAAGCCAGTTGACGTGAACACGCACCACACGCTGCCGGACTTCATTATGAACCGTGGCGGTGTGTCGCTGCGTCCGGGTGACGGCGTAATCCACTCCTGGCTGAACCGTATGCTGCTGCCGGATACCGTCGGTACCGGTGGTGACTCCCATACCCGTTTCCCGATCGGTATCTCTTTCCCGGCGGGTTCTGGTCTGGTGGCATTTGCAGCCGCAACAGGCGTAATGCCGCTGGATATGCCAGAATCCGTTCTGGTACGCTTCAAAGGCAAAATGCAGCCGGGTATCACCCTGCGCGATCTGGTACATGCCATTCCGCTGTATGCAATCAAACAAGGTCTGCTGACCGTTGAGAAGAAAGGTAAGAAAAACATCTTCTCTGGCCGCATTCTGGAAATTGAAGGTCTGCCGGATCTGAAAGTTGAGCAGGCATTTGAGCTGACCGATGCGTCTGCCGAGCGTTCTGCTGCCGGTTGTACCATCAAGCTGAACAAAGAACCGATCATTGAATACCTGAACTCTAACATCGTCCTGCTGAAGTGGATGATCGCGGAAGGTTACGGCGATCGTCGTACCCTGGAGCGTCGTATTCAGGGCATGGAAAAATGGCTGGCGAATCCTGAGCTGCTGGAAGCCGATGCAGATGCGGAATACGCGGCAGTGATCGACATCGATCTGGCGGATATTAAAGAGCCAATCCTCTGTGCTCCGAACGACCCGGATGACGCACGTCCGCTTTCTGCGGTACAGGGCGAGAAGATCGACGAAGTATTTATCGGTTCTTGCATGACTAACATCGGTCACTTCCGTGCTGCTGGTAAACTGCTGGATGCGCACAAAGGTCAGTTGCCGACCCGCCTGTGGGTGGCACCGCCAACGCGTATGGACGCTGCGCAGCTGACCGAAGAAGGCTACTACAGCGTCTTCGGTAAGAGTGGTGCTCGTATCGAGATCCCTGGCTGTTCCCTGTGTATGGGTAACCAGGCGCGTGTAGCAGACGGTGCGACGGTGGTTTCCACCTCTACCCGTAACTTCCCGAACCGTTTGGGTACTGGCGCGAATGTCTTCCTGGCTTCTGCGGAACTGGCTGCTGTTGCGGCGCTGATTGGCAAACTGCCGACGCCGGAAGAGTACCAGACCTACGTGGCGCAGGTAGATAAAACAGCCGTTGATACTTACCGTTATCTGAACTTCGACCAGCTTTCTCAGTACACCGAAAAAGCGGACGGGGTGATTTTCCAGACTGCGGTTTAATAAGTAAGCGCACGCGCTGCGCATAAACGACACAATGCCCGGTGAATGAGATTCCCGGGCATTTTTTATTTCTAAACCATCGCCGTTCCGCTGTTTTTCTCCGGTAAGGCTGCGATAATTACATCAATGGCGCAATGCGATTTCGGCGCATTGCCAGGAGCAGAGGAACACACTATGGATTACGAATTTCTGCGCGATATTACCGGAGTGGTAAAGGTGCGCATGTCCATGGGGCATGAAGTGGTCGGGCACTGGTTTAATGAAGAGGTGAAAGAAAACCTGGCCTTGCTTGATGAAGTAGAACAAGCGGCGCACGCATTGAAAGGTAGCGAACGTTCCTGGCAACGGGCAGGGCATGAATACACGCTATGGATGGATGGTGAAGAGGTGATGGTTCGCGCCAATCAACTGGAATTCGCTGGCGATGAAATGGAAGAGGGGATGAACTACTACGATGAAGAGAGCTTGTCGCTGTGCGGCGTTGAGGATTTTCTTCAGGTGGTGGCGGCTTACCGTAATTTCGTGCAGCAGAAGTAAGTAAATCAGGCGGAGCCTCCGTGCTCCGCCTGAGACGTTAAACAGCGGGCATATTGCGCCCGTAATAAATCTCGCGCATTTCTTTCCACAGCGCAGTGGTAATTTCCTGGCGCTCGCTGTCGGTTAAATCTTCCGGTTTGGTGTGGAACATGTAGTGCTTAAGGTCGAACTCTTTAAGCAACATCTTGGTATGGAAGATATTTTCCTGATAGACGTTTACATCCACCATGTCATACAGCGCCTTCATATCGTCAGACATAAAGTTCTGAATCGAATTAATCTCATGGTCGATAAAGTGCTTCATACCGTTAATGTCGCGGGTAAAACCGCGCACGCGATAATCAATAGTCACAATATCGGACTCAAGCTGGTGGATCAGGTAATTCAGCGCCTTCAGCGGAGAAATCACGCCGCAGGTAGAGACTTCAATATCGGCGCGGAAGGTACATAAACCGCCTTCAGGATGACTTTCCGGGTAGGTATGTACGCAAATATGACTTTTATCGAGATGGGCAACGACCGTTTCTGGCAGTGGGCCGGGATGTTCTGTTTTGTCGATAAGTTTCGGGTCGACCGGTTCTTCGCTCACCAGAATAGTGACGCTGGCACCTTGTGGCTCGTAATCCTGGCGGGCGATGTTAAGAATATTGGCCCCGATAATGGAACAGGTTTCTGACAGGATTTCGGTCAGACGGTTGGCATTATAGAGTTCATCGATATAAGCAATATAACCGTCGCGCTCTTCGGTAGTTTTGGCGTAGCAGATATCGTAAATACAAAAACTCAGACTTTTGGTCAGATTATTAAAGCCATGCAGTTTCAGTTTTTTCAATTTCTTATCTTCTCCTTAGGACGGCTGTGAAGCCAGTGCATCTTGCAGATACTGGGGTAAGGCAAAAGCTGCCGTATGGACTGCCGGATTGTAATAACGGCATTTCAGGCCAGAAGCGAGAAAACGCGCCTGAATAATTTCGGTTGAGAGATGGCGTAAGGCGTCGTTATCTGTCGCCCATGCAAAGGTCATGATGCCGCCGTAATAGGTCGGGATCGCCGCCTGATAAAAGCCAACATCGCTGAAGTAATGGCTGAGTTTGCGATGGCTGTCGATGGCCTCTTCCTGCTGTAAAAAGCAGACGCCGTTTTGTGCGACGAAGATACCGCCAGGATTCAGGCAACGTTTGCAGCCTTCATAAAATGCAGAAGTAAACAGACTTTCGCCGGGACCGATAGGATCGGTGCAGTCGGAGATAATGACATCAAAGGTCTGGCTGGTTTGATTAACGAAATTGACACCATCGTCGATCACCAGTTTAAAGCGCGGATCGTCGTAACTACCGGCGTTATGGTTGGGAAGATACTGACGGCAGAACGACACGACACCCGCATCGATTTCCACCATCGTGATTGACTCAACGTTTTTATGTCGGGTTACTTCACGCAGCATGGCACCGTCGCCGCCGCCGATAATCAGCACATGTTTCGCGTGACCGTGGGCCAGTAGCGGAACATGGGTCATCATCTCATGATAGATAAACTCGTCACGCTCGGTGGTTTGTACTACACCATCCAGCGCCATTACGCGACCAAATGCGGCGTTCTCAAAAATGATCAGATCCTGGTGATCGGTCTTTTCATGATACAGAACGTTATCTACCGCAAAGTACTGCCCAAACTGGTCGTGTAGCGTTTCATGCCACTGTTTTTTTTCGGCCATGGGTTGATACCTCCTTTGTTAACACCCGTAAAAAAATGGCGCAACATAATAGCTAACATTGACCGCGGATGCACGGTCAATATTTCTACAAAAAGGTATCAGGGATTATTTGACGTAGGCAAGCAGGCTTAAGGAATCGCGGGCCAGGGCTTTGCACTTTTTAGCGACGGGAATGCCAATGCCACTGAGATCGCGGTAGCTGTCTTCACCGAGGGCTTTCATGTCGAAGGTGTCGTAATTACTGAGATCCCACTGGTTTTGCTGGGCGAAAAAGACCAGCGCGCGACGAATTTGCCCGTTAGGTAAGTTCTGGTAACCACAATCGTTCTTCAGAAAAACAAAAACTGCCGTTAAATCGGCCATATCTTCGGCTTCAGACTCGCTGAGCGCGTAACTGTTTGCGCAAACGGCCATCAGGCTGCCGAATAACACTGTTCTGAAAAACGTCTTCATTGCTTCTACCAGGGGCTTAAAGAAGATAAACGTTAGCACACTGCGAGCGAGGCGACGACCATTATTGTCGATTAAATTGTGTCTGCGGCTTGACCTTCCCGTAAGGGGAAGGACTATGCTCAACGTTTGATTTTGTTTCGCCTGCTTAAGAATAAGGAAATAACTATGCAACGTCGTGATTTCTTAAAATATTCCGTCGCGCTGGGTGTGGCTTCGGCTTTGCCGCTGTGGAGCCGCGCAGTATTTGCGGCAGAACGCCCAACGTTACCGATCCCTGATTTGCTCACGACCGATGCCCGTAATCGCATTCAGTTAACTATTGGCGCAGGCCAGTCCACCTTTGGCGGGAAAACTGCAACTACCTGGGGCTATAACGGCAATCTGCTGGGGCCGGCGGTGAAATTACAGCGCGGCAAAGCGGTAACGGTTGATATCTACAACCAACTGACGGAAGAGACGACGTTGCACTGGCACGGGCTGGAAGTACCGGGTGAAGTGGACGGCGGCCCGCAGGGAATTATTCCGCCAGGTGGCAAGCGCTCGGTGACGTTGAACGTTGATCAACCTGCCGCTACCTGCTGGTTCCATCCACATCAACATGGCAAGACCGGGCGACAGGTGGCGATGGGGCTGGCTGGGCTGGTGGTAATTGAAGATGACGAGATCCTGAAATTAATGCTGCCAAAACAGTGGGGTATTGATGATGTCCCGGTGATTGTTCAGGATAAAAAATTTAACGCAGACGGGCAGATTGATTATCAACTGGATGTGATGACCGCCGCTGTGGGTTGGTTTGGCGATACGTTGCTGACCAACGGTGTAATCTACCCGCAACACGCTGCCCCGCGTGGCTGGCTGCGCCTGCGTTTGCTCAATGGCTGTAATGCCCGCTCGCTCAATTTCGCCACCAGCGACAATCGCCCGCTTTATGTGATTGCCAGCGACGGCGGTCTGCTACCTGAACCGGTGAAGGTGAACGAGCTGCCAGTGCTGATGGGCGAGCGTTTTGAAGTGCTGGTGGAGGTTAACGACAACAAACCCTTTGACCTGGTGACGCTGCCGGTCAGCCAGATGGGGATGGCGATTACGCCGTTTGACAAGCCGCATCCGGTAATGCGGATTCAGCCGATTGCCATTAGTGCCTCTGGTGCTTTGCCAGACACATTAAGTAGCCTGCCTGCGTTACCTTCGCTGGAGGGGCTGACGGTACGCAAGCTGCAACTTTCTATGGACCCAATGCTCGATATGATGGGGATGCAGATGCTGATGGAGAAATATGGCGATCAGGCGATGGCCGGGATGGATCACAGCCAGATGATGGGCCATATGGGGCACGGCAATATGAATCATATGAACCACAGCGGGAAGTTTGATTTCCACCATGCCAACAAAATCAACGGTCAGGCGTTTGATATGAATAAGCCGATGTTTGCGGCGGCGAAAGGGCAGTACGAACGTTGGGTTATCTCTGGCGTGGGCGACATGATGCTGCATCCGTTCCATATCCACGGTACGCAGTTCCGTATCTTGTCAGAAAATGGCAAACCGCCAGCGACGCATCGCGCAGGCTGGAAAGATACCGTTAAGGTAGAAGGTAATGTCAGCGAAGTGCTGGTGAAGTTTAATCACGATGCACCGAAAGAACATGCTTATATGGCGCACTGCCATCTGCTGGAGCATGAAGATACGGGGATGATGTTAGGGTTTACGGTATAAAAAGACCGTATTCGGAAATATGCCCGGATCTCTCCGGGCATGAAACTGATGACAAACGCAAAACTGCCTGATGCGCTACGCTTATCAGGCCTACGCGCAATGTATTGAATTTGCAAATGTTTTGTAGTTTTGTAGGCCGGATAAGGCGTTTACGCCGCATCCGGCACGAACAAAGCGCACGTTGTCAGTTTTGTAGGCCGGATAAGGCGTTCACGCCGCATCCGGCATGAACAAATCGCACGTTGTCAGCAATCTGAGCAAGCCTTACTTCACATCATCCGGCAGCGCATAAGCCACAATATAGTCGCCCATCTTCGTACCAAATGAACCGTGACCGCCTGCGGAGATCACCACATACTGCTTGCCATTCACTTCATAGGTCATTGGCGTAGCCTGACCACCCGCTGGTAAACGACCCTGCCACAGTTTTTCACCGTTGCTCATGTTGTAAGCGCGCAGGTAGTTATCTGCCGTAGCGGCGATAAACAGCACGTTACCCGCCGTGGAGATTGGCCCGCCAAGCATCGGCATACCCATATTGAACGGCACCGGTACAGGCATCGGGAATGGCATACTGTCCTGCGGCGTACCAATACGTTTCTTCCACACCACTTCATTGGTTTTCAGATCCAATGCTGAGATATAGCCCCATGCTGGCTGTTTACATGGCAGACCAAACGGTGAGAGGAACGGGTTGAGCGTGACGCCATACGGTACACCGTACTGCGGCTGGATGCCGGATTCCGTACCCGTGCCTTTGGCATCTTTCGGCTGTTCCATCGGGTTACCCGGACCGCGTGGGATCAGTTTCGAAACAAACGGCAGTGCCATTGGGTTGGCAATCGCCACTTCACGATTCGGATCAACGGAAATCCCGCCCCATTCGAACATCCCCAGATTACCCGGGAAGACCAGTGTACCCTGTTCAGATGGCGGCGTAAAAATGCCTTCATAGCGCATCTGGTGGAACATCACGCGGCACACCAACTGGTCAAACATGGTGGCACCCCACATATCCGCACCGCTCAAATCTTTCGTCGGACGGAAGCTCAGTTCCGAGAAGGGTTGAGTAGGGGTCACGTAATCGCCTTTGGCAGCACCTTGGGGAACCGGTTTTTCCGGGGCCGGAACCACCAGTTCACCATTACGACGATCGAGCACAAAAATGTTGCCGGTTTTCGCCGGAGCGTAAATAACCGGCACTTTCTGACCATTAACGGTGATGTCCGCCAGCGTCGGCTGTGCCGGAAGATCCATATCCCACAGGTCGTGGTGAACGGTCTGATAGCTCCACGCCAGTTTCCCGGTAGTGGCATTCAGCGCCAGAATCGAGCTGGCATAACGTTCCTGTTCCGGTGTGCGGTTACCACCCCAGATATCTGGCGTGGTGACGCCCATCGGCAGATAGACCAGATCCAGCTTCGCGTCATAGGCCGCTGGTGCCCACGAGTTTGGTGAGTTAAAGGTAAAGGTGTGTTCGTCAGACGGGATCGCATTCGGATCTTTCGCGCCCGGATCAAAAGCCCACAGCAGCTCCCCGGTGTTGACATCAAAACCACGGATCACGCCAGACGTTTCGCGGGTTGAGAAGTTGTCGGTGACTGAACCGGCCATCACGATGGTTTTATCGGTGATAATCGGCGGCGAAGTCGGTTCATACAGACCCGGTTTGGTGTCCGGCATATTGCTTTGCAGATTGAGTACGCCTTTATTGGCGAAGGTTTCGCACAGCTTGCCGTTTTCAGCGTTAATTGCAATCAGACGACCATCATTGACCGGAAGAATGATACGACGCGGGCAATCCGCCATCACTTCCGGCGAAGCAGTTTCTGCTTTGGCTTCATGATAAGAGACGCCACGGCAGGTTACATGCTGGAAGGACTCGTTGGTTTTCAGCTCAGGATCGTAATGCCATTTCTCTTTACCGCTGGCGGCATCCAGCGCAAACAGACGTTGATGCGCGGTACACAGGTAAAGGGTGTCGCCCACTTTAATTGGCGTCACTTCATTGGTGATTTCGCCCGGATCGTTCGGCTGCTTCACATCGCCAGTACGGAACACCCAGGCTTCTTTCAGCTTGTGGACGTTATCAGCGTTAATTTGCTTCAGTGGTGAAAAGCGTTGACCTTCCTGATTGCGACCATAGGCAGGCCAGTCCTGATCGGCAACGGGGGAGATGGCTTCTGCTGGCGTGGTATCGGCGCTTAAGGTGCCGCTGATTTCCTGCGGATCGTTAAATCCGGCCCAGGTCAGGATACCACCGCTAATCAGCAGTGCGACCACCAGTGCGGCAACTGCGCCGCTGGCAGGAATGACCAGGCGACGCCAGACAAACGGCAGGATCAGCCAGATGCCGAAGAAGACCAGAATGTCGCTGCGCGGAGTCAGCGCCCAGAAGTCGAAACCAACTTCCCAGACGCCCCAAATCATAGTGCCGAGCAGCAGGGCTGCGTACAGCCAAAGCGCGGCGCGTTTACTGCGCCACAGCATCCAGGCGACGCCGAGCATCACAAGGCCAGCGATAGGGTAGTACCAGGAGCCGCCAATCGCGACCAGCCAGCCTCCGCCAATGAGTAGATACAGCCCGCAAAGCGCTGCAAAAAGGGCTGTTAGCGTGACGAGTAATCGCCGCGAGCCGGTATTGTTAATTGCCATAAAGAGACACCATTTCAATTCATTAATATTTTAGTAGCAATTAATTATAGGTTTTAACATGTGTGATCGTCATCACAATTCGAGCTTTATTAACAGATTCCGCGAATGAATAGTTTTACTGGTATACTGCGTGTCTTGCGCTTTGTTGCGGTGCTGAAACCTGCCCGTGCGAAGTGATTTGTTTTTAAATCATATGGTTATAGATATGAAACATACTGTAGAAGTAATGATCCCCGAAGCGGAGATTAAAGCGCGTATCGCCGAACTGGGTCGTCAGATTACTGAGCGTTACAAAGACAGCGGCAGCGATATGGTGCTGGTGGGTCTGCTGCGTGGCTCATTTATGTTTATGGCGGACCTGTGCCGTGAAGTTCAGGTATCTCATGAAGTCGACTTTATGACCGCCTCCAGCTACGGTAGCGGCATGTCCACCACCCGTGATGTGAAAATCCTCAAAGATCTGGATGAAGATATCCGTGGCAAGGACGTGCTGATTGTTGAAGATATCATCGACTCGGGGAATACACTGTCGAAAGTGCGTGAGATCTTAAGCCTGCGCGAACCGAAGTCGTTGGCGATTTGTACGCTGCTGGATAAACCGTCCCGTCGTGAAGTGAACGTCCCGGTAGAATTTATCGGTTTCTCGATCCCGGATGAGTTTGTGGTGGGTTACGGCATTGATTACGCACAGCGTTACCGTCATCTGCCGTATATCGGCAAAGTGATTCTGCTGGACGAGTAAGTGTGAAGTTGCCGGATGTGTTGCATCCGGCATGGCGAATTTATTTGTGATTGATGTGCTTCAGCTTGAGGTTGGAGATCCCGTGACGGTAACGTTGCTCAAGGGTTTCGCGGTTAGTCGCTGTGACATCCAGATCACGCAGCAAGCCGTCGTGAATGCCGTAGGCCCAGCCGTGAATGGTAACTTTCTGCCCGCGTTTCCACGCTGATTGCATAATGGTGGAGTGGCCCAGGTTATACACCTGTTCCATGACGTTCAGTTCACACAAGGTATCCAGACGGCGCTCTTGCGGCATTTCGCCGAGCAATGAGCTATGTTTGAACCAGATATCGCGGATATGCAGCAGCCAGTTGTTGATAAGCCCCAGTTCCGGGTTTTCAACTGCGGCTTGTACGCCGCCGCAACCGTAGTGGCCACAGATAATAATGTGTTCAACTTCGAGTACATCCACTGCATACTGAACCACGGAAAGGCAGTTCAGGTCGGTGTGAATGACCAGGTTAGCAACATTACGGTGAACAAAGAGTTCGCCCGGCTCAAGACCGGTTAAACGTTCTGCAGGAACGCGACTGTCGGAACATCCAATCCATAGAAAGCGCGGTTTTTGCGCTTGTGCCAGTTTCTCAAAAAACCCGGGATCCTCTTCCACCAGCATTTTTGACCATAGTGCATTGTTGCTGATGAGTGTATCTATGTCTTTCATGGAGGTTAACGACCTGTAACCAAATAATTACGTTTGGCTAATATAGGGCAACTCCGGGACGATTTAAACCACAGATAAAGTGTAAGAACGTAAGGTAAGTAAAAATTTATGACCATTGCACTGGAACTTCAACAGCTTAAAAAAACCTATCCAGGCGGCGTTCAGGCGCTTCGTGGAATCGATTTGCAGGTCGAAGCGGGTGATTTTTATGCGCTTCTCGGGCCGAACGGGGCCGGAAAATCGACCACTATCGGTATTATCAGCTCTCTGGTAAATAAAACCTCCGGGCGGGTCAGCGTATTTGGTTACGATCTCGAGAAAGATGTCGTAAACGCTAAACGTCAGTTGGGTCTGGTGCCACAGGAATTTAACTTCAACCCGTTTGAAACCGTGCAGCAAATTGTGGTGAATCAGGCAGGGTACTACGGTGTGGAGCGCAAAGAAGCGTACATTCGCAGCGAAAAGTATCTTAAACAACTCGATCTATGGGGAAAACGCAACGAACGTGCGCGTATGTTATCTGGCGGGATGAAGCGCCGTTTAATGATTGCCCGTGCGTTAATGCATGAACCTAAACTACTGATTCTCGACGAACCGACCGCAGGCGTGGATATTGAACTTCGCCGCTCAATGTGGGGCTTTTTGAAGGATTTAAACGACAAAGGCACCACCATCATTCTCACCACACACTACCTGGAAGAAGCAGAAATGCTGTGCCGCAATATCGGCATTATTCAACACGGTGAGTTGGTGGAAAATACTTCGATGAAGGCGCTGCTGGCGAAGCTGAAATCAGAAACCTTTATTCTCGATCTCGCACCGAAAAGTCCGTTACCGAAGCTCGATGGCTATCAGTATCGACTGGTAGATACCGCCACGCTGGAAGTTGAAGTGCTGCGTGAGCAGGGCATCAACAGCGTATTTACGCAGTTAAGTGAGCAGGGCATTCAGGTATTAAGTATGCGTAACAAAGCTAACCGTCTGGAAGAGCTGTTTGTTTCACTGGTTAATGAAAAACAAGGAGATCGCACATGATGCATCTTTACTGGGTGGCGCTAAAAAGCATCTGGGCGAAAGAGATCCATCGCTTTATGCGTATCTGGGTGCAGACGCTGGTGCCGCCAGTCATCACCATGACCCTTTACTTTATTATCTTCGGTAACCTGATTGGTTCGCGTATTGGCGATATGCATGGCTTCAGCTACATGCAGTTCATCGTACCGGGGCTGATCATGATGTCGGTGATCACCAACGCCTACGCTAACGTCGCGTCATCATTTTTTGGTGCCAAGTTCCAGCGTAATATTGAAGAGCTGCTGGTAGCGCCGGTTCCGACTCATGTCATTATTGCCGGATATGTCGGTGGTGGCGTGGCGCGTGGTCTGTTTGTTGGTATTTTGGTGACGGCAATTTCACTGTTTTTTGTGCCGTTTCAGGTGCATTCGTGGGTATTCGTTGCCTTAACCCTGGTGCTCACTGCGGTGCTATTCTCCCTTGCGGGTTTGCTGAACGGCGTGTTTGCCAAAACGTTCGATGACATCAGCCTGGTGCCAACCTTTGTGTTAACGCCACTCACGTATTTGGGCGGGGTGTTTTACTCCCTGACTTTGTTGCCGCCGTTCTGGCAAGGGCTGTCGCACCTGAACCCAATCGTTTATATGATCAGTGGTTTCCGCTACGGCTTCCTCGGTATCAATGATGTTCCGCTGGTCACTACCTTTGGCGTACTGGTGGTCTTTATTGTGGCGTTTTATTTGATCTGTTGGTCGCTGATCCAACGTGGACGTGGTTTGCGTAGCTAAGGCTATTTCCTCTCCTCTGGATTTGGGGGAGAGGAGTTTTGACGGCTATCACCCTTTATCAACAATGGTCAGGGTAGACTGATTTTCGGCTAAGGAGGAAGGCGATGTTAGGTTGGGTAATTACCTGTCACGATGACCGGGCGCAAGAGATACTGGATGCGCTGGAGAAAAAACATGGGGCACTTCTTCAGTGCCGGGCCGTGAATTTCTGGCGCGGATTAACCTCTAATATGCTCAGCCGCATGATGTGCGATGCCTTGCATGAAACGGACTCTGGTGAGGGCGTTATCTTTTTAACCGATATAGCCGGAGCGCCACCGTACCGCGTGGCTTCATTATTAAGCCACAAACACTCCCGTTGCGAAGTGATTTCTGGTGTCACGTTACCGTTAATTGAACAGATGATGGCTTGCCGTGAAACCATGACCAGTTCAGCGTTTCGCGAGCATATTGTCGAACTGGGTGCGCCGGAGGTGAGTAGTCTTTGGCACCAACAACAAAAAAATCCGCCTTTCGTCCTCAAACATAATTTGTATGAGTATTAACCCGCGATTCTGATGACGCTTTTGCTACAATAAAAGCGTTGTTTCACCCTCGGTTATTTTTTCATGTACAAACAAGCTGTTATTCTCCTGCTGATGCTGTTTACCGCAAGCGTCAGTGCCGCATTACCTGCCCATTATATGCAAACCATCGAAAATGCCGCGGTCTGGGCGCAAATTGGTGACAAGATGGTGACGGTGGGGAATATTCGGGCCGGACAAATCATTGCCGTGGAGCCCACTGCCGCAAGTTATTACGTATTTAATTTTGGCTTTGGTAAAGGGTTTATCGATAAAGGCCATCTCGAGCCGGTTCAGGGGCGACAAAAAGTTGAAGATGGTTTAGGTGACCTCAACAAGCCGCTGAGTAATCAGAACTTAATAACCTGGAAAGATACGCCGGTTTATAACGCGCCGAGTGTGGGCAGTGCGCCATTTGGAGTACTGGCGGACAATTTGCGCTACCCGATTTTGCATAAACTGAAAGACAGGTTAAATCAAACCTGGTATCAGATCCGCATTGGCGATCGACTGGCCTATATCAGCGCGCTGGATGCCCAACCCGATAATGGCTTGCCGGTGCTAACCTATCACCATATTTTGCGCGACGAAGAAAACACCCGTTTTCGCCATACTTCGACGACCACCTCGGTACGCGCTTTCAATAACCAGATGGCCTGGCTGCGCGACAGGGGATACGCGACACTGAGCATGGCGCAGCTGGAAGGTTACGTGAAGAATAAGATCAATCTCCCTGCGCGAGCGGTGGTAATTACCTTTGATGATGGCCTCAAGTCGGTGAGCCGCTATGCGTATCCTGTGTTGAAACAATATGGTATGAAGGCGACGGCGTTTATTGTTACCTCGCGCATCAAACGTCACCCGCAGAAATGGAACCCAAAATCGCTGCAATTTATGAGCGTTTCTGAACTTAACGAAATTCGCGATGTATTTGATTTCCAGTCACATACTCATTTTTTGCATCGGATAGATGGTTATCGGCGGCCTATATTGCTGAGCCGTAGTGAGCACAATATTCTGTTTGATTTTGCACGTTCACGCCGCGCTCTGGCGCAATTTAATCCACATGTTTTGTATCTTTCTTATCCATTTGGCGGATTTAATGACAAAGCCGTGAAGGCAGCAAAAGAAGCCGGATTTCACCTGGCGGTGACGACCATGAAAGGCAAAGTAAAACCGGGGGATAATCCGTTGTTACTAAAACGACTTTATATCTTAAGAACGGATTCGCTGGAGACGATGTCGCGGCTGGTGAGTAACCAGCCGCAGGGATAACAATCAGGCAACCTGTACCGGAATCGCTTTCGCGGTACGTTTCATTTCGTTGTCGCCTTCAAAATAGGCGACGTTGGGTCGCCAGGTGCGAGCTTCTTCATCTGGCATGGTAACGAAGCTGGCGATGATGACAATATCGCCGACGCTGGCGCAGTGGGCCGCCGCACCGTTAACAGAAATAATTCTCGAACCGCGTTCTGCCGCGATGGCATAGGTGGAGAAACGCTTGCCGTTGGTGACATTCCAGATATCAATGGCTTCGTTTTCGAGAATACCGGCTGCGTCAAGAAAATCCTGATCAATGGCGCAAGAACCTTCATAGTGCAGGTCCGCATGAGTCACTTTCACGCGGTGGAGTTTGCCCTGCAGCATCGTGCGAATCATAACTTCTACCTTTCTACCCTGTCGTTAACGAAGCAGGCGATGCCTGCTTTGAGGAAATTCTCACGCAGTATTGCCCGATTTTTGTTTAGTGTCTACTCATCTGACGGCATTTGCAGCAGCAGTTTGCGTACCGTGCCGAAGCGTGCCATGTAACGCCTGTAACCAATTGAAATTTATCTGAACGCTGCTCGGTAAACACTAAAGAGGCGGCTGACGACGGCACACCATGACTGGATACTGCCTTCACGCAAGACCACACGGAAGGCAGGGAAGATGGATGCACCGAGTACCACACCGCATGATGCGGTGTTTAAACAATTTTTAATGCATGCGGAAACGGCTCGCGACTTTCTGGATATCCATTTGCCAGCGGAGCTACGCGAACTGTGTGACCTCGACACGCTGCATCTTGAGTCGGGGAGTTTTATTGAAGAAAGCCTGAAAGGGCACAGCACTGACGTGCTTTATTCCGTGCAAATGCAGGGCAACCCCGGTTATTTGCATGTTGTGATTGAACATCAAAGCAAGCCGGATAAGAAAATGGCCTTTCGCATGATGCGTTATTCTATTGCTGCCATGCACCGGCATCTGGAGGCTGACCACGATAAGCTGCCGCTGGTGGTGCCAATTCTGTTTTATCAGGGCGAGGCCACACCTTATCCGCTATCAATGTGCTGGTTTGATATGTTTTACTCACCGGAACTGGCGCGACGCGTCTATAACAATCCTTTCCCGCTGGTGGATATCACTATCACACCGGATGACGAAATCATGCAACATCGGCGGATTGCGATTCTCGAACTGCTGCAAAAACATATTCGCCAGCGCGACTTAATGTTATTGCTGGAGCAACTGGTCACGCTGATTGACGAAGGGTACACTAGCGGAAGTCAGTTAGTTGCCATGCAAAACTATATGCTGCAACGCGGTCATACTGAACAAGCAGATTTGTTTTATGGTGTGGTGAGAGACAGGGAAACGGGAGGGGAGTCTATGATGACGCTGGCGCAGTGGTTTGAAGAGAAGGGGATTCAGCAAGGAAGACAGGAAGTAAGTCAGGAATTCGCCCTGCGTCTTCTGAGTAAAGGAATGTCTCGGGAAGACGTTGCAGAGATGGTAAATTTACCTCTTGCTGAGATTGATAAAATGATTAACTAAGTTGTCTGCATTATGAATAATTGCCTACAGATAACGTGGCAATGAATAACTGGCGCCATCAGCCGTAGCGCCAGTTAAGCATTACGCCAGTTCGACCAGTTTGTTGTCGATCAGGCGAGCATCGCCAAGCCAGGCGGCTACCAGAATCACCGCTCGTTTGCTGTTTTCAGAGACCTCCAGCAAGGTGTCGGCATCGCGAATCTGAATATCATCGGAACGGAAACCTTTTTCATTCAGTTCTTGCCCGGCAATAGCAATAATTTCATCGAGATCCCGTTCGCCAGCCTGCAATTTGTCGGCAATTGAACTTAAGACTTTGTAGAGACCCGGCGCAATTTTACGTTGTTCCGCCGTCAGATAGCCGTTACGGGAACTGAGCGCCAGACCGTCTTTCGCGCGCATAATCGGCACTCCGACAATCTCAATATCGAAGCCCATATCGGCAACCATTTTGCGGATCAGTGCCAGTTGCTGAAAATCCTTTTCACCGAAGCAGGCGATATCTGGCTGGACCAGGTTGAACAGCTTGCTGACAATAGTCGAAACGCCGCGAAAATGTCCCGGACGGCTGGCACCTTCCAGCATGGTGGAAAGACCGGGAACATCAACATAGGTGTGGGTTTCAGTACCGTTCGGGTAGATCTCTTTTACCGAAGGCGCGAAAACTAAATCCACTTTACGTTTGTTCAGCTTTTCGCAGTCCTCTTGCAAGGTCCGTGGATAACGTGCCAGATCTTCCGGGCGGTCAAACTGCATTGGGTTAACGAAAATACTGACGACGACCACATCGGCGCGGGCTTTGGCTTCGTCGACCAGCTTCATATGGCCATCGTGCAGGTTACCCATGGTGGGCACCAGCGCCACGCGCTTACCTTCCATACGCAGGCGGCGAATTTGCTGACGCAGCAGCGGCAGGGTTTCGATAATTAACACAACGTCACTCCTTAATGGAAACTGTGTTCTTCGCCCGGGTAAACGCCGGACTCCACTTCAGCCATATACTGCCGCACAGCCGCGCGGATGTCGCCCGTTTCGGCGAGGAAATTTTTGGCGAATTTAGGAATATGACCGCCGGTAATGCCGAACGCGTCGTGCATCACGAGAATTTGCCCGTCAGTGACGTTGCCTGCGCCAATACCGATAACCGGGATTGCCAGTGCTTCGGTAATGCGTTTTGCCAGCTCAACCGGCACGCACTCCAGTACCAGCAGTTGTGCCCCAGCAGCTTCTAAGGCTAATGCATCGCTGAGCAGTCGATCGCCCGCTTCATCGCCGCGCCCCTGGACTTTGTAGCCACCGAAAATATTCACTGACTGTGGGGTTAGGCCTAAATGACCACAAACTGGAACGGCACGTTCGGTCAGCATTTGTACGGTTTCCACCAGCCACTCACCGCCTTCAATTTTGACCATGTTGGCTCCGGCACGCATTACCGTTGCGGCGTTTTCAAAGGCTTGTTCCGGCGTGGCATACGCCATAAATGGCAGGTCAGCCAGCAGAAGGCAGTTTGGCGCGCCGCGACGCACAGCGGCGGTGTGATAGGCGATATCGGCAACGGTAACCGGTAGCGTGGAGTCATGCCCCTGGACCGTCATGCCCAGTGAATCGCCTACCAGCATGACGTTAATCCCTTCATCGGCAAACAGTTTTGCGAAGCTATAGTCGTAAGCGGTGATGGTTGCGAAACGTTTTTTGTCCTGCTTGCATTTCTGCAATGAAGCAATCGTGGTTGGTTTCATAGCGTATCCTGATAAATGATGTTGTGCTGTCTCGCATTTTATCAGTCACATTGGTGGGGGCAATGATTTATCCGTATCGCACCGCCGTTGTCTGGCGGTGCGATAGTGTTATCAGGGGTAGGTAACCTGAAAAGTGCTGGTGGCTTTAAAATCCCCCGGTTCTATAGCAATATTACCGTCTTGTTTTAATGTAGCCTGGAAATGAAGAGGTTGAGAGGTCCCACCGTTGCCATTATCCGGGAAAATCCCCCCAGTAGTGTCATTTTCTGTTTCATAATCTTTATAAATAGACGTTGCATCATTTGGTTTCAGTACCATTTGTGCACTTTTAGTGTTTTTTAAACCTTCAATCAGTACACCAACGCCTTTTGCTGCGTCATTTCCTGTGAGTGTGTTAGCCAAAAGTTCTTTGCTTACACTACCCACCTTGTTTGACTTGAGTTTTGTTTCTATATTGCGAACACGAATACAGTTCTGTAGCGTGATATCAAAAGGAACCGCTGTTGCGCCATTTTTTATTTGTGCAGGGCTATAATCACCCATTTTAACCGTTGAACCACTTACCGATGGGCCACTAAGCGCAGCAGTAAAACAGGTAGGGTTTGTTAATACGATATCTGTCAAGTCAAAGTCGATTTTAAGAAAATAACTCTTGATACTAACGCCAGCATTATATGCTTTGAATGAGTAGAGATAACTATCTGTTCTGGATAATGTTACCCGTTGATTCGTTGTCGGGTTAAAGTCGGTATCGGTATAAAATTCAATCGTGAGCGTTTGCATAACGCCACCAACGGCCCAGTATTTTTTGCTGCTATTCGCGTTGTTGCAAGACCAATATAGGGTTTGCTCGCTTTCGCCACGCCAGTTAAAAGATTGGCTCGTAGAATCGCCAATATACATGCCTGATGGGTTGATATCAGTAGATGTAAGTGTTGACCAAATGTTTGATATTGCTAACGTGTAATACAGGCCTGGAACAGATGTCTTAAAGAGTTTATGTCCGCCATAACTTTTTCCGGAATCAACCATTTTATGTTCAATAGACATTGGTGCGCCGCTTGAGTTACTACTCCTGTTACAGTAAAGGAAACCTCCACCCGAAGCGGAATCTAACTGCGCCCATTTTAATGACACCCCGGTTGGGCCAAGTTGGGTTGGTTTATAAAAAACTAAATTATTGGTGCCTGAACCATACCGGAATTTGACGGTAACATCTCCATTGGGACCTGTCTCTCGCCATTTTTGGTCTGATGGACCAACACCGTAATTATTCCCAACAATATAGCCGACGTCATCATCGGTGCCGGCGCTTGCTGTATAACAACAAGAGCATAGTGCTAAAAAAAGAAAGTATCTGAAGAATGTCTTCATTTTTACTCCATTGTCATGCTGCAAGATAATACTTGTAGCACTTTGTCTGTTATTCGTAGTAGATATCCACTAACACATGGCTTATCAGTGGGCCAGAGGTGACATTCAGTGCTGGATCGATTTTTTGCATTCGGGTACTAAATTTCCAGGATGAATTATTTAGTGCTGATGACATGACCGGATAAACGGAACGTGAGCTACCAGTGGCACTAAGAACGTTGAAGGTATTTGCCGGGTCCTGAATAGAAAATATAACTACCCCAACATTTTTAGCCCCGGCGTTGTCTTCATTAGCGAATATTTGACTGGAACCTGTCGCCATTACGCCACTAAGTGCGCGAAAATTAATATGTAACTGATTTAACACATTCCCTGTGCCCTGAAGTGTGCAGTCCTGTACTGTAATAGTGAACTCTTTTCCACCGGGGTGATAATTTTCGGCTGAAATGTTTCCGGTAAAATCGCCCACGCCAACGACACCTAAATCAATATTTCCGTTGTTGCTGATTCCACTTTGGCAGGTGTTATTTTTTATATTTGCAACAATGTCAACATCCTGTCCTGCAACCACAGGGGAAGTGGCGCTGAATAGCAACGACAGAATCAGAATTGATTTTTTCATCAGATTACGTTGAGTGGGACGCATATTTAGTTCCTGAATCAGTCTGCCTGTTAGTTATAAGTCACGGTGAATGTTGCCGGGGCAGTGAAATCACCCGCAGTGACATTTGTGACAGTTTTATCTTTTGCGACCACCAACACCGCACTCATTGGGTAATCGACAACATTGCTGCCCGTCGCATTAGCAATACTGACTTCTTCTGTTGCGGGGGTGACACAACTGAATTGTTTAGCGCCGTTCTTACCTGGTGTGGATGTGCTCCAGACCTCAACGGCGACCGCCGCTGCTTTTGCTGTTGCCGTTGATGCGTTAGCAAATCCAGGACCATTATTAGAATTACCTTCACATAATGCTCGTGTAGTCAATTTTATTTTGGCCTTTTTCCCGGGAATCCCCGCACAGTCTTTGAACTGTAATTTGAAGGTTTTAATTTTAGTTTCGGCATTAATTTCAGAAATATATACATCACCGAAATTGATGGTGGAAATTTTAGTTGTACCGTCATCAGTCAACGTTGATGTACAGGTACCCATTTCTACGTCAGTAGTAACAGTCAGGCCAATACTGTCAGTGGCCGCATGTGAGGAAATGGTTAACAGTGATGAAGCCAGAAATAGACTACCCGATAATCCATAACATAATTTTTTTAATATCATCATTGTCATCCTTGTTATTGATAGCTGAAGTTAAAAGTTGCCAGTGCGCGAAACTTGCCTGGAACACCTTTCCCTACACTTGTTTCACGCAGTGCGACAGTCATCTCAAGTCCATCGGTGCTAATTTCTGATGCACTCCAACGTATATATTCTGCGCTATTAGGTTTCAGAAATGTATCGCCTGAAGTCGCCTTCCTTTTAAATCCCATTCCGATATAGCTTGTGGTGGAGGTTGTATCACTGGCCAGGGGGATAATTAGCGCGGGTGAACTTCCTGATTGATTTCCTGTCAGGGTTGTATCAATCCAGCTAATTCCACTGCTGCATCCATTGGCTACCAATTTAAAGTTGGCTTCAGATTGTGCTGTTTTATTGGCTATTTTATCCATTCCCATCGAGGGAATAACTAAGGTGTACTTATCATTTCCATTATCAGTGACATTAGTTCCGGTAAGTGTAATATTACAGGTTGTTGCTTTCACGGTAGCGGTAAAATCGACATTAACATCCGTTGCAAATACCGAAGGCGATAACAATAGTCCCATGAGTATTGTTATTTTATGTGGTGTGATTTTTATCATTGGAAGTCCCTTGTGGTTACTGTATCTGACAACGAAGTCCGTTCAGAATAATAGATTGTGCTATTTTTTCTGATGTCGTGTTTTGTTGATAATGAGCAAAACAACTGACCGGTTTGCCCTCTTCAATCCAGGTAATTCGTATATTTCCTTCCTGCCCGATACCGCGAACAAAGGCCTGACCACCCTGACCTACGTTGCCGATGATATTGTTTTGTTCATCATAAATATCCGCTGCAAATGGAATATTTTTACCATCGCTTCGCACGATGTTCATAATTGCCGATTGTCCCTGAACTGTTTCAAAATCAGCAAAGACGACGGCTCCCTGGCGCGGGACGGCGACAGTACTGGTGCTTTTCAATTCAACATCGTTTTCCAGATCGTTAATGTCCAGTGCGATACGATTTTCATGGTATGGCGAAAGGGCGCTGGTCACACCATAACCCCAGCGGTCTACGGTGCTGTTTCCGTAGTTAATACGAGCGCCTTTTGCTCCTGGCGCCTGAATGACAGCCAGAGTGTCGGAATCACTAAAACTGTCATTACTGAACGTCAGCCCGCCGCTATGTAACACAAATCCACCATCAGTATTGAGTGAGAATTGGCGACTATTATCACTGCTTGCTGAGGCTGAACCTGACAGCGTTCCCCACGGCGATTCATAACTGGCATAACCGCCGATATAACTCAAATCATCACTGGATTTATTCATCATATAACCCGTGTTTACGCTGTAGCTGATGCGATTGGTATCGCTGTAACCACTACTGCTGATATTGAGTTGGTTATTACCCTTAAAGTCGCTGTTTAATTGTGTATCAATACTCTGGAAGCCGGAGCTGCGGTGTTCCGTACCCAGTAAATTTTCTATTGGAATCGTGAAGCTGAGATAAATGCTATCGTCGGTTTGACCATCTTCATTCAACGAACGTTGAGCACTGATACTGTAACTGCCCCAGGACGCACTATTGCTATAACCAATAGAGTAATTAGTACTGTTTTGCCCGGAGGCCCAGTAATCTGACCAGCTTCCCGAGAGATAAAATGAACCGTAATCCTTTTTCTCAAATTTCAGCGGTTGGTTGATACTGACCGTGACCTGATTTTTCATGCGCGAGTAATTGCGCATGGATTTAGGTTCAAGCTCTTGCTCAGGATGTTCTACTTCATCAATCAGCGTCAGCGCATCATTGAGGCCCAGATAGTGCTGGGTGGAGTAGCGATAGGCCGCGATATTTAATGATGTACTGGTATTTTCAAATAACTTGTTCCAGGAAATACGGTAGCTTTGTCCTTGATAGGTTTTATCGTCCGGAATGCTGACATTTGAGTGAGTAACATCGACAGAAAAAGCCCCCACGGGGGTATTCATACCAAGCCCCAGCAATCCGGCGGTGTAGTTATTATCAGTTAGCTGAATACCGGTATATCCTGTCAGGTAGTTATTCAAACCATAGTAGTAGCTGGCTTGAAATAAATTAGGCTCATCCTGGATACTGTCTTTTAAAACCTGACCGGCGCTAATATCCCAGCGACCAACGCCAGGGCGCAGCATTTGCACAACAGATGAAAATGGCTGGGAGAACGTCCGTTTTGTGCCATCAGCTTCTTCGATAGTCACAATGAGGTCACTGCTATAACCTGACGGGCTAAGATCGTCAATGGCAAAGGCCCCTGGCGGCACCGTCGTTTCATAGATTTTATAACCATTTTGCATAACGGTTACTTTGGCATTGGTATTCGCTACGCCATGAATGATTGGCGCAAAACTGGCTAATACCGGAGGCAGCATTCGACTGTCACTGTATAAGCGAATACCGCGAATACTGACTGAATCGAAGGTTTCGCCGGTTGTGTAAGATTCACCAATAACCAGTTGTGAACGTAGTGACGCAAGATCGCGTTGTAAATAGCGATTCTGAAAATCGTAATCGCTATGGACATTGGTCATCCAGTTGTAGTTACCCGAGGCACGTAACCGCCAGGCACCTAAGTTTATCCCACCGTTGAATGCCGCATAGATACTGTCATTTGTTCTGCCTGGACTTTCACTGTGATATCCGTTGAGGTTGTAGGAAAGCATGGCTGCATTAATGCCATTTTCCCACAAAGAGGGATCAACATAGTTTTGATAATTCTTCATAATCCATGCCTGGGGGACATCGATATCCAGGCGTTGATCGTTAACATCGTAACGAATGGATGATTGAGGGATCATTTCAGCCAGATTGAGGCAATCACCAAGATCTTCGTCTCGCTTAAGCAAAATGGCTTTTTCGCTATTCTTGTCTGGTGAACTGATATGAAATTGCAATAAATTTTTCTGCGTAATGCAGGCCTGAGCGTTCTTTTTACCTTCAATAACAGCAAAAGCAATGCTTTGGCTCATGATGGGTTGATCGTTAACATACACACTGACATCGTAAATGCCAGGTAGTGTGGGATTGCCTTCTGTATACCGACTAAGGTCGATATTTGAAGCATCCTTTCCCATCAGAAATGTATGGTCATATTCGACGAGTTCAGCGCATAAAGCACTATTGCTATACAGCAGAGCGCAAAACGTGGCGATGTGGGTAAGGTGATTAGTAGATTTAATAGTCACGTTCTGCTTCCTGCTGTGTTATATCCTTGCCAGATTAAAGGTTGGCGTTGCCTTCAATAGATCCACCAAAATCATTAATGGCGAAAAAATGCACTTTTGCAGAGCTTGTTCTGCCACTCATCCCATTTACCTTGATGACGTCGTTACTGAACGGCGCAATCATTGTCATATCCAGGGGATAGCGTTTGCCGTTGGCTTCTAAATCACCACTGCTAAAAGAGACATAGTAGGGCGTAGGGTTATCAACGCGTAATGCTGCTTTGCCTTCAGATGTTGCCCAGGACCACTTCAGAGCCAATGGTGCATCAGATGAAATTCCACTCAATCCTTCCGGGCGATAGAACAGTTTTATACGTGTGCGAAATGCCAGTTGTAGCAGGCTTTGATTTGCTGCTTTTGCTGCATCGGGTTTTGGTGGAACTTCCAGTACGTTAAACCAGAACACACTTTCTCTGTCTTTTGGCAGAGCACTACTGGCGGTGTACATCAGTTTGATTGTTTGGCCACGTTTAGCATCAATACGTGATACTGGTGGCGTAGCGGTAAAGGGGACAGTAATACTGCCTGGTTCAGCGTTATCATCTCCAGTATCTAACCAACTCTGAACCAGCAATGGGTTATTGCCTTTATTTTCCAGACGTACATTGACGCTTTTTTGTTCGCTTTTATAAACTACGCGTGTACCTGAAATTACGATGTCTGCAATAGCTGATGAGCTAAAAGCCATACAGCTCGCTAAGCACAATGCTGCGGTATGTTTAGTATTAAAAAACATAAACCATTCCTTACAGAATTAATTAAAACAGGGAATAATTATCAAAAGTAAAAATATTTGATGTTATTCCCTGTATATATTCACCCGATCAATTTAAGCGGTTGATATTTACTGGTAAGTAATGGTATATGCTGAGTTGGTTTTTACATAACCGGCAGTAGCTGCTTTGCTTGCATCCGCACGAACATAGGATGCTTTAAAATCGTAGGTTGCAGATTTAGACGTTGAATCCAGAGTTTTGCTGTAAACATCACCCGGATTATTGACCTGAACCTGTTTAATAGTAGAACCTTCAATATTGTGCAGAGCGATATTTACGCCGTCAGACGGGGTGTTAATAGACATGTCGTTGTTCAGTGTTCCTTTGCTGTTACCAAAGAAAACAGAACCGAAGGTCATTTTTGCAGTAGTACCCGGAGCCGGGTTAGCTTTGCTGCAGTCAATAGTAATGCTGAATGGTTTAGCTTTAGCACCTACAGTGGTATCCAGTACACCATCAGTAATTTCAGCAACAGTAGCGGTTTGCAGCAGGATCAGACCGTCTTTGTTACCGCCATCAACACGAGCTTCACAAGTGTTATCAACGACCAGACCGCTAATATTTAATTGACCGCCGTCCATATCGTTAGCAGCAAATGCAGTACCAGCAGCCATTGCCAACATAATACCGGACAGCGCAAAACCTAATTTTTTAGACATAAAAATCCTTGAGTAATATTCCATAAAGCAGATAACAGCATTGCATGATGATGAGATTTTGATGCAATGCCATGTAACTGAACGTTACTTTGTTAATGATGTTTGTTTGTTTTTTACTAAGTATTACATTCATTCATCATTGGGACAGCTATTTTGCATAATGCCATGACATATGCAATTTAATTTTACTAAATATGAAAATTAGTAAAATTAACTTTAAAAAATTAAGGGAGTGGTGTATGGAATTAGAATTTCGGGAAGGTATATTATATTTTCTGTGTTTTTATTTATCTTAAATATATTATTATTTGCAATAGCTTAAGGTTATTTTTCGGAATATATTTATATTCACACGAAAAATAATTACCACTTATCTAATTCATTAAAGCCTTTTGCCTGTAGAGCTTCAACTAATGATAAGCCATCAGGAAATACCAATTCCGGCGCAATTTCAAACAGTGGCCACAGCATAAAGCCGCGATTTTTCATATCGTAGTGCGGAACGGTCAGACGTTCGGTATTTATTACTTCATTACCAAACAGCATGATGTCGAGATCCAGCGTGCGCGGTCCCCAGCGTTCAGCTTTACGGACGCGACCTTGCTGCAATTCGATACGTTGTGTGTGATTGAGTAGCTCTTCAGGGGCAAGAGTGGTTTTCAGCGCGACGGCGGCATTTAAGTAATCGGGTTGATCTTGCGGCCCCAGCGGTGGGGTGCGGTAAAACGAAGAAACAGCAAGAATGCGGCTTTCTGGAATATCGCCTAATGCTTTCAGGGCAGCATTGACCTGCTCCAGCGGAGAGGCCAGATTGCTGCCTATGGCAATATACGCCACTGTCATGCGGTACCCTCACGACGCGGTGCGCGTTTGCGTGGACGACGAGTACGACGACGCGGTGACGGTTCTTCATCCAGTTCGTTAAGCATCCCTTTTTGGTCTGGTGGCGCGGAAACCTGGAACTCACCCCACCATTTCACCAGACGTTGCAGTTCAGCGTTACGCTCAACTTCGGCTCGTAAGGCCAACAGGTCGTATGCCGCACGGAACTTAGGATGCTCCAGCAGTTTCCATGCGCGTTTACCCTGACGACGGGACATACGCAACTGCAACTGCCAGATATCGCGGGTTAGCGTGGTCAGCCGTTTCGGGATCGCCAGTGAACGGCAGGCTTCGTCCAGCACGTCGTTCATCGCCAGTGCGAAAGCGTCGTGATAGGTCAGGCCGCTTTCCTGGGCGATCTTCTGTGCCGTCTCCAGCAATGGGTACCAGAACATGGCGGCAAACAGGAACGCCGGGTTCACGCGCATATCGTTATGGATACGCGTATCGGTATTCTTCAGTACCTGCTCAATAATGCGTTCCATCGGGCTGTCGCCATTTTCCGTGAAGTAGCGGGTAATGGTCGGGAACAGCGGCTGGAACAGATGATATTCACACAGCAGCTTATAGGTTTCGTAACCGTAGCCCGCTTGTAGCAGTTTAAGCGATTCTTCAAACAGGCGTGCCGGTGGGATATCGTTCAGCAGGGTAGCGAGGCGAGGGATCGGTTCTGCGGTTTCCGGGCTGATGCGCATACCCAATTTGGCGGCAAAACGTACCGCACGCAGCATACGTACCGGATCTTCACGGTAGCGCGTTTCCGGGTTACCAATCAGACGGATAACGCCGTCCTTCAGATCCTTCATGCCGCCAACGTAATCACGGACGGTAAAATCTGCCACGCTGTAATACAGGCTGTTGATAGTGAAATCGCGGCGCTGGGCGTCTTCTTCGATGGAGCCGAAAATGTTGTCGCGCAGCAACATACCGTTTTGCCCGCGTTGGGAGGTCGTGCGGTCGCTGACGTTACCTTCGTGATGTCCACGGAAGGTCGCAACTTCGATAATCTCCGGGCCAAACATCACATGAGCCAGACGGAAACGGCGACCCACCAGGCGGCAGTTACGGAACAGTTTGCGCACCTGCTCTGGCGTGGCGTTGGTGGTCACGTCAAAATCTTTCGGCTTTTTGCCAAGTAACAGGTCGCGCACGCCGCCGCCAACCAGCCAGGCTTCGTATCCCGCTTTATTGAGCCTGTACATTACCTTCAGGGCATTTTCACTGATATCTTTGCGGGAAATAGCATGCTGCTCACGCGGGATCACCGTCACCTGTGGACAGGCGACTGCCTGTTCAGCCTCGCTTTCCTCGCGGCTTAGCACCTTGCGGCAAAAATTAGCGACTCGGGTAAAAATAGTACACCTCGGTAGTGTCAAACATCATTCAGGACAAAAAAATAGCGGCTAATCATAGCTCAGCATGACGCATTTGAGAATGTTGAATTTACAATTGCCGACTCAGGCACGGCGGTCAGCGTCCAGTTTTTGACGGCTGACTGAAGGATTTGCTCGACGCTGAAATCCTGCCAGTGTGTTTCTACCTGCTGACCCAGAAAATGAAGTGCCGCGATTAACACCGGGCGCGGATCGCCTTTCGGCAACGCAGGCGCATGATTCTGCTTGGAAAGTTTAGCGCCTTGTGGATTAAGCGCCAGCGGTAAATGGATGTAATCTGGCACTTTCCAGCCAAAAAGCTGGTACAGCGAGATTTGCCGCACAGTCGGTTCGATCAAATCTGCCCCGCGGACAATTTCGCTCACGCCCTGGAAGTGATCATCCACCACCACCGCCAGGTTATAGGCAAACAAACCATCACGGCGATGAATAATAAAATCTTCCCGTGCCAGTTTTTCGTCGGCGTGAATAATGCCTCGCAGCAGGTCAGTAAACTGGGTGACCGGATGCTGCTGGCGGATACGTACTGCGGCGTTGTCTGGTCCATGATGCAAATCCCGGCAATGACCGTCGTAAATACCGCCAATGCTTTGAATACGCGCACGCGTGCAGGTGCAGTAATAACTTAGTCCTTGCTCATGTAACCAGGCGAGTGCTTCGCGATAGGCGTGGTGACGTTGCGATTGCCAGAGAACGTCGCCGTCCCAGTGCAGGCCGTAATGTTCCAGCTGGCGCAGGATAGTTTCTGCGGCACCGGGAACTTCACGAGGCGGGTCGATATCTTCAATGCGTACCAGCCAGCGACCTTGCCGGGCGCGAGCCTGCAAATAGCTGCCAAGCGCAGCAATCAGAGAACCAAAATGAAGCTCGCCGGAAGGAGAGGGGGCGAAGCGGCCAATATAGTGTGTGTCTGTCATCTCTTTGAACAAAAAATAAGGCGGGAGCATTTCCCGCCTGTGGTAAACGTGATGGAACGGCTGTAATTAGCCAGCCATCTGTTTTTCGCGAATTTCAGCCAGCGTTTTGCAGTCGATGCACAGATCGGCTGTCGGGCGCGCTTCCAGACGGCGAATACCGATTTCAACACCGCAGGATTCGCAGTAGCCGAAATCTTCGTCTTCCACTTTTTTCAGCGTCTTCTCGATCTTTTTGATCAGCTTACGCTCGCGATCGCGGTTACGCAGTTCGAGGCTGAACTCTTCTTCCTGGGCTGCACGGTCTACCGGGTCCGGGAAGTTGGCTGCTTCATCCTGCATATGTGTAACGGTGCGATCGACTTCATCCCTGAGTTGATTACGCCATGCTTCCAGAATACGACGGAAGTGCGCCAGCTGGGCTTCATTCATATACTCTTCGCCCGGCTTCTCCTGATATGGTTCCACCCCAGCGATGGCGAGAATACTCAGGGACGATGTTTTACGGTTTTGCCCTTCTTGCATGTTGCTTCTCCTTAACACGCACTATCGATCCCCATGTTCGGGGGAAAAATGAGGCCGCTATAAATAGCAGATGCTTTTCCGGATAGCAATTATCTAAACGTAACACTTGACAACTGTGTGAGGAAAAGCGTATTTGCGCACGCGACCAGAATGTAAATTAACCAGTTACTTACTCTACTACAATGTAACCGGTAGTGATTTTTTAAGAGCCATGCCTTTGGCAGAAAGTTCCGCTTTGTAAGCCAGAATTTCTACCCCCCTCTGTTGAGCTTCTGACAATAGTTGCGCGTATTTCTCATCGATGTGGCGCGCGGGTGAAAACCGTGTAATGGCTGAATGCAGCACGGCGAAAAAGATAACCGCACGCTGGCCTTCAGCCGCTACGCTCATCAACTCCCGAAGGTGTTTCTGACCTCGTTCAGTGACCGCATCGGGAAAATATCCCTGTTCGTTCTCCGCTAACGTAACCGATTTCACTTCAATATAGCAGTCTGGACGCGAATCCGCCTGCAACATAAAGTCAATACGGCTGCGTTCGGCGCCGTATTTTACTTCGCTTTTCAGCGAGCTATAGCCTGACAGCTCTGAAATTGATTCATTAAGGATAGCCTCTTTCGTCAACCTGTTAGCCCAAAGCGTATTGACGCAAATAATTGCGCCGCTCTGGCTTTGAGTTAATTCCCAGGTGTGTGGGTATTTCCGTTTGGTGTTGTCTGAAGTCGAATACCAGACGGTATCGCCAGGCGTTGCACAACCGGTCATCGCACCCGTATTCGGGCAGTGTAGCGTTAATTCGCGACCATCGGGTGTGATCACATCGGCTAAAAAACGTTTGTAACGCTGAATTAGCGTCGCGCGCTGTAGAGGGGGAGAAAATTCCATTGCGACAATCCTTGTTATTGCGTTAGCGCCCAGCGTTTTAGCGGCGTGTAGCGTGTGCGTCCACGGGCAAACGAGGAGGCGTAAAGGGTGAACTCCGTCACCGTATACGACCAGTTAAAACCTGGCGGCGGGATTGTCACCGCCTCGCTGGCGTCGCGCAATAAGGTAATATGTGGATGAAACGGACGATTGCTTTGAAAACAACCGCTGCGGGCAGCCTGTGAGCGGAGCATATTCGCCAGCTGGATTAAGCCGCGAGGCGGCTGTCGCATCCCTAACCACACCACACGCGAACGCAGCCATTGACCGGCGTCATCAAGCGTGAGTGTGAAACCAGGTTGACGAATCCGTCCGGCTAAAAGAGAAAGCGCCTTCTCTTTCTCTGCGCTCACTTCGCCTAAAAATGCCAGAGTCAGATGCAAATTATCGGCGGCGACCGGACGTCCCGCCTCAGGTGGGAAGTGTGTGGCGCGCCAGTGGATAATCTGTTCGCGGATTTCTGCAGGTAAGTCGATAGCAAAGAACAGCCGTTGCGGTTCAGACATGTGAGGCACTCGGTTATGAATTACCGCGATGCTACAATGTGGCGCGAAGAATGTTAACCCTCTGGAGCGTTTTGTGTCGTCGTTGCCCGTTGCTGCCGTCTTACCTGAGTTACTTGCTGCCCTCGATGGTGCATCGCAGGTGTTATTAAGTGCGCCGACCGGGGCCGGGAAATCAACCTGGCTGCCGCTGCAACTGCTGGCGCATCCCGGCATTAACGGGAAAATTATCCTGCTGGAGCCGCGTCGTCTGGCGGCGCGTAACGTTGCGCAACGACTGGCGGAGCTGCTTAACGAAAAGCCAGGCGATACCGTTGGCTACCGGATGCGTGCGCAAAACTGCGTCGGGCCGAATACCCGCCTGGAAGTAGTTACCGAAGGCGTGCTGACGCGGATGATCCAGCGTGACCCGGAACTGAGCGGTGTTGGATTGGTGATCCTTGATGAATTTCATGAGCGCAGCTTGCAGGCGGATTTGGCGTTGGCGCTGTTACTCGATGTGCAACAAGGTCTGCGTGATGACCTTAAACTGCTGATTATGTCGGCTACGCTGGACAACGACCGCTTGCAGCAAACGCTGCCAGAAGCGCCCGTCGTCATCTCAGAAGGGCGCTCGTTTCCGGTTGAACGCCGTTATTTGCCGCTGCCCGCTCATCAGCGTTTTGACGAAGCCGTCGCGGTTGCTACCGCCGAAATGCTGCGTCAGGAAAGTGGATCATTACTGTTATTTTTACCTGGCGTCGGAGAAATTCAGCGTGTGCAGGAACAACTGACTTCACGCATCGGCAGTGATGTGTTGCTCTGCCCGCTGTATGGCGCGTTGTCGCTGAACGATCAGCGAAAAGCGATCCTCCCGGCACCGCAAGGGATGCGTAAAGTGGTGCTGGCGACCAATATTGCTGAAACAAGTTTAACCATCGAAGGTATTCGTCTGGTGGTGGATTGTGCCCAGGAAAGGGTGGCGCGTTTTGATCCGCGTACAGGGCTTACGCGGTTGATTACTCAACGCGTTAGTCAGGCGTCGATGACGCAACGTGCCGGGCGTGCCGGGCGTCTGGAGCCGGGTATCTGCCTGCATTTAATCGCCAAAGAACAAGCAGAACGCGCTGCCGCACAAAGTGAACCGGAGATCTTACAAAGCGATCTTTCCGGTTTGCTGATGGAATTACTGCAATGGGGATGCAGCGATCCGGCGCAGATGAGCTGGATGGATCAACCGCCAACGGTGAATCTACTGGCCGCGAAACGCCTGTTACGGATGCTGGGGGCGCTGGACGGTGAACGGCTTAGTGCGCAAGGGCAAAAAATGGCAACGCTGGGTAACGATCCGCGTTTAGCGGCAATGCTGGTTAGCGCGAAGAACGACGACGAAGCTGCTACCGCGGCAAAAATTGCCGCCATTCTCGAAGAGCCGCCACGGATGGGCAATAGTGACCTGGGCGTGGCGTTTTCGCGCAATCAACCCGCCTGGCAGCAACGTAGTCAGCAACTGTTAAAACGTTTAAACGTACGCGGCGGTGAGGCAGACAGTTCGCTTATCGCGCCGCTACTTGCCGGAGCGTATGCCGATCGTATTGCTCGCCGCCGTGGGCAAGAGGGACGCTATCAACTGGCGAACGGCATGGGGGCGATGCTCGATGCCGACGATGCGCTAAGCCGCCACGAATGGTTGATCGCACCGTTATTATTGCAGGGCAGCGCCTCGCCGGATGCGCGGATTTTACTGGCGCTGCCGGTCGATATTGATGAGTTAGTACAACGCTGCCCGCAGCTGGTACAGCAGTCTGACACTGTGGAGTGGGATGACGCGCAAGGTACGCTGAAAGCCTGGCGTCGGCTGCAAATTGGTCAGTTGATGGTAAAAGTGCAACCGCTGGCGAAACCCTCGGAAGACGAGTTGCATCAGGCGATGCTTAACGGCATTCGTGATAAAGGTTTAAGCGTGCTCAACTGGACGGCGGAAGCGGAACAGCTACGCTTGCGTTTGTTATGCGCCGCAAAGTGGTTGCCGGAATATGACTGGCCAGCGGTTGATGATGAAAGTTTGTTGGCGACGCTGGAAACGTGGCTACTGCCGCATATGACAGGCGTACATTCGCTACGCGGCCTGAAATCACTCGATATTTATCAGGCACTGCGTGGATTACTTGATTGGGTAATGCAGCAACGTCTGGATAGTGAATTGCCTGCGCATTACACTGTGCCGACGGGAAGCCGGATCGCCATTCGTTACCATGAAGATAACCCGCCCGCGCTGGCGGTGAGAATGCAGGAGATGTTTGGTGAGGCCACTAATCCGACTATCGCCCAGGGGCGCGTACCGTTGGTGCTGGAGTTGCTTTCCCCTGCCCAAAGGCCGCTGCAAATCACGCGTGATTTGAGCGCCTTCTGGAAAGGAGCGTACCGTGAGGTGCAAAAAGAGATGAAAGGGCGTTATCCCAAACATGTCTGGCCGGACGACCCGGCAAACACCGCACCGACGCGACGAACGAAAAAGTATTCGTGAAGACCAAAGCAAATTTGAGAGATATCTTCTTCTGTCTTGCAACAGAAGAACAGAAAATCGGGCTTTTGCGCCTGAATATTGCGGAGAAAAAGCATGGCCGGGAATGACCGCGAGCCAATTGGACGCAAAGGGAAACCGACGCGTCCGGTCAAACAAAAGGTAAGCCGTCGTCGTTACGAAGATGACGATGATTACGACGATTATGATGACTATGAGGATGAAGAACCGATGCCGCGCAAAGGTAAGGGCAAAGGCAAAGGGCGTAAGCCTCGTGGCAAACGCGGCTGGCTATGGCTGCTGCTAAAACTGGCTATCGTTTTTGCCGTGCTGATCGCCATTTACGGCGTTTATCTCGATCAAAAAATTCGTAGCCGTATTGATGGCAAGGTCTGGCAATTGCCCGCGGCAGTTTATGGCCGAATGGTCAACCTTGAGCCAGACATGACCATCAGCAAGAACGAGATGGTGAAGCTGCTGGAGGCGACCCAGTATCGCCAGGTGTCGAAAATGACCCGTCCTGGCGAGTTTACCGTACAGGCCAACAGCATTGAGATGATCCGCCGTCCGTTTGATTTCCCGGACAGCAAAGAAGGGCAGGTGCGCGCGCGTCTGACCTTTGATGGCGATCATCTGGCGACGATCGTCAATATGGAGAACAACCGTCAGTTCGGTTTCTTCCGTCTTGATCCGCGCCTGATCACCATGATTTCTTCGCCAAACGGTGAGCAGCGTCTGTTTGTGCCGCGCAGTGGTTTCCCGGATTTGCTGGTGGATACTTTGCTGGCGACAGAAGACCGTCATTTCTACGAGCATGATGGGATCAGTCTCTACTCAATCGGACGTGCGGTGCTGGCAAACCTGACTGCCGGACGCACGGTGCAGGGGGCGAGTACGCTGACGCAACAGTTGGTTAAAAACCTGTTCCTCTCCAGCGAGCGTTCTTACTGGCGTAAAGCGAACGAAGCCTACATGGCGCTGATCATGGACGCGCGTTACAGCAAAGACCGTATTCTTGAGCTGTATATGAACGAGGTGTATCTCGGTCAGAGCGGCGACAACGAAATTCGCGGCTTCCCGCTGGCGAGCTTGTATTACTTTGGTCGCCCGGTAGAAGAATTGAGCCTCGATCAGCAGGCGCTGTTGGTGGGTATGGTGAAAGGGGCGTCCATCTACAACCCGTGGCGTAACCCGAAACTGGCGCTGGAGCGACGTAACCTGGTACTACGTTTGCTGCAACAGCAACAAATTATTGATCAAGAACTCTACGACATGCTGAGTGCGCGTCCGCTGGGTGTTCAGCCGCGCGGTGGGGTGATCTCCCCTCAGCCAGCCTTTATGCAGCTGGTGCGTCAGGAGCTGCAGGCGAAATTAGGCGATAAGGTAAAAGATCTCTCCGGCGTGAAGATCTTCACTACCTTTGACTCGGTGGCCCAGGACGCGGCAGAAAAAGCCGCCGTGGAAGGCATTCCGGCACTGAAGAAACAGCGTAAGTTGAGCGATCTTGAAACCGCGATTGTGGTTGTTGACCGCTTTAGCGGTGAAGTTCGTGCGATGGTCGGTGGTTCTGAGCCGCAGTTTGCGGGCTACAACCGTGCGATGCAGGCGCGTCGTTCGATTGGTTCCCTTGCAAAACCAGCGACTTATCTAACGGCCTTAAGCCAGCCGAAAATCTATCGTTTGAATACGTGGATTGCCGATGCGCCAATCGCGCTGCGTCAGCCGAATGGCCAGGTCTGGTCACCGCAGAACGATGATCGTCGTTATAGCGAAAGTGGCAGGGTGATGCTGGTAGATGCGTTGACCCGTTCGATGAACGTGCCGACGGTGAATCTGGGCATGGCGTTGGGGCTACCTGCGGTTACGGAGACCTGGATTAAACTGGGTGTGCCGAAAGATCAACTGAATCCAGTTCCAGCAATGTTGTTGGGGGCGTTGAACTTAACGCCAATCGAAGTGGCGCAGGCCTTCCAGACTATCGCCAGCGGTGGTAATCGTGCTCCGCTTTCCGCGCTACGTTCAGTCATCGCAGAAGACGGCAAGGTGTTGTATCAGAGCTTCCCGCAGGCGGAACGCGCTGTTCCGGCGCAGGCGGCGTATCTGACACTATGGACCATGCAGCAGGTTGTACAACGCGGTACGGGACGTCAGCTTGGGGCGAAATATCCGAACCTGCATCTGGCAGGGAAAACAGGGACTACCAACAATAACGTAGATACCTGGTTTGCGGGCATTGATGGGAGCACGGTGACCATCACCTGGGTCGGCCGTGATAACAACCAGCCGACCAAACTGTATGGTGCCAGCGGGGCAATGTCGATTTATCAGCGTTATCTGGCTAACCAGACGCCAACGCCGCTGAATCTTGTTCCGCCAGAAGATATTGCAGATATGGGCGTGGACTACGACGGCAACTTTGTTTGCAGCGGTGGCATGCGTGTCTTGCCGGTCTGGACCAGCGATCCGCAATCGCTGTGCCAGCAGAGTGAGATGCGGCAGCAACCGTCAGGCAATCCGTTTGATCAGTCTTCTCAGCCGCAGCAACAGCCGCAACAGCAACCTGCTCAGCAAGAGCAGAAAGACAGCGACGGTGTAGCCGGTTGGATTAAAGATATGTTTGGGAGTAATTAACGTCTAAGCGTGATATACCGGATGGCGAGCTGCCATCCGGTAAAATAACATCCCCTCCAAAGTATTAACCCTTTCTTTTCATCTGATTGTTTATTGACCCTTCAGGAATGCGCAGATTGCGTACCGCTTGCGAACCCGCCAGCGTTTCGAATATTATCTCATCTTTATAATAATCATTCTCGTTTACGTTATCATTCACTTTACACCAGAGAAATACCAATGGCACCTTCCAAAACTGCTCAGCCAAAACACTCACTGCGTAAAATCGCAGTTGTAGTAGCCACAGCGGTTAGCGGCATGTCTGTTTATGCACAGGCAGCGGTTGAACCGAAAGAAGACACTATCACCGTTACCGCTGCACCTGCGCCGCAAGAAAGCGCATGGGGGCCGGCTGCAACTATTGCGGCGCGACAGTCAGCTACCGGCACTAAAACCGATACGCCGATTCAAAAAGTACCTCAATCTATTTCTGTCGTCACCGCTGAAGAGATGGCGCTGCATCAGCCTAAGTCGGTGAAAGAAGCGCTTAGCTATACGCCGGGTGTCTCTGTTGGTACGCGTGGCGCATCCAACACCTATGACCACCTGATCATTCGCGGTTTTGCGGCAGAAGGCCAAAGCCAGAATAACTATCTGAATGGCCTGAAGTTGCAGGGCAACTTCTATAACGATGCGGTCATCGACCCGTATATGCTGGAACGTGCTGAAATTATGCGTGGCCCGGTTTCCGTGCTTTACGGTAAAAGCAGTCCTGGCGGTCTGTTGAATATGGTCAGCAAGCGTCCGACCACCGAACCGCTGAAAGAAGTTCAGTTTAAAGCCGGTACTGACAGCCTGTTCCAGACTGGTTTTGACTTTAGCGATGCGCTGGATGATGACGGCGTTTATTCTTATCGCCTGACCGGTCTTGCGCGTTCTGCCAATGCCCAGCAGAAAGGGTCAGAAGAGCAGCGTTATGCTATTGCACCGGCGTTCACCTGGCGTCCGGATGATAAAACCAATTTCACCTTCCTTTCTTACTTCCAGAACGAGCCGGAAACTGGTTATTACGGCTGGTTGCCGAAAGAGGGAACCGTTGAGCCGCTGCCGAACGGTAAGCGTCTGCCGACAGACTTTAACGAAGGGGCGAAGAACAACACCTATTCTCGTAACGAGAAGATGGTCGGCTACAGCTTCGATCACGAATTTAACGATACCTTTACTGTGCGTCAGAACCTGCGCTTTGCTGAAAACAAAACCTCGCAAAACAGCGTTTATGGTTACGGCGTCTGCTCCGATCCGGCGAATGCTTACAGCAAACAGTGTGCGGCATTAGCGCCAGCGGATAAAGGCCATTATCTGGCACGTAAATACGTCGTTGATGATGAGAAGCTGCAAAACTTCTCCGTTGATACCCAGTTGCAGAGCAAGTTTGCCACTGGCGATATCGACCACACTCTGCTGACCGGTGTCGACTTTATGCGTATGCGTAATGACATCAACGCCTGGTTTGGTTACGACGACTCTGTGCCACTGCTCGATCTGTACAATCCGGTGAATACCGATTTCGACTTCAATGCGAAAGACCCGGATAACTCCGGTCCGTACCGCATTCTGAATAAGCAGAAGCAAACGGGCGTTTATGTTCAGGATCAGGCGCAGTGGGATAAAGTGCTGGTCACCCTGGGCGGTCGTTACGACTGGGCAGATCAAGAATCTCTTAACCGCGTAGCGGGAACGACCGATAAACGTGATGACAAACAGTTTACCTGGCGTGGTGGTGTTAACTACCTGTTTGATAATGGTGTAACACCATACTTCAGCTATAGCGAATCGTTTGAACCTTCTTCGCAAGTTGGGAAGGATGGTAATATTTTCGCACCGTCTAAAGGTAAGCAGTATGAAGTCGGCGTGAAATATGTACCGGAAGATCGTCCGATTGTAGTTACTGGTGCCGTGTATAATCTTACTAAAACCAACAACCTGATGGCGGACCCTGAGGGTTCCTTCTTCTCGGTTGAAGGTGGCGAGATCCGCGCTCGTGGCGTAGAAATCGAAGCGAAAGCGGCGCTGTCGGCGAGTGTTAACGTAGTCGGTTCTTATACTTACACCGATGCGGAATACACTACCGATACTACCTACAAAGGCAATACGCCTGCACAGGTGCCAAAACACATGGCTTCGCTGTGGGCTGACTATACCTTCTTTGACGGTCCGCTTTCAGGTCTGACGCTGGGCACCGGTGGTCGTTATACTGGCTCCAGCTATGGTGATCCGGCTAACTCCTTTAAAGTGGGAAGTTATACGGTCGTGGATGCGTTAGTGCGTTATGATCTGGCACGAGTCGGCATGGCGGGCTCCAACGTGGCGCTGCATGTCAACAACCTGTTTGATCGTGAATACGTCGCCAGCTGCTTTAACACTTATGGTTGCTTCTGGGGCGCAGAACGTCAGGTCGTTGCAACCGCAACCTTCCGTTTCTAATTTCTCTTTTGGGGCACGGATTTCCGTGCCCGTTTCACAAGTTGGCTGTTATGCAGGAATACACGAATCATTCCGATACCACTTTTGCACTGCGTAATATCTCCTTTCGTGTGCCCGGGCGCACGCTTTTGCATCCGTTGTCGTTAACCTTTCCTGCCGGGAAAGTGACTGGTCTGATTGGTCACAACGGTTCTGGTAAATCCACTCTGCTCAAAATGCTTGGTCGTCACCAGCCACCGTCGGAAGGGGAGATTCTTCTTGATGCCCAACCGCTGGAAAGCTGGAGCAGCAAAGCGTTTGCCCGCAAAGTGGCTTATTTACCGCAGCAGCTTCCTCCGGCAGAAGGGATGACCGTGCGTGAACTGGTGGCGATTGGTCGTTACCCGTGGCATGGCGCACTAGGGCGCTTTGGTGCGGCAGATCGCGAAAAGGTCGAGGAAGCTATCTCGCTGGTTGGCTTAAAACCGCTGGCGCATCGGCTGGTCGATAGCCTTTCTGGCGGCGAACGTCAGCGGGCGTGGATCGCCATGCTGGTGGCGCAGGATAGCCGCTGTCTGTTGCTCGACGAACCGACTTCGGCGCTGGATATCGCCCACCAGGTTGATGTACTGGCGCTGGTGCATCGTTTAAGTCAGGAGCGAGGCCTGACGGTCATTGCCGTGCTGCACGATATCAATATGGCGGCGCGCTACTGTGATTATCTGGTCGCCCTGCGCGGCGGTGAAATGATTGCTCAGGGAACGCCTGCGGAAATTATGCGCGGCGAAACCCTCGAAATGATTTATGGCATCCCGATGGGTATTCTGCCGCATCCGGCGGGTGCTGCACCTGTGAGTTTTGTTTATTGATGAGCGGCTTACCTCTTATTTCGCGCCGCCGACTGTTAACGGCGATGGCGCTTTCTCCGTTGTTATGGCAGATGAATACCGCCCACGCGGCAGTTATTGATCCCAATCGTATTGTGGCACTGGAGTGGTTGCCGGTGGAGTTACTGCTGGCGCTCGGCATCGTGCCTTACGGCGTGGCGGACACCATCAACTATCGCCTGTGGGTCAGCGAACCGCCATTGCCGGACTCAGTGATTGACGTTGGTTTGCGTACAGAACCCAACCTTGAACTGCTGACCGAAATGAAACCGTCGTTTATGGTCTGGTCTGCAGGATATGGCCCTTCACCAGAAATGCTGGCACGTATTGCGCCGGGGCGCGGATTTAACTTCAGCGACGGCAAACAGCCACTGGCGATGGCGCGTAAATCACTGACGGAAATGGCAGATTTACTTAACCTGCAAAGCGCAGCAGAAACGCATTTAGCGCACTATGAAGACTTTATCCGCAGCATGAAACCCCGCTTTGTGAAGCGTGGTGCACGCCCGTTATTGCTGACGACGCTTATCGATCCGCGCCATATGTTAGTCTTCGGTCCAAACAGCTTGTTCCAGGAAATTCTCGATGAGTACGGCATCCCAAATGCCTGGCAAGGGGAAACCAACTTCTGGGGCAGTACTGCCGTCAGTATCGATCGTCTGGCAGCGTATAAAGACGTTGATGTGCTCTGTTTTGATCACGACAACAGCAAAGACATGGATGCGCTAATGGCAACCCCGCTGTGGCAGGCCATGCCGTTTGTCCGCGCCGGACGCTTTCAGCGCGTTCCGGCGGTCTGGTTCTATGGTGCTACGCTTTCTGCAATGCACTTTGTGCGTATTCTGGATAACGCCATCGGAGGTAAAGCGTGAGTAAACGAATTGCGCTTTTTCCGGTGTTATTGCTGGCGCTGCTGGTGGTTGCTGCTGCGGCGTTGACCTGGATGAACTTCTCGCAGGCGCTGCCGCGCAGCCAGTGGGCGCAGGCCACCTGGTCGCCGGATATTGACGTCATCGAGCAGATGATTTTTCACTACAGCTTGTTGCCGCGTCTGGCGATTTCGCTGCTGGTGGGCGCGGGCCTGGGGCTGGTGGGCGTGCTGTTTCAGCAAGTGCTGCGTAACCCGCTGGCGGAACCGACGACGTTGGGTGTTGCAACAGGCGCGCAACTGGGGATTACCGTCACCACGCTCTGGGCGATCCCCGGCGCGATGGCGAGCCAGTTTGCTGCGCTGGCAGGGGCTTGTGTTGTTGGCTTAATCGTCTTTGGCGTCGCGTGGGGGAAACGGCTTTCGCCGGTAACGCTGATCCTCGCGGGGCTGGTAGTGAGCCTTTATTGCGGCGCAATCAATCAGTTACTGGTTATCTTCCATCATGACCAACTGCAAAGCATGTTCCTGTGGAGCACCGGAACGCTGACGCAAACCGACTGGGGCGGCGTTGAGCGTTTATGGCCGCAGCTGCTGGGCGGCGTGATGCTGACGTTATTGCTACTTCGCCCGTTAACTCTGATGGGGCTTGATGATGGCGTGGCGCGCAATCTCGGGCTGGCCTTGTCGCTCGCTCGTCTGGCGGCGTTGTCGCTGGCGATTGTCATCAGTGCGCTGCTGGTGAACGCGGTGGGGATTATCGGCTTTATCGGTTTGTTCGCGCCACTGCTGGCGAAAATGCTGGGGGCGCGGCGTTTGTTGCCACGGTTGATGCTGGCATCGCTGATTGGTGCGTTAATTCTGTGGCTTTCTGATCAAATCATCCTCTGGCTGACTCGCGTGTGGATGGAAGTGTCCACCGGTTCGGTCACTGCGTTGATCGGTGCGCCGCTGCTACTGTGGTTGCTGCCGCGTTTACGCAGCATTAGCGCGCCGGATATGAAGGTGAACGATCGTGTCGCGACTGAACGCCAACACGTGCTGGCGTTTGCCCTCGCGGGCGGCGTGCTGCTGTTGATGGCTGTGGTGGTGGCGCTGTCGTTTGGTCGTGATGCGCACGGCTGGACGTGGGCGAGCGGGGCGTTGCTCGAGGATTTGATGCCCTGGCGCTGGCCGCGAATTATGGCGGCGCTGTTTGCGGGCGTCATGCTGGCGGTGGCGGGCTGTATTATTCAGCGGCTGACCGGAAACCCGATGGCAAGCCCGGAAGTGCTGGGGATTAGCTCCGGCGCGGCGTTTGGCGTGGTGTTAATGCTGTTTCTGGTGCCGGGTAATGCTTTTGGCTGGCTGTTACCCGCAGGCAGTCTCGGGGCGGCGGTGACGCTGTTGATCATTATGATCGCCGCCGGACGCGGTGGATTTTCCCCACACCGCATGTTACTGGCGGGGATGGCGTTAAGTACCGCGTTCACCATGCTTTTGATGATGTTGCAGGCAAGTGGTGACCCGCGAATGGCGCAAGTTCTGACCTGGATTTCCGGTTCGACCTACAACGCGACCGATGCGCAGGTCTGGCGTACCGGAATTGTGATGGTGATTTTGCTGGCGATTACCCCGCTGTGCCGCCGCTGGCTGACCATTTTACCGCTGGGTGGTGATACCGCACGAGCCGTGGGGATGGCGCTGACGCCGACGCGAATTGCGCTGCTGCTGTTAGCGGCTTGCCTGACGGCGACCGCGACAATGACCATTGGACCGTTGAGTTTTGTTGGTTTAATGGCACCGCATATTGCGCGGATGATGGGCTTTCGACGGACGATGCCACACATCGTAATTTCGGCGCTGGTGGGTGGTTTACTGCTGGTGTTCGCTGACTGGTGTGGGCGGATGGTGCTGTTTCCATTCCAGATCCCCGCGGGGCTGCTGTCGACCTTTATCGGCGCGCCATATTTTATCTATTTGTTGAGAAAGCAGAGCCGTTAATTGAATGCCTCGCCCGGTGGGCGAGGCAAAATCATCACAACTTCGCAAACACCCGACGTGCAGCATCGATGGTGTTATTGATATCTTCCATGCTGTGCGCCACAGACATAAAGCCCGCTTCAAACGCTGACGGTGCCAGATAAACACCTTCGTCCAGCATCATATGGAAGAAACGCTTAAAGCGTTCCACGTCACAGGCCATCACATCCTGATAGCACGTCACGGACTCGGCGTCGGTAAAGAAAATACCGAACATGCCGCCAACGTGGTTTACCACCAGCGGAATTCCGGCTTCTTCTGCCGCTTCCCGCAGACCTTCTGCCAGACGTGTTGTCAGCTCATCCAGCGTCTCGTGAACGCCCGGCTGTGCGACTTCATTCAGACAGGCGAAACCAGCAGCCATCGCAATCGGGTTACCGGAAAGCGTACCCGCCTGATAGACCGGACCGGTCGGGGCCAGCGCATCCATTACATCACGACGACCACCGAATGCGCCTACCGGCATTCCACCGCCGATGATTTTGCCGAGGCAGGTGAGATCCGGTTCCACACCGTAATAATCCTGTGCGCCAGCTAGCGCTACGCGGAAACCGGTCATCACTTCATCGATGATCAGCAACGCGCCAAATTCGTCGCACAGCGCGCGCAGACCTGGCAGGAACTCTGGCAGCGGTGGAACGCAGTTCATATTGCCTGCCACCGGCTCGACGATAATACAGGCAATCTCTTGCGGGTATTGCTCAAACGCGGCGCGTACAGAGGCCAGATCGTTATAAGTACAGGTTAAGGTATGTTTGGCGAAATCTGCCGGAACGCCCGGCGAATTTGGCTGGCCTAACGTGAGTGCGCCAGAACCGGCTTTCACCAGCAGGCAGTCAGCGTGACCGTGGTAACAACCTTCAAATTTAATAATTTTGTCGCGACCGGTAAAACCACGGGCCAGGCGGATGGCGCTCATCGTCGCTTCAGTGCCGGAGTTCACCATGCGCACCATATCCATGGTCGGGACCAGTTCGGTCACCAGTTGCGCCATTTTCACTTCCATTTCGGTTGGTGCACCAAAGCTTAAACCACGCTCGGCGGCTTCAATCACGGCATTGCGGATCGCCGGATGGTTATGGCCCAGCACCATCGGCCCCCAGGAACCGACATAATCGATATAGGCTTTGCCATCAACATCGTACAGATAAGCGCCGTCCGCTTTTTCGATAAACAGTGGAGTGCCGCCCACGCCAGTAAAGGCGCGAACAGGGGAGTTCACACCGCCAGGGATCAGCTCGCGCGCTGCGCTGTAAAGATTTTCAGACTTACTCATGGAGGGTTCCTGATTCGTAGAAAAAGTGAATGGCTGCTATTCTATGTTATTCATAACAAGTTAAATACTCGTCAAACATCAGACTGCTTGTACTGGTGCAATCCTGATTTCTTAGAGTATAAAAGTTTTGTGCATTTGAAACATTACGCTTTGCAAAGGATTTTCATGGAACGTGCGAGTAAAATGCCGTCATCTTATTTGTATGACCAATAAGTGATCATTGGATGAAAACTGATACTCCCTCTTTAGAAACACCGCAGGCCGCGCGCCTGCGACGCAGACAACTGATTCGCCAACTTCTTGAGCGCGATAAAACCCCGTTAGCCATTTTGTTTATGGCGGCAGTCGTCGGCACGCTTGTCGGGCTGGCTGCGGTTGCTTTTGACAAAGGTGTCGCCTGGTTGCAGAACCAACGTATGGGGGCACTGGTACATACTGCTGATAATTATCCGCTTCTGTTAACCGTCGCTTTTCTCTGTTCGGCGGTGCTGGCGATGTTCGGCTACTTTTTGGTGCGCAAATACGCGCCGGAAGCAGGTGGTTCGGGGATCCCGGAAATTGAAGGGGCGCTGGAAGATCAACGTCCCGTTCGCTGGTGGCGTGTGTTGCCGGTGAAATTCTTTGGCGGGCTGGGGACACTCGGCGGAGGCATGGTGTTGGGGCGCGAAGGGCCAACCGTGCAGATAGGCGGCAATATCGGGCGGATGGTACTCGATGTTTTCCGCCTGAAAGGTGACGAAGCTCGTCATACGCTGTTGGCAACCGGTGCTGCTGCGGGGCTGGCTGCGGCCTTTAACGCGCCGCTGGCGGGTATTTTGTTTATTATCGAAGAGATGCGTCCGCAGTTTCGCTATACGTTAATTTCGATTAAAGCGGTATTTATTGGCGTCATTATGTCGACCATTATGTACCGGATTTTTAATCATGAAGTTGCGTTGATTGACGTCGGTAAACTTTCTGATGCGCCGCTTAATACGCTGTGGCTTTATCTGATCCTCGGTATTATTTTTGGCATTTTCGGCCCTATTTTTAATAAATGGGTGCTGGGGATGCAGGATTTGCTGCACCGTGTGCACGGTGGCAATATTACCAAATGGGTACTGATGGGTGGTGCGATTGGCGGTCTGTGTGGATTGCTGGGGTTTGTGGCACCAGCAACTTCGGGCGGCGGTTTTAACCTGATTCCTATCGCTACAGCGGGGAATTTCAGCATGGGAATGCTGGTGTTTATCTTCGTCGCGCGGGTCATTACCACCTTACTCTGCTTCTCTTCCGGCGCGCCGGGCGGTATTTTTGCCCCGATGCTGGCGCTGGGTACTGTGCTGGGAACCGCTTTCGGAATGGTTGCCGTTGAGTTGTTTCCGCAATATCACCTTGAGGCGGGGACGTTTGCTATTGCCGGAATGGGGGCGTTACTGGCGGCATCTATTCGCGCGCCGTTAACGGGGATCATTCTGGTTCTGGAAATGACCGATAACTACCAGCTCATTTTGCCAATGATTATTACCGGTCTTGGCGCAACACTATTAGCACAATTTACCGGTGGGAAACCGCTATACTCGGCGATTCTTGCGCGCACGCTGGCAAAACAGGAAGCTGAGCAACTGGCGCGAAGCAAGGCCGCATCAGCCCGCGAGAATACTTGAACGAAATACCAGGGTATTAGATAATGGCGATTATTATTGGGTTAGAATTTGCCCAATTGCCGATGTCGTTTGGAGCAAAATATGAGTGATGACGTAGCACTGCCGCTGGAGTTTACCGACGCAGCAGCCAACAAAGTTAAAAGCCTGATCGCTGACGAAGATAACCCGAATCTGAAATTACGCGTGTATATCACCGGTGGCGGTTGCAGCGGCTTCCAGTATGGTTTCACCTTTGATGATCAGGTGAACGAAGGCGATATGACCATCGAAAAACAGGGCGTTGGCTTGGTGGTTGATCCGATGAGCCTGCAATATCTGGTCGGCGGTTCCGTTGACTATACCGAAGGTCTGGAAGGTTCTCGTTTCATCGTGACCAACCCGAACGCGAAAAGCACCTGCGGTTGCGGTTCTTCCTTTAGTATCTAATCTGCTGTTCATGTGCCGGATAAACTATCCGGCACATCTTCTCTCTTCAACGACCATTCTCATCCAGCGCAAACGTCGGTAGCTTAAGATGCCAACGAATAGCCGCCAGCCGAATCAATAGCGTCACGACCATGCCCATCATACTGGCTGTTTCCAGTGGTACGGAAAATGTGTAATAAGCCGTAGCGTGGACAATACCGCCGATAATACAGGCAGTTGCGTAGATTTCTGTACGTAAAATCATGGGGATTTCGCGGGCCAGTACATCACGAATGATCCCGCCGCCAACGCCAGTAATGACGCCCATACAAACCGCGATTAACGGACCGGCTTCCGCATTAAAGGCTTTATTCACGCCAATGCCGACAAACACCGCCAGACCAACGGCGTCCAGCACCGGCAACATCCATTTTGGTAAGCGTCTTGGCTGGCGCACCAGCACGATGGTCAGCATGCTGGTGACCATTGCAACGACCAGATCGGTGGGATCTTTCACCCAAAATACCGGGCCGTGATCCAGCGCCATGTCGCGAATTGTTCCGCCGCCTACTGCGGTAACCACGCCCAGTACCAGAACACCAAAAGGGTCCATACGCAATTTTCCGGCTAACAAAACGCCAGAGATAGCAAATACCGCTGTGCCGACTATATCCAGCCAATAGACGAGCATTGTTCAATCCCCACTGAGCACCTGAAAAGGTCAGGCACTAATCTACCTGTGAAAGCGCATTACAGAGCTGTTGTGCAGCGAGGATAATACGTGGGCTTGCACGTTCAAACCAGTCACTCGTGAGAGGAATAACGGGAATTTTGAGCTGTTCACCCCAGTATTGTTTGATTTTAGGAATTTGGTCCGGTCCGCCTGTAATGACAATCGCCTGTGGCGAGCGTGCTAACACCTGTTCACGGCTAACTTGCGGCCAGGGAACCCGGCTGTCTTTAAAGATGTTTTCTCCGCCACAAACTTCGAGTACCTGGTTTTGAATCGACTCTTTTCCACTGGTAAATGGCGGATTAATGCCGAATTGCAGAAAAACACGTTTTTTAGGTTTATCAGCATATTGCGCTTTCAATTGCGCGTACTGATCCAGCAGGGATTGCGCGGCTTGTTCGGCCTTATCCGGTTGCGGACTCCAGGGGGCCAGTTGACGTAACGCATTGGCAATTTGTTCAATGCTTGTCGCATCGACCCACATCACTTTTATTCCCAGCGAAGCCAGCTGGTCAACCTGCCGCTCGGCATTACCTCCACGCCAGGCAATCACCAGATCGGGTTTCAGCGCGACAATGCGTTCCAGATTCATCCCCTGCCAGGTGGAAACCTGCTCAATCTTTTGCGCTTGTGGAGGATAGTCGGAATAGCTGCTGACCCCAACCGGCGTGATCCCGGCGGCAAAGGCAAGTTCAGTGTTGGCGGGAGAAAGCGTGATGACGCGCGGCGCGGCATTGAGCCACAGCGGCGCGAGAAAAGACAGGGCGACCAGCGCCCTGAACAGTGACTTAGCCATGTGCCAGTTTCTGCACCAGTGACTCAACCATCAGGCTGGACTGTTTAGCGGCAACAGCCAGGAACTCATCGAAGCTAAGATGAGACTGTTGATCGGCCACGTCGGAGATGGCGCGTACTACGACAAACGGGACGTTGAAATTGTGGCAGACATGGGCGATTGCCGTCGCTTCCATCTCTACAGCAATGGCCTGTGGGAAGTTGTGGCGGATTTTCGCCAGACCAACAGAACCGTTGATGAAAGCGTCGCCGCTAACAATCAGGCCACGTACAGCGTTAAGATTCAGTTCGGCAATGCAGGCCTCAGCGGCAGCGATCAGTTTATCGTCAGCTTTGAAGCCTGCCGGGCAGCCTGGTAACTGACCGTATTCATAACCAAATGCCGTGACATCCGCGTCGTGATAACGCGCTTCGTCCGAGACAACGATATCGCCCACTTTCAGCGTTGGTGCCAGGCCACCGGCAGAACCGGTGTTAATAATCACATCTGGCTTGCAGTGTTCCAACAGCAAAGTGGCACCCAGCGCCGCAGCGACTTTACCGATGCCCGATTTCAGAAGCGCAACCTCGGTTCCATTCAGTTGGCCGGTATAGATTTCGCAACCGCCCAGACTGATAGTTTGACGGTTTTCGATTTTGTCACGCAGCAGCGTAACTTCTTCTTCCATTGCACCAATGATGCCGATTTTCATAGATTTACTCGCGATAAGCCCGATTTGAAGGCATAGTTTACCATGCGCTTACGGGGAAGCGTATTTCTCACGCGGGAGAGGACATGGCACAGATTGATTTCCGAAAAAAAATAAACTGGCATCGTCGTTACCGTTCACCGCAGGGCGTTAAAACCGAACATGAGATTCTGCGGATCTTCGAGAGCGATCGCGGGCGTATCATCAACTCTCCGGCAATTCGTCGTCTGCAACAAAAGACCCAGGTTTTTCCACTGGAGCGCAATGCCGCCGTGCGCACGCGTCTTACCCACTCGATGGAAGTCCAGCAGGTGGGGCGCTACATCGCCAAAGAAATTTTAAGCCGTCTGAAAGAGCTTAAATTACTGGAGGCGTATGGTCTCGATGAACTGACCGGGCCCTTTGAAAGCATTGTTGAGATGTCATGCCTGATGCACGATATCGGCAATCCGCCGTTTGGTCATTTTGGCGAAGCGGCGATAAATGACTGGTTTCGCCAGCGTTTGTACCCGGAAGATGCCGAAAGCCAGCCTCTGACTGACGATCGCTGCAGCGTGGCGGCACTACGTTTACGGGACGGGGAAGAACCGCTTAACGCGCTGCGGCGCAAGATTCGTCAGGACTTATGTCATTTTGAAGGTAACGCACAGGGTATTCGTTTGGTGCATACATTGATGCGGATGAATCTCACCTGGGCACAGGTTGGCGGTATTTTAAAATATACCCGTCCGGCGTGGTGGCGTGGCGAAACGCCTGAGACACATCACTATTTAATGAAAAAGCCGGGTTATTATCTTTCTGAAGAAGCCTATATTGCCCGGTTGCGTAAAGAACTTAATTTGGCGCTTTACAGTCGTTTTCCGTTAACGTGGATTATGGAAGCTGCCGACGACATCTCCTATTGTGTGGCAGACCTTGAAGATGCGGTAGAGAAAAGGATATTTACCGTTGAGCAGCTTTATCATCATTTGCACGAGGCGTGGGGCCAGCATGAGAAAGGTTCGCTCTTTTCGCTGGTGGTTGAAAATGCCTGGGAAAAATCACGCTCAAATAGTTTAAGCCGCAGTACGGAAGATCAGTTTTTTATGTATTTACGGGTAAACACCCTAAATAAACTGGTACCCTACGCGGCACAACGATTTATTGATAATCTGCCTGCGATTTTCGCCGGAACGTTTAATCATGCATTATTGGAAGATGCCAGCGAATGCAGCGATCTTCTTAAGCTATATAAAAATGTCGCTGTAAAACATGTGTTTAGCCATCCAGATGTCGAGCAGCTTGAATTGCAGGGCTATCGGGTCATTAGCGGATTATTAGAGATTTATCGTCCTTTATTAAACCTGCCGTTATCAGACTTTACTGAACTGGTAGAAAAAGAACGGGTGAAACGTTTCCCTATTGAAACGCGCTTATTCCACAAACTCTCGACGCGCCATCGGCTGGCCTATGTCGAGGCTGTCAGTAAATTACCGTCAGATTCTCCTGAGTTTCCGCTATGGGAATATTATTATCGTTGCCGCCTGCTGCAGGATTATATCAGCGGTATGACCGACCTCTATGCGTGGGATGAATACCGACGTCTGATGGCCGTAGAACAATAACCAGGCTTTTGTAAAGACGAACAATAAATTTTTACCTTTTGCAGAAACTTTAGTTCGGAACTTCGCGCTATAAAACGAATCTGAAGAACACAGCAATTTTGCGTTATCTGTTAATCGAGACTGAAATACATGAAAAAAACCACATTAGCACTGAGTGCACTGGCTCTGAGTTTAGGTTTGGCGTTATCTCCGCTCTCTGCAACGGCGGCTGAGACTTCTTCAGCAACGACAGCCCAGCAGATGCCAAGCCTTGCACCGATGCTCGAAAAGGTGATGCCTTCAGTGGTCAGCATTAACGTAGAAGGTAGCACAACCGTTAATACGCCGCGTATGCCGCGTAATTTCCAGCAGTTCTTCGGTGATGATTCTCCGTTCTGCCAGGAGGGTTCTCCGTTCCAGAGCTCTCCGTTCTGCCAGGGGGGCCTGGGCGGTAATGGCGGCGGCCAGCAACAGAAATTCATGGCGCTGGGTTCCGGCGTTATCATTGATGCCGATAAAGGCTATGTCGTCACCAACAACCACGTTGTTGATAACGCGACGGTGATTAAAGTCCAACTGAGCGATGGTCGTAAGTTCGACGCGAAGATGGTTGGCAAAGATCCGCGCTCTGATATCGCGCTGATCCAGATCCAGAACCCGAAAAACCTGACCGCAATTAAGATGGCGGATTCTGATGCGCTGCGCGTGGGTGATTACACCGTAGCAATTGGTAACCCGTTCGGCCTGGGCGAGACAGTAACTTCCGGGATTGTCTCTGCGCTGGGACGTAGCGGCCTGAACGCTGAAAACTACGAAAACTTCATCCAGACCGATGCAGCGATCAACCGGGGTAACTCAGGTGGTGCGTTGGTTAACCTGAACGGCGAACTGATCGGTATCAACACCGCGATCCTCGCACCGGACGGCGGAAACATCGGTATCGGTTTTGCTATCCCGAGCAACATGGTGAAAAACCTGACCTCGCAGATGGTGGAATACGGCCAGGTGAAACGTGGTGAGTTGGGTATTATGGGGACTGAGCTGAACTCCGATCTGGCGAAAGCGATGAAAGTTGACGCCCAGCGCGGTGCTTTCGTAAGCCAGGTTCTGCCGAATTCTTCCGCCGCGAAAGCGGGCATTAAAGCGGGTGATGTGATCACCTCACTGAACGGTAAGCCAATCAGCAGCTTTGCCGCACTGCGTGCTCAGGTGGGCACTATGCCGGTAGGTAGCAAACTGACCCTGGGCTTACTGCGCGACGGGAAGCAGGTTAACGTGAACCTGGAACTTCAGCAGAGCAGCCAGAATCAGGTTGATTCCAGCACCATCTTCAACGGCATTGAAGGCGCTGAGATGAGCAACAAAGGTAAAGATCAGGGCGTGGTGGTGAACAACGTGAAAACGGGCACTCCGGCTGCGCAGATCGGCCTGAAGAAAGGTGATGTGATTATTGGCGCGAACCAGCAGGCAGTGAAAAACATCGCTGAACTGCGTAAAGTTCTCGACAGCAAACCGTCTGTGCTGGCACTGAACATTCAGCGCGGCGACAGCACCATCTACCTGTTAATGCAGTAATCTCCCTCAACCCCTTCCTGAAAACGGGAAGGGGTTCTCCTTACAATCTGTGAACTTCACCACAACTCCATACATCTTCATCATCCTTTGGGCATTTGCACAATGCCGTACGTTACGTACTTCCTTATGCTAAGCCGTGCATAATGGAGGACTTATGGCTGGCTGGCATCTTGATACCAAAATGGCGCAGGATATCGTGGCACGTACCATGCGCATCATCGATACCAATATCAACGTAATGGATGCCCGCGGGCGAATTATCGGCAGCGGCGATCGTGAGCGTATTGGTGAATTGCACGAAGGAGCATTGCTGGTACTTTCACAAGGACGAGTCGTCGATATCGATGACGCGGTGGCACGTCATCTGCACGGTGTGCGGCAGGGGATTAATCTACCGTTACGGCTGGAAGGTGAAATTGTCGGCGTAATTGGCCTGACAGGTGAACCAGAGAATCTGCGTAAATATGGCGAACTGGTCTGCATGACGGCTGAAATGATGCTGGAACAGTCGCGGTTGATGCACCTGTTGGCGCAGGATAGCCGTTTGCGGGAAGAACTGGTGATGAACCTCATTCAGGCTGAGGAGAATACTCCCGCACTTACTGAATGGGCGCAACGGCTGGGGATCGATCTCAATCAACCGCGAGTGGTGGCTATTGTTGAGGTCGACAGCGGTCAGCTTGGCGTGGACAGCGCAATGGCGGAGTTACAGCAACTGCAAAATGCGCTGACTACGCCCGAGCGTAATAATCTGGTGGCGATTGTCTCGCTAACCGAAATGGTGGTGTTGAAACCGGCGTTGAACTCTTTTGGGCGCTGGGACGCAGAAGATCATCGTAAGCGAGTTGAACAACTGATTACCCGCATGAAAGAGTATGGCCAGTTGCGTTTTCGCGTTTCGCTGGGCAACTATTTTACCGGTCCTGGCAGTATTGCCCGATCCTATCGTACGGCGAAAACGACGATGGTGGTGGGGAAACAGCGGATGCCAGAAAGTCGCTGCTATTTTTATCAGGATCTGATGTTACCTGTGTTACTCGACAGTTTGCGTGGCGACTGGCAGGCCAACGAACTGGCGCGACCGCTGGCGCGGCTGAAAGCGATGGACAATAACGGCTTGCTGCGGCGAACGCTGGCGGCGTGGTTTCGCCACAATGTGCAACCGCTGGCAACGTCAAAGGCGTTGTTTATTCATCGTAATACTCTGGAATATCGGCTTAATCGTATATCGGAACTGACCGGGCTTGATTTGGGTAATTTTGATGACAGGTTGCTGCTGTATGTGGCGTTACAACTGGATGAAGAGCGGTAGGTCGATTACAAAATTACAGCCGGGTGAGACTTTACCCGGCCACAGAATGGCATTATTTACGCGTCAGTTTTTCCAGATCGGCTTCAATCTCGCTGATCTTATTGGTTACTACTGACTCCAGGTGACGTAAGTCGTCGAGGATCTTACGCTTAAGATCAACTTCGCTGCGGTCACGCTGGCAGATTTGATCAAGCTCATCAATGATATACCGTAGATTCGGGCTAATTTCCTGGACTTCTTTATAACCCTGACCCACACCATCAGCGACGACCGTTTTACGCTGACGCGGGTATTTAAACTTCACGCTCTTGGCGAAAAACTCGCCTTTGTCTTTCTGGAAATAGATTTTCAGAATATCGTTGTTGGCTTCCTGCCGGAGGCTGTAACGATCAATTTCTTCAGGATTGGTAATACCCAGACTTTTCAGATTGTCGTACATAGCGTTACCTCAAAATGAGTCAGTAAATTGTGCTTATTTTAGCATTTGGCCTGGCCCGCCCGGCTCGACTGTGATCGCAGAAAGCCTTTTTCTTCCAGACTTCTATCATGGCGTAAAAATCAAAAAATTACCTGCTTTATTGTGGTGATATTCCATGGAATGGATTAGCACATTTATCTTCATTTTGCGAATTACATGACAGTCCGAAACAAGATGAAAAAGTATTTAAAAAAAAGGGGGAGGAGGAAGAATGAGTAGGACGAATTATTCTGAGCCAGAAAGCAATCGGGCAGCGTCGTGCTGCCCGTGTACATACTTTTAGTCGATGGTACGCAGCAGTTCGTTAATACCAACTTTGCCGCGAGTTTTCGCGTCAACTTTCTTAACGATAACTGCACAGTAGAGGCTGTATTTGCCATCTTTCGACGGCAGATTACCTGAAACAACCACAGACCCTGCCGGAACGCGACCGTAGTGGATTTCGCCGGTTTCACGGTCATAAATACGGGTGCTCTGACCAATGTATACGCCCATAGAGATGACGGAACCTTCTTCGACAATCACCCCTTCAACCACTTCAGAGCGTGCGCCGATGAAGCAGTTATCTTCAATAATGGTCGGGTTAGCCTGCAGCGGCTCCAGCACGCCGCCGATACCCACGCCACCGGAAAGGTGGACGTTTTTACCAATCTGCGCACAGGAACCGACGGTCGCCCAGGTATCAACCATGGTGCCTTCATCAACATATGCGCCGATGTTGACGTAAGACGGCATCAGCACGGTGTTACGGGCAATGAACGCGCCCTGACGCACTGCCGCTGGTGGCACGACGCGGAAGCCTTCTTTCTGGAAACGTGCTTCATCGTAGTTAGCGAATTTCATCGGCACTTTGTCGAAGTAGCGGCTTTCTGCCCCTTCGATCACCTGATTATCATTAATACGGAAAGAGAGCAGCACCGCTTTTTTCAACCACTGATGCGTCACCCACTGACCGTCAATTTTTTCCGCTACACGCAGTGCGCCGGAATCCAGCAGGGCGATCACCTGATTTACCGCTTCGCGGGTAACGGTGTCTGCATTGGCTGGCGTGATCTCGGCACGGCGTTCAAAAGCGGTTTCAATAATGTTCTGTAACTGCTGCATTGTTAAACTCTTTTCATATCAGTAAACACATCACCCTTTATCGTTTGGATTGAGGGCCTCTGTCAACCGCTGATGCACTTCCTGCTGCAACTCGTTATTAAGCGCACGCCGGTCAGCGGTGGCAATTATGAATAAATCTTCTACTCGCTCGCCAATGGTTGTAATTCGGGCGCCATGAAGCGAAATTCCCAGATCGGCAAAAATTTTCCCGACTCGCGCCAGCAGTCCAGGTTGGTCGAGGGCGATCAGTTCGAGGAACGATTTGCGGTCGGTATGGGTCGGCAAAAACGTCACTTCGGTTTCAACAGTAAAATGGCGCAATTTAGCGGGTTGGCGACGGGGCTGCGGTGGCTGCCAGCTACTTTGTGTCAGTACTTGCTCCAGACCAAACCGAATAACCTCATGACGATCTGCGGATAGCGGGCTACCATCGGGTTCCAGCACTATAAAGGTATCCATCGCCATACCGTCGCGAGTGGTGAAAATTTGTGCGTCGTGAACACTTAAATTGCGGCGGTCTAATTCGGCACAGACGGCGGCAAACAGATAGGGGCGGTCCGGGCTCCAGATAAAAATCTCGGTGCCTCCACGCGTAGCCTGCGGGCTAAGCAGTACCAGCGGTTTGCTTAAATCATGCTGTAATAAATGGCGTGCGTGCCAGGCCAGTTGATTTGGGCTATGGCGGACAAAATAGTTAGCGCGACAGCGTGACCAAATTTGGTGCAGCGCCTCTTCGTCGATGTTATCCATGCGCAGTAGCGCCAGCGCCTGGAGTTGGTGATGGCGAACCCGTTCGCGCATATCCGGCGTGTTTTGCATTCCGCGTCGTAGCTGCTTTTCGGTGGCAAAATAGAGTTCGCGCAACAGACTTTGCTTCCAGCTATTCCACAGTGTTTCGTTGGTGGCGCAAATGTCAGCCACTGTCAGGCATACCAGATAGCGCAGACGATTTTCCGTTTGAACTTCTTCGGCAAACTGCTTGATGACTTCCGGGTCCTGAATATCGCGGCGCTGAGCGGTCACCGACATCAGCAAGTGCTGGCGAACCAGCCATGCGACCAGCTGTGTTTCGCGTGAGTTCAGCCCGTGGAGTTCGGCAAAATGCACTACATCCTGAGCACCGAGAATGGAGTGGTCGCCGCCGCGTCCTTTGGCGATATCGTGAAACAGCGCGGCGATGAAAATCAGCTCAGTTGACGGCAGGCGCGGCCAGACGTCCACACACAACGGATGGCGCTGGCGCGTTTCTTCACTGGCAAAACTCTCCAGTTTCAGCATCACGCGGATAGTATGTTCATCCACCGTGTAGGCATGGAACAGGTCAAACTGCATCTGCCCGACGATATGCGACCATTGCGGCATATACGCGCCGAGCACGCTATGGCGATGCATTGGCAATAGCCCGCGCCGCACCGCTCCGGGGTGACGCAGAATGCTCAAAAACAGTTTTCGCGCTTCCGGAATATTACACAGAGGTTGTTGCAGATGGCGACGGGCGTGGCGTAACTGGCGTAGCGTGGTGGAGTAAATGCCGGTGATCGCACTGTTGCGCACCATGGTGTAGAACATACGCAAGATGGCTTCCGGCTGGCGCATAAATAGTGTTTCATCACGCAGGTCGATCAGCGTTCCGCGTAGCTGAAACTCATCGTCGATTGGACGTGGTTTTTCGTCGGCGGGAAGGGCGAGGATGGCTTCATCGAACAGTTGCAGCAGCATCTGGTTGAGTTCACTGACGCGGCGTGTAACGCGGAAGTAATCCTTCATCATCCGCTCGACCGGTTCGTTACCTTCACCACTGTAATTCAAACGCTGGGCGACGCTAAGCTGGCGATCGAATAACAGGCGATTATCGTAACGACTGACGACCAGATGCAGGGCAAAGCGAATGCGCCACAATATATGCAGGCATTCGTTTAATTCCGCTCTCTCCGCAGAGGTTAAGAAGCCAAACCCTACCATTTCATCCAGCGATGTTGCTCCAAAATGACGGCGGGCCACCCATTGCAGAGTGTGGATATCGCGCAAGCCGCCGGGGCTACTTTTGATGTCTGGTTCAAGGTTGTAGCTGGTGCCGTGGTAACGCTGATGGCGCTGGTTCTGTTCTTCAACTTTCGCCGCGTAGAACTTGTCGGAAGGCCAGAATCCTTCGCTAAAAATATGTTTTTGCAGTTCGAGGAACAGCGCAACATCGCCAATTAATAAGCGGGATTCGATTAAATTAGTGGCGACGGTTAAATCCGATAACCCTTCCAGCATGCACTCTTCAAGCGTGCGCACGCTATGACCCACTTCCAGCTTTACATCCCAGAGCAGCGTTAACAGCTCGCCCACTTTTTGCGCCTGATCGTCCGGGAGCTTTTTACGGCTTAAAATCAGTAAATCGATGTCAGAAAGTGGATGCAGCTCGCCACGACCGTAGCCACCGACGGCGACCAATGCCAGGTCGGCAATCTGGCTGAATCCCGCTTCAATCCATAATCGTTGAAGGAGCTGGTCGATAAACTCGGTACGCGCCTCAATCAACTGTTCTGCGGAGATACCATTGTCAAAGGCATCACCCAGCCAACGCTGGAAAGTATCGATATGGGCTTTTATCCCACCGACGGTTAATTCATCACGGGGCCAGGCGCATGGATTTTGCGGTTGACCGGGCAGGGTGGGGAGAGCGGTGTTTGCGTACTGTTCTGGAAGGGTATTCATTGTGCGCCACCCATAAGATTAAATTATTGCATTAAAAAAGCCGGCATTCGCCGGCTTCATTTTATTCGTCGTGCGAGATTATCGCCGGGATGGTGTCATCCTTGCGTAGCGTCAGAATTTCGCAGCCGTTATCAGTCACCACAATAGTATGCTCATATTGTGCAGACAAGCTGCGATCTTTGGTTTTTACCGTCCAGCCATCTTTCATGGTGCGGATCTCTTTTTTACCCGCGTTGACCATTGGCTCGATGGTGAACGTCATCCCCGGTTTCAGCACGACGTTGGTTTCACGGGAGTCATAGTGCAGCACCTGCGGTTCTTCGTGGAAGCCGCGACCAATACCGTGTCCACAATATTCACGAACGACGGAGAAGCCTTCTGCTTCGACAAATTTCTGAATTGCCGCACCGATTTCGCGCAGATTAATGCCAGGTTTTACCATGCGTAGCGCCAGGTACAGGCTTTCTTGCGTGATGCGGCACAGACGTTCGCCCATGATGGTCGGCTTACCGACGATAAACATTTTCGAGGTATCGCCGTGGAAACCATCTTTGATTACGGTGACATCAATGTTAACGATATCGCCATCTTTCAGCAGCTTGGCGTCGTCCGGGATACCGTGGCACACCACTTCATTAATAGAGATGCAAACGGATTTCGGATAGCCGTGATAGCCGAGGCAGGCAGAAACCGCGTGTTGTTCATTAACAATGTAATCATTACAGATGCGATCCAGCTCGCCGGTGCTGACGCCCGGTTTAACATACGGTTCGATCATCTCCAGCACTTCGGCAGCCAGTCGGCCAGCGACGCGCATTTTTTCGATATCTTCTGGGGTCTTGATTGAGATAGCCATTAATTCTGTCCATCAGCGTCGGTGATACCGACAATATATATGTAAGTGCCGTCAATGGTATCACACCCGGGCAAATTGAGAATCATTCTGAATTTCGCCAAACGTGCCACTGAAGGTTTTCTATAATAGAAAATTCAACGTCTGATGCTGTACACAGCGCCAACAATTATTGGTGTCCACGACGTATTTGTGGTATAAAGCGCGCCGGACTTCCGATCCATTTCGTATACACAGACTGGACGGAAGCGACAATCTCACTTTGTGTAACAACACACACGTATCGGCACATATTCCGGGGTGCCCTTTGGGGTCGGTAATATGGGATACGTGGAGGCATAACCCCAACTTTTATATAGAGGTTTTAATCATGGCAACTGTTTCCATGCGCGACATGCTCAAGGCTGGTGTTCACTTCGGTCACCAGACCCGTTACTGGAACCCGAAAATGAAGCCGTTCATCTTCGGTGCGCGTAACAAAGTTCACATCATCAACCTTGAGAAAACTGTACCGATGTTCAACGAAGCTCTGGCTGAACTGAACAAGATTGCTTCTCGCAAAGGTAAAATCCTTTTCGTTGGTACTAAACGCGCTGCAAGCGAAGCGGTGAAAGACGCTGCTCTGAGCTGCGACCAGTTCTTCGTGAACCATCGCTGGCTGGGCGGTATGCTGACTAACTGGAAAACCGTTCGTCAGTCCATCAAACGTCTGAAAGACCTGGAAACTCAGTCTCAGGACGGTACTTTCGACAAGCTGACCAAGAAAGAAGCGCTGATGCGCACTCGTGAGCTGGAGAAACTGGAAAACAGCCTGGGCGGTATCAAAGACATGGGCGGTCTGCCGGACGCTCTGTTTGTAATCGATGCTGACCACGAACACATTGCTATCAAAGAGGCAAACAACCTGGGTATTCCGGTATTTGCTATCGTTGATACCAACTCTGATCCGGACGGTGTTGACTTCGTTATCCCGGGTAACGACGACGCAATCCGTGCTGTGACCCTGTACCTGGGCGCTGTTGCTGCAACCGTACGTGAAGGCCGTTCTCAGGATCTGGCTTCCCAGGCGGAAGAAAGCTTCGTAGAAGCTGAGTAATAAGGCACGCTCGTACGAGCCCTTATAGACCAGGTAGTACACGTTTGGTTAGGGGGCCTGCATATGGCCCCCTTTTTCACTTTTATATCTGTGCGGTTTAATGCCGGGCAGATCACATCTCCGAGGATTTTAGAATGGCTGAAATTACCGCATCCCTGGTAAAAGAGCTGCGTGAGCGTACTGGCGCAGGCATGATGGATTGCAAAAAAGCACTGACTGAAGCTAACGGCGACATCGAGCTGGCAATCGAAAACATGCGTAAGTCCGGTGCTATTAAAGCAGCGAAAAAAGCAGGCAACGTTGCTGCTGATGGCGTGATCAAAACCAAAATCGACGGCAACTACGGCATCATTCTGGAAGTTAACTGCCAGACTGACTTCGTTGCAAAAGACGCTGGTTTCCAGGCGTTCGCAGACAAAGTTCTGGACGCAGCTGTTGCTGGCAAAATCACTGACGTTGAAGTACTGAAAGCACAGTTCGAAGAAGAACGTGTTGCGCTGGTAGCGAAAATTGGTGAAAACATCAACATTCGCCGCGTTGCTGCGCTGGAAGGCGACGTTCTGGGTTCTTATCAGCACGGTGCGCGTATCGGTGTTCTGGTTGCTGCTAAAGGCGCTGACGAAGAGCTGGTTAAACACATCGCTATGCACGTTGCTGCAAGCAAGCCAGAATTCATCAAACCAGAAGACGTATCCGCTGAAGTGGTAGAAAAAGAATACCAGGTACAGCTGGATATCGCGATGCAGTCTGGTAAGCCGAAAGAAATCGCAGAGAAAATGGTTGAAGGCCGCATGAAGAAATTCACCGGCGAAGTTTCTCTGACCGGTCAGCCGTTCGTTATGGAACCAAGCAAAACTGTTGGTCAGCTGCTGAAAGAGCATAACGCTGAAGTGACTGGCTTCATCCGCTTCGAAGTGGGTGAAGGCATCGAGAAAGTTGAGACTGACTTTGCAGCAGAAGTTGCTGCGATGTCCAAGCAGTCTTAATTATCGAAAAGGAGCCGCCTGAGGGCGGCTTCTTTTTGTGCCCATCTTGTAAATTCAGCTAACCCTTGTGGGGCTGCGCTGAAAAGCGACGTACAATGTCGCTAGTATTAATTCATTTCAATCGTTGACAGTCTCAGGAAAGAAACATGGCTACCAATGCAAAACCCGTCTATAAACGCATTCTGCTTAAGTTGAGTGGCGAAGCTCTGCAGGGCACTGAAGGCTTCGGTATTGATGCAAGCATACTGGATCGCATGGCTCAGGAAATCAAAGAACTGGTTGAACTGGGTATTCAGGTTGGTGTGGTGATTGGTGGGGGTAACCTGTTCCGTGGCGCTGGTCTGGCGAAAGCGGGTATGAACCGCGTTGTGGGCGACCACATGGGGATGCTGGCGACCGTAATGAACGGCCTGGCAATGCGTGATGCACTGCACCGCGCCTATGTGAACGCTCGTCTGATGTCCGCTATTCCATTGAATGGCGTGTGCGACAGCTACAGCTGGGCAGAAGCTATCAGCCTGTTGCGCAACAACCGTGTGGTGATCCTCTCCGCCGGTACAGGTAACCCGTTCTTTACCACCGACTCAGCAGCTTGCCTGCGTGGTATCGAAATTGAAGCCGATGTGGTGCTGAAAGCAACCAAAGTTGACGGCGTGTTTACTGCTGATCCGGCGAAAGATCCAACCGCAACCATGTACGAGCAACTGACTTACAGCGAAGTGCTGGAAAAAGAGCTGAAAGTCATGGACCTGGCGGCCTTCACGCTTGCTCGTGACCATAAATTACCGATTCGTGTTTTCAACATGAACAAACCGGGTGCGCTGCGCCGTGTGGTAATGGGTGAAAAAGAAGGGACTTTAATCACGGAATAATTCCCGTGATGGATAAATAAGGGTAAGATTCCGCGTAAGTATCGCGGGGGATCTTACCCGTAATATGTTTAATCAGGGCTATACTTAGCACACTTCCACTGTGTGTGACTGTCTGGTCTGACTGAGACAAGTTTTCAAGGATTCGTAACGTGATTAGCGATATCAGAAAAGATGCTGAAGTACGCATGGACAAATGCGTAGAAGCGTTCAAAACCCAAATCAGCAAAATACGCACGGGTCGTGCTTCTCCCAGCCTGCTGGATGGCATTGTCGTGGAATATTACGGCACGCCGACGCCGCTGCGTCAGCTGGCAAGCGTAACGGTAGAAGATTCCCGTACTCTGAAAATCAACGTGTTTGATCGTTCAATGTCTCCGGCCGTTGAAAAAGCGATTATGGCGTCCGATCTTGGCCTGAACCCGAACTCTGCGGGTAGCGACATCCGTGTTCCGCTGCCGCCGCTGACGGAAGAACGTCGTAAAGATCTGACCAAAATCGTTCGTGGTGAAGCAGAACAAGCGCGTGTTGCAGTACGTAACGTGCGTCGTGACGCGAACGACAAAGTGAAAGCACTGTTGAAAGATAAAGAGATCAGCGAAGACGACGATCGCCGTTCTCAGGACGATGTACAGAAACTGACTGATGCTGCAATCAAGAAAATTGAAGCGGCGCTGGCAGACAAAGAAGCAGAACTGATGCAGTTCTGATTTCTTGAACGACAAAAACGCCGCTCAGTAGATCCTTGCGGATCGGCTGGCGGCGTTTTGCTTTTTATTCTGTCTCAACTCTGGATGTTTCATGAAGCAACTCACCATTCTGGGCTCGACCGGCTCGATTGGTTGCAGCACGCTGGACGTGGTGCGCCATAATCCCGAACACTTCCGCGTAGTTGCGCTGGTGGCAGGCAAAAATGTCACTCGCATGGTAGAACAGTGCTTGGAATTCTCTCCCCGCTATGCCGTAATGGACGATGAAGCGAGTGCGAAACTTCTTAAAACGATGCTACAGCAACAGGGTAGCCGCACCGAAGTCTTAAGTGGGCAACAAGCCGCTTGCGATATGGCAGCGCTTGAGGATGTTGATCAGGTGATGGCAGCCATTGTTGGCGCTGCTGGGCTGTTACCTACGCTTGCTGCGATCCGCGCGGGTAAAACCATTTTGCTGGCCAATAAAGAATCACTGGTTACCTGCGGACGTCTGTTTATGGACGCCGTAAAGCAGAGCAAAGCGCAATTGTTACCGGTCGATAGCGAACATAACGCCATTTTTCAGAGTTTACCGCAACCTATCCAGCATAATCTGGGATACGCTGACCTTGAGCAAAATGGCGTGGTGTCCATTTTACTTACCGGGTCTGGTGGCCCTTTCCGTGAGACGCCATTGCGCGATTTGGCAACAATGACGCCCGATCAAGCCTGCCGTCATCCGAACTGGTCGATGGGACGTAAAATTTCTGTCGATTCGGCTACCATGATGAACAAAGGTCTGGAATACATTGAAGCGCGTTGGCTGTTTAACGCCAGCGCCAGCCAGATGGAAGTGCTGATTCACCCGCAGTCAGTGATTCACTCAATGGTGCGCTACCAGGACGGCAGTGTTCTGGCGCAGCTGGGTGAACCGGATATGCGTACGCCAATTGCTCACACCATGGCATGGCCGAATCGCGTGAACTCTGGCGTGAAGCCGCTCGATTTTTGCAAACTAAGTGCGTTGACATTTGCCACACCGGATTATGATCGTTATCCATGCCTGAAACTGGCGATGGAGGCGTTCGAACAAGGCCAGGCAGCGACGACAGCATTGAATGCCGCAAACGAAATCACCGTGGCTGCTTTTCTTGCGCAACAAATCCGCTTTACGGATATCGCTGCGTTGAATTTATCCGTACTGGAAAAAATGGATATGCGCGAACCACAATGTGTGGATGATGTGTTATCTGTTGATGCGAACGCGCGTGAAGTCGCCAGAAAAGAGGTGATGCGTCTCGCAAGCTGAGGATAATCCGGCTACAGAGAGTCGCGCTATTTGTTAGCGTAGGGCTTCAGTGATATAGTCTGCGCCATCTGATCGTAAGTAGTTGGCTTTATAAGGTCAGGTATGCCGTGGTTTTACACGGCTTTTTTTTGTATAGGCTTCAGTATTCCTGAGTACCGTAAACCCTGTCAGGGAATAAGAAACGCGTGATGTTGTCTGCTACTCAACCACTTAGCGAAAAATTGCCAGCGCATGGCTGTCGTCATGTTGCGATCATTATGGACGGCAATGGTCGCTGGGCAAAAAAGCAAGGGAAGATTCGTGCCTTTGGGCATAAAGCCGGGGCAAAATCCGTCCGCCGGGCTGTCTCTTTTGCGGCCAACAACGGTATTGAGGCGTTAACGCTGTATGCCTTTAGTAGTGAAAACTGGAACCGACCAGCGCAGGAAGTCAGTGCGTTAATGGAACTGTTTGTGTGGGCGCTAGATAGCGAAGTAAAAAGTCTGCACCGACATAACGTGCGTCTGCGTATTATTGGCGATACCAGTCGCTTTAACTCGCGTTTGCAAGAACGTATTCGTAAATCTGAAGCGCTAACAGCCGGGAATACCGGTCTGACGCTGAATATTGCGGCGAACTACGGTGGACGTTGGGATATAGTCCAGGGAGTCAGGCAACTGGCTGAAAAGGTGCAGCAAGGAAACCTGCAACCAGATCAGATAGATGAAGAGATGCTAAACCAGCATGTCTGTATGCATGAACTGGCCCCTGTAGATTTAGTAATTAGGACTGGGGGGGAGCATCGCATTAGTAACTTTTTGCTTTGGCAAATTGCCTATGCCGAACTTTACTTTACAGATGTTCTCTGGCCCGATTTCGATGAACAAGACTTTGAAGGGGCGTTAAATGCCTTTGCTAATCGAGAGCGTCGTTTCGGCGGCACCGAGCCCGGTGATGAAACAGCCTGATGGGGGTCGCTTTTGCTGAAGTATCGCCTGATATCTGCTTTTGTGTTAATACCCGTCGTCATCGCGGCGTTGTTTCTGTTGCCGCCGGTGGGGTTCGCCATTGTAACGCTGGTGGTCTGTATGCTGGCAGCGTGGGAATGGGGACAGCTTAGCGGTTTTACCACTCGTTCGCAGCGAGTATGGTTGGCGGTGTTATGTGGGTTATTGTTGGCGCTGATGCTTTTTCTGTTGCCGGAATATCACCGAAATATTCATCAACCGCTGGTTGAAATCTCACTTTGGGCTTCGCTGGGTTGGTGGATTGTCGCGCTATTGCTGGTGCTGTTTTACCCAGGTTCCGCAGCAATCTGGCGTAACTCTAAAACATTGCGCATTATTTTTGGCGTGCTAACCATTGTTCCCTTCTTCTGGGGCATGCTGGCGTTACGGGCCTGGCACTACGACGAGAATCATTACAGTGGCGCAATATGGCTGCTCTATGTCATGATCCTGGTATGGGGCGCTGACTCTGGCGCATATATGTTTGGCAAATTGTTTGGTAAACATAAACTGGCACCGAAGGTTTCTCCGGGTAAAACTTGGCAAGGCTTTATCGGTGGACTAGTGACCGCAGCGGTAATCTCATGGGGTTATGGCATGTGGGTGAATCTCGACGTCGCTCCCGTCACCTTACTCATTTGCTCTATTGTCGCAGCGTTAGCCTCAGTGCTCGGCGATCTGACCGAAAGTATGTTTAAGCGTGAAGCAGGAATTAAGGACAGCGGTCATTTAATTCCAGGACACGGTGGTATTTTAGATCGTATTGATAGCCTGACGGCTGCGGTACCGGTCTTTGCTTGCTTGTTGTTACTGGTATTCAGGACGCTTTAACGGAAGGTAATATGCTGAGTTTTCTCTGGGATTTGGCTTCGTTCATCGTTGCACTGGGTGTACTTATCACCGTGCATGAATTTGGTCATTTCTGGGTTGCCCGGCGTTGTGGTGTTCGCGTTGAGCGTTTCTCAATAGGGTTTGGTAAGGCGCTCTGGCGGCGAACTGATAAGCTCGGCACCGAATATGTTATCGCCCTGATCCCGTTGGGCGGTTATGTCAAAATGCTGGATGAGCGCGCAGAACCGGTCGTTCCGGAACTCCGCCACCATGCCTTCAATAATAAATCTGTCGGCCAACGAGCGGCGATTATTGCCGCAGGTCCGGTTGCAAACTTCATTTTTGCTATCTTTGCCTACTGGCTGGTTTTTATTATTGGTGTGCCTGGCGTACGTCCGGTGGTTGGTGAAATAGCAGCCAATTCGATAGCTGCGGAAGCACAAATTGCACCAGGTACGGAACTAAAAGCCGTAGATGGTATCGAAACGCCTGATTGGGATGCCGTGCGTTTGCAGTTGGTCGATAAAATTGGCGATGAAAGCACCACCATTACGGTAGCGCCATTTGGCAGCGACCAACGGCGGGATGTAAAGCTCGATTTACGTCACTGGGCGTTTGAGCCTGATAAAGAAGATCCGGTATCTTCGTTGGGGATTCGTCCTCGTGGGCCGCAAATTGAACCTGTACTGGAAAATGTGCAGCCAAACTCGGCGGCAAGCAAGGCAGGTTTGCAAGCAGGCGACAGGATCGTTAAAGTCGATGGTCAGCCCTTAACGCAGTGGGTGACCTTTGTGATGCTTGTCCGGGATAACCCGGGTAAATCCTTAGCGTTAGAAATCGAAAGGCAGGGGAGTCCCTTGTCTTTGACATTAATCCCGGAGAGTAAACCGGGTAAGGGTAAAGCGATTGGTTTTGTCGGTATTGAGCCGAAAGTCATTCCTTTGCCAGATGAGTATAAAGTTGTACGCCAGTATGGGCCGTTCAACGCTATCGTCGAAGCCACGGACAAAACGTGGCAGTTGATGAAGCTAACGGTCAGTATGCTGGGAAAATTGATCACCGGTGATGTGAAACTGAACAACCTCAGTGGGCCGATCTCTATCGCCAAGGGGGCTGGGATGACAGCGGAACTCGGGGTAGTTTATTACCTGCCGTTTCTTGCGCTTATTAGCGTGAACTTAGGGATAATTAACCTGTTTCCGTTGCCCGTACTTGACGGGGGGCATCTGCTGTTCCTTGCGATCGAAAAGATCAAGGGCGGACCGGTATCCGAGCGGGTTCAAGACTTTTGTTATCGCATTGGCTCGATTCTGCTGGTGCTGTTAATGGGGCTTGCACTTTTCAATGATTTCTCTCGGTTATGAGAGTTAGTTAGGAAGAACGCATAATAACGATGGCGATGAAAAAGTTGCTCATAGCGTCGCTGCTGTTTAGCAGCGCCACCGTATACGGTGCTGAAGGGTTCGTAGTGAAAGATATTCATTTCGAAGGCCTTCAGCGTGTCGCCGTTGGTGCGGCCCTCCTCAGTATGCCGGTGCGCACAGGCGACACGGTTAATGATGAAGATATCAGTAATACCATTCGCGCTCTGTTTGCTACCGGCAACTTTGAGGATGTTCGCGTCCTTCGTGATGGTGATACCCTTCTGGTTCAGGTAAAAGAACGTCCGACCATTGCCAGCATTACTTTCTCCGGTAACAAATCGGTGAAAGATGACATGCTGAAGCAAAACCTCGAGGCTTCTGGTGTGCGTGTGGGCGAATCCCTCGATCGCACCACCATTGCCGATATCGAGAAAGGTCTGGAAGACTTCTACTACAGCGTCGGTAAATATAGCGCCAGCGTTAAAGCTGTCGTGACCCCGCTGCCGCGCAACCGTGTTGACCTAAAACTGGTGTTCCAGGAAGGTGTGTCAGCTGAAATCCAGCAAATTAACATTGTTGGTAACCATGCTTTCACCACCGACGAACTGATCTCTCATTTCCAACTGCGTGACGAAGTGCCGTGGTGGAACGTGGTAGGCGATCGTAAATACCAGAAACAGAAACTGGCAGGCGACCTTGAAACCCTGCGCAGTTACTATCTGGATCGCGGTTATGCCCGTTTCAACATCGACTCTACCCAGGTCAGTCTGACGCCAGATAAAAAAGGTATTTACGTCACGGTGAACATCACCGAAGGCGATCAGTACAAGCTTTCTGGCGTTGAAGTTAGCGGCAATCTTGCCGGGCACTCCGCTGAAATTGAGCAACTGACTAAGATCGAGCCGGGCGAGCTGTATAACGGCACCAAAGTGACCAAAATGGAAGATGACATTAAAAAGCTTCTTGGTCGCTATGGTTATGCCTATCCGCGCGTACAGTCGATGCCTGAAATTAACGATGCCGACAAAACCGTTAAATTACGCGTGAACGTTGATGCGGGTAACCGTTTCTATGTGCGTAAGATCCGTTTTGAAGGTAACGATACCTCGAAAGATGCCGTCCTGCGTCGCGAAATGCGTCAGATGGAAGGTGCATGGCTGGGGAGCGATCTGGTCGATCAGGGTAAGGAGCGTCTGAACCGTCTGGGCTTCTTTGAAACTGTCGATACCGATACCCAACGTGTTCCGGGGAGCCCGGATCAGGTTGATGTAGTTTACAAGGTGAAAGAACGTAACACTGGTAGCTTCAACTTCGGGATTGGTTACGGTACTGAAAGTGGCGTGAGCTTCCAGGCTGGCGTGCAACAGGATAACTGGTTAGGTACAGGTTATGCTGTTGGTATCAACGGGACCAAAAACGATTACCAGACCTATGCTGAACTGTCGGTAACCAACCCGTACTTCACCGTAGATGGTGTAAGCCTCGGTGGTCGTCTCTTCTATAATGACTTCCAGGCAGATGACGCCGACCTGTCCGACTATACCAACAAGAGTTATGGTACAGACGTGACGTTGGGCTTCCCGATCAACGAATATAACTCGCTGCGTGCAGGTCTGGGTTATGTACATAACTCCCTGTCCAACATGCAGCCTCAGGTTGCGATGTGGCGTTATCTGTACTCTATGGGTGAACATCCGAGCACCTCTGATCAGGATAACAGCTTCAAAACGGACGACTTCACGTTCAACTATGGTTGGACCTATAACAAGCTTGACCGTGGTTACTTCCCGACAGATGGTTCACGTGTCAACCTGACCGGTAAAGTGACCATTCCGGGATCGGATAACGAATACTACAAAGTGACGTTAGACACGGCGACTTATGTGCCGATTGATGACGATCACAAATGGGTTGTTCTGGGTCGTACCCGCTGGGGTTATGGTGATGGTTTAGGCGGCAAAGAGATGCCGTTCTATGAGAACTTCTATGCCGGTGGTTCCAGCACCGTGCGTGGCTTCCAGTCCAATACCATTGGTCCGAAAGCAGTTTACTTCCCGCATCAGGCCAGTAATTATGATCCGGACTATGATTACGAATGTGCGACTCAGGACGGCGCGAAAGATCTGTGTAAATCGGATGATGCTGTAGGCGGTAACGCCATGGCGGTTGCCAGCCTCGAGTTCATCACCCCGACGCCGTTTATTAGCGATAAGTATGCTAACTCGGTTCGTACTTCCTTCTTCTGGGATATGGGTACCGTTTGGGATACAAACTGGGATTCCAGCCAATATTCTGGATATCCGGACTATAGTGATCCAAGCAATATCCGTATGTCTGCGGGTATCGCATTACAATGGATGTCCCCATTGGGGCCGTTGGTGTTCTCCTACGCCCAGCCGTTCAAAAAGTACGATGGAGACAAGGCAGAACAGTTCCAGTTTAACATCGGTAAAACCTGGTAAGTGTTCTCCACAAAGGAATGTAGTGGTAGTGTAGCGATGACTTTAGGCGATCAATATAAGATCGCCGGGCCACGCAAAGAACTGCACCCTCCGGTGCAAATGGGATGGTAAGGAGTTTATTGTGAAAAAGTGGTTATTAGCTGCAGGTCTCGGTTTAGCACTGGCAACTTCTGCTCAGGCGGCTGACAAAATTGCAATCGTCAATATGGGCAGCCTGTTCCAGCAGGTAGCGCAGAAAACCGGTGTTTCTAACACGCTGGAAAACGAGTTCAAAGGCCGTGCCAGCGAACTGCAGCGTATGGAAACCGATCTGCAGGCTAAAATGAAAAAGCTGCAGTCCATGAAAGCGGGCAGCGATCGCACTAAGCTGGAAAAAGACGTGATGGCTCAGCGCCAGACTTTTGCTCAGAAAGCGCAGGCTTTTGAGCAGGATCGCGCACGTCGTTCCAACGAAGAACGCGGCAAACTGGTTACTCGTATCCAGACTGCTGTGAAATCCGTTGCCAACAGCCAGGATATCGATCTGGTTGTTGATGCAAACGCCGTTGCTTACAACAGCAGCGATGTAAAAGACATCACTGCCGACGTACTGAAACAGGTTAAATAAGTAATGCCTTCAATTCGACTGGCTGATTTAGCGCAGCAGTTGGATGCAGAACTACACGGTGATGGCGATATCGTCATCACCGGCGTTGCGTCCATGCAATCTGCACAAACAGGTCACATTACGTTCATGGTTAACCCAAAATACCGTGAGCATTTAGGCTTGTGCCAGGCGTCCGCGGTTGTCATGACCCAGGACGATCTTCCTTTCGCGAAAAGTGCCGCGCTGGTAGTGAAGAATCCCTACCTGACTTACGCGCGCATGGCGCAAATTTTAGATACCACGCCGCAGCCCGCGCAGAAGATTGCACCCAGTGCGGTGATTGACGCGACGGCGAAGCTGGGTAACAACGTATCGATTGGCGCTAACGCGGTGATTGAGTCCGGCGTTGAACTGGGCGATAACGTGATTATCGGTGCCGGTTGCTTCGTAGGTAAAAACAGCAAAATCGGTGCAGGTTCGCGTCTCTGGGCGAACGTAACCATTTACCATGAGATCCAGATCGGTCAGAATTGCCTGATCCAGTCCGGAACAGTGGTAGGCGCAGACGGCTTTGGTTATGCCAACGATCGTGGTAACTGGGTGAAGATCCCACAGATTGGTCGGGTAATTATTGGCGATCGCGTGGAGATCGGTGCCTGCACTACTATTGATCGTGGCGCGCTGGATGACACTGTTATTGGCAATGGTGTGATCATTGATAACCAGTGCCAGATTGCACATAACGTCGTGATTGGCGACAATACGGCAGTTGCCGGTGGCGTCATTATGGCGGGCAGCCTGAAAATTGGTCGTTACTGCATGATCGGCGGAGCCAGCGTAATCAACGGGCATATGGAAATATGCGACAAAGTGACGGTTACGGGCATGGGTATGGTGATGCGTCCCATCACTGAACCAGGCGTCTATTCCTCAGGCATTCCGCTGCAACCCAACAAAGTCTGGCGCAAAACCGCTGCACTGGTGATGAACATTGATGACATGAGCAAGCGTCTGAAATCGCTTGAGCGCAAGGTTAATCAACAAGACTAACGTTCCATCTTTTGTTCGCCAAACTTTACGGCCTGTCTCATTCTTACGATTGCGGCAGGCCGTGTTATTATTGTCGTTTCTTATATTTTGACAGGAAGAGTATCTTGACTACTAACACTCATACTCTGCAGATTGAAGAGATTTTAGAACTTCTGCCGCACCGTTTCCCGTTCTTACTGGTGGATCGCGTGCTGGATTTTGAAGAAGGTCGTTTTCTGCGCGCAGTAAAAAATGTCTCTGTCAATGAGCCATTCTTCCAGGGCCATTTCCCTGGAAAACCGATTTTCCCGGGTGTGCTGATTCTGGAAGCAATGGCACAGGCAACAGGTATTCTGGCGTTTAAAAGCGTAGGAAAACTGGAACCGGGTGAGCTGTACTACTTCGCCGGTATTGACGAAGCGCGCTTTAAGCGCCCGGTCGTGCCTGGCGATCAAATGATCATGGAAGTCACTTTCGAAAAAACGCGCCGCGGCCTGACCCGTTTTAAAGGGGTTGCTCTGGTCGACGGTAAAGTAGTTTGCGAAGCAACGATGATGTGTGCTCGTAGCCGGGAGGCCTGATACGTGATTGATAAATCCGCCTTTGTGCATCCAACCGCCATTGTGGAAGAGGGCGCGTCGATTGGCGCGAACGCTCACATTGGTCCTTTTTGTATCGTTGGACCCCATGTCGAAATTGGTGAGGGTACCGTACTGAAATCTCACGTTGTCGTGAATGGTCATACTAAAATTGGCCGCGATAATGAGATTTATCAGTTCGCCTCCATCGGCGAAGTTAACCAGGATCTGAAATATGCTGGCGAACCGACCCGCGTGGAAATCGGCGATCGTAACCGCATTCGCGAAAGCGTCACCATTCATCGTGGCACAGTCCAGGGCGGTGGATTGACGAAGGTGGGCAGCGACAACTTACTGATGATCAATGCGCACATTGCGCACGATTGTACGGTAGGTAACCGCTGCATCCTCGCCAACAACGCAACGCTGGCGGGTCACGTATCGGTTGACGACTTCGCGATCATCGGCGGCATGACCGCAGTCCATCAGTTCTGCATCATTGGTGCGCATGTGATGGTTGGCGGCTGCTCCGGTGTGGCGCAGGACGTCCCTCCTTATGTCATTGCGCAGGGTAACCACGCAACGCCGTTCGGTGTCAATATCGAAGGGCTGAAGCGCCGCGGATTCAGCCGTGAGGCGATTACCGCTATCCGCAATGCGTATAAGCTGATTTATCGTAGCGGTAAAACGCTCGATGAAGTGAAACCGGAAATTGCTGAACTGGCGGAAACATATCCGGAAGTGAAAGCCTTTACCGATTTCTTTGCACGCTCAACGCGCGGTCTGATTCGTTAATGACTGAACAGCGTCCATTAACGATTGCCCTGGTCGCCGGAGAAACCTCCGGCGATATCCTGGGGGCCGGTTTAATCCGCGCTCTGAAAGAACGAGTGCCCAACGCCCGCTTTGTTGGTGTTGCCGGGCCACGAATGCAGGCTGAAGGCTGCGAAGCCTGGTACGAAATGGAAGAACTGGCAGTGATGGGCATTGTTGAAGTGCTCGGTCGTCTGCGTCGCTTACTACATATTCGTGCCGATCTGACAAAGCGTTTTGGCGAACTGAAGCCAGATGTTTTTGTTGGTATTGATGCGCCTGACTTCAATATTACTCTTGAAGGTAACCTCAAAAAGCAGGGTATCAAAACCATTCATTACGTCAGTCCGTCCGTCTGGGCGTGGCGACAGAAACGCGTTTTCAAAATAGGCAGAGCCACCGATCTGGTGCTCGCATTTCTGCCTTTCGAAAAAGCGTTTTATGACAAATACAACGTACCGTGCCGCTTTATCGGTCATACCATGGCTGATGCCATGCCATTAGATCCAGATAAAAATGGTGCCCGTGATGTGCTGGGGATCCCTTACGATGCCCACTGTCTGGCATTGTTGCCGGGCAGCCGTGGTGCAGAAGTCGAAATGCTTAGTGCCGATTTCTTGAAAACGGCCCAGCTTTTGCGCCAGACATATCCGGATCTCGAAATCGTGGTGCCGCTGGTGAATGCCAAACGCCGCGAGCAGTTTGAACGCATCAAAGCTGCAGTCGCGCCAGACCTGTCGGTTCATTTGCTGGATGGAATGGGCCGTGAGGCGATGGTCGCCAGTGATGCGGCGCTACTGGCGTCGGGTACGGCAGCACTGGAGTGTATGCTGGCTAAATGCCCGATGGTAGTGGGATATCGCATGAAGCCTTTCACCTTCTGGCTGGCGAAGCGACTGGTGAAAACTGATTATGTCTCGCTGCCAAATCTGCTGGCGGGCAGAGAGTTAGTCAAAGAGCTATTGCAGGAAGAGTGTGAGCCGCAAAAATTGGCTGCGGCGCTGTTACCGCTGTTGGCGAACGGGAAAACCAGCCATGCGATGCACGACACCTTCCGCGAGCTGCATCAGCAGATCCGCTGCAATGCCGATGAGCAGGCGGCACAAGCCGTTCTGGAGTTAGCACAATGATCGAATTTGTCTATCCGCACACGCAGCTGGTTGCGGGTGTGGATGAAGTCGGACGCGGGCCGTTAGTTGGCGCGGTCGTCACCGCTGCGGTGATCCTTGACCCGGCGCGCCCAATTGCCGGGCTGAATGATTCCAAAAAGCTGAGCGAAAAACGCCGTCTGGCGCTCTGTGAAGAGATCAAAGAGAAAGCGTTGAGCTGGAGTCTGGGCCGCGCGGAACCTCACGAAATCGACGAACTGAATATTTTACATGCGACCATGCTGGCGATGCAGCGTGCCGTCGCTGGACTGCATATTGCGCCGGAATATGTGTTGATTGATGGTAACCGCTGCCCGAAATTACCGATGCCTTCGATGGCTGTGGTGAAAGGCGATAGCCGCGTACCGGAAATCAGTGCCGCGTCTATCCTGGCGAAAGTGACGCGTGACGCCGAAATGGCAGCGCTGGATATTGTTTTCCCGCAATATGGTTTTGCCCAACACAAAGGGTATCCAACCGCTTTTCATCTGGAAAAACTGGCTGAACACGGCGCGACCGAACACCATCGGCGCAGCTTTGGGCCTGTCAAACGCGCACTGGGACTTGCGTCCTGATTCTTGTGTCGAGATTAAGTAAACCGGAATCTGAAGATGTCTGAACCACGTTTCGTACACCTGCGGGTGCACAGCGACTACTCGATGATCGATGGCCTGGCCAAAACCGCACCGCTGGTAAAAAAGGCGGCAGCGTTGGGTATGCCAGCACTGGCGATCACCGATTTCACCAACCTTTGCGGTCTGGTGAAGTTCTACGGAGCGGGACATGGCGCAGGGATTAAGCCCATCGTCGGGGCGGATTTTAACGTCCAGTGCGACCTGCTGGGTGATGAGTTAACTCACCTGACGGTGCTGGCGGCGAACAATACCGGCTATCAGAATCTGACGTTGCTGATCTCAAAAGCGTATCAGCGCGGGTACGGTACCGCCGGGCCGATCATCGATCGCGACTGGCTTATCGAATTAAATGAAGGGTTGATCCTTCTTTCCGGCGGGCGCATGGGCGACGTTGGACGCAGTCTTTTGCGTGGTAACAGCGCGCTGGTAGATGAGTGTGTCGCGTTTTATGAAGAACACTTCCCGGATCGCTATTTTCTCGAGCTGATCCGCACCGGCAGGCCGGACGAAGAAAGCTATCTGCACGCTGCGGTGGAACTGGCGGAAGCACGCGGTTTGCCCGTTGTGGCGACCAACGACGTGCGCTTTATCGACAGCAGCGACTTTGACGCACACGAAATCCGCGTCGCGATTCACGACGGCTTTACCCTCGACGATCCTAAACGCCCGCGTAACTATTCGCCGCAGCAATATATGCGTAGCGAAGAGGAGATGTGCGAGCTTTTTGCCGACATTCCCGAAGCCCTTGCCAACACCGTTGAGATCGCCAAACGCTGTAACGTGACCGTGCGTCTGGGTGAATACTTCCTGCCGCAGTTCCCGACCGGGGACATGAGCACCGAAGATTATCTGGTCAAGCGTGCAAAAGAGGGCCTGGAAGAGCGTCTGGCATTTTTATTCCCTGACGAGGAAGAACGTCTTAAGCGTCGTCCGGAGTATGACGAACGTCTGGATACTGAACTTCAGGTTATCAACCAGATGGGCTTCCCGGGTTACTTCCTCATCGTTATGGAATTTATCCAGTGGTCGAAAGATAACGGTGTACCGGTAGGGCCAGGCCGTGGTTCTGGTGCAGGGTCACTGGTGGCCTACGCGTTAAAAATCACCGATCTCGATCCGCTGGAATTTGACCTGCTGTTCGAACGTTTCCTTAACCCGGAACGTGTCTCCATGCCTGACTTCGACGTTGACTTCTGTATGGAGAAACGCGATCAGGTTATCGAGCACGTAGCTGACATGTACGGTCGCGATGCGGTATCGCAGATTATCACCTTCGGTACGATGGCGGCGAAAGCGGTGATCCGCGACGTAGGCCGTGTATTGGGGCATCCGTACGGATTTGTCGATCGTATCTCGAAACTGATCCCGCCCGATCCGGGTATGACGCTGGCGAAAGCGTTTGAAGCCGAGCCACAGCTGCCGGAAATCTACGAAGCGGATGAAGAAGTTAAGGCGCTGATCGACATGGCGCGCAAACTGGAAGGGGTCACCCGTAACGCCGGTAAGCACGCCGGTGGGGTGGTTATCGCGCCGACCAAAATTACTGATTTTGCGCCGCTTTATTGCGATGAAGAGGGCAAACATCCGGTCACCCAGTTTGATAAAAGCGACGTTGAATACGCCGGGCTGGTGAAGTTCGACTTCCTCGGTTTGCGTACGCTCACCATCATCAACTGGGCGCTGGAGATGATCAACAAGCGGCGGGCGAAGAATGGCGAGCCGCCGCTGGATATCGCCGCGATCCCGCTGGATGACAAGAAAAGCTTCGACATGCTGCAACGCTCGGAAACCACGGCGGTATTCCAGCTTGAATCGCGCGGCATGAAGGACCTGATCAAGCGTCTGCAACCTGACTGCTTCGAAGATATGATCGCACTGGTGGCACTGTTCCGCCCCGGCCCGTTGCAATCAGGGATGGTGGATAACTTTATCGACCGTAAACATGGTCGCGAAGAGATCTCCTATCCGGACGTGCAGTGGCAGCATGAAAGCCTGAAACCGGTACTGGAGCCAACCTACGGCATCATCCTGTATCAGGAACAGGTCATGCAGATTGCCCAGGTGCTTTCTGGTTATACCCTCGGTGGCGCGGATATGCTGCGTCGTGCGATGGGTAAGAAAAAGCCGGAAGAGATGGCTAAGCAGCGTTCTGTATTTGCTGAAGGTGCAGAAAAGAACGGAATCAACGCCGAACTGGCGATGAAAATCTTCGACCTGGTGGAGAAATTCGCGGGTTACGGATTTAACAAATCGCACTCTGCGGCCTATGCTTTGGTGTCATATCAAACGTTATGGCTGAAAGCGCACTATCCGGCGGAGTTTATGGCGGCGGTAATGACCGCCGATATGGACAACACCGAGAAGGTGGTGGGCCTGGTGGATGAGTGCTGGCGGATGGGGCTGAAAATCCTGCCACCAGATATAAACTCCGGTCTTTACCATTTCCACGTCAACGACGACGGCGAAATCGTGTATGGTATTGGCGCGATCAAAGGGGTAGGTGAAGGCCCGATTGAGGCCATCATCGAAGCCCGTAATAAAGGCGGCTACTTCCGCGAACTGTTTGATCTCTGCGCCCGTACCGACACCAAAAAGTTAAACCGGCGAGTGCTGGAAAAACTGATCATGTCCGGGGCGTTTGACCGTCTTGGGCCACACCGCGCGGCGCTGATGAACTCGCTGGGTGATGCGTTAAAAGCGGCAGACCAACACGCGAAAGCGGAAGCTATCGGTCAGGCCGATATGTTCGGCGTGCTGGCCGAAGAGCCGGAACAAATTGAACAATCCTACGCCAGCTGCCAACCTTGGCCGGAGCAGGTGGTGTTAGATGGGGAACGTGAAACGTTAGGTCTGTACCTCACGGGACACCCTATCAACCAGTATTTAAAAGAGATTGAGCGTTATGTCGGAGGCGTAAGGCTGAAAGACATGCACCCGACAGAACGTGGTAAAGTCATCACGGCTGCGGGGCTCGTTGTTGCCGCGCGGGTTATGGTCACCAAGCGCGGCAATCGTATCGGTATCTGCACGCTGGATGACCGTTCCGGGCGGCTGGAAGTGATGTTGTTTACTGACGCCCTGGATAAATACCAGCAATTGCTGGAAAAAGACCGCATACTTATCGTCAGCGGACAGGTCAGCTTTGATGACTTCAGCGGTGGGCTTAAAATGACCGCTCGCGAAGTGATGGATATTGACGAAGCCCGGGAAAAATATGCTCGCGGGCTTGCTATCTCGCTGACGGACAGGCAAATTGATGACCAGCTTTTAAACCGACTCCGTCAGTCTCTGGAACCCCACCGCTCTGGGACAATTCCAGTACATCTCTACTATCAGAGGGCGGATGCACGCGCGCGATTGCGTTTTGGCGCGACGTGGCGTGTCTCTCCGAGCGATCGTTTATTAAACGATCTCCGTGGCCTCATTGGTTCGGAGCAGGTGGAACTGGAGTTTGACTAATACAGGAATACTATGAGTCTGAATTTCCTTGATTTTGAACAGCCGATTGCAGAGCTGGAAGCGAAAATCGATTCTCTGACCGCGGTTAGCCGTCAGGATGAGAAACTGGATATTAACATCGATGAAGAAGTGCATCGTTTGCGTGAAAAAAGCGTAGAACTGACGCGTAAAATCTTCGCCGATCTCGGTGCATGGCAGATTGCGCAACTGGCACGCCATCCACAGCGTCCTTATACCCTGGATTACGTTCGCCTGGCATTTGATGAATTTGACGAACTGGCTGGCGACCGCGCGTATGCAGACGATAAAGCTATCGTCGGTGGTATCGCCCGTCTCGATGGTCGTCCGGTGATGATCATTGGTCATCAAAAAGGTCGTGAAACCAAAGAAAAAATTCGCCGTAACTTTGGTATGCCAGCGCCAGAAGGTTACCGCAAAGCACTGCGTCTGATGCAAATGGCTGAACGTTTTAAGATGCCTATCATCACCTTTATCGACACCCCGGGGGCTTATCCGGGCGTGGGCGCAGAAGAACGTGGTCAGTCTGAAGCCATTGCACGCAACCTGCGTGAAATGTCTCGCCTCGGCGTACCGGTAGTTTGTACGGTTATCGGTGAAGGTGGTTCTGGTGGTGCGCTGGCGATTGGCGTGGGCGATAAAGTGAATATGCTGCAATACAGCACCTATTCCGTTATCTCGCCGGAAGGTTGTGCGTCCATTCTGTGGAAGAGCGCTGACAAAGCGCCGCTGGCGGCTGAAGCGATGGGTATCATCGCTCCGCGTCTGAAAGAGCTGAAACTGATCGACTCCATCATCCCGGAACCGCTGGGCGGTGCTCACCGTAACCCGGAAGCGATGGCGGCGTCTCTGAAAGCGCAGCTGCTGGCGGATCTGGCCGATCTCGACGTGTTAAGCACTGAAGATTTAAAAAATCGTCGTTATCAGCGCCTGATGAGCTACGGCTACGCGTAATCGGCAAATGTTCTGAAAAGGGTCACTTCGGTGGCCCTTTTTTATCGCCACGGTTTGAGCAGGCTATGATTAAGGAAGGATTTTCCAGGAGGAACACATGAACATCATTGCCATTATGGGACCGCATGGCGTCTTTTATAAAGATGAGCCCATCAAAGAACTGGAGTCGGCGCTGGTGGCGCAAGGCTTTCAGATTATCTGGCCACAAAACAGCGTTGATTTGCTGAAGTTTATCGAACATAACCCACGAATTTGCGGCGTGATTTTTGACTGGGATGAGTACAGTCTCGATTTATGTAGCGATATCAATCAACTTAATGAATATCTCCCGCTTTATGCCTTCATCAACACCCACTCGACGATGGATGTCAGCGTGCAGGATATGCGGATGGCGCTCTGGTTTTTTGAATATGCGCTGGGGCAGGCGGAAGATATCGCCATTCGTATGCGTCAGTACACCAACGAATATCTTGATAACATTACGCCGCCGTTCACGAAAGCCTTGTTTACCTACGTCAAAGAGCGGAAGTACACCTTTTGTACGCCGGGGCATATGGGCGGCACCGCATATCAAAAAAGCCCGGTTGGCTGTCTGTTTTATGATTTTTTCGGCGGGAATACCCTCAAGGCGGACGTCTCTATTTCGGTCACCGAGCTTGGTTCGTTGCTCGACCACACCGGGCCACACCTGGAAGCGGAAGAGTACATCGCGCGGACGTTTGGCGCGGAACAGAGTTATATCGTTACCAACGGAACATCGACGTCGAACAAAATTGTGGGTATGTACGCCGCGCCATCCGGCAGTACGCTGTTGATCGACCGCAATTGTCATAAATCGCTGGCGCATCTGTTGATGATGAACGATGTAGTGCCAGTCTGGCTGAAACCGACGCGTAATGCGTTGGGGATTCTGGGTGGGATCCCGCGCGGTGAATTTACTCGCGACAGCATCGAAGAGAAAGTCGCTGCCACCACGCAGGCACAATGGCCGGTTCATGCGGTGATCACCAACTCCACCTATGATGGCTTGCTCTACAACACCGACTGGATCAAACAGACGCTGGATGTCCCGTCGATTCACTTCGATTCTGCCTGGGTGCCGTACACCCATTTTCATCCGATCTACCAGGGTAAAAGTGGTATGAGCGGCGAGCGTGTTGCGGGAAAAGTGATCTTCGAAACGCAGTCGACCCACAAAATGCTGGCGGCGTTATCGCAGGCGTCGCTGATCCACATTAAAGGTGAGTATGACGAAGAGGCGTTTAACGAAGCCTTTATGATGCATACCACCACCTCGCCCAGTTATCCCATTGTTGCTTCTGTTGAGACGGCGGCGGCGATGCTGCGTGGTAATCCGGGCAAACGGCTGATTAACCGTTCAGTAGAACGAGCTCTGCATTTTCGCAAAGAGGTCCAGCGGCTGCGGGAAGAGTCTGACGGCTGGTTTTTCGATATCTGGCAACCGCCGCAGGTGGATGAAGCCGAATGCTGGCCCGTTGCGCCTGGCGAACAGTGGCACGGCTTTAGCGATGCGGATGCCAATCACATGTTTCTCGATCCGGTTAAAGTCACTATTTTGACACCGGGGATGGACGAGCAGGGCAATATGAGCGAGGAGGGGATCCCGGCGGCGCTGGTGGCAAAATTCCTCGACGAACGTGGGATCGTAGTAGAGAAAACCGGCCCTTATAACCTGCTGTTTCTCTTTAGTATTGGCATCGATAAAACCAAAGCAATGGGATTATTGCGTGGGTTGACGGAATTTAAGCGCTCTTACGATCTCAACCTGCGGATCAAAAATATGCTGCCCGATCTCTATGCAGAAGATCCCGATTTCTACCGCAATATGCGTATTCAGGATCTGGCGCAAGGGATCCATAAGCTGATTCGTAAACACGATCTTCCCGGTTTGATGTTGCGGGCATTTGATACCTTGCCGGAGATGATCATGACGCCACATCAGGCATGGCAGAGACAGATTAAAGGCGAAGTAGAAACCATTGCGCTGGAACAACTGGTCGGTAGAGTATCGGCAAATATGATCCTGCCTTATCCACCCGGCGTACCGCTGCTGATGCCGGGAGAAATGCTTACCGAAGAGAGCCGCACGGTACTCGATTTTCTACTGATGCTTTGTTCCGTAGGGCAACATTACCCCGGTTTTGAAACGGATATTCACGGCGCGAAACAGGACGAAGACGGTGTTTACCGCGTACGAGTCCTAAAAATGGCAGGATAACTTGCCAGAGCGGCTTCCGGGCGAGTAACGTGCTGTTAACAAATAAAGGAGACGTTATGCTGGGTTTAAAACAGGTTCACCATATTGCGATTATTGCGACGGATTATGCGATGAGCAAAGCTTTCTACTGCGATATTCTTGGTTTCACGCTGCAAAGCGAAGTCTATCGCGAAGCGCGCGACTCGTGGAAAGGGGATTTGGCGCTTAATGGGCAATATGTGATTGAGCTTTTCTCATTTCCGTTCCCGCCGGAGCGCCCCAGCCGACCGGAAGCTTGCGGCCTGCGTCATCTGGCTTTTAGCGTTGATGATATCGATGCGGCAGTGGCGCACCTTGAAAGCCATAACGTGAAGTGTGAAGCCATCCGTGTCGATCCCTACACGCAAAAACGCTTCACGTTCTTTAACGATCCGGACGGGCTGCCGTTGGAACTGTATGAGCAGTAAGGCTTGTCATCGCCGCATTTGCCCGGTAACGTGCCCGGCATTGCTACTGTAAAATCGCACCATCATGACACTCACGCTCAATAGACAACTTCTCTCCTCACGCCAGATTCTGGTGGCCTTTAGCGGCGGCCTTGATTCTACTGTCTTACTGCATCAACTGGTGCAGTGGCGGACGGAAAATCCGGGCGTCACTCTGCGCGCTATCCATGTGCATCACGGTTTAAGCGCCAATGCTGATGCCTGGGTGAAACATTGTGAAAACATCTGCCAACAGTGGCAGGTGCCGCTGGTGGTCGAACGTGTGCAGCTTGCGCAAGAGGGGCTAGGTATTGAGGCCCAGGCGCGGCAGGCACGTTATCAGGCATTTGCCCGCACCTTGTTGCCCGGTGAAGTGCTGGTTACAGCGCAACATCTCGACGATCAATGTGAAACCTTTCTGCTGGCGCTAAAACGCGGTAGCGGCCCTGCCGGGCTTTCGGCTATGGCGGAAGTTTCGGAGTTTGCCGGAACACAGCTTATCCGCCCGTTGCTTGCCCGCACGCGGGGGGAACTGGTGCAGTGGGCGTTGGCGCATGGTTTACGCTGGATTGAAGACGAAAGTAATCAGGATGATAGCTACGATCGTAACTTTCTGCGCCTGCGCGTAGTGCCGTTATTGCAGCAGCGTTGGCCGCATTTTGCCGAAGCAACAGCCCGCAGCGCCGCACTTTGCGCTGAACAAGAGAGCCTGTTAGATGAACTGCTGGCGGATGATTTAGCGCACTGTCAAACTCCGCAGGGGACGCTGCAGATTGCGCCAATGCTGGCGATGAGTGATGCCCGTCGCGCGGCGATTATCCGCCGCTGGCTGGCAGGGCAGAATGCACCGATGCCTTCCCGCGACGCGTTGGTGAGGATCTGGCAGGAAGTGGCGCTGGCGCGGGAAGATGCCTCCCCCTGTTTACGTTTGGGCGCGTTTGAAATCCGCCGCTATCAGTCGCAACTATGGTGGATTAAATCCGTTGCCGGGCAAAGCGAAACCATTGTGCCGTGGCAGACGTGGCTACAACCGCTGGAATTACCGGCGGGGCTGGGAAGTGTACAGCTTACTGCGGGAGGCGATATTCGCCCTCCGCGTGCAGATGAAGCGGTCAGCGTGCGTTTCAAAGCGCCAGGACTGCTGCATATTGTCGGGCGCAACGGCGGACGTAAGCTGAAGAAAATCTGGCAAGAGTTAGGCGTTCCGCCGTGGCTACGTGATACCACGCCACTGCTGTTTTATGGCGAAACGCTGATTGCGGCGGCAGGGGTATTTGTGACGCAAGAAGGTGTGGCTGTAGGTGAGAATGGCGTCAGTTTTGTCTGGCAGAAAACGCTTAGTTAAGTGAAAGCCGGATAAGACGCTTCAAACGTCGCATCCGGCGAAAGTCAATCAGGACTCGCTCACCACCACCGTACCGATTTCCGGGTGGCTAAAGCTGGTAATTTTATCCAGACGCAGCTCGCGGGTTGCACCAGCGGCTTCGACGACCAGATATTCCACATTTTTGCGGGAGACTAAATCGCTGGCCTTCGCCTGCAATTTTTCGCCATCTTTCAGCTCAAGTGCCAGCATTAAATGATGCTGGCAGGCGAGCTCAAGATTATCGTAATCATCACAATTGATTGGTTGATACGTATCATTCATTGACATAATCGCTCACCAGTAAGTTTGCCGCAGCGTATGCTGCTTTTTCCCTGACAGCCTCAGAAAGGGCGTCGTCGGCAGCCATTTCATTCAGCACTTTCAAAACGCAGCCCAGCGCGTCCGGAACGTATCCTAAGTCTCCGCTGGCGATTTCCGCGTACCGCTTGCGTATTAACTCACAATATTTTTCCACATGCCCTCCTGTCAGCACTCTGACTTAACCGTGGATGCAAGTCTAAGCCTACGAAGATAAACTCTGTTTCGCAAGGTGACTATACCACACTCATTTCTGCAATATCAGCGCCGCAACTGCACGTATTCCGTTACAATGGCCTCCTGATTCGAAAGGAGTTTTCTTATGGCGCTTAAAGCGACAATTTATAAAGCGACGGTTAATGTGGCCGATCTCGACCGCAACCAGTTTCTCGATGCCTCTCTGACGCTGGCGCGCCATCCTTCAGAAACCCAGGAGCGCATGATGCTGCGCCTGCTGGCGTGGCTAAAATATGCCGATGAACGTCTGCAATTTACCCGTGGTTTGTGTGCCGATGATGAGCCGGAAGCGTGGCTGCGTAACGATCACCTGGGCATTGATTTGTGGATTGAGCTGGGGCTGCCGGATGAGCGACGGATTAAGAAAGCCTGCACCCAGGCCGCAGAAGTGGCGCTGTTTGCCTATAATAGTCGGGCGGCGCAAATCTGGTGGCAGCAAAATCAGAGCAAATGTGCGCAGTTTGCCAATCTTTCCGTCTGGTATCTGGACGACGAGCAGCTGGCGAAAGTGAGCGCCTTTGCCGATCGTACTATGACGCTGCAGGCAACGATTCAGGATGGTGTTATCTGGTTATCGGATGATAAGAATAATCTGGAAGTGAACTTAACCGTCTGGCAACAACCTTCATGATTGTGATTTCCCGACATGTTGCTATCCCTGATGGCGAGTTTGAGATCACCGCCATTCGTGCGCAGGGCGCGGGCGGGCAGCATGTTAATAAGACCTCAACGGCTATTCATCTGCGTTTTGACATTCGGGCGTCCAGCCTGCCAGAGTATTACAAAGAGCGTCTGCTCGCCGCCAGCCATCATTTGATCAGCAGTGACGGAGTGATTGTCATTAAGGCACAGGAATACCGCAGTCAGGAACTGAACCGCGAAGCGGCGCTGGCCCGGCTGGTGGCAGTGATTAAAGATTTAACAACAGAACAAAAAGCCCGACGACCTACGCGGCCCACCCGTGCATCAAAAGAGCGCAGGCTGGCATCGAAAGCACAAAAATCAAGCGTGAAGGCGATGCGCGGCAAAGTGCGCAGCGGTCGGGAATAAAAAGAAGGAATGGATGGTGAAAAAAGCGATAGTGACAGCGATGGCTGTAATCAGCCTCTTTACTCTGATGGGATGTAATAATCGGGCCGAAGTCGATACGCTTTCTCCGGCGCAGGCTGCCGAACTGAAACCGATGCCGCAAAGTTGGCGTGGCGTGCTGCCGTGTGCTGATTGCGAAGGAATCGAAACCTCTCTGTTCCTCGAAAAAGACGGAACCTGGGTGATGAATGAGCGTTATCTGGGGGCTCGTGAAGAACCTTCCTCCTTCGCTTCCTACGGTACATGGGCGCGAACCGCTGACAAGCTGGTATTAACCGATAGCAAAGGTGAAAAGTCATATTATCGCGCGAAAGGAGATGCGCTGGAGATGCTCGATCGTGAAGGTAATCCGATTGAATCGCAGTTCAACTACACGCTGGAACCGGCACAATCCAGCTTACCCATGACGCCGATGACCCTGCGGGGCATGTATTTTTATATGGCTGATGCGGCGACCTTCACTGATTGCGCGACCGGAAAACGTTTCATGGTGGCGAATAACGCAGAGCTGGAGCGTGGCTACCTGGCTGCGCGCGGTAACAGTGAAAAACCGGTGTTACTGTCAGTAGAAGGTCACTTTACGCTTGAGGCTAATCCGGATACCGGTGCGCCGACCAAAGTATTAGCGCCCGATACGGCAGGTAAATTTTACCCAAACCATGATTGCAGTAGTTTGGGGCTGTAACCCGTCTTGAGACAGAAACAAATGAAATATTGCCTCATGCGCTGCGCTTATCAGTCCTAAAGCATACAATGCAATATTTTGAATTAGCACAATTTTGTAGGCCGGATAAGGCGTTCACGCCGCATCCGGCATTTTGCGCACGAGGCTGGCTTTTATCACTGAGTCAGCCCAACAAAGCGGCCTGCCTTGATATAAATCCCAGGCTTCATGTGCCCAACATACTGTAACTGCGTTTCTGGCTTAAACGCAGAGATATCGCCAGTACGCATATGCATCAGATCGGCAGGGCTAATCCAGCCTGATTGCGCCAGCGTAAGCGGATGCCCGGCTTTGGCAAATGCATCAGTGACAAATTCCGAACAAAACCACGACTTTTTGTCTCCTTCGCCCACACTGCTTAACTGCGCTTTCGCCAGGCCGCTGACGCACTGTTGACGAAAATCCTCGGAGAACGGATTTAGTGAGCACATCTGGCGAGTCACCATAAATGGAATAAATTCGACAATGCCGCGATAGTTGTAACCGCTATCTTTAATTTTGTTGGCGAACGCGGTGATTTCTGTGGCTTGTTGCGGGGTAAGATCCGGGACTCGTAAGACGAAAAGCTTATCACTATGCTTTATGGCTTTTTTAAGGGAAACAATCTGGACGCCAGCGCCTGTCGCTTCGGCAACGTTATTATCTCCCAAATAGATTGCAACGTGACTCACAGAGGAAGTGCTGAATACGCGGATACCAAATGAGGTTACCCCAAGGCTTGAGGAGAAAAGCAAATCGCCGGGTTTGAGATCTGGTTCCGTTATTTCTTTTATTGATTGTTCGGTGAAAGAGCTTGGATGCTGGAATTTAACAGCCCATGTTTTCGCCTCGGCATTTACCACTGTGGCTGATGAGTCTGGCTGGCTGATATCAACGGTACAGGCCGAAAGTAAAAGAAAGCAGGGGAGAAGCAGGCGGCAGTACGCCTTTGGTTTATCCATTTTATACAATCCATGTAAAAAAGGGCCCCGAAATTCAGGACCCTTTCTGGCATCAGCCTTTAATCTGTTTCACCAGATAATCGACGATGTCACCAGTCTTAATTAACTGTTTCTCGCCGTTACGACGATATTTATATTCGATATCATCGTTGTCGAGGTTACGGTCGCCCAGCACAATAGTGTGCGGAATACCGATCAGTTCCATATCAGCAAACATCACGCCCGGACGCTCTTTGCGGTCATCCAGCAGCACTTCGATACCTTGTGCGCGCAGTTCGCTGTACAGTTTCTCAGCAAGTTCCTGTACGCGGAAGGATTTGTGCATGTTCATTGGCAGAATCGCCACCTGGAACGGCGCGATAGCGTCAGGCCATACGATGCCGCGTTCGTCGTAGTTCTGCTCAATCGCCGCTGCTACCACACGCGTTACGCCGATACCGTAGCAACCCATCGTCAGGATTTGGTTACGGCCATCTTCACCCTGTACGGAGGCTTTCAGTGCTTCGGAGTACTTGGTACCCAGCTGGAAGATGTGACCGACTTCGATACCACGTTTGATCAGCAGCGTACCCTGACCATCCGGGCTTGGATCGCCAGCCACCACGTTGCGGATATCAGCAATTTCCGGGGTAGCGACATCGCGATCCCAGTTGATACCGAAGTAGTGTTTACCATCGATGTTAGCACCAGCAGCGAAATCACTCATCGCCGCAACGGTACGGTCAATCACCACCGGAATCGGCATGTTTACCGGACCCAGTGAACCCGGACCGGCTTTAACCACGGCACGAATTTCTTCTTCGGTCGCAAAAGTCAGCGGGCTGGCAACCTGCGGCAGTTTTTCTGCTTTAACTTCGTTCAGCTCGTGGTCACCGCGCACCAGCAGCGCAACCAGCGGGAAGCTACTGCCTTCAACGGCTTTAACCAGCAGAGTCTTAACCGTTTTCTCAATCGGCAGATTGAACTGTTCAACCAGTTCCGCGATGGTTTTCGCGTTCGGCGTATCAACCAGCGTCATTTCCTGGGTAGCAGCAGCGCGCGGTTCTTTCGGCGCGATAGCTTCTGCCAGTTCAATGTTCGCTGCATAGTCAGAAGTATCGGAGAAGACCACATCGTCTTCACCGCTCTGCGCCAGCACCTGAAATTCGTGAGAGGCGCTACCGCCGATAGAACCGGTATCGGCCTGTACGGCGCGGAAATCCAGCCCCATGCGGCTGAAGATTTTGCTGTAGGCCGCATACATTGCATCGTAGGTTTCCTGCAGGGATTCCTGAGAAGTATGGAAAGAGTAAGCATCTTTCATCAGGAATTCGCGGGAACGCATGACGCCAAAACGCGGACGCACTTCGTCGCGGAACTTGGTCTGGATCTGATAGAAGTTCAGCGGCAGCTGTTTGTAAGAGCTCAGCTCGTTACGAATCAGGTCTGTAATCACTTCTTCATGAGTTGGGCCGAGTACGAACGGACGGTCACCACGGTCAGCAATACGCAGCAATTCCGGGCCATACTGTTCCCAACGACCACTCTCTTGCCACAGTTCAGATGGCTGAACCACCGGCATTAACACCTCGATCGCACCGGCGTTGTTCATCTCTTCACGCACGATGTTTTCGACTTTTTTCAGAACGCGCACGCCGGTCGGCAGCCAGGTATATAACCCGGAGGCCAGCTTGCGGATCATCCCGGCGCGCAGCATCAGCTGATGGCTGATCACCTCGGCGTCGGCAGGTGTCTCCTTGAGAGTGGAGAGCAGGTATTGGCTAGTACGCATGTTGTTACGGTTCCAGTTGGAAGGTAGAACAGGCTCAAGGCGAGCCTGGGACAAAAAAAGTGATTTAGTTTACCAGTGCAAAAGAAATGTCAAAAGAGAAGGGCGTGAATTTAACGCGGTTCCAGCGCAAAGACTTCAAAACCTGCGTCGGTGACGCGCCAGCGAACGTTAAAATCATGCAGCCAGACGGCATAGGTTTTGCCCGTTTCCTCACCTTTACGATAGGCCGGGCGCGGGTCCTGCGCCAGTACTTCGCGGATAAACAGCGTTAACTGCGGATAACGCTTCTTCAGCGTCAAAAGCTGCTTTTCGACCTCTGCGGTAAAACACACCGCCATTTCTGCCGCTGGCGCACTTTGCGCATAGCTGGCACTGGCATCGGGAAGCGATTCAGCAAAGGGGAGATACGGTTTGATATCCACTACCGGCGTACCATCGACCAGATCCAGACTGCCGAGCTTCAGAATCACGCTATCTTTATGGCAAACAACCTCTTTCAGCTCTACCAGCGACATACCAATCGGGTTAGGGCGAAAAGTGGAGCGCGTAGCGAAAACACCCATTCTGGCATTACCGCCGAGACGAGGCGGACGCACAGTCGGACGCCAGCCGCCTTCCATCGTTTGATGAAAGACGAAAAGGATCCATAAATGGCTGAATGCTTCCAGGCCGCGAACGGCGTCGGCCTGGTTGTAGGGAGCAATGAGATGTAGTTCGCCGTTGGCGCTTTTTACCAGACCTGGCTGGCGCGGAACGGCGAATTTTTCTTTATAGGGCGAGCGAATAACGCCTATTTGCTCGAACTGGAAACTGCTCATTTCGCCGTGATGTTAAGCGCAGAACCGATACATACAGCCTGACGATAGCAACCTGGCGTACCGCTGGTGACTTCGCAGCTATGCAGTAATACCGCATTGGCTTTCATTTTCGAGGCGTTGATTTGCATCCGCTTACGTGCGGTTGGAATGCTCGGCGGAGAGTCCTGATTAGAGGCCTGGCAAGAGTCGCCACTGACTTCACCGAGATCGCGGAACGGTTTGCCGACTAATTCTTCTGCATTGGTATAAATTCGGACCGGCGTGGCGCGCGGCGCTTTCGGTTTTGCAGGCTCCGCTTTCGGCTGGGGTGCAGTGCTTTGAACGGGTTCGACAGGGGATCTGCTTAACATGGAACAGCCGCTTAGCATGAGTGCTACTAAACAGATCGGTAAAGCACGCATAGTATTTCCTCAATGTATGATCAAAACGTCAATATTGAATCAGGCGCTTGTAAAAATGACAAGACGGGCAAGCGCCCGTCCTGAATGATATTACAAATTGTGGAAACAGCCTAAATATTACCAGCCTTTAACAGCGCCGCCGTTAAACACTTTGTTTGCTGCTTCGTAAACTTCGTCAGACTGATAAGCCTGAACGAATTTCTTCACGTTTTCGGCGTCTTTGTTGTCTTCACGCGTTACGATCAGGTTTACGTACGGGGACTCTTTATCTTCGACAAAGATACCGTCTTTCGCTGGAGTCAGGCCAATCTGGCTGGCATAGGTGGTATTGATAACTGCCAGAGCGATTTGCGCGTCGTCCAGAGAGCGCGGCAGCTGCGGTGCTTCCAGTTCAACAATTTTCAGATTTTTTGGGTTCTCAACAACATCAAGAACGGTCGGCAGCAGGCCAACGCCATCTTTCAGTTTGATCAAGCCCACTTTTTGCAGCAGCAGCAGTGAACGACCAAGGTTAGTTGGGTCGTTTGGCACGGCAACCTGCGAACCATCCTGCAGTTCATCCAGTGATTTGATTTTCTTGGAGTAACCAGCAATCGGATAAACAAATGTGTTGCCTACTGCGACCAGTTTGTAGCCACGATCTTTCAGTTGCTGATCAAGGTACGGTTTATGCTGGAAGGCGTTGGCGTCGATATCGCCTTTGCTCAATGCTTCGTTTGGCAGAACATAGTCGTTGAAGGTTACCAGCTCAACGTCCAGGCCATATTTGTCTTTCGCAACTTTCTGCGCGACTTCTGCAACCTGCTGTTCGGCACCAACAATCACGCCGACTTTAATGTGGTTTGGATCTTTTTCATCCTGACCGCAGCCTACCAGTGCCAGTGATCCAATCAGGGCTCCCACTGCCGCAAAGGTTTTGAATTTGAACGCCATACCTTATTCCTTCTTCAATTATTTATGTTGTGTTGAACGTTACTTGCGAGTGACAGCCCGGACGATGCGGTCGCCTGCGAACTGAATTAAATAAACCAGAATGACCAGCAATACCAGTACCGTATTCATCACCGTCGCGTTGTAGCCGATGTAGCCATACTGATAGCCAATCTGACCTAAACCACCGGCACCGACTGCACCACCCATCGCGGAATAACCAACCAGGGTAATCAGGGTAATAGTTGCCGCATTTACCAGACCCGGCAACGCTTCCGGTAACAGCACTTTACGGACGATCTGCATTGGCGTGGCACCCATTGCGCGGGAAGCTTCAATTAACCCGGTTGGGATCTCCAGCAGAGCATTCTCGACCATACGGGCAATAAACGGTGCTGCACCAACGGTTAACGGAACAATCGCTGCCTGCAAACCAATCGATGTACCAACAATAACGCGGGTAAACGGAATCATCCATACCAGCAAGATAATGAACGGGATGGAACGGAAAATGTTCACAATCGCAGAAACGGTACGATACAGCTTCGCGTTAGCAATAATTTGCCCCGGACGCGTGACATAAAGCAGGACGCCAACCGGCAGACCAATCACAAATCCAAAAAAACCGGATACGAAGGTCATTGCCAGCGTTTCCCATACGCCACGAACCAGCAGCCACATCATCGGCTCAGACATAACCCAGTACCTCTACTTTTACATGGTGTTCCTGCAGCCAGGTAATGGCGGCTTGCGTATCTTGTTGTGTGCCGTGCATTTCAGTCAGCATGATGCCGAACTTAACGCCACCGGCGTAATCCATCTGCGCGCTAATAATGTTGTTGTTGACGTTGAAACGACGCGCGGTTTCAGAAAGCAGTGGGGCATCGACCGATTGACCGGTAAACTCCAGACGCAACATCGGCACGCAGTCAGTGAATGGCTCCGCTTGCAGACGTTCCTGGTAATCTTCCGGGATATCCAGATGCAGGGTCGACTGAATAAACTTCTGCGCCAGCGGCGTTTTCGGATGCGAGAACACTTCACTTACCGTGTCCTGCTCGATCAGTTCGCCATTGCTGATGACCGCCACGCAATCACAAATACGCTTCACAACGTCCATTTCGTGGGTGATCAACAGAATCGTCAAACCCAGACGGCGGTTGATGTCTTTCAGCAGTTCGAGAATAGAACGTGTCGTTGCCGGATCCAGCGCGCTGGTGGCCTCATCACACAGCAATACTTTGGGATTGCTGGCTAACGCACGGGCAATCGCCACACGCTGTTTCTGCCCACCGGAAAGATTCGACGGATAGCTATCATGCTTATCGCCAAGACCAACCAATGACAGCAATTCCGTCACGCGACGTTTGATCTCATCTTTCGGTGTGTTGTCCAGCTCCAGCGGCAGAGCCACGTTGCCAAAAACAGTACGCGAAGAGAGCAGGTTAAAATGCTGGAAAATCATACCAATCTGGCGGCGAGTTTTGGTCAACTCGGATTCTGACAGCGTGGTCAGTTCCTGGCCATCGACCAGCACGCTACCCTCGGTTGGGCGCTCCAGCAGGTTTACACAACGTATAAGCGTACTCTTACCCGCGCCAGAGGCACCGATAACGCCATAAATTTGTCCAGCTGGCACATGCAGGCTGACGTTGTTCAACGCCTGGATGGTGCGGGTGCCCTGGTGGAACACTTTGGTGATATTCGAAAGTTTTATCATTGATTATTTATTATCGTCATTAAGTTAGTCGTGGCATTTCGAATGCCTGGAACGGGCAACGCCTTCAATGAAATGGATGTTAAGGCATCCAGACGTCTAAATCAATCAGGTTTATGCGAAGAGCACTTTCTTGCTGGTCGAAACATGCGATACTAGCGTCACATGCCTTATTAAGGAGCTATAAAAGGTGGCGAAGAGCGTACCCGCAATTTTTCTTGACCGTGATGGCACCATTAATGTCGATCACGGCTATGTCCATGAGATCGACAACTTTGAATTTATCGACGGTGTTATTGACGCCATGCGCGAGCTAAAAAAAATGGGCTTTGCGCTGGTGGTAGTAACCAACCAGTCTGGCATTGCTCGCGGTAAATTTACTGAAGCACAGTTTGAAACGCTGACCGAGTGGATGGACTGGTCGCTGGCGGACCGCGATGTCGATCTGGATGGTATCTATTATTGCCCGCATCATCCGCAGGGTAGTGTTGAAGAGTTTCGCCAGGTCTGCGACTGCCGCAAACCACATCCGGGGATGCTTTTGTCAGCACGCGATTATTTGCATATTGATATGGCCGCTTCTTATATGGTGGGCGATAAATTAGAAGATATGCAGGCAGCAGCTGCGGCGAACGTGGGAACAAAAGTGCTGGTGCGTACGGGTAAACCTGTTACGCCTGAAGCAGAAAACGCGGCGGATTGGGTGTTAAATAGCCTGGCAGACCTGCCGCAAGCGATAAAAAAGCAGCAAAAACCGGCGTAATGATTAAAAGATGAGCGGTTGAAATAAAAATGCATTTTTCCGCTTGTCTTCCTGAGCCGACACCCTATAATGCGCCTCCATCGACACGGCGGATGTGAATCACTTCACACAAACAGCCGGTTCGGTTGAAGAGAAAAATCC